>Ga0065721_10003585_pt1 | contig 199044 bp, 174 predicted proteins | sample Mesricmetagenome_FD_59108 | JGI IMG/M metagenome (GOLD analysis project Ga0065721, IMG submission 59108) | Mesophilic microbial community from rice straw/compost enrichment Sample: eDNA_1 v2 (version 2) | ecosystem: Engineered > Solid waste > Grass > Composting > Bioreactor | place: USA... | reverse complement strand
AGGCGGAAAATCCGTTCAAGGTGCGGGCGTATCAAACGGGCGCGCGCGTGGTGGAATCATTCGAGGAGGCGGAGCTGGAGCGGCTCGTGAAGGAGGGCGGGTTAAAGACGGTGAAAGGCATCGGCGATGCNCTNGGGCAGAAGATCGCGGAGCTGTATACGACGGGGAAGCTGGAGTTTTANGAGAAGCTGAAGGCGTCGGTGNCGCCGGGGATGGTCGAGCTGTTGCAGGTGCCGGGGCTCGGACCGAAGAAGATCAAGGTGCTGTGCGACAAGCTCGGCGTGGTGGACATCGCGACCCTGACGAAGGCGTGCGAGGACGGGCGCGTGGCGGAGCTGGCGGGGTTTGGGGCGAAGACGCAGGAGAAGATTTTGGCGGGGATCAAGAATCGCGAGGCGTATGGCCGGCGACATTTGTGGTGGGAGGTGTTTCCGGTGTCGGAGACGATCGTGAAAGGATTGCGGGCGCTGCCGCAGGTGAAGCGGGCGGAGTCGGCGGGGAGTTTGCGGCGCGGGGCGGAGACGGTGGGCGATCTGGATTTTATCGTGGCGGCTACGGAGGTGGAGCCGGTGGTGGACTGGTTTGTGAACATGCCGGGCGTGAAGGAGGTGACGGCGCGCGGGGAGACGAAGGCGAGCGTGCGGTTCGTGACGGGGTTGCAGGCGGATTTGCGGATCGTGCCGGAGGAGCAGTTCCGTTTTTGCGCTGCATCACTTCACGGGTTCGAAGGATCACAATGTGCAGATGCGGCAGCGGGCGTTGGCGCGGGGATTGAGTTTGAGCGAGTGGGGGCTTTCGCCGGTGGCGGAGGAGGGATCGGAAGCGGAGTCCGCGGGTGAAAAAAAGCGGAAAGGGCCGAAGCGGGCGGGGAACAACGAGTCGGTGGTGGTGGCGGACGAGGCGGAATTGTTCAGGGCGCTGGGGTTGGCGTTTGTGCCGCCGGAATTGCGCGAAGGTGTTGGCGAGATCGAGGCGGCGGAGAAGGGGGAGTTGCCGCGATTCGTGGAGATGACGGATTTGCGCGGGACGTTTCATTGTCACACGACGGCGTCGGATGGACGGAATACGTTGAAGGAAATGGTCGCGGCGGCGGAGGCGCTGGGCTGGGAGTATTTCGGGCTCGCGGATCACTCGAAATCGAGCGTGCAGGCGAGAGGGCTGACGGAGGAGCGGTTGTTGGCGCAGATCGCGGAAGTGGAGGCGTTGAATGCGAGCGGGAAGTTCAAGACGCACGTGTTCAGCGGGACGGAGTGCGATATTTTGCCGGACGGGCGGCTCGACTATGACGACGCGCTGCTGGCGAAGCTGGATTACGTGGTGGCGTCGGTGCACAGCACGTTTTCACAGGACGAGGCGACGATGACGGCGCGGATCATTCGTGCGATCGAGCATCCGCGGACGACGATGCTGGGGCATTTGACGGGCCGGATTTTGTTGCGGCGCGAACCTTACAAAGTGGATGCGAAAAAGGTGATCGATGCAGCGATCGCGAATGGCGTGATCATCGAGATCAACGCGAGCCCGTGGCGGCTCGACATGGAGTGGAAGCACTGGCGAAAGGCGGCGGAGCGGGGGCTGTTGACGTCGATCAATCCGGACGCGCACGAGACGGGCGAGCTGGCGTATGTGCGAGCGGGCGTGAACGTGGCGCGGAAGGGCTGGTTGACGAAGGAGCAGGTGTTCAACACGCGCGAACTCGGGCCGGTGAAAGAGTATTTGCGAAAGCGAGCGGGGCGGGGGTGATCGCGCGAGGCGCGCGGGGTTTTAACAAACTGTAAAACCCGGCGAAGACGCGATCGGGGATGGAAATGTGGCATCGGGGCTGCAACCCGTTGGGCAATGGTTGCAGCGTCTTTCCACCCTTGCTCCACCCGTCTCGTGCGCGGATCGCGCGCGTTGGAAGTTCGTCAGGGCGAGACGGTGATCGGGACGGTGGTGCGCGATGAAGAGGCGGGGTGGTATCGCTATTTTCCGGGGGCGGACAACGACGTGGCGTTTGTTTTCGAGCATCGCAGCCTGCGGATGCTGCTGCGGTTGATCGAAACGCGCTCGTGGGAGGCGGAGTTGAGGCGGCTGGGGCGTCAGTGGGCGTGCGCGTAGTGGCGGCAGCCGGGTAGTTCGCCGCGGTGGACGCAGAGGCTGCAGAAGGCTTCGAGTTCGCCGCCGCCGAGACGGCGGGTGACGAGGACGATCTCGGCGAGATCTTGTTCGCGTCGGAGTTCGCGCGGTTGCCCGGCCTGGATCAGGACGAGTTCCTCGAGCAGGGCCTGTTCGGCGGCTTTGAAGTGGGCGAGGTAGGGATTGCGGTTGCAGCCGCAGAGCGGGAGCGAGGTGCGACGGGCTTGCTGGAGCGTGAGGTGGGGTTCGTGGGTGCGGGCGAGTTCGCGGAAGATTTCGTCGAGTGAGTCGGGGATGAGGTGCGCCATGGCGTCGGGGAGTGCGAGCGGGGTGTTGACGGGCTCGACGCGGAGCAGGGTTTCCCAGCGCGTTTGGAGCGAGGAGCGACGTTGGCGCAGGGCGTCGAGGATTGGCGGAGACATTTCGTCAGACTAGCAAAACGGCTGCGGCAGGGGCTGCGCTTCTGTTGCAGAAACTGGCTCATCTTTTGGCGTCGGCCGGAAGTGTCGGATGAGCGGCGGCTTGCGTGAAGGGGAGGCGGTTCGCATAACGCGGCGCATGATCACGACCCGGGCGCGCGGCCTGGCCAATCTTCACGCGGGAGCGACGACGCTGTTTGTGGGCGTGTTTTTCTGGTTCTACGCGAACGTGATCTATCACGTGCCCTACGTGCGGCTGAGCAAGGAGGTGAATCTGATTCCGTATTTCCTGTGCATGGTCGGGGGGATGGTGTTGTCGTCGCGGGAAATCGTGCGCGTGGCGGCGCGGTTTCACGTGTTGAACTGGATCGATGCGGCGCGGCTGGCGGGGCGGCAGACGGCGTTGATGGCGCTGCTGACGTTCACGATGATGTTCGCGACGCAGGATCGGAGCATCAGCCGGTTGTTTCTGGGAACGTTTCTCGTGTGGGGCTGGCTGGGGCTGACGCTGTTGCACGCGCGGCTGCCGCGGATGCTGGCGCGGATGGTGTTTCAGAAAGGGCACCGGCTGCCGACGGTGTTCATCGGGCGGGCGGAGTCGTTTTCGCGACTGGAGGACTGGATCGCGCACAAGGAGCTGCTGGGGATTTTTCCGGTCGGCTTGTTGTCGGCCGATGCGCGTGCGGGGACGGCGATGCCGGCGGGTGTGCCGTGGCTGGGGGAGTCGGGGGAGTTGCGACGGGTGTTGGAGGCGGGGCAGGTGGCGCAGGTGGTGTTGCTGGAGTTTCCGGCGAGCGATGCGGAGGCGCGGACGATCATCCAGCTGTGTCAGGAGGCGGGCTGCCGGCTGTTGATTCACAACAATCTCGAGGAGCGCTACACGCATCCGCTGGTGCCGATCACGGAGGAAGGGCGGCATTTTTATACGCTGCAGGAAGAGCCGCTGGAGGATCCGTTGAACCGGCTGGTGAAGCGGGCTTTCGACGTGGCGGTGGCGCTGCCGGGGGTGGTGTTCGTGCTGCCGCCGCTGTGCCTGTGGGTGTGGGCGATGCAGCGGATGCAGGCGCCGGGGCCGCTGTTTCACATTCGCGAACGGCGCGGGATGCGGGGGAATGCGTTCGCGATGATCAAGTTTCGATCGATGTATGCAGGAAATGGAGACGAGGCGGCGGAGGCGCAGCAGGCGCGGGCGGAGGACGAGCGGATTTTTCCCTTCGGGCGGTTTTTGCGGCGGCGGAGTTTGGACGAGTTTCCGCAGTTCTGGAATGTTTTGCGCGGTGAGATGAGCGTGGTGGGACCACGGCCGTATATGCCGATGCTGGACGAGGAGTTTCGGCAGCAGACGAAGGCGTATCGCACGCGGCACCTGGTGAAGCCGGGGATCACGGGGCTGGCGCAGAGCATGGGGTTGCGCGGCGAGATTCTGGAAAGCGAGATGCTGCGCCGCCGGCATCAGTGGGATGTGCACTACATCACGCACTGGTCGTTGTGGCTGGATTTGCAGATCACGGGGAAGACGCTGGCTCAGGTGTTTTTTCCGCCGAAGACGGCGTATTGAGGAAGGTCGAAGACTGAAGGGCGGTGTGGGGAAAAGGTTGCGCGGGGACGGGCGGGGGAGCTTGCTCGCGGGGAATGTCGAAACGTGAGGAATTGATTTTGGCGTCGGCTTCGCCGCGGCGGAAGGAACTGCTCGGGCAGCTGCGGTTGCCGTTCACGGTGGTGGTGGCGGACGTGGTCGAGCACGAGGAGGAAACGACGGAACCGCGCACGATGGTGGCGCACAACGCGGCGTTGAAGGCCGACTGGGTGGCGGAGCGTCATCCGGATGCGTGGGTGCTGGGGGCGGACACGACGGTGTTTTTGGACAACGTGGTGCTGAACAAGCCGCGCGATCTGACGGAGGCGCGGGCGATGTTGAAGCGGTTGGCGGGGCGAACGCACACGGTTTTCACCGGGGTGGCGTTGCGGCATGTCGGGCGCGGCGTGCGTATCGACGAAGGTATTACGAGCGAGGTGACCTTCAAGCGGTTCGACGATGCGGTGATCGACGCTTACTTTCGGATCGTGAACCCTTTGGACAAGGCGGGGGCGTATGGAATCCAGGAAGGACGCGAGCTGATCGTCGCGGGATGGGAGGGGGCGTTCACGAACATCATGGGGCTGCCGATGGAGCTCACGAAACAAATTTTGACGCGCGTGGGTCTTCTGACTGAGTTGTCGTCTCCAGCCGGACTCTCATGAACGATCTGCTCGTATCGCCCTCGCCCGCCACCACGCTGCGGCGGGCCGCCGCGCGGCTGCGGGACAATCCGGACACGCGCTCGACGGCGATCGGGATTCTGGGGGTGCTGCTGGTGCATCTGTTTTTGTTTTTCGTGGGACCGCGGGCGTTGCGGTTGGATGAGGCGCCGAGCGTGTTGCGGCCGCATTCGTCGACGAGCGAGTTCAACATCGAGATCACGCCCGAGATGTTCGAGCAGACGAAGCAGGAGGAGCCGCCGCCGACGAACTTCGTGGAGGCGAATCCCGATGCGCCGGACAATGTGCCGGATCGGACGAATAATTTCGCGGCACAGAATCAGCAGGTGGCGCAGGAAACGCCGACGCCGGATGGCAAGAGCGACCGGCCGACGACGGAAGGGCGCACGGATGTGCAGTCGACGCAGATTGTTGATGGCTCCTTGACGCAGCAGATCGAACAGCTGCCGACGCCGCCGTCGATCCAGGGCCAGGACGAACAGCAGGAGGTGCAGCCGGCGCCGCGGCAGGAGCAGATTCCGCTGTCCGGATTCGAGAAGACGGAAGGCGACAATCAGCACGCCTATGGCAGCAATATCGCGAAATTCGCGGAGCGGCCGGAAGCGGTGCCGGAGCATGTGGAGGGCGCGAAGGAAGGTTCGCCGACGGGGGCGTCGGCGCTGCCGAAGATCGATCCGAAGAATCCGCGTCCGCGTCCGCAAATCGTGCGGCAGCAGCAGGTGCGGCCGGCGGTGTTTCAGGAGAACAAGTTTGGCACGTCGAACATCGGGCTCGCGGCGTGGGATGCGAAGTGGAGCAACTACGGGCAATACCTGCAGAAGCTGATCGACACCGTGCAGATCCAGTGGGAGCGGATTCTCCACGAGAGCCGGTTGTATCCGGTGAACGGGACGAGCGTGAAGGTCGTGTTCGTGTTGAACTCGAAAGGCGAGATCGCGCGCATCGTGAACGTCGAAGGCACGGCGGGGCAGCAGGCGGAGAAAGCATGTGCGAGCGCGATCACCTCGCGTGCGCCGTATGGTCCTTGGACGGACGACATGCTGGCGGTGCTCGGTGAGGAGCAGGAGCTGACGTTCAATTTCTTCTACCAGTGAGCGTGGAAGGCTTCTGGGCGACGCTGCCGCTCGGGCGCGGGGTGGAGGTGCTGGCGAGCGACGTGAACGGTTTGGCGGCGCTCAACAAACCGGCGGGCGTGTTGTCGCATCCGAACGAGGCGCGGGATCGGGCGCGCTCGCTGTTGGTGGCGGGTTACGACGCGGCGGCGGAGTGTTTCGAGTGGACGGACGAAGGGGCGGAGCGGGTGGGGCGTTTGTGGCTGTTGAACCGGCTGGATTCGGCGACGTCGGGCGTGATCCTCGTCGCGAGCGACGAAGCGCTGGCGCGCGAGATTCGCACGCAGTTCAAGCGGAAGCGGGTGACGAAGATTTATCAGGCGCTTGTATTCGGAAAACCGATGCGGGCGGCGGAGGTATGGCGGGATTTGCTGGCGGTGCAGAAAGGCGGCGGACGGATTCGCACGTCGGCGGCGGGCAATGTGCCGGCGGAGTGTCAGATGAAACGGGTGACGACGCGGACGGGGGCGGACGTGCTGTCGTTGCTGCAACTGGAGCCGCGGACGGGGCGGAGTCATCAGCTGCGCGTGCAATGCGCGAAGCGCCGGCTGCCGATCGTGGGGGACCAGACGTATGGAGATTTTGGACACAACCGGGCGTTCGCGAAGCGAACGGGGGAAAAGCGGATGTTCCTGCACTCGATGGAAACGCGGTTCAGTTACGAGTGGAAAGGGCGGACGTTCGAGTTCGCGGCGCGGGCGGAACTGCCGGAAGAGTTTCGGGCGGCGCTCGGGCGCGCGTGAGGGCGGAGGGTTGCGCGAGGAGAGCGCGACCTACGGGGACGATTTTTCGCGGGAGCGGCGTTTCTGCAGTTTGAGGCCGCGATAAAACAGCGCGCCGGCGAGCCAGAGCAGGATCACGCCGGCAGGGTAGGCGATCACGCGGGGGAAGAGCACGAAGACCACGGACAAGCCGAGCAGACCGAGCGCGGTCCAGAGGAGGAGGCGGGTTTCGATGGGCTCCATCTCGCGCCGGTTGGTGAGGGCGGCGCCGAGGACATTGCCGATGCGCATGGCGCCGGCGGCGGCGCGGGTGGCGCTGCCTTTGCGGTCGCGCGAGGCGGGATGGCTGGGACTCTGGTTTTTGCGGAGGCGGCGTTTTTGGTGGAGGACGATCTCGGTGGAGTGGGCGAGGTCGTCCAAATACATCGCTTCCATTTGCGCGGCGAAATCCTCGTCCTCGACGACGGCGTCGAGCTCGCAGTTGCCGATCCAGCTGGCGAAATTGAGGTTGGTGGAGCCGACGCGCGCCCAGCGGCCGTCGACGACGGCGGTCTTGGCGTGGAGGAGCGAGCCGTTCCATTCGAAGATCCGCACGCCGGCGTCGAGCAGGGAACGATAGCCGACGCGCGACATGATTTTCAGCAGCGGAATATCGGAGGCGCGGGTGAAGAGCATGCGGACGTCGACACCGGCGCGGGCGGACGTGACGAGCGCCTGAACGTAAGTGGGGGCGCCGAGATAGTAGGCGTCGGTTAACCACACGCGTTTGCGGGCGAACGCGACGACGAGTTGATCGAGGCGAAACGTGCCGGAGGCGGAAGGGTCGCTTGCGACGATGCGCACCGGGACATCGCCGGCGCGAGGGAGGGCGGAGGAGTCGGGGATTTCTTCCGCGGGCACGGGGCTGCCGAGCGTCGCCCAGCTGCGCGCGAAGGACTGCTCCATGTCGGCGATGGCGGGGCCGCGGATTTCGACGCCGGTGTCGCGCCAGGGCGCGATTTTCTTGGCGGGATTCCCGCACCACATGTCGGCGATGCAGAGACCGGAAATGAAACCGATGTCGCTGTCGACCACGAGGAGCTTGCGGTGGTCGCGCGAGATCCAGCCGAGGGGCGACTCGATGCGCGGGGGATTGTAGCAGCGGACCTCGACGCCGCCGGCGCGCAGCCGTTCCCAGAACGCGCGCGAGGCTTTGCGAAACACGCCGAGCCAGTCGTAGATCAGGCGGACGGTGACGCCGTCGCGGGCGCGTGCGATCATCGCGTCGGCGAAGCGATTTCCGATTTCGTCGTCGGCGAGGATGTAGTTTTCGAAATGGATGCGCGATTTTGCGGCGCCGATGGCGTCGAGCCAGGCGGAGTAGTTTTCGGCGGCGTCCTTGAGAAGGCGGATGCGGTTGCCGGGGATGAGCGGGGCGTTGGCGCTGCGTTCGAAAGCCTGTTGCGCGAGATCCCGTGCGCTCAAGTTGCCGTGGAGGCCGCGGCGAACGGGCTCGGGGAGTTCACGGCTGGAGGTATTCATCGGGGCGCTACGAAGTTCTGACAGCGGATCGGGCGATTGGCTTCGTCGCGGGGAGGAAGAATCCGGCGCGAAACCCCGATGACAATGCGGCCGCAAGGAGACGTCGCGGCCGGGTGCGGAATTTTTGGAGTTTTCTTTTGGCCAAAGGCGGTTTCCCGTAACGGCGTTCGTCACGGAAGGGTGGCCGAGTGGTTTATGGCTCCAGTCTTGAAAACTGGCGTGGGTGAAAGCTCACCGTGGGTTCGAATCCCACCCCTTCCGCCACTTTGAACGAAGGGGCCGGATGCGGCTTCGGAATGGTGGCGTCATTTTTTCGAGCGGCCGTAGAAGAACGCGAGCCAGATGCCGAGGGCGAGGAGGAGGACGAGCCACCAGAAGTAGCGGAGCTCGCGGGCGGCGAGTTCGAAGAAGGCGAGAAGCCGCGGGAAAAAGAGCACGGAGCCGAGGAGAACCACGGCTCCGGCAATCAGGATCAAGGTGCGTCGCGGCGAGCGACTCATCTCAGCGCCGCGCAGGCGCGGCCGCGGCGGGCGTCGCCGGCAGACCGAGCGGGAGGAGAATGTTGGCGCCGTTGCCGCCTTCGGCGCCGGAGCCGCCGATCACGAGGGGCGCTTTGCCGTCCCATTTTTCGACGATCTGGAGTTGAATGAGGCCGGGGTTGTCGCGGATCGCCTCGGCGCGGATGCGGATCGCTTCGGCTTCGCCTTTGGCGCGGATGATCGCGGTGTCGGCTTCGATCTGGGCTTTCTGCTGCGTGAAGCGGGCTTTGGCGGCTTCCTGTTCCTGCACCATCTTGGATTCGATCGCGGCTTCGAGTTCTTTCGAGAGGACGATGTCTTCGACGACGAGGTCCTCGATGACGAGCAGCGCGCCGATTTTTTCGCGGGCGGCGGCGAGGGCGCGCGATTTGATTTCCTCGCGCTTCTTCACGATCTGCTCGGCGCTTTGGAGCGCGGTGACTTCCTTCAACGCTTCCTGGACGCGCGGCGCGATGAGGCTGTCGAAGGGATCGCCGGCGTATTCTTTGTAGATGCGCACGACGGAGGATTCGGGGATGCGATAGAGGAGGCGCAGGTTCATGTTCACCTGCTGGAGATCGGAGGAGTAGGTTTCGGACGGGAGCTGACGCGCCATCTGGCGGACGGGGACATAGATGATGTGCGTGATGAAGGGAGCCTTCGTGCCGAAGCCCTCGGGTTTGAAATCGTCGCTCACCTTGCCGAGCGTGACTTGAACACCTCGGTAGCCCGGCTCAACGACGTAGGTGCCTTGGGCTGCGAAAATGACGAGCGCCAGGATGATGATACCGAAGCCGATGAGTTTGCCGAAGTTTGGAGTCATGTGCGCATGCGAAGGCACGCGCGGGGGCGTCGCAAGCGATGATTGCGGGGCTGGAATATTTTGGGCGCGTTCCAGCGAGGCGCGGGAGGAGGTCGGGACGGAGAACCCGGCTTATTTGGGAGCGATGCGCCAGACGGTGTTGGAGGCGTCGTCGCTGACGAGCAACGCGCCGTCGTGTGCAACGGTGACGCCGACGGGGCGACCCCAGACGTCGCCGGTTTCGGTCACGAAGCCGGTGAGGAAGTCTTCGTATTCGCCGGTGGCGCGACCGTTTTCGATCGGAACGAGAATGACTTTGTAGCCGGTGCGTTTCTCGCGATTCCACGAGCCGTGCTCCGCGGCGAAGATCTGGCCGCGATAACGGGCGGGAAACGTGTCGCCGTCGTAGAAAACGAGATCGAGCGAGGCGGAGTGGGCTTGTATCAGAACGTCTGGGACGATCACCTGCGAAGCGAGTTCGGGCTTCGCGCCTTGGTGGCGGGGATCCTGATTGGGACCGAGGTAGAACCAAGGCCAGCCGTAGAAGCCGTTTTCCTTTACGCGAGTGATGTAGTCGGGCGGGAGGTCGTCGCCGAGACCGTCGCGTTCGTTGACGGAACTCCAGAGCGCGCCGGTCGATGGATCGATGGCGAGACCGACGGGATTGCGGATGCCCCACGCGTAAACGCGGCCATTTTTGCCGTCGGGATCGTAAGCGAAGATGCGGGCGCGGCGCTCTTCGGATTTGTCGTCGTCGACATTCGAGAGCGAGCCGACGGAGACGAAGAGGGTTTTGCCGTCCTGGGAGAAAACGATGTCGCGCGTCCAATGGCCGCCGCCGGTCAGACGGCCGCCGGACGAAATGTCCGGGATGATGGTCTCGGCCGGGCCGCGCGCGCGGAGGTCGCCGGAGCGATAAGGGAAGCGGACGACGGAGCCGGTGTTGGCGATGTAGACGAAGCGGGGATCGTTGCCCGATGGATAGAACGCGATGCCGAAAGGCTGCTTCAGGTTGTCGGCGAAAAGTTCGTTCACGTCGGCGCGGCCGTCGTGGTCGGTGTCGCGCAACACCCGCACGCGGTGCGATTCGCTTTCGGCGACGAAGATGTCGCCGTTGGGCGCGGTGACGAGGACGCGCGGCTGTTTGAGGTCGGTGGCGAATTCGCTGACGCGAAAACCGTCGGGCACGCGCGGTGTCGCGTTGGCGGGGCGCGGCACCTTGCGCGGGCCGTTGCGCGCGGATTTGGTGGCGTAGGGCGCGGGGAGGTCTTCGACGGTGATCTTGCGCCGCACGCCGGGGGCGTCCTGCGTCCAGTCGCCCATTGCGGCGCGACCGGTGAGGACGTCGGCGGCGACAATCGCGGAAGCGAGGCCGCAGCTCGCGAGGGAAAGTGCGAGGACGCGAGTCGGGCCGCGGAGCGTCATTTGCCGAAGACTTTTTTCACGTCGCCGGTTTTTTTCTGAACCTTGCCTTCGATCTGGTCGGCGCGACCTTCGTCGCGGAGTTTGGGATCGTTGGTGGCTTCGCCGATTCCGGCCTTGGCTTTGCCGGCGATGTTCTTGGTGTGGCCTTCGACGTTTTGTCCTGGGTGTCGTTGATTTCATGACGGCACGGACCGAGCGAAGGCGGGGGCGGTTCCGGCGACGGCGTTGGCAAGCGTCTGACGCACCTGCGAACACGTGACGATCCCGACGGCACGGCTGGCATTCCTCCCGATGGCGGGAGAAGTGCGGGTGAATACGGTGGTGGATGGTCGAATCGCAGAGTTTCGAGCAGGATCGCGTGAGGCAAAACACCGCGGACGAAATCAACGACCGGATCGACGCGGGCATTCGGGAAACCGTTTCGCGATATGCGACGGCGTCGCCGCACGAGATCTCGCAGCGGATCGGCGAACTCGAATCCGAGTGGGATATCGAGCGGGTGCTGGAAACGAATGCGGCGAGTCTGGCGTTGTCGGGAATCGTCTCGGCGGCGCTGGGACGGCGACGGGGTTTGCTGCTAGCGGGCGGCGTGCTGGGATTCTTGCTGTATCACGCTACGCAGGGATGGTGTCCGCCGCTGCCGATTCTGCGGCGGCTGGGCGTGCGGACCCGACGCGAGATCGAGCGCGAGAAGTTTGTGCTGAAGTATCTGCGCGGCGACTTCGAGGGATTGTCCGTGCAGCGAGCGCGGAAGGCGCCGGACAAGATTCTCGCGGCGGTGGCGCAATAGCGGGCGAGAGCTGATCGGCGGAGTTGTCGTCGGCGGGATCGAAGGGGAACTGGCGGACGAAGTCGCTGAAGGCGACGAGTTCGAGGCGGCCGTCCCAATGTTCGACGATCGCGGTGAGGGATTCGACCCAGTCGCCTGAATTCAGATAATGGATACCGCCGAGCATCTTGTCGGCGGGCGTGTGGATGTGGCCGCACATCGCGCCGAGACAGCCGCGGGAGCGGGCGAGTTCGGCGATGTGATCCTCGAATCTGGAGACGTGGCTGACGGCTTCCTTGACGCGAGCCTTGATGGCTTTGCTGAGCGACCAGTATTCCTGGCCGCGCCATTTGCGCCAGGCGTTATAGATGCGGTTGAGGCGAAGCAGCGCGCGATAGCCCCAATCGCCGAGATGGGCGAGGAAGACGAAATTCTTCGTGATGGTGTCGAAGACATCGCCGTGGAGGACGAGGTAACGGCCGCGCGGCGAATCGTGCACGTAGTCCTCGACGATTTGGAGGCCTTCGAAATCGAGCGGGAGAAAGTGGGTGAGGATGTCGTCGTGGTTCCCTCGAAGATAGATGACCTCCGTGTCACGCTTCTCGAGCTTCTTGAGCACGAGGCGAACGAAACGCGTGTGGGCCTTGGTCCACTGGCCGGAGCGGCGCAATTGCCAACCGTCGATGATGTCGCCGTTGAGGATGAGTTTCGCGCAGCGCGTGTGGCGGAGGAAATGGTTTACTTCGTCGATCTTGCAGTCGGGCGTGCCGAGATGGACGTCCGAGAGGATGACGGTGCGAACGTTGAGGTGTTCTTTCATCGTGAGGAAACGGGGTTGCGCGCGGGCATCGTGCGGCGCTGAGCGAAGGCGAGGACGTGGCGGGCGATATCGTCGGCGGCGTTGGGGCGGGCGAGCGGACGGAGAGCGGCGCGCCACTCGCGCCAGAGGCGTCCGTGTTGCGCGAAGGCGGTCTGAAGCGTGGTGAGAACGGCGTGCGGCGTGGGGGCGAATGCGCCGGCGCGGTGACGGCGCAGGAGATCGTAGTTGCCCTCCTCCTGACCGGGAACGACCTGGTTGATGACGAGCGGACAGAGCGCGGCGATCGCTTCCTGCGTGGTGGCGCCGCCGGCTTTGCTGACGGCGACGTGGTGGGTCATCAGCAGGTGAGGAATGCGGTCGGTCCATCCGAGGATCGTGGTCGGATGCGGACGCCGGGCGGCGAGGCGCTCGAGACGTTGGCGGAGGCGGGAGTCGTGACCGACGGCGCAGGTGATTTCCCAGTTCGTTTCTTCCAAGAGGAGTCGGGCGGTTTCGAAGGCGTGATGCAGGCCGGAGTTGATGAGGTGAAGCACGCGCGGGCGCGCGCCGGTGGCGAGGTCGGGCGGAGAGAGGCGGCCGGCGTGTTGCGCGAAGAACGCGGGGACGGGAAAGCCGCGGACGTGAAGCGCGTCGTCGGGGATTCCGACGGCGCGGAGGACGTCGGCGGAGTCGGGGTTGGGGAGGAACCAGCCGTCACAGCGCGCGCGCCACCAGAGCGAGTGGATGCTGATCGAGTCGGTGACGACGTTGAATGTCGGAAGGTGTTCGCCGCGCAGCGAGGCGAGGTGTTCGAGGAAGAATCCGTAAAGTGGATACGTGCAGCAGATCGCGAGGGGAGGGTCGGTTTCGATCAGCGAGGCGAGGGTGCGAATCTCGCGGCGGAAGAGCCAGAGGCGGCGTTGGAGGAATTGGGTGCGATCGATCCAATCGTAGACGGTGCTCCAGAGACGCGGGGCGTCGTTGATCAAGGCGAGGTAGAAGCGACGCGTGGCGTGGTGGGCGCGGGGCGAGGCGAGGGCGAAGGCGTCGGCGACGTGGGCGGTGCCGGGGCCGAGCGTGCGTTCGACAGCCGCGGCAAGGGCGCGTGCGGCGGCGTTGTGACCCTCGCCAAATCCGGCGGTGAGGATGAGAATGGGCCGCGTCATGGGGCGGCGTCGGCGGGAGCGACGCGGCGGTTTTGCGCGAAGACGGCGCGCGGCTCGCCGGAGTGGTTGGAGTGGCCGGCGAGTTCGACGAGGTCGGATTCGAAGCGGGCGGCGACGCGTTCCCAGGTTTGATCGAGGAGCGCGGCGCGGGCGTTGGCGCGCAGCCGTTGGCGCAGCGAGGCGTCGGTGGCGAGTTGAACGGCGGCGGCGACGAGCGCTTCGGGGCGGTCGCGGGGAACGGCGAGGCCGTTTTCGCGATGGCGAATGAACTCGCGCGCGGCGGCGTAGTTGAAACCTGCGACAGCGAGGCCGCTGGCCATCGCTTCGGTGAGGACGTTGCCGAAGGTTTCGCTGAGGCTCGCGTGAAGGTAGAGGTCGGCGGAGGCGTAGAAGCGGCCGATTTCCTCGCGCGAGTAGAAGCCGGCGAAGATGACGTCGGGATGATCGCGTTGAAACCGGGCTTTGAGCGGGCCCTCGCCGGCGACGATGCAGCGGACGCGAGGATTGGCGGCGCGCATCGCGGCGAAGGCGCGGAAGAGCAGCGGGTAATTTTTTTCCGCGGCGATCCGGCCGACGTGAAGGACGACGGGATCGTCGGGGCCGGCGCCCCAGGAAGCGCGGAGCTCGGCGGAGCGGCGGTCGGGCGAGAAGTGATGCAGATCGACGCCGCGCGAGAGCACGCGGACGTTGTTGAAACCGAGTGCGCGGAGCTCTTCGCAGAGCTCGGTGGTCGGCGCGAAGGTGCAGCGAGTGCGATTATGGATACGGCGAAGCCAGCCGAGGGCGGCGCGATGCAGCGGGCCGAAACCGTAGTGGCTCGTGTAGGTGTGGAAGTTGGTGTGAAAGCTCGAGGTGAGCGGCAGGCCGAGATCGCGGGCGGCGCTGATCGCCGAGGCGCCGAGCGGACCTTCGGTGACGACGTGGACGAGATCCGGGCGGTGGGCGCGCCAGAGTTGGCGGAAGCGACGACGCGCGGGAAAACCGAGGCGCAGAAGCGGATAGCCCGGGATGGGCATGCCGGGAAAAAATTCTTCGCGGCAGGGCAGCGCGGGCGAGGCGGGACGGGTTTGGGGAAGTCGCGGACGATGGACCGTGAGACGGTGGCCGCGTTGAGCGAGTTCGCGGGTGAGGCGACCGAAGGTCATCGCCACGCCGTTGATTTCGGGCGGGAAAGTTTCGGTGACGAGGGCGATGTTCACGAGATTCTGCGGTGGTGTTGGCCTCCGAGAATCGCAGCGGCATGTGGCGTGCTGATGACGATTGCGTCACGGGCTCGTCAAAAAAATGCGCTCCAGCAAAAATCCTTACTTCGGGATTGCACCAGATGAGCCGAATTCTAGCGTCGCCGCTTTTCGTTTAATGCAGTCGCACGGCCCCAAGCGCGTCTACACTCCGCAATCGCTAGAGTTTTGGTTCGATCGACTGGAAAACGATTGGACCGCGGAATTTACGGCGGAGCAACTGGAGCAGGGGCGTCGTATTTACGTCGACGGGCAGGTGCGCGAGCTGGAGTTGACGGCGAAGGACGCGATCATTCACCGGCGCGTGGAGAAGAAGGACGAGTATGCGGTGATCGAGTGGGGGGCGTCGGGCTTGTCGGTGCGTTCGTCGACGACGGATCGCGACGTGGCGCATGCGTTGGCGGTCGCGGGTTTGCACGAGATCGAAGAGCTGGTGGCGGACGAGATTTCGCCGCTGCCGACCGACTCGCCGGCGGACAGCGCCCATGGCAAAGCGACCGAAGTGAATGGCCACGGCGCGCATGCGGGAGGCGCGAACGGTGCGAATGGCAAGAATGGTGCGAATGGCGCGGCGTCGCGGACGTTGTTGTTGGTGTTCAAGACCAAGACGGCGGGGCTGACGTTTCAGGCGTATTGGGCGGAGGCGGACGGCAAGACGCGGCATCCGGCGTTGGGCGTGGCGGCGCATGCGAATGGCAACGGGCATGTGACGTCGGGCGAGCGCGCGAAGCTGATCGGGCTCGCGGCGTATGCGCGGAAGGCGCACTTCCACTACCATCAGGAGACGGGCGTGTATCTGATGGAGTCGCTGGTGGAGATTCCGAATTTTCTGAAAGTCGTGCTGCCGGCGTGGAAGAAGATGTTTGCCGTGGAGTTGGACGACAAGGCGGCGAACCTGTTGAAAGGCACGCGCGCGGTGGAAATCGAGGCCGTCGCGGAAGCGAAGTCGGGCAGCGCGGCGAACGGCAGCGCGGGTGCCGCGAGCGACGTGACGGGATTGAACCTGCGCTGGATCTTCCGCGCGGGCGAGCGGATGCTGACGGACGCGGAGGTGAGCGCGCTGCTGAAGAAAGGCGGCGCGCCGGTGATCCTGCCGAGCGTGGGAATCGTTTCGCTGGCGGCGGACAAGTGGGCGTCGTTCAGCGCGTGGCGCGACAATCTCGCGGAAGCGCAATCGGAGGAAACGATTTCGCCGTATCTGGTGTTTTCGCTGTTCAACGACGCGCGGTTGAAGCTGACGTTGTCGCCGGAGATCGAAGCGTGGCGACAGAAGGTGCTGGCGCCGGCGGAAACGGCGCGGACGCTGCCGGAGGTGTTGCGTCCGTATCAGCGGCGCGGTGTCGAGTGGATGGCGCATTTGTGCGACGTGGGATGCCATGGCCTGCTCGCGGACGAGATGGGCCTCGGCAAGACGCTGCAGGTGATCACGCTGCTTGCGACGCGACCGATCGCGGACAAGCCGAGTTTGATCGTCTGTCCGGCGAGCGTGGTGCCGGTGTGGCGCGAGGAAATCGCGAAATTCCAGCCGGACCTGAAGGTCGACGTGCTGAAGACGGGGCACGATTTTTCGACGCGTTCGGACAATGTGATCTGGCTGGCGAGCTACACGCAGCTGCGGAAGCACCGCGAGATCCTGCCGGCTTATGAATTTGGATACGCGGTGCTGGACGAGGGGCAGTTCATCAAGAATCCGGATGCGAAAGTGACGCAGACCTGTTTCGCGGTGCGCGCGCAGCATCGGATCGTGTTGACGGGCACGCCGCTGGAGAATCGTCAGCTGGATCTTTGGAGCATCTTCCGGTTTTTGCTGCCGGGGCTGCTGGGTTCGCGCGCGAGCTTCGAGAACGCGCTGGTGGCGGATCGCGCGGGCACGATCGAGCGGCTGCGGGCGCAGCTGGCGCCGTTTATCTTGCGGCGCACGAAGAGTCAGGTGGCGACGGAGCTGCCGCCGAAGATGGAGATGGATTTGCTGTGCCCGCTGACGGACGTGCAGCGCGCGGAGTATGCGCGGATTTGCGCGGAAGGCCTGGAGCGGTTGGGCGACGACGTGAGCGCGGCGATGCGTGAGAAGTCGTTCGGTTTCCTCGCGCTGCTGACGCGTCTGCGGCAGACCTGCTGCGATCCGGACATGCTGCCGTGGCTGAAGGCGCCGCTGTCGGATTCGGGCAAGATCAACCTGTTGGTGGAGAAGCTCACCGAGGTGATCGGCAGCGGGCACAAGGTCGTGATCTTTTCGCAGTTCGTGATGCTGCTCGATCGCGTGCGCGAGGCGCTGGCGCAGAATTTTCCGGATTTGCCGCGGTTCGAGCTGACGGGAATGACGCTGGATCGGTTGAAACCGGTGCAGCAGTTCCAGACGACGACGGGTGCGGCGGCGATGCTGGTGTCGTTGAAGGCGGCGGGCACGGGCATCACGTTGCACGCGGCGGATTACGTTTTCCTGTTGGACCCGTGGTGGAATCCGGCGGTCGAGGCGCAGGCGGTCGATCGCGTGCACCGCATCGGACAAACGAATACGGTGTTCGTTTATCGGATGGTGACGGCGGGCACGATCGAGGAGCGGATCCAGGCGTTGAAGGCGGAGAAGAAGGATCTGTTCGACAAGCTGATCGGCGGGCTGGGCGGCGACTTCGATTTGAGCCAGCATTTTACGTCGTTGCGCGGGCTGGTGCAGTTGACGACGCAGGAGGAAGCGGAGCAGGTGGTTTGAGCCGCGGGCGGGGCGGACGGGCGGAGGGGCGATTCTCAAGAAGGCGCGAAAAACTCGCGCTTTCCGCCACGCGGATGAAACGGACTCGCCAAGCGGGGGCGTGATTCTCATAACCGCGGGTTTTTCCCACCATGCCTACTTACGATTATGCCTGCCCGAAGTGCGGCCATGCCTTCGAACAGTTTCAGTCGATGAAGGACGAGCCGCTGAAGAAATGCCCGAAGTGCAAGAAGACCGGCCTCAAGCGACTCGTTGGCGGGGGAGCCGGGCTGATCTTCAAAGGCTCCGGGTTCTACATCACGGATTATAAAAAGAAATCGTCCGGCGGCGATTCCGGCGGAGGTGACAAGTCTTCGAAGTCGGAGTCGAAACCGTCGTCGACGGCGAACGCGGCGAAGTAAGGTCGCGGAGTTTTTCGAGTTCACCTGCGACGGCGCTCGCGTATCGTCCGGCGACTCCCATGAGCATCGATCGCGCTGGCTACAACCCGAGTTGGACCGAAGTGATTCTGGGCGCGATCCTGAGCTTGTTGCTCGGAGCCGTGCTCGCGGCGGTGGTGCTGGTGTTGAAGCCGGTCTCGACGGTGCGCGAGCTGCCGAAGGAGCCGGATCCGAAGACGGTGTATTACATCGAAGGCACGCGCGATTCGGGCCGGGCGCGGCAGGCGAGCGCGAAGCAGCGGGCGCTGCTTGAAGGCGGCACCGCGGTGCTCAACGAGGACGAGTTGAACGCGCTCGCGACGCCCGCGACGTCGAAAAGCGCGGACGCGCCGGCGGAGCAAATGCTGACGGCGGGCTCGCCGAATTTTCGCATTCGCGACGGTGTGATGCAGATGGGCGTGCCGGTGCGCGTGAGCGTGGCGGGGCTGGACCGGCGCGTGATCGTGCAGGCGCGCGGCGGCTTTGAAAAACGGGGCGCCGGTTTCGTGTTCGTTCCGGACGAACTTTATCTCGGTTCGTGTCCGGTGCAGCGGCTGCCGATCGTGTCGGGATGGGTGATGAACAAACTCGTCGCGGGAGCGGAGACGTCGGAGGGACTCGCGGGGGCCTGGAGCCGGGCGTCGGAAGTGAAAGTGGAGGGCGACAGTCTCCACGTGAGGATGTGAGGGCCTGGTGCGGAGCGCGCGGGGGATGGGCGGAAGGTAGGACTTGCGCGGGCTGAGGAGGGAATCGAGAAACACTGCCGGTGTCGAAAAGCATCAAACACATCGGGATCGTGTCGGCCCTGACGATGGCGTCGCGCGTTCTCGGGTTGGTGCGCGAGAGTCTGACGGCGGCGGTGTTCGGGGCGGGCGCGCTGGTGTCGGCGTATTTCACGGGCTTTCTGCTGCCGAATCTGTTTCGGCGTTTCCTGGCGGAAGGATCGCTGACGGCAGCGCTGGTGCCGACGCTCAACGACGAATTGAGGGAGGGCGATCGCGCGCGGGGTTTTCGGTTGGTGAATCAGGTCGCGAGCTGGCTGCTGCTGACGACGGGGGCGCTCGTGGCGCTGGCGATGGTGGTGCTGAGTCGCGAAACGTTCGTGGAGTGGGTGGGGGAACGCTGCGGCGCGGACGCGGCGGCGATCGAACGGTGGAAGGCGGCGGCGTGGTTCGCGGTGGTGTTGTTTCCGTATCTCGTGTTCGTGTCGTTGTCGGCGGCGTTCAGCGGGGCGTTGCAGACCTTGCAGAAATTCGTGGAGCCGGCGTTGTCGCCGATTTGGCTGAATCTCGCGATGATCACGCCGCTGGTCGCGGCGTGGTGGTGGGGCGGGGCGGAGGAGGTGGCGATCCGGTGGTTGTGCGCGGGCGTGCTGGTGGGCGGATTTTTGCAGATGGCGGTGCCGGCGTGGGCGCTGCGGCGCGAAGGCTGGCGGCCGCGGCCGGACTTCGAGTTGAGCGGGCCGGTGCGGACGATCCTGCGGTTGATGGGGCCGGCTGTATTCAGTTCTTCGATATACCTGATCAACATGAGCGTGTCGCGGTTGATCGGTCTGTCGCTGAACGACGAGGCGGTGGCGTTGTTGAATTTTTCGCAGCGGCTGATGGAGCTGCCGATCGGCGTGTTTGCGGTGGCGGTGTCGACGGTGGTGTTTCCGTTGATCTCGCGGTATGCGGCGGCGGGCGACCGGGAGAATCTCGCGAGCGCGTATCGAAAGGGGATGCGGCTGATTCTCGTGATCAACATTCCGGCGGCGGCGGGGCTGGCGGTGCTGGCGCTGCCGATCATTCGCGTGATTTTCCAGCATGGCGCGTTCGAGTCGGAGGCGACGCGGGCGATGACGCCGGTGCTGGTGGCGAATGCGTTGGGTCTGCCGTTCTTCTCGTTCGTGAACCTGGCGCTGCGGGCGTTTTATGCGGAGAAGGACACGCGCACGCCGCTGCGCGCGGCGATGGTGAGCTTCATGGTGAACGTCGTGTTGAGCCTCGCGCTGATGGGGCCGCTGTCGACGCTGGGGTTGGCGATTGCGAGCACGGTGGCGATCGCGGTGCAGGCGTTTCACCTGCAGTGGCATCTTGCGCGGCGGGACGAAGGGCTGGCGTTTCGGCATCTCGCGCGCGACTTGGGGAAAAGTGGTCGTCGCGAGCGCGGCGATGGGCGCCGTGGTGTGGGCGGGGTGNNGGGGCTGGAAGCGAATTTTCGCGGCGGCGAAAGTGACCGACATGGCGGGCATCGCGGTGCTGATCGCGGCGGGCGTGGCGGTGTATGCGGGCGGCGCATGGCTGTTGAAGATCGAGGGACGAGAGGAGTTGCGCGGGATGTTGAAGCGGCGGGGAAAGCGGGGAACGTGAATAGCGGGGAGGCGTCGCGAGAATCATGAAGCTCAAGGTCGACTGGTTTTTGGCGGGGATGGCGGCGGCGACGCTGCTCGCGTGGCTTTTCCCCGATCCGGGCGCGGCGGGCGGGTGGCTGCAACCGGAGCTGCTGACGAAGGGCGGGGTTGCGCTGATCTTTTTTCTGCACGGCGTGGCGCTTTCGTTCGCGGCGTTGAAGGCGGGCACGTTGCGCTGGCCGCTGCACGTCGTGGTGCAGACGAGCACGTTTTTGTTGTTCCCGCTGCTCGGGTTTGCGGTGAACGCGCTGCTGGGCGACGCGGTGACGGACGAGTTGAAGTTGGGGATTTTCTTTCTGTGCGCGCTGCCGTCGACGGTGTCGTCATCGGTCGCGTTGACGGCCGCGGCGAACGGCAATGTCGCGGGCGCGCTGTTCAACGCGACGCTCTCGAGCGTGCTGGGCGTGTTTCTGACGCCGTTGTGGATCGCGGTGGTGGTCACGACGACGGGCGCGAGTCAGCCGCTCGGCCCGGTGATCCTCGATTTGATGCTCTGGCTGATTCTGCCGCTGGTGGCGGGGCAGCTTTGCCGGCCGTTGCTCGCGGGGATCGCGACGCGACACAAAGCGAAGATCAACGTGGCGGATCGGTGGACGATCCTGGTGCTGGTTTATACGTCGTTTTGCGATTCGTTCAAGGAGGGCGTGTGGGTGGAGCACGGCTGGCTGACGCTGCTCGTGGTGCTGGGGCTGGCGGCGGTGTTGTTCGCGGTGGCGATGACGATCATGGGGGCGGTCGCGCGGGCGCTGGGATTTTCGCGAGAGGATCGGATTGCGGCGATGTTCTGCGGGTCGAAGAAGACGCTCGCGTCGGGCGTGCCGATGGCGCGGCTTATCTTCGGCGCGCATCCGGCGATCGGTGTGATCCTGCTGCCGATCATGATCTATCACCCGCTGCAACTTGTGATTTCCGGCGTGCTGGCTCAGCGTTGGGCCCGTCAAACGGAGAAATAGCCATGGCCACCCCAGCAGCGCCGGACGACATTCCGGTCACTCACAACGAAGCGGAGCAGCGTTTCGAGACCCAGGTTTACGGACAACTCGCGGTATGCGAATACCAGATACAAGGGCGGCAGATCGTGTTCACGCACACGTATGTGCCGACCGAACTGCGGGGCCGTGGCATCGCGCAGAAGCTCGTCCAGGCGGCGCTCGATCATGCGCGCGACCAGAATTATCGGGTGGTGCCGGCGTGCTCTTATGTGGAGGCGTTTATCCGGCGCCACCGCGAGTTTGAGCCGTTGGTGGTCAAATAAAGCGGGGATGAGCGCGACGGAATTTTCGAAAATTTCGAAGAACGCGCTTGAAGTTTACTAAATGGTCAACTATCCATTCAGCCATCATGGGAAGAACCTCCGACGCCGATCAACGTCTGATGGACGCAGCTCTCGACCTCGTCTGGTCGCACAGCTACGGCGCGGTGACCATTGATGACATCTGCAAGCGGGCGAATGTGAAGAAGGGGAGTTTCTACTACTTCTTCGATTCGAAGGAGCAGCTTGCGGTGGCGGCGTTGGACCGCCTCTGGAAAGAGGATTGGAAGCCCCGCATGGACGAAGTTTTTTCGGCGAGTGTGGACCCGCTGGACCGATTGAAGAACTTTCTGGCCGGTATCTATCGCCGCATGAGCGAGACCAAGAAACGCACCGGCCGCCTGCTTGGCTGCCCGGTGGCCACGGTCGGTTCCGAGGTAAGCACGGGAGAGTGTAGCATTTGTGAGAAGACTCGTGAAATCATGAGCCGGAAGCGCCGCTACGTGGAATGGGCGGTGCGTGACGCCATCGCCGATGGTTCGCTCGAACCTGGCGACCCGGTCAAACGCACGACGGTGCTCATGAGCTTCATCGAAGGGCTCACGTTGCAGGCGCGAATTTCCAACGATCCTGAAATTCTCAAAGACCTGGCCGAGCTTGGCCTCGAGATCCTGCGCATCAAACAAGCCGAACCCGTCACGCCCGCACCGGCGACCGCTGGCAAGTAGGCCACACTCGATCCGCAGTCCTGAAACCTCCGCGCACATCCGTGCGCTCTTTTTTGGCCCAAATTATAGACAACTAGTCAACTATTCCACCGACACGTCACTTATGAGCACACGTCAACGCCTTCTTCCCGTCAGCGGCCTCGCCTCGCTTCGCAACACCCGCACGCGCATCTACGCGCCGGGCGCGGATCCCAAATTCCGCGCGAATCCCGACACGCCGCGGACCTTTCAACTCGAGCGTGTCTTCCCGCCCCGCGAGGGCGCGAATGCCGCTGACAACATCGGACGCCTGTGGCGCCGCGACATCCTCGATCGCCTGCAAACGCCGCTCACGCGCCGGCCCGAGTGACCCTTCGAGCGCCGAAATCTCGTATCCAAATTTCCCACACTAACACCCGACCACCAACCATCATGACCGCCTCTGCTCCCACACCACGGTCCCGCTTCTTCCGTCGCCGCGTGGCATGGCTTCTGCCCACCTTCGCCGCCGTCGTCACATTCAGCTCCTACGCCTTGTCCCGCGCCACCGCGGCCGACGAGTCGTCCGCCGCGCCCGCCGCACCGCCTCCGCCGCGTGTGACGGTTGCGCCGGTCGAACAACAACTCGTCACCGAATACGAAGAGCTGACCGGTCGCGTCGACGCGACCGAGACCGTCGAACTTCGTCCGCGTGTCTCGGGCCACATCGCGGTCGTTCACTTCCAGGCCGGCCAGCCGGTGAGGAAGGGCGACACGCTCTTCACGATCGATTCGCGCTGGTATCGCGCGCAGCTCGATCTCGCCGTCGCGCAGGTCCAGCAGGCGCGCGCCGCGGCGGAGATCGCGGAACGCGAGGCGCGCCGCGCCGACGAACTGCTCGCCGCCTCCGCGATCTCGAGCGAAGAGGCGGAGTCGCGTCGCTCGCGTGCATTGCAAACGCAGGCCGCCCTCGCGTCCGCCGAGGCGGCGCTGGCCAGCGCGCGCCTCGATTACGACCACACGGAAGTGCGCGCGCCGATCGACGGCCGGATCAGCCGGGCGTGGGTGACGCCGGGCAATCTCGTGTCCGGCTCGCCCGGCAACGCGACGCTGCTCGCGACGATCGTCTCCGAAGGCGCGGCCTACGTGTATGCCGACATCGACGAGGGCACCTTGTTGAAGTTCAACCGGCTCCTGCGCGAAAACCGCATCGCCTCCGTGCAGGGCCGCGTGCCGGTCGAGATGCAGCTCGCCGACGAAACCGGGTATCCACGTCGCGGTTACATCGAATCGACCGACAACCGCCTCAATTCCGCCACGGGTTCGCTCACGCTGCGGCTGGTGTTTCCCAACACCGATCACGCGCTCGTTCCCGGCATGTTCGCCCGGGTGCGGGTGCCGGTCAGCGCGCCGGCGCCGGCGCTGCTCATCAGCGAACGGGCGATCGGCACCGACCAGGGCCAGAAGTTCGTGCTCGCGGTCGATGACGGAAACACCGCCGTCTATCGCACCGTTCGACTCGGAAGCACCGTCGAGGGCAAACGCGTCGTCCGCTCCGGACTCGAGCCGGGCGATCGCGTGATCGTCAACGGACTCCAGCGCGTCCGGCCCGGCATGCGCATCGAACCGGAAACCCTCTCTGCCGCAGCTGCCACGGCGTCGCTCAACCCGTCCGAAAAAGTCACCACCGTCGCCCAACGCTAAAGAGTAGGGGCGAGGCGTCCCCGCCGGGCTGATACGTCCGGCTCACCGGGACGGTTCGCCCCNNCCACTCCACGCCGGCCCGACCGAGGACGTCGGGCTCCATCAGCGCCTTCCCAGGCGCCTCCAGCCACTGCTTTGCCCGCACACCTCCGACCGCCATGAACTTCTCCGATTTTTTCATCAAGCGCCCGATCTTCGCCGGCGTATTATCGATCATCATCTTTCTCGTCGGCGCGATCTCGCTCACGCGCCTGCCGATCAGCGAATACCCGGAAGTCGTTCCGCCCACGGTGGTGGTTCGCGCGACTTATCCGGGCGCGAATCCGAAAACGATTTCCGAAACCGTCGCCGCCCCGCTCGAGCAGGCGATCAACGGCGTCGAGCATTCGCTCTACGTGTTTTCGCAGGCGACGAGCGACGGCGTGATGACGCTCACCATCACCTTCGCGCTCGGCACCGATCTCGATAACGCGCAGGTGCAGGTCCAAAACCGCGTCGCGCAAGCGCTGCCGAAATTGCCCGAGGAAGTCCGCCGTCTCGGCGTCACCACGCAGAAAACCTCGCCCGACCTCCTGATGGTGGTGCACCTCTTCTCGCCCGACGGGCGCTACGACGACATCTACGTGCGCAACTACGCCACGCTCCAGGTGCGCGACGTGCTGGCGCGGCTCGATGGCGTCGGCGACGTGCGCGTGTTCGGCTCCGGCGATTATGCGATGCGCGTCTGGCTCGATCCCAACAAGGTCGCCGCCAAGGGCCTGACCGCTTCGGATGTCGTCGCCGCGATTCGCGAGCAAAACATCCAGGTCGCCGCCGGCGCGGTCGGACAACAACCGGTTTCGCGTCCGACCGACACCGAGCTGCTCATCAACACCAAGGGCCGCCTCGCCACCGAGGAGGAGTTCGGTGAGATCGTGGTGAAAACCGGAACGAACGGCGAACGCGTGCAGCTGCGCGACGTCGCGCGCATCGAACTCGGCGCCTCCGACTACGCGCTGCGTTCGCTCCTCAACAACAAAACCGCGGTCGCGTTGCCGATCTCGCAACGCCCGGGTTCGAACGCCATCGCCACGTCCGACGCGGTGCGCGCCACGATGGCGACGTTGAAGGAGAATTTCCCCGACGGACTCGACTACGGCATCGTCTACGATCCGACGATCTTCGTGCGCGATTCGATCAAGGCGGTCGTGCACACGTTGCTCGAGGCCATCGCGCTCGTCGTGATCGTCGTCATCCTGTTTTTGCAGACCTGGCGCGCGTCGATCATCCCGCTTGCGGCCGTGCCCGTTTCGCTCGTCGGCACGTTCGCGGTGATGCAGGCGCTCGGTTTCTCGATCAACGCGCTCTCGCTTTTCGGACTCGTGCTCGCGATCGGCATCGTGGTCGACGACGCGATTGTCGTGGTCGAAAACGTCGAGCGAAACATCGCGCTCGGAAAATCGCCGTTCGAGGCGACGCGCCAGGCGATGCGCGAGGTGACGGGGCCGATCATCGCGACCGCGCTCGTGCTTTCGGCGGTGTTCATCCCGACGGCGTTCATCACCGGTTTGACGGGACAATTCTACAAGCAGTTCGCGATCACCATCGCGATCTCGACGATCATCTCCGCGTTCAACTCGCTCACGCTTTCGCCCGCGCTCAGCGCACTGTTGCTGCGGGATCATCATGCGCCGAAGGATGCGCTCACGCGTTTTCTCGATCGCGCGCTCGGCTGGTTTTTCCGGCCGTTCAACCGCTTCTTCGAATGGTCCGCGCACAAGTATTCGCAAGGCGTGGCGCGACTCATTCGCGTCTCCGCGATCGCGCTGGTCGTCTACGTCGGGCTGCTCGCGTTCACCGGTTTTTCGTTCAAGTCGATCCCGACCGGCTTCGTGCCGTCGCAGGACAAGCAATACCTGATCGCCTTCGCGCAGCTGCCGTCGGCCGCGTCGCTCGACCGCACCGATTCCGTGATCCGGCGCATGAGCGACCTCGCGCTCGCGCACCCCGGCGTCGCGAACGCGATCGCGTTTCCCGGGTTGTCGATCAACGGGTTCACGAACTCGACGAACAGCGGCATCGTGTTCGTCGGCCTCAAGCCCTTCGACGAACGCAAGTCTCCCGAACTCTCCGGCCACGCGATCGCGGCCGAACTTCAGCGGCAATTCGGCGGAATCCAGGATGCGTTCGTCGCGATCTTCCCGCCCCCGCCGGTGATGGGCCTCGGCCAGACGGGCGGCTTCAAACTCTACGTGGAGGATCGCGCGGACCTCGGACTCGATGCGCTCTACAGCGCAACGCAATCGCTGATCGGTGAAGCCTACAAGACACCCGGACTCACGGGCATGTTTTCGAGTTTCACGATCAACACGCCGCAGCTCGAAGCGGATGTCGATCGCGTGAAAGCGAAGACGCAGGGCGTGCCGCTGCAAAACGTCTTCGAGACGATGCAGATCAATCTCGGCTCGCTCTACGTGAACGATTTCAATCGTTTCGGCCGCACGTATCAGGTCATCGCGCAGGCCGACGCCGACTTCCGCGATTCGGCGGAGGACATCACGCGGCTCAAGACCCGCAACCAGCGCGGCGAACTCGTGCCGCTCGGTTCGCTGGTCGACGTGCGCGAGAGCTACGGCCCCGAGCGCGTGATGCGTTACAACGGCTATCCCGCCGCGGAGATCAACGCCGCGCCCGCGCCCGGATTCAGCTCGGGCCAGGCCGAGGCGTTGATGCAACAACTCGCCGACGAACATCTGCCGAAGGGCTTCGCGCTCGAGTGGACCGAGCTCACGTTCCAGAAGATTCTCGCGGGCAACGCCGGACTCTGGGTTTACCCGCTGAGCATCCTGCTCGTGTTCCTCGTGCTCGCGGCGCAATACGAGAGCTTCCGGCTGCCGTTTGCGGTGATCCTGATCGTGCCGATGGCGCTCTTCTCCGCGATGCTCGGACTCTGGCTGACCCGCGGCGAAAACAATGTCTTCATCCAGATCGGTCTGATCGTGCTCATCGGTCTCGCGGCGAAAAACGCGATCCTGATCGTCGAGTTCGCGGTGAAGCGTCGCGAGGAGGGTGCGTCGATCGTCGACGCCGCTCTCGATGCGGCGCGCCTGCGGCTGCGACCGATCCTGATGACCTCGATCGCCTTCATCGCCGGCGTGTTTCCGCTGGTGATCAGCACCGGCGCCGGTTCGGAAATGCGCCGCGCGATGGGCGTGGCGGTGTTCGCCGGCATGATCGGCGTCACGTTCTTCGGCCTCTTCCTCACGCCGGTCTTCTACGTGGTGCTCGAGAAGCTCGGCCTGCGCAAACCCGCGCCAGCGCCGGCGACCCCGGAGGTCCTGCCGCAGCACGCGTAACACGTTTCAAACCTTCAATGGAGTTCCTGCCATGTCTCTCCATTTTCGATTCAACTTCCTGCGCCGATTCGTGGTCGGCGCGCTGATCCTGGCCGCGACGCAATCGCCGGCCGTGAACGCCGCGGAGGATGTCACCGAATCGCGGATACCGCCGCTCGACCTCGTCTGGCATGCGGGCGCGATCGGCGTCTTCGACGAGGAGTCGCACGATACGTTCGCGAGCGTCGAGGGCCGCTGGCGCCACAGCTGGCGGGGCTTGCGTCCGTGGGGCGGGTTTACCGTGTCCGACGCGGGCGTGTGGTTCGCGGGCGCGGGCCTGATCTACGACATCCATGTCGCGGAGCGCGTGGTCGTGACGCTCGGCAGCGGCCCTTTTTATTACACGCACGACCGACAGGACGACGACCTCGGGCTCAGCCTCGAGTTCTACTCCTTCATCGAGGCGAGCTGGGTTCGTCGGGACGAGACGCGATTCGGCGTCCGGTTCGGCCATCTCTCCAACGCCGGCCTCGGCCGGCGCAATCCTGGCACGGAAACGTTGAGCTTCGTCGTTTCCGTGCCGCTCGACCGCATCGTTCCCCACCGCTGAACGGCGTCTCCGTCTTCCGAATACATCATGAAAACATCCGCCCTTTTCCTTCTGCCGTTTTCCGCCGCGTTCGCTCTGCCAAGCGTCGGCCCCGACTATGCACCGCCCGAGACTTCCGCGCCCGCGGCCTACCGGGACGCCGAAGAATTCGGCGCCTGGAAGATCGCCGCGCCCTCCGACGCGTTCGAACGCGGAGAGTGGTGGAAACTCTTCAACGACCCGGTGCTCGACGAACTCGAGTCGCGCGCGCTCGCCGCGAACCAAAATCTTCGCGCCGCCACTGCGCGCGTGATGCAGGCGCGCGCCGCCGCCGGGCTGGCGCGCAGCGCGTATTGGCCGCAGGTGGCGGTGGGCGCGTCGTCGACGCGCGAGCGCACGTCGTCGACGACCGACAATGTTTTCCCGAACCAGCACACGACCACCTACCGCGCGCCGCTCGAGGCGAGCTGGGAGATCGATTTGTTTGGACGCGTGCGCCGGTTGAACGAAAGCGCGCGGGCGGAGGCCGATGCGAGCGTCGCGCTGTTCGAGGCGTTGCGCCTTTCGCTCACGGCGGACGTCGCGACGAACTACTTCACCCTGGTCGCGCTCGAGCAGGAACTCGCGTCGGTGCGCAACACGGTCGAACTGCGCCGGCGCGCCGTGGATTTGATCGCCGCGCGGGTGCGCAGCGGCACGGCGGCCGATCTCGATCTGGCGCGGGCCGAGACCGAACTTGCCGTGACGGAAACGGAACAGGCCGCGCTCGCGCGTCAGCGTTCGTCCATGATGAACGCGCTCGCGGTGCTCGTCGGCGAGCCCGCCAACTCGTTCACGATCGCGATTGCGCCGAAGCCGGCGGCGTCGCCGGACATTCCGGTCGGGCTGCCGTCGGATCTGCTGGAACGGCGGCCGGACATCGCCGCGGCGGAGCGCGCGCTGGCGGCGGCGAATGCGCGGATCGGAGTCGCCAAGGCGGCGTTCTTTCCGGCGATTTCGCTTACGGGTTTCGCGGGGCAGGCGAGCGGGGACATCGACCGGCTGTTCGATTCCGACTCGCGCATCTGGTCAATCGGACCGCGGCTGTATCTGCCGATTTTTCAAGGCGGACGAAATCGCGCGAACCTCGCCCGCAGCCGTGCCGCTTACGAGGAGGCGGTGGCCGAGTTTCGGCAGCAGGTGCTCGTGGCGTTCCGGGAAGTGCAGGATGCGCTCACGGCGACGAAGCTGTTGAGCGAGCAATCGGCGGCGCAGGCGCGGGCGCTCGAAGCGGCGCGGCGCACGGCGGCGCGGGCGCAGACCCGCTATGATGCGGGGGTCGTTTCCTACCTCGAGGTGATCGACGCCCAGCGGAGCGTGCATGCGCTCGAACGGTCCGACGCGCAACTCGCCGCGCAGCGCGCGAACGCACGCGTCGCCTTGATCAAGGCGCTCGGCGGCGGCTGGCACGTGGCGTCGTCGAAATCGAACCTGGCCGCGCGCTGAGCCTCCGAAGCCTCCAATCCAAATTGCTCCGAACGTATCCGGACGCGCATGACGCGGGTTCCTGCGATCGTCGGGCTCAACCTTCAAATTCCGACAACATGAAAAACAACCTGCCCTCCAAAGTCGTCCTCATCACCGGTGGCACCTCCGGAATCGGTCGTGCCGCCGCGCTCGCCTTCGCGCGGGAAAATTATCGCGTGGCCATCGCCGGCCGACGCGAAGAACAGGGAGCCGCTGTCGTGCGCGAAATCGAGGCGCTGGGCGGCGAGGCGCTCTTCGTGCGCACCGATGTCACGCGCGAAGCCGAACTGGCGGCGCTCGTCGCTCGCGTGCTCGAGCGGTTTGGCCGTCTCGACGTCGCCTTCAACAACGCGGGGGTCGAAGGCCGGTTCGGCACGACCACCGCCGAGCAGACCGAGCAGCACTATCGGCAGGTATTCGACGCGAATGTCGGCGGGGTGCTTTTCGCGATGAAGCACGAGATCCCGGCGCTGCTCAAAAGAGGTGGCGGCGCGATCATCAACACGTCGTCCGCGNTGGGNTCNGTGGCGANGCCGGGAACGGCGGTTTACACGGCGAGCAAGTTTGCGGTGAACGGGCTGAGCAAAACCGCGGCGCTCGAGTATGCGTCGCAAGGGATTCGCGTGAACATCGTTTCGCCGGGACCGATTCAGACGGAGATGGTGGATCGCGCGATGGGAGCGGGCGANTCGGAGGTCAAGCGGCACGTGGCGTCGCAGGTTCCGCTCGGGCGNNTCGGCAGCGCGGAGGAGGTGGCCAGTGCCGTCGTGTGGCTCGCTTCGCCCGGCGCGGAGTATGTGACCGGACAGGANATTCTCGTCGATGGCGGCTNCACCGCGCGTTGACCGCGCTTGCCGTTATGATCCTCCTGATGCTGCTTCTCGCCGCTCTCGTCGTCCTGACTGCCTGGGACAGCGAAGAGCGCAACATTCGCTGATTCGCCGCGTCCGGCGCATTGATTCTCATGCCTGATCTCTTCGATTCGTTTACTTTGAAATCCATCACGCTGCGCAATCGCGTGGGCGTCTCGCCGATGTGCGAGTATTCCGCGGAGGACGGGATGCCCAACGACTGGCATCTTGTTCATCGTCGGTTCGCGCGCGGTCGGCGNCGNCNGGCTCGTGATCGCGGAAGCCACGGGCGTTTCACCCGAGGGGCGAATCAGTCCGGGTGATACAGGCATCTGGTCCGATCAACACGTCGAGCCATTTGCCCGGATCACGCGGTTTTTGAAACAAGAGGGCGCGGTCGCCGGCATTCAGATCGCGCACGCGGGGCGGAAGGCGAGCGCGGCGCGTCCGTGGGACGGCGGCGATCACATTCCGGACGAGGCGGGCGGCTGGACACCGGTCGCGCCGAGCGCGATCGCGTTTGGCGACGGGCTCGACAAGGTGCCGCATGCGTTGACGGTCGAAGAGATCAAGCGCGTGCAGGCGGATTTCGTCGCGGCGGCGCAGCGATCGCTTGCGGCCGGCTTCGAGTGGCTCGAGCTGCATTCGGCTCATGGATACCTGAGCCACGAATTTCTGTCGCCGCTTTCGAATCAACGCACCGACGCTTATGGCGGGAGTTTTGAAAACCGGATCCGGTTCCTGCTCGAAACGACGCGCGCGGTGCGAGCGGTGTGGCCCGATCCTCTGCCGCTTACGGTGCGTTTGTCGTGCACCGACTGGGTGGAAGGCGGTTGGGACATCGAGCAGACGATCGAGCTGTCGCGCCGGTTGAAAGCCGAGGGGGTCGATTTGATCGACTGCAGTTCGGGAGGCGCGGTGCCGAACGCGAAGATTGCGATCGGTCCCGGATATCAGGTGCCGTTTGCCGAACGCGTGCGCCGCGAGGCGAACATCGCGACGGCGGCCGTCGGGCTCATCACGCAACCGGAGCAGGCGGACGAAATCGTGCGCAGCGGGAAGGCGGACGTGGTGCTGCTTGCGCGGGAGTTGCTGCGCGATCCGTATTGGCCGGCGCATGCGGCGCGGGCGCTCGGGCGGGGAGAGGCTGTTCCGCCGCCGAAACAATACGCGCGGGCGTGGTGATCGCCGCGCCGCGCGTTGTCAGAAAAAAGCAGGGGAGCGAAACTCCCCTGCGAAGCTCGAACGCCGGTTTATCGAGTGCGAGTCGACCGCGACGACCGGTCAACGGAAGATCGCAGCTCGCTCCGCGGCGGTGCACGCGCGCCATTTGCCGGACGCAAGGTCTCCGAGTGTGAAATTGCCGATTCGCACGCGGATCAGACGCAAGGTCGGATGGCCGATGGCGGCGGTCATGCGGCGGACCTGGCGGTTCTTGCCTTCGACCAACTCGAGCGAGAGCCAGCAATCGGGAACGTTTTTTCGGAAACGGATGGGCGGGTTGCGCGGTGGCAGCGTGGGCGCGGGATCGAGCAGGCGAGCTCGGCAGGGCAGGGTGGTGTAGTCGCCGATTTTCACGCCTCGTTGGAGTTGCGTGAGCGCGGAGGCATCGGGAACGCGTTCCACTTGCGCCCAGTATTCGCGCCGGTGCGCGTGGGTTGGGTCGAGGAGCTTCGAGTTCAGGCCCGGTTCGTCGCCGAGGAGCAGCAAGCCTTCGGAGTCGGCGTCGAGCCGGCCGAGCGCGTAGACGTTTTTCGGCAGGCCGAATTCGGCGAGCGTGCGCCAGCGCGACCCGGGTTCGGGCGTGAATTGCGAAAGGACACCGTAGGGTTTGTGGAAGGCGAGGAGCACGCGGGAAGGAAGTAACAAGTGACACGTATCAAGTGGCAAGAAGGGTAGGGCGTGGCTTTGGGAAGAGCGGTTTGCGGATTGTGCGGGCTTGTTACTTGATAGTGGCCACTTGTTATTTCTCCCGATCATGCGCGCCGTTCGACTCACTGGGGTTAATCAACTGGAAATCGCCGAAGTGCCGGCGCCGAAACCGGCGGCGGGCGAGGCGGTCGTGGAAATCCGCGCGGCGGCGTTGAATCACCGCGACGTGTGGATCAAGACGGGGCAATACGCCGGATTGAAGTGGCCGTGCATTCCGGGTTCGGACGGCGCGGGCGTGGTGACGGCGGTGGGCGAGGGTGGCGATCCCGCGTGGGTGGGACGCGAGGTGATGATTTATCCGGCGATGGGTTGGGGCGACGACGATCGCGCGCAGTCGGCGACGACGTTTTCGATCATCGGACTGCCACGCGACGGCACGCTGGCGGAGCAGGTGGCCGTGCCGGTCGCACAACTTGCGGTGAAGCCGCCGCATTTGTCGTGGGAGGAAGCGGCGGCGCTGCCGCTGGGCGGCGTGACGGCGTGGCGGGCGATCTCGACGCGTGCGCAGCTGCATGCGCGGGAGAAGGTGTTGATCACCGGCATCGGCGGCGGCGTGGCGCTGCTGGCGCTGCGGTTCGCGGTCGCGCACGCGGCGGAGGTGTGGGTGACGTCGAGTTCGCAGGAGAAAATCGATCGCGCGATCGCGTTGGGCGCGAAAGGCGGCGGGAACTACACGCAAGACGGATGGGCGGCGGATCTGGCGAAACGCGCGGGCGGGTTCGACGTGATCGTGGACAGCGCGGGCGGGCCGGGATTCGAGTCGTTGATCGATCTGGCGGTGCCCGGCGGCCGCATCGTGTTGTTCGGGGCGACGCGCGGAAATCCGCCGCTGTTGCCGATGCGAAAAGTCTTCTGGCGGCAGCTTTCGCTGCTGGGCACGACGATGGGCTCGCCGGCGGATTGGTGGGCAATGACGAATTACGTGACGCAGCACGCGATTCGGCCGGTGATCAGCGAGGTGCTTCCCATGGAGCGGGCGGGCGACGCGTTTGCGTTGATGGAGCGCGGCGAGCAGTTCGGGAAAATCGTGGTGCGCGTGAAGTAAACCCCGATCCCGGGAACCGGCCCGGCTGTTCGGTGTTAAGGCTTGGCCTTTTGGTCTGCGCCGTGAGATTCGGCGGTTGAACCACGCACTTTTTCCAATGACCGAGAATCCGAACGCCTACGTCTGCATCATGGCCGGTGGCAGCGGCGAGCGCTTCTGGCCGATGAGCCGCCAGCGCACGCCGAAGCACCTGCTGAAGCTTTTTTCCGAGCGGAGCATGCTCGAGGACACCGTCCGCCGGCTCGAAGGCGTGGTGCCGCGTGCGAATATTTACGTGCTCACGAACGAGGTGCAGCTGGCCGCGGCGCGCGAGGCGCTGTCGTTTCTCGCTCCGGAGCAGATCGTGGCGGAGCCGGCGAAACGCGACACGGCGCCGGCCGCGGCGCTCGCGACGGGTTTGGTGCGCGCGCGTAATCCGGAGGCGGTGATGGCGCTGCTGCCGGCGGATCATTTGATTCGCAACACCGGCCGGCTGGCCGGGCAACTCGCGGCGGCGCTCGCGCGCGCGTCGACGAGCGATGCGTTGCTGACGTTCGCGATCAAACCGTCGTATCCGTCGCCTGGATTCGGTTATCTCGAGATGGGCGACGAACTCGCCCGCACGCCCGAGCTCGGCACGGTGCGGCGCGTGAAGCGTTTTGTGGAAAAACCGGACCTCGCGACGGCGGAGAAATATGTGGCGAGCGGAAACTACGCTTGGAACGCCGGGATGTTCATGTGGCGGGTGAACGCGTTTCTCGCGGAAGCGGAGAAGCATGCTCCGGAGCTGGCGAAGTTCGTGCGCGAGTTTCCCGCGGGCGATCCGACGGCTTACCTGGCGGAGCGTTTTCCGGCGCTGCCGAAGATTTCCGTGGATTACGCGATCATGGAAAAAGCGGCCGCGGTGGAGACGATTTTGGCGGAATACGATTGGGACGACGTGGGCATGTGGACGTCGTTGCCGCCGCATCTGCCTTCCGATTCGGCCGGCAACGCGGTGCGCGGGCTCGTCCTGGGCGTGAACGCGGAGAAGAACATCGCGATCAGCAATGGCCGGGTGGTGGCGCTGGTGGGCGTGCAGGATCTCGTGGTGGTGGAAACGGCGGATGCCGTCCTCGTGTGCCATCGCGATGCGGTGCAGGACATCAAGAAGCTGATGCCGATGCTGCCGAAGGAGATGCTGTAGGGCCGGGTTCACCGGTGGCGGAACGCGTTGAGTGTTCGGATGCCCAACGGGCGAAGAGCTCACGTTTCCGCTACGAGGAGCAGGTGAGTTGAGCGTTCTATAGAATGACTGCGCGGGCGATTTGCCCGGGGGCGAACGCTGTCACAACGTGGATTTTTGCCTTCCCGCACTGCGGGGCGGGGCCTAGTCGTAACCCTTCTCATCTCATGACGCTTCAAACTCCTCTTCTCGCCAAAGCTGCGAATCAGGCCCGCGGGCTTGCGATCGACGCCGTGCACGCGTGCTCGTCGGGGCATCTCGGTCTTCCGCTCGGCGCGGCGGAAATCGGCGCGGTGCTTTTCGGCCATGCGTTGCAGCACAACCCGGAGCGTCCGCGCTGGATCAATCGCGACCGCTTCATTCTCTCGGCCGGCCACGGCAGCATGTTCCTCTACGGCTGGCTGCACCTCAGCGGTTACGATGTGCCGCTCGAGCAGGTGAAGAAATTCCGCTCGCTGCACAGCATCACGCCCGGCCATCCGGAGTTTCGTGAAACGCCGGGCGTCGAATGCACCACCGGTCCGCTCGGCCAGGGCGTGGGCAACGCGGTCGGCATGGCGGTCGCCGGCCAGATGGCGGCGGCGCGCTTCAACACGCCGGAGCATCCGATTTTCGACTACCACGTGGTCTGCCTCGCGGGCGACGGCTGCATGCAGGAAGGCGTCGCGCTCGAAGCGGTGGCGTTCGCGGGTCACCAGAAACTCGACAATCTCATCCTGATTTACGACGCGAACGACGTGACGCTCGACGCGATGGCGGAGAAGACGCAGAGCGAAAACACCGCCGCGCGTTTCAAGGCGATCGGCTGGGATGTGCAGACGGTCGACGGCCATGACATGGTCGCGTTCCTGAAGGCCTTCAACAAGGCGAAGAAGACGAAGAGCGGAAAGCCGCAGCTGATCATCGCGAAGACGGAGATCGCGCGCGGCATTCCGGAAGTCGCCGGCACCGCGAAGGGCCACGGCGAAGGCGGCGCGAAGTTTGCCGAAGGCGCGCGCGCGGGTCTCGGTTTGCCGGCCGACCAGCATTTCTTCGTCAGCGACGACGTGCGGGCGTATTTCGCCGACCACAAGGCGCGCCTGGTCCGCCAGTGCAAAAAGTGGGACAAGGCCTTCACGGCTTGGCGCGAAGCGAATCCCGAAAAGGCGGCGCTGCTCGATGCGGCGCAGAACGCGCCGAGCGCCGCGGCGTTGCTCGAAAAGATTCCGACCTTCCCGGCCGATGCGAAGCTCGCGACGCGCGCGGCGGGCCGCGACGTGCTCCAGCCGCTGGCGGCGGAGTTGCCGTTGTTGATCGGCGGCAGCGCCGACCTTTATGGATCGACGCTGAACTACATCGCGTCGGACAAGGATTTCGACGCGAGCAATCGCGCCGGTCGCAACATTCGCTTCGGCATCCGCGAGCACGGCATGGCCGCGATCGCGAACGGCATTGCCTACGACGGTCTGTTTCGTCCGAGCGTGGCGACGTTCCTCGTGTTTTGCCGATTACTCGCGTCCGTCGATGCGTCTTGCCGCGCTGGCGAAGCTGCCGGTGGTTTACGTTTACACGCATGACTCGGTCGGTGTGGGCGAGGACGGCCCGACGCACCAGCCGGTGGAAACCGTCACGGGTCTGCGTGTGATCCCGAATCTCGACGTGATTCGTCCGGCGGATCCGGAAGAAACGGCCGGCGCGTTCGCGGCGGCGTTGGAGCGGACGGACGGCCCGACGTTGCTCGCGCTGACGCGTCAGGCGCTGCCGCAGTTGAACGACATCGACGTGCAGCTGCGCCGCACGGGGGTGTTGAAGGGCGGCTACATCGCGTTGCGCGAAACGGCCGAGCTGACGCACATCCTTTTGTCGGCCGGCAGCGAACTGCAGCTCGCGATAGCGGCGGCCAAGCAGCTCGGCGCGGGCGCGCGCGTGGTGTCGATTCCGTCGTTCTTCCGGTTCGACCGGCAGCCGGCGGAGTATCGCGAAAGCGTGTTGCCCTCGTCGTGCCGCAAGCGCGTGGCGGTCGAAGCGGGTGTCACCGGACTGTGGTCGAAATACGTCGGCCTCGACGGCAAGGTGATCGGCATCGATCGCTTCGGTCTGAGCGCGCCGGGGCCGGTGGTGTTCAAGGAACTCGGATTGACGGCCGAGGCGGTGGTCGCCGCGGCACAGTCGCTGTAGTTTCGCGAGCCCAACGTCGCACGGATTTGTTATCGAGGCCCGGCAGCGATGCCGGGCTTCGTTTTTCAAGCGGTCCGAGTGGCGCATTGACAAAGGGAGTGCCCGCCTGATGCTTTGGCCCCTTTCCATGAACATTCTCTTCGGTATTCTGACGTTCATCCTGATCGTCATTTCGATCTTCCTCGTTCTTCTGGTGTTGGCGCAAAAGGCGAAGAATGACGGCGGCATGGGGGCGGCGCTGGGCGGCGGAATGGCCGAGGCGACGTTTGGCGCGGATACCGGCAACGTGCTGAGCAAGCTGACGATCAACTGCTCGATCGCATTCTTCGTCTTGGCGTTCGTGCTTTATTTGGGCCGCATTTATCAGCGGACGCATGCCTCGGCGGCCGGCGACGCGCTGCCGACGATTTCGGCGCCCGCGACGCTGCCGCCCGCTCCCGCCGATGCCACGGCGACGCCGGAAGCCGCCGCGCCCGCGACCACCGCTCCGGCGGAAACGGCGCCCGCCGAGTCGGGCAAGTAATCGGGACCGATGCTCGTTTCTCGCACAGCGCCCGCCTTTGCTTGGCGGGCGTTTTTTGTGGTGTGGTTGCTTGCTGCGGCGGGTGAGCTGATGGCTGCGGTCTCGCGTCCGGCGACACCTCCTCCACTGCTCCAAACAGGCAAGCCTGACCCAGAGGAAGGACGCGCTGCGCTCGAGCAGATGCGGCAGTTGGGCATCGCGGGGGACTATTATTTTGAGTTTCGGCTGCGCGTGATGCCGCGCCGGGGCGACGAGCGGATGATTCACGGACGCATGTGGGGCAGCCGGAACGTTGCGGGTGCGATCACGCGAGTGAGCCTGCAATCACCGGAAGCGGCGGGGCAGGAAGCGGAGCGGCGATTCTTGATTCAAAACGGACGCAAGTCCGCGGTTTGGCGATGGGATGCGGGTGGGAGCGTGGCGATGCTTGGTGTCGGTTCGCTGTTCGAACCGCTCGTGCCGGAGGCGGACTTGACGGCGTTCGATCTGCAGATGCCTTTTTTGTTCTGGGACGATTTCAGCTACGAAGGCGTGGCGCGATTTCGCGGCAGGCCGGCTCATGTCTTGGTGCTGCGTCCGCCGGCGGAGTTTGCCGCGAAGTATCCGGCGCTGGCGGGGGTGCGGGTGCATTTGGATACGCAGTTCAATGCGCTCGTGCAGACGGAGATGTTGAACCGCGACGGCAAGGCGGTGAAGACGCTGTCGGTGGTCGATCTGAAGAAGATAGACGAGCAGTGGATCGTGAAGACGATCGACGTGCGGGATGAGACTACGCGCAACAAGACGCGGTTCAGCGTCGTCGCCGCGGCTCTGGGGTTGGATTTTTCGCGGGTGGTGTTCGAGCCCGGACAGCTCGATCAATCCGTGGAGCCGCCGCGCGCGGGCGGGCTGGTGCGGATCGAGCCGTAAAATTCTGATGGATTGAGGTTCGGGACCGGGTAAGGCCGAGGCCCGGTAGGGGAATTTCAAGGACATGGTGTCCGAAAAATAACGTTGCCCGAAACGAGAGACCGTGTGTCCTGAAGGCTCCCGCCACTTCAACAACTGCTTCCCCCTATGGCCTCAAAGAAAAGTTCCGCCCCGCTCACCTTCGATCTGCCCAGCGCGCTGATCACCAAGATCAAGACCCTTCGCAACGGTCACGGCCTTCGTTCTGCGAGCGAAGTGGTCCGCCTCGCGATGGACCAATTCGACTTCGATCGCTGCGTGCCGGTGTCGGTGCCGCACCGGCAGATCTCGGTGCGCATCACCAACGAGCAGCGGGCGAAGTTGAAGCGCTACGCGAAGAAGAAAGACACGAGCGTGGGCGAGCTGCTTCGTCTCGCGGTGGAGAATCTCGCGGCGAAGCCGGCGAAGAAAAAGTGAGTGCCGCGCGGCGGTGACCGCGCTTCGCACGTGAGTTGACAGGCGCCGGGCTTGCATTTGCCCGGCGCGTTTTGTTTTTAGGCGGACTCTTTACGCTCATGTCCAACTCACCTTTGCCGCTGTCTGTCTGGGCCCGTAACGTCGCGCCGTCGCCGACCCTCGCCATCGATGCGAAAGCGAAAGCGCTGCAGGCAGCGGGGGAGGACGTGTGTGGGTTTGCGGCCGGCGAGCCGGATTTCGACACGCCCGAGCACATCAAGGAGGCGGCGATCGCGGCGCTGAAGGCGGGGAAGACGAAGTATGCGCCGACGCCCGGCATCATCGAGCTGCGCAAAGCGATCGTCGAACGCTATGCAGCCGAGTATGGTTTCACGATCACGCCGGAGCAGGTGATCGTTTCGCCGGGAGGAAAGTTCAACTGCTACCTCGGCGTGCTCGCCACGTGTTCACCCGGTGACGAAGTGATCGTGCCGGCGCCGTATTGGGTGAGTTATCCGGAGATGGTGAAGCTCGCCGGTGCGACGCCGAAGTTCGTGCTGGCGGACGACAAGACGGGTTTCCGGCTGACGCCGGCGATGCTCGAGGCGGCGATCACGCCGAAGACGAAACTGCTGATTCTGAATTCGCCGTCGAACCCCACGGGTGCGGTTTACAGTCGCGCGGAGCTGGAGGCGATCGTCGCGGTCGCGGTGAAGCACAACCTCTACATCCTTTCGGACGAGATGTATGAGCATCTCGTTTACGATGGCGCGAAGCCGACGTGCGTCGCGACGCTCAGCGAAGAAGCGAAGGCGCGCACGATCACGGTCGCGGGTTTTTCGAAAACCTACGCGATGACCGGCTGGCGCATCGGCACGACGGTGGCGCCGCTGCCGATCGCGAAGGCGATCGCGGAGCTGCAGAGCCAGATGAGCTCGAACGTGACGACGTTTGGCCAATACGGCGCGCTGGCGGCGTTGAAGGAAAAGGAGAAGACGGCGGCGGCGTTGCAGACGATGATGGTGGCCTTCGATCGCCGGCGGAAGTTTCTGCACGCGGAGCTGAACAAGATTCCGGGCGTGACGTGCTTGTTGGCCGAGGGGGCGTTTTATCTGTTTCCGAACATCTCGAGTTTCGGCCTCAAGGACACGGAGTTCTGCACGCGGCTGCTCGAACAGGAGAAAGTGGCGGCGGTGCCGGGCAGCGCGTTTGGCGCCGAAGGTTATCTGCGGCTCAGCTACGCGACGAGCGACGAGATCATCAAGAAGGGCATCGAACGTCTGGCGCGGTTTTGCGCGACGCTGAAGAAGTAGTCGCGAAAGCGACGGTGGCTATTCGCCGTGTTTCGTCGTGCTCGCGTCGAGCACGACGAGGCAGGTGAGAGCGACCAGGATGATGATGACGGCGGTCATGGCGGGAGGATAACCGGCCGTCGCGACAGCGTTCTGTCAGGAGCGTGAAAGGCCGTGTTGATAGACCGACGAATGACTGCGGTCGAAACGGACACGGCTCGCGCGAGCCGGTGGCGACGGACCGAGGCCCGCCGAGGGAGCTACACTTTCGTTCGGACGTGCTTGCGATTTTCGAGGGCCAGTGCGCCGGGGCCGGTGAAGAGAAGGCTCAGGGAGGCGGCGAGCATGAAGAGTGCGGGAAACGTCGCGGGGTAGGGATGGCCGTGTGCGATGTGCACACCGAAGATCGCGACGAGGAAGTTGATGACCATCACGGCGGCGGCGGCGCGGGTGCGGTAGCCGAGGGTGAAGAGGAAACCGGCGACGAATTGGGCGAGGACCGAAACGACGGCGCAGGCGAGGGGAAGAGGAAAACCATGCTGTGCGAGGAAGTCGCGAAACTCGATCATGCGCGCCCACGAGAACACGTTATCCTGACTGCCGTGGATCAGGTGAATTCCGGTGACGACGCGGAGGAGCAGCGGGCCCACGGTGGAGAATCGGCCGGAGAACAGATCGCGGAGCCACGACATGGGAAGAAAGCGGAACCTGGATAGCGGGTGGTGCGTTTAGGGTCAAACCGCAGGTGTCGTGTTACGCGGAACCGGGATGGCTGCGACGGAACTATGGCGTGTGCGCTTGTTCGAGGCGAAACTCAGTAATCAAGCTTGGGGACTGCTGCTCGTGGTTCCGCCGGTCGGTTACTGGGCGCTCGTTCAGTTCGTGGCCGCGACGACGACGGGGGTTCCGGCGAGCGTGTGGCCGCTGGTCGGCTTGATGTCGCTGGCGACGCTGCTGCCGTTCGGGGCGCTCGCCTGGATGCTTTGCAGCGTCGCGGCGTATACGGTGCGGCCGGGGGCGATCGTGGAGCACCGCGTGGTGCGCGATCGGGAGTTTCCGTTGAAGGACTCGGCGGAGGCGCGGCTCGTCGGTGGTGTCGTGCTCGTGCCACTACACGGGAAGACCTTGCGGCTGCGGGTGGCGGACGCCGAGGAGTGCCGCGAATGGATCAACCGGTCGCGTTGAGCGCGGAGCCGATCAGGTGCGGGTTTGCGTTTGACGCAGGATCCGGCGGACGCGCCAGCGTTGCGGTTGATTGACGATGAAGCCGACGCAGTTCGGCGCGCCGCAGCGGCAGGGATGCTGACGCCATTCGCTGAACGGAAAACCGTAGTCGTAGGTGAGTTCCTCGCCGCGAGGGATGTCGCGGGCGGCGATGATCCAGACGCGTCCGCGAATGGTTTCGGCGCGGCAGTTGGGCGCGCAGGAGTGATTGATGAGACGGGCGATGTTGCGGGCCTGGCGACCGTCGATGTCGTGGCGCTGGTTGAGATCCCAGACGTAAACGCAGCCGTCGCCGCCGGCGGCGAGCCGGGCGAGACGCTGTTGCTCGCGGCGGTGCGACTCGGCCTTGGTGATTTTTTCGCCGACGTATTCGACGATGCGCGTGCCTTCGGGGATGTCGATGCGGGCGTAGGCGCCGCGTCCGTGGATACCGGAGCGGCGGATGACGAACCAGGGCGAGACAGGGCGTGAGCGGGAAGGCACGCCGGACGAAGTAAGCGGGATCGGGCCGTTGGCAATACGCGTGTATTCCCGCGGCGGATGCGCTTGAAAGACGGCGGAGCTTGGACGAGATGCGGGGCATGTCACTCGATACGGTCGGTCAACGGTGCATGAGCGAACGCGAACCCGAGCTGGGGTTGGGCGTGGTGGCGGACGTGGATCCGGGCGCGAAGCGGATCGCGGTGAGTTTCCCGGCGACGGGGGAGCGGCGGTTGTATGCGCTGGGAACGCCGGTGTTGAAGCGGGTATTGTTTCGGGTGGGCGAAACGGTGAAGACGCGGGAGGGCGCGGCGCTGGTGGTCGATGCGGTGGAGGAAGCGGGGGGGCTGGCGGTTTACGTCGGCGGCGGAAAACGGGTGCGCGAGGACGAGGTGTCGGCGGCGATGCAGGTGAGTTCGCCGACGGAGCGGCTGCTCGCGGGGCAGGTGGATGCGACGGAGGTATTCGATTTGCGGAGACGGTCGCTGGAGATGCAGGCGCGATTGCGGCAGTCGGAGGTGCGCGGATTTCTCGGGGGGCGGGTGGATTTGATTCCGCACCAGTTCTACATTCTGCGCGAAGTCTCGCGCCGGCAGATTCCGCGGGTCTTGCTGGCGGACGAGGTCGGGTTGGGAAAAACGATCGAGGCGTGCCTCGTGCTGCAACGACTGCTCGTGGTGGGAAAAATCACGCGGGCGCTCGTGCTCGTGCCGGAGACGCTGGTGCATCAGTGGTTCGTCGAGCTGTTGCGGCGGTTCAACCTGTGGTTCGGGATTTACGACGAAGCGCGCTGTGCGGCGCTGGAGCAGAGCGACCCGGGAGAGAATCCGTTTCTGGCGGCGCAGCTGGTGTTGTGCAGCGTGGGATTTCTCGCGGGCGACGAGCGTCGCGGTGCGCAGGCGATCGAGGCGGGCTGGGACATGGTCGTCGTGGACGAAGCGCATCACCTCGAATGGGCTCCGGAGCGGGCGAGCGCGGAGTATCTGCTAGTGGAGCAACTCGCGCAGCGAAGTCCGGGGTTGCTGCTGCTGACGGCGACGCCGATGCAGCTGGGGATCGAGGGGCATTTCGCGCGGCTGCGGTTGCTGGATCCGGCGCGTTATGACGATTTGGGGAAGTTCAAGGAGGAGATCGCGCGTTTCACCGAGGTGGCGGAAATCGCGGAGAAGATTGTCGCGAAAAAATCACTACAGGCGGAGGATCGGGCGCTGCTGGCGCGGATTTTCGACAAGGATCCGGCGGGGCTCACGCGCGGACTGGAGGCGCTCGATGCGGGAAAGTCGGGGGCGCGGGACGCGTTGTTGCGCACGCTGCTCGATCAGCACGGCACGGGGCGCGTGATGTTCAGGAACACGCGGGCGGCGATGACGGGTTTTCCGAAGCGACGGTTTTGTCCGGCGCCGATCGAGGATCACAACGTGACGCTGCATGCGAGGATCGCGCGCGAACTGCAGGCGGAGGAGGGCGGGACCGAGGCGGACGTGCGGTATTCGTTCAAGGATGATCCGCGAATCGAGTGGCTGGTGCAGTTTCTGCGGGACCAACGGCCGGCGAAGGTGCTGCTGATCTGCAAATCGCAGCGGAAGGTCGCGGCGATCGCGGCGGCGATTCAGGAAGAGAGCGGGTTGAAGTTCGGGCTGTTTCACGAAGGCCTGCCGCTGGTGCAGCGCGATCGGAACGCGGCGTGGTTCGCGGAGAAGGAGGGCGCTCAGCTTTTGATTTGTTCGGAGATCGGGAGCGAGGGGCGGAATTTCCAGTTTGCGCATCATCTCGTGTTGTTCGATTTGCCGCTGAATCCGGGGCTGCTGGAGCAGCGGATCGGGCGGCTCGATCGTATCGGACAAACGGAGACGATTCGGATTCACGTGCCGTATCTGACGAGCAGCGCGGAGGAGTGCATCGTCGAGTGGTATCACCGCGGGCTGGACGCGTTCGAGACGCCGCTGCACGGCGGGACCGAATTCGTGGACAAGTTCCGCGGGCGGCTGCTGGAACTGGCGCAGCGTTACGGGAGCGGAGATCCGGGGAAAACGCGGGGGGAACTCGATGCGTTGGTGGAGGAGACGCTCGAGTTTCGGCGGGCGGTGGAGGAGAGGTTGAAGAAAGGGCGCGACCGGTTGCTGGAGTTGAACTCGTTTGATCGCGGAGTGGCGGAGGACGTCATCGCGCGCGTGCGCGAGGCGGATGCGGAGACCTCGGTGCGGGAGTTTCTTTTCACGCTGCTCGATCATTTCGGCGTGCGCGTGCGCGAGCATGAGGAAGGCGAGGTGTTTCTCGATCCGAGCCATGCGTTCATCGAAGCGTTTCCGTCGATTCCGGCGGACGGGATGCTCGCGACCTTCGACCGGCGGCGGGCGATCGCGCGGGAGGACATCCGATTTCTGTCGGCGGATCATTCGCTGGTGCAGGATGCGATCGACCTGCTCGTCGGATCGGCGGCGGGCACGACGGCGTTTGTGACGATTCCGGCGGAACGACCGGGATTGTTGTTGGAGGCGGTTTTCGTGCTCGAGGCGGTGGCGGAGAGCCGGTGGCATCTCGATCAGTTTCTCGCGCCGACGCCGGTGCGCGTGGTGGTCGATCTCGCGGGGGGCGAGGCGACGGAAGACTATTCGACGGCGGATCTGAGCGCGCTGGCGACGGATGCGGATATCCATCGTTTTCTGGAGCAGCCGGGATTCGAGGCGGGGCGCGTGAAGGAGATGGTCGAGGCGGCGGAGGAATTCGCGGAAGCGCGCGCGGAGCCGTTGCGGGCGGCGGCGCGTGAGCGGGCGGAAGCGGCGCTGAAGGAAGAAGTCGAGCGGCTGGAGCATCTGCAGCGCGTGAACGATCATGTGCGGCCGGAAGAGGTCGCGCTGGCGCGGGAGCAGCGGGAGCGGACGCGCGCGGCGATTGCGGCGGCGCAGTTGCGGCTGGATGCGGTGCGGCTGGTGTTGGCGGTGCCAAAAACTCCGACGCGGCGGCGGTAGGTCAGGGAAAAGCGCAGCGAGATGAGGAGCTGACGGAGCAGCGCCTCCAGGCGAATTCGAGGAAGCGGGACGCGCGCGATCAGCGGGCGTCCCAGTCGAGGATGATTTTGCCGGAGCGGCCGGAGCGCATGAGGTCGAAGGCCTGCTGAAAATCGGAGTAGTGGAAGCGGTGCGTGATGACCGGCGAAATATCGAGGCCGCTCTGGATGAGCGCGGTCATCTTATACCACGTTTCATACATCTCGCGTCCGTAGATGCCGCGGATCGTGAGCATGTTGAAGATGACCTTGTTCCAGTCGATTGCGGTGCGGTCGGGCATGATGCCGAGGAGCGCGATGCGGCCGCCGTGCGCCATGTTGTCGATCATGTCGTTGAGCGCGCGCGGGCTGCCGGACATTTCGAGGCCGACGTCGAAGCCCTCCTTCATGCCGACGTCCTTCTGCACGTCGGAAAGTTTTTCGCGGGAAACGTCGACGACGCGCGTGGCGCCCATGGTGGTGGCGAGGGCGAGGCGCTCGGCGTTGACGTCGGTGACGACGACCTTGCGCGCGCCGGCCTGGCGGGCGATCGCGGTGGCCATGCAGCCGATGGGGCCGGCGCCGGTGATGAGGACGTCTTCGCCGACGAGATCGAACTGGAGCGCGGTGTGCGTGGCGTTGCCGAGCGGGTCGAAGCAGGAAAGGACGTCGAGCGGGATGCCGGGATCGACGAGGACGGCGTTGGTGGCGGGGATGCAGAGGTATTCGGCGAAGGCGCCGTCGCGATTGACGCCGACGCCGCGCGTATCCTTGCAAAGGTGACGCCGGCCCGCGAGGCAGTTGCGGCAGCGGCCGCAGACGATATGGCCTTCGCCGTCGACGACGTCGCCTTTCTTGTAGCCCTGGACGTTGGCGCCGACGGCTTCGATCACGCCGACGAATTCGTGACCGATGATCATGGGCGGTTTGATCGTTTTCGCGGCCCAGGTGTCCCAGTTGTAGATGTGGACGTCGGTGCCGCAAATGGAGGTGCGGCGGACGCGGATGAGCACGTCGTTCACGCCGGGCGTGGGGATCGGCACCTCGGTGAGTTCGAGACCGGGGCCGGCGCGGAGCTTCGCGATCGCGCGCATGGTTTTCGGCATGCGTCGAACGGTAGCGCGCCGGAGCGCCGAAACAACTTCTTAGCGGTCGCGTTTTTTGTCCGCGCGGGGCGGCAAAAGATGCGGTGCGCGTTTGCCGGTTATTCGGACAACAGCTGGGCGCCCTCGAGGGCGAGCAGGCGGGTTTTCGTGCGGATGCCGCCGGGGCCGGAGAAGCCGGTCATGCGTCCGTCGGCGGCGACGACGCGGTGGCAGGGGATGAGGAGCGGCCAGCGGTTGGCGCCGAGGGCGGTGCCGACGGCGCGGCTCGCGGCGGCGGACTGGCCGAGCGCGGCGGCGATGGCGCCGTAGGTCGTCGTAGCGCCGGGGCGGATACGCAGGGTTTCGCGAAGGACGGCGAGGTTGAAGGCGGGAAAGGTTGGAAAAGTCGTAGCGCAGATCGGAGAAATCCTGGAAGCGGCCGGAGAGGTGAAGGCGGACGCGTTCGATGACTTGAAGGATTTCGGCGGGCGGCGCGGAGTCGTCGGTGGGGCGGGGCGACGCTTCGGGAAGTTCGAAGCCGGTGAGGCCGGCGTCGTGCCAGGAGAGGGCGCAGCGGCCGAGCGGGGTGTCGAACGTGACGCGGCGCATATGGGTTTGCATCGTGGGCGGCTTGGTTGTCGTGTCGAAGCGATTTCATGGCGAATCGCTTCTACAACGAGTTCGACGTCGAGACCTATGGCGGTGAGCGCAAGACGGACTATCGCAACGCGTTTCAGATCGACCGCGACCGGATCATTCACGCGCATGCGTTTCGGAAGCTGCAGTCGAAGACGCAGGTGTTTTTGTCCGGCGAGTATGATTTTTATCGGACGCGGCTGACGCACTCGATGGAGGCGGCGCAGATCGGGCGTTCGATCTGCCACTACCTGCGGATGCGGGGCGGGCCGTTGAAGGACGATTTCTTCATCGACAGCGATCTGGTGGAGGCGGTGTGTCTCGCGCACGATCTCGGGCATCCGCCGTTCGGGCATTCGGGGGAGCGGTCGCTGCAGGAGCTGATGGTGAAGTGGGGCGGGTTCGAGGGGAATGCGCAGACGCTGCACCTGCTGACGGAGACGATGATCCAGAACGAGACGAGCGTGCGCGGCATGCAGCCGACGCGGGCGCTGCTCGACGGGGTGCTGAAATACAAGAAGCTGTTTTCGGAGTTTCCGAAGCCGCCGGCGAATCACTTTCTCTACGATCCGCAGGAATCGGTGCGCGGCTTCGTGTTTGGCGGGGCGAAGATTCCGCGGGAGCTGCGCGGCGGGGAGAAGTTGAATGCGTTCAAGAGCATCGAGTGCCAGATCATGGACTGGGCGGACGATGCGGCGTATTCGTTGAACGACATCGTCGACGGCGTGACGGCGGGATTCCTGAGCGAGGCGCGGATCGAGGCGTGGGCGGCGAACGAGCCGATCGACGCGCAGCGTCAGGGATTATTGGATACGTTGTTCGACGCGATTCGCGCGGACCGGCTCGAAGGGGTGTTTTCGCAGAAAATCGGGACGTTCATCACGGCGTGCCGGCTGCGCGAGCGGGAGAATTTCATGGCGCCGAAGACGAACCGTTATCGCTTCGAGCTGGTGGTGGGCGCGGAGGCCGAGGCGGAGGCGCAGTTCTTCAAGAAGATGGCGAACGACATCATTTTCGAGAGTCCGCAGCTGCAGCAGATCGAGCACAAGGCGCGGCGGGTGTTGTTCGATTTGTGGGAGTCGGCGTGGCGGAACTACGTCGAGACGGGGCCGCGGGTGATTCATATCCTGCCGCCGCGGGTGGGGAAGCTGATCGCGGCGGAGAAGACGAAGGCGGGGAAGGCGCGGCGGATCTGCGACTATCTCGCGGGGCTGACGGACGGCGGAATCGTGCGGACGTATCGGCGGTTGTTCGATCCGGAGTTTGGGTCGATCCGGGATTTGAGCTGAGCTGTATCAACCACGGATGGACACGAATGGACACGCAGGAGGAACCATTGCGCAGAGGTTGAGTTTCGGAGCGGTTCCGGCGTTCTTCGTGGCGTTTGCGCTGGCGATGGGATTCGCGGCGTTCACGGACCACGTCTGGGAAGACTACTACATCACGTATCGCGCGAGCCGGAATCTCGCGGAGGGGAACGGCCTCGTGTTCACGGCGGGGGAGCGGTTGCACACGTTTACGTCGCCGCTCGGCGTGCTGCTGCCGGCGGCGGCCTTCGGGTTGACGGGGAACACGTCGGATGACGTGGCGTTGTGGATTTTTCGGGTGTGGTGCGCGGCGGCGTTCGGCGGGGCGGCGGCGCTGGTGGTCGCGATCGGGCGGCGGTTGCGGCAGGCGCGGATGGCGATCGTGGCGGGGGTGGCGTTGCTGGCGCTGGATGCGAAGTCGCTGGATTTCACGATCAACGGGATGGAGACCGCGTGGATGCTGTTGTTTCTCGCGTATGCGTTTGGGGCGCATCTGCGGATTGAATCGAAAACGTGGATACACCTGGGGATGGCGTGGGCGGGGCTGATGTGGACGCGGCCGGACAGCTTTATCTACGTGGGGCTGATCGCGGCGGGGTTTTGGTTGTTCAACGACGAGGCGGAGTCGGGGGCGTCGCGGAAGCGGATGCTGGGGGTGTTTGTGCGGGCGGGGATTTTGACGACGGTGCTGTATGGGCCGTGGCTGGCGTGGGCGGCGTGGTATTACGGGTCGCCGGTGCCGCACACGATCGCGGCGAAAGGGAGCATCGGGAGCGGGCGGACGGTGTGGGAGTTTGTGGCGACGGCGGCGAGGCTGCCGTATTTGGCGTGGACGGGCGGGGCGACGCTGGAGAGCACGTTTCTGCCGTCGTATTACGTGATGGGCGGATGGCCGGCGTGGTGGGTGTGGGCCTCGCGGGCGGTGGCGACGATGTGTGCGATGTTGTGGGTGGTGCCGCGATTGCGGAGGGAGGCGCGGGTGGCGTCGTTCGCGTTTTTCGGCGCGCACGTGTATCTGAGTTTTTTCCCGTATTTCCCGTTTCCGTGGTATGTGCCGAGCACGACGCTGCTGGCGATTTTGAGCATCGGAGGAGGGCTCGCGCAGCTATTTGGGCGGCGGAAGGTGACGGAGGACGGGGCGGAAAAGTGTCATGCATTATATGACACTTTTGCGAAGTGGGCGGGCGTGGGGGTGGTGGTTGTCGCGGTGGTGGGGGCGGGGTGGGTGACGTGGAATGTGGCGCGGCAGGTGGAGGCGCAGCAGCGGATCGTGGAGACGGGGACGCGGCGGGCGATTGGCGAGTGGCTGAAGGCGAATGCGGCGGAGGGCGATGCGGTGTTCATGGAGCCGCTCGGCTACATCGGGTTTTTCTCGGGGCTGAAGACGTTCGATTATCCGGGGATGTCGTCGCTCGAGATGGTGCGGGCGCGGAAGGCCGTCGGGGAGGAGTGGGGGCGGTTGATTTTCGAGCTGCAGCCGCGGTGGGTCGTGTTGCGGCCGTTCGAGGTGGAGCGGATCGAGCGGGCGAATCCGGGGATGCTGGGCGAGCACTACGAGGTGGCGCGGGTGTTTGATCGCGAGGCGGAGGTGCGGACGCTCGACGTGCGCGGGCGGCCGTATCTGGAGCACGATGCGCGGTTCACGGTTTTTCGGATGGTGCGGCCGTTTGGTTTTCCAACGGAGATTCGGGAGATCGAGGTGCCGTTTCCGGTGACGTATCAGATGGTGGACGACGTGAACCTCGGACTGATGCACGCGCCGAGTCGGATGACGGTGCGCGTGCCGACGCTCGCGAAGACGGTGAGCGGGCATTTTGGGTTGATGCCCGCGGCGATCGAGGAGCCGGGTGCGACCGACGGCGCGGTGTTTCGGATCGTGCTGCGATCAGGCGGCGAAACGCGCGTGATGATGGAGCGGACGCTCAGGCCGGTGGAGGAGGAGCGGGATCGCGGCGTGCAGGCGTATCGATTTGAACTGCCGCGGGAACGTGCGGCGGAGGCGGAGCTGGTTTTCGAAATCGAAGAAGGCGGGAATGGAGCGAAGGATTGGACGTGTTGGGACGTGCCGGATTTTCGGTGAGGGGCGGCTTGGCGAGGGCGCGTCGCGTTACCGGGCGAGGTGGCCGGCGGTGACGACGTCCTCGAGCATCTTTTCGGCGTAGCGCCAGAGTTCGGCGCAGCCGTCGGCGATGTGGCGGTTGCGCGCGACGACGCGATCGTGCGTGACGCCGTGGCGATTCCACGCGGCGCCTTTCGTCAGGCAGTTGAGGAGCATCGGCTGGAAGCGGTCGACGGCGGTGGCGAACTTGGCTTCGGGCGTTTGTTTCTCTTCAAACTCGTCCCAGAGCGCGCGGAACTCGCGGGCCTGGTCGGGCGGGAGGAGGCCGAAGATGCGATCGGCGGCTTTCGCTTCGCGCTCGTGCTGGCCGACCATGGCGGCGGTGTCGTAGGCGAAGGTGTCGCCGGCGTCGATTTCGACGAGGTCGTGAAGTATCACCATTTTCAGGACGCGGAGGACGTCGAGGCCGGGGACGTTGGCGTGTTCGGCGAGGACGATGACGCAGAGGCAGAGCGCCCAGGAGTGTTCGGCGTCGTTTTCGGCGCGGTGGCTCCGGGTGTTGATCGTCTGGCGGAAGACCTCCTTCAGCCGGTCGCACTCGGCGATGAACTGGATTTGGCGGACGAGGCGGCCGGCGGGGGAATCGGGTGTATTCACGGTTTGAGGACAGGGGCGACGGCGCGGGTCCAGACGGCGTAGCCGGCGGCGTTCATGTGCAGCATGTCTTTGATGTAAAACTCGGGGCGGGGCTGGCCGTCGGCGTCGAGCATGGGCGTGAAGACGTCGATGAAGACGCGGCGGGGATCCTGGGCGCATTCGGCGGCGATGAGCTCGTTGGTGCGGATCATTTGCTCGCGGATTTTCCAGCGCGAAGGGCTGGGCTTGATGGCGATGTAGGCGACGCGGGCTTGGGGGAAGGCCTCGTGGACTTTGGCGCAGAAGGCTTGGAAATCGGCGAGGACTGTTTCGGGCGATTTGCCGGACCAGAGGTCGTTGTCGCCGGCGTAGAGCACGACGGTGCGCGGGGCGTGAGGGCGGACGAGTTGATCGAAGTAGTGAACGCTGTCGGCGAGTTGGGAACCGCCGAAGCCGCGGTTGACGACGTGCGTGCCGGCGAAGTCGTCGGCGAGGGTTTTCCACATCCGGATGGAGGAGCTGCCGACGAAGACGACGCCGCCGGGTTGGGGCGGTTTGGCGGCGTCGGCGGCGATGAAGGCGTCGATGTCCTTTTGCCACTTGTCGGAGGCGGCGGTGGCGAGGGTGACGGAGAGGGCGAGCGCGAGGAGGGCAGCGACGGGGCGGAACAAGTTCATGCCGTAGGAAGGAGCGATTCGGGAGGCGGCGCAATGCGGCTGTCATAGCCAAAACCTTTTCCTTGCTACGCCTTCGCCGGGGGATTCTGTTCGTGTCCATTTTCCCTATGAAAGTCCTCGTCGCCGACAAGATATCGCCCAAGGGAGTCGCCTATCTGCGCCAGCAGCCGGGCTTCGAAGTGATCGAGGCGTATGGTTCGTCTCCGGAAAAGGTGCTGGAGCTGGTGAAGGACGTGCACGCGATCGCGGTGCGCTCGGAGACGAAGATCACCGCGAAAGTGATGGAGGCGGCGCCGTTGTTGAAGGTGGTGGGGCGCGCGGGTGTGGGCGTGGACAATGTCGACGTCGAGGCGGCGACGCAGCGCGGTGTCATCGTGATGAACACGCCCGGCGGCAACACGATCGCGACGGCGGAGCTGACCTTTACGCATCTGCTTTGCGGCGCGCGTCCGGTGCCGCAGGCGGCGGCGTCGATGAAGGCGGGTCAGTGGGACCGGAAGAGTTTTTCGGGCATCGAGCTGTTCAAGAAGACGCTCGGCATCGTGGGCTTGGGCCGCATCGGCTCGGAAGTCGCGAAACGCGCGCAGGCGTTTGGCATGCGTGTGCTGGCGTTCGATCCGTATCTTGCGCCGAGCCGTGCGAAGGCGATGCAGATCGAGTCGGTGACGCTCGACGAGCTGTTGNCGCAGTCGGATTACATCACGGTGCACATGCCGCTCACGGACGACACGAAATACATGATCGACGAGGCGGCGCTGGAGAAATGCAAGAAAGGCGTGCGGCTCTTCAACTGCGCGCGCGGCGGGATCATCAAGGAAGCGGCGCTGATCGCGGCGTTGAAGTCGGGCAAGGTGGCGGCGGCGGGCCTCGATGTGTTCGAGGACGAGCCGCTGGCGAAGGACAGCGAGTTGCGGACGATGCCGAACGTGGTGCTGACGCCGCACTTGGGCGCGTCGACGGCGGAGGCGCAGGAGTCGGTCGGCATCGAAATCGCGGAGCAGATCGCGGACGTGTTGAACGGCGGGGTGATTCGCAATGCGGTGAACGTGCCCACGCTCGATGCGGCGACGGTGAAAGTGCTCGGGCCGTATCTCGATCTTGGGGCGAAGCTCGGCACGCTGGTGCAGCAGATTTCGCCGGCGCAGATCGCGTCGTTGCGCGTGACGTATTGGGGCAAGGTGGTGGAGCTGGATGCGAACGCGATCACGCGCGGCATCGTGCGCGGCTACCTGCGCCGGATCAGCGGCGAGGAAGTGAATTTCGTGAACGCGCCGGTGCTGCTCGAGCGCCTGGGCGTGAAATCGGAAGTGATCAAATCGACGAGCGATTCGGGTTACACGGACCTGATCCAGGTCGAAGCGATCGCGCCGGACGGGGCGGTTTACTCGGCGGCGGGGACGTTGATCGGCAAGGGCAACCAGCCGCGCATCGTGGGCATCAACGGACGCGAAGTCGAAGTCTTGGCCGAGGGCAAACTGCTCGTGCTCGAGAACCTCGACAAGCCGGGCATGGTGGGCGACGTCGGTTCGATCCTGGGCCAGGACAACGTCAACATCGCCGACATGTCGTTGAGCCGGCTGACGCCGGGTGGAACGGCCTACATGGTCGTGCGCGTCGACACGGAGCCGAGCGAGTCGGCGCGGAAGGTCATCAAGGATCACGCTGCGATCAAGCAGGCGAAGTTCGTGCAGCTATGAGTCGCGGCGGTGGTGATGCCGATCAACTGCGGTTGCGTCGCTGCGGTGCAGCAAAAGGTTGCAGTCCCGCCGCTCAGGCGGCGGGCTACCGATAATCCATGCTGCTGCCTCACGCCGTTATCGCGATCATCGGATACCTCTTGGGCGCGCTGCCTTTCGGGTATCTCGTCGCGCGGGCGAAAGGCGTGAACATCTTCGAAGTGGGCAGCAAGAATCCCGGCGCGACGAACGTGCGGCGGGTGTTGGGTGCGGGCCCGGGAAATCTGGTGTTTGCGCTGGATGCGTTGAAAGGCGCGGCGGCGGCGGCGTGGGCGCTGCTGAGTTTCACGACCACCACGGTGAACTACACGATCGATGAGACACCGTTGGCGGAGGCGGGATCGGTGACGGGGTCGGCTTGGGTGGCGCTGGGGGTGACCGGGCTGATCGCGGCGCTCGTGGGGCACAGTTTCTCGTGCTTCACGAAATTTCGCGGCGGCAAAGGCGTGGCGACGTCGATGGGCGGATTGATCGTCCTGATGCCGCTGGCGACGCTGATTGCGGCGGCGGTGTGGGTGGCGGTCTTCTTTGCGAGCCGCTACGTGTCGCTGGCGTCGATCGTCGCGGCGGTCGTGTTGGTGCTCGCGGCGTATGTGTTGAAGCTGCCCGGCGTGCTGGTCGGCGTGGCGGCGGCGGTGGCGGGCTTCGTGATCCTGCGGCACCGCGCGAACATCGTGCGATTGTTGAATGGCACCGAGAATCGTTTCGTGAAAAAGAACACGTCCAAATCATGAACGCACCCGTGGTGATTCGCATTGGCATTTGTGGCTTCGGCACGGTCGGACAGGGCGTGTGGAAGCATCTCGCTCGCGCGAAGCCGGACCTCGAGTCGCGGCTCGGCGTGCGGCTGGAACTGGCGCGGGCCTCGGCGCGCGATCTGAAGAAAAAGCGCGCGGTGAAAGTGCCGGCGGGAAAGCTGACGGACGATCCGATCGAAGTCGCGGCGGACCCGACGATTGACATCGTGTGCGAGTTGATCGGCGGGACGGACACGGCGCGCGATGTGACGCTGGCGGCGTTGTCGATGGGCAAGGTGGTCGTGTCGGCGAACAAGGCGCTGATCTGCAAGCACGGCGCGGAGATCTTCGAGACGGCGCGGCGGCACGGCGGGCATTTTCTGTTCGAGGCGAGCGTCGCGGGCGGCATTCCGATCATCAAGGCGCTGCGCGAAGGGCTCGTGGCGAATCGGTTTCCGCTGATCTACGGGATCTTGAACGGGACGTGTAACTACATCCTCACGGAGATGGAGGAGAACGACGCGCCCTATCAGGCCGTGCTCGCGGAGGCGAAGCGGCTGGGTTATGCGGAAGCGGACGAGGCGTTGGACGTGAAAGGCTGGGACGCGGCGCACAAGGCGTCGGTGCTCGCGTATCTCGCGCACGGCGTGTGGGTGCGGGAGAGCGAGATGGTGGTGGAGGGGATCGATCGTTTGACGCCGGCGGATTTTCGGCACGCGGAGGCGTTTGGTTACGGCATCAAGCTGCTCGCGATCATTGCGCGGGATTTCGCGCACAACGAACTGAGCGTGCGCGTGCATCCGACGCTGCTGCCGAAGGGGCACGTCGTCGCGAATGTGAATGGCGTGTTCAACGCGGTGTCGGTGAAAGGCGACGTGGTTGGCACGACGCTCTACATCGGGCGCGGTGCGGGGCAGGACGCGACCTCGAGCGCGGTGATCAGCGACATCGTGGACGCGGTGGAATTGTTGAAGAATGACCGGCGGGCGTTCGTGACGGCGCGGCGGGAGCAGCCGGCGGTCGCGGCGAAAGGCGGCTGTCGTCTGGCGCCGCCGGAGCGGATTCACGGACGGTATTATTTGCGGCTGACGGTGAAGGACCGGCCCGGGGGTGCTGGCGCGGGTGGCGTCCGTGATGGCCGAGCAGCACGTGAGCATCGCGAGCGTGATCCAGAGTCAGTCGGATCGACCGAATGCGGCGTCGCTGGTGTTGACGACGCACGACAGCAATGAAGCGGCGATTCAGAAAACGATCGCCCGGCTGGCGAAGCTGCCGGTGGTGCTGGAAGCGCCGCTGTTGCTGCGTATCGCGGAGTTTTCGGAGTAACTTTTTCCATGGCCCGTATCGTCCAAAAATACGGCGGCACCTCGGTCGGTGACGTCGAACGCATCAAGAACGTCGCGGCGCGCATCAAGGCGGTGCGCGACCAGGGCAACGAGTTGGTCGTGGTTGTTTCCGCGCGCGCGGGGGTGACCAACGAACTCATCGCGAAGGCGAAGGCGGTGTGCGCCTTGCCGAGCGAGCGCGAGATGGACCAGCTGCTGGCGATCGGCGAGCAGGAGACGATCGCGCTGACCGCGATGGCGCTGCACGGCATCGGCGTGCCGGCGGTGAGCTACACGGGCGCGCAGGCCGGGATCTCGACCGACGAGGTGCACACGAAGGCGAAGATCAAAGGGATCAACGCGAAGGCGCTGCAGAAGGATCTCGCGGCGGGGAAGGTGATCATCGTCGCGGGATTTCAGGGGATCAACGACGAAGGCCAGGTGACGACGCTCGGCCGCGGCGGTTCGGACCTGACGGCGATCGCGCTCGCGGCGGCGATCAAGGCCGACAAGTGCGAGATCTACACGGACGTGGACGGCGTTTACACGGCCGACCCGCGCGTGGTGAAGGACGCGAAGAAGCTGCAGGAAATCAGCTACGACGAGATGCTGGAGCTGGCGTCGCTCGGCTCGAAGGTGATGCAGTCGCGTTCGGTCGAGTTCGCGGCGAAATACAAAGTCGTTTTCGAAGTCCGCTCCTCCTTTAACAACAACCCGGGAACCATCGTGAAACAGGAAGTCGCTTACATGGAAAAAGTCGTCGTGCGCGGTGTCGCCGTCGACAAGGACCAGGCCAAGGTGCTGGTGAGCAACATCGCGGACAAGCCGGGCACGGCCGCGGCGGTGTTCAAGGCGCTCGCCGACGCGCATATCAACGTCGACATGATCGTGCAGAACGTCGGCCGGCAGGGCGTGGCGAATCTGACTTTCACGGTGCCGCAAACGGAGAGTGCGAAGGCGTCGAAGGCGCTGGAGCCGGTGTTGAAGGAAATCGGCGGCGAGGTGCGGTTCGACGAGAACATCGCGAAGCTGTCGGTCGTCGGCGTGGGCATGCGGACGCACAGCGGCGTGGCGGCGATGCTGTTCGACGCGCTGGCGCAGGCGGGGATCAATCTCGAGCTGATCAGCACGTCGGAGATCAAGATCTCGGTCGTGATCGCGAAGGACAAGGCGGACGAGGCGGCGCGGGTGGCGCACGCGGCGTTCGGATTGGATAAACTGTGATGTAGGTCGTTCTCTTTCTCGTAATCGTTTTCGTTCTCCACCCGGGGCGAAGACGAGAGAACGAGAAAGAGAACGAGAAAGAGCACGATGAGGTTTATCTCCACACGCGGGCAGACGCAGCCGGTTCGGTTTTCCGAGGCGGTGGCGACGGGATTGGCGCCGGACGGCGGGTTGTTCCTGCCGGAGGAACTGCCGAATCTCGGGCGGGAGATCGCGCGATTCGAGGGGCTCGCGTATCCGGAGCTTTGTTACGAATTCATGCGCGTGTTCGCGACGGACATCGAGCCGGCGAAGCTGCGCGAGATCGTGGCGAAGTCATATACGACGTTTTCGCATCCGGAGATCGCGCCGCTGAAGCAACTCGGGCCGAAGCTGCACGTGCTCGAGCTGTGGCATGGGCCGACGCTCGCGTTCAAGGACTTCGCGCTGCAGGTGCTGGGCAATCTCTACGAGCATCAGTGTGCGGTGCGGAGCGAGACGATCAATGTGCTCGGCGCGACGTCTGGCGACACGGGCGCGGCGGCGATCCACGGGCTGCTGGGCAAGCCGGGCACGGCGATATTCATTTTGTATCCGGACGGGCGCGTGTCGCCGCTGCAGGAGCGGCAGATGGCATGCACGGGGGCGGAGAACGTGTTCGCGCTGGCGATCGACGGGACGTTCGACGACGCGCAGGCGGCGTTGAAGGAGATATTCGCGGACCAGGCGTTTCGGACGAAGCACCGGTTATCGGCGGTGAACTCGATCAATCTCGCGCGGGTGCTGGCGCAGTGCGTCTATTATTTGCACGCGTGGCTGAAACTGCCGGCGGCGGATCGCGACAACGTGGAGTTCGTGGTGCCGACGGGGAATTTCGGCAATGTGCTCGCGGGCTGGCTGCTGCAACGGATGGGCGTGCCGATCCGCGGGTTCAAGGTGGCGACGAACCAGAACGACATTCTCTACCGGCTGTTCACGACGGGCGAGTATCGCGTCGGCGACGTGCATCCGAGTCTGGCGCCGTCGATGGACATCCAGGTGGCGTCGAACTTCGAGCGGTTCCTGTATTTCAGCGTGGGCCGCGATGCGGCGCGGGTGCGCGAGGTGATGCAGACGTTCAAGACGACGGGGAACTATCGATTCGAGAACTTCGACCGGGCGACGTTTTCGGCGTCGCGGAGCACGGACGCGGAGATTCCCGGGATCATCCGGCGCGTGTATCGTGAATTCGACTACGTGATCGACCCGCACACGGCGTGCGCGTTTCAGGAGATCGATCCGGAGCGGGTGAGCGTGGTGTTGTCGACGGCGAGCCCGGCGAAGTTTCCGGAGACGATTCGCACGGCGATCGGGGTGGAGCCGACGCATCCGAGCCTGGAGGCGTTGAAGAACCGTCCGGTGGTGAAGCATCGCGTGAAAGCGGATGCGGCGGCGATCCGGGCGTTTGTGGAAGCGCACGCGGTGTGAGGGAAGGTCCTGCGTTTACGCGCAGGGCTACGGGACGAGGCTTAAAAAAAACGAGTTCGACAACCGGCTTTCGATTAGCACAGTCCGCATCGCACCATGCTGAACGCGCCCGCCACGATCATTGCGATTGCCGCGATTATTATTCGCCTCCTTCCGGGGCGCGCACGCGTGGCTTGAGCTGATCGAAAGCAGCCGTTCCACTGATGCCCCGGGAATCACTCCCGGGGTTTTTCGTTTTCATCCCATGAGCACCAACACCGTTAAGATCTACGACACGACCCTTCGCGATGGCACCCAGGGCGAGGGCATCAGCTTTTCCGTCGCGGACAAGCTGCTGATTGCGCAGAAGCTGGATCAGTTCGGCGTGGACTACATCGAGGGCGGCTTTCCGGGATCGAATCCGCGCGACATCACGTTTTTCGCGGAGGCGAAGAAGCTGAAGCTGACGCATGCGAAGATGGCGGCGTTCGGCGCGACGCGGCGGGCGAACATAAAGGCGTCGGAGGATCCGCAGCTGCGCACGCTGTTGGAGAGCGAGATGCCGGTGCTGACGATCGTCGGCAAAACCTGGCTGATGCATGTGCACGAGATCCTGCGCACGACGCCGGAGGAGAATCTCGCGATGATCGAGGACAGCGTGCGCTACCTGGTGTCGGAGGGGCGCGAGGTGGTTTTACGACGCGGAGCACTTCTTCGACGGTTATCTGGGAGTAATCCGGATTATGCGCTGCGGACGCTCGAGGCGGCGTTGAAGGGCGGGGCGAGCAATCTGACGCTGTGCGAGACGAACGGCGGCAAGCTGGTCCCGGAGGTCACGCGGATCGTGAGCGCGGTGGTGACGCGTTTCGGCGGCGACAAGGTCGGCGTGCATTGTCACAACGACAGCGGGCTCGGTGTGGCGGTGTCGCTCGCCGGCGTCGACGCGGGCGCGACGCTCGTGCAAGGCACGATGAACGGCTATGGCGAGCGGGTGGGGAATGCGGACTTGGTCACGATCCTGCCCAATCTGGTTCTGAAGATGGGCAAGACCGTGCGTTGCGGCGGGAACCTGACGCAACTGCGGGATCTGTCGCTCTTCTTCGACGAACTGGCGAACCTGCGGCCGAATCCGAAGGCGCCGTTCGTGGGGCAGTCGGCCTTTGCGCACAAAGGCGGGTTGCACGCGAACGCGGCGCAGAAAGTGGCGCGCAGCTACGAGCACATCGATCCGGCGCTGGTGGGAAATCGCACGCGCGTGCTCGTATCCGACATGGCAGGACGCAGCAGCCTGGCGTTGAAGGCGCGCGAGATGGGGCTGGAACTCGACGAGAAGCGGCCGGAGATGAAGGGGCTGATCGACGAGCTGAAGGAGCGGGAATTCCGCGGCTACGAATACGAGGCGGCGGATGCGTCGTTCAAATTGCTTGTCGCGAAATGGCTGGGGCAGCGGAAGCAGTTTTTCGAGGTGGAGAACTACCGCGTGATCATCGAGCGCCACGGCGACGAGTTGTGGGCGGAGGCGACGGTGAAGTTGAACGTGAACGGCCAGACGGTTCACACGGTGGCCGAGGAGAGCGGACCGGTCGGCGCGCTCGACAAGGCGCTGCGACTGGCGCTGGCGCGTGTCTATCCGCAGCTCGGCGAGATGACGCTGCGGGATTTCAAGGTGCGCATTCTCGAGAGCAACCAAGGCGCGGCGTCGCGGACGCGGGTGTTGATCGAGAGCGGCGACGGCGAGCGGATCTGGGGAACGGTCGGCGTGAGCGACAACATCATCGACGCGAGTTGGGAAGCGCTGCGCGAATCGGTGGAGTTCAAGCTGATGCAGGGCTAGAGCGAGTATCCGCGCGCCGGCGACGCAGAAAGCGCGAGCGTGGCGAAACGCTCGCGCCTTCCGCTACTCAGAGCATCGGCGCGAGGAGGCGGCTGACGTCTTCCAGGATCGTGCCGATGATACGGCGGCGGCCGGGGCGTTCGTTTCGCGGCACGCGACAGGACGCGAGGAGCGATTGGGCCCAGCGTTTGATCTCGCGGACGTCGGCGGCGGAGTGGACGAGGACGCCGGCTTCGAAATTCACGAAGAGGCTGCGGGGATCGAAGTTGGCGGAACCGAAAAGGGCGACGCGTTCGTCGACGATCATCGCTTTGCTGTGCATCATGCCGGGGTGATAGAGCCAGACGTGCGCGCCGGCGCGGCGGAGTTCGCGCACGTAATGGCGGCGGGCGAGATCGGTGATGGGATGATTCGAGCGGGCGGGCAGGATGAGCGTGACGGAGCAGCCGGCGTGGATCTTGACCTTGAGCGAGCGAAGGAGGACTTCGTCGGGCAGGAAATACGGCGTGACGATCCAGAGCTCGCGTTCGGCCTCCTGGATCATGGCGAGGATGCCTTCGTAGAGCGGATCGCCGGGGACGTCGGGACCGCTGGCGACGACTTGAAGGTCGCTGTGGCCGCGAGGGGCGGTGACGCGGTCGACGGGAATTTCGGCGTGAAGAACGTCGGCGGATTGCCGGCTGGCGAAGCACCAGTCGGCGATGAAGATTTCGTTGAGGAGGACGGCGGCGGGACCCTCGATGAGGGCGCCGAAGTCGTTGAAACGTTTTCGAAACGGGCCCGGGCCCATGTATTCGCGGGCGAGGTTGTGGCCGCCGATCAGCGCGACGTCGTGATCGAAGACGGCGATTTTGCGGTGATTGCGGAGATTGGCGGAGCCGCGCGACGTGAACGGAATCACGGGCATGAACCAGACGATTTCGCCGCCGGCGCGTTTGATCGGGTGAACGAATTCGCGGCTGAGGAACATGCAGCCGATCGAGTCGAGGAGGAGGCGGACCTTCACGCCGGCGCGGGCTTTTTCGGCGAGGAGCCGGACGATGCGGCGGCCGGTGTCGTCGCGGCCGAGGATGAACGTGGTGATGTGAATCGAGCGGCGGGCGGAGCGGATGCCGGCTTCGAGCGCGTGATAGGCGTCCTGGCCGGAGGTGAGGAGTTTCAGGCGGTTTCCCGCGACGGGAGCGGCGGCGCCGCTGGCCATCACGGTGTGAGCGACGGGACGCGCGGCGTAGATGGAAGGACTGGCGAGGTGCGCGGGGAGAGCGGGAAGGAGGCGCGATTTGCGTTCCTGGATACGGCGGAGCTTGCGTCCGCCGAGGAGGAGGTAGAGCGGCACGCCGACGTAGGGAAGCAGGACGATGATGAGCAGCCACGCGAAGGTGTTGGCGGGAGCGCGTTTTTCGCTCATCAGCCGCGCCACGAGGAAGAACGCGAGCAGGAAGCCACCGATGCTGAAGACGGCGGGAACCCAGCCGCGGTCGAGGAACTGCTCGAGCAGATCGCGGGGAAGTTCGAGCATGCGGGACCGAGAAAATCCCGGCGGGAGAGAGTGGCAAGGTTGTGGTAAAAAAACCTTGCCGTTGAAGACGGGAGACGAAATTTTCCGCGCTCCCTTCGTGGTAGGATACTCAAGTGGCCAACGAGGGCAGACTGTAAATCTGCTGGCTTACGCCTTCCCTGGTTCGAATCCAGGTCCTACCACCACTTTTTTCTCCTCGCTGGAGGATGTTTTCGCGAGGGGCAGCGGTGAGAGGTGTTCAGAGAAGGTAAATGTCTGGCGTGGAGGAACGCCGCAAAGGTGAGATATCGGCTCGTGGACGAGGGAGTTGGCCGAGAAGAGGGCGTGAGATCGGCTGCGGATTGAAAAGGCGGATCCTGAACATTCAGGGGCGGCCGAGGTCGAAGGGCGCCAGAGAAACCCGGTGCCATGGATACAGGATTAACACCCTCCGAGCGAATGCCGGCTGCCGATGCGGTGGCGGACGACCGGATCGCGTCGCTCGCGCGAGAGGGGTGGCGCGAGTTGGGGTTCTGGTATGAGTGCGACGTGAACCGGAAGTGCTGGGTGTTTCGCGCGGATCGGAAAGGCGTGCGAGAGTTTGCGGCGGCGGTGCGGCAATTTCTCGACGAGCCGGAATCGCAGCAGATTGGCGAACATGTGCATTTGGGACCGTATTCGAACCTTCGGCTGATGACGGCGACGGCTCCGCAGGTGAGCTGGCGGGGAATCGCCGGGCGACGGGCGGATTTCGAGCGATTGGCGGAGGAACTCGAACGGGTTGCGGGCGGAAACGCGAATGAGCGGCAGGTGTTGGGCGAGGCGTGGGCGAGCGGCGACAGCTACCGCATGATTTTGACGGTGGAGGAGGACGGCTTCGATCCGGCGTCGCCGGAAGGAAGCGTGGCCGCGCACGACGGCGGTGCGCCGTAGTCACGGCGCGTTCGGCGGTCTCAGCCGGCGAGCAGTTCGACGAAGTCGTCGAGATCGAGGTCGCTGGACACCTCGAGGCGAGGAAGCGCGAGCAGGCGATCGTCGATCTCGCAGAGGCGAGACTCGCACGTGACGCCGAAAACATAGCCGCAGGCGCCGAAGACGGATTCGACGATGCGATCGCAGGCGCCGAAAGGATACGCGACGCTGAGGATCGGCCCGCCGATCTGTTCCTCGATGGCGGTGCGCGAACGCAGGGCTTCGCGGGCCATTTCCTCGAGCGTGAGGCCCGTGAGCATGGCGTGGGTGGCGGTGTGCGAGCCGAACTCTACGCCGTCTTCGCGAAGTTCGCGAATCTGGTCCCAGTTCATCAGCGACGCGGGCGGGCCGTAGCGGGCGTCCCAGCGGCAGACGCCGCCGATTTCGTCGGTCGGCAGGAAGACGATCGCGTTGAATTTGTGGCGTTGGAGGACGGGCCAGGCGGTATTGTAGAAGTCGATACAGCCGTCGTCGAAGGTGAGCATGATCCGCTTGCCGGGGAGCGGACGCTTGGCTTCGCGCGCGGCGCGCCATTCTTCGAATGTGGCGCTGCGATAGCCGGCGGCGGCGAGATGGGTGATTTGCTGTTCGAAGCGTTGCGGGTCGAGGCGATAGCGCGCGAGGGCTTCCGGGCCGTCGTCCGCGATGCGATGATACATGAGAATCGGAAGCTGCGCGGTGCGGGTGGGGGACGTTGCGGGCGAGGCGGGGCGGGAGGAGCTTTCCCAGATGATTTGTCGCGCAACGTGATCGGGCAGTTGCGTAGGCAGCGGAATCGAGCGGCGCACGGGCGGAGTGAGGAGGAGTTTGCCGAGCCAGGGGCGCCGGCGCTGAAACAACTGGATGCGATAAATCGGCGTGCGGAGTTCACGCACGAGATGAAGTTCCGGGGTGGCGGCAAAAACCTCGCCGATGGTTTTCGCGCCGAACGGAAGATCCCAGTCGAAACCGGGTTGCGTCGGTTCCTCGGCGTGAACGTTGCCATGAGCGAGGACAACGTGGCCGCCGGGTTCGAGGGCGTCGGCGATCTTTTGGGCGACGACCTCGAGATTCGCGCGGCTGCCGGCGAAATAAAGAACCTCGCTGCACACGATCAGATCGAAAGGGCCGGCCGGAAGCGGATCGTAGATGAGATCGAGTTGTTGATACGAAATGTGAGGGAAGGCGGCGCAGCGTTCGCGGGTGCGTTGCACGGCGGTCGCGGCAACGTCGGTGGCGATGAGCTCCCTCACGCGCGGAGCGAGTTGGACGGTGAAATGGCCTTCGGCGCAGGCGAGTTCGAGCGCGCGACGGGGTTTGGCGGCGGGCAGCAGGTCGAGCGTCTGGCGATATTTGGTTTGTTCGTAGTCGGACGTGTAGTCCCACGGGTCGCGCTGGGTGGCGAAGAGCTGATCGAAATAAGTCGGGTCGGTGGGCGGAGGCGGGGCGACGCGCGGCGGAGCGGGGCGCGGAGAGGAGCGCAGCAGCACGTCGGGACTGTAGAAGATGGTGGTTGCGCTGGACGCGGAGGAACCGACAACGGCGAGGCCTTGGGATGAGGCGAGGTGGCGCGCTTCGTTGGCGACGGCGCGCGGCAGAAGCGCGCGACGCGAGCCGCTGGTGCCGCAAGGGGCCGACGGGTAACGCGGCAAAACGGCGAGACGCGTGTTCGCGATGGCGGACGGGGTGGAGGCGGCGTGCCTGGGCGCGAGCGCCTGCGCGCGTGCGCGACGATGCGTGCGAGCGTCGGCGAGGAGCTGGCGGAGCGTGCGATCGGCGGGGAGCGGCCGCTGCAGCAGCGCTTCGCGCACGCAGATTCGACAGAGTTCGAATCCGGCCTCGGCGGTGACGACCGCGCGAATTGTATCCGAAGAAAGGATGCGGCGGGGAACGATCGCGGGCCGCCGGCAGACGGCGACGTCGGCAACGGTCAGCACGAGATCGACGCGCGGTTTGACGCGACGATGGGCGGGGAGAGGATCGAGCAAGTCGACGGAGAGCCACTCGGCGTCGGCGCTTTTTACGTGGGGCGGGTCGTTGCGGCGTTCGAGGGTGTTGGGCGCGTAGAAGCCCTCCATGGCGGGTTGAGGCAGGGGCCCAGGGCTTCCTGGAGAAACAGCGACCAACCGACGCGATCGTGCAATGTTTCGACGGGAAGGGTTTCGTCGGGAATGTCGCGGGCGAGGAGATGCGAACCGCGATGGACCGACCATCCGGAGGATTCCCGGCGCACGCTGAGGGCGGGATACAGCGTGTCGGCGAAGAAGCGACCGAGAATGGGCCAGGCGAATTCGGCGGCGACGGCGTCGGCGAGAATTTCGGCGGGAACGAGTCCATCGCAGACCGGCAATTCGAGTTCGCCCAAAGGCCGACCTTCGAGCTCGACGCGACAATGCAGCCGGTCGACGGGAGCGGGGAGGGTGAGTTCGGGGAAGGGTCGCGTGACTTCGATGGTGATCGCGTGCGTGTGGCCGGCGGTGAATGGGCGCGGGGTGTTCGCGGATTTAAGGACCTGGCGCTCGAGTTGAGCGAGGATGCTGCGGCCGAGACCTTTTTGTCCGGTGTGATTTTCGAGCGCGGCGAGGAACCGCTGGAGTTGAGGGAGAATTCGAGCGTGCAGACGCCAGGCGACGCAGGACGGGCAGGCGGTGGGCAGGCGCATCGCGTCGAACAAGGTGCAGGCGGCGCCATCGGCATCGAGGTTGGCGAAGGGCTCACGAGGGAGCGCGGTGAAGAGCGATGTCGCGTCCTGGCCGGAGCCGAGCACGAGGCCGGCTTGCCAGAGCAGGTTGTCGAGACGAACTCCGGGCAGGGTGTCGGCGGGAAGACCGTTCGCGTAGGCGGGCAGCGGACGGGGCACGCGCGGATCGTGTTCGAAGGCGTGACCGACGACTTTCAGCGAGTCGCGCAACATCTGGTGTCCGTCCATCGAAGCGGAACTCGGGCGGGCGAGGTAGATGGCGAGAATCTCCGGGTGGAGGGCGAAGCGGGCGCCGGCGCGGGCGATGCGTTGCCAGACATCCCAATCTTCACAGGTGCGCAACGACACGTCGAAACCGCCGACCTCGAGCACGGCGGAACGGCGAACGACGCAGGCGTGAATCGCGAACGCGCACGTGCGGGCGAACACGGGAAACAGGTCTTCGTCGTTCGGGCCGATTTGCTCGACGAGCGTGTCGCCGGAAGGCGAGACGCGACGCCACCCGCAGTGAACGGCGTCGAGAAGCGGGCGGGCGGCGAGAATGGAAGTCAGCGATGAGAGGTGGGCGGGAAGAATCCAGTCGTCGGCGTCGAGGAAAAGCACCCAGTCGTGGCGGGCGAGTCGGAGGCCGACATTGCGCGCATGGCTGACGCCGCGGGCTTCGCTGTGCGTGACGCGAATCCGGGAATCCTGCGCGGCGAGATTTTCGGCGACGCGACGGGTGTCGTCGGAGGAACCGTTTTCGACGATCACGACCTCCCAGTCCGCGTGCGTTTGCGCCTGCACGGAAGCGACGGTTCCGGCGAGCGTGGCGGCGGCGTTGTGCGCGGGAATTACGATACTGACGGAGAGAGGCATCGGACGACGTAGGCGACGAGGGGGGCGGGAAGGCGAACCAGTTGCCAATGCACGAACAGCGGCAGCAGCGAGAGTGCGGCCACGGCGGAGAAGGCGTAGATGGCGGCCTCGGTGCGGTGAAGCGCGTCGTGGCGGACGCAGCTCAGGGCGGTGAAGAGCAGCGCGAGCGCGGCGCCGGTGGTGGCGAGCGGAACAAGACGAAGGAGGGCGAACGCGCGAGGTTCGCCGAACGCGGCGGACATGAAATCCAGGTCGCGCAGCACCCAGGCGAGACCCGCGAAAAGGCAGAGGACGGACGCGGGAACGAAGAGGGCGAGGGCGCGTTGCGAATGAACGGCGACGCTGCAGTTCGCGCCGCGGAAGCCGAACCACAGAGCAGTGCGCCAGCCCGCGAGAACTCCGCCGACGCAGGCGAGCAAGACCAGCGCGGCGGCGATGGGGATGTGGCGCTCGTAGTCGTCCCAGAAGCCGACGCGATGATACGACATGAATTGCACGGACCCGAGGATGCGCGTGCCGCGGCCGTCGTCGTCGATTTGGAAGCGGACGCGTTCGTCGGAGTTCTCGCGCTGATAGACGAGCGGTTCGATGGGGAGCCAGCGGGTGCCGTGCGGTTGAAAGAGGAGGCTGCCGTCGTCCTGGGCTTCGACGTGGATCTCGTTGGCGAGACCGGCGAGGACGAAGATCTTGTCGATGGAGAAGCGCGAGTATTGGTCGCAGCGATAGAGACCGTTCAAGCCGGGTGCGGGCGGCGCCGAAGCGAGGGCGGAGACGGGTTGCGGTGGGAGAGAGCGTTGCGGCGGAGGGGCGAAGCGCTCGACGATTTTGATGAGGAGATCGTTTTCGAGAGCGTTGATGAGGTCGAAACGGTTGGCGGCGATGCAGAGGCCGATCTGGGTTTCGGGGATCATCACGAGAACGGCGGTGAAACCCGGGAGCATGCCGCCGTGGACCAGCGCGCGGCGGCCCTCGTGAATGAATTCGTAGAAACCGTAGCCGGTGCTGGCGAAGCTGGGGTGGTGGGCGAATTGTTTTTGCCACATCGCCTGGGTCGAGGCGGCGGTGAGCAGCACGTTGTTTTCGCCGTGGGTGGAGTGGAGAAGCGCTTTCAGGAGCGGCGCCATGTCGGCGACCGGGGCGGTGAGGCCGGAGGCGGGATTCGCGTGGGGGTAGACGATCGGCATCGCGCGGAAATTTCCGCGACGATCCCAGTCGTAACCGGTGGCGCGGTCGCGGGCGTAGAACTCCCGATTCGGCGAGAACGTGGTCGCGTGCATGCCGAGCGGACGAAAGATCCGCTGGTTGACGTAGTCGGCGAAAGGTTGCCGCGCGACGCGTTCGACGATGTAGCCCGCGAGCGTGATGCCGACGTCGCTGTAAACGTAGAGCTCGCCGGGCGGCAGCATGCGGGCGGGCAGCCGCGCGGCGATGGCGGAGAGGGGCAGCACCTTTTCGGGAACGCGCGCGGCGCCGCCGACGAGCCAGCGAACATCGAAACCGTCGGTGTGCGTGAGCAGATGGTGCAAGGTGATCGGTTGCGTGAACCGGCGATCCAGCGAGGGCGCGCCGAGGTAGGCGTCGATGTTGGCGTGCAAGTCGACGGCGCCCGATTCGGCGAGTTGAAGGACGGCGATCGTGGTGAGGAGCTTCGAGATCGAGCCGAGCGGGAACACGGTGTGCTCGGCGTCCATCGGAACCCGACGATCGAGGTTCGCGAAACCGTAGCCGGCGGTGAAGACGGTGCGGTCGCGTTCGACGAGCACGGCGGCGATGCCGGGCACGGCGTGTTGTTCCATCACGGCGGCGAGCTCGCGGTCGAAGAAGGCGCGGTGCGAGTCCGCGTCGCTGGCAAGCGCGCCGGTCGTCACCGAAAGCAGGACGACGAGTCGCGCGAGATGAAGGCGGGGTGGGCGACGGGGTTTCATGGCCTGGACAAAGCGGGAACGGCGGCGGCGGGAGCATCCCATTTGCACGCGGGGGCCAGGAGGCCGCGATGGGCGGGCGCGCCGTCGACAGAAAATGGATACGCCTCCCAGTGATGATCGTAGGCGTGACTCCAGTCGGGATCGAAAATGCCGACGTTGGCGAAGTAGCGGCCGGATCCGAGTTCCAGGCGGGGGATGGAGAAGCGGATCGTGCCGGAGGCGGGAAGGTGTTCCGTGGAGATGCGGGCGGATTGGGTGTTGGTGTCGATGCAGAGGGTGCCGTCGGAGCGGGAGATGGAGACGACGAAGATCGGGGCGAGTCCGGGACGTGCACCGCGGTAGGAGATGTCGAGCACGAGTGCGGCGCCGGAGCGAAGGGCGGAGCCGCCGGGGAATTTCACAGCGGTGATTTCCATTTCGCGGGAACCGACGCGTTGGCCGGGACGGTTGCGGGAGCGGGGGGATTTGACGGCGGCGGGCGGAGGCGAGAGCTGGAGCGTGCGCTCGTGCATCTCGGACTCGTAGAGCGCGGTGACGGCGGCCGGAGAGTCCAGGGCGGCGACGCGGCCTTCACGGAGCCAGAGCACCCGATCGCAGGTTTCGCGGACATCGCCCATGCCGTGCGACACGAGCACGACCGCGCAGCCCTGCTGGCGGAGGCCGGCGATGTGGGCGCGGCAACGGGCTTGGAAGGCGAGATCGCCGACGGCGAGAAACTCGTCCACGAGCAACACGTCGGGGCGGGTGTGAACGGCCACGGAGAACGCGAGCCGCATGCGCATGCCGGTGCTGTAGGTGCGCACGGGATCGTCGAGAAAACCGGCGAGTTCGGCGAAACCGACGATGTCGTCGAGTTTTGAATACACGTCCCGGCGGGTGAGGCCGGCGGTGACGCCGGCGAGGACGACGTTCTCGCGTCCGGTGAGATCGTCGACGAAGCCGCCGCCGAGTTCCAGCAGTCCGCCGATCCGGCCGCGGACGGCGAGGCGTCCCGACGTGGGTTGGACGATGTCCGCGAGGAGGTTGAGCAGGGTGGATTTGCCGGCGCCGTTGCGGCCGATGATGCCGAGCATTTCGCCGGGCTGGACGGTGAAGGAGACGTCCTGCAGCGCCCAGAACGGAGCGCGCGGGGAGCGTCGAAGGCCGGCGAACAGATTGCGCCACGTGAGCGGCGCGGAAGTCGCGCGGTGCGCGAAGCGCTTGCCGAGGGCCAGAACTTCGATGCGAGGGGAGTTCATAGTTCCTCCACGAAGCGGCGGCTCTGGCGGACGAAGGTCCACTGTCCGAGCAGAAGTAGGAGGACGGAGACGAGAGCGAGGAGAAGGAGATTCGCGGTGTCGGGCCAGAGGCCGCGGAGCAGCACGTCGCGCCAGCTGTCGAGCAGCGTGACGATCGGGTTGAGCCGGAGCCAGTGCGCGACCTGGGCGGGAACGGATTCGAGGCTGTAGAACACGGGCGTGAGATACATCGAGAGCTGCAAGAGCACGTTGGTGACGTGCTGGGTGTCGCGAAGGCGGACGTTGAGCGCGGCGAGCGGGTAGGCGACGGCGGTCGTGAGGGCAAACTGGATGGCGATCAGCAGCGGCAGGCAGGCCCAGGCGGGCGCGGGCGGGATGCCCTGTATCCAGAGCACGGTGACGAGGATCGGCAGGGCGAGCGAGAAGTGGAACAGGCGGACGGCGACGGTGACGAGCGGCAGAAGGGCGAGCGGAAAGCGGGGTTGGCGGAGCAGCGCGCGATTGCCGGTGATGAGTCCGGTGCTTTGCGCGATCGAGGTGTGGAACCATCCCCAGACGAGCACGCCGATGAAGACGAAAGAGGCGTAGTTTTCGACGGGCACGCCCAGCACGCGGCGGAAAACCAGAACGAAAATGCAGACCTGGACGAGCGGGGTGACGAGCGCCCAGCCGAAGCCGAGCGAGGAGCGCTTGTAGAGCATCTTCAGATCGCGCGCGATCAGCACGGCGAGCACGTCGAAGCCGTGTTGAAGCGTGTGCAGACGCTCGGCGGGAAGAGCTGAGGCGCGGGAAATCACGACGGGAGTTCGAGCGCGGGAACGACGGGGTGAGTCTTTCGATCGGTCGCGGCCGGTTGGCGCGCGGCGTTTTGGCGCTGGTTGCGTTGGGCGAGAAGCGACGCGCGCCAGAGTGACCATGGACCGAGAAGGGTGCCGGCGATTTCGAGCGCGATGAGGCGGAGCGGGTATGCGTTGCGGCGGCGGATGCGGGCGAGGGCGCGGGTCAGGAACGAGAGCGGAAGTTCGAGGAAGATGCGGACGAGGGCGCGGCCGTCACGATAGTCAGCGAAGGTGCGGAGCTGATACGCGACGTGGCCCTTGCTGTAGGCGAAGAGCTGGCGGCGGAGGTCGGGCATCGTGACGCGGTGATGATGCCAGGCGACGGCGGCGGGTTCGTAAGCGATGGTGAAACCGCGATGAAGGAGGTCGTAGAAGAGCTTGGTGTCTTCGCCGACGCCGGTGGGCACGCCGGCGCCGAGGAGTGGATCGAAGCGAGCGACGTCGCTGAAGACCTCGCGGCGAAAGACGGCGTTGCCGGAGCCGCCGATTTGCCAGGTGGGGGCGGCGCGGCGACGAAAGCGATGAAACCAGGCGCGGTCGAAATCGCGGGCGACGAAGCCGCGGCCGAAACCGCCGTAGGCTTCGAGCAGGCGTTCGGCGTCGGTTTCGAGCCGGGCGGGCAGCGTGTTGCCGGTGACGGCCATCACGTCGTCGCGGGCGAACGGAGCGAGGAGACGCTCGAGCCAGTCGGGGGCGACGTGCATGTCGTCGTCGACCATGGCGATGAAGTCGCCGCGGGCGGCGGCGACGCCGGCGTTGCGGGCGGCGGAAGAGCCGGGTTGGGATTCGAAGACCAGTTCGACGCCGGTGAATTCGCGGACGACGGGCGCGGCGACGTTCAAGTCGGGGCGATTGTCGACGACGACGATCTGAAGCGAGCGGCGACCGCGAAGTTGTTGCAACGAAGCGAGGCAGCGGCGCAGTTGTGCGGGACGATTGCAGGTGGTGACGACGATCGTGACGGGCCGGGTGTCGGGAGGTGATGAAATTGTGGATACGGGCAGCGTTTCGCGGAAGCGGTCGAGGAAGGCGACGCAGGCGGCGAAGGTGTCGGCTCGGGTCGGATCGAGCAGCCGGGACCAGAGCGCGTGGGCGATTTCGTCGGCGAGACGCGAAGCGGAGAGCGGTTNNCCGAAGGTCGGGATGTGGACGAGGCCGAGAGGTTGACCGCGGCAGGTGGCGAGCAGATCGACCGCAGCGGTGTCGGCGGCTTCGGGGAGCGCGGCGAAGGGGGGAGGCGACGTCGAGCGTGATTTGGCGGCGTGCGGCGAGGGTGGTGCGGTCGAGGGGAGTTGAGGGGGCCGGTCCGGCGTCGGGCCGCGCGGTTTCGTCGGGCACGATTTGCCGGCGGGCGCGGCGATAAGCACCGCCGGCGCGAAGGTAGCCCTCGATCTCGGCCCAGACGAGGACCGGAGGAAGCAGCGCGGGACGGAGGAACGCGCGGCGCAGCCGATTCCAAGCCCATTCGCGCCACCACCAACGACGGAGGCGGCGGATGGAACGGCGATCGGAGGGAAACTCGATTTCTTCGCGGTCGAAGAAACAACGGGTGGCGTGGCCGTAGGAAAAGAGCAGGCGTCGGAGTTCGGCGACGGTGCGGCGGTGGCGGTGACGCACGACGGCGGTGGGATCGTAGATGCAGCGAAAGCCGGCGCGCAGAACGCGGAAGAACATGTCGTGATCGCCGCCGCCCAGCGTGGGCGTGCCGACATCGAGCGCGGGATCNAAGAGGCCGACGCGAGCGAAGACCTCGCGGCGCAGCGCCATGTTAGCGCCTGCGCCGAGCTGGCCGGCGCCGACGAGGGTCCACGGCAGCGGGCGGTCCGGCCATGATTGGAGGTGGTTGCGACGACAACCGCGGCCGAAGCCGCCGTAATTTTCGAAGAAGATCTGGGCGTCGGTTTCCTGTTCGAGCGGTTCGGCGAGACCGGTGACGAGGCCGATGGCGGGGTCGGAAGCGAAAGTGTGGGCGAGGGTGCCGACCCAATTGGGATCGACGACCACGTCGTCGTCGGTGAAGGCGATGATCTCGCCGGTCGCCTCAGTGATGCCGCGGTTGCGCGCGTGATCGAGTCCGGGGCGAGGCTCTTCGATGTAGCGAAACTGCGGATACGAGCCGAGGACGAGGCGCCGGGTGGCGTCGGTCGACGGCGCGTTGTCCACGATGAGCACCTCGCGGGGAGGCGGGTCGAGGCGGGCCAGCGAGGCGAGGCAGGACGCGAGATCGTCGGGTCGGTCGCGCGTGCAGACCGCGACGGAGGTCGAAAGCCGCGGCGTGGCGGTCGAATCGATTGGTGGCGGGCAGGCGGAGGGCTGAAGCGGAGCTTGAATGCCGGTGGTCAGCAGGGCGCGGCGGACCGCTTCGCGCGGCAAGGCGTGCGGTTGGATGCGCCGGAGCGCGTCGAAGACATCGTGCGGGCGAATGTAGCCGTGGCGCGTGGAGACCTCGACGATTCCGACGGGCACACCGGACCAACGGACGAGGACTCGCGCGCGACGGTGTTGACGTGCGACAGGAACGTCGGCGGGGGCGGTCGTCGCGAGATCGATGGACGCGGTGGTGAGCGGGACGAACATGGTGGCCCTTCAGGGCGCGGGTTGGGCGCGGTAGGACGGCCGGGAAACGACGAGGCGGGAGATGATCCGGCCGAGCGCGATGCTGGGCAGTTCGATGAGGCGATAGGCCGCGTGCGCGAGGAGAATGATCGGGACAAACAGCAGGAACAGCCATGCGAGATTCTGCAGCGGCGGGAGCTCGGACGCGGAGAGCGCGCGCAGGAGCGGCTGGTGAAGCAGGTAGAGGCTGTAGCTGCATGCGCCGATGAAGGCGAGCGGGCGGAGCCGGGACGGCGCGGGGGTGGCGGTTGCTGGGCGCGAGAGCGCCCAGGAAATCCAGCTCACGGTCGAGAGAGCGCCGAAGAGAAACGAAAGCAGCGCGTAACGCGGAGCGAAGCAGACGGGAACGAGGGTGAGGACGGGCCAGAGGAGGCGGTGCCAGAGAGCGCGGAACGGAAGAGGCGAACCGCGAAGCCAGGCATCGGCGAGGGCGGCGCCGGCCGCCCAGGAGCAACCGTAGCCGAGCACACTGTGACGGAGCGCGACCGGGAGGCCGATGGTCCGCTCGAGGAGCACGAGGGAAACTTCGATCGTGGCGAGCACCGCGAGGACGGGAGTCCAGCCCCAGCGCAGCGCGGCGAAATAGAAAAGTGGATACGCGCAGTAGAGCTGCCACTCGACGGCGATGGACCAGAAGGACGGATTGATGCCTTGGAACCAGCGGGCGTCGAAATTGTGAAACAGGCCCGCGTGGCTGACGAGTTGAGGCAGGGAGAAGTCGCGGCCGACGGCGAAGAGCGCGAGTGCGAAGAGATACGGCGGATAGATGCGGAAAAAACGCCGGAGGAAGAAGCGGCCGAGGCCGGGTTCGGCGGAACCGGCGTGACTGGTGTGAATGCAAAAACCGGATACGACGAAGAACACGGCGACGCCGAGGCTGCCGAGCGAGGCGGGACGGAGCCACGCGGGGCCCTCGCGCCATACTTGATGGCCGAAGGCCGCCTCGACGGCGTGAAAGACCATCACACCGAGGATGGCGAGGCCGCGAACGTGATCGAGGAAGTCGATGCGACGGACGGGACGCATGGAGAAAGCGGACGGCGGGCGGGGCCCGCCGGTTTAGCCGAAGACCGGGCGGGCGGTGCCGGAGGCGGAGCGACCGTGGGGGCGGACGCCCAGGGCGAGCGCGAGCCGACGGCGCTCGAGGAGGGCGAACAGGCTGTTGGGCGAAGGAAAAGGAGTTGGAGCGATGCGAAAATACGGATCGCTTTCGGCGGTGACGGCCGGCGGAGAACGATGGCGCCGAAGCGCGCCGCGGCTCAGCAGGTGGGCGATGGAAAGAAGACCGACGCGGTAGTGCCGGCTGTTGAGCCAGGCGAGTGGGTCGAGTCTCAGCGTGCGCGTGGTGAACGAAAGCGCGCCGGCGTAGTCGCTCCACGTGTAGCACTTGCTGGCGAGATAAGTGTAGAAGCGGCTGCGCGACCACGTGAGCAGTCGTGGGGAAAGACGGGGATTGCGCTGCACGGTGCGACGAATCGTGGCCTCGTAGGAGCGCAGCATCGCACGAGCGTTGAGGCTCATGCCACTCGAGGACTGGCGGTAGCTGACGAGGTATTCCGGGACGCAGCGGAGTTCGAAGTTTTCGGCGACGCGGATGTTGAGGTCCCAATCCTCGCAGCCTTGCGCGCCGTCCTGTTCGTCGCGCCGCATGTAGCCGCCGACGGCAGCGAGGGCGGAGGCGCGGAAGAGCGGGACGCTGGCGTTGCCGGCGAGATTGCCGAGCAGCAGGGCGGCGAGCACGCGACCCTCGATGCGGCAGGGATGCGCCCAGGAGATCACGCGGCCGGCGCGATCGATGTTGCGCGACCAGCAATACGCGAGACCGGCCTTGGGGCCGGCGTGCTCGAGGCGGGCGACCTGTTTTTCGAGTTTTCGCGGCGACCAGAGATCGTCGGCGTCGAGCGGCGCGATGTATTCTCCGCGGGCGAGATGAAGGCCGGCGTTGCGAGCGGCGCCGACGCCGGCGTTGGCGCGGCGAACGAGACGCACGCGGCGATCGCGGATCTCGGCGGCGGACGCGATGTCGGGCGTGTCGTCGGTGGAGCCGTCGTCGACGATGATGAGTTCGAACGACGGGAGGGTTTGGCGCAGGACGCAGTCGATCGTTTCCTGCAGATGCGCGGCGGCGTTGCAGGCGGGGACGATGACGGAGACGAGCGGACGGGTGTGAGGCATCTCAGTAGGCGACGTTGAGCTCGAGCCCGTATTGGTGGCCGTCGAAGGCGAAACGCGATTCGGTGGAGACGTTGCGTTTGTCCTGGAAGAACACGGTGAGCGCGGCGCGATTGAAGAGCGTGGTGCCGATGTCGATGCGCCAGGTGCGGCCCTCGTCGCGGCGGGAGACATCGACGAAGTCGGCGGTGGCGCTGTAGGTGGCTTCGCGCCGGCGGTAGCTGAGACCGAGGTTGTAGCGGCTGAGGAGGCGTTGCGTGAGGGTGGCCTGCCAGCTGTTGCTGCGGTGAACCTGATTTTGGAAATAGGAGGACGCGACGATCTGATCGCCGTCGATCGAGAGTGTGGTGTGCTCGAAGGGCTTGTAGGTGAGCGTGGCGCCGTAGACGGGGGTGTTGGCGTCGTCGACGTCGGAGTCCATGAACTCGCGGGTTTCGACGCCGCCGTTGACGTCGACCCAGATCTTTTCCGAGGGTCGCCAGCGCATGCGGCCGGTAAGCTGGCGGTAATTCATGTCGTTGCCGCCGTTGAGGCTCGCGTAGCCGAAGAGGAAACCGGCGGCGACGCCGACTTTTTCGGAGATTTGGTAGTGGAGCCATTCCTGGGTCGACCAGTCTTCGGAGCTGGAGAAGCCTTCGGCGCGGCGGGTGGTCTGGCGGAGGCCGAGTTCGAGCGTGGTGCGAGCGCCGAGCCGGCGCTGGCCTTGGAGTGTCGTCAGGTGGATGGTCTGCGACGTTTGCGTGCCCGTTTCGACGAGCGGAATCGACGTGTCGATCAGGCGGTAACCGGCGCGGATATTCCAGTCGGCGAGGCCGCGCTGGAACTGGACCGCCGCTTCGTGGCCGAAGCTATTGTCGAACGCTTCGTTCGAGTAGTAGGTCCAGCTGGGGCGGTAGCGGAGCGTGATGAACTGGCCGAGGTTGAAGAAGGTGGAGACGGCGATCGTCTGGACCGTGGTGGCCTCCTCCTCGCCGGGCGCGGAGAGCACGCCCTCGGCGCGCACGTAGGTGTAGTCGATTTCCGGATGCGCCGAGCGGAGGAAGCGCTCGAGCGGGCGGAGCACGTGGTCGACGGGAACACCCGAAGCCGGCGGAGTCGGCGCGGTGGGGGCGACGAAATCGAGTTCGTCCGCTCCGACGCGCGCGGCGGGCAGGAGGCAGCAGACGACAACCGTGAGACGAAGAAAGCGGGAGCGAAACACAGTGAGCTGGAGGCTTGGACGACGAGGGGTGAAACCGGCGCACTTGAGACAGCGCGCAGGGAAAGACGTTCAGGTGCCGGGCTGCAAAACGGTGCGATAAACGACGGCGGTTTGACGGGCGGCCTCGTCCCAGCCCCAGCGGCGCGCGCACTGAAGGTTGTGGGCGCCCATGGCGTCGAGTTTGTGCGAAGCGCGGATGGCGGAGGAAAGGGCGTCGCGTAGAGCGGAGGGGGCGTCGGGATCGTAAAGGTATCCGCCGCGTGGAGACAGGGTGTCGGCGAGCGCACCGATGGCGGGCGCGATGCAGGCGCGGCCGTAAGACATGGCGAGGATGAGCGCGCCGGAGGTGAGCGCTTTGGTGTAGGGGAAGACGACGGCGTTGGAGGCGCTGAGGTAGTCGGCGAGATCGGAGTCGGGGATGAAGCCGGGGCGAAAGTCGACGAGCGGGCTGCCGCCGATTTCGCGGGTGATTTCCGTCTGGAGGTCGGACGAAAGCACGTCGCCGGCGATGACGAGGCGCAGGTGAGGACCGGCGACGGCTTTGAAATCGCGGATGAGGCGAGGAACGCCTTTGTAGGGGCGGATGTTGCCCAGGAAGAGAAACACGAGCGATTCGAGCGGGAGGCCGAGGCGCTGGCGGGCCAGGGCGCGGCTGGTCGGAGCGCGATAGCAGTCGATGAAATGGCCGTGGTGGATCACGAAGACGTTGCGCGTGCGACGCGTGCGCCACTGTTGTTCGGCGAGCGAACGGGCGCCGGGCGAGTGGAGGATGGCGGCGTCGACCGCGTGATAAGCGGTGCGCGCGAGGAAGCGGTCGATGCGGGGGTGGGCGGACTCGTGATCGCAGGCGTTGTGGACGGTCCAGACGAGGCGCGCTCCGGCACGACGCAGTTGGACGAGGCGAAGAACGAAAGCGAGAAGACGGAGCAAGCGGCGCGGTTGCCAGCTGAAGGGCGGCAGCGCGTGAAGGTGGATGATCGCGGGAATGCGAGCGGTGCGGCGGGCGCCGCGGAGGATTTTTTTCAGGCGGCTTTCCGGCGAGACCGAGATGCCGTGCGCGGCGAGATGGCGGGCGAGTTCGGCCTGGTAGGGATTTTGGGGCCAGCTCGGGACGAAGTGCGCCACGAGCGGACCGGTTGGCGCGGAGGCGATTTCGGTGGAGCCGATCGAGGCGGTCGAAAGCGGGAGGCTCGCGACGGCCGACGTGAGGTTGGAGTTCATGAGCTGGCGGAAGCGAAAGAGTCGAGCTGCGGAAGCGGCGCGGCGGTTTCGGTGCGTTTCACCAAACCGTGGTAGCTGTAGTTGCGAGGACGGAGGCGCTCGCGGAGATGCGCGCGATACAGCGCGTGTTCGAATTCGAGATTGAGTTCGCGTTCGGAGCAGCCCTCGTCGTCGGGGCGGGCGGGATGCGTCAGGCGGAAAAGCATCAGGCGCGCGGCGGCGAGACTTTGGCGGGGGCGGGCCCAGCGGCTGGTCCAGTGTTCCCAGTGGTGGCCGCGGTAGGCTTGGGCGCGTCCGCGCTTGCGGGCGGCGTCGAGCCAGGATTTGCGCGCGAGGCGGCGACCGTCGAAGTGATGCTCCACGCAGACATCGACGCGGGGGACGATGCGAAAGCCGGCTTCGAGGAGCTGGAGCGCGAAGAGCTGTTCGTCGCCGAAGCCGAGTGCGCCGGGGCCGAGCTCGAGATCGAAGGCGGGCACGCGTTGCAGGACATCGCGCGAGAAAGCCATGTTGGCGCCGACCATTCCGCGGGGATCGCGCGGATCGAGCCACTCGGTTGACGCGAGCCAGGAACGGTGGAGCGGCGTCATCCAGCTGCGAAGCAGGTGGGGCGCGAGGGTGACCCCGCCGGCGACGGCGCACGGATGATGGCGCACGGCGGTTTCGCACATCGCGGCGAGCCATTCGGGGCAGGGTTGGACGTCGTCGTCGACGAAGATGATGACCTCGCCGGTGGAGGCGGCGATGCCGCGGTTGCGCGCGCGGGTCTGACCCGGTTGGGATTCGCGCAAGTAACGGACGACCATGCCGGCGATCGATGTCGAGCGAGCGATGAGCGCGGTGTCGTCGGTCGAACCGTTGTCGACGATCAACAATTCGGGTTCGAGTCCTTCCGGAATGAACACGTGTCGCAGCGCGTCGAGGGATTCGCGCAAGAACGCCCCGCGATTCCGGGTGGTGATGATGATGGAGACTTTCACTGGTTCGAGAAGTCGCGAGGGTGCAGAGCGAGCGGAGCTTCGGGGCGCAGCGAGGGGATGGGGGCGGCGACGGGTGGCACGCGGAGCCGAGTGGCGAGGGCAACGAGGATGCGTTCGAAATCGCCGACGGGATCGAGTGGGGTGCTGCGGAGGGCCGCGGTGCGGGCGCGCAGGCCGATGTCGCGCCAGGCGGCTCGGCGCGACCACGCGCGCTCGAGGGCGTCGTCGAGCAGCGGAACGGTGGCGGCCCCGGCGACGAAGCCGTTGACGTTGTCGGAGACGAGCTCGGTGTTGCCGGCGACGTCGGTCGTGATCACCGGACGTCCGCAGAGCATCGCTTCGACGATCGTGAGCGGCAGGCCTTCGAAACGGGAAGGGAGCACGAGCGCGTGGTTCTCGGACCAGAGGGCGCGGATATCGGAAACCTGTCCGTGAAAGAAAACGTTGGGCAGGCGAAGAAACAGGGCGAGCGAGCGGACGGAGTTTTCGGAAGGACCGCTGCCGTAGACGTGCAATTCGATGCGACGCTTTCGCCATTTTTCCTGGGCGAGAACGGTGAACACGACGTCCTGGCCTTTCGCGTTCGGCGCGAGACGACCAACGCAGGCGAGACGAAGCGGGTCGTCCGACGCGGGCCATTCGACGGCGGAGGCGCGGTCGACCTTGCACGGGTTGGCGACGACGCTGGCGTTGCGCAAGGCGGTGCCGCATTGGAGCTCCATCAGGCGGCGATTCGCTTCGGAAACGAAAAAGAGTCGTTGCGCTTCCTGGAGTGCGGTGCGGATGGCGGGGAGATGGGCGTCGGCGGGCCACCAAAGTTCGCTGTTCGCCTGCACGATGGCGCAGTAGGGAATTTGGAGGCGGCGACAGAGCGACATCCACGGAACGCCGTCCCAGGGGCCGCCTTGCGAGACGACGAGGAGATCGGGTGCGTGGCGCTTGAGCCAGGCGGCGTGGGAGAAATCGCGAAAACGGTGAATGCGTTTGGCGAGTTTGAGCGCGACGCGATCGCGCAGATTTGGACGCAACGAGCGAAAGGCGAGCTGGACGCCGGCGCGGGAAAGATCGTCGAGACGCGGTGGGCGCGAAGGCCAGCGGAAGACGGAGGCGACCACCTCGTGACCGTGTTCGCGCAAGCGCAGCGCGGCGTCGCTCCACAGCTGTTCGCTGCCGCCCCACGGCAGGCCGTTCATCGTGGAGACGAAACCGAAACGAAGTTTGCGGGAAGAAGACATGATGTTGGCCGCGTGCGATGGCGCGGCGGGATCGGCGGAGAGCGCGCGGGCTCACCACATTTCGTAGCCGTAGTATTCGGCACGAAGGAGCTTGAGCCGGTCGACCGGGTAGAGCGTTCGCAGCAGGAGCGAGACGCCGGAGGAAAGGACGCGCGAACCGGCGCGAAGAACGGGGGACGGGTGGCGTTTTTGGACGCGGACGAGCGGGAGCCAGACGTGGCGCAACCAAGCGGAGAGCGGGAGGCGTTCGCGGGTGTAGCGGCGGTAGAGCAGGTCGATTTCGGCGATGACCTTTTGTTTTCCGGTGAGGGATTTGTTGGCGCCGGTGAAGCGGTTGACGCTGAGGCTGACGGGCAGGTGCCGCCAGGCGGCGCCCTGCTGATGGAGGTAGCACCACAGCTCGCGGTCCATGCAGTAGTGGAGATCGTCGAGGACGAGCTGGCGACGGGCGATCAGCTCACGGCGGAAGAAGCAGCTCGGCTGCCAGATGGCGGCGGCGAAAGGGGAGCGTTGCAGGCGATCGACATCGGAGCGACGTATGCCGGTGCGGACGGGATCGTGTTCGTAGAGGCAGCGGCAATCGCCGACCACGGCGCCGCATTCGGGGTGCTGGAGGAAGGTTTTGGCGACGCGATGGAGCGCGCGGGGCTCGAGAAGATCGTCGCTGCAGAGCCAGTTGAAGATTTCGCCGGAGCTGCGCGCGAAACCCTTGTTGATGGCGTCGGACTGGCCGCGATCGCGTTCGCTGATCCAGCTCGCGAGCCAAGGTTCGTATTTGCGGATGATGGCGACGGATTCGTCGATGCTGCCGCCGTCGATGATGTGGTATTCGAGATTTGGATATCCCTGCAGGAGGACGGAGCGGATGGTTTCCTCGAGATAGGCGCCCTGGTTGAAGCTCGGCGTGACGAGGCTGATTCGCGGCCAGGAGGTGCGGTTTTCGAAGGATGCGTCGGCGTGAGCGCCGTCGTCGGTCCAAGGCCAGCCGTGGCGGCCGGGTGGCGGTGGCGGAAGATCCGCGATCGTGCAGGAAAGAGTCATGGGCGTGGGACCGCGGCGGGCGTTCATCGGTAGCGGAGGACGCGGTAGCCGTCGTGATTCCAGAGTTCTTCGGGCGACAAACCTTCCGCGGTCAGGGACTGGAGGAGGGCGTCGAACTGAGCGCGGTTTTTCGTGAGCGTGAGGTCCTCGCGATAGAGCAGGAGGAGGCCTTTGAAGCGGGGGTCGGAGCGGTGCGTTGCGAGAGCGGCGAGCGTTTCGGCGGGGGGAGTGATCGACTGGATGTGAAGAATGTTTTCGGTGGGAATCCGCGGCCAGTAGGGCTTCAGGCCGGCGTCGACGTAGTCGATGGAGACGAGCAGGTCGGTGGACGTGTGATGCGATCGCACCGCGGCGGTGAGCCCGCGCAGATCTTCGGCGGGGCGCCAGGCGAGGCCGTGCGCCCAGGGAACGGAGAGGAAAGCGGCGAGGGCGACGGTGAGACCGGCGGCGAGAAGGCGACGTGAGCGTGACGCGTTCGCGGCGACACCGAGGCCGACGGCGAGCAGGCAGGGTAGCGTGCCGGGCAGCATCGTTCGCGGCCAGACGATGGGAGCGACGGCGAGTGAGTAAGCGATCGTGGTGGTCCAGTAGATCGCGGCGACGGCGAGCAAACTTAGCGCGGGTCCGGCGCGACGATGGCAAAAGGCGATCCAGGCGAGAACGGCTCCACTGCCGGCGGCGATGAGGAGAACGATGTAGCGAGTGCCGTGCAGGATGTCGTCGATCAGGTAGGAAAAGCGGGAGATGGCGTCCCAACCGGCGTTGGTGCGAAACACGCGGACGAGCAGCTCCGGTGTCACGGCGGGCATCCACCAACCGCCGGTGGTTTTGTCGGTGGCTTGAAGGAAGACGGTTTTCAGCAGGACGACGAGCAGGAGCGCGGGCAGGAAGCCGGTGGCCAGAATCGTCAGCCAGCGCCGTGGTGGTTCCGTGCGCAGAGACCAGCAGAGCCAGGCGGCGAGTGCGGTGGCGAAGAAGAGGGTGAGGAGATGGGTTGCCGCGGCGAAGAGGAGCGAGAGGCCGAGGCCGAGGAGAACGCGGGGGTTTTCGGGATCGCGCGACAGGCGCCAGGCGAAGGCGAGGGCGGCGGTGAATGATGCGGACAGGAGGGCGTAGTGACGGAGTTCTTGCGAGTGAGCGACGAAGCCGGGCGAGACGGCGAGGAGGAGACCGGCGATCCAACCGCCGACGCGCAGAATTCGATCGGGCCAGAAACAGAAGAAGGCGACGGCACCAAGACCGCAGGCGACGGAGAAGAGTCGGAGGACGGTATATGAATCGGTGAGGTGGAGTCCGGCGCGGAGCAGCGCGAAGTAGAGGGGCGGGTGGTCGTAAGCGCGGGCGCTTGCGAGGAAGTCCGGTGCCATCGCCTGGTGAAGCGAGCTCGCTTCGTCGAGCCACACGCTTTTGTCGAGTCCCAGCAAACGCAGCGCGGCGGCGAGGAGGAGGATCGTCCAGGGAACGAGAGCGCGGAGCCGGATACTCGATCGCGTGGTTGCGTCGCGATCGGGAGCGGCGCCGACGGGGGGAACGACACTCGCGGAGTTCATGTGCCGGGAGAGCAGCGAACAAGCGGAGCGAGAGGAGGTTCGATCTGCGGTCAGGAGTTCACGAGCGAGTGAGTTGAAACCGCGGCGGAATCGGGCGTGGCGACACGGGGCGCGAGATGGTTTTTCCGGTAGTCGCCGCGGCTGAAATATTTTTCCAGCCAGACATACATGCAGATGAAGAAATAGCGGGAGCCCATTTCCTTGATCTTCAGCTTGGCTTCGCCGGAGCGGCGGTTGCGCCACGTGATGGGGATCACGGTCCAGGAGTAGCCGCGCACGATGGCCTTCAGGGGCAGTTCGACGGTGAGGTTGAAATGGGGAGAGATGAGCGGCCGGCAGCCGTCGATCACGGAGCGACGATACGCTTTGAAGGCGTTGGTGGTGTCGTTGAGGCCGTGGCGAAACAGGAGGCGGATGAAGCCGTTGGCGAGGCGGTTCGCGAGGAGCTTGAAACGCGGGTAGTCGATCACGCCGCCGCCGCGAATGAAGCGGCTGCCGAAGGCGCAGTCCCAACCCTCGTTCAACGCGCGCCAGTAGCGGACGGCGTCGCGCACGTCGTCGGACTCGTCGGCCATCATGATCACGACGGCGTCGCCACGAGCGGCGTCGAGACCGCGGAGAATGGCGCGGCCGAAGCCGTGCGGGGCGGAATTCTGGACGGGGCGAAGCTCGGGCATCGTGCGCGCGAGCTGTTGCAGGATTGCCCACGTGCGATCGGTGCTGCCGTCGTCGACGACCACGATTTCGTGGGGAACCTCGTGGAGGCGGAATTCGAGGTGGAGGTGTTCGACCGTCGAGGCGATGCAGCCCGCTTCGTTGCGCGCGGGAATGACGGCGGAAAACAAGGTCAGGCGCGATGCGGCGGAGTCGCGGAGATTTTCGCGAGCAGCGGACATGGCGGTGGCGGCGGGGGAACGATCGAATGGCTACGCGGGACTCGAGGAGCGAAGATCGATGAGGAAAGGCTCCCAGAATTTGCGATCGTAGCGCGGCCAGGCGTGACAGCCGAAAGGCATCTGGCCGCCGTTGAGTTCGAGGCAGGTGCGCGGCGCGGCTTCGAAGCCGAACTTCAAGCCGTCTTCGAAAGACGCGACCTTGAATTCGGGGAAGTAGCGGACGGCGCGGTCGGACCAGAAGATGTCGGTGTTTACGTTGTGCGGTCCGGGGTTCTGCATCTTGTCCAACTCTTCGAGCGGACGGTTGACGAGTTTGGAGACGGGGAAACGCGGTTGGAGCCGGCGGAGCAGCGCGATGGCGGGGCCGAGGCGGTCGCAGTTGCGCGTGAAGAGATCGAGCCAGAACATGCTCGGCGAAATGCGGTAGCGGTTGCGGAGGGCCTTCAGCGCGGACTCGACGCGCATGAGGCAGAAGCCGCAGTTGCCGACGCGCGGGCGCGTGACCCAGGGCGTGTCGGAGCATTTGAGCCAGGGCGGGCCGATGTAGTCGAAGCCGGCGTCGCACCACTGCTCGAGCTGATCGGAGAACGCGAGGGCGTCGAGGTGGTAGAAGAAGATGAACTCGTAATCAAGGAAGGCCTTGTAGAGGCCGGGCCAATACAGGAAACGCGTGTGAGCGCCGACGGAGCCGAAGAATTTTTTCGAGAAGCGTTTTACCTGATGTTCGGGAAATTCGAGCGGAAGGCCTTCGGGCGCGAGGAAGTAGCGGTCGTAGTGGCCGAGGTAGCGGTCGAGGTGGTTGAGCGAGATGCGTTCGTCGGGCGTGAGGTCGGAGCGCGTGGAGAGCGGGATGAGAATCGCCACGCGCCTGGACGGCGGGCGGGGGCGGCGATAGGGAGGAATGAACAGACGATGAAGCGCGCGAAGCATGGTGGAACGGAATTAGGGAGTTCGGTGGAAAACTCAGGCGGCGGCGCTGGATGACGCGCGGTCGAGTCGGGCGAGGACCTGTTCGGCGGCGCGTTCGCCGCTGAGAAAAGATTCGTCGGTCCACAGATAGCCCCATTCGCCGTAGCGGCCGCAGGTGGCGATGCCGACATCCGCGAGGTAGCCGCGGACGATTTCGAGCGCGGCGGTGCGTTCGAGATCGAAGATCACCTGGGCGAACGGGGAGACGGTCGCTTGCGAGAAGAGAATGCGGTCGGAATCTTTCAGCAGGCCGCAGCGTTTGAGGTCCGAGATGACGCGCGGGATGTAGGAGTCGGGAGCGGCTTTGAGCGGTTTGTATTTTTTCGAGAAGTAGATCTCCGCCTGGAAACTGCCGCAGCCGGGAGGGACGGTGTGCGGGCTTTGCATGTGCGGGTAGCTGAGCCGGCTGAAGACGATATCGTCGTCGTAGAAGTAGCTCCAGTGGGCGGGGGAGATGTCGGCGCGATCGATGCCGAGATTGACGATGAGGACGCCGGTCCAAGCGAGGCGGGACGCGGCCTCGACGACCTCGCGAGGGGCCTGCGGTATCAGTTTTACCAGGACAGGAAGCGGGAGGGAGGAGACGAGGACCTCGTAGTCCGTCCGGGTGCCGTTGGCGAAGGACAGCGATTTTTCGGCGACGTCGATTTCGATGATCTCGTGACCGAGATGAGTTTCGGCGCAGGGCAGGAAGCGATCGAAGTAGGAAACGAAGCCGCCATGCGTGGGATAGCGGCACTGGGTGATGTAGTGGACGTCGGCGGTGACGGGCGAAAGCGCGCCGCGCAGCACTTCCTCGAGCGTGGGGCGGTAGAGGCGCGGTCCGAGCCAGTCGGTCGACATGTTGTCGGCGGTGGTGGTGTGGAATTTGCGCCCGTATTGCATCGGAAACGTTTCGGCGAAGGTGCGGCCGAAGCTGGCATACAACCAGTCGGCGTAGGTGCGGATCGGGGACGAGGGGGCGGCGCCGGCCTGGACGAAGTCGCTGATGATCTTGACGAGCAGGTCGGGGGGGAGGCCGTGGAGATTGCATTGCGCGGGGTGCTTGATCCAGTGACCGCGCCAGTAGTTGTTCGCTTGAACGGGAATCTGTTCGAAGCGCTGTTTGACGCTCTCGGCGAAGAGGTCGCGGATGCGTTCGTTCTTGGTGAACGAAAGGTGCGGACCGTCGTCGAAGATCCAGCCGCCGGGGTGCTTGAACGATGCGGCGTGGCCGCCGTGATAGCTGTGGCGGTCGAAGATGTGCGGGCGAAGTCCGGCGGCGGACAAACGATGCGCGGCGCCGAAGCCGGCGATGCCGGCACCAAGGATGGAGATTCGAGGCATGGAGAAAATCAGACGAGCGAGGCTGCGGTCGTTTCCTGCCGACACGCGGCGACGACGTGCGCGAGTCCGGAGGCGAGGGTGAAGCGGGGCGACCAGCCGATGACGTGGTGGAGGCGGTGGACGTCGGCGAGAATGACGGGCGATTCTCCCTTCGGCGTGGGGCGGGCGCCGAACTGGAGGAGCTCGCGTCCGCCGGTGAGATCGGCGATGTGTCCGGCGATTTCGCGGAGCGAGGTGGCTTCGCCGGAGCCGATGTTGCACGTGCCCTCGTGGGCGCTTTCGAGCAGCCGAAGCAAGGCGCTGGCGACGTCGAAGGCGTGCAGGTAGTCGCGAATCTGATACCCCTCCGTGCAGGGGACGGGACGCTGATTCAGCAGGCCGTGGATGAGGGCGGGGACGAAGCGCGTGGGAGATTGGTGGGGACCGTAAACGAAGAACACGCGACCCCAGGCCCAGCTGCGGTCCGTTTCGCGGGCGAGGGATTCGAGGTAGCGCCGCAGCTGGTCCTTGGCGGCGCCGTAGGCGGTGGAAGGCTTGAGCGGCGTGCGGTTTTCCACGCAGAGGCCCTCGCTCCAATCGTATTCGAAACAGGTGCCGGCGACGACGGCGCGGGCGCCGCCGGCGTAGTAGAATTCGCGGAGGAGCGAGCAACTGGCGTCGAGGAAGGTTTGGTGGATGCCGCTGTTGAGGTTTTCGACGAGCGCGGGCCAGGCGAGATGGAGCAGGTAGGGTGCGGAGACCGATTGGACGATGGGGCGGAGGGAACTGGCGCGGAGGAGATCGGCGGAGTGCCATGTGGCGAACGGACGCGCATCGGCGGGGATGTCGATGCGGTGCGCGACGGCGTGGACCTCGTAGCCGGCCGCGTGAAGCTGCGGCAGGAGTTGACGGCCGATCAGGCCGGTGGCGCCGGTGACCAGGAGGCGGGACATGCTTGGAGCGTTGAATCCCCGAGCTTGGCTCAGGGCGGCGGCGGACCTAGACGGTAACCAGATTTGGGATACGCGGAGACTTCGCGTTGAAGAGCGGGAGGTTCGCGTCCTTGTCGGACAGGGTGACCTCGGAGATCGGCCAGGTGATGCGAAACGCGGGATCGTTCCAGCGGATGCCGCGTTCGCATTCCGGATGGTAGGTCGCGGTGACGGCGTAGGTGATCTCGGTGTTGTTTTCCAACGTCTGAAAACCGTGCGCGCAGCCCGGCGGGACGTAGAGCGTGCGGTCGGCGGAGTCGCGCAACTCGAAGGCGGCCCAGCGGAGGTAGGTCGGGGAGTCGGGCCGCATATCGAGCACCACGTCGTGGAGGGCGCCGCGGGTGCAGCGGACGAATTTGGCCTCGGCGTGCGGGGCGGTCTGGTAGTGGAGGCCGCGGACGGTGCCGCGTTTTCGCGAACGCGAGGTGTTCATCTCGACGACGTCGGCGATCAGACCGTGTTGGCGAAAAGCGGCGGCGGACCAGACGCGGGCGAACGAGCCGCGGATGTCTTCGCGGCGCGCGAGTTCGATCAGAAATGCACCGGCGATGGGAGTGGAGTGAAACGTCATGCGGGAGGATCGGTGTTACGCCAGGCGGGCGACGGGACGGGGAGCTTCAACGACGCGGGCCTCGGGAATCGGAAGGATGAATTTTCCGTTCCATTCCGAGATGTAGGAAAGCTGGTTCATGATTTCGTCCCGCAAATTCCACGGCAGGATCAGGACGTAGTCGGGTTTGGTTTCCCGGATCCGGTCGGGGTGGTGGATGGCGAGATGGACGCCGGGCATGTAGAGGCCCTGTTTGGCGGGGCTGAGGTCGACGAGGTAGTCGAGGAACTCGGAGCGAATGCCGCAGTAGTTAAACATGACACAGCCCTTGCCGGGAGCGCCGTAGCCGACGATGGAGGCGCCGGATTGTTTGGCGGCGATGAGGAGACCGAGCAGGCGGTATTTGGTGTTTCTTACCTGCTGACCGAAGGCCTCGTAGGCGGCGGTTTGTTCGAGGCCGTAGGCTTGTTCGCGGGCGCGCAGGGCGGCGACGGACGGTGAGATGGGATGGGACGAGTCGTCGGTGTGTTTGCCGAAGATGCGGATCGAACCGCCGTGGGTGGGGAGTTCGTCGACATCGAAGACGGTCAAGCCTTGGGCGGCGAAGATGCGTTCGACGGTGACGAGCGAGAGGTAGGAGGCGTGTTCGTGGAAAATCTGGTCGAACTGATTTTCCTGCATCGTCCGGAGGAGGTGCGGGAACTCGAGGGAGATGACGCCGTGGGGTTTGAGCAGGTGAGCGAGGCCGGCGGTGAAATCGTTGATGTCGGGAACGTGCGCGTAGACGTTGTTGCCGATGAGGAGATCGGCGGCCTTGCCGGCATCGCGCAGCTCACGCGCGGTTTCGAGGCCGAAGAATTTCGGCGTGGTGGGGATGCCTTTCGCCTCGGCGACGGCGGCGATGTTGCGGGCGGGTTCGACGCCGTGAATGGCGACCTTCTGTTCCTTGAAGTATTGGAGGAGGTAGCCGTCGTTGCTCGCGATTTCCACCACCTGATGGGCGGAAGTGAGCGCGAACATCTGCACGGCCATCTGCGCGAAGCGCCGGGCGTGGGCGAGCCAGCTTTTCGAGATGGAAGAAAAGTAGGGATAGTTGCCGAACATGTGCTCCGGTGTTTCGGAGTCGGGGAGTTGAACGAGGTGACATTTCTCGCACGCGAAGGCGTGCAAGGGATGAAATTTTTCGGGGCAGTGAAGCTGGTCAGCTCGCAAGTAGTCGCTGACCATGGGAGCCATTCCGAGATCCGCGAAGGTCCTCGAGAGTGGCGTTTGGCAGAACCGGCATTGGTGATTGCTCATGTTCGGTGGGGGGGGAAAAGAGGGCGAGCGACTCGTAGCGCTCGAGTTGCGCCTCGGTGATGGCGCGGAGGTCTCCGCCGGAGTGATACGCGCGATACCACTCGACGATCCAGTCGAGCACGGTCGGGAGATCCATCACGGGTTTCCAGCCGAGGATGCTCTTCGCCTTCGTGCAATCGAGGCGGAGGAAATGGTCTTCGTGCGGATGCGTCGCGCCATCGAGCAGCCAGCTGGCGTTGCCGCCCCAGCGGCGGGTGAGGTAGTCGGTGATCCATTGCACCGGTTTGATCTGCTCGATGTCGGGGCCGAAATTCCACGCGCCGGCGAAGCGGGCGGGTTCGTCGTAGAGACGTTCGGCGAGGTGGAGGTAGCCGCGCAGCGGTTCGAGAACGAATTGCCACGGACGGACGGCGCCGGGCCGGCGAATGAGCACGGGTTTGCCGGACATGATGGCGTTCATCGTGTCGGGCACGAGGCGGTCGCGGGACCAGTCGCCGCCGCCGATGACATTGCCGGCGCGCGTGCTCGCGAGGGCGACGTGGTGTTGGGCGAAATGTTCAGGCGGGAAATAGGAATCGCGGTAGGCGGAGATGAGGAGTTCGGCGCAGCCCTTGCTGCTCGAATACGGGTCGTGGCCGCCCATGCGGTCGTTTTCGCGATAGCCCCAGACCCACTCGTCGTTCTGGTAGCATTTGTCGCTGGTGATGCAGACGGCGACACGGACGGAAAGCGCGTGGCGCACGGCCTCGAGGACGTTGAGCGTGCCGACGACGTTGGTGGTGTAGGTCGTGACCGGATCCGCGTAGGCGGTTTTCACCAAGGCCTGCGCGGCCATGTGGATCACGATCTCGGGACGATGCGCGTGCAGGGCGGCGCGGACCTTCGCGAGATCGCGGACGTCGCCTTCGATCGACGTGATTCCGTCGCTGGCGCGAGTGAGATGAAACATCGACGGCTCGGTCGAGGGAGGGAGGGCAAAGCCGACGACGTCGGCGCCGAGCCGCTGCAGCCAGAGCGTGAGCCAGCTGCCTTTGAAACCGGTGTGACCGGTGATGAAGACCTTTTTTCCGCGCCAGAATGAGGGTGTCATGTCGAGAAGAGTTGCAAGGTTTCAGCCGGCGAGGCTGGCGAGTTGGCGATCCCAGACCTTCCAGCGGGCGTCGCCGCTGGCCCAGAGGTTTTCGAGATACATCTTGTCGCGGAGCGTATCCATCGACTGCCAGAAGCCGGCGTGCTTGTAGGCGTGGAGCTGGCCGTCGCGCGCGAGGTTTTGCATCGGCTGCTGTTCGAACGTGGTCATGTCGTCGTCGATGTAGTCGAGGGCCGCGGGCTCGAGGACGAAGAAGCCGCCGTTGACCCACGCGCCGTCGCCGATGGGTTTTTCGCGGAAGCTTTCGATCTTGGTTTCGGATTCGCTGAGCGCGAAGGCGCCGAAGCGGCCGGGCGGTTGGACGGCGGTGACGGTGGCGAGCTTGCCGTGACGGCGGTGGAATTCGATCGTGGCGGGGATATCGAGGTCGGTGACGCCGTCGCCGTAGGTCATGCAGAACGTTTCGTCGCCGAGGTGTTCGCGGATCCGGCGAAGGCGGCCGCCGGTCATGTTTTTCTCGCCTGTATCCACCAAGGTGATGCGCCACGGCTCGACGGCGTTGTTGAGGAATTCGACGCGGTTCTCGCGGAGGTCCATGCGGACGTCGCACTGCTTGAGGAAGTAGTTCGCGAAGAATTCCTTGATGACGTAGCCCTTGTAGCCGAGGCAGATGATGAAGTCGTTGAGGCCGTAATGGCCGTAGATTTTCATGATGTGCCAGAGGATCGGCAGGCCGCCGATTTCGACCATGGGTTTGGGACGCGTGGCGCTTTCCTCGGAGATGCGGGTGCCGTAGCCGCCCGCGAGTATGACGGTTTTCATGATGTTACGGATGGTTAGCTCGTGCTCGAAAGGGCGGAGGTCGTCGCACTGCGGGAGGCGGTCCGATGACCGATGACGCGGGCGGGAATGCCGCCGGCGATGGCGTTGTCGGGGATGTCGCGCGTGACGACCGAACCGGCGCCCACGACGGCGCCGGCGCCGATGGTGACGCCGCTCAGGACGGTGACGCGGTGGCCGAGCCAGGCGCCGTCACCGATGACGATCGGGCCCTTGGCGGAGATGGGCTGCTCCATGATGAGCTGGCCGGGTTCGATGCCGTGCGTGCTGGAGTAGAAGGCGCAGCCCGGAGCGATCTCGACCTTGCGGCCGACGAGGATGGGGGCGTGCCAGGAGACGAAGTAGCAGCCGGGTTGGACGTGCGTGCCGTCGCCGAGATCGATGCGTCCGCCGGGACCGGTGCGAAGGAAACAATCGCCGTAGATTTCGACGCGATGGCGGAAGTGAATCTCGCCCTGATCGAAATCGGCGAAGGTGTTTACGCGATCGCCGACGTAGACGTATTTGCCGAAGGAAAGGTGAGGGTGCGCGAGGTGAGAAGTCGGCGCGACGAAACCGCGCACGTGAAGATGCGCGAGGTAGGTGCTGGCGTGATACGGCGGGACGCCGAGGCGCGCGAGGCGCGCGGCGAGACGGCCGAGACCGTGCGGGCGGGAAAGCCGGATCCAGAAGCGGCGCCAGGGAAGGGCGGTGCGGCGGGGCATGGCGACGGAGAAGGGAGCAGCGTGCGTTTGCGCGGGCGCGTCCGAGTTTATTTGCTGCGCGCGGAGGACGGCGTGAGGAGCGGGGAGTCGACGCCGGGGCCGAGGAGGGAGCGGGTGCGGCGGAGGAGGCGGCCGAGGCGTTTGCGGACTCGCGTTGCGAGCGGCGGCGGAGGCGGAAAGAGGCGCGGCGCGATGACGTTGCGGACGAATTCGCGGTCGAGGCTGCGGTTGTGCAGGACGGTGGGCGGATGGTGCAGCGGGAACTCGATCTCGTGCGCGGGCAGGTTGCCCATGATGTCGTCTTCGTGGGCGCAGTGCGTGCCGTCGCGATTGCAGCCGATGTTGGTGACGAGGTTGCGGCGCGGGACGACGGCGAGGGCATGATTGGTCCAAACGGCGAAGGCCCACTGGTGGTCCCAGTAACTGAGATTGCCCTGCGGGGCGTAGGCGCGATCGAAGCTGTCGGCCCAGAATTTTTCGACGCGCGGATCGGGCAGGATTTCGGAGAGCCACGAGGTGGCGCGAAGTTCGGGCCAGAGGCGGACGTTGAAATCGAAGTGGCGCCAGGCACGACGCCACGTGGCCCAGCCCCAGGCGGCGTTCATTTGCGAGAAAGTGTAGCTGTAGGCGATCGGAAGCGGGTCGCGGCGGAAGGTGGTGCCGGCGATGTGCATGACGCGTTCGTCGTCGCGGTAGCGCGCGAGCATTTCCTCGCAGTAGCGAAAGAACGAAGGGTGCGGCACGCAGTCGTCTTCGAGGATGATCGCTTCTTCGACCTGGTTGAATACCCAATCGATGCCGGTGGCGGGGCGACGGCCGCAGCCGAGATTAACGTCGGAGTAGTGTTTGATGACGGTGCCGTTCCATTTGAACTCGTCGATGACGGCGCGGGTTTGCGCGCAGAGCGCGGCGTCGTCGGGGCGATCGGGACGCGGGCCGTCGGCGATCACGAAGAGAATTTTCGGATCGATGGCGGCGACGATCTCGGCGACGCGGCGCGTGAAATCGGGACGGCGGAAGATGACGAGGGCGATGGGCGTGGTGAACATCGGCGAGGCGGGAGGCGGGTTCACTCGAGAGCGTTGAGCCAGAGTTCGGCGATGCTCTGGTAGCCGAGGCCGTTGGGGTGAATGGCGTCGGGGATGTAGTGCGTGGGAATGCGCGTGGCGAAGTAGGTGTGGAGATCGGGCGGGACGACGGTGATTTCGTTGTCGGGATCGGCGGCGAGCTCGAGCACGACCTGGTTGTAGGCCTGGAGCCGGAGATCGTTGGCGCCGCCGATGGGTTCGATCGGGGGCGTGAGCGCGAGCGCGGGGGTTTTGCCGGCGGCGATCACGACATCGATGATCTGCTGCATGTAGTCCTTGAAGCTGCCATTGTAGCCGGCATCGCCCGGGTCGAGGCCGAGGCCGCTCGCGCGTGGAACGAAGGCGTCGTTCGCTCCATACATGATGAGGAACTGCTGCGCGTCGGGGTGTTTTTGAACGACGGTCCAGATGCGGGCGGCGGCTTGCGCGGAGTTTTCGCCGCCGATGCCTTCGTTGAAGATGGCGACGGGGCGGCCGCGCGCGGCGGTGAGGGCGTCGGCGAGGATCGGAGTGTAGCCGGCGGAGGAGTTGCGGCCGTCCTGCGAGGTGTTGTCCGACGTGATGTCGTCGCCGAAGCCGTAGGTGATGCTGTCGCCGAGCGCGACGAGGTAGTCGCCGATGCCGATCTGGCTGGCGCGATCGTAACGCGCGATGCCGGGCACGATGTTGCCGGAGGCGTCGATGATGTGAACCTCGAGCTGATTGCCATCACCGGAGAGGCCGTTGAAGGTGGCTTCGTAGGGCGCGGAGTAGTCGTCGATGATGGCGGAGCCGTTGAGCGTGAAGCGGACGCCCTGGCCGGGTTGGACGTGGGCGTCGGCGCGCGCGGTGAGGGCGGAGGATGTTTGGAGGTGTCGGGTGTGCGGAGAAATGAGACGCACGGAGGGAGTCGTGGCGGGCGGAAGCAGGGCGCCGAATTCGGCGACGGCGGTGGCGGCGTTGCCGTTCACTTCACCGAGGGCGCGAAGACGAATGTAGTGGGCGGACTGTTTGGGGAAGGTGACCTGTTGGATGGTCGAGGAATTCGGGAAAACGCCGGCGGCGACGGGATCGCCCCAATTCACGCCGTCGGTGCTCAGGTAGAATTCGAAGTGCGTGATCTTGCCGTTGCTCACGCCGTCCTGACGCGGGAGGTAGGTGAGGCCGGCGATGTCGTGCGTGGCGCCAAGGTTGATCTGAAGTTCGTGAGGCAGCGGTGCGATCGTGTTGAACCACTCGGTGTGCCAGAACGTGGACGGGTTGCCGTCGAAGGCGTTGGTGGCGGGCGTGGGCGGTCCCCATGCGCCGCCGGTGAGTTCCTGGCTGTCGGTGTGATGCAGCGTCCAACCGGCGCGGGAGAGCGGCTGCCAGCCTTCGACGGTGATCGTGCGGGTGGCGGGCGTGGGGTCGACGAGGCCGCGGTTGTCGGCGGAGTGGAGCGTCACGACGTAGGTGCCGGGGAAATTGAAGCGGACGAGGCCGGGATTCTGGAGGCGCGAGTCGGCGATGCCGGAGCCGGGGCCGAAGGTCCAGCGATACGAGAGCGGATGTCCGTCGGGATCGGTGGCCGAACCGGCGAAGTCGACGACGGCGCCGGCAGGTATGGTGATATTGGATACAGGAGAAACGATGGTGGCGTCGGGCGCGGAGTTGGGCGCGGTGCTGGCCTGGAGGACGTTGAGTTCGGCGACGGCGGAGAACAGGCTGCCGTGTTGGTTGTTGAGCGCGCGCAGGCGAACAAAGCGACCGTTGACGGGAGGGAAGAGAATCTCCGTTTCTTCCTGCGTGTTCGGGAAGCGGCCGATGGCGACGGGCGAGCCCCAATTGACGCCGTCGAGCGAGACGTAGAATTCGAATTCCGCGATGCGGTTGTTCTGATTGGCGTCCTGTCCGGGAAGGTGACGGAAACCGGCGATGGTGCGAACGGCGCCGAGATCGATGCCCAGGTCGTGGGGCGGAGGCGGCTGCGCGGTCTTATATCGGGTGTGCCACATCGTGTAGATGTTTCCGTCGATGGCGCGCGTGGCGTGTCCGGTTCCGGCGAACGAGACCTGCGTGGTTTCCTGGCTGTCGAAGAAGGCGATCGACCAGCCGGTGCGCGGAATGACCGTCGGGCCGGCGTCGAGCACGGTGACGACGCGCGTGGCGGGCGTGGGATCGGCCTGGCCGAGCGAGTCGGTGGTGGTGAAGCGCACGGTGTAGGTGCCGGGCGTGTTGAACTGGATGGCGCCGGGATTTTGGGCGGTGCTGTTAGGGACGCCGGAGCCGGTGCCGAACGACCAATGATACGTCAGCGGCGTGTGACCGTCGGGGTCGGAGCCGCTGCCGCTGAAGGCAACGCTTTCGCCGGCGCTGATCGTGACCGGAGCGGCGGGAGTGTTGATGGTGCTTTCGGGCGCGCGGTTGTCGGTGAGGAGATTGAGTTCGGCGAGCGAGGCGGCGAAGCCGTAGGCGTCGTAGTTGCTCAACGCGCGGAAGCGAACGTAGCGGCCGGTTTTTGTCGTGCTGTAGACGGTGCTTTCGGTGGCGACATTGGCGAAGGTGCCGGAGGCGATGGGCGTGCCCCAATCGAGGCCGTCGGTGCTGACGTAGAGTTCGAAACCGGCGATGCGGCCGGCGAGATTACCGTCCTGGCGGGGAAGATGGCGGAAGCCGGCGATGCGGAAGGGGACGCCGAGATCGATTTGAATTTCGTGCGGGAACGACGGCTGCGCGGCGAACCACTCGGTGTGCCAGAACGTGGCCGGGTTGCCATCGATCGCACTGGTGGCGGGCGTGGCGGGACCCCAGGAACCGCTCTTCAATTCCTGGCTGTCGACGAAGGTCATCGACCAGCCTTGTTGTGGAATTGTGAATACAGGCGTGGCGCTGGAGACGGTGACGGTGCGGGTGGCGGGCGTGGGATCCTCCTGGCCGAGTGCGTCGGTGACAACGAGGCGAACGGTGTAAGTGCCGGGGATGTCGAACTGAACGGCGCCGGGATTTTGCAGGTTGCTGTCGGACACGCCGGAGCCCTCGCCGAAGGTCCACGAGTAGGTGAGCGGCGTGTGCTGGTCGGGATCGGAACCGGCGGCGGAGAACGAGACGGTTTGGCCGGCGTTGATCGTGGGATTCGAGTCGGGCGAGGTGATCGTCCCGTTGGGCGCCTGGTTGTCGGTGATCAGGTTGAACTCGGCGAGCGAGGCGGCGAAGCCGTAGCTGTCGTAGGTGCTCAGCGCGCGGAAGCGGACGTAGCGGCCTTGTTTGGGTGTGGCGGGAACGTGGGATTCGGCGGAGGTGTTGAGCAGCGTGCCGCTGGCGGTGGGCGTGCCCCAGTTCACGCCGTCGGTGCTGACGTAGAATTCGAATTGGCCGATGCGGCCGTTGATCACGCCGTCCTGTCGCGGCAGATGGCGGAAGCCGGTGATGTGGTGGGCGACGCCGAGGTCGATCTGGATTTCGTGCGGGAACGGCCGCTGAACGTTGAACCATTCGGTGTGCCAGAACGTGGACGCGTTGCCGTCGATGATGTTGGTCGCGGGCGTGGCGGGGCCCCACGAACCGCTGTTCAATTCCTGGCTGTCGACGAAGGCGATGGTCCAACCGGTGCGAGGGATCACGTGTTCGGGCGTGCCGCTTTGCACGACCACAGTGCACGTCGCGGGCGTGGGATCCGCCTGCCCGAGCGCGTCGGTCACGGTGAGGCGAACGGTGTAGGTGCCGGGCGTGTTGAAGGCGAGAGCGCCGGGATTTTGCGCGGTGCTGTCGGGAAGGCCGGAGCCGGTGCCGAACGACCAGTGATACGAGAGCGGGAGATGCGCGTCGGGATCGGTGCCGCTGGCTTCGAACGAGACGGTTTGGCCGGCGTTGATGGTGACCGATGTAGGCGGAGACGTGATCGTGCCGTTGGGTGCTTGATTGTCGGTGAGGACGTTCAACTCGGCGAGCGAGGCGGCGAAGCCGTAGGCGTCGTAGCCGCTGAGTGCGCGGAAGCGGACGTAACGGCCGTGCTTCGGGGTCGACGGCACGATGGTTTCGGCGGAGGTGTTGGCGAAAGAGCCGGAGGCGACGGGGGAGCCCCAATCGGTGCCGTTGGCGCTGACATGGAACTCGTATTGGGCGATGCGGCCGTTGATGATTCCGTCCTGACGCGGGAGGTGACGGAAGCCGGTGATGTGATGGGTGGTGCCGAGGTCGACGCGGAGTTCGTGCGGGAAAGGCGCCTGGGTGTTGAACCACTCGGTGTGCCAGAACGTGGACGGGTTGCCGTCGATCGCGCTGGTTGCGGGCGTGGCGGGTCCCCACGAACCGCTTTTCAGTTCCTGGCTGTCGACGAACGCGATCGACCAGCCGGTGCGCGGAATGGAAAAACTCGGCGCGGTGTTTTGCACCACGACGGTGCGGGTGGCGGGCGAGGGATCGACCTGACCGAGTGCGTCGGTGACGGTGAGTCGCACGAGAAAGCTGCCGGGCTGGTTGAACTGAACGGCGCCGGGATTTTGCGCGGAACTATCGGGCACGCCGGAACCGCTGCCGAAAGACCAGTGGTAGGACAGCGGCGTGTGTCCGTCGGGATCGGAGCCGTGGCCTTCGAACGAGACGCTCTGGCCGAGGTTGATCGTGATGTTGTCGGAGGGCGCGGAGATGGTGCCGTTGGGCGCCTGATTGTCCGTCAGGAGGTTCAGCTCCGCGAGCGAGGCCGCGAATCCATATTCATCATACGTGCTGAAGGCGCGCAGTCGCACGTAGCGACCGATGGTGGCGGGAAACGGCACGGTGGTTTCGGCGGAGGTGTTGGCGAAAGTGCCGGCGGCGACGGCCGAGCCCCAGTCAACGCCGTCGGTGCTGACGTAGAATTCGTATTGGGCGATGCGGCCGTTGAGGCGGCCGTCCTGGCGCGGAAGGTGACGGAACGCGGTGAGGCTGTAGGGCACGCCGAGGTCGATGCGGATTTCGTGCGGAAAACCCGGCTGCGATTGGAACCATTGCGTGTGCCAGAACGTGGACGGGTTGCCGTCGATCACGCTGGAGGCGGGTGTCGCGGGCCCCCACGAACCGCTGGCGAGTTCCTCGCTGTCGACGTAAGCGATGCTCCAGCCGACGCGGGGAATCAACGATTGCGCGGAGGCGGCGGAGAAAGAGAACGCCAGTGCGGTCGCCAGGATGAAGCGGAGCGAAGGAAACGCGAAAGAGAGGCGACGAAAACGAAGCGGAGTTGCGGAAGGAGTTTTCACGACGAGACAGCACGCGGCTGTCAGTCCAGGCGGAGGGCAAAAGGGAAATGAGGCAGGGAGCAGGCGTCAGACGACCGCGAGAGCGTCGAATGCTTGCGACACGATGCCGGAGGGGATTGTCGTTCCGACCCTCCAGCCGATCCAGTGGCGGGGAGCGACGGGACGGATGCGCAATGGTCCGAGCATCGCGCCCCACCACGAGAAGCTGCTGGCGGAAAGGACGCCGGTGGCGCAGTGGCTCATGGCGCAGAGGTCGAAGTCGGGCGCACGACTCACGACGATCTTGCGGGGAACGTCGGCGAATTCCACCGCCGCATACGCGGGATCGTCGGTGACGATCAACACGATCGAAACAGGGAGTTGTGTCTCCAACTTTCGAATACCCTGGCGGTAATAGGACGGAGGAAGGGCGACGGAGCCGGAGTTGTTGATGGAAAAGTCGGTGTAGTCGGTGCGCCGGACGTGGACGAAGATGGTGGTTTCCCAATCGATGGCGTGCTGGCGGGCGAACGTGTTTACCGCCTGCACGGTTTCGGGTTTGAAGCGAAGACGATCGCGGAACTTTTCTCCGACCCAGGCATCGGACTGGAGGTATGCGTTTTCGACGAAGGAAATCGGCACGATGCTGCGGACCCGGCGCTCGAGCTGGCCCGACTCGAACGGACACGGGACGCCCTCGGTGAGTTTTTCCTCGATGTAGTAGGAAGCGAGGCCTCGCGCCGCGAGGGACCGGAGGAGGTTGCACAAACGATCGGAGCGCCGGGAGAGCACGATGACATTGCGGCGAGTCCAGACGAAGTTTTGCCGCAAGCCGCGGGCGCCGATGAGCACGCCGACGTCGTGGAAGCGGCACATCTTGTCGAGGGCGGCGAGGTGGAACAGCTGGTTGCCCAGCCGCCCCTTCGAGGCGTGGAAAACGATGAGCGACATCGGCGGGAGCGCGCTCAGGCCACGGTCAAGGTGCGATCGTCGGCGGGATCGGCCGCGGCCGGTGCGCGCAGCGAGGCGTCGAGCCGCCAGCGTCCGCGAACGAGGCAGACTCCGTGCGACGCAGGCGGCACTTCGCCGGTGCCGAAGAAGTTGCCGTCGACGACGACGAGTTCGAACGCGTCCTCGAGCAGATCGAGGAAAGGCAGGTGGCCGTTTTCGCCGAGGATGCTGAAGCCGATTTGATAGCGGCCGGCGGGCAGCGGGAGATTTTGGATACGGCAGATGAAAGCGCCGGAGTCCGGCAGGCGCGCGAAGTGATCGCCGCTGAGGCGGTTGTGCTGAAGGAAGACGCGCGTGCCCATTCCGGTTTTCACCTCGAGACTCACGACGACATTTGAAGGCGAGGGGCTGGCGTGGTTTTCGAAGTAGAGGAAGAAATCGACGTCCAGGCCGGAGGGAACGCAGTCGATTTCGTTGCCGTCGGTGTCGCGGACCTCGGCGGCGACGACCTTGACGGCGCCCGTGCCGGCGCGATCGGGACGATTGCGGAAATCCTTCGAGTGATCGGCGGTGGTGCCGAGGTAGGCTTGGAGCGCTTCGGTTTGAGTGCCGACGAATTTCACGCAGCCGGACTGGAGCACGACGCCTTTCCGGCAGAGATGAGAGACGGCGGCCATGTTGTGGCTGACGAAGAGGATGGTGCGGCCCTGGCCGGCGACCTCGCCCATCTTGCCGAGGCATTTTCGCTGAAAGGCGGCGTCGCCGACCGCGAGAACTTCGTCGACGACGAGGATTTCGGGTTCGAGGTGAGCGGCGACGGCGAACGCGAGGCGCACATACATGCCGCTCGAGTAGCGCTTCACCGGCGTGTCGAGGAACCGGCCGACTTCGGCGAAGGCGACGATCTCGTCGAACTTGCGCGTGATTTCGGCGCGGCGCATGCCGAGAATGGCGCCGTTGAGGAAGATGTTTTCACGGCCGGTGAGTTCCGCGTGAAAACCGGTGCCGACTTCGAGGAGGCTCGAGACGCGACCTTCCAGCGAGATGCGACCGGAGGTGGGCGAGGTGATGCGGCTGAGGATTTTCAGCAGCGTGGATTTGCCGGCGCCGTTTCGGCCGATGATGGCGACGATGTCGCCGCGGTTGACGGAGAAGGAGACGTCGCGCAGCGCCCAGAAACTGGTGGCGTCGTCGCTCTCGTCGCGCGAGCGGCGGCGGAGCCATCCGAGCGGTGAGCGGACGGCGGACTCGATCGCGTGGCGCAGCCCGTCGTGTTTCGAGGGCATGGCGCCGATGCGGTAGCGCTTGGAGAGATTTTCGACTTCGATGACGACGTCGCTCATGGCGGATTCGGCGAGGGCTAGATGATGTCGGCGAAAGTCTGTTCGGTGCGGCGGAAGTAGCGCAGGCCGGTGAACAGCACGAAGACGATGACGGCGCTGGAGAGCAGCAGGCCCGGGATGTTCAACACATGGCTGCCACCGAGAACGGCCCAGCGAAAACCGTCGATGACGCCGGCCATCGGGTTAAGCCAGTAAAGGAGTTCCCAACCGGCGGGCAGGATGTGCGGCGCGGCGAAGGCGCTGCTGAAGCCGACGGGTGAAAGGTAGAGGCCGAACTGGACGACGAACGGCACGACATATCGAAAATCCCGATACCGGACCATCATTGCGGACACCCACAGGCCGACGCCGAACGCGGCGGCGAAGGCCATCGCGATGAAGAGTGGCAGCGCGAAGACGTGCGGGCTCGGGGCGATGCGGTAGAACAGGAGCAGCAACCCGAGCAGGCCGATGGAAATCATCAGGTCGACGAGGCTGGTGATCACGCTTCCGGCGGGGACGACCAGACGCGGGAAGTAGACCTTCGAGATCATGTTCGAGTTGGTGACGAGGCTGCTGCTGCTTTCGGTGAAAGCGGTGGCGAAGAAGTGCCAGGGCAGCAGGCCGCAGAAGACCATGAGCGGGTAGGGGACGTCGCCGGAGGGGAGTTTCGCGACGCGACCGAAGACGACAGAGAGCACGGCCATGGTCAGCACGGGCCGCACGACGGCCCACGCGACGCCGATCACCGTTTGCTTGTAGCGAACGAGGATGTCGCGCCAGGCGAGAAAATACAGGAGCTCGCGATAGCGCCAGAGGTCGCGCCAGTATTGGCGCTCGGTTCCGCCGGCTTCGATGACCAGGTGAGGCATGGAGGGAGGGCGATGCGAACGGACGTTCGTTAACCTTTCAGCGGGAGAGACGGGCGGAGACGCTGCCGCCATTTCGGTGCATACCCGCTGGATGATGGACCGGTGCTGGAACGAACAATCGCGTTGTTCGCTGACGAGCAGAAGAGCGACAGCACGGGCGAGTCATGACAAGCCTGCTGAGGCTGTGTAGACCCTGATACGAACCTCGAAAAAAGCCTTAGGCCGGATCAGGCCGACGCAGCCGTGCCGGGGGCGCGGTCGTTTTTCTCGGGGGGAGGAGGGATGGGTGTGAGTTTGCCGAGGTGATCCGCCAGCTGACGCGTGAGCTCGCGTCGTTCGAAACGGCTGAGGTAGGCGCGGTCGACCTTTTGCGGAGGTTCGTGGGCGAGCCAAGCGGCGTATTGGCGGCGCAAATGCGCGACCATTTCTTCGATGTTGTCGGGCTCGCAGACGAGTCCGGTGCGTGCGCGCGTGAGGATCTCCTTGGCGTCGCCGTCGGGCACGGGCGCCAAGATGGGCCGGCCGCTGGCGATGTATTCGTAGGTTTTTCCGGGAACGATGCTGGCGCGCTTGCCGGCGGGAAGTTTGTGCATCGGGAGGAAGAGCAAGTCGGCTTGGCGCACGGCGCGGACGCTTTGGAGATGCGGGAGGTAGCCGGTGAACTGTGTCATGCTCGCGACGGGCGAATGCGCGACGAGTTCGCGATCGATGGCGCGGGTTTCGCCGACGAGGAGGAAGCGCACATGGGATTCGATCGAAGGGTCCTCGGTGCGCCAGCGCTCGAGGGCTTGCAGGAGGTAGTAGTGCGAGCGCGGCAGAATTTCGACGCCGCTTTCGATGCGGCCGAGCAGGCGGTATTGCCAGGGGCGGCGGCGTTGACGGAGGCCGGCGGCGGCGTGGAGAAATCCGGCGTGGACGATCGTGAAGAGTTCGTTGCGCGGAGGAGGTTCGGCGGGCGGGATGTCTTCGAGGTCGAAGCCGTTCGTGATGCTGATGCTGCGATGTTCGAACTCGGGAAACGCGCGCGCGAGGCCGGCGGCGGCTTCGGGTGTGTTCATCACGATCAACGCGGCGGATGCGAGCGCGCGGCGCATGGCGCGGCAGTTTCTCTCGCGGTGCCAGCGCGTGCGATAGACCTGAAATTCGTCGAGCGCCCACGGATCACGCAAGTCGGCGACCCAGGGAATTCCGCAGCGTTTCGAGAGTGCGGTGGCGAAGGCCGCGTCGGAGAAGGGCGACATCGAAACGAAGATCGCCTCGAGGTGTTTCTCTTTCACGAGACGCGCGGCGAGCTCGAGTCGGTTGGCTTCGGCCTCGAGGCGCTGGTGGCGGGAACCGGCGGGCCAGGGGGTGCGGACCACGTCGACGCCGGGAGGAATTTCGGAGGCGAGCGTTTCGTCGGGCGGGCTCCAGCGGCGGTCGGTTGCACCCACTCCGGTCATGACGGTCGGTTCGATGCCGAAGGCCGGCAGATATTTCACGAACTTCAGCGACCGCTGCACGGCGGCGCCGCCGTGGGGAGGGAAGTGATACGCGACGAAGAGGATTCGTTTCATGTGACCGGGGTAGGGAAATTGCAGCGGACCACGCGGGCGGGCGCGCCGACCGCTACGCAGAAATCGGGGACGTCGGTTTTCACGACGGAGTTGGCACCGATGACGGCGTTGCGTCCGATGGTGACGCCGGGGCAGACGACGACGTTTTGTCCGAGCCAGGCGCCTTCGCGGATGCGGACGGGAGCGACGTCCGCGATGCCTTGCTCCTTGATAGGGAGGTCTTGTGCGGCGTGCGCGTGCGCGTGGTCGGAAATGTAGGCGTAACGCGCGATCAGGACGTTGCGCTCGATGACGACGCCGCGGCGCGACGTGATGGTGCAGAAGCCCGCGATGGACGTGCCGTCGCCGATCTGGAGGGCGGGTTGGGGGCGCTTTTCTTCGGGTGAGAGGACTTCGAGCCAGGAGTTGGGGCCGACGAAGACGCGTTCGCCGATGGCGATGTGTTCCGTGCCGTGCAAACGGATCGGAAGCGAAAGGGTGGAACGCGCGCCGAGGCGGCGGAAGTCGCCGCGGGCGAGCACGGTGAAGGCTTTCGCGCAAAGACGGAGCCAGCCGCGATGCACTTTCAGGAAGCCGCGGATACGCATGGAGGTGTCACCGGAGGTTGAATACGGGCAATGCCGGCGCGGGCATCTCGACGGGCGCAGGCGGCGGCGGCGTGGAACGGATCTCGGCGGCGGTTGGTCTCATGAGACAGGGAACCGCGGCGAGCAGGAGGTAGAAAAACACGTAGAGCTGGTCGAAGTAGGAGATGGTGAAGAACGTGATCGCGTGCGCGAACAAGGTGCAGCCGGCGCACCAGAGCAGCAGCTCCTCGGGGGCGTCGACGGCGCGCATGGCGCGGATCCGGCGACCGAGGAGGTTGAACGAGCGGAACACGAGAGCGATCAACGTGAGCGTGAGCGGGAGACCGCCGATGACGCCGAGGTGCACGTAGTAGCTGGTCAGGTCGCAGTGCTCGGGCACGGAGGGGAGACCGTAGGGCATCCAATGCCGGGTGTAGTCGGTGCCCATGAACCACCACTCCTCGAGGTGTTCGAGCGAGCTTTCGAGCAGGCGCGAGCGATGCCAGCCGGTGCTGCCGCCGACGAAATCGATGATGGCGATAAGATAGAGAACGGAGCGCTCGCGGAAGAGTTGGATGACCGCGATCAGCGCGAGCGCGGCGAGTTTCACTTTTCCGAGCGAGGTGCGCCAGCGCCAGAGGAACAATGCGCCGGTGCCGAGGAGGAACGTGCCGATGGGGCCGCTCGAGGCGGAGGCGCTGATGATGGCGAAGCTGGAGACGATGCCGAGGAAGGCGGTGCGGCGGTATTGGTGCCAAAGGGCGACGAAGAGCGGGAAGCAGACCGCGCCGATCGTGCCGGCGAGGATCGGTGTGCCGAACGGGCCCATGGCGCGGTTTTGGTCGTCGCGCGTGATGGCGAAGCTGAAGCGGCTGCCGATCGCGGCGTAGCTGTTGGCGCCGGTGGCGGCTTCGAGCGTGAGGAACGCGGCAAGCGGAATCAGCACGATGGCGGTCGCGCGGATGAGTTGGACGAAGTCGGCGTGTTCGCGAAGGTAAGCGCGGCCGTAGAGGAAGGTGCCGAGAACGTTGAGGACGAGTCCGGCGCGGTAGGTGAGCGGATTGCCGGTTTCGTGGCCGAGCGCGCTCAACAGCGCGATGCCGCTCCAGACGGCCATGAGAAGATCGAGCGGTTTGCGCGGGTGCCAGTCGAGGAGGCCGGTGCATGTGGCGCGGATTAGTCCGGCGAGGAGCACGAGTCGGACGGCGCTGAATTGTCCGCCGATCGTCGCGTAGTAGGGCGTGTGGCACGCGGCGATGAGCAGCGGGACGAAAGCGAGGCGTCGCGGCAGAGCGAACTGCGCGAAGACGAGAAGGAGGGAAAGAACGAGCAGGGGGCCGTTCATGGCGAATGGCGCCGGCGGGGCGATGCGCGGTGGGAGGCTCTCCACCAGGCAAGCAAAAGCGGGGTCCCAAAAGGACCCCGCTCGATTTTGGAACAGAGATGAAGCGCGACTTTAGTTGGTCTTTACCGTGGCGTCCGAGACCGTGTGCTTACCGTTCGCGGCGAAGAGCGCGAAGTTGTTGAGCTGCTTGACCGAGGCCTGCGTCGAACGGAACTGGAATTCCGTCGCCAGCACGATCGGGGATCCGCCGGCGGGCGTCACCGTGGCGGAGTAGCGCCGGGTGGCGACGTCGATCGTGAGCGTCACGCGATAGGATTTACCGGCGACGTATTTGATCGAGTTCATCTTTGACCAGCTGCCGGAGTGGATCGCATCGATGATGCCGTTGGGCGCGAAGCGCACGGCGACGGCGAGATCGGTGTAGGCGCTGGCGGAGCCGTTGCTGATGCCGGTGATGGTGTCGACGGGGGCGGTCGGAGCGACCATGTCGAACGAGATCGTCGCTTTGCCGGTGAAGGTCGCGAACGACGCGTTTTGCCAGGAACCCGAGCTGGTCTTGCTCGCGAAGATCTGGCCGGTGCCGGTGCTCGGAGCGGGCGCGGGCTCGGGAGCCGGCGCGGGCTTTTCGACCGGCGCGGGCGTCGGAGTGGGGGTGGGAGTCGGCGCAGGCGACGGCGTGGGAGCGGTGACCGACTCGACGCCGAGGTCGAGCACGGCGTGTGCGCCCTTGACGGCGAAGTAGCCGACGTTGTTGACCGTGCTCAGCTTCGACTGCTCCGTGCGGAACTGGTAGCGATCGGCGATGCGAACGGCGGCGGCGCCGGGAGCGGCGACGGTGACCGAATAGCGTTTCGCGGCGAGATCGACGGACAGCGTGAAGTGATAGCGCACACCGGGGGTGTAGGGAACCACCGCAGCGGCTTGGAAGCCGCCGCCGTTGCGGACGTCGATGTAGCCGCTCGGCGCGAAACGGACGGCGCCGGCGAGGTCGGTGTAGGCGTCGGCCTTGCCGTTGGAGAAGCCGATGACGCCGTCCATCTTGCTGGCCGACGGCATGGCGTCGAACGAGAGCGTGAACGAGCCCGACTGCGTGGGGATCGAGGTGTTTTCCCAGATGTTGGTGGCGACATTCTCTTCCTTGATGTCGGCGGGCGTCGCGTTGCGGTAGGCGCGCCACATCGAGGCGACCTGGAGTTGGATGGAATTGGCGCCGTTGCTCGCGCCGCCGTTTTCCATGGCCCAGTAGCGATCGTAGTAGTCGAACGTGGCGGGCCAGTTCCAGGCGTTCTGGAGACCCATCAGGCGAGCGGTGAGGACGTGGCCCACGATGCTGGCGCCGGCGACGGTGCGGTAGTAGGCATTCCAATTGCGGCCGTCGCGACGCGGGTCTTCGGCGTGTTGTTCGCCCCATTCGGCGAGGCCGACGTCGGATTGAATATAACGGTCACGGGGGCGACCGTCGGCGGTGTAGAGCGTGCGACCGACGTCCGCTTGGGTGACATACCAAGTCTGGCGGTCTTCTTGGAAACGGAAGTGCTTGCGAGCGTCGGCGTGCGCGAGGATGTCGTTGTCCTTCAGCACGGCGCCGGCGAGGAGCATGGGCATCTTGCGGCCCTGATTGTGACCGCCGCCGGCGGGCCAGATCGCGCCGAGGCGAGCCGAACCGTAGACGTCGATGCCGTATTGGACCATGCGAACGAGGAGTTTTTCCTTTTGCGCGTTGGTGTAGTTGAGCTGGAGGGAGAGAAGCCCCTTCGCGAGCGCGTGCGCGATTTCGCGGCCGTAGGTCGGCTGGTTGCCGCCGGCGTGCATATAGCGACCGACCCAGGTGGTGGTCTGCTCGCTCCACGGACGCTCGAAGAGCGCCTCGACGGAGGCGAGCGAAGGCGTGTTGGCGACGACGGGCAGCGAGCGCAGTTTCGAGTAGTCGAGCTGGCTCTTGTTCCATCGGAGGGATTTGTCGGAACCGACCGGCGCCGGACGGAAGCTGCCCGCGGGAGCGGCGCGATCGAGCACGGTCAGAATGGCGATCGTGTCGAGCTGCGGATTGTCGCCGGTGGCCCAGGTCGTGTAGCTCTTGGAGGAGACCAGCGACGAGCCGGGTTGGACGACGAGAGGGAACGAACGCGCGACGTTCAGCGCGTCATTGAACGTGTTGTTCTTGATCCGGCTGTCGTAACCTTGGGCGCTGTTGACGGCGGGATTGATCATCGAGCCGTGCATCGTGACGCCGCCGCTGGTGGTGGACCGCGGCGAGATGGAGGTGATCTTGACCGGTCCGACGACCCAGTAATCGCCGTTGGCGAACTGTCCCGACGGGTAGTCCCGGTCGAAGGTCCAAGTGATCCCAAACTGGGTGATCGACGTCGCCCCGGAGGCGAGCGTCGAAGCGAGTGCTTGTAGGGTTATTGCCGCGAACGCCACCCGGGCGTTTCTCTTAAGGATTCCTAGTATCATCGCCGGATGTGAACGGCGATGCGGAGAGAAAGTTCAACTTTTCTACTGGGGGATAACCCGATTTTACTCGTTGGTTACTAATCACATCTTATCCCGAAATAAGCGTGGAACCGGAGGTCCCGGAAGAGCCGCGCCGACGACGGCGAACGAGCGAAGGATGCCACACGCGCGGCTGTATCAAGGAACTGGAGACGGGGGTGTGAACCATCTCCGTGGAAATGGTTCCGGTGGTTCCTGAAGTATCCTGCAATCTCCATTCCCAAGGGATTCCTTCGAGCTCGGCATGCTCGGCCAGCCCGGCCTGCCACAGCTTGAAAAAGAAGCCTGAAGCGTGCCACTGATCGAAGCGGCGGTGAATGGCGGAGGGACTGCCGAGCGTGGTGGGAAGCTCCTTCCATGGCGTGCCGGTGCGAAGCACGTGTATCACCGCTTCGAATACATGGCGGGCGGGGATGGGCTTGCGGCCCGCGCCGGCGCGGCGCTGGAACGTCTGGCCTTCGGCGCGCGTGGTGGTCGGCAGCAGCGGTTCCACGGCGGACCAAAGGTCGTCGCTGATCGGTCGGGGAGTGAGGCGGGGACTGTGTCGGTTCACCGCGGGTGAGGAGATCGTGGGAGCGAAATCCGGACGGTCGGCGATGGGCGGGCGGGCGAGGAAGCGGCGGCGATCTCAGTTTCGAACGGCTTCGGTAGCGCCAGCGATGTAGTGGCTATCCGGAGACAAAGCGGAGTGACGAATGGGGTCGTCGGGAAATTTTGGAGGAGCGGCGTGGCGATAGGCCGTCCACATGGCGGCGACGAAGGGCTGGATGCTGTTGGCGCCGCGGGAAACGTTGCGGTGCTCGTGCATCCAGTAGCGATCGCTGTAGTCGAACAAAGCGGGCCAGTTCCAGGTTTCGGTCAGATCCATCAGATGCGCGGTGAGCACGTGGCCGATGATGGAGGAGCCGACGATCGTGCGATAGTAGCTGTTCCAGTTGCGACCGTCCCAGCGCGGTTCCGGAAAATGTTTTTCGCCCCACTCGGCGAGACCGACGTCGCCGGCCTGATACATTTCGCGCGGGCGCTTATCGTCGAGATAGAGCGCGCGGCCGACGTCGGCGTCGGTTACATACCAAGTTTGACGATCCTCCTGGAAGATGAGTTTGCGACCGTCGGCATAGGCGAGGATGTCCTCGTCGCCGAGCACCGCGCCGGCGAGGAGCAGCGGCATCTTGCGACCGTGATTGTGACCGCCGCCCGCGGGCCAGACGGCGCCAAGACGCGCGGAGCCGTAGATATCGATGCCATATTGAACGAGGCGGACGAGCAGCGTTTCCTTTTTTCGATCGCTGTGGTCGAGCTGGAGCGTGAGCAGGCCGAGCGCGAGGGTGTGGGCGATCTCGCGTCCGTAAGCGGGCTGATTTTCCGCGGGGTGAAGGTAGCGGGAAGCCCACGTGGTGCCCTGTTCAATCCACGGACGTTCGAACAACCGCTCGACGGCGGAGAGGCGCGGGGCGTGGGCGACGGAACGGAGCGAGCGGAGCTTGCGGTAGTCGAGCTGAGATTTGTTCCAGCGGAGTGTCTTGTCGGAGCCGACCGGTGGTGGTCGAAACGCGCCGCTGGGCGCGGGGCGATCGAGCACGGTGAGAATGGCGATGGTCTTGAGCTGCGGTTTGTCGCCGGTCGCGTGCGGAACGAAACTTTCGGAGGAGAGGAGGGATGTTCCGGGAGGGAGTTGCAGCGGGAGACGGGCGGCGACGTTGTCGTCGGGAGAGAAGCGATTGTTTTTTATCCGGCTGTCGTAGGCTTGGGCGCCGTTGACCGGCGGATTGATCATCGAGCCGTGCATGGTGACGCCGTCGGTGTGCTGCGTTCGCGGAGAGATCGCCACGATCGTCACGGGACCTACGACCCAGTGGTCGCCGTTGGCGAACCGGCCGGTGGGATAATCACGATCGAAGGTCCAGGTGATGCCGAACTGGGTGATGCTTTTCGCGGCGAAGAGCGCGGGGGTTGAAGGGAGGACAATGAGCAGCGAAACGAAAATCGAGACTCGTGAGCGACGGGAGATGAGCGCGGGCATTCGCTCGTAGGTTTCGATGCGGTCGAGGGGTGACTCAGCCAAGTCCGCGAACGGCGATGAGGGACTTTGTCAGGAGGAAGAAACGCTCCTTCAAGATGCGGCAGTCGGGGAAGAGGAGCTTGAAGGATTTCAGGTCGAGCATGCGGGGGGCGTCTTCGAGCTTTGTCAGGGCGTCGTCGAGGCCGGTGGCGCGGCCGCGATTTCCGAGGGTGAAGCTGCGGAGCAGACGCACTTGGAAGGGTTTGGGCATCCAATGAAAAAAAGGCGTGAGATAGTGGGGCTCGACGGGGAACCAGTAATAGGGCGTTTGCACGTAGAGATGGGCCGCGACGCGTCGGACCTCCTGCGCGAACTGTTTCATCTGCGGCCAGCCACCCACGTGTTCGATGACGGAGTTCGAATGGACGATGTGGAAGGAGTCGTCGCCGAACTCGTGCATGTCGCAGGCGTTGCCCGTCGCGTGGGTGAAGATGGAATCGTCCTGACCCTGGAGATCGCAGGGGAGATTGAGCAGCGTGATGTGCGCGCGATTTTTGCGCAGGAGATCTTTGGGGAGAATGTCCCAGTAGGTTTTTCGTCCGCCGACATCGAGGATTCGCACCTCGCCATGACGTTGGAACGTTTGCTCGATGAGCTTCACGATCGGGCCGGCGCGGCGGGCGCGGAAGCGGTAGCCGAGGGAGCGGGGATTGCTGTAATTGGTGAGCAGATCCAGACGGCGATGGGGGGCGGAAGTCGTGGCTTGCATGAGGTGGGGGCCGGGGAGAGGCGTGGGTGGGCGTGGAATCGGTTAGCGAGCGAGAGAGAGGCCGCAGGTGTCGCGCAGCGTATCGAGAACCAGCGCGGCTTTCGCGGACCATGTCTCGTGCTGCACACGCGCGCGAAGACGATGGGGCGAGTCGCCGTCGCGAATGGCGATGCGGATCGCCTCGACGAACGTGTCGTAATCGCGGGCCACGCGCACGTAGCCCTCGTAGCGGCGGAGTTCGTCGAACGCGGTGGTGACGACCGGACGGCCGACGGCGAGATACTCCTTCAACTTGATCGGATTGCAGGCGCGGATCCAGGCGTTGTCGCACCACGGCATGATCAACACGTCGCAGGAGGCGGTGAAGCGGGCGACTTTCTCGTAAGGCTGTTGCGGGAACCGGTGGACGTTCGGCAGCGCGGCGAGGGCGGGGTCGATCGTGCCGGGTCCGACGATCACGAGATGGATGTCGGGCAGGCGGTGCGCGATGTGCGCGAGCAGGCGATGATCGACGCGGTGGGGCTCAAGGTTGCCGACGTATCCGATTCGTGGCGACGGAACGCGGGTGAGTTCCGCGAGCGGAGCACGGGCGTCGCCGGCCTGCGCGAAATGGGTGAAGTCGACGCCGTGGTCGGCGAAGAGCGCACGCCGGCAGTGTGCCTTTTCCTCGTCCATCACGGCGGAGGAGCAAAACAGCGTGAGATCGGCGCGGCGCTTGAGGGCACGGTCCTGGGATTCGACCCGCGCGCGATTTACTCCCGGGTATTCCTCGTAGCGATCGGTGCGTTGATAGACGACGGCAGCGGGATCGAGGGCGTCGATGACATCGAGTGCGGACGGGCAGGCGACCCAGACGAGCGGGCGACGCAGACGCAGTGCGCGGGCGGCCGAGCGGACCTGAAGGGAAAGGGCGCGCTGGACGAAGGAACGTCCGAAGCGGACGGGGGGAGCGAAGGGGCTGTAAACGGTCATCGCACGGTTCACACGCACCCGGCCGCGGAGCACGCTGCGCACTTTGCGGCCGATGCGATGGGCGAGTTGCGAGTGTTGTCCCGGAGCACTGACGCGCATGCCGATCGAATTGATGTAGAGCACGGGCACGACGCCGCTCAGTTCGCGCATCATCTGGAGATCGTAATGGCCGCGATTGTGATACCACCAATCGACGCCGCCGAAGCAGATGATCCCATCGAACGTGGCGGAGGGCGGCTGCGCATCCGTCTCGACGCGTGGTGCTGCGTCCGGGGCGGCGGGAAGAACGGTCGTGGAAGTTTCCGTTGTATTCATCCTTGTGCGACCGCGTTCCCGGGCGTCGGAAGCGAAAGAGCGGGGGCGCGTGCGCCGTAGCCTTGGATCCATTCGCGGCGCCGGCGCCAGACGACGAGCCAGCGGCCGGGGTCGGATTGTCGACGGAGCGCGCGGACGAATTGGGTGCCGAGCGCGCGCACCGCCACACCGGCGAGCAGCAGCGCGAGGCCGGCGACACGGCGCAAACCGCGCCAATGGGTGTGGAGCAGCGTGGCTTTGCCGCGGAACAGCAGGAGCAGTTTGCCGGCGGGCGTGGACGACTGGCCGACCTCGTGAATCAGGCAGGCTCTGGGGCAGAGAATGGGACGGTAACCCGACTGGCGGGCGCGCATCGAGAGGTCGGCGTCCTCGCCATACATGAAGAAACGCTCGTCGAATCCGCCGAGTTTGTTCCACACGGAGCGCGCGATGAGGAGGCAGCAGCCGCTGATCATGCCGACTTCGCGCACCGTGTCGCGCGGCCAATCGCCGAGCGACTCGGGATCGAACAACGGGTGTTGGCGGGCGACGGAACTGAGCCCCGTGGCGAACATGGTGAGACTCCACAGCGTGGGCAGTCCCCAGCACGAGGACGGTTCGACGCGGCCGTCGGGTTTGAACGTGCGGGCGCCGTAGAGGCCGTGACCCGGCGACGAGCGCGCGAATTCGACGATCGCGTCGATCGCGTGATCGAGCAGCACGGTGTCGGGATTCAGGAGCAGCAGGTAGTCGGCCGTGGCGTGGCGGGCGGCGAGGTTCACGCCGGCGGCGAAGCCGAGGTTGCGTCCCGGCGTGATGAGCCGCACGGAGGGAAAACGGCTGCGAACGAACTCGGCGGAGTCGTCGGTCGACGCGTTGTCGACGACGATCACCTCAAGACGAACACGCTGCGAGTGGGCGAAGACGCTTTCGAGGCAATCGCCGAGATGGGCCGCGGAGTTGTAGGAGACGATGAGGACGGCGACGTCGAGGTCCATGGGAAGTCGGAAGATTGAAGCGGGGCGAAGTGGTCAGGCGGGCCGACCGACGGCGGCGTTTTCCGGCGCGCGTCGGGCGGCGGGGAGAGTGACGGCGTGTTCCGCCTCGAATTGTCCGCGCGCGATGAAGTCGCGCACGGCGGCGATGAGGGCGTTGCTGGCGAAGACGCCGGTTTGATCGCGCACCGGCAGCGTATCGAGATGTTGGAGACGCGCGCGAAGCTCGTGTTCGTCGAACGCGACGTTGATCTTGCCGAGTTCGAGGAGCTGGCGGGCGGTGGCCATCTGGTGGTCGTTGCGCTGTTCGCCGAGGGCGGCGCGCCGCGGCATGACGAGGATCGGTTTTTGGAAGCGCAGCGCGGAGAGGATCGTGCCCATGCCCGCGTGCGAGATGATCACCGACGCCTGGGTGAAGCAGCGGTTGAACTCGGTCGGAGCGAGGAACTCGACCGCCTGGATGTAAGACGGACGCCACGCGGCCTGCCCGATCTGGGCGAAGACGTCGGTGCGGCCGGTTTCGCGCGCCCATGCGTCGACGGCGCGGATCAGCCGGTCGAAGGGCAATTCAGTGCCAACCGTGACGAGGATCATAATACACTCCCGTGGTAAAAGGGACCTTTGTTGGTCGCGAGGTGCGGCCACTGCGTGATCCAGTGGTCGACGTGTTTGCCGGCTTCGCGGCCGCTCAACGACAGCTGTTCGGCGTTGGCGACGCTATCGATCCAGATCGTGCGGGCGCCGGTCATCGCGCCGAAGCGGACGGCGAAATAACCGGGTGCGGCGCCGGTGGAGACGACGACGTCGGGGCGCTCGACGAGCACGATCCAGAGCGCGGCGACGGCGGAGAGGATGAGGCGGTGTTTTTGCCACATGCTCGCGTCGGGGATGCGGCGGAACCGGGCGTGCGGTTCGAGGTCGGAACGATAAGAGTTCCGCACGGTGGCGAAAACGACTTCGCAGCCATCGAAGGCGGGACGAAGCCGCAACAGTTGCACCCAATGTCCCCCGCCGGAAGAAACAGCGAGCACCTTGATGGGTCGTTGTCGCATGAGTTTCCTTTCGATTCGAACGCGATGAAGAAACCGGGGCGCACGCGGGCGTGCGTTCCGGCAGCGGAAGCGGGAAGAGGAAGGTGAGGCAGGGCCGCGCGCGTGCGCGGCGGAGCGCGGACTCCGCGCCGATGAGAAGGGCCGCTCAGATTTCCTGCAGCAGCGGGCGCGGAAGATAGTTCCTGGTGCGGTTGACGATGACGCTGAGCGTGCAGCTGGCTTGACTGAGCAGATTGCTGGCGCGTTTCACCGCGTCGCGGTTGGTCTTCTCCGATTCGACGAGGAGGAAGACCATGTCCATGTTGCGCGCGAGCTGAGGGGTGACGCTGATCTGGTTCACCGGCGGCATGTCGAAGATGATGTAGTCGTAGTCGCTCGCGCGCAGCCGCGGGATCATGTCGGAAAAGCGCTTGGGCAGGATGCGAGAGAGACGCTCGGTGCCGGTCGCGTGCGGGACGACGAAGAGATGCTCGTGAACGCGGGCTTCGTCGCGATGCTGACCTTCGAGAAGATCGTCGAGACCGATTTGGATTTTTCCGTCGCGGAAATGGTAGGGCGTGTGCGGGCCCATGTTCATGTCGACGAGGAGCACGTTGCCATCGCCGGTCTTTGACAGTGATGCCGCGAGGCCGGCGGCGACGGTGCTGACGCCGGCGCGATCGCCGCAACTGGTGACGGCGACGAGTTTCGGCTTCTTCACGACGCCACGCATTTCGAAGAAAAAGATGAGACGGTCGCGCAGCGCGTCGAAGTAGGAGGCGAATTTGTTTTCGACCCCGGCGCCGCGGTGCCGGCCGAGGTCTGCGGGAGGTTCGAGTTGTGCGACGGCCAGCGGGCCGCGGCCCAGGCGGCCGGGGATGTTGGGGATGGAGAAGAAGAGCGGGAGACCGAGGACGGACTCGATCTCGACGGGCCGACGGACGCTTTGGTCGAGGAAGAGCTCGAGGCAGAACGCGAGCGCGAGGCCGAAGATCAATCCGCCGGCGGCGAGGCCGCCGACGACCTTGTAGAGTTTGCCGACGTCGCGGACGGGCGGCGTGGGCGATTGGATGACGGTGATGTTGGAAACGCGGCCGCTGCCGAGCGCTTCGTTGATGCGGGTTTGCTCGAGCGTGGTGGAGAAGTAGCGATATTGGGCTTCCTGCAGTTCCTTTCGCCGCTGGAGATCGCTGATGGAGAGCTCGAGTTCGCTGAGGTCGTTGGCTTCTTTCTGGATCTGGTTGAGGTGATCCTGAAGCACCTGGAGGCGGATGTTGAGTGCGCGGAGGCGGGCGCGTTCTTCCGAGGGTTTGACGGCGCTGTCGCTGTGCATCCGTTCGGTGCCGCCTTCGGCCGCGGCGCGGAGGGCGGGGAATTGTTCCTCCAGCTGCTCCTTCACCGCGGCGGCTCGGGCCATGCGACGGCGAAGATCGGCCATTGTCACGCTCTCGGCGGTGAACGTGGCGAACATTTCCTGATACTTCTGCGTGAGCGTTTCGAGTGTGCCGACGGCGGCGCGATACTCCTGGGCCTTTTCGGCGGGCACGGCGGAGTAGGGCACTTGCGATTCGTCGTAGTCGGAGAGAAGGGCTTTTCGTTCGGCGATCAGGCCGGTGGTTTCGAGGATCTGTTGTTTCGTTTTGGCCATCTGCTCGGCGTAGGCTTTTTTCGCTTCGTCGAGCGAGAGGACGCCGGCCTTTTCTTTGAGCCGGCGAAGATCCTCTTCGGTTTTCTGCAGGTGGTCGCGGAGAGACTGCGTTTCCTTCTGCAGCAGATCGTCGAACATGCCCGTGGTCATGTGAATCTCCAGGTGGCGCTTGAGATATTCGTCGATCAACGTCGAGAGAACAGGCTGCGTGATGGAGCGGTCGGGGTGTTGAAATTTCACGCCGAGCACGCGGCTGCCGCGGGGAGCGGCGGCCTCGAGTCCGCCGCGGATGACGGCCGCGGCGGCATCGAGATCGGAACCGCCACCGAAGGCTTCGAGGACGCGCTCGGGGCCGAGATTGAGCGCGACCTGTTTCGCGAGGTCCATGCTCGTGAGGATCTCGACCTCGCTCGTGATGATCGTCTCGCCGCGTTGATCGGTGGATTTGATCTGGGCGTCCTCGCCGACGCTGAGCGGTGCGCCGGACTCTTGAATATAGCGGATAAACAGCTTTGCGTCCGAGCGGTAGACGACGTCGGGCCAAGAGCGGTAGGTGAAGGCGGCGGCGAACAAACCGACGAGTGCAAAGCCGACGATCTTCCACTTGTGCTTGAACAGCACGTAATAGATGTCGCCCATCGCGATGGCGCGTGACGGTTCGGTCCTGGCGTCGAGCATGGGAAAGAGAGGGCGCGAACGAAGGTTCGCAGCGAGTGCGGCGCTCCGAAGAGCTGGAGGAAAAGCGGACGACGGCGGCTAGCTGACCAACCGGAGTTGGTTGCGCGGGACGAGCGTGCGCGCGCCGCAGTCGAGGAAAGTGAGGAGGACCGCGACGCGTTCGGAGTCGCTGAGCTCCTGCTGAACGATCGCGCGGAGACCCATGAGCGGGCCGGCCTCGATTTCGACGAGGTCACCGGCGGCGAAGCGTGGCTGCGTTCGGCAGGTGTCGAACGCGTCGCCGACCCACGTCTTCAGTTCGTGAATGAGCTGATCCGGCACAATGGCCGGGGCGGCGCCGCAGTGGACGACGTCGACGGTGTCGGGCGCGTATTTCACGGCGCGATAATGCAGCGCGGGCTCGAAGCGGCAGAAAATATAGCGAGGAAACAGCGGTCGCGTGACGATACGGCGGACGCGGCGGATGACGCGCTGCTGACGGAGTTTCGGCGCATAGGTTTCGATGCCGAGGGTCTCTTGATAGTAAGCGCAGGAGGCATCTTCCTTCTGCGGACGCGTGTGGATGCAATACCAGTCCATGGGGATCGTTGATCGCTGAGGTTTGTGCGCTGGGACGCTGCCGCCATTCAGGTGCCGTTGTCCGCGCCTCGAGTTGAACACTGGCCTTCGCGCAGAGCATTCAAGCGACGCCCTGCACTGGCTGGACGGCAGACGAAGACGCGGTCAAACGGGGTTCAAGGCTATTTCCGGATAGGGCGCCACGCACAGGGTTTTGCTTACACCGCGCGAGGAAGTATCCCCGACAACACTACTCTTGGATACTAAATCGGACCTGCTACGGTGCGGATCACGACGCGCTGAGCGCGTTTCAGCTTTAGAGTGCGAGTGAGGTAGAGACGGAACTCAATATTGTTACAACGCCATGAACAGGATTGTCGGATACGATAGCAAACAACGTAAAAAGTTCCGTGTCGCGGCGCGCGGTGCGCGAGTGGCGGCGGGCATGTTCGTGGTCGCGGTGTTCGGCGGATGTGCGAGTGCAACGATTCCGTCGTCGCCGATGGCCGGTGCGCCTTCCGCGGAGCCGAGCGCGATTCTCGAAGGAGATCAGCTGAAGATTTCGTTCACCGGCGCGCCGAGCATGGATACGGTGCAGGAGGTGAGGCGCGACGGGCGGATCACGCTGCCGCTGGCGGGGGAAGTGATCGCGGCGGGGCGAACGCCGGAAGAGCTTGCGAAGGAGCTGAGCCGGACGTTCGCGGGGGAGTTGTTGGCGAACGAAGTGGTGGTCTCGGTGGTGGCGTCGGCGTTTCAGGTGAACGTGAGCGGCGCGGTTCTGCGGCCGGGAAAATATTCGTCGAAGCGTCCGCTCACGGCGCTGGAAGCGGTGATGGAGGCGGGTGGATTCGATCACGCGAAAGCGGATATCAAGCGCGTGGTCGTGGTGCGGCACCAGGGCGGAGCGGTGAACAACTACGTGCTCGATCTGAGCCTGCCGCTGGAAGGGCGGCCGAGTGAGCCGTTCTATTTGAAGCCGTCTGATATAGTATTTGTTCCCACACGATTTGTATGGTTCTAGCACGGCTATCCCGTAGTGCGCCCATCGGGGAAACGATCAAAGCCGGCACGTGGAGCGGTTAGATATTCACTTTAACAATCACAATAGCTACTCAGGACCATAAATATAAATGGACGGCGTGGGTCTCCAGCTTCACACCGGCCGCCAACGCACGAAGCTTCGGCAGATGGAAGTCTGCAAGAACGGTGCGGTGATAGGCCACATCGCCCGGTCCCGGGAGGGGCGGATGTTTCGATATTTTCCGGGAGCGGACAATGACATCGCGTTTGTATACGAGCATCGCAATCTGCAGATGCTGATACAGGCGATCGAGAACCGGTCGTGGGAGTTGGAACTCGACGCGCTGCGTCCGGCGGCGGGGTGAGCGAGCGGGAGCGATCTCAGGATAGCGAGCGAGCGATCACTTCGCCGGCGCTGACAGGCGGATCTGAAAATTGCGCAACGCGAAGGCCAGCGAGCGTCGATCGTCGCCGTCCGATGTGCCGGCGGGTTCGGGGCTGGTGAAGGTGAAGACGTTTTCTCCGGGTTGCAGGGTGAGCGGACCCAGCACGATCGGCTTGGTCATCTCGCCTTGAACATCGCCTGCCCAGGTGTGTTGCGGGCTGTGAAGCACCGTGACGTGACGTGTTTCGAGGGCGTCGATGTAGAACGAAAGTTCAGCGGTGAGCGGATGCGACTGGCGGTTGATGATCGAGAACGAGGCGTTGCCTTGGCACCAGCGCCAGATGCGGTCGTCGCGTTTTTCCGCGCTGAACCAGCCGCGGTCGAAGGAGACGCGAATCGAAGACTCGCTCGATTGCAGTGCGGGAGCTCGCTCGACGCGGTAGCCTTCGCCGACGGGAGGCGTGAGCATCATCGGTGCGCCGATGAGAGTGATATTTCCGAGCACCAGAACGCCCAGCCAGCGGCGCCCGTAGGGCACGAGGATGTTGAACGCAAGTTGCATGGGCAGCAGCAGGCGTCCGGCTGCGCCGGGATGACCTTCCCACGTCGCCCGGCCGAGCAAGATCGCGAGCAAGGCGTAGAGCACGCCGATGCGCCACCAAGGCTGGCGAAGGGACGGGCGAAGGAAGAGGAAGAGGCATTGGACGGTGAGCGCGACGAGGAGGAGGACGCTGAGGCGTGCCGGTTCGTTGGTAATGCCGCCGATGGAAAGCGCGGTGAGCGTGTCGCGCCATTTGGTGAAATAGGCGAGGAGCGGGAGTTCGAAATTGTCGGTGCCGGCGTCGACGGAACTTCCGACGGTGAACTGGATGTAGCCGAGCCAAAGCAGGAGCGGCGCGGCGACGAGGATGGCTTGCAGGCCGAGGCGGAGGAGGTCGCGCGGGGAGCGTTGGTCGACGTTGACGAGCGAAGCGGCGGCGAGGGCGTTGGTTTCGCGACCGAGCGTGCCGAGGCCGAAGAAAGCGGTGGCGAGCCAGGGACGATTTTTTTCGACGCACAGAACGCCGAGCGCGATCAGCAGGAGACTCGGACCGTCGATGAGTGCGCTGCGCACACTCCAGCACATGCCGCCGCAGAAAAGAACGCCGATCCAACGAAGAAAGTTGCTCCAGCTGGTCGGTGGAAACCACCAAAGCAGCACGCCGGCGAGGGCGATCCACGCGAGCGCGTTTTGCACGGCGTAGGCTTGCAGGATCCACTCGGGCTCGCCCAGACCCAGGAGATACGCAGACCAGCAAAAGAGGATGCGCCGGGCGCGGTAGGACAGGTTGTCGATCGCGTGAGGGAGCTCCGGGTCGCGTAACGACGGGTGCATCGCCAGCTGCACGTAATACTGCGCATCGTAACCGTAGCCGTGGGTTTGCAGCGAGTAGGTGAGATCGGCGAATTCGCTGATCTGCGGGAGATCCTGTTGGGCGCCGAAATCGATGAGGTAGCTGAAGCCGGCTTCGGGGTGGTAGAAGCGGGCGAAGGTCAGGAGAAACGCGAAGAGGGCGGCGCCATACGCGGAGCGGATCGCGTATCGCCGGAAGTCGGAACGTGGACGGATCCGGGCCGCGGGCGAAGTCATGCAACGTGATGACCAGAGACCCGGAGACGCGGCCGACGCCGGCGCAAGAATGCCTGCTGGCGGGCGGAGGGCGCGAGCGCGGAAAGGATCGGCTTTTCGGTTTGTGCCACGGCGGCAAACAATGCGACGGTGTTTTTTCCTACAACGAAAATAATGACCGACGCCGGCCTTCGTGAACCTGCTGATTCTGTTGCGAAAACGGCCCGGCTGCGCCGGTGGAAAGGGGGGGCGATCGTTGGACTGGTGGCCGCTCTCGTTGTGTTACCTGGGTTTCATTGCGGTCCATTGTTCACCGTATGCCGGACCGTCGGATGCTTCGGGTTACCTGAACACCGCGCGCTTGATCGCGGAGGGGAATCTGGTCGTTTCCATGCCGCGGATCGACGGACTGCCGCCGGAGAATTGGGATTATTTCCAACAACAGCCGCTGGGCTTCAGGGTGGATTCGAAAACAGGGACGATGGTGCCGACGTATCCGATCGGCTATTCGCTGCACCTGTGGTTGGCGGGCGTGGTGGTGGGCTTGGATTGGGCGACGGTTCCGACGAATCTGGTGCTCGTGATCGCGGCGGCGGTGTTGATGCTCGCGATCGGGCGGCGATTCGGTTTGCCGTGGGCTTGGGCGATCGCGGGGGTGGCGGTGTTGTGGGCGTGTCCGTTGTTTTTGAGCTATTCGCTGCAACCGATGAGCGACATGCCCGCGACGGTTTGGGTGCTCGCTTCGATTTGGTGTGCGCTGCGTGCGCGGGAGAACTGGCGTTGGGGCGTTCTGGTGGGGGTGTGCGTTACGATGTCGGTGTGGGTGAGGCCGTCGAATCTGGTGGTGTTGTTGCCGATCGCCGTGGTGTTGAGCCTGCGCTGGCGGGCGTGGTTGGCGATGCTGGCAGCGGGATTTCCCGGCGGCGTGTTTCAGGCGTGGTATAACCACACGCTTTACGGCAGTGTGACGGAAACGGGCTATGGCGCGGTGGGGCATCTGTTTCGCGCGACGCATGTGGCGCACAACAGCTGGCACTTCGTGTGGTGGACGTGTTTGTTGCTGTGTCCGCTGGTGCCGCTCGCGGCGCTCGGGCTGCCGTGGGTGAGGAAGGAGCAACCGCTGCTCTGGCGGCTCGTGCTGGTGTGGACGGCGGTGTTCACCTGTTTTTATCTGCCCTATTTCCACGCGGGCGAGACGTGGTGGTATTTGCGATTCATTCTGCCGGTATTTCCGGCGGTGATCCTGGCAGCGATGGTCGTGCTTCGACGTGTCGTTGACCGGATCGGGAGACCTTCGGTGAGACTCGGGGTGGGAGCGTGTTTGCTGGTGGTCGTGCTCGGGTGGGAGATAGAAATGGTGCGACACTTCCGCCTCGATCTGACCCGACGCGGTGAACTCACGTATGTGAACACGGCGGAGTGGATGAAGTCACATGCGCCGGACAACGCCATCGTGATGCAGATGCAGGTGAGCGGGGCGTTCACCTACTACACGGATTTCACGATCGTGCGGTGGGATCTCGTTTCCGAGAACAACTGGGCGAGACTGCAGGAAGCGGCGAAAGCGGCGGGGCGGCCGATCTATGCGACGCTGTTCGGATTCGAAGAAGATCGCGCGCTGCGGAAGGCGATTCCGGGCAATTGGAAATTCCTGACGAAGATCGATCAGGTCACGATTTGGAGGCTCGAGGAAGATGCGTCGCCGGCGAGCGGAAGTTGACTACAGCACGCCCGCTTCGCGGAAGCTGTAGTAGCCGCGGCCGGTGGGGTCGGCGGTGGGGCGGCCGACGATGACGTGATCGAGGAGATCGATTTCGACGGCCCGGGCGGCGTCGCGCAGGATGCGCGTGAGCTGGATGTCCGCGGCGCTCGGCGCGGGGTCGCCGCTGGGGTGATTGTGCGCGCAGATGACCGCGGTGGAGGATTCGCGAATGGCGGCGCGAAAGACTTCGCGCGGATGAGCGAGCGCGGAGGTGGCGGTGCCGGAGGAAATTTCGACGCGGCGAAGGAGGCGGTTTTTGCGGTTGAGACAGAGGACCCAGAATTTTTCGACCTCGAGACCTTGGGCGATGGGCTGGAGGTGGGCGGCGACGAGATCGGAGCGGTTGAGCAGGGGAGATTCGCCCGTCTGCTGGCCGACGACGCGGCGGGCGATTTCCATGACGGTGAGGAGTTGAAGGGCTTTGACGCGACCGATGCCTTTGAGGCGACGAAAGTCGTTTTCCTTCCACGTGATCAGGCCGGCGAGGGATCCGGCGTCGGCGATGAGGCGCGTGGCGAGCGTGAGGACGTCGTGCCCGCGTGTGCCGCTGCGAAGGAGCATGGCGAGGAGTTCGCTGTCGCTGAGAGCGGAGGCGCCGAGGCGTTGGAGTCGCTCTTGCGGGCGGTCGCCGGCGGCCGTTTCGCGCAGGCGGTTGCCGACGGGATATTCCGGCAGGCTGGACACGAGAAATTTTTTGGACACGCGCGGCGGTGATGCCAACCTCTGGCTATGTCATCTCTTCGAGTGGTGGTGTGGGGCGAGAACGTGCACGAGCAGCAGAATGCGCCGGTGGCCGCGATTTATCCGCGCGGGATGCACGAGGCGATCGCGGAAGGCGTGAGGGAACTGCTGCCGGGGGCGGAGGTGACGACGGCGACGTTGCAGGAGCCGGATCATGGGTTGAGCGAGGCACGGCTGGCGGAGACGGATGTGTTGACCTGGTGGGGGCACAAGGCGCATCGCGACGTGCGGGACGAGATCGTCGATCGCGTGCAGAAGCGGGTGCTCGAAGGGATGGGGTTGATCGTGCTGCACTCGGCGCACTACGCGAAGATCTTCAAGCGGCTGCTGGGGACGAGTTGTTCGCTGACCTGGCGCGAGGCGGGCGAGCGGGAGCGGATTTGGGTGTGTAATCCGGGGCATCCGATTGCGCGCGGGATCGACAAGCAATTCGAGCTGCCGCACGAGGAGATGTATGGCGAGCCGTTCGGGATTCCGCCGCCGGAGGAGCAGGTGTTCATCTCGTGGTTCGAGGGCGGGGAGGTGTTTCGCAGCGGGTGCTGCTGGCGGCGGGGCAATGGAAAGATTTTTTATTTCCGGCCGGGGCATGAAACGTATCCGACTTATCACGACGCCAACGTGAAGCGGGTGATCGCGAACGCGGTCGAGTGGGCGCGACCGGAGGGGCGATGGGTGGATGCGCCGACGAAGGTGACGGTCCCGTTGGAGCGGATTGGTGGAAAAGGCGGCGGGGATCTCGGGGCGTAAAGCGCCTCCCGCCGTTTCTTCCCTCCCGCAGTTTCCCTTCTCCGTTGCTAGGCGGCGCGGCTGTTGACGGGCGTCGGGATCGATGCGGCGGTGGCTTCTTCGCCGGCGAGTTTTTGGATGTAGGCCTGGAACTCGGGATCCTCGCCTTGGAGGAGTTGGGGGAGAAGCTCGCGAAAGTCGGGGCGGCGGCACCACTCGCGCATGTAGTCGAGCCAGGTTTGCCAGAGGCGGGCGGCTTGGCGGCTCATGCGGTCTTCGTAGACGAGGATGTAGGCGCGTTCGAAGATGGCGATGAGGAGCTCGAAGAGGACGTTGCGGCGTTCGATTTGCTCGGGCGTGAACGGTTTCTCGGGACGTAGCTGCGTCATGAGTTGGAGGTCGGCGTTGTCGAGAACGAGGCGGAGAAATTTCGCGTAGTCGTCGGAGAGCCGCAGATAGACCTCTTCGTCGTCGTTCTGGCGTTCCTTTCGCTGCTCGCGGAGAAACACGACGATGGCGAAAGGCAGACCGATGATGGTCACGATGTAGCTAAGCGCTTCGAGCCATTCGAGCGTCGTCATGACTCGAAGATAAGGCGCGGGCGGGGAGGGTCAAATCGGGGGGCTGAGGGGCGGAAGAAGCTCCAAGCTCCAAGCTCCAAGATCCAAGATCCAAGATCCAGAGAAACTCCAGAACCAAAAAAGCGGCGGACTCGGGGTCCGCCGCGGAAAGGGCCATTCGATCTGCTCGTAGCTTCGAGTGGAGTTAGTAGTGTTTGACGTAGCCGTTGCGGCGGAGGCGCTCAAGCCAGTGCTCCTGACTGTTGCGAGCCATTTGTTGGATGAGGACGCGCTCGATTTCGTCGCGGACCTGGTCGATGGGCTGGATGCCGGCGTATTTGCGATCTTCGGCGTAGAGGATGAAGCAGCCTTCGGGGAGGATGATGGCGTCGGTGAATTCGCCTTTGTCCAAATTGAAGAGCGGCTCGCTGAACTCGGGTTTGAGGTCGGAGCGTTTTTGCCAGCCCCAATCGCCGCCTTTGGCGCGGCGGGAGTCCTGACTGTATTCGCGGGCGAGGTCTTCGAACTTTTCGCCGGCTTTCAGTCGAGCGAAGACAAGATTGGCTTTGGCCTGGAGATCGGCATCGGTTTCACCCTCGGCGCGGGTGAACTGGATGAGGCGGAGGCGGACGCCGTCTTCCTGNTAGAANCGNTCNTTGTTTTCGCGGTAGAANGTTTCGATGCGGACNGGGCTGACGATGCTCTGCGACTTCCGCTGCTGCTGCCGCATGTATTGGTAAATGATGTCTTCTTCGACTTCCCTGCGGTATTCGCGGAGCGTGGTGCCGCGGGCGTGGAGGTAGGCGAGGAACTTGGAGCGGTCGTTGTCGAATTCCTCGGACTGGATGTCGGCGAGGCGGTTGTCGACGAAGCTGGCGGGGATCTGCTTCTTCTCGTCCTTGCGGAACTCCTTCACGATGAGGACGCGATCGATGAGGGACTGGATAACCTCGTCCTGGAGTTGCTCGAGTTTCTCGTTGAACTCGCGTTCGCTGCGGGCGTCGCGTTGGAGTTGCGCGATGAGCGGAGCGATTTCGCGACGGACGTCGTCGACGGTGATGACCTTGTCCTCGGCGATCGCGGCAATGCCGTTGGCGAAGCGGAGGTTGAGGTTATCGTCGGAGGTTTGATTCTGACCGAGGGCGACGGTGGCGAGGCCGAGAGTGAGAGCGGTGAAGCGACAGAAACGACCAATCGTCATGGAGCAGTGGGATCGGGCAGGTTGTTCAAAAATGCGATGATTTCGCGCAAACGTAGAAGGGGCTTCGGGGCGGTCAACCTTGGAAACCGGGTTCCCACCTGCACCCAGTCGTCCCGGCGGCCGGAATTCCGAAGACACTTCAGGCGGTTCGATTCGGTTTCGACGGAAAGGATGTTTTTTTGTTCCGCGCGGATGCGTATCTCGGTGATGAGGAGCAAGGCGCGCACTTCGTCGCCGAATTTGCCGAAGCGGTCTCGCAGTTCAGTTTCAATTTCCTTCAGGCGGGCGGTCGTCTCGGCCATCGCGAGACGGCGGTAGAAATCGATGCGGAGGCGGGTTTCGGGCAGATAGGAGGCGGGCAGGCGGGCCTGGATCTTGGGGACCTCGACGACGTTTTCGTCTTCGGCGTCGCGCAGGGCGGTGTAGCCATCCTGGTGGCGGCCACGAGCGGAGGCGGCGTTCGATTTGCCCTCGGCTTCGCCGACGAAGACGAAGTCGAGTTTGACGCTGGCGCGGATGGCGGCGGCGGTTTTTTCGCCTTTGAGACGCGCGACGGACTGGCGGAGGAGCTGGCAGTAGAGTTCGAAGCCGACGCCGACGATGTGGCCGCTTTGTTCGGCGCCGAGGAGGTTGCCGGCGCCGCGGAGTTCGAGATCGCGCATCGCGATGCGAAAGCCGGCGCCGAGCTGGTTGTGCTGACGCATGGCGGTGAGGCGCTGGCGGGCGACTTCGAGCAGGCGCGTGTGGCGATGGAGAAGGAGATAGGCGTAGGCCTGGTGTTTGAAGCGGCCGACGCGTCCACGAAGCTGATACAATTGCGAAAGGCCGAAGCGGTCGGCGCCCTCGATGATGATCGTGTTGCAATTGGGGATATCGAGACCGCTCTCGATGATCGTGGTGCAGACGAGCACGTGATATTTGCCGGCGACGAAGTCGGTCATGACGTGTTCGAGTTCGGCGGGCTCCATCTGGCCGTGGCCGACGCCGATGGAGAGATCGGGCAGAAGTTCGCGGAGGCGAGCGGCGAGGAGATCGATCGTCTGGACGCGGTTGTGGAGATAGAAGACCTGGCCGCCGCGGCGGATCTCGTGGCGGACGGCGTCGACGATGATTTTTTCGTCGTAGGTTTTGACGATCGTCTGGATCGGGTGGCGGTTGGTCGGGGCCGTTTCGATGACGCTCAAATCGCGCGCGCCGGTGAGCGCGAGGTAGAGCGTGCGCGGGATCGGCGTGGCGCTCATCGAAAGGACGTCGACGGTGGCGCGCATGCGCTTGAAGACCTCCTTGTGCTTCACGCCGAAGCGTTGCTCCTCGTCGATGACGACGAGTCCCAGATCTTTGAATACAACGTCGCTTTGCAGCAGGCGATGGGTGCCGACGAGGATGTCGACGTGACCGGCGGCGGTCTCGGCGATGATTTTCTTCTGTTCCTGGCGCGAGCGGAAGCGGCTGACCATCTCGATCGCGATCGGGTAGCCGGCCATGCGTTCGCGGAACGTGTTGAGATGTTGCTGCGCGAGAACGGTGGTGGGGACGAGGACGGCGACCTGGCGTCCGCCCTGGACGGCCTTGAAAGCGGCGCGGATGGCGACCTCGGTCTTGCCGAAACCGACGTCGCCGCAGATGAGGCGGTCCATGGGGCGGGTGCGCTCCATGTCGGCCTTGGTGTCGGTGATGGCGCGAAGTTGGTCGCGGGTTTCGGTAAACGGGAAGGAGGCTTCGAATTCTTTTTGCCAAGTGGTGTCGGGCGGGAAGGCGAAGCCGGGCTGGGCTTCGCGCGCGGCGTGGATGCGGAGAAGTTCGGCGGCGAGGTCGACGGTCGCGCGCTCGGCGGCGGCGCGGGCTTTTTCCCAGCGGCCGGAGCCGATGCGACCGAGCTGGGGCTTGGTTTTGCTGAGGCCGACGTAGCGGCTGATGAGATGNGATTCCTGGAGCGGGACGTGGAGCGTGACGTGGTCGTCGAACTCGAGAGAGATGACCTCGCGCACGCCCTGGGCCGTATCCAGTTTTGTGAGACCGCGGTAGAGGGCGATGCCGTGCTGGAGGTGGACGACGAAGTCGCCCTCGACGAGTTCGGCGAAATCGAGGAGCTGATCGATTTGGGCGCGGTGGGCGACGGCGCGGGTGTTGACGGGGGCGCGGCGTTGGCGCTGGCGGCCGAAGATTTCGGTTTCGGTGACGACAATGAGGCCGCGGGACTTCGGGGCGAGGTGGAGGGGCTTGAGTTTGGCGCCTGGGGTTTCGGGGCGGAGCGTGAGGCGAAAGCCCTCGTTCAATGAGCCGCGGAGAAATTGCGGCTTCAGGGATTTGAAGCGGGAATCCTCGTCGAGGATTTCGCGGATGCGTTGTTCTTCGCCGTCCTTGGTGACGACAAAGGAGATGGCGTAGCCGGATTTCTTCCATTCGACGAGTTGGAGGAGAAATTTGGCGCGGGCTTCTTCTTCGACTTGGAGGCGTTCCTGGGCGACGAGCGAGTCGGAGGGAAAACTACGATGGAGCGAGAGCGGTTCGGTGTCCCAGGTGATCTCGTGCTCGGCGGTGTCGAAAAGGGCGGAGGCCTCGTCGATGTCGCTGACGGCGAAGGCGGCGGCGCATTTTTCGAGGAGCGGCGTGAGTTGATCGCCGGACTCGCGGGCGACGGCGCTGAAGATTTCGTCGAGTGAGGCGGGTTCGAGAAAGAGAAGATGGGCGCGGGGCGTGACGTAGTCGGCGATGCCGGTTTTCGACGGATCGAGTTTAACGCGCGAGGAAGCGGAGATCGTGATGCTTTCGACGGTGGCGCCGGAGCGTTGCGTGACGGGATCGAAGGCGCGGATTTCCTCGATCTGGTCGCCGAAGAAATCGAGGCGGTAGGGTTCGCTGGCGGTGACGGGGTAGACGTCGATGATACCGCCGCGGATCGCGTAGTGGCCGGGCGCTTCGCAGACGGCTTCGGAGTCGTAGTCGAGTTGTTGCAGGCGCTCGAGCAGGCCCTGGAAGGATTGTTCCTGTCCGCGGGAAAGCGTGAATTCGCGGGTGGCGAATTCTTCGATGGCGGGAACGGGTTGCGCGAGGGCGGCGGGGGTGGTGACGAGAAGGAGTTGGGAGTTGAGAGATGAGGGTTGAGAGTTGAGGGAGCGGGTGGCGCGGAGTTTGGAGAGGGCGGTGTAGCGGTCGTTCGAGGCGGCGATCGCTTCGCGCATGTCGCGGGCGTCGGGCATCGATTCGGGAAACACGAGCGTGGTGGGCGCGTGTTTGTCGGCGTCGATCGAGCGGAAAAAGGCGACGTCCTCGGCGAGTTCTTCGGCGCTCTTGAGGTCGGCGGCGACGATGATCCAGACGGGCGAAGGGTGCTGGCGCGTGAGTTCCGCGATCACGGCGCCGCGCGCCGGCGGGGTGACGCCGGTGTGTTTGTGACGCGCGGTGAGGGCCGAAGCGGGCATGAATCAAAAAGTAGGAAGCGAGGATCCGGTGGGACGCAACCTGCGTGGTTGGAACCACGAAGGGACACGAATGAACACGAAGGACGGACGTTTCGTCCACTCGCTTACGCTCGCAGCTCGCTGCTACTCGGGGGGCGGGAAGTTCGCGAGGGCGGCGCGGGCGGCGGCTTCTTCGGCGGCTTTTTTGGAGGGGCCGCGGCCGCGGCCGAGTTCGCGGTCCTTGACGAAGACGGCGAACTCGTAGGCGCGGGCGTGGTCGGCGCCTTCGGTGGCGATCAGCTGATAGCGGACGGCGTGGTTGCCGTGGATGGGTTGCACGAGTTCCTGCAGGCGGCCTTTGGGATTTTCGTCGTGTTCGACGGATTGGAGACGCGTGGGCAGGTCGCCGTAGAGGCTGAGGACGATGCGGCGCGTGGTGGTGAAATCGCTGTCGAGATAGAGCGCGCCGACGACGGCTTCGAACGCGTCTTCGAGCGAGGAGGCGCGCTGGCGTCCGCCGGTGGATTCCTCGCTCGTGCCGAGCAGGAGGCAGCGGTCGAGACCGAGTTCGCGGGCAAGTTCGACGAGGAACTGACCCTTGGCGAGCGCGGCGCGGCGTTTGCTCAAGACACCTTCGCGGTCGCCGGGGAAAAGTTGGAAGAGCTCCTGAGTGAGGATGAGTTGAAGGACGGCGTCGCCGAGGAATTCGAGACGCTGATTGCTTTCGGCGACGTCGGGGTGTTCGGGGAGAAATGACGTGTGCGTGACGGCGCGCTCGAGCAGCGCGGGATCGCGGAAGGTGTAGGTGAGCCGGGCCTGGAGTTGTTCGAGCGGGCTCATGAGCTGGCGCTGGCGTAGCGGCGGAGGCCGGCGTTGAAGACGAGCACGGTGACGCCGAAACAGATGACGGTCCACGCGCCGAGCCAGAGCGCCCAGCCGGGATCGAAGCCGTGAAGGATGGTGCTCGCGGGGGCGTTACTGACGACAACGACGGGTAGGAGATAAACGAACAACCAGCGGGAGACGACGCCGGTGAACGCGCGGCGTGGCATGCGCGAGAACTCGGTGAGCGTGAAGTAGCCGCCTTCGAGGCCCTGGGAGTTGCGGAGGAAAAACGCGAGCGACATCGAGAGAACGAGGACGCTGTAGTGGATCACGAGCCCGCAAAGAATCATGAACGCGTAGAGGGCGAGATCGACGAGGCCGGGTTGGAGGCCGAGTTGGCGCGCGGCGTAGACGACGATGGCGATGGCGATGACGGCGTTGACGAGGCCGTCGGGGTCGAGCTTGCGGGTGGACGCCATGAACAGGACGTTGCCGGGCTGCGCGAGCACGAAGTCGAAATTGCCGGTGCGGACGTTGCGGCCCATCTCGAAAATGCTGCTCCAGAAAAAGCCCATGAGCAGGCGCTGGATGAGCATGGAGGTGCCGACGAGGAGGATCATCTCGTATTTGCTCCAGCCGGCGATGGACTCGGTGTGGCGGTAGATGACGGAGATCGTGAGGATGTTGACCGTCATCCAGAAGAGTTCGACGAGCGACCAGACGAAGAAGTCGCCGCGGAACATGAGCGTGCGGACGATCGAGTAGCGGGCGCTGGCGAGCCAAACGCGGAGGTAGTGCATCATGGCGTCAGCCTCCGACGGCGGTGTGGCGGCGGAGGCCGCGCACCCAGAGCAGTTGATTGACGGCGAGGAGGGCGATGACCCAGAACGCCTGGATCATGAAGCCGTGCATGATCTCGGTCGGATCGCTGAGGCGTCCGGTGAAGATCGCGGCGGGGAAATACATCTGGTAGTAGAACGGAAGGAATTTCGAGATCGCGTAGGCCCAGGGCGGGAGCAGATCGAGCGGGAAGAGTTGTCCGCCGAAAAGCGATTCGATCGCCATCGAGAGGATGACGAAGCCTTGGATTTCGAGGAACCAAAACGTCAGCAGGCCGAAGCAGTAGGCGATGCTGAATTGGATCATGGCGGAGAGCGCCATGGCGCCGAGACCGACGCCGATGCGCCACGGTTCGGACGGGAACGAGAGAACGTGATAGAGAAACGGCATCGCGATGAGCAGCGGCACGAGCACGAGTCCGCCGGTGACGAGACGCGCGGCGACGAAGATGCTGAAGCGATAGCCGAAGTAGTTGATGGGTTTCAGGAGGAACTGATTGATCAGCCCCATGCGGATGTCCTCGCTGATCTGGTAGTCCTCGTTGAAGGCGCTGATGAAGAATTGAAGGATCAGCAGCGTGACGAAGTAGGTGAGCGTTTCGTTGAGCGAGTAGCCGCCGAGTTCGTTTTCGCCCATGTAGGCGGCGCTCCAGAGGATGAAGACCGCCGCGAGGTGGAACACGGAGAAGAAGCCGCGAACGACGAAGTTGACGCGGTAGACCAGATTGCTCTGGAGGCCGATGAGGAAGGCGTGGCGGTATTTGTTGAGGGAGGCGAACACCGGAGGCGTGGCGCTGTTTTTAACGGAAGGAAACGGCGGGAATGAGGCGGTCGAAGCGAAGGGACGGCTCGGCGGACGGGACGTCGGGCGCCACCTAGGACTTCAGGGTGAAGCGTTCGATGACTTCTTTGGCGAGGTTGCGGTAGGCGGTGGCGCCGGGGTTGGAGTTGTCGTAGGCGAAGATGGTTTTGCCGAAACTGGGGGCTTCGCTGAGACGGACGGTGCGCGGGATGACGGTTTTGAAGATTTTGTCGGGGAGATGTTGTTTCACCTCTTCGACGACCTGGCGGGAGAGATTGGTGCGCATGTCGAACATGGTCATGACGACGCCACCGAGCTCGAGGCCGTCGTTGACGTGCGCGGATTTGAGGCGATCGACGTTGCGGAGGATTTGGCCGAGGCCTTCGAGCGCCATATATTCGCACTGGAGGGCGATGAGCAGGTAGTTGGCGGCGGCGAGGCTGTTCATCGAGAGCATGCCGAGGGCGGGCGGGCAATCGATGATGATGGCGCGGTAGGTTTCGGCGGCGCGGATCGGCTCGAGAACGGAGCGGAGGCGGAGGAGATAGTTTTCGGACTGGGCGAGTTCGACCTCGGCGGCGGCGAGGTCTTCCTCGGCGGGGATGAGCGCGAGGTGTTCGTAGCTGGTGGGCACGATCATCTCGGCGGCGGTGCCTTCGCCGTGAAGGGGGCCGTAGAGGCTTTTGCCGGCCTGCTTTTCGATGCCGATGGCGCTGGTGGCGTTGGCCTGCGGGTCGAGGTCGACGAGGAGCGTGGGGATTTTTTTGTCGGCCAGCGCGGCGGCGAGGTTGACCGCGGTGGTGGTTTTGCCGACGCCACCTTTTTGGTTGGCGATGGTGAAGACGGTGGTGGGCATGCGGAGGATGGCTAAGGGCGAAATGCGGCTAAGCAAGCGTGACGACGCGAAGCGGTTTGGCGCCGCGCTTCATTTCAGTTCTTGCGGAGCAGAATTCTTTTCTGCAACGTGCCGCTCTTCATTCGAAGGCGCGGTAGCCAAGTGGTAAGGCCGAGGTCTGCAAAACCTCTATGCGCCGGTTCAATTCCGGCCCGCGCCTCCAAATTTTTTCGGAGGTTCAGCTCGCGACGGAGTTCGCGGCTTTGGCGGGGAAGGGGATCGCGGTGTCGCCGACTTGGTAGTCGGTGAGCACGGAGAAACGGAAGGTGGAGCCTTCGCCGGGACGGCTTTCGACGGAGATCGTGCCACCCATGAGTTCGCAGAGACGCTTCGAGATGAGGAGGCCGAGGCCGGTGCCATCGCGACGGCGGCGAGCGGAGGAATCGACCTGGGTGAACGGTTGGAAGAGGAGCGCGAGCTTTTCGGGCGGGATGCCGACGCCGGTGTCGCTGACGGCGAAGAAGAGACGCGCGGTGCGGACGCCGCCGTCGCCATGTTCGCCGCGCGAGCAGGAGAGTTGCACGGTGACGCCGCCGCGTTCGGTGAATTTGAGGGCGTTGCCGATGAGGTTGACGAGGATCTGGCGGACGCGGCTTTCGTCGCCGTTGACGAAGACCGGAACGCCGGGATCGAGGCGGAAATCGAGTTTGAGCGCGGCGGCGCGCGCCTGGTCGGCGAAGAAGGCGCAGACCTCCTCGACGCATTTTTGCGGGGAGAACTGGGTGTGCTCGATCTCGACTTTTCCGGCTTCGATTTTGGAGAGGTCGAGGATGTCGCCGATGAGCTTTTCGAGGGCGAGGCCGCTGGTGTGGATCATCGCGACGCTNTCGCGCTGCGCGGGGGTGAGCGGGGTGTCGTTGAGGAGGCGGGCGAAACCGATGACGCCGTTGATGGGCGTGCGGATTTCGTGGCTGACCATGGCGAGGAATTCGCTCTTGGCACGGTCGGCGTCTTCGGCGGCTTCCTTGGCGCGGAGGAGCGCGGCTTCGGCGTCGCGGCGATCGGTGATGTCGTGTCCGACGGCCTGATACTCCACGGTTTCGCCATAGGTGTCCTTGATGGCGCGCTGGGTCCATTGGAGCCAGATGCGTTTGCCATCGGGGAGGTCGAGCTCGCGTTCGAAGGTGGACGGGCTGTCGCTGGTGAATGAGAGGTTTTCGAGGAAGGGGAAGAGGGTGCCGTTGAGTTCGTTGCGTTTGCGTCCAAAGGCGCGGGAGTAGGCGCCGTTGACGAAGGTGAGGCGGCCGTCGGCGCGATAGCGGCAGATGAGGTCGACCTGGTCTTCGACGATGCCGCGGTAGCTGGCTTCGACGTTTTGGAGGGTTTTCGCCATGTGCTCGATCTTGCGAGCGAGGCCGATGATTTCGTCGGGGTCGTTTTCCTCGGAATCGGGGACAACGGCGGTGGCGGCGGTTTCCTTGAGGGTTTTTACCCGCTGAATTAGGGTGCGATCCCAGACGTAACCGCTGAGGACGAGCAGCACGCAGCCGATGATCGCCAAGCCGATGATCCAATAGGCGTCTCCGAGGCGTTCGCGCAGGTCTTCCTGCATCGCGATCGCGATGAGCGCAGCGACCAAGCTCATCGCCAGCGAAAGGATCAGGATCGTTTTGCGGAGCATGGCGGACGCGGCGTGAACGAGAAAGCAGCGAGCTGCAAAGGTGTCTAATTCAAAATTCCGTTAGCTTTTATGGTTGGGATGACACCGGAAGTGGCCCGATTCAGCGCGCGAAAAACGGGTTATGCAGCTTTTCCTGGGCCACCGTGGTGAGAGGGCCATGGCCGCATGCGAGCACGGTGTCGCGGGGGAGCGTGAGGATCTTTTGTTTGTTGTGGCGGAGTTGTTCCTCGAAGTGCTCCTGGCTGCCGCCCATCGAGCCGGCGAAGACCGAGTCGCCGACGATCGCGAGCGGCCAGCTGAGGCCGGTGATATAGAAGGTCGTCATGCCGGGCGCGTGGCCGGACGTGAGGAGGGTCTTGATGGCGAGCGGGCCGACGTGGAAGTGTGCGTTTTCCTTGAATACACGTGCGCCGTCGAGGGAGACGGGTTCGAGTTCGTGCGACCAGACTTCCGCGTTCGTTTCGGCGACGAGGCGAGAGAGGTCGGCAATGTGGTCCTCGTGCGTATGAGTGATGAAAATATAACGGATCTTCACTCCCTCGGCGGCGGCGACGTCGAGCAGGCCCTGGGCATCGGCGCCGGTGTCGAAGGCGGCGGCGAGGCGCGTGCGGGAATCCCAGATTAGGTAACTGTTCACCGTCATGTCTTCGAACGCGGTATTGAAGGCCGCGAAGCCGGTGGGGAAGTCGGGCTGTTGTGGATACCAGGCTTTGGTGGCGGAGGCCTCGAGGGCGTCGGGGCTCAAGCGCAGGTGCCGGGCGACCCGGCGGAGGACCGCGATATGCGGGCGGCCGGCTTTCAGGGCGGTGAGTTCGGCGACGGAAACCTCGGCGCGAGCGGCGAGGTCGGCGTCGGTGATCTTCAGGCCGCGCTGGGCCTTGGCGATGATATCGTTGAAATTATCCTCGAGAGGGATTCGGGCCATGGGCGCAGTAGACGCGGGCCGCGGGTTCTCGCAAGTTTTCTTCAAGCGTCGGGCCGCGAACGCAAACAGCTGACCTGTCGCGTCTAGAATCTTTGCATAAACTCTATAGCCGGCTTGCTATAGACGTTATATGCGCTAATGTCGGGCTGTTCTATGCTAACCGATAAACTNAAAGCCCTCGCGCANACCAGAGCGAAACTGGCCGAGCTGGAGAACAGTGTCGCAGCGGAGCTCAACAAAGAGCTGGCCGCGTTGCCTGCCAAATATGGCTATGACGATCCGCAATCCTTTATCGAGGCCGTGAGAGCGGCGACGGGCGGGAAAGGCGGTCGCAAGGTGGCCAAGGCCGCCAAGCCGAGCGCTTCCAAGCGTCGCAAGCGCGCGGTGATCACCGACGAGACCAAGGCGAAGGTGAAGTCGCTCGTGGAGTCTGGTAAGACGGGCGAGGAAATCGCGAAGAGCGTCGGCATCTCGCTGCCGAGCGTGCAGAACATCAAGAAGGAGCTCGGCCTGGTGAAGGCCCGCAAGAAGTAAGCTCGCTTCCACTTGTATTTCGAAGCCCTCGTTTCGACGAGGGCTTTTTTGTTTATCTTCACGAGCGGAGGGTGTGAGTTCGCGCGATGTCGTCCGAAACCTTGTATATTCAAGCCTGCACGAACGGGAGATTGCACGATGCGTGCGAGCCGTCGATCGCGCCGATAAACCGGGGATTTCTTTACGGCGACGCGATCTACGAGGTGTGGCGGACGTATGAGGGTGTGCTCTTCGCGTGGCAGGAACATTGGGAGCGGCTGGAGCGCTCGGCGGCGGCACTTCATCTCGCGTTGCCGCTCGGGCCGAAGGAAGCGTTGAGCGAAATCAGGCGAACGGTGGCGGCGTATCGCGAGCGGACGGGAGCGGCGGGAGAGTTTTATGTCCGGCTGCAGATCACGCGCGGAGGCGGCGCGATCGGGCTCGATCCGGCGCTGGCGGACCGGAGCGATTATGTGCTGCTCGTGAAAACGAATCCGGATCTGACAATCGAAGCAGCGAACGAAGGGATGCGGCTGTCGATCGCGACTTCGCTGCGGCGCAATCCGATCGGCAGCCTGAACCCCGCGTGGAAGACCGGAAACTATCTCAATAATCTGCTTTGCTTGCGCGAGGCGCGCAGTCGAGGCGCGGAGGAAGTGGTGATGTTGAATCAGGCCGGAGAGATCGCGGAGGCGGCGGTGATGAACATCGCGTTCGTGCGCGATGGCGACGTTGTCACTCCGCCGATGAGCGCGGGGATTTTGGGCGGCACGACGCGGAAAATTTTGATGGAGAAAGTTGCGCCGTCGGCCGGCGTGCAGATGCGCGAAGAGGCTATCAGGCCGGAGCAGTTGAAGGAGATGGACGAGTGTTTCTTGCTCTCGACGACCAAGGATCTCGCGCCGGTCGCGAGCATCGATGGACACCGCTTCAAGCTCGGGGGCGAGACGGTGACGATGCGGCTGAAGCGGGCGTTCGAGGCGTATGCGAAGGAGTATGCGCGGACGAAGCCGGAGCTGCGGGTGTGAAATAAGAACGCAGCTTCGCGTGCGAGTGAGCTGCCAGGTTTCGATTTAGTAGCGCGCGAGGGACGGATCGATTTCGTCGGCCCAGGCGGCGATGCCGCCGGCGATGTTGGTGGCGGCGTCGAAGCCGTTGGCGCGGAGGAATTGGGTGACGCGCTGGCTGCGGGCGCCGTGGTGACAGAGCACGAGCAGTTGTCGGTCGCGCGGGAGCGAGGCGAGGTTTTCGGGGATTTGTCGCATCGGAACGAAGTGCGCTTCGGGCACGCGACAGATCTCGGTTTCCCACGGTTCGCGGACGTCGATCAGCGCGACCTTGTCGGGAGCGTTGCGCAGGAGCGCGGCGGCTTCGGTGACGGAGATTTCGGGCGGGTAGTCCATGGCGGGAGGAGAAGCGGGAGTGGCGGCGGATTGGGGATGTGTTGAAGATTTGGATACAGGAGCGTCGCCGCAGCACGGGCAGACGGGGTTGCGCGAAAGCGAGAAGGTTTGGAAGCGCTGCGCGAGGGCGTCGTAGGTGAGAAGTCGGCCGCGGAGCGGTTCGCCGATACCGGCGGCGAGCTTGATGGCTTCGAGGGCTTGGAGGCTGCCGATGACGCCGCAGAGCGCGCCGATCACGCCGGCTTCGCCGCAGCCGGGAACGCTGCCGGGCTGGGGCGGTTCGGTAAACAGGCAGCGGTAGCACGGGGCGCCGCGAGCGGGATCGAAGACGGAGACCTGGCCCTCGAATTTGAAGATGCTGCCGAAGACGAGGGGCTTTTGGGCGGCGAAGGCGGCGTCGTTGTTGCGATAGCGGGCGGTGAAGTTGTCGGTGCCGTCGAGCACGATGTCGTAGTGGGAAAACAAGGACACGGCGTTTTCGTCGGTGACGCCGTCGGAATGCTCGACGACGCGGATGTGCGGGTTGAGCGCGCGGAGGCGGCGGGCGGCGGAGGCGACTTTTGGTTCGCCGACGGAGGCGGTGTCGTGGAGAAGCTGGCGCTGGAGATTGTGATCTTCGACGCGGTCGAGGTCGGTGATGCCAAGCGTGCCGATGCCGGCGGCGGCGAGGTAGAGGGCGGCGGGGCTGCCGAGACCGCCGGCGCCGATGACGAGGATGCGGGCGGCGGCGAGGCGGCGCTGGCCCTCGACACCGAGTTCGTCGAGCAGGAGGTGACGGGAATAGCGCGAGAGCTCCGCGGGCGTGAGGCTGGGCAGCGAGTCGGGCATGAGGGCGGAAAGTCGCGAGGCGGGGCGCGGCTCGCAAATGAAATTGCGCTGCGGAGGGCGGTGATTGGGAATGGCGCGGCATGCGTTTTCTTGGAATCGACTACGGCACGCGTCGGATCGGGCTCGCGTTTGGCGACGAGCTCGGCGTGGCGACGCCATTGCCGGCGTTGACGGAAGCGGACCCGGCGAAGCGGTGGCAGGCGTTGCTCGAAGTCGCGCGGGCGAGGCGGGTGTCGGAGATCGTGGTCGGGCATCCGTTGAACATGGACGACACGGTCGGGCCGAAGGCGAAGGAGGCGGAGGCGCTGGCGGAGAAATTGCGCGGGGAGCTGGGGCTGCGCGTGCACCTGGTCGACGAGCGGCTGACGAGTTACGAGGCGGAGGCGACGATCGCGAAGGCGAAGCGGCGGGAGGTGCGCGCGAGCGGGTTGATCGATTCGCGGGCGGCGACGTTGATCCTGCAGGATTTTTTGGATCAGCAGAATCCGCCGCTGTTGGAACCGCCGGAGGACGAATGAAGAACGAGGAAGCGAAAAAGGTCACCCGGTGGAAATGCGTGTGCGCGTATGACGGCGGGTATTTTGCGGGCTGGCAGAGTCAGGCGGGCGGGAAGGCGGTGCAGGATGTGATCGAAGTGCGGATCGCGGAGATATTCGGAAAACCGATACGGATTCACGGCAGCGGTCGGACGGATGCGGGCGTGCACGCGCTGGGGCAGGTGTTTCATTTCGACGCGGAGTGGCGGCATGGACCGGAGAAGTTGCTGGCGGCGTTTCGGATCGGGCTGCCGCGAGCGATCCAGGTGAAATCGATTCGCGCAGCGGCGGAGGATTTTCACGCGCGGTTTCAGGCGACGGGAAAACGTTACGAGTATCGGGTGCATTGCGGAGATGCGGACCCGTTCACGCGTCCGTATTGCTGGCCGTTTTTTCGTCCGCTGGATGTGGAAGCGATGCGCGCGGCGGCGGAGGTGTTGAGGGGGCGGCACGATTTTCGGGCGTTCACGGCGTTGAACGGCCCGGCGCGGGAGGACACGGTGCGGGAGTTGCGGAGGCTGGACGTGACGCGGCGCGGGCGGATGGTGCGGATTGTGGCGGAGGCGGACGGATTTCTCTACAAGATGGTGCGAAGCCTCGCGGGCGTCCTGGTGTCGGCGGGCGAGGGCAAGCTGTCGACGAAGCAGGTGCGGGAGATTCTGGCGTCGCGCGAGCGGACGGCGGCGGTGCAGACGGCGCCGCCGCAGGGACTATTTCTTGTGCGGGTGTTTTACGGAAAATGAAAGCGACGCTGCGGGAAATGGGGCGCGGGTTGGGCGACGTGGTGTTTCCGCCGAGTTGCGTGAACTGCCGCGGGCTGGTGGAGGACGGCGGGGAGTTGCGGCATGTGTGTGCGAAGTGCGTGGGGTTGATCGATCGCGTGCGCGAGCCGCACTGCACGACGTGCGGGCATCCTTTTTATGGCGTGGTGGAGGGGGAGCGGATGTGTCCGCATTGCGAAGGGCTGGCGCCGGCGTTCAACGAAGGGCGGACGGCGGTGTTGTTGAAAGGGCCGGGGCGGGCGCTGGTGCATGAGTTGAAGTATCATCGGGGGCTGCACGTGTTGCGGGATATCGAGACGCTGTTTCGGCGGGCGGCGCATGTGCTGGAGCTGGCGCGAGGGGCGACGCTGGTGCCGGTGCCGCTGCATCCGCGGAAGCTGCGGGAGCGCGGGTATAATCAAAGCGAACTGATTGCGGAATGTCTGGCGCGGGCGGCGGGCGGGGGCGCGATGGTGCGGGCGGTGTTGCGGCGGACGGTGGACACCGTGTCGCAAACGCATCACGACCGGAGGACGCGGCAATTGAACCTCAAAAATGCCTTTGCACTCGCCGAGGGCGTGCCCATAAGTGCCGGCCATTCTTACCTGCTGGTCGACGATGTTTTCACGACGGGTTCCACTCTCAACAGTTGCGCATTGGTCCTGCGGCGGGCGGGTTGCACGCAGCTGAACGTCGTTACCTTTGGCCACGGCTGACGCATCATGAGTCATTTCAACAAGCCGACCTATTCGGTCCGCCGCACGCGCAAGAAAGAGATCCCGCAAGGGCTCTACACCAAGGACCCCGTTTCGGGCGAAGCGGTCTTCACCAAGGAGATCGAGGACAACCAGATGGTGGTGCCGAAGAGCGGCCATCATTTTCCGATCGGCGCGCGGGAGCGGATTCGGCGGCTGATGGACGAAGGCTCGTTCGTGGAGAGCGGGGCGACGATCAAGTCGGGCGATCCGCTGCAATTCGTGGATTCCGGCGCCGTATCCGGTGCGGATCAAGAAATACGAAAAAGAGAGTGGTTTGCCGGAGGCGGTGATCACGGGGACGGGGAAAATTCACGGCATCGACGTGTCGATCGCGGTGATGGATTTCCGGTTCTGCGGCGGCACGTTGGGTTCCGCGGCGGGAGAAAAGATCACGCGGACGATCGAAACGGCGCTGCAGCGGAAGATTCCGTGCATCATTTTCAGCACGTCGGGCGGCGCGCGCATGCAGGAAGGCATTTTGTCGTTGATGCAGATGGCGAAGACGAGCGCTGCGCTCGCGCGGCTCGCGGCGGCGAAGCTGCCGTATATTTCGGTGCTGACGCATCCGACGACCGGCGGGGTGTCGGCGAGTTTCGCGACGCTGGGCGACGTGATTCTCGCGGAGCCGGGGGCGTTGATCGGATTCGCGGGGCCGCGCGTGATCAAGGACACAACGAAGCAGACGCTGCCGCCGGGATTCCAGACGTCGGAGTTTCTGCTGAAGCACGGATTGATCGATCAGATCGTGAGCCGGCTCGAGATGCGGGACCGGCTGCGGGATCTTTTGCTCGCGTTGCACGTGAAGAAGAAACCGGCGCAAGCCGTGGCGGCGAAAAAGTGAACGTGTGCCGTGCGCGGGTGATCGCGCGCGGCGGGCGGCGAGTCAAACGCGCGCGAGCACGATGGACGAACGGGCGGGATATCGGGCGTTGGTCGAGCGGCTGTTTGCGCTGAAGCCGCGTGGACGCAGCCTGGGGATCGATCGCATGCGGCCGTTTGCGGCGGCGCTGGGGCATCCGGAGCGGAAAGTGCCGGTGCTGCATGTGGCGGGGACGAATGGGAAAGGGTCGGTCGCGGCGATGTTGGAGGCGATTCTGCGGAGCGCGGGGTGGCGGGTCGGGCTGTATACGTCGCCGCATCTGGTTCATCTGGGCGAGCGCGTGCAGGTGAATCGCGAGCGGCTGACGGAAGAGGAAATCATGGCGTTTGCGCGCGAGCTGGGGCCGGTGGCGGAGCGGATCGCGCGAGAGAAGGGGGATGAGCTGCGGCCGTCGTTTTTCGAGTGGATGACGGCGATGGCGTTCTTGCAGTTCGAGCGGCAGAGGTGCGATGTCGCGGTGGTCGAGGTGGGATTGGGCGGGGAATTCGACGGGACGAACATCGTGGATCCGGAGTTGAGCGTGATCACGTCGATCGGGCTGGATCACTGCGAATGGCTGGGCGATTCGATTGAGGGGATTGCGCGAGCGAAGGCGGGGATCATCAAGCCGGGGCGGCCGGTAGTGATGGGGCGGATACCGGCGGAGGCGGAGCGCGTGGTTCGCGAAACGGCGGAGCAGCGCGGCGCCAGGTGTGTTTCGGTGCGCGAGGTTTTTTGGCGAGGAGAGCGAGGCGTATCCGCGTTCGGCGCTCGCGGGCGTGTATCAGCGTTGGAACGCGGGGACGGCGGTGTTGGCGGCCCGGACGCTTGGTGAACGATGGCGGATCGACGAGGCGGCGGTTGCGAAAGGGTTGGCGGGGGTTGCGTGGGCGGGCCGATGGGAGAAACGGGAAGTGGGCGGGCGGACGGTGATTCTCGATGCGTCGCACAATCCGGAAGGGGCGGAGACGCTCGCCGTGAATCTGGCGGCGTTGCGGAAAGAAAGCGGGCGCGCGCCGATCATTGTTTGCGGGGTGCTGGGGAAGGAACGGGCGCGTCCGTTGATGGACGCGATCTGTCGCCAGGCGGCTGCGATTCATCTGGTCGAGCCGCGGGAGGTGCGAGCGGTGCCGGCGGAGGAGCTGCGGTCGCTGGTGGCGCGGGAGTTTGCGGGGCCGGTGACGGTGGACGAAGTGTCGCGGATATTTCCCGGAGGAAATCGGTGCGAAGTCGGGCAGACGGGCGACGTGGTGGTGGTGACGGGATCGATCTATCTGTTGGGAGAGGTGATTGCGCGATTGGAGCAGGCGGCGTCGTCGGAAGCTCGATAACGCGTTAAGGCGTTTGCCGAACGACGCGATCAGGCAAAAAACGTCCGTATGGCGGTTGCGTTGTTGAGCTCGATCCCGACTCTCGCGCCATGCGGCGAAGTGGTTCAGTGCTCGTCGTGGATGACAGTCCTGTCGAACGGGAGCTTATTGTCGCGTCGCTTAACGCGGCGGGGCTGCACAAGGAGATTCGCACGGTGCAGAATGGGGCCGAGGCGATCGCGTATCTGAGCGGGGAGGGAATGTTTTCGGATAGGGAGGCGCATCCTTATCCCTGTTTCGTTTTGACCGATTTGAAGATGCCGGTGGCGGATGGGTTCGCGGTGCTCGAATACATGCGGGCGCGGCCGGACCTGGCGATCATTCCGACCGTCGTGTTCTCGGGATCGGCCGATCCCGACGACGTGAAAACGGCGTATCAGCTCGGGGCCAGCAGTTACCTCGTGAAGCCGAGCACGTCCGAGGGGCTGCGGAAGTGTCTGCAGACGCTTTATGATTACTGGACGATGTGCGAGGTGCCCGCGGCGCAGCCGAGTGGCGAGAGCGTGAAAACGGAGAGCCGCGGGAAACTGGGCGAGCGTTTCACGCGTGAGCCGTTTCCGTCGCAGCGCGCCGAGCCTCCGAGGAGTTGACGGCGCGAGTGGCGAGCGGCGGCGAGGCGATCAGGCGAGCTGGACGAGTTCGGACGTGGGCGGGACGTCCTTGATGATCTGCGACGGTTCCGGGCCGACGCCGAGGTAGCGGAGGTTGGGAAGCTTTTCGGCGGTGGGCCAGATTTCGCCGTAATACGCGACGTCGAGGATGCTCTTCATCATCGCGGCGACGTAACGCTGGGCGTTTTGGGGGAGGTCGGCGAAATGGCGGACGGTGGAGATATCTTCGGACCAGCCGGGGTGGCGCGTGTAGACGGGCTGCAGCGTCTTGCGGATGGCTTCGTTGCGCGGGACGTGGTGGTAGCGTTTGCCGTGCGGATCTTCGTAGGCGACGCAGATGAGGAGCTCGCCGCGCCATTCGCCGGAGTGCGTGAGGGCGTCGGATTTGTTGAGCATCAGATCCTGGAAACCGCCGTAGCGAAGGGCGTCGCCNTTNTCNACGGCGTCGAACCANCCGACCATGCGCTGGCGNCCGGTGGAGGTGCCGAACTCGATCTGCTTCAGCTTCGCGGCGAGCGGGTGGGCGTCGTCCATCTGCGTGATGAACGTGTGCGTGCCGACCTTGGTGTCGTAGGCCTTGGCGACGCCGAAGGTGTGTATCCGTTGGACGGGTATGCCGGCGCTCTCGAAGAACTCGGGCGTGAACGTGTGCGAGGCGGTGACGTTGGGCGAGAAGCCGTGACGTTTATCGAGCCAGAAGGCCTGTCCGAATTCGCCGATGATCGTGCGGCCGGCGTGGAGTTCGCGGAGGATGAGTTCGCGGACCTCGCCGATGTTTTGCGCGAGGGCGGTGCCGGCGTTCCAGTAGATTTCGGTGAGGAGCGGGAGGTTGAGCGTGAACGGCTCGGCGCCGCGGAAGCGGGTGAAGTCGAACTCGTTTTTGTCGAAGACGCCCATCTCGATCGCTTCGGCGTTGGCGCGGAGTTCGGCGGCGGTGAGTTTGTCGAAGAAGCCGGCGAACGTATCCGGAGAAACACGACAGACGTGCTGGATCACGCGGAGGGCACGGTCGGCGCGCTGGGCGAGCTTGCGGGCGAAGTAGTTGGGACCCGCGAGGAAATCGGAATAGGTGATCTGCCACTGACCGACCTCGTCGAGGTAGGCGGGCGTGATGCCGCGGCCGGTGGAGCCGCGGGGTTCCTCGCCGAGGATGTTGACGCGGTAGTCCTCCCACGCGAGGTCGAGCAGGCGATGGGTGAGATCGGAGACGAGGGTGCGTTCGTCGATGAGGAGGCGCGAGAGGATGGCGTGGCCTTTCTTTTCGAGCGGACGGGCTTCCCAGAGGAATTTGCGCGGATCGGCGACGACGCCGGCGCCGACGCAGAGGTGAGCGGCGTCGCGCACGACGACGCCGGCGGGGAGGAGGTTGAGTTTCACGCCGCCGGCGGTGTGGCCGGAGTTGGCGCCGCCGTTGACCTTGAGGACGACGGAAACGGGGGAATTGGTGCCGCGGAGTTCGTCAGCGACCTCGGGAATGAGGCGGCCTTTGCCTTCGTCGCCGAGGGAAATGCCGACATCGGCGATGAGCTGACTCGTAAAGGGGAGAAGAGACATGGTTGCTGGTGATCGTGCAACCGAGCTTCTGGTTGAAACCCCTGTTGCGGGTAGGGAAAGAGCGGAGCGCGGAAGGCAGGGCAAACAAAATTCCGGGCGGCCCCGCGTCACGGGAACGGGGGCCAGGTGCGCTGAAACGCGCGGAGACGTGCAGCGCGGTTGGGCAAAGTGTCATCCATTATATGACACTTTGATGAAGCAATGCGGAGGGGCCGGCGGCGGGAAGTTGCGCCGGTGAGGGTGCGAGGCGAGGAAGTCAGAGGGTTTCGCGGCCGCGGCGTTGGTGGGCGAGCCAAAGGAGAAGTTGAAGCGTGCGCTCGGCGTCGGGGCAGGCGGAGCGTTCCACCAGGAGTTGATGCACGCGTTGGCGAGGGACGCCGAAGGATGCGGGCGAGGCGGGCTTTGTCGCCGTAACGCACGAGGTAGGTGCGGCATTCGTTTGCGAGTTCGTTCCAGAGCGGGGTATCGGGGCCGGGAGAAAGTGTGCGGCCGGGCCGCCGCCGGGAACGCAGAAGCCTTCTGGCGTTGCGGGCGGTGGCGGTCGCGGCTGCGTCGATCGCGAATCGCGAGGGGATCGAGGATGGCGAGGCGGGGGTGGTTGGTGCTGGAGAGCATGGTTGGAGGGGGATGAAGGTGTCATACATTATATGACACTGTAAGTGCAAGCGATAGGCAGTGGTGGAGGGCGAAGGAGCGGGGTTACTCCAAAACCTGAGTGAAGGTTGAGAAAAGTCTCAGTTTGTAGTGGAACTGCGGTTACGGCTGGATGAGGGGTGCCATGACATTCGGAACGCACGGGCGAAAGCGGGCGGACGGATGCCGATTACGCTCCGCCGACGTGAAGCGGTGGCGAGTGTCCACACCGGAAAATCCGGGGGATGCCCGGCGGGCAGAGCAGAGGGCGCAGGCGATGAATCCCGAAACCCAATCGTATGATGAGGACGACGGCGCGGCCGAGGTGACGAGAATCTATCCTCCACAGGTGGATTGCTCGGTGAGTTCCAACGTGAAGTGCATGATGCATCAATTCGTCGATGCCGCGGGCGAGAAGCGGCTGATCCTCTCCATGGAGCCGGGGGAGTATCGGCTGGTTTATACGAACGAATTTCGCTCGGGCTTTCATTCGATGCGGGTGCTCTCCGGTGCGGTGGTGCTGGAGGGACCGACGGCTCGGATCGAAGCGTCGGAAGGAACGGTTCACCGAATCGCCGACGACCGCGCGTTCACCTTCTCGAGCAACCAGTTCACGCAACTGCAATTGTCGGACTCGCGGCCGTTGGATGAAACGGAGTCGGATGATGCACCGGATGTGTATCGAGATCGATTTTGGATGATCGCGATGCCGCGACCAAAGGGACCGACGCCTCCGCGGCGGAATATGATGGTGAGCATCACGCCGGGGCAGGATGGTTCGCCGTAGTCGTGCGTCGGGTTCTGCGCTTAGAAGGGCGCGGGAGGGGAAGGTCGCTGGACGCGGCAGTCCCAAAGCTGAAGCGTTCCCTTGTCTGTCAGCGCGGCAAGCCAGTCGCCATTGTCGGAGCTTGCGAGGAGATACACGCCCTCCGCGCCGTGGGGATGTTGCGCATCGACCGACCAGGCCGCGAGCCAATGCCAGTTGGCGGTGCTCCATACGATGATCAGTCCCTCGGCGCCGCCGGTGAGCAACCGCGAGCCGTCGGGGGTGAAAACCAAATGGCGAACGGCGGCACCGTGTGCCTGGGTGCGGGCGACGAGCGATTTCGCTTGGTGATCCCAGATGGCAAGGCGGCCGTCCTCGGTGCCGGCAGCAAGCAGGAGGTCATTGTCGGAGAACAGCAGACTTGTTTCGTGCGACGCATCGCCGGGTAAGTTCGCAATCTCGCTCGTTTCGAGATCGACCATCCGGAGCAAGCCGCTCCAGTCGCCCAGCGCGAGCCACCGGCCGTTTCGAGAAATGGCGATCGATTTTACCCCCGGGATCGTCGGCAGCGGCCCGGAGTGGGAGGTGAAGGTGTCCAAGTTCCAGACAACCAGCTCACCGCCCTCGTGAGCGAACGCGGCGAGACGGCGGTCCGAAGACAGCGCGAAGGCGGTTATGGCGGATTTGCCGGCGAGGGAGAGAGGCGTCCGTTCGGGCGCAGCGTCGCGCAGGTTTGTTTTCACCAGGCGCCAGTCGGAAGTCAGGGCGAGAAGCTTGCCGTCAGGCGTCGCGGCGAGCGGATGAAACACGGCCGGAAGAGAACGGACTTCCGAAAACGTTGCGGTATCGAAGAGGACGCATCCACCCGGGCGGTCGGTTGCGACGATGAAGGAGGAGTCCGAAGAGAAAGCGATGGAGCCCATCAGGTCCGACCAGAGGTCGGGTCGAATACGTGGACGGCGGGGGCGATCCAGTTTCCACAAGCGGACCGTCCCGTCCATGCTGCCGGACGCGAGCAGGCGTCCATCGCCGGACCAGTCGACGCACCACACGCCCGCCTCATGACCTTTGAAGTCGGCCAGTTTGGTTTTCTCCGAAACGGACCAAAGTTGCAGACGACCATGTTCGCTGCCGACGGCGATGTGGTGGGAATCGGGAGAAAACGCGACGGCGTCGTTGCCGGTGGCGGCGCAGAGCGAGACGAGTTCGGGAGATTCGTCGAACTCGATCAGCGCAATCTCGGCCGATCGAGTGACTGCGAGGTAGCGTCCATCCGGCGAAAAGTGCAGGGCACCGATCCATGCAAGATCACGGAAGCGAGCGATCTCCCTGTGTTTTTCGAGATCGCGAATCAGCACATCGAAGTGCTCGCCAACCTCGTCCTCCCAGTAGATCGCGCAGGCGATGCGGCGAGCGTCCGCCGTGAGCGCCGCAGTGGCGAAGAGGGCGCCGGGTTGCAATGACGCGGCCTGCAGCTGAAACACGACGCTGGATGTGTTGAAGTTCCAAGCTGTGATCGTGGTGTTGTCTGGAGCGGCGGAAGTGAGAAGCACGGTGCCTTGGGCAACAGTCTGATCGAGCGGAATGCCGCGCGCTGCCTGCGGACGTCGTTCGTGGGTGGCGACATCGATCTCGGAGAGATGGAGCGAGGCATCGGTGACAACCACCCTTCCCGCGGTGGAGTCGTAGGCAATGAGACCGTAACAATCGTCGGCCACGATTTTCCGCGCGCCTTTCTTCAGATCGAGAAACACGAGGCGATTGGGTGGGCCGCGTTCGATGAAAACAGCGGTGTCACCTGCGGGGCTCAGGGCGAGGGCGGTGACGGCGGGTCCGCCGACGGAGCCAAACAACCGGCTTTCGTCGCCGGCGCTTTCGTTCCAGAGGACGAACCATTCGAGGCCGCGAAGGTCGTGGCCTGCGGCGGTGGGAAGCTGACGGCGGAGAGCGGTGCGCGCGGCGCCGATGTTGGCGGCGGAGAGCGCGAGTTGCGCGAAGTGGAGGTCGGAGGTGTAGCTGGCGAGACGTTCGTTGGCTTCGGCGCTTTGGCGGAAGGCGGTTTCCTGGGCGGCGAGTTCGCGGAGGGCGAAGTAGTTTCGAACGCCGAGGATTCCGATGACCAGGAGCGCGGCTGCGCCGGCACAGGCGGCGAACCAGGTGAGCGCGCGCAATTGGCGGCGCGTGCGATTCAGTTCCTGGACGGAGCGGCCGGCTTGGGCGAGGCGGACATCGGAGAGCAGGTGGCCGGCGTCGGGGTAGCGTTGGGCGGGATCGAAGTGGCAGGTGCGAAGGAGAATTTCGTTCAACTCGATCAGTTCGGCGGCGTCGGAACGCACGGCGGTGTCGGGGGGTAATTCGGGAAATCGCGAGGGAGGAAGACCGGTGGCGAGTTCGTAGATGACTTTGCCGAGGCTGTAGAGATCGGCGCGCGCGGAGCCGGTGCCTTCGGGCGCGGCGTATTCGGGCGTGCCGACGGAGGAGATGGTTTGGTCGGTGGCGGCGACGAGGCCGATGTCGGCGATTTTCGCGTGGCCGTCGACGAGGATGATGTTGGAAGGCTTGATGTCGCGGTGGAGCAAACCGGCGCGGTGAAGATCGCCGAGCGCGGTGGCGAGTTCGGCGGCGAGGCGCAGGCAATCGGCGGCGGGCAGGCGGCGGCGGCGCGAGAGGAGCTCTTTCAGCGTGAGCGGCACGTAGCGCTCGGGATCGATGTCGAGGCCGGTGTCGGCGTCGTCGGCGAGTTCCATCACGTAGTAGAACCGGCCGGCGGTGTCGTCCCGTCCGACATGGAGCAGCGCGAGCTGGCGCGGCTGATCGCGGACGGCTTGTTGGAAGTGGGTGATGCCGTCGAGTTCGCGGAAGAACGGACGGTCGTCGGCGAAGCGGTCGCGGCGAATGATTTTGATGGCGCGAAGGACGCCGGTGACGCTGCGACCGAGCCAGACTTCGCCGTAGCCGCCGCCGCCGATCCGTCGGATCACCGTGAAGTCGGGGATCGAAGGCGTGGGCGACATGAACGGAGGCGTCAGCGCAGGAGCGGTTCGAGGCCGGCGACTTCCGCGCGGAGCTTTTCGAGCACGCGATGTTTCACGAGATAAACGGCGGAAGGACGCGTGCGAAACAGTTCGGCGACGCGCGGCACGGGCACCTCGTCGAGCATCACCATCTGGAATATTTGTAGGTTTCGTCTGGATACGGAGCGTTCGAGTCGGGCGAGCAGCGTGTGGAGGACGTAGCGCTGCGCCTCGAGTTCGAACGTGCGATCGAGAGCGGGGGAGGAGGAGATGCGATCGATTTCGTGGGCGGAGCCGCGGCGTTCGGAGGGAGGGAGCGGAGCGTTGAGCGAGAGCGGGGCGGGCTCGTCGGTGCGTTTGCGGTGGCGGAGGCGATCGGTGGCGCGCCAGTGGGTGAGTTGAAAAAGCCAGCGGCGAAAGGCGCCGCGGCGATCGGTGCGACGATATTCGTGGATGGTCTGGGCGACGCGGCGGAGGACGTCTTGCGCGACTTCTTCGGCGTCGGGTTCGGAGAGACCGTGGCGACGCGCGATGGCGCGGATGTGAACCTCGTAGGTGAGGTAAAAGTCGCGCCAGCTGCGATCGTCGGCGAGATTGGCGAGGCGGCCGAGGAGGCTCGGTCGAGTGGGCAACGAATCCGAGGGATCGCAGTCGCCGCTCATGGCGGCGCCGAGACTGTGTCAAGAATCCGAATACGCAAGGACCTGGCCCGAGGCGGGGAAGAAATCGGGAGATTCCCGGTGGCGGAATTTTTTAGAAAATCGAGCGGCGGTGAAAGAAGCGGGGACGGAGCGGCGTTTGGAGATTCGTCACCCAATCGCGCGCTCCGGCGGCGGGAGAAGGTGGCGAAACCTCCACCGCATTCGTTCCCACCATGAAAACTCTGATCACAGTCTCCTGCGTCGCCGGCGTGCTGCTGGCGGCTGTTCGCTGGAGCGGGCAATCGATCGATGCCGGCTCCGTTTTCGCGATCGTCGTGGCGTCGTTTTTGACGGCGCTCTTCGTGCGCGATTATCGCACCCCGCCAGGTCCGGCGAGAGCTCCGAAGGACGTGCCCGTGCCGCGTCGTTTGCCGGTGCGGGTGATCGCGAAGATGCCCGTGATGCCGCGGGCGCGCGGTGGGAGGAGCGCGGCGCGCTTCGCCCGTTCCGCGGGAGCTCGAAGCGGAGCGATCTCGATCGGCTCCTGAATCCACGCCGGGCGACTTCCGGCGCGATGGAGCGCAGGCGTGTCGCGAACGCGACCGCGGCGAAGCACCGGCCGGAAGTGCTCGGAGCAAAAACCCCGAAAATCCAAGTCATGAAAACAACGGTTGTTTCCAAGGTCATGCTGGCCGCGGCGCTCAGTGCGTTCGCGTTGGTTCCGGTTTCGGCGCTCCCGCGTCAGGGGCTCGCNTACAATGTTCGGGAAGTGGTGTCGTTTCCCGCTGACATCAAGCGCGGNGACACGAGCGCGACGGTGATNCGTCAGATGGGATCGCCCCATCAGCGGNTCGGGCGAGAAGTNTGGGTGTATCGTCGCTTCGGGGCGTCGCGGACGCCGCAGGTGGCGCGCGATGGATGCGACACGCTGATCGTGACGCTCGGCGGCGGGCGCGTGAAGGATCTGAAGCTGGTCAATGGCGACGCGCTGAAGATCTACGTGAAGGCGGAGCGCAAAGGCGCGCCGGTGCGATTCACGGAAGCGCCGACGCTGGCGGCCGAGTGAGCGCGCGGACGATCAACGGACGCGCGGGCTGACGGGACGGAGCCATCGCGAAGGCGGTGGCTTCGTTTGCGTGGCGAGAAGGAGCGGAGCGACGACGTTATGAATTCGTCGTGCGCGTGGAGACCTCGATGACGTCGTGCGGCGCGGCTTCTTTCTGGCCGGCGGGGCTGACGCGGACGTAGCGGGCTTTTTCGCGGAGTTGGGAGAGGTTCGCGGCGCCGAGGTAGCCCATGCCGCTTTGGACGCCGCCGATGAGATTGGCGAGGACGTCGTCGACGGAGCCGGAGACTTCTTTGAGCGCTTCGATGCCTTCGGCGGCGACCTTGCGGGTCTTGTCGTTTTTGTCGTGGCCGTAGCGGGCGGCGCTGCCGGCTTTCATCGCGGAGAGCGAGCCCATGCCGCGGTATTGTTTATAGACCTTGCCGCTGATCTCGATGATTTCGCCGGGGGCTTCGCGGCAGCCGGCGAGCAGGCCGCCGCAGATGACGGCGTCGGCGAGCGTGAGGGCTTTGACGATGTCGCCGGACTTGGTGATGCCGCCATCGGCGATGAGGCGGATGTTGCGTTTTTTCGCGGCGGTGGAGGCGACGTAGAGGGCGGTGAGTTGGGGGACGCCGACGCCGGCGACGACGCGCGTGGTGCAGATGGAGCCGGGGCCCTGACCGATCTTGATGGCGTTGGCGCCGCAGTCGGCGAGGAAGTCGACGCCGGAGGCGCTGGTGACGTTGCCGGCGACGAGGGTGAGATTCGGGAAGGCGTCGCGGACGAGTTTCACGACATCGCCGACGCCCTGGGTGTGTCCATGCGCGGTGGATACGGCGACGACATCGACGTGTTCGTCGACGAGGTGGCCGACGTGGGAGAGGATTTTTTCGCGATCGAGGGAGCCGTCGGGTTTGCGGACGGGCGAGAGGGCGGCGCCGACGACGAGGCGGAAGTGCGAGTCGCGGGCGGGTTTGCGGCGGGATTTCGCCTCGCTGGTGATTTTCTCGACGTCGGAGCTGGTGACGAGGCCGCGGAGGTGGTCGTTTTTGTCGACGACGAGCATCTTGTTGATGCCGACGTGCGTGGAGAAAAAGGTGTCGGCGGCGGCGATGGGGTCGTTGGCGATGGCCGATTCGGACTCGGTGATGAGGTGCGCGCGAGGGGTCATGACCTCGGCGACTTTTTTGGATTTGTAGCGGTCCTTGACGACGTTGCCGGAGAGGAGGCCGACGAGGCGGCCTTGGGGGTCGAGGACGGGGAAGGTGGAAAAGGCGAAGCGTTTGGCTTCGATCATCGCGAGGACGTCGGCGATGTGCTGTTCGGGCGTGACGGTGATGGGGTCCTGGATGAGGCCGTGGATGTGGCGTTTGACGCGCGCGACCTCCTTCACCTGGTCCTTTGGGGACATGTTGTAATGGATGAGGCCGAGGCCGCCGTTGAGGGCCATGGCGATGGCCATGCGGGATTCGGTGACGGTGTCCATGTCGGACGAGATCACCGGGATCTGGAGCCGGACGGAGTCGCTGAGGGCGGTGGAGGTGTCGGCGTCTTTCGGAAGAATTTCCGAGTAGAGCGTCGCGAGGGAAACGTCGTCGAACGTGAGGGCGACGGGGCGGCTGGCGCGGAAGAATTCGGCGGCGGGGAGATAGAAATCGGCTTCGCCGTCGGGTTGGTGAGACGTGGCAACCTTGGTCATGAGTTGCCGTGAACGGATTAGGCTGCGGGGGGCGAAGGGCAAATTGTTTTTCGGGGGGGCGGAAGCGAAGGGAGGGGACGGAGCGGAGAGAGAGTCGGGGCGTAGAGCCCCTTCCACAGCAGCGGAGCGCCCGCGTGCGGGCGGCCTAGGAGGAGCAAACGTTAGCGCAAGATCGGCGACAGGTCGCTTGCGCGGGAGCGGAGATTTCGGACGATCGAGGCCCCCAAACGAAGCGTTTTTCCATGAGCCTTTTCATCGGCATCGATTCCGGAACTCAGAGCGTGAAGGCGGTCGTTCTCGACCTCGAAACCCGCAAGGTGATCGCGGAGGCGCGAGCGCCGCATCAATTGATCGAAGGGTTGCCCGTGGGGCACATGGAGCAGCATCCGCAGGATTGGACGGCGGCGCTGGATTTCGTGATTTCGGAAGTGGTCGCGAAAGTGGACGCGAAGCGCGTGCGCGGGATCGGCGTGTCGGGTCAGCAGCACGGGTTCGTGGCGCTGGATGAAAAAGGCGAGGTGATCCGGCCGGCGAAGTTGTGGTGCGACACGAGCACGACGAAGGAGTGCGAGATCATCACGAAGAAGTTGGGCGGACCGAAGGCGGCGATTCGGAAGACGGGGAATCTGATTTTGCCCGGGTTTACGGCGCCGAAGATTTTGTGGCTGAAGCGGAATGAGCCGCAGAACTACAAGCGGCTGCGTCATGTGCTGCTGCCGCACGACTATCTGAATTTCCACCTGACGGGGAATTTCTTCATGGAGTTCGGCGATGCCTCGGGCACGGCGTTGATGGACGTGCGGACGCGGAAGTGGTCGAAGGACGCGATCACGGCGATCGACAAGAAGCTGATCGAGTGGCTGCCGCCGATCTCGCAGTCGCACGAAGCGGCGGGGACGTTGCGGCCGGAGATTGCGGCGAAGTATGGGTTGTCGACGGACGTGGTGGTGAGCGCCGGCGGGGGCGACAACATGATGGGCGCGATCGGGACGGGGAATGTTTCGCCGGGCGTGGTGACGGCGAGTTTTGGGACGAGCGGGACGATTTATGCGTATGCGACGAAACCGGTGATCGATCCGCAGGGAGAGATCGCGGCGTTTTGTTCGTCGACGGGCGGGTGGCTGCCGCTGCTTTGCACGATGAACGTGACGACGGTGACGGAGCAGGTGCGCGCGATGTTTGGCTATGATCATGCGCGGTTGGCGGAGGCGATTGCGGCGACGCCGGCGGGATCGGGCGGGCTGGTGTTGCTGCCGTATCTCGCGGGCGAGCGGACGCCGAATGTGCCGGCGGGATCGGGTGCGGTGTTGGGGTTGAATCAGAAGACGTTCAACGCGGGGCATCTGGCGCGCGCGGCGATGGAAGGCGTGACGATGGGAATGAACTACGGGCTGCGCCGGCTGGCGGCGCTCGGTGTGAAGGCGAAGGAAATTCGCGTGACGGGCGGCGGCGCGAAATCGCCGGTGTGGCGTCAGATCATGGCGGATGTTTTCGGCGTGCCGGTGGTCGGCATGGTCGAAGATGAAGGCGCGGCGCTCGGCGGGGCGTTGCAAGCGGCGTGGTGCGTGGCGCTGCGCGATGGCAACAAGAAGGCAAAGCTGACGGACTTCACGAACGGCACGGTGGAGCTGGACGAGTCGACGCGTTGCACGCCGAACAAGGCGAATGTGGCGCGTTATCGCGAGCTGCAGGGATTGCAGGACAAGTTGAGCCTGGCGCTGCGCGAGGTGTTCGAGGTGCAGCGGAAGCTGGCGTGAAGGACGGAGCGGCGGGAGGGGGCGGTCGCGTGGTGCGGTTTCGAAGCCCGGTGAAATCTTGCACTTCGGCTTTGACGCCGAGGGGTTTCGGTTAAGGTGCGCGTTCCAGCCATGCAGGCCGCGACGCATATTCATGTTAAAGGAGCGAGGGAGCATAACCTCAAAAATCTCGAGCTGAGGATTCCGCGGGGAAAACTCGTGGTGATCACGGGGCCGAGCGGGTCGGGGAAGTCGTCGCTGGCGTTCGACACGATTTACGCGGAAGGCTATCGCAAATACATGGAGAGCCTGTCGACGCAGGCGCGGCAGGTGTTGGAGCAGTTGAAGCGGCCGGATGTGGATTTCATCCACGGGCTGTCGCCGGTGTTGGCGATCGAGCAACGGACGGGAGCGGGCGGGCCGCGAAGCACGATCGCGACGGCGACGGAGATCGCGGATTATGCGCAGTTGTTGTGGGCGCTCGTGGGCGAGCAAAGGTGTCCGAAGGACGGCGGCCGCGTGGTGCAGCGATCGCTGGACGACAATGTGCAACGCGTGCTGACGGAGTGCGCGGGCGAGCGGGTGATTTTGCTGGCGCCGTCGATGCGGGCGAAGCCGAGTGTATTGAGAGATGAACTACCGCGGCTGCGGCAACGGGGGTTTCAGCGCGTGCGGCTGGATGGTGAGATCAAGAATCTGGATGAGCCGAAGTTGATTCCGGCGGGGACGAAGGAGATCGCGGTCGATCTGGTGATCGACCGGTTGGTGGCGAATGCGGATCAGCGGAGCCGGCTGGCGGATTCGCTGGAGCTGGCGTTTCGCGAAGGGAAGGACCGCGTGATCGTGCTGGCGCAGAAGAAGTCGGACGACCCGTGGCGGGAGATTCCGTTGAGCCAGTCGCTGGCGTGCGAGATTTGCGGGGATGTGTTCGAACGGCTGACGCCGCGGCATTTTTCGTTCAACCACAAGGAAGGGGCGTGTCCGACCTGCGGCGGGCTGGGGCGAAAGATGAAGTTCGTGCCGGAGCTGGTTGTGCCGGATCCGGAGAAGAGCGTGCGCGAAGGGGCGATCAAGCCGTGGCGGATCGGCGGGAAAAATCTCATCATCAAACACAATGCGATCCTGAAGCAGTTGGCGGAGCAGTTGCCGTTTGATCCGGACGTGCCGTGGCGGAAGCTGCCGGAGGAGACGCGAAAGGCGATTTTGTTTGGCGCGGGGGAGCGACAGTTTGCGTTCAAGCTGCGGCGGATGCGCGAGGCGAAGGCGATGCCGTTTCCCGGAGTGATCGCAGATTTGGAGGAGAGCTGGCGTCACACGGACAGCGACGGATTCCGCGCGCGGCTGACGACGTTCATGATCGCGGGGGAGTGTCCGGAATGTCGGGGGACGAGGCTGAATGCGCGGAGTGGAGCCGTGTTGTTGAAAGCTCCAAGCTCCAAGCTCCAGGCTCCAGGGACGGGCCAACATTCAAAGTTCAAGGATGAGGTGACGTTTCCGGAGTTCTTGAAGTTGGATGTTGAGGAAGCGCATGAGGTGGCGCGGGCGGCGGTGGCGGAGCATGGGAGCAATGAGGCGGTGAAGGAGGTGGTGACGGGGATCGAGCAACGGTTGGAGTTTTTGGAAGAAACGGGGCTGGGATATCTCACGCTCGAGCGGGATTATTCGACGCTGTCGGGTGGCGAGGCGCAGCGCGTGCGGTTGGCGACGCAATTGGGGATGGGATTGATGGGCGTGATCTATGTGTTGGATGAGCCGAGCATCGGGCTGCATCCGCACGACAATCAGAAGTTGTTGGATACGCTGGTGGCGTTGCGTGATCGCGGGAACACGGTGCTCGTGGTCGAGCATGACGAGGACACGATGCGGCTGGCGGATCAGTTGATCGAGCTGGGGCCGGAGGCGGGCGTGGAAGGCGGGCGGTTGTTGTTTCAAGGCACGCCGCAGGAGTGTGTGGGGTTGTCGGCAAAGGAATCGCGAACGGGCCCGTATCTCGCGCGGACGTTGAGCGTGGTGAAAGATGCGAAGACGAAAAAGCCGGACGGTGCGTGGCTGACGGTGCGCGAGGCGCGCGAGAACAATCTGCGCGGGATCGATGCGCGGTTTCCGGTGGGGCTGCTGACGTGCGTGACGGGCGTGAGCGGGTCGGGGAAAAGCACGCTGGTGAACGATGTGCTCGCGGCGGCGGCGGCGCGGAAGTTGAACGGAGCGAAGACGATTCCGGGGAAACACCGGCACATCGAGAATCTGGATTTCTTCGAGAAGCTCGTGCAGGTGGACCAGGAGCCGATCGGACGGAGTCCGCGGTCGAATCCGGCGACGTATGTGGATTTGCTGGGGTTGTTGCGGGATTTGTTCGCGCAAGTGCCGTTGGCGAAAGTGCGCGGCTACAAGGCGAGCCGGTTTTCGTTCAATGTGCGCGGCGGGCGGTGCGAGCGGTGTCAGGGCGATGGCGTGATCAAGTTGGACATGCAGTTCATGGCGGATGCGTATGCGCCGTGTCCGAGTTGCGGCGGACGGAGGTTCAATCGCGAGACGCTGGAGATTTTGTTTCACGGCAGGTCGATCGCGGACGTGCTCGACATGACGGTGCGCGAGGCGATCTCGCTGTTTCGCAACATCCCGCGCGTGATCGACAANCTGGCGACGCTGGATGCGGTGGGGCTCGGTTATCTGACGTTGGGGCAGTCGGCGACGACGCTGTCGGGNGGCGAGGCGCAGCGGTTGAAGTTGTCGCTGGAGCTCAGCAANCGGCANCAGGGATCGACGTTGTATATTTTGGACGAGCCGACGACGGGGCTGCACTGGGTGGATATTCAGAAGTTGATGGACCTGTTGTTCAAACTGCGTGACGCGGGCAACACGGTGATCGTGATCGAGCATAACCTGGATGTGATCAATCTGGCGGACTGGATCATCGATCTTGGACCGGGCGGCGGGCGCGAGGGAGGCGAGATCGTGTTTGCGGGGCCGCGGAGCGAAGTCGAGGCGAGCGAGCGGTCGTTGACGGGAGAGGCGTTGCGGCGGTGGCGGGCGGCGGGGCCGAAGGCGAATGTGGCGTAGGCCGCAATCGAAAGGCTGGCAGCGGTTTGCGGGGTGAGGCGGCGGGCCGGCTCGCGAACGCGTCAAACTTCGGTAGGCTCGCGGCGATGAAGTGTCACCGCGACGAAACCCGGGCGTCACTAGGACGCGTTACCCCTCGAGCCATGAAAACCACACTTGTTTCTGTCTTCGCGCTCGGCCTGCTTTTTGCGGGTGGCGCTTCGGTTCAGGCGCAGACTTCCACAACTGCGGCGGCGAGCGTGGCGGCGGCGACGGATGAGATGGAGCAGTTGGTGGCGCCGATCGCATTGTATCCGGATGTGCTGGTGGCGTTGATCCTTCCGGCGGCGATCGAGAGTGCGGACGTGGTGTTGGCGGCGCGGTTTTTGGAACGAGGCGGGGCGGAAGGGCAGATCGATGGGCAGCCGTGGGACGACAGTGTGAAAGGGCTGGCGCGTTATCCGGACGTGGTGAAGTGGATGGACGAAAATCTTCCGTGGACGCGGCAGCTCGGCGACGCGTATCTCGACAAGCCGGAGGAAGTGATGGCGGCGATCCAGCGGGTGCGCGCGCGAGCGAAAGCGCAGGGATTGCTGGTGAGCACGGCGGAGCAGCAGGTGGTGGTGGAGGGGCAGTATATTCGGATTCTGCCGGCGCAACCGAATGTGGTGTATGTGCCGCGGTATGATCCGGAGGTCATTTTTGTGGAGCGGCCGGTGATTTATCACCACGAACCCTGGATCACGTTCGGCGTGGGGTTCGGGGTGGGCTGGTGGCTCGGATACGACTGCGATTGGGGACGGCGGGTGATCGTGGTAAATCCGCATTACCGGCATCACTGGCGGCATCATCACGATTGGCGGCATCACCGGTTTGCGGATCACCATCGGTTTCATCACGACTGGAAACCTTGGACGCCGCACTATCGCCATCAGCGGCACCCGGCGGGGCATCACAATCATTTCAACCGCCCCGGGCGTGAAATCGCCCGGCCGACGCCGCATCTTGGGGCGCCGCGGCAGGATTGGAACCGGCGCTGGGACCGGAAGGATCAGTTGCATACGCAGGGGCCGCGCGACGGGCATCGCAATAATTTTGGACGAAATGACGGACCGCAGCGGAAGGAGGCGGCGCGGCCGCCGGCGGTCTCGACGTGGCGGGCGGGGCCGCGCGGGCAGGCGATTCAGCAGCCGCCGCCGAATGCGCAAGTTGGACAGCGGCAGGAGGCAAACCGGCGTGAGTGGCGTCAGAATCGTGATGGCAATGGCGACCGTCCACGCGAGCAACGGCGGGAGTTTAGTGCGAAGGCGCCGCAGGTTGTGGCCACGCCGCCCGCGGGAACGCTGCGTCAGCCGCCGCCGCGGGTGCAGGCGCCGCAGCCGCGGCCGCAATTTCAGCCGCGCCCCCAACCTCAGCGGCAGGAGGTGAGGCCGCCGCAGCACGTGCAGCAGCGGCCATCGGCGCCGCCGGTGACGAGGCAGGTGGTGGGTTCAACGCCTCAGGTGAGCGCGCCGCGTGTCGCCGCAACGCCTACGCCGCGGGTGGCGGCGACGCCGACGCCGCGCGTGGCGCCGGCGCCGCAACGGAGCCCGTCGGTGGGCCACGATGCGGGGGCGCGTCCGGCACCGAGGATGTCGACGCCTTCCGCGCCGGCTGAGCGGGGCGGAGGCGGCGTCGTGAATCCGCATGGCGGGCATCGCGGGAGCGGACGCGGCCGGAGCGAGCGATGACGAGATTTTGACGGAGAAGTTGGGGTTGGAAAAAAGAAGCCCGCGGGAGACCGCGGGCTTCTTTTTTTTTGAGGAGGGGAAAGCGAGGGAGTTTTCAGCGCCAGTGGCCGCGGACGTAAACGTAGCCGTTGCCTTGGCGGTTCCATTGCGGCGGTTGGAAGGAGTCGTAGCCGGCGGGCGGAATTTCCCAGTGGCCGGCGACCCAGGTGTAATTGCGACCGCTGTCGTAGGACCAGTAGCCGGGGACCCAGACGGCGTTGGAGGTGGGTTGCGGGGTGACGGCTTCGGATTGCGCGGGAGGTGGCGGTGGGGGCGAGCCTTCGACGTAGATGTTGGTGGCGGCGGGATCGGTGGATGCGTAGGCGGTGGACGTGGTGGCCTCGCGGCGGTCCTTGCGATTGCCAAGTGCGCCGCCGGCGATCGCGCCTGCGGCGGCGCCGATGGCGGCTCCCGAGGCGGCGTTGCCGCTGCCGCGATTATTGCCGATCACGGCGCCGGCGAGTGCGCCGAGTGCGGCGCCTCCGGCGGCGCCGCGGGTGGTGTTGGAAGAGGTGCTGGAGCAGCCTGCGCCGAGTGAACCGATGAGAAGGGCCAGCACGCAGGCCTGCTGACCTTGGGTTAATATTTTCATAGCAACGGCATAGTGCCGGTGCGGGGAGTCGCGGTTCCTAGGGGGCGAGCCCGAGGAAACGGCGGGAGATTGGAGGCGGGGCGCTGGAATGAACGCGTTGCGCCAACGACGGAGCCACTTGCTGCCGCTCGTAGCCAGGAAGCGAAGACGAGTCGTGTTATTTCACGGCGGCCCAGACGCGTTGGACGTCGTCGTGGTCTTCGAGGGCCTGCAGGAATTCGCCGACTTCGGCGCGGGCGGTGTCGTCGAGCTCGGGGAAGTTTTTGGCGAGGTAGCCGATTTCGGAGGTGACGACGGTCCAGCCGTTTTGGGCGAGCCAGGTGGAGACGGCGTGGACGGCGGTGCGTTCGGTGATGAAGCGGGCGCCGGCGCGGTCGGCGGGGATGTCGTCGTTTTGGTCGTGAGTGAGCGCTTCGAAATCGTTGGCGCCGGCTTCGATGGCGGCGGCTTCGCGGTCGATGTTGGAATCGGCGTGGTGGGCTTCGACAAGGCCGACGTGATCGAAGAGGAACTTGTTGCTGCCGGCGGCGCCGAGGACGCCTTTCTTGAAGAGGACGCGGATTTCGGGGGCGGTGCGCTGGTGGTTGTCGGTGTAGACCTCGACGATGACGGGGACCTTGTGCGGCGCGTAGCCTTCGAAGACGACGTGCTCCATCGCGCTCTTATCGCCGCCGGTGCCGGAGCCCTTGGCGATGGCGCGTTCGATGACGTCGCGCGTGACGCTGGCTTTCTTCGCTTTTTCGACGGCGGCGAAGAGGCGCGGGTTGGCGGAGATGTCGGGTCCGCCGAGCTTGGCCGCGACGGTCATCTCTTTGACGAGTTTGCCGACGAGCTGGCCTTTTTTGAGGTTAACGATGGCGCGTTTCGCGTGAAGCCATTGGCGTCCCATAGAAGCGGGCGACGCTGGAGAATTGGCGGACGGGGCGCAATGGCGAAGGCGGGCGGGTGGGCGGCGGGAGAGAATTTTTGAGGGCGGCGCAACTTTGGGCGTGCGCGCCGTGTGATGGAGGAGTCCGCGGCGCATCGCGCGCCGCACTTTTCGAAAACACCAACCCGATACTCACATGAATCCGCGTCTCTTTTTTCTCTCGATCTGTTCCGCTGTCGCGCTGGCCGCGACGAGTGTTAGCGCTGCCGAATCCGGCTTTGTCGATCTGGGCAAGTTCAAGCCGGCGAAAGGGTGCGAGTTCGTCGAGGTGAACCTGCACGCTCCGTTGATCAAGATCGCGGCGCGGTTTGTCGACAAGGAGGAGCCGGAGGTCGCGGAGCTGTTGCGCAGCTTGAAACACGTGCGGGTGAACGTCGTCGGCTTCGACGAGACGAACAAGGAGGAGACCACGAATCGGGTGGAGGCGATCCGCAGCGAGCTGGAGGGGCAGGGGTGGATCAAGCTGGTGACGGTGAAAGAAGCGGAGCAGGCGGAGGATGTGGGCGTGTATATGAAGATGCGCGAAGACGAGAGCATCGACGGGATCGTGGTGACGGTGATCGATCGTTCGGACGACAAGGCGGTGTTCGTCAACGTGGTGGGCAACATCACGCCGGAGCAGATCTCGGCGCTCGGAGAGGGGTTGAACATCGAGCCGCTCACGAAGCTGCAGTTGAAGGGGCGGAAGAAGTCGGTGTGAGCGGGTGTTGAAGCTTCAAACCGGAATCCCCATGCACGCAGAACACGCGGCGACGGCGGCGCCGAGAAAGAGAATCCGTTGGTGGCAATGGCTGCTGATGATCGGCGCGGCGGGCGTCGTGTTGCTGGCGACCGTGGTGGTGAACGCGGTGACGCTGGCGCGCGATGCGGCGGTGTTGCGCGACGAGATCGTGGCGACGCTGGGCGTGGACGCGAAGACGACGGTGCAGGTGTCGGCCGGGCCGGTGTTGTTGGGGCTGGCGCGGGGCGGATTGAGCTTCGTGAAAGATTTGCCGGCGGAGGCTCGGCTGGCGTTGAGCGCGGTGCGGAAGGCGAGCGTGGGGGTTTATACGATCGATCGGGACGGACGCGGCGAACGCGCGGAGGCGATGTTTGCGTCGGCTGCGACGGCGATGGCGCAGCGCGGCTGGGAGCGGATCGTCGCGGTGAACGATGGCGACACGCAGGTGATGTTGTTCGCGCCGTTGCGCAGCGGTGGGACGAGCGCGCAGAAGGTGTGCGTGGCGGTGTGCGACGAAGACAAGTTGATCGTCGTGACGGGGACGTTGCGTCCGGAGCCGCTGGTGGAGATCGCCGAGAAGCGCGGGGCGGTGGCGCGGTTTTTGTAGGCGGGAGAGCGCCTGCGGACAGGAGGGCTACGGGCGGCGAACTTACGGCCGGTTGGCGGGAGCGGGCGGCGGGGGGCCGAGGCGACGGGGCTGGCGGTCGAGGTTGGCGGCGACGTCGCGGGCGGCGAGGGTTTCGACGCCGGGTTTGTCGAGGAAGCCGAGGTCGCGGAACCAATCGAGGAAGCGTTGCGACCAGGTGCCGAAGGCGATACCTCCCATGTTGGCGAGGCCGCCGGTGGCGGGCGGTTCGTCGGGGCCGGGTTTGTCGCCGGGGTGGCGGCCGCGGGCGTAGACGTGAAGTTCGACGTTGGGGACGCCGTCCAGGTGGAGCGCGGTGAAGTATTCGTTGGCCCAGAGCGCGTGAATCCAGTCGCGCCAGCCCGGCGTGGCGATGAAGGATGGCGGCGTGGAACGGGGGATGGTGGGTTTTTCGCCGCGGGCGAACGGCGTGGGGCCGGGGTAGATGAGGCCGGTGAAGTCGGGACGGGAGGAGATTTTGGCGAGCGGGTTGCCGGGGACGTCGTGGGTGCGATCGAAATCTTCGAACTGGATGGAGGCGTAGGCGGCGAGTTCGGCGCCAGCGGAGAAACCGACGATGCCGATCTTGTTGGGATCGAGGTTCCACTCCTTGGCGTAGGCGCGGACGAGTTTGATGGCTTGGAGGGCGTCGTTGACGCCGTCGACGCGCGGATCGTAGCTGTCGCTGCGGAGGCGGTTGCGGAGAATGACGGTGTTGACGCCGTGGTTGTGGAAGAAAGCGACGAAGGGGGCGGCTTCGGAGCCGACGTTGAGGGAGTTGTGTCCGCCGCCGGCGGCGAGGATGACGCAGGCGCCGGTGTTGAGCTGGCCGTGGCCGGGGTGGAATTCGATGGACGGGTTGTGGATGCTGATGATGGCGCCGAGGGTGACGGGGCCCCAGAATTGGTAGACTTCGGGCTCGCGGATTTTGTCGCGGTTGAGGAGTGGCGAGTCGGGTGGGTAAAGGGGGACGATGACACCGCCGGGGACGATCGGTTGAGGGGCGTAAGGGGCGTCGGTTTTGGGGGCGGGTGCGGGGACGCCGAGCGGGGCGGGGAGAGGCGGGAGCGAAGCGGCGTGGAGGGAGGTGGAGAGGAGAAGGGTGAGGGCGAGGGGGAACTTCATGGCGGATGAGACCTGGGAGACGAAGGGAACGCGGCGAGGTTTTTAAGTTTGGTGGCCAGGAACTGGAGTTTCGTGGCGTGCAGCCGAGAGCGGGGTAAGAGAAACCACGAATGGACACGAACGAACACGAATCAGGGAGGTGTTCGAATCACCGGATGAAAATGGATCCAGGCTATGCGCCGACTAGATGTCGTCGATGCAGGCTTCTTCGGCGACCCAGCGGAGTTCGGTGTCTTTCATGAAGCGGGTGGGCCAGGCGGCGTCGGCGGTGGCGAAGTCGATGCCGAGGAAAGCGAGCAGGCGGCGGACGTGGGCGTCGACGGTTTCCCACGCGGGAAACGTGAGGAGCGTGTCGAGATCGCGCAGGAAGTTTTCCGGTTGGCGGGGGGCGGACGCGACGACGCGGAGCATCCATTTGTGATACGGGAACAGGATCTCGTTTTCGGTGAGGATCAGACGGGCGCTGAAGAGGACGAGTTTCTGGAGGGCGAGGAAGGAGAGGTAGCGGTTTTGCTGGCGAAGGGATTCGCTGTAATACCAGCGCCAGGCGAGGAGTTGAGCGGCGAAACGTTCGAGGCGTGCGGCTTTTTCCTCGACGGGAAAGCGGACGATGGCGGCGAGGAGGGAGTCGAGGTCATCGAGGCGCGAGAAGAGGATGCGGTTGCCCTCGTAGGCGTAGCGGATCGGATCGCTACCGCGGGCGGCGACGAGTTTCAGGAAATCGAGATCGACGTATTTGCCGTCGATGTAGCCGTCGTAGGTGCAGAGCTCGCGGTTGTTGTAGTGGAGCCGGCCTTCGCGCTGACGGCGTTGGTAGTCGGAGGTGGAGATCACGAAAGTGACGTCGATGTCCGAATCGGGGCGGGCGAAGCCGTGGGCGATCGATCCGCCGAGGATGAGGGCGAGGATGGCGGAATCGGATTGGAGGGCGTGAACGAGACGATCGATGGTTTGCGCGTGGTGGGGGAACATGGGGTGGCACCGCAATGCGAAGGGACGCCACGCGCGGCGATGACGGGATCAGTCGATCAATATAGCGAAGCTTCGAGATCGAAGATCCAAGCGCTAGAGAATGGCCGAGGTTTCAAAAGGCCAATGGGGCCGAGCCGGGCGGTGGGAGCCTGCTCGAGAAACGCGTGAAGCTCGCGCTGGAGACAAACTTCAACGCGTTCTCGAGCAGGTCGATTTTTCCGAGACGGCGGTGCCGGACGGCATCGCCGCGTGGAGCATCGACGTTTTGCGGCTGGGATGAGAGGGGGCTTCATCCTGCAACAAGGCGGTCGTCGAATCCGGAAGCGACATCATGAGTGGAAGCTGGAGGAAGCAGTCGCGGGAGACCGCCGGCGGCGGACGGCGTGTGAAGCGCTGGACGCGAGCTGACGGAGCCGGACTGCGGGCGGTATTGTGCCCTAGGAAATCGATAAGTTCCCTCGTGACAGCGATTCAGGTTTACCCTGAGAGGCGGTGCTACGGGGGCGGGATTTCGTCTAGGCGGAGGCAGGCGGCTTCGCGGGCGGGGGCGGCGGGGATGAGGGGCGGGACGATTTCGCGGCAGCGATCGATGGCGTAGGGGCAGCGCGGGTGGAAGCGGCAGCCGGGGGGCGGGTTGATGGGCGAGGGCGGGTCGCCGGTGAGGGTGAGGCGCGGGCGCGGGTCGCGGGTGTCGGTGCGAACGGTGGGGATCGCGCTGACGAGCGAGCGGGTGTAGGGATGCGCGGGATGATCGATGACGTCGGCGGCGGGGCCGAGTTCGACGATCTTGCCGAGATACATCACGGCGATGCGATCGGAGAGGTGTTTCACGACGGAGAGGTCGTGAGCGATGAAAAGCAGCGTAAGGTTTCGCGCGCGGCAGAGGTCGGCGAGGAGGTTGAGAATTTGGGCCTGGATGGAGACGTCGAGGGCAGAGACGGGCTCGTCGGCGATGATGAGTTTGGGCTCGAGCGCGAGGGCGCGGGCGATGGCGATGCGCTGGCGTTGTCCGCCGGAGAACTCGTGCGGGTATTTGCGCATGAAGCGCGGGGCGAGTCCGACCTGTTCCATGAGGGCGGCGACACGGGCGGGAACTTCGTCGCGCGGGCAGATGCGATGGACGAGGAGCGGTTCGGCGAGGGTGGCGTAAACGGTGAGGCGTGGGTTGAGCGAGGCGTAGGGGTCTTGGAAGACCATTTGCGCGTCGCGGCGGGCGGCGTGGAGCGTGGCGGCGTCGGCGCGCGTGAGGTTTTTGCCTTCGAGGATGACGGTGCCGGCGGTGGTGGGGACGAGTTGGAGGATGGTGCGCGCGAGGGTGGATTTGCCGCAGCCGGATTCGCCGACGAGGCCGAGGATTTCGCCGCGGGCGACGGAGAGCGTGACGCCGTCGACGGCCTTCACCGTGCCGCCGTGGCGGACGGGGAAGTGGGTGTGGACGTCAGTGAGCTCGAGGAGAGGGGCGGACATGAAGGAGAACCACGAATGGACACGAATTCACACGAAGGAAATGCGGAGAAGTTTTCTAACCAAAGATGGACGCGGATACCGAGGCGGCGAAGGCGAAACGCTCACGCGTTCCGCTACGGGATTTCGCCGAGTTGGGCGCGGAGGCAGGCGTGGGCGTGGCGCGGGGCGGTTTCGAGGAGTTGGACGGGGGTGTTGAGACATTTGTCGGCGGCGAATTCGCAGCGGGGGGCGAAGGGGCAGCCGGGGAGCGGTTTCGTGAGATCGGGAGGCAGGCCGGGGATCGTGTAGAGTGATGAGCCTTTGGGTTGAAGGGCGGGAATGGATTTTTGGAGGGCGCGCGTGTAGGGATGGCGTGGATACGTGAAGAGCGTGGAGGTGTCGGCGGTTTCGACGATGCGGCCGGCATACATGACTTGGACGCGATCGCAGAGTCCGGAGACGACGGCGAGGTCGTGCGTGACGAAGATGACGGCCATGCCGAGCTCGCGCTGGGTGGATTTGATGAGGTCGAGGATTTGGGCCTGGACGGTGACGTCGAGGGCGGTGGTGGGTTCGTCGGCGATGAGGAGCTCGGGCTTGGTGATGAGCGCCATGGCGATGACGACGCGCTGGCGCATGCCGCCGGAGAACTCGTGCGGGTATTGGTAGAGACGGCGGGACGCGTCGTTGATGCCGACGGATTCGAGCATCGCGGTGGCGCGGACGAGGGCGTCGCGGCGGGAGATTTTTTCGTGGATGAGGAGCGGCTCGATGAGTTGTTCGGAGATGCGCAGGTAGGGGTTGAGGGACGTCATCGGGTCCTGGAAGACCATGGCGATGCGTTTGCCGCGGACGGCGCGGAGTTGCGCGGGCGGGCAGTGGAGAAGGTCGATGCCGTCGAAGAGCGCGGAGCCGGATTCGATGCGGGCGGGCGGTTGCGGGAGGAGGCCGAGGAGCGAGTAGCAGGTGACGGACTTGCCGGAGCCGGATTCGCCGACGAGGCCGAGGGTTTCGCCGCGTTCGAGGGAGAAGCTGACGCCATCGACCGCGCGGACCACGCCCTGGCGGGTGTGGAAGTGGGTGCGGAGGTCGGTGACGGTGAGGAGGGGCATCGAGGCGTGAGGCGTCGAGGCGTGAGGCGTCGAGGCGTGCGGCGGCGTGCGGGTTACGAGTGGGCGTTCGCCGGTTGCAATGCGCGCCAGGCGGCGAGGATGTCGTCGGGCGTGATGGTCGCGAGGGTGAGGTCGGGTTGATCGACGGCGGGTTGGATGACGGTGACGGGAGCGGTGGTGGGGACGGGGGCGTAGAGGTCGGCGGCGCGGTGGGCGTGACGGGTGAAGAGAACGACGAGGGGGCAGCCCATGGCGGCGGCGGCGTGGGCGGGGCCGGTGTTGACGGAGATTTGGCTGTGCGCACGGGCTTGGAGCGCGAAGAGGCGAGGGATGGGGAGCTCGTCGGTCGCGATGAGGACGCGGTCGCGAGAGGAAAGGTGTGAAACGATTTCTTCGGCGAGCGGACGTTCGGAGGGTGTGCCGCAGAGAATGACGCGAGCGGAAGGAAGGGTGGAGAGAACGCCCTCGATCACGCGGGCCCATCGATCTTCGGGCCAGTAGTCGACATTGGAGGGACGGCGGCGGTCGCCGCCCTTCATGGTTTTTTTGTTGCCGGGTTGAACGAGAACGAGCGGGGAGGAGTCGATTCTGTGCGTGGCGAGCCAGGCCGCGCAGTCGTGGTGGTCGGCGTCGGAGAGGAGCGGGCGGATGTCGGGGAGCGGGAGCGTCGAGGTGGAGGCGAACGCGTCGAACGCGGCGGGGGTGGCGCGGGCGAGGCGGGCGAAATGGGCGAGGATGTGTTCGCCGGGGTGACGGGGAAAATCGCGAAGGGTGCAGATGCGATCGCGCGGGATGCCGGCGCGGCGGAGGAGCTCGAGGGGTTTTTCGTCGGGTTCGAAAACGTAGACGGGACCGGCGGGGCGCGCGCGGAGCCAGCGGACGAGTTGTTGTTGGGAACGGTTGAACCAGTAGGGGGCGCGGCGGCTGGTGAGATAGAAGCGCTCGGCGACGGCGGGGACGCGTTGAAGGACGGGCTCGGTCCAGGGGCCGGACGACACGACGTCACAGGGGGCGCCGAAGCGTTGGCGGAGGAGCTTCAGCAGAGGGATCATGAGGATCATGTCGCCGAAGGCGCCGAAGCGCAGGACGAGAGGCGTGGCGGGGGGGGGAGGCGTCGTCGGCATCAGTTTTTAAGCGGCGGAGCGGAAAGGAAACGGTCGAGGGCGGATTGGACTTCGGCCACGGTGAGGCGGAGCAGCGGTTGGGGGCCGGAAAGATCGGTGGGGCGAAGGATCGCGTGCGCGGTGTCCCACGGGTGCCAGCGCCACGGTTCGAGGGGGCCGAAAAGGGCGACGATGGGAATGTGAAACGACGCGGCGATGTGGAGGAGGCCGGTGTCGATGCCGACGGCGAGATCGATGTGGCGGAGGAGGGAGTTGAGGTCGCGGAGCGGGAGCTCGCGGCTCCAGTCGTGACAATGCGCGCGGAGGTGGGCGGGAAGAAGCGAGAGGATTTCGGCGTAATGGGCGGCGTTGGACGGGGCGTCGCAGAAATGGATTTCGCAGTTGCGTTCGGCGATAAGCCAGCCGGTGACGGCGGCGAAGCGGTCGGTGCTCCAGTCCTTGGCGGGGACGATGGATTTCGCGCAGAGGAAAACGCGGCGGCGGTCGGAGGACGGGAGCGACGCGGCGACGCGGGCGTCGACGGCGGGGTCGCTCCAGTTTTCGTTGTGCGTATCCAGAACGCGAATGCCGTCGGCGCGCAGGATATCGAGGAAGCACTCGACCTCGTGTTTGTTATCTGGATACGGCGTGCTGCGTTGCAGGAGCCAGCGGCGGCCTTCGGTGGCGAAACCGACGCGGTGGGGGATGCCGGCGAGAAGCGGAAGAATCGCGGACGAGAAGGAGCGGCGGAGGATGTAGACGCGATCGTAGCGGCGGGCGCGGAGCAGGCGGGCGCCGGCGAGAAGGGAGCGGGGATGGGGGGATTTCTTTTTCGCGCGCGGGGCGAAGTAGAGGAGTTCGTTTTTGTAAGGGCAGTGCGCGAGGGTGTCGCCGGAGATGGGTTCGGCGAGGACGTCGATGACCGAGTCGGGGAAGGCGCGGCGGAGATTGCGGAGAAACGGAATGGCGAGGACGGTGTCGCCAATGAAGCGGTAGCGGATGACGAGGATCCGGGGAGCTGTTGCCGAACGGGGCATGCGTGAGCCGCTACGGGGTCTTGTAGACGTCGGGATATTCGGGGCCGCGGGCTTTGAAGCGTTTGTGGACCCAGAGGTATTGTTCGGGGGCGAGGCGGATGTGCTCTTCGATGAGATGATTGATGCGAGCGGCGTCGGCGGAGGCGCTGGCGGTGGGGAAGTTGTCGAGCGGAGGCAGGATCGTGAGCGTGTAGGAACCGTCGGGATCGCGGCGGGCGAAATACGGGACGACGGGCGAGCGGGTCATTTCGGCGAGTTTGCTGGTGGCGGTGTTGGTGATCGCGGGCACGCCGAAGAACGGGAGGATTTCGCTCTGGGTGGAACGCTTGCCCTGGTCGGGCGCATACCAGATGGCCCAGCCGGCGCGGAGGGCGCGGATGAGGCCCTTGAGGTCGTCGAAATGAACGGCGAGTTTCATGTGGCGCTCGCGTTGCTGAAGCATTTTTCGGGCGACGACGGGGTTGTTCGGATCGCGATAGAGGCAGGCGAGGGCGAACTGCTCGGTCATCATGCGGGCGCAGATTTCGAGCGTGGTGAAATGGGCGGTGAGCAGGATGGCGCCTTTTTTTCGCGGCGATGGCGGCTTCGAGGTGTTCGCGTCCGACGATGCGATGCGGGGGAAGGCGGTCAGGGGGCGACCACCACGCGGTGCAGGTTTCGAAGAGGCCGAGGGCGAGCGAGCGGAAGTGGGCGCGGGCGAGCGCGCGGATTTCGGCGGCGGATTTCTCGGGGAAGCAGAGGCGGAGGTTGACGAGCGTGACGTGTCGGCGGATCGGGATGACGTAGTAGACGAACGCCCCGAGGGCGGCGCCGAGCGCGCGTTGGGCGCGCCACGGGAGGAAGTTGAGGAGGCGGAAAACGCCGAGGCCGAACCAAGTCGGCCAGTGCTGCGGGAGCCAGAGGCGTTTTTGTGCGCGCGCGCGGCTCATGCCGGGTCAGGCTTTGGCGGCGTTGCGGTAGAGCTGCGGGTTGAGCGCGGGGTCGTTATACATCTTGAACTGGAAGTAGACGGAGAACGTCCGGCGGCGCGCAGCGACATCGGCGAGGAGTTCGGCGAGGCAGCTGACGAGGTCGGTGCGCTGGACGCGGATGCGCGAGAGTTTTTCGGCGCATTTTTCGCGATGCTGGGGGGAGGCGTCGGGGCGGACGGTTTCCTCGTGCATGTGGTATTCCTTGAGCGCGAGGATGGAGAGGCGGTCGATCATCATGCCGGGCGTTTCGGAATTGCGCGGGCAGCCGGAGGTGGGCGGCTGGAGGGCGGCGACGATGGCCTTGTCCATTTCCTCGATGAAATTGTTTCGCTCCTGGTTGAAGCGGTCGATGTTGCGCTTGGCGCGGTAAACGGCCTCGAAGCCGAGGTCGTCGCGGCGGGCGATGTCTTCCTCGTGCCAGAGCTGGAAGTTGCGCAGATGGTTTTGTTGAACGAGGTGCGCGAAGCCGTCGCCGGCGGCGGCGGGCGTGGTTTCGTGCCAGCGCGCGGTGAGGCTTGTTTGCAATGCGGCGATGTCGGGGGCGGAAAAACTCATCGTGAAGGGGAATGGAGTTGAACGAAAGCAGGGCGGACACAAGCCTGCGCGCTCCGCGCATGCTTCGACTTCTCGTGATCAAACCGTCGTCGCTCGGCGATATCGTTCACGGGCTGCAGGTGGTGCAGCGCGCGGTGCGGGCGCGGCCGGATTTGCGCGTGAGCTGGGTGGTGCGCGAGCGGTTTGCGGGGCTGGTGCAGGCGGCGCCGTTCGTGAGCGAGGTGATTATTTTTCGGCGACGGGATGGCTGGCCGGCGTTCGTGCGGTTGTTGCGGCAGCTGCGCGCGGGCGAATGGGACCAGGTGTGGGACATGCAGGGATTGCTGCGGTCGGCGCTGATGACGGCGGCGGCGCGCGCGCCGGTGAAGTGGGGGCGGCCGGATGCGCGGGAAGGCGCGGGATGGTTTTACGACCGGCGGATCACGAAACCGCCGGGCGCGGGGCCGCATCACGCGATCGAGGTGCTGCTGCCGTTTTTGCGGACGATCGACGTGGGGACGGAGTGGAGCGAGGAACCGCTCGAGTTGAAGCCGGATGCGACGTTTGGGTGGGAGGGATTTTTCGCGGGCGAGCCGCGCGAGACCTTCGTGATGTTCACGGACAGCCGCGGGGCGGAGAAGGAGTGGGGTGGTTTTTTCGAGTTGATGAAGGGAATTTTGGATACGGTGCCGGGAAGCCGTATCGCGTGGTGTGCGGGGAAGAAAACGGAGGCGCCGTTCGCGGTGCCGGAGGGGCGTTTTCTGAATCTGACGGGGTGCCCGTTGGACGAGATGATCGCGCTGGTGAGGCAGAAGTCGGTTTTCGTGGGGAACGACAGCGGGCCGATGCATTTGTCGGCGGCGGTGGGGAATCGCGTGCTGGCGATTTTCGGCCCGACGTCGCCGCGGCGGTTTGGACCGTTTCCGCTGGAGTCGCGGCGGCATGCGGCGGTGGTGGCGCCGGGCGGGAAGTTGAAGGAACTCGGGGCGGCGGAAGTGTTGAAGGCGCTGGAGGAATTGCGCGGGCGATGAGGCGGCTCGGCCGGGACGTGGGCTTACCGGACGGTAAGAAATGCGCAAAACGATGATGATGGCACTATTCGCGTTTGCGTTTGTCGCAGGGCGTTGAAGTTTCGAACCCCTTCGTGAACGCCGGCTTCCTGCTGCCATGCCACACGTCCTGATCATCAAACCCTCCTCGCTCGCGGATATCGTGCATGGTTTGCAAGTCGCGACGTCGATGAAGGCGCAGTGCGAGGACTTGAAGCTGTCGTGGATCGTGCGGGATATCTTCGCGCCGCTGGTGCAGGCGTGCGCGGCGGTGGACCACGTGTATGTGTTCGAGCGGAAAGGCGGGGCGAAGGGTTTCGTGAAGCTGATTCGCGAAGTGCGGAAGACGAAGTTCGACTATGTATTCGATTTTCAAGGACTGCTGCGGACGGGGTTGATGACCTCGCGGGTGCAGGCGAAGCGGAAGGTGGGCCGGAGCGATGCGCGGGAGATGTCGGGGATCTTCTACGACGAGAAAGTGCCGCTGCCGCCGGACGGGCGGAAAAGCCATGCGATCGACATTTTGCTGCAGTTTTGTCCGGTGGTCGGCGCGAAGCCGGAGTTGCGGGGGACGTTGAAGTTCAAGACGACGGAGACGTTGAAGTTGAAGTTCGCGGAAGGCCGTGGCGGGTCGAAGCCGGTGGTGATTTTTCCGGACAGCCGGCGGTCGGAGAAGCGGTGGAATGGATTCAAGCAGCTGACGTCGCTGATCCTGAAACAGGACAAGACGCGGAAAGTGATCTGGGCGGGGAGCGACGTGGTGCCGGACCGCGGGCTGTTTTTGCCGTCGCAGTTCCTGAACCTGACGGGGAACACGAGCCTCGTGTCGCTGCCGGCGCTGATCAAACGGGCGCACTGGGTGATTTCGAACGACAGCGGGCCGATGCATCTGGCGGCGGCGCTCGGGGTGCCGACGCTGGCGCTGTTTGGGCCGACGGATCCGCGGATGTGCGGGCCGTATCCGCTGACGGCGCCGACGAACGTGGTCGTGCAGGCGCCGGTGCGGAACCTGAAGCTGCTGACGGCGCGCGAGGTTTATCTGCGTTGGGCGGCGGCGGAGGCGCGGTTGAACAAGAGCCGGTGAGGGCGCGGCGGCGTCCGCGGGCGGGGAATTTCGAACGAGCGGTCCGGAGTGCGTGGGACCACCCGCGGAATTTTGTTTGTTCTGAAAACGAGGCGCGGCATACCTGAGCGCTCCATGTTAGACGCCAAACTGCTCCGTGAGAGTCCCGATCTGGTTCGCGCTGCGATCGCGAAGAAGCACCTCGAGGTGAAGCTCGACGATGTGCTGTCCATCGACGCGGAGTGGCGGGCATTGCTGCGCGAGGTGGAAAATCTTCGGGCGACGCAGAAGGCGGCGAACACGGCGATGGCGGCGCTGCCGAAGGGGACGCCGGAGTTTGCGGCGAAGGTGGCGGAGATGAAGTCGGTTTCGCAGCAGGTGAAGGAGCGGGAGGCGAAACTGAAGGAGATGGAGGAGAAGTTTCGGCAGGCGATGTTGTCGCTGCCGAACCTGCCGCATGCGTCGGTGCCGGAAGGCCGGACGCCGGAGGAGAACGTGGTGTTCGGCACGCACGGGGACGCGAATGTGCCGAAGCCGCACGCGGTGCCGCACTGGGAGATTCCGGGATTCGAGCGGCTGTTCGATTTTGCGCGGGGCGCGAAGGTGACGGGCGCGGGTTTTCCGTTCTTCGTGGGCGACGGCGCGCGGCTCGTGCGGGCGCTGCTGCAGTTCTTCCTCGATGAGAATTCAAAAGCTGGATACGTCGAGGTGAGCCCGCCGATCTTCGTGAACGCGGCGAGCGCGACGGCGACGGGGCAGCTGCCGGACAAGGAAGGGCAGATGTATGAGACGACGCCGGATCATCTTTATGCGGTGCCGACGGCGGAGGTGCCGCTGACGAACTTTTTCCGCGACGAGATCGTGGAGGAGGCGGCGCTGCCGGTCTATCGTTGTGCGTATACGCCGTGTTTCCGGCGCGAGGCGGGAAGTTATGGCAAGGATGTGCGCGGGCTGAACCGGTTGCACCAGTTCGACAAGGTGGAGCTGCTGAAGTGGGTGCATCCGGACACGAGCTACGACGAGTTGGAGAAACTGCGCGGCGACGCGGAGCGGCTGCTGCAGAAACTGGAGCTGCCGTATCGGATTCTGTTGATGTGCGGAGGCGACCTCGGGTTTGCGCAGTCGAAGAAATACGATCTTGAAGTGTGGTCGGCGGGGCAGAAGCGCTGGCTCGAGGTGTCGAGCTGTTCGAATTTCGAGGCGTTTCAGGCGCGGCGGGCGCAGATCCGTTATCGGCCGAAGGACGGCGGAAAACCGGAGCTCGTGCACACGCTGAACGGGTCGGGCCTGGCGGTGCCGCGCGTGCTGGCGGCGCTGTTGGAAAACAATCTCGAAGCGGACGGCCGCGTGCGGATTCCGGCGGCGCTGGTGCCGTATTTCGGCAAGGAGTATCTGAGCTTCCGCTGAGGCGCGCGAGGTGCGCGTGATGAAACATGCCGGCCCGGAAACGTAACGCGTGGCGGGTGGCGGCGGAGCGGGTGGCGGAAGCCGTTTCGCGGGGGCGGTTGCATCCGCGCGTGACGGCGTGGGCGGACGGTTGCGGCGACGAGCCGTGGGCGATCGCGTGTTCGGGCGGGGCGGATTCCATCGCGCTGGTTTTGTTGGTGTGGGCGCACTGGCCGGAACGCCGGAAACGGTGTCGTGTGTTGCACTTCAATCACCGGCTGCGCGGAAAGGCGTCGGATCAGGACGAGGCGTTTTGTCGGAAGGTGTGCGCGGCGCTGGGAATGACGTTGCGGGTGGGCAGATGGACGGATGCGAAGGCCGGAGCGAGCGAGGCGGAGGCGCGGGAGGCGAGGTTTGCGTTTTTTCGGACGGAAATGGACAAGGCGGGAGCGCGGGCGTTGTGGACGGGGCATCAACAGGACGACATTGCGGAGACGATGTTGATGCGGATCGCGCGGGGCAGCGGAGCGAGCGGGTTGGCGGCGCCGCGGCCGGTCCAACGCATGGCGGACGGGCGGGTGCACCTGCGGCCGCTGCTGACGTTGGGCAAGGGGGAGATCGAGACGATGTTGAAGACGGCGGGAGTGAAGTGGCGGGTGGATGCGACGAACTCGGGGCGGAAGTTTTTGCGGAACCGGATGCGGAACGTGGTGGTGCCGGCGTGGCGTGAGGCGGTGACGGGACGCGATGCGGTGCGCGGGGCGGCGTTGTCGCGGCAGCTGATCGAGGAGGACGACGAGGCGCTCGAGCGCTGGGTGGATGAGTTGCGGCCGATCGGAGCGCGCGGGGAGTTGCGGCTGCGGCGACTTGCGGGCAAGCCGCGCGGGGTGGTGCGGCGGGCGGTGCTGCGCTGGCTGGCGCATCAAGGCCGGGCGTCGACGCTGTCGCGGCAGGCGCTGGAAGCGCTGATCGACGACGTCGGACGAGGCCGGCGGACGCAGCACAGCGTGGGGGCCGATGCATTTGCGGTGATTGGCCGAGCCGAGGTGAAATTCGTGACGACAGCGGAAAGGTTGCGAGGGAATTCCACGGTCGTGCCAATTGACTTATGAGGGCGGAACATCCACTTTCGCGCCTTATCCCACACTATAAATGTCCGATACCGACAATAAGAAGAAGCGGCGACCGCTGAAAAGCCTTCCACCTGACCGTTTTCAGCCGAAGGTGCTGATTTTTTTCCTGGCGCTGTTTCTCGCGGCGCTGGCGCTGCTGTTTCTCTCGCCGACGCGACTTGCTTCGCCGGCGATCCTCAAGATCCAGGCGGTGGTGGAACTCGCTGAGCAGGGGAAAATTCGCGAAGGCGTGATCCAGCCGGACGCATCGGGCGGACGCGATTGGGTGGTCATCACCGGTAGGACAAAAGAGGATACGGTGCTGCAGAGCGAACGGGGCGAGACGCACCAGTTTCGCGCGGCCGGACGCCTGACGGATTCCAACATGGAGCGGCTGCAGCGGTCGCAGGCGTTTGCGGAGCAGCCGGCGACGACGATGTTCACGCAGATCGCGGCGCAGGTGGTGCCGTTCCTGATCATCATCGGTTTGCTCTATTTTCTTTTCGTGCGGCAGTTGCGGCAGGCGGGGAAGGGCGCGCTGAGTTTTGGCAAGAGCCGCGCGAAGTTGCTGACGCGGGATCGCGACAAGGTGACGTTCGCCGATGTCGCGGGCTGTGACGAGGCGAAGGAGGAGGTGAGCGAAATCGTCGAGTTCCTGAAGGATCCGAAGAAGTTCACCAAGATGGGCGGCAAGATCCCGAAGGGAATTCTGATGGTGGGGCCTCCGGGCACGGGCAAGACGCTGCTGGCGAAGGCGGTCGCGGGCGAAGCGGATGTGCCGTTCTTTTCGATCTCGGGATCGGATTTCGTGGAGATGTTTGTCGGCGTCGGCGCGAGCCGGGTGCGCGACATGTTCGAGCAGGGGCGCAAGAGCGCGCCGTGTTTGATCTTCATCGATGAAATCGACGCGGTGGGACGCCAGCGCGGAGCGGGCTTGGGCGGCGGGAACGACGAGCGTGAACAGACGCTCAATTCGTTGCTGGTCGAGATGGACGGCTTCGACACGACGGAAGGTGTGATCATCATCGCCGCGACGAACCGGCCGGACGTGCTCGACAGCGCGTTGCTGCGTCCGGGGCGTTTCGATCGGCAGATTTACGTCGATCTGCCGGATCTGGTCGGTCGCGAACAGATCCTGCGGGTGCATGCGCGCAAGATCACTCTCGCGGAAAACGTGGACCTGGCGGTGATCGCGCGGGGCACGCCCGGACTTTCGGGCGCGGAACTGGCGAATTTGTTGAACGAAGCGGCTCTTTTGGCGGCGCGGCGCAACAAGAAGAAGGTCGAGATGATCGACGTCGACGACGCGCGCGAAAAGGTGCAATTCGGACGCGAACGGCGCCGCGTGATGGACGACGAGGAGAAGAAGCTCACGGCGTATCACGAAGCTGGACACGCGCTCGTGCAGGCGGTGCTCGATGACGGGCACATGCCGGTGCACAAGGTGACGATCATCCCGCGCGGGCACAGCTTGGGCAGCACGATGTTCATTCCCAAGAAGGACGTGCTGACGCACGCGAGGAAGCGGATGCTGAACCAGATCGCGATGGGCCTCGGCGGCCGAATCGCGGAAGAACTGGTGATGGGCGATGTTTCGAGCGGTGCGGCGGGGGACATCAAGCAAGTTACCAAGATCGCGCGGCACATGGTGTGCGATTGGGGCATGAGTTCGCTCGGAATGATCTCGTATGGCGAGAGCTCGGACACGGTGTTCCTCGGGCGCGAAATCACCCGCAACCAGAGCTATTCGGAGGAGACCGCGCGAAAGATCGACGCGGAGGTGTCGCGGATCATCGACGAGCAGTATCAGCGTGCGAAGGACATCATCGTTTCGCGACGGGATGTCTTGGACAAGATCGCGGCCGCGCTGCTGGAGTTCGAGACGATCGAAGGCAAGCACGTGCTCGAAGTGCTGCAGTTTGGCGAGATTCGTTCGCCGATCCTGCGCGATGTTTCGCCGAAGCAAGAGGAGAAGCCGGGCAAGAAAACCCCGGGAAAATCGTCGGCTTCCGAAGGACTGGCCTCGGGCGGCGCGGCTCCCGCTCCAACGCCGGCTTGAGGCGCGGCGACCCGATCTTAAACAAGGCGCGGTGAACTCCGCGCCTTTTTTGTGGTCGTTCAAGTGCCTCCAAGGTTTAGCCTTGGAATGGCTTCAACTTTCCGGATAACCGCAAACTCCTACATGAAAATCTGCTGTATTGGTGCTGGCTACGTCGGGGGACCGACGATGGCCATGATCGCGTTGAAAGCTCCCGATATCGAAGTGCGAGTCGTCGATATGAACTCCGCGCGGATCGCAGCTTGGAATTCGGATCAGCTGCCCATTTACGAGCCTGGGCTGGATGATGTGGTGCGCCAAGCGAGGGGGCGGAATCTGCATTTCTCGACGGACGTGCGCGGCGCGATCAGCGAGTCGGATATCATTTTTGTCGCCGTCAACACGCCGACGAAGACCTATGGTGTGGGATCGGGACGGGCGGCGGATTTGCGCTTCATCGAGTCGGTGGCGCGCACGATCGCGGAAGTCGCCACGACGCCGAAGATCATTGTCGAGAAGTCGACTATCCCGGTGAAGACGGCGGAGACGATCAAAGACATCCTCGCGGCCAACACGCGCGGAGTGAAGTTCGAGGTGTTGTCGAATCCCGAGTTTTTGGCGGAAGGCACGGCGATCGCCGACTTGCATGAGCCGGACCGCGTGTTGATCGGTGGCGAGCGCACGCCGGGCGGCGAGGCGGCGGTCGAGACGCTGGTGCAGGTTTATGGCCGGTGGGTGCCGCGCGAGCGGATCATCACGACGAATCTGTGGTCGTCCGAGTTGTCGAAGCTGGTGGCGAACGCGTTTCTCGCGCAGCGGATTTCGTCGATCAATTCGATCTCGGCGCTTTGCGAAGCGACGGGTGCGGATGTCGACGAAGTGGCGAACGCGATCGGAAAGGATTCGCGCATCGGGCCGAAGTTCTTGAAGGCGTCGGTGGGTTTCGGCGGATCATGTTTCCAGAAGGACATCCTCAATCTCGTCTACCTGTGCGAGCACTTCGGTTTGCCGGAGGTCTCGGCGTATTGGGAAGGCGTGGTGCGGATGAACGACTGGCAGAAGCGGCGGTTCGCGAGCCGGATCGTGAAGGCGCTGTTCAATTCCGTCGCGGACAAGAAGATCGCTCTGCTGGGCTTTGCGTTCAAGAAAGACACGAACGACACGCGTGAGTCGGCGGCGATTTCGGTGTGCCGGGATCTACTGGCGGAGCAGGCGAATGTGACGGTGTATGATCCGAAGGTGCCGGCGGACGAAATTCGCCGTGACGTCAAAGCCGTGGGCGGGGATATCGCGAAGTTGACGGTCGCGGCGAATGCCTACGAGGCGGCGAAAGGTGCGCACGCCGTCGCGATCCTGACGGAATGGGACGAATTCAAGGGGCTGGATTACGCGCGGATTTTCGAATCCATGAGCAAGCCCGCGTTCCTTTTCGATGGTCGGAACATTCTCGATCTCAAGGCACTCCGGGAGATCGGATTCCGGGTGTTCGGAATCGGAAAGTAGCTGGCGGTTTCCCGCTGGCGGGGCGGGCCGAATCCGGCCCGCCAGCGTCACACGGGCAGAGTCTGGAGCTCGGTCTTGAGCACGCCGATGCAAGGGAGATTGCGGTAGCGCTCGGCGAAATCGAGACCGTAGCCGACGACGAATTTGTTGGGAATTTCGAACCCGACGAAGTCGGCTTCGAATTTCACTTCGCGGCGGGCTTTTTTGTCGAGGAGGACGCAGCTGCGAAGGCTGGCGGGACGGAGTTTGCGCGCGAGCGAGGCGACGAGGGAGAGCGTTTTGCCGGTGTCGAGGATGTCGTCGATGATCAGCACGTGGCGATTTTTGATGTCGAGCGTGAGGTCGGCGACGATCTGCGGCGCACCGACGGATTTGGTGCTGTTGCCGTAGCTCGACACGCGGATGCAGTCGAGGCGCACGGGGTTGTCGATTTCGCGCATGAGATCGGCGGTGAACATGACGGCGCCGTTGATGAGCGAGATGATCGTGAACTCGCGGTCGCCGTAGACGGCCTTGATCTCGCGGGCGAGGCCGCGGATGCGACGTTTGATCTGCTCCTCGGTGTAGAGCACCGATTCGAGATCCGGGTGAATGGCTCGTCGACGGGGGCGAGCCTTCGGGGTGGCAGCCTTGGGCATGGGGCAAGCGAGACAAAGCGGCTGGCGAGTGGCAAACTGAACCATGGGCGTCGGCGAGGTTTATTACTTTGACTCAGGCGGAGCGGAAATCTTGCTTCGCGCGCCGGTGCGCGGCCGGTGTTCATGATCTCGATTCGTATCCAGAAACTCACGAAACGCTTCGGACCGGTGACAGCGTTGCGCGAACTCGATCTCACGATCGATCCCGGCGAGCTGTTCTTCCTGTTGGGACCGAGCGGATGTGGAAAAACGACGCTGCTGCGCAGCATGGCGGGATTTTACATCCCGGACGAGGGCCGGATTCTTTTTGGCGAAGAAGACGTGACGCGGCTGGAGCCGCACAAGCGGAACACGGGGATGATGTTCCAGAGTTACGCGCTGTGGCCGCACATGACGGTGGCGGAGAACGTGGCGTTTGGGTTGGAGGAGCGGAAGGTGCCGAAAGCGGAGATCGTGCGGCGCGTGGGGGAAGCGCTGGAGTCGGTGAAGATGGCGAATTACGCGGAGCGGCGGCCGAATCAGTTGTCGGGCGGGCAGCAGCAGCGGGTGGCGCTCGCGCGGGCGCTGGTGATCCGGCCGCGGTGTTTGTTGCTCGACGAACCGCTGTCGAATCTGGATGCGAAGCTGCGGCTGGAGATGCGCGCGGAGATCCGGCGCGTGTGCAAGGAGTTCAAGTTGACGACGGTTTACGTGACGCACGACCAGAAGGAGGCGCTGTCGATCTCGGATCGGATGGCGATTCTGGAGGGCGGGCGGGTGCTGCAGGTGGGAACGCCGCGGGAGATTTACCGGCGGCCGGTGCGGAAAACGGTGGCGAATTTCATCGGCGAAACGGATTTCATCGCGGGAACGGTCGAGCGGGCGGCGGGCGGTCGCGTGTGGGTGCAGACGCAGATTGGAAGATTCGAAGGCGTGCCGGGCGACTCGGCGAAAACCCCGGCGGTGCACGATGTCGTGACATTGTCGATACGCCCGGAGTGTTGGAAACTGAGCCGCGAGGCGCCGGCGGTGAACGGCGTGAAGGGACGGATCGGCGAGGCGGTTTATCTGGGGGAAGTCGCGCAATACGAGTTCGTGGCGGGGGCGGCGACGTTGAAGATTTTTGAACTGAATCCGCGATTCGTCGGCGCGGCGGCGGGCGGCGAGTTGTTTGCGAGCGCGGATCCGGAGGATGTCGTGGTGCTGGCGGAGTGACGCGGACGACGTGGCGGGAGCGGAACGCATCCAAGAAGGAGCATGCTGAAACGCGCGATCATCGTTTTGTTGCTGGCGGGCATCGTGGCGCTGCCGTTTATGCTTCGTCCGGAGCAGCGTGTGACGGAGCGGGCGGATGATGTGCTGACGATCATCACGCCGCACAACGAGGCGATCCGGCACGAGTTTGGCGTGGGATTCCGCAAGTGGTATCGCGAGAAGACGGGGCGCACGGTGGCGCTCGACTGGCGCGTGATCGGCGGGACGAGTGAGATCGCGCGATTTCTGGAGTCGGAGTATGTGGCGGCGTTTCGGAATCACTGGACGAATCGCCTGGGGCGGGTGTGGAGCGGCGAGGTGCAGGCGGGATTTGCGAACGCGCGACTCGGGCCGGAGGCGTCGGAGGAAGCGCGGGCGGCGCGGGAGGCGTTTCTGGCTTCGGATGTGAGCTGCGGGATCGATCTGTTTTTCGGGGGAGGCAGCTATGATTTCATCCTGCAGGCGAACGCGGGGCGGCTTGTTCCGACGCGGGCGGCGGAGCTTCGGCCCGAGTGGTGGGACGAGGCGGTGGTTCCGCCGGAGTTCGCGGGAGAGCGCTACCGCGATCCCGAGGGGCGATGGGTGGGGAATGTGTTGAGCGGTTATGGGATCATCTACAACCGCGACGCGTTGCGGCGATTGGGGATCGATCAGCCGCCGCAGCGGTGGCGTGACCTGGCGGATCCGCGGCTGATCGGCGAGGTGGCGCTGGCGGATCCGACGAAGAGCAGCTCGATCGCGAAGGCATTCGAAAACGTGATACAGCAGGAGATGCAGCGGCGGTCGCGCGCGGGCGGCGGGAGTGCGGAGGACGAGGCGCAGGCGGTGCGCGAGGGATGGCTCGCGGGCTTGCGGTGGCTGCAACTGATTGGAGCAAATGCGCGGTATTTCACGGATTCGTCGCAGAAGCCGCCGATCGACGTGGCGCAGGGAAATTGCGCGGCGGGGATTTGCATCGATTTCTATGGACGCTCGCAGGCGGAAGTGGCGGCGCAGCGGAGTGGGACGGGTGAAGGGCGGCTGGGTTTTTCGGTGCCGCGGGGCGGCACGGTGCCGTCGGTGGATCCGATCGCGCTGCTGCGCGGCGCGCCGCATCGGGAGGTCGCGGAGGCGTTCATCGATTTCACGCTCTCGATGGAAGGGCAAAAGCTGTGGAATCTTCGGCCGGGCACGCCGGGCGGACCGGAGCGGTATGCGTTGCGGCGGCTGCCGGTGCGGCGGGATTTTTATGCGCACGAGGGGTGGCGGGAATGGCGGAGCGATCCGGAGGCGAATCCCTACGAGCAGGAGGAGCAGCTGGTGTATCGGTCGGACCGGACCGGGCATCTTTTTCGCGAGCTGTCGTTCATCATGCGTGTGATGACTTTGGATACGCATCGCGAACTGCAGCGGGCGTGGCGGGCGATCGCGGCGGCGCCGGAGCCGGCGAAGCAGCGGGCGCTGGCGGTGTTGCAGGATTTGTCGGCGGTGAGCTACGAGCGCGCGGGGGGAGAGATCAAACGGGCGTTGAGCTCGAAAAACAAAGTCGACGAGATCGCGATGGGGCGACGCCTGGGCGAGGGGTTTCGCGCAAATTATCGGCGCGCGGAAGCGATTGCGAAGGGGGAAGAGTAATGGCCGGGCTCAACGAGCGGTGATCCGCCGGTAGACGCCGGGATCGTGTTTTTCCATGTGGCGCTCGGGATGGGCGAGCGGGGTGAAGCCGAACCGGGCGTAGAGCGAGTGGGCGTCGGCGGTGACGAGTTGGAAGCGACGGAGGTTTTGCAGACGCGGATGCGCGGTGATGAAGCGCAGGGCGGCTTTGGAGAGGCCGCGGCCGCGATGCGGCTCGAGCACGTAGACGTCGCAGAGATAAGCGAAGGTGGCGTAGTCGGTGACGACGCGAGCGAGACCGATTTGTGCGCGGGCGGGCGTGTAGATGCCGATGCTGAGGGAGTGTTGGAGGGAGCGCGCGACGATTTCGCGCGGGATGCCGGCGGCCCAGTAGCTGTTCGAGAGAAAAGCGTGAACGGCGTCGACGTCGAGGAGCGCGGGATCGTCGGAGAGGAGATAGCCGTCGTGATGAAGCGATTCGGGCATGCGCTAGAGTTGCGCGAAAGCCGAGGCGAAGGCGGCTTGGTCGGGGGCCTTGAAGAAGGACGTGCCGGCGACGAACGTATCCGCGCCGGCGTTACGGCAGGCGGCGCCGGTGGCCAGGTCGACGCCACCGTCGACTTCGAGGCGGAAGGAGAGATTTCGTTCGCGGCGCCAGGCGTCGATTTGCTGGAGTTTCGGCAGGACGTCGGTGCGGAAGGCCTGGCCGCCGAAGCCGGGTTGGACAGTCATGACGAGGACGAGATCGACGGAGGAAAGGAGGTGTTCGACGGCGGTCGCGGGGGTGTCGGGGTTGAGCACGATGCCGCACTGGCAGCCGAGTTCGCGGATGCGGCGGAGTGTGGCGGCGTGGTCGTAGGCGGGTTCGATGTGGATGCTGATGAGGTTGGAGCCGGCCTTGGCGAACGCTTCGACGTAGCGGTGCGGCTCGGCGAGCATCAGGTGGGTGTCGAAGAACAGTTTCAGGCCGTGGCGGCGGAGGGCGGCGACGGTTTCGGGGCCGAAAGTGAGGTTCGGCACGAAATGGCCGTCCATGATATCGACGTGCAGCCACGGGAGGCCGAGGTCTTCGACGACGCGTGCGCTGGCGGCGAGGTGGGCGTGATCGCCGGCGAGGAGCGAAGGAGCGAGGAGAGGGGCGTGCATCGGGCGGTTACCAGACGTCGAGGACGGCGTGGGTGATTTTGCGCGCGAGGGATTCGGCGAGGAGCGGGACGGTTTGGTATTCGGACTGGAGTTGTCCGCCGTCGGTCATGGCGTCGCGCTGGGTGCGGACGACGCGATGGGAGAAAAGCGTTTCGCCGGTGCGGCGATCGTGGAGCGTGCAGGAGGTGGCGAGCGTGAGCGTGAATTTGCGGGCGAGGCGGGTGTCGGATTCGCGAACGGAGGCGACATCGCGGTCAAAGTTTTGGATGACGACGCGGAGCGTGACGTCGGCGGTTTCGGGGGAGCCGGCGAGGGTGACGCGGCCGTCGCGTTCGAAGGCGTCGCGGAGATGGGTGTCGAGAAGCGCGCGGGCCTGGGGAAGCACGGCGCGGTTTTCGATTGGCTCGATGTAGAGCGTGGAGAAGGACGGTTCGGCGCCCGTGCCGAGGCGGTAGTGAGCGCAGCCGGCGATCGCGAGGAGCGCGAGGGTGGCGAGCAGGAGGGAGAGAAGGCGCCGGGATGACATGGCCGTGCGAAGTGGAGGGAGGCGGGGGCGGCGGCGCAAGTCAGAGTTGGGGAGGCGAAGCGCTTGTGCGTTTTGCTACGCGGAGGAGACGCCGGCGAAGAGGAGGAGGAGCGTGTGGAGATTGAAGAGAGCGTGGGCGATCATCGCGGTGGCGATGCGGCCGGTGCGTTCGTAAGCGAGCGAGAAAATGACGGCGAGGGTGATGAGCGGGAGGAAGCTCGCGAGGCCGTCGTAGCTGGACCAGTTGACGTGAAGGGCGGCGAAGATGGTGCCGGGGAGGAGAAGCGCGATGAAGCGCGGGACGCGGGTGCGCAGGAAGCGGAAGAAAGTGGCGCGGAAGAGAAGTTCCTCGGCCATCGGTGCGACGAGCACGGCGAGCGCGATCATGACGACGAGGAGCGCGGAAGAGTCGGCTTCGGCGAAGAGGCGGAGCAGGTCTTGTTGTTGCGCGGGGAGTCCGGCGAGATCGAGGAGGTAGAGCGAGAGGAGGTTGACGACGGTGACGACGGGAAGGGCGATGAGGAAAGTGACGAGGCCGGAAAGGATGACGCTGCGGGGAAGCGGAGGGCGGAGCGGAGGATGGCCGAGTTCGAGCGGGGCGAAGGCGGGACCGAGGAGGAGGCCGAGTTGGAAAGCGGCGCTGTTGATGATGGTTTTGGCGTCGGTCGAGAGGTCGAAAGGCGCGAAGAGAAGATTGGCGACAAACGAGGCGGCGAGACCTGCGGCGGCGATGAGGGCGGCGCAGAGAAAGAAATCGCGGATTGAAACGGTCCAAGGCGCGAGCTGGACGGGCGTGGCGCGGAGACGGGCACGCGCGGCGGGTGAGAGGACCAGGCGCCAGAGGAGAACGAGTCCGACGATGAGGAGCGAAAGCTCGAATACTACGACAGGGAGCGGAGGCGAATCGTCGGGCATGCGCGGTCGACCAGTGCGGGGGAAAACCGGCCGAGGCGCAAGCGTGCGGGAGCGCGGGCGAAGGGTCAGGCGGCGTGGCGATGGTGGGTGCGTTCGAGTTCGAGGAGGTGGTGTTTCAGGCGTTCGCCGAAGGCGAAGCCGGTGAGGGAGCCGTTGGCGCCGATGACGCGGTGGCAGGGGACGATGACGCAGGCGGGATTGGTGGCGTTGGCGCGGCCGACGGCGCGAGCGGCGGAAGGCGCGCCGAGTTGGGCGGCGAGCTGGCCGTAGGTGCGCGTTTCGCCGAAGGGAATCGCGAGGAGGGCGGACCAGACGCGTTGCTGGAAAGGAGTGCCGTGAAGGGCGAGCGGAAGGTCGAAGGCGCGGCGGCGGCCGGAGAAGTAATCGAGGAACTGGGCGCGCGCGACGGCGGTGGCGGAGGTGTCATACATTATATGACACTTTGGGAGACGTGAAAGGAGCGTAGGCGAGTTGCCGAAGGCGGTGGCGGCGAGGGCGCCGGTGGAGGTTACGGCGAGGGAGAACGGGCCGAAGGGGGTGGAGAAGGTGTCGTAGAAGAGATTCATGTTGGGATGGGTTGGTTGAGTTGCCACAGGTGAGCGGTGGCGAGGCTGCGGTGCGGGGAGAACATCGCCATGAGGCGGCGCGTGGCGTCGACGTCGGGACGTTGTTCGAGAGAGAGGAGGGATTGGAGGCCGCTGGTGACGCCGGTGTCGCCGAGCGGGACGCAATCGGGGAAGCCCAAGGCGCGCATCATGATGTAGTTGACGGACCACGGACCGAGTCCGCGGAGGGCGAGGAGCGTGCGCTCGGCGCGGGTGGCGGACATGAGGCGAAGCGGTTCGAGGTCGAGCGTGCCGTGGGCGATGAGGCGCGAGAGGGAGATGACGTAGTCGGCTTTTTGACGGGAGAATTGGAGCGGGAGAAGATCGCCGGGTTCGAGGGCGGCGACGGCGGCGGGCGTGGGTGGGAGGACGAGGCCGTTGGCGAGGCGGGTGCCGGCGAGTTCGAAGAGGCGGCGTTTGAGGAGGCAGGCGAAAGGGAAATTGATTTGCTGGCCGATGATGGACCAGAGGAGTCCGTCGTAGAGCGACGGCGTGCGGGAGATGCGGAGTTCGGCGCGGCCGGCGATGAGGCGGGCGAGGCCGAGTTTGCGGGCGAGGCGGGCGAAGGCGGCGGTGTCGTCGTCGAGGCCGAGGAGGGCGACGACGACGGCGTGGGCTTCGACGGCGGAGGGTGCGGGTTGTTGAGGAAGCGCGGACGAAAGGTCGGCGCGGATTTTGTCGGGCGAGAGATGGAGCGTGAGGAGGGCGGGATGGGAGGGAAGTTGGAGGGCGGCGGTGTAGGTGTCGGCTTCGAGGCGTTCGTTGACGCCGTGCGGATCGCGGCCGAGGGCGCGGCGGAGATAGCCGAGGAGGAAGCCGGGCGGCAGCGAGAGCTCGAAGGAATTGGCGGAGGCGAGCGCGCGGAAGGCGGCGGGCGTGAGGCCGTTGAGGCGGCGGAAATTTTCGTGGAAAACGGAAAGGGATTCGAAACCGGCGGCGTAGGCGATTTCGGTGAGCGGGTGCGAGGTGGCGAGGAGATCGCGTTTCGCGGCGTCGAGGCGGGCGCGGAGAAGGAGATCGGCGGGGGTGGTGTGAAAGTGAAGGCGGAGGAGTTCGAACGTGCGGGTGGTGCCGAAGCCGAGGCGTTTGACGATGGCGCGGGTGTTGGGGAAAGCGGCGGGATTTTGGCGGAGTTCGGCGACGACGGTTTCGACGGATTCGAGAACGGGGTCGGCGCCGCGGGCGAAATCGTCGGGGTGGCATTTCTTGCACGGACGGAGGCCGGCGGCGCGGGCGGCTTCGCAGGTGGGGAAGAAGCGGATGTTTTCGAACTTGGGTTTCCGGGCCTTGCAGGACGGGAGGCAGTAGATGCCGGTGGTGAGGACGCCGAGGAAGAACCGGCCGTTGCAGGCGGGGTCGCTGGCGAGGACGCGCTCATACATCGCGGCGGCGGAGAGGCGCGGGGCGCGGAGCGGTTTCACCGCGGGAAGGTCGGGCGAGAGTGGGCGGGAGGCAATCATGGGAACGGAGACGGGCGCACGGTAGCGGGGAGTGGGAGCGGAGTCGTTCGGTTAAGTTCGGTGCAATTTTTTTTGGGGCTGCGCGGAGGCGTCGGGCGACGAGGTCAGAGGCTAGAGGCAATCACCGACGAAGGGCGGGGGCGGTGGCCCCATGGCGGGCGGGAGTGAGCGGGCGTAGGTTGAGCGGTCGCGGAATGAGCCGCGGCGAAAATTTTTCTACATTATGAAGATCATCGATTCCATGTTGCGGACGCATCCGAGAGCGGATGTGCAGCGGGTCGGGCACTATGCCCAGGTGTTGGAAGCGCTCGCGCAGTGCGTGCAGGTTTGCCGGGCGTGTGCGGACTCGTGTCTGGCGGAGGAACAGGTGGGGAAATTGCGGCGGTGCATTCGGACGGATTTGGACTGTGCGGATGTGTGTGTGGCGACGGCGGCGCTGCTGGGGCGGCAGACGGAGACGCCGAGCGAGATCCTGCATGCGCAACTGCACGCGTGTATTTTGGCGTGTCAGGTGTGCGGAGACGAATGCGAGCAGCATGCGAACATGCACGAGCACTGTCGGATTTGCGCGGAGACGTGTCGGCATTGTCAGGAACGGTGCAATTTTCTGTTGGGCGAAATCTCGTCGTCGGGTGTGGAGGAAGGCGCGATGGAGCCGACGGACAGTCCGTCGTTTCAGCGATAAATCTCGACGGCGCACCGGTGAATGAATCCGCGGTCCATGCGGGCGCATGGAATGTTATGACGTGGTGGTCATCGGTGCGGGCGCGGCGGGGTTGATGGCCGCGGCGCGGCTGGCGGCGGCGGGGCGACGCGTGGTGGTGTGGGAGGCGCGCGATCGGATCGGCGGGAGGATTTGGAGCGAGGAGCGGAAAGGGTGGCCGCTGGCGGTGGAGTTGGGCGCGGAGTTTGTGCATTCGGGGAACGAGGTGATGGAGGAGGTGTTGAAGGCGGCGGGCGTGCGGAAGCGTCGGATCGAAGAGCGGCACTGGCTGGCGGGCGACGGGCGGCAGGCGGCGATGAACGATGCGTGGGAGCGGATTTATGCGGTGATGGAAAAGATCGGGCCGCGGTTTCGGGGGAGTTTCGCGGAGTGGTTGAAGCGGCATAGTGCGGAGGTGACGGCGCCGGACCGGGCGCTGGCGGAGACGTTCGTGAAAGGATTCGATGGGGCGCCGTTGGAGCGGATGAGTGCGCGGGCGCTGTTCGAGGCGTCGCAGGAGGACGAGGAGCAGTTTCGTCCGAGCAAGCGGTATGCGTCGGTGGTGGAAATGCTCGCGCGGAAATTTCTGCGGGCGGGCGGGGAGATAAGGTTGGAGGCGGTGGTGCGGCGGGTGAGGTGGTCGCGGGCGGGAGTGAAGGTGGAGGACGAAAGAGGGAACGAAGTGGAAGCGCGGTGCGCGCTGGTGACGGTGCCGCTGGGGGTGTTGAAGGCGAAGCGGGGAGATCGCGGGGCGGTGCGGTTCGAGCCGCGGTTGAAGGGGAAGGAGAACGTGCTGGCGCGCGTGGAGAGCGGGCACGCGCGGAGGGTGGTGTTGCGGATGCGGGAGGATATTTGGCGGCGCGGGCCGATTCCGGCGGCGTTGCGGGAGCGAGAAGGGCGGGCGTTTGGATTTCTGCATTCGGAAGAGGAGGCGTTTCCGGTGTGGTGGGCGGAGGCGCCGAAGCCGGTGTTGGTGGGATGGACGGGCGGGCCGGCGGCGGCGGCGATGGGCGGGTGGTCGGACGCGCACGTGTTGCGGGCGGCGTGTGCGACGCTGGCGAGGCTGCTCGGGTGCGAGGAGAAGGCGTTGCGGGCGGCGGTGCGCGAGGCGCGCTCACACGATTGGGCGGCGGATGCGTTTACGCGGGGCGCGTATAGCTTTGCGGTGGCGGGGGCGGAGAAAGCGCCGGAGGAATTGGGGCGCCCGGTGGGCGGCGTGTTGTTTTTCGCGGGCGAGGCGACGGCGGAAAGGTTGGAGTTGGGAACGGTGCACGGCGCGCTCGCGAGCGGCGTGCGGGCGGCGGGGGAGATCGAGCGGGTATTCAAGTAGCGAAGGCGTAGGCAAAACGCTGACGCAGTGCGGGTGGGCGGGGCTCGACAGCCGGGCGTGAGGCGGCATGCTGCGCACTTATGGCGACGATCTATGAAACGTTGAGAGCGGACATCGTTGCGGCGATGAAGGCGCGCGATGCGGCAACGGCGACGGCGCTGCGAACGGCGGATGCGGCGATTCAGCGGGCCTCGATGGACACGGGAAAGCCGATCGAGGACACGCTGGTGATCGCGACGCTGCGGAAGGCGGTGAAGAATTTGAACGACGCGAAGGAGGAATTCGCGAAAGGCGGGCGGGCGGATCTGGTGGCGGCGAACGAGGCGGAGATGCGCGTGCTGGAGAAATATCTGCCGCAAGGATTGGACGACGCGAAGCTGGAGGCGTTGATTGATGAAGCGATCCGCGAGACCGGCGCGCAGTCGAAGAAAGACATGGGGCGCGTGATCGGGGCGTTGAAGAAACGACCGGAGGCGGGGTTGATCGATTTCGGCGCGGCGAGCAAACGCGTGCAGGCGAAGCTGCCGTGAGCGGCGGCGGGAGCGAGGTGCGCGATGCGAATCGATGAGGTGAATTGAGTGCGAATACGGGGATGTGCGATGCCTCGGCGGATCCAGGACGGAGGAGCGGAACTGGAGAATCTTCGCCGACTGCATGACACGGCCGCGGCGGTGGCGCGGAGCGACGATTGGCGGGCGGCGTTGCGAACGGTGTTGGAGGCGGCGGTGAGGGCGTCGGGTTCGACGATGGGGCTGCTGTCGCTTTGCGAAGGTGCGGGCAGCGGGTTGAAGTTGGCGGCGAGCACGGGATTTTCGGAAACGTTCACGTCGCGGGCGGAAACGTTGACTGAAGATGGCGGAGCGTGGGGCGCGACGCTGACGCGGCGGGCGCGCGTGGTGGTGGAGGCGGCGGAGGAGGATCCGGTGTTCGAGGGGTGTCGCGATGCGGTGAAGGCGGGCGGGTTTGCGTCGGTGCACAGTGTTCCGCTCGTGGCGCCGGACGGGGGCATCATCGGGATCCTCGCGGTGCATTTCGCGCAGCGGCACGTGCCGGAGGCGAGGGAGGAGGCGTTGGTGGATTTGTATGCGCAGATGGCGGCGGACGTGGTGGCGCGAACGCGGGCGACGGAGCGAATGAAGGAGAGCGAGGAGCGTTTTCGGACGCTCGCGAGTCATGCGCCGGTGGGGATCTTTTTGTCGGACGCGAAAGGCGAGAGCGTGTTTCTGAATCAGGCGTGGTGCGAGATCGCGGGGATGACGCAGGAAGAAGCGCGGGGGCAGGGCTGGACGCGGGCGATTCATCCGGAGGATCGCGAGCGCGTGGTGCGCGGGTGGGAGGAAGCGGTGAGGGCGGGGCGACCTTCGAGCGCGGAGTATCGTTTTTTGCGGCCGGATGGAACGACGAGCTGGTTGCAAGGGAATGCGGTGCAGTTGCGCGATCCGACGGGGAAAGTGGACGGGGCACGATCGGGACGGTGGTGGACATCACGGAGCGGCGGCAGGGCGAGGAGACGATGCGGCGGTTGGCGGCGATCGTGGAGTCGTCGGAGGACGCGATTCTCAGCACGGATTTGACGGGAACGATCACGAGCTGGAATCGCGGCGCGGAGCGGCTGTATGGCTATACGCGCGAGGAGGTGATCGGGCGGGAGATGAGGATTTTGCTGCCGCCGGGATTGGAGCGCGAGGAGCCGGAGATTTTGGAGCGGATTTCGCGGGGCGAGCGGTTGGAGCACTACGAGACGACGCGCCGGCACAAGAGCGGGCGATTGATCGACGTGTCACTCACGGTATCGCCGCTGCCCGGGCTCGACGGGCGTCCGATCGGGGCGTCGAAGATCGCGCGGGACATCACGGAACGGAAGCGGCACGAGGCGGAATTGCGGCGTCAGCAGCAGCTGTATCGCGCGATCGGCGAGTCGATCGATTTCGGGATCTGGGTGTGCGATGCGCGCGGGAAGAACCTTTATTGCAGCGAGTCGTTTTTGAAGCTGGTCGGGCTGACGCAGGAGGAGGCCTCGGGCGATGGCTGGGTGCGGGTGTTGGCGCCGGAGGAATTCGAGCCGACGAAGGAAGCGTGGAAGCGGTGCGTGGAAGCGGGCGGATTTTGGGAGCGGGAGCATTTGTTCAAAGGCGTCGATGGGAGGTGGCATCCGGTGTTGGCGCGCGGCGTGCCGATTCGGGATGAGGACGGGCGCGTGGTGTATTGGGCGGGGATCCATCTCGACATCGCGGCGTTCAAGCAGACGGAGGCGGCGTTGCGGCGCGGCGAGGAGCGGCTGCGGCTGGTGACGGACAATGCGATCGTGTNCCTTGGCGCATTGCGATCGGGAGTATCGTTTCAAGTTCGTGAACCGGCCGTATGCGCAGCGGTTTGGACGGACGCCGGACGAGTTGTTAGGGAAAAACGATGGTGGAGTTGATCGGGGTGACGGCGTTCGAGGCGATCAAGCCACGACTGGACGAGGCGCTGGCGGGGCGGCGCATCGAATTCGAGATGGAGATCCCGTATGAGCAGTTTGGGCGGCGATGGATGCGGGTGATTCACGAGCCGGAGCGCGACATGGTCGGGAACGTGATCGGTGTGGTGGCGGTGATCACGGACATCACGGGGCGGAAGCAAGCGGAGCGGGACATGGAAGCGGCGCGCGACAAGGCGGAGGCGGCGTCGCGGGCGAAGGACGATTTTCTGGCGGCGTTGTCGCACGAACTGCGGACGCCGTTGAATCCGGTGTTGTTGCTGGCGAGCGAGCATGCGAGCGATGCGACGTTGCCGGAGGAGGCGCGCGAGGCGTTTCGGACGATTCGGAAGAATGTGGAGCTGGAGGCGCGATTGATCGACGACCTGCTGGATTTGACGCGCATCACGCGCGGGAAGCTGTCGTTGAATGTGGCGGTGCACGACGTGCACACGATCTTGCAGGATGCGGTGGCGACGATGCGACCGGAGTTGGAGGCGAAGCGGCTGACGTTGATCTTCGAGTTGCGGGCGATGCGCGCGAAAGTCTGGGCGGACGCGGTGCGGCTGCAGCAGGTGCTGTGGAATGTGTTGAAGAACGCGGTGAAGTTCACGCCGGAGGAAGGCGAGATTCACGTGACGACGCGCGATGCGGCGGAGGAAGGGCGGGTGTCGATCGAGGTTCGCGACTCGGGCATCGGGATGACGCCGGCGGAGCTCGCGCGGGTGTTCGAGGCGTTTGCGCAGGGCGATCACGCGCACGCGGGGGGATCGCATCGGTTTGGCGGCGTGGGGCTGGGGCTGACGATTTCGCGGATGATCGTCGAGATGCATCGCGGCTCGATCCGGGCGTCGAGCGCGGGACGCGGGCGCGGGTCGGTGTTTACGATCGAGCTGCCGGTGGGCGCGGACGAGACGGCGGCGAGCGAGAGGGAGAAAGCGCGCGCGCCGACGGTGTCGCCGTTTCGGGGTATGGGTGGAAGCGGAGAGCGAAAAATGAAGCTCCTGCTGGTGGAGGATCATGATGCCACGCGGGTGGCGCTGGCGCGGCTGCTGGAGCGGCGAGGATTCGAGGTGGTGCCGGCGGGGAGCGTGCGCGAAGCGCGCGAGGCGGTGGAGCGCGGCGGGATCGAACTGGTGATCTCGGACATCGGGCTGCCGGACGGAAACGGCTTCGAGCTGATGACGGAGTTGAAAAATGGATACGGGCTGCGCGGGATCGCGCTGACCGGATACGGGATGGACCACGACGTGCTGCGGAGCCAGGCGGCGGGATTTGTGGTGCACCTGACCAAGCCGGTGACGGTGCAGGCGCTGGAGAAGGCGTTGCGGGCGGCGGCGGGCGAAAGGTGAGGGGCGCGTCGCTGCCGCCTGTTGCATGGTGGCGGGAAGTGCTCATAACTGGGCGGGTATGAAACTTACCCCGAGAAGGTTGTTGGTGTTGGCGGCGGCGTTGTTCGCGGCGGTGGCGAATGCGGCGGAGCCGGTGCGCGTGTTGTATTTCACGAAGTCGTCAGGCTTCGAACACGGCGTGATCAAGTGGGAGGGCGGGCAGCGGAGTTACTCGGAACGCGTGCTCGAGAAAGTGGGCGCGAAGGAGGGGTTCGCGTTCACGTTCAGCAAGGACGGGAGCCTGTTTTCATCGGAGTATCTGAAGGGCTTCGACGTGGTGATGTTTTATACGAGCGGACATCTGGAGAGCGTCGGGACGGACGGGCATCCGGCGATGTCGGCGGAAGGGAAGAAGGCGCTGCTCGACTGGGTGAAGGCGGGCGGCGGATTCGTCGGGCTGCACAGCTGCAGCGACACGTTTCACACGGGGGAATCGGGCGGCGGAAACAATCCGAAGCGGAAGCAGCGGTATCGACTTTATGGAGACGACGCGGACGGGTTCGTGCAGATGCTCGGCGGCGAGTTCATCCGGCATGGCCCGCAGCAGGTCGCGACGGCGCGGGTGGTTTCGCCGAAGTTTCCGGGGTTCGAAAAACTCGGCGGCGAGCTTCGGGTGAGGGAGGAGTGGTATACGTTGAAGGAGTTTGCGCCGAACCTGCACGTGCTGCTGGTGCTCGATACGGAAGGGATGGAGGGCGGCGATTATCGGCGTCCGCCGTTTCCGCTGGCGTGGGCGCGGATGCATGGAAGCGGACGCGTCGCGTATAACGCGATGGGACATCGCGAGGATGTGTGGGACAGCGAGGCGTTTCAGAGCATGCTCGTCGGCATGGTGAAATGGACGGCGGGGCGCGTGAAAGCGAACGTGGCGTCGAATCTGGAGAAGGTCGCGCCGGAGCACGCGACGCTGCAGCCGATTCCGGAGGAAGTGAAGCAGTAGGCGATCGCCGGCAAGCCGGCTCCGACAAGGCGGCGCCGACGGAGCGGCACCGTCTCGTTTAGCCGAGCACTTCGACGTGTTCGGGGGCGGTGGGGGCGGGCGCGGTTTTGAAGCTGCGCCATTTTTCGAGCGGGGTCAGCGCGAGGGCGATGAGGGCGATTTGGCTGAGGACGAAGCCGCTGAGGGCAACGAAGGCGGCGTCGGTGAANCCGTAGCTGTGNAGGCCNACGCCGAGCANGTTGGTGCCGAACCAGCTCCAGCTCGTGATGATGTTGCCGCCGACGGCGAGGCACATGAGTCCGCGCTGGCGGACCATGCCGCCCCAGCGGGCGTGGAGGATGACGGCGTTCCAGATGACGATCATGAGCGCGCCGTTTTCCTTCGGATCCCAGCCCCAGAAGCGGCCCCAGGATTGGTCGGCCCAGATGCCGCCGAGGACGGTGCCGGCGAAGCTGAACAGCGTGGCGAAGCAGATGATGCCGTAAACCATGCGCGCGAGGGAGTCGGCGGTCGCGCGGTCGAGCGAGCGGGTGAGCACACCGCGGAGGATGTAGATGATCGCGAGGAAGCCGGCGAGGAAGGTGGCGGAGTAGCCGGCGGTGACGANGACGACGTGCGTGGCGAGCCAGAAGTTGGAGTCGAGCACGGCGCGCATCATCTCGAGCGTGTCGCCGCCGAGGGAAAGGTGGTGCGCGATGAGCAGGGTGGCGAAGCCGACGACGCCGGCGGCGACGCTGCCGACGGCGTTCTTGTAAACGGCTTCGAGAATGAGGCAGAGCGCGACGGCGCCCCAGCCGACGAAGAGGGCGGACGAGTAGAGATTCGTGACGGGCGGGCGACCTTCGAGCCACATGCGCATGCCGATGCCGACGGTGGCAAGTATCCACGCAATGGCGACAAACCAGAACGCGGAGCGGCCGAGGACGTCGGGCCATTTCAACCACGAGAAGATCGCGAGGAAGAACGCGACGATGTAGAGCGACATGCTCGTGTAGAACGGCTGCGCGGAATTGAAGCGGGTTTCGGCGGTGGTTTTGTCGAGCGTCGTGGGAAAGCTTTTGTCGAGCTGCTGGCGGTAGAGGCGGACGATCTCGTTGAAGTTTTTCGCGTCGCCGTTGCGCCAGGTGCGGGCGAGGCCGGCGTAGGTGAGCACGTAGGGATTTACGCGGGCGGTCTGGAAGGATTCGACGAGCGCGGTGCCGGCGTTTTTCCAGCCGTTGGGATCGGTTTCGCCGGACACGGGGGGAATGGCGAGGAGCGAGCCGGCGTCGCTGAGACGAACGAAGGTATGACCGAAGTCGATCATCTGCTGCGCGGCGGCTTCGTCGTGAGCTTCGCCAGCTTGTTTGGCGCGGACGGCGGCGACGCCGGCCTCGACGGTGCTCTGGAAACGCGAGAGGTCGGCGAGGAAGTTTTCGCTTTCGGGCGGGACGAAGCTGAAGCGGAGCTGCTGGTAGAGGATGAGGTTGGAGTGGAGTTGGACGACGGCCTTTTGGAACGGGCTGCGCACGGGCGCTTCGACGGGGCGCGCGAGGCGGGCTTGTTCGTCGATCGTGCGAAAGTGAGGCTCGAGATCGTTGTAGGAAAAACGTTTGTGATGACTCGGAAGGAAGCCGAGGACCGCGAAGAACTTTTTGGCGGGGGACGTGTAGTCGATGCGCAGGGTCTCCTCAGTTTTGCCGAGGAGGTTGAGGAGGTCGACGTTGTCGATGATGAACGTCGGGTAGGTGTCGGCTTTCTGCGGATGGAAGGTGACGTCGAGCAGCCACTCGGCGGGCGAGCTGACGAGCGGGCCGCTTTTCTCGGGGGAGCTGACGCGCTGGCGGCCTTGGAGGACGAGGAGGGAGGTGCGCGCGACGGTATCGAGGGGTTTGACGCGGCCGTTGGTGACGACGGGCAGCTGGCTGAAGCCGACGATGTCGAAATCGGTTTTGTTGCCCGGCGGGCGCAGCGTGGAGGCGACCCAGACGAGGGCGAAGGCGAGAGCGAGGAAAGGGAGGAGGCGTTTCATACTCGGACCGATCAGGCGGCGGCGGCCGCCGCGGTGCGACGGCGGCGGAAGAAGGCGGTGAGGTGGAGGGCGAATTGGGCGAGGAGGCCGACGGTCATCATCGTGCAGGCGATGTAGGGGATCAGCCAGCTGGGGTTGCGGACGACCTGGAGGACGCTCATGCCGCGGGCGCTGTCCATTTGGTATTGGTAGAATGTGAGGCCGCCGAAACGCAGCGGGTTGTTCATGTAGATGAGGACCTCGCGGTCCTCGCGTCCGTCGGGCGTGGTGATGTGCACGCGGCTGGAGAAGTTCTTGGGGATCTCGGTGCCGACGTAGACATCGTGCGTGACCTTTTCGAGCGTGAGCGCGAACGGCTTGTAGTTGCGTTCGAAGCGGAGGCCGATGCGCCAGGTGCGGCCGGCGTATTCAATCGTTTGAGACACGGGCAGGATCGTCGAAACGGCGAACGTGCCGAGGGAGCCGTCGGGGCCGACGAGTTCGAGGATGGCGCCGGGGGCGTTGCGTTCGTCCTGTTTGTAGGTGAGCGGAACGGGGCTGAGGACGAGCTTGGGGCCGACGCCGCGGGTGGCGGCGGGCGGGGTGCCGGCGGGGGCGTTGGCGTGGAGTTGGAGGACGGCGTTGGGGTAGTATTCGCGCGTGACGACGCGGAACGGGAGCTTGGGGTGCTGGATCTCGTTGCGACGGGAGAGGACGGACTCGGGGATGACGACGACGTCGTCGAATTGCGGATCGGTGGTTTCGATGATCGCGAGCTCGTTGGCGCGGAAGCTTTCGGAGTAGTTCTTCGTTTCGCCTTCGACGAGGCGCATCTGGAAGTCTTCCTGCCAGAGGCCGGTGAAGAGTTCGCCGAGGAGAAGGAGGATGAGGCCGAGGTGGGTGAGGAAGAGGCCGGCTTTGCGCCAGGTGAGTTTGAAGCGGTAGATGTGGGCGGCGATGAGGTTGATGAGGAGGAAGCCGCCGATGAGATAGCCGCCGGGGAAAACGGGCACGGGGATGTCGCCGATCCGCCAGAGGACGAAGAGCGATTGAAAGTATTTTTCCTGCACCGCCCAGATGCCGAGGTTCACCTGGTCGAGGGTCGCGGCGAAGACGAGGATCAGCGACAGGACGAGGAGAACGACCGTGAGGCGGAGCGAGACGAAGAAATCGCGAAACTGGCGGACGGTGTCGTTCATTGCGTGGTGTTCGCGGGCGGCTGGAGAGTCTGGAGGAAGGCGCGGAAGTGGTTGCGCTCGGGAGCGACGACGGCGTCGGGGCCCATGAGTTTGACGAACCAGGTGGCGTTGCCGAGCGGGACGATGGCGCCGGTGATGCGCTGCGGAGGCGTCGCGGTGTTGGCGAAATCGACGAAGGTGATGTGGAGGCCGTTGGCGTCGATGTGCTCGGTTTGCGTGGCGAGATCGGCTTCGGAGATGGGCGGGAGCGAGATTTGGCCGCGCCAGCGGTTGATGTTGGCGAGGTCGCCGCCGACGTCGCCGGGGAAGGCGGTGATGGAAAGATCGGCTTCGGCGCCATCGGGGCCGACGACGGCGTAGCTGCCCTTGCGCATGGCGGAGGAAGGCTTGGGTTTCCAGTGGGCGGGGGCGGTCCACGAGAGGTCGCTGCCGGAGGCGGTGGGCACGGCGGTGTTGGCCATGGCGGGATCGACGCCGGAGGAAGGGGCGCCGGAGGTCGGGCGCGGCGCGGCGGGGATGTCGCCGGTGAGAACGGGCGGGAGAGGGTCGGGTTGTTCTTTCGGGACCCGGTAGCTGGTGATCTTCGCCTCGCGACAACCGCTCAAGAGGAGCAGCGGGAGGATCACGAATGAAACGAGAGAGCGACGCATGAAGCGCAAGGAATCAGGCTTACCCAGAGGAAACTGCAAACCAAACCGAGGTGGAAGAGCGGGGGGCGATTCCGCGCGAGCGGGTGCGGCGGGGCGGACGCAAATCGGACGCGAAACCGTCCCTTCCGGTTGGCGGGCGCAGATTTGCTTTGTTTTCGAAAGTCGGAAGCGCATGGTGCGGCTCATGATGTTTGCGCCGTTGGGAGATGCCGCGGTGGTGGTCACGTTGGGACGCGACATCGACGATGCGACGATGGTGCGGGTGAGAGCGTTGGTCCGCTCGCTCGAGCGGGCGAACGAGAGCGGGATCGTGGACGTGGTGCCGGCTTACACGACGGTGACGGTGTATTACGATGCGGGGGCGTGGGGCGCGGGGGACCGGCCGGTGTTTGTGCGGGTGTGTGACGTGATCGGGAGGCATGTGGAAAAAGCGGAGCATGCCTGGCCGGACGTGGTGCCGGCGAAGCTCGAGGGTGAGGCGGTTGTGCGCGAAGAAGGGACGCCGGTGGAGATTCCGGTGTGTTACGGGGGGGAATACGGGCCTGATTTGGAGGAGGTGGCGGCGTATTGCGGGCTCGGGGGAGACGAGGTCGTGGCGCTGCACAGCGGGGCGGATTATGTGGTGCATGCGGTGGGGTTTGCGCCGGGGTTTGCGTATCTCGGCGGATTGCCGGAGAAATTGCGCACGCCGCGGAAAGCGACGCCACGGACGCGGGTGCCGGCGGGATCGGTGGGGATCGGCTGGATGCAGACGGGGATTTATCCGCTGGAGACGCCGGGCGGGTGGCAGTTGATCGGGCGGACGCCGCTGGTGTTGTTCGACAGCGGGCGGGCGACGCCGGCGTTGTTGAGCGTCGGGGATCGGGTGAAGTTTCGTGCGATCGGCGCGGAGGAGTTTGCGGCATGGAAATGAAAATTGTGCGGCCGGGGATGCTGACGACCGTGCAGGATCTGGGGCGTCGTGGCTGGCGTCGTGCGGGCGTGCCGGCGAGCGGAGCGATGGATGCGGTGGCGTTGCGGGTTGCGAATGCGCTGGTGGGGAATGCGGAGGGGGCGGCGGCGCTGGAATTCACGCTTACGGCGCCGGAGGTGGAGTTTTCCGAAGACGCGTGGGTGGCGGTCGGCGGAGCGGAGTGTGCGGAGATGGCGGCTTGGCAGCCGCGGCGAGTGAAGGCGGGCGAGCGGTTGCGGATCGGAGCGTGCGTGAAGGGGTGTCGCGGTTATCTGGCGGTGGCGGGCGGAATCGCGGTCGAGCCGGTGCTGGGGAGCCGGAGCACGTTTTTGCGCGGGAGGCTGGGCGGGTTGGAAGGGCGGGCGTTGAAGGAAGGGGATGTGTTGGCGATTGGAGCGGGGGAAGGACGGCGGTTGACGGACGAAGCGATGCGTGGGTGGCGGATCGATCCGCGGGTGCTGCCGGCGTATTCGACGGAGCCGACGGTGCGGGTGGTGTTGGGCGCGCAGGCGGCGGATTATGGGGCGGCGTTGTTGGAGGCGTGGTTCACGGTTTCGGCGCAGTCGGATCGGATGGGGTTTCGGTTGCAGGGGGCGAAGCTGGAGCGGAGTGGAGCGGAGGAATTGTTGTCGTCGGCGGTGAGTCCGGGGACGGTGCAGGTGCCGCCGGACGGGCAGCCGGTGGTGTTGATGGCGGATGCGCAGACGATCGGCGGGTATCCGCAGGCGGCGCACGTGATCACGGTGGATCTGCCGTTGGTGGCGCAGTTGCGGCCGGGCGATCGGATGCGTTTCAGCGAGGTGGCGTTGGGTGAGGCGCACCGGCTGGCGTTCGCGCGGGAGAAGCAGCTGGCGATTTTACGCGAGGGGCTGGCGCAGAAGCTGAACCACGGATGAAGCGGGTATCATGTTTCAATTACGAAGGGACACGAATGAACATCAAGGGGCACGAATGAGGCGGGTGGATTTGAACTGTGATGTGGGGGAAGGGGTGGGGAATGATCGCGCGATCATGCCGTGGATCACGTCGGCGAACATCGCTTGCGGGGCGCATGCGGGCGACGTGGAGACGATGCGTGAGACGGTGCGGCTGGCGCGGGAGTTCGGCGTCGCGGTAGGCGCGCATCCGGGTTTTGCGGATCGCGCGAATTTCGGGCGGAAGGAGATCGCGCTGGCGCCGGAGGAAATCGAAACGTTAGTGCGGGAGCAGGTGAGAGCGCTGTGCGCGATCGGAGAGGTGAGGCATGTGAAACCGCATGGAGCGCTTTATAACATCGCGGCGCGGGAGGAGGCGGTGGCGGCGGCGATTGCGCGGGCGGTGAGGACGATCGACGGGAAACTGGTGCTGGTGGGGCTGGCGGGGGGCGCGTTGGTGCGCGCGGGGCGGGCGTGCGGGTTGCGGGTGGCGGAGGAGGTGTTTGCGGACCGGCGGTATCGGGCGGATGGGACGCTGGTGCCGCGGAGCGATCCGCGCGCGGTGATCGCGGAGACGGATGAGGCGGTGGAGCAGGTGTTGCGGATGGTGAACGACGGCGAGGTTTGCGCGGCGGATGGCGGGCGCGTGAAGATCGTGGCGGACACGATCTGCCTGCATGGCGACGGAGCGCACGCGGCGGTATTTGCGCAGAGGATACGGGCGGCGCTGGAGCGCGCGGGCGTAACGGTCGCGGCGGGAAACTAAATGTCGTAGGTCACCGGCTGGACGAAGCAGGTGGTGCCGGTGGACTCGACGGCGACCATGCAGACGTCGTCTTCAAAAATCGCGCGATTGCTGTAGCTCGAGAGTTCGGTGACGAGGTTGTTGCAGAGTTCTTCGGCGGTCGTGCCGAGAGAGTGGCGGAGGAAAATCGCAAGACGGTCGTCGCCGTAGAGCTGGCCCTTGGGGTTGGGGGCTTCGACCACGCCGTCGGTGTAGCCGAGGAAGAGATCGCCGGCGTTGAACGAGCGATTCCGTGTCGCGTGTAGGTGAAGCCGGGGATGAGGCCGGCGGCGGGCTCGGGGTTGGCGGAGGTGAGTTTGATGACGGAGCCGTCGGCGCGGCGGATCATGGGCGCGGGATGGCCGGCGTTGCCGTAGAGGATCGAGCTGGCGGCGGTGTCGATGACGCCGAAGAAGGCGGTGGCGAAGATGGGCTGGCCGGTTTGCTCGAGGATGGGAGAGAGGCTGCGGTTGATCTCGCTGAGGACGTTGATGGGGTTTTCGGCGCGTTCGCCGAGTTCGCCCACGACGCCGCGGATGAGCGCGGTGAGGAGGCCGGCGCGGACGCCGTGGCCCATGACGTCGCAGATCAGGACGCCGCACTTCGTGTCGGAGAGTTGGACGATGTTGAAGAAGTCGCCGCCGAGCGTGGTGGCGGGAACGTAGCGGTGGGCGAAGCGGAGCGCGCTGGATTCGGCGGGAACGTCGCGCGGAAAAACGGGGTAGGTGCGGGGAAGGAACGTTTCCTGGACCTGGCGCGCCATGAGCACGTCGGTTTCCATTTCGGCGGTGCGGCGCTTGAGTTCGTTCTCGGCGACCTTGCGCTGTGTAATGTCGTGGCTGATACCGACGAGGCCGATGATGTTGTCGTGGACGTCGCGGAGAGGGACTTTGGTCGTGAGCGCCCAGTGGGGTTCGCCGGCGGAGTAGTCGGATTTTTCCTGGTTGAGGATGGCGTGGCCGGTGGTGATGACCTCGCGATCGTCGGCGAGCGCCTGGCGGCCGCGTTCGTTGGGGAAGAAATCGAGGGTGGTGCGACCGGTGGCCTCGGCCTGCTCGTGCACACCGAGCAAGAGGAGGTGGGCGAGGTTGTTGAGGAGGTAACGGGACGCGGTATCCTTGACGTAGATACGCGCGGGCAGGTGATCGATGATGGTGCGGAGGAGATTGCGTTCCTCGATGAGTTTCTCCTCGGCTTTCTTGGCGGCGGTGGCGTCGCGGGTGAGGCCGAAGGTGCCGATGATGCGGCCGTCGGCGTCGCGCCACGCCATCTTGGTGGCGGAGCCCCACGCGATGCTGCCGTCCTTGAGCGTGAGTTTTTCCATCTTGGCGACCATGGGGACGCCGGTGCGGATGATTTCCTGTTCCTGGGCGTAGGCGACGTCGGCGTGGACGGCGGCGAAGAGGTCGTGGTCGGACTTGCCGACGACATCGTCGGGCGAGCCGATGCCGTGCCATTTGGCGTAGGCCCGGTTGACGCGGACGAAGCGGCTTTGGAGGTCCTTGAAGTAGATCCGGTCGGGGATGGTGTCCATCAACACCCGGAGGATCGCGGAATCGAGCGCTTCGCCGGTGGGCAGGGGGCCGCCAACCACGGGAGGGAAAGGTGGATTGGAGGAGGCGGGCGAGGCGGAGGACACGGGAGAAGCGGCCGCGGGCGGCGGAGGGCCGGACGGCGTGAGGAGGAGGGAAGGCGCTGCGCCCGAATTTGGCAACGTTTCGTGCAGCGGGCGACGGCGGGGCGTCGCAGGTCGCCGTGGGCGGTGAAGCGGGAGGGACTCGACGCCGCCGCGAGGGCGGCGTCGTTGGAGATCAGGTGTTGAAGCGGAAGAGGGCGACGTCGCCGTCGGCGAAGACGTATTCCTTGCCCTCGAGGCGGTATTTGCCGGCGTCGCGGGCGGCGGCGACGCTGCCGAGGCCCGAGAGATCGTGGTAGGAAACGACTTCGGCTTTGATGAAGCCCTTTTCGAAATCGGTGTGGATGACGCCGGCGGCCTGGGGAGCTTTCCAGCCCTTCTTGATCGTCCAGGCGCGNACCTCTTTTTCGCCGGCGGTGAAGTAGGTTTGGAGGCCGAGCAGCGCGTAGGTCGCGCGGATCAGAGCGGAGACGCCGGAGTCGTCGACGCCGAGATCTTTCAGGAACGCTTTCGCTTCTTCGGGGGAGAGCTCGATGAGTTCGGCTTCGATCTTGGCGCTGATCGGAACGTAAGCGGCGTCGTGGTGCGTGCGGACGTATTCGGCGACCTTTTGGACGAACGGGTTTTGTTCGGCGGTGGCGAGGTCGGACTCGGCGACGTTGCAGGCGAAGAGGACGGGTTTCGCGGTGAGAAGCTGGAAGAGCTTCATGAGCGCTTTCTCGTCGTCGGTCGCGGCGAGGGTGTTGGCGGTTTTGCCGGCGTTGAGGTGCGGCTCGAGTTTCTGGAGGAGGGCGACCTCGGCCTGGGCTTCCTTGTCGCCGGACTTGGCCTTCTTTTGGGTTTTCTCGATGCGCTTGGTGACGGCGTCGAGGTCGGCGAGGACGAGTTCGGTGGTGATGACCTCGATGTCGCGGACGGGGTCGACGCCGCCCATGGTGTGAACGACGTCGGGGTCTTCGAAGCAGCGGACGACCTGCACGACGGCGTCGACTTCGCGGATGTTGGCGAGGAATTGGTTGCCGAGACCTTCGCCCTTGCTGGCGCCGGCGACGAGGCCGGCGATGTCGACGAACTCGATGGCGGCGGGGATGACGACCTGGGTCTTGGCGATTTTTTGCAGGACGGCGAGGCGTTCGTCGGGGACGGTGACGACGCCGACGTTGGGGTCGATCGTGCAAAACGGGTAGTTGGCCGCCTCGGCTTTGCGCGAGCGGGTGAGGGCGTTGAAGAGGGTGGACTTGCCCACGTTGGGCAGACCGACGATGCCAGCTTTCAGCATAAGCGCGGAACGTCTCGCGCGCGGCAATCGCGGTCAACGGAAAAGCCGGGCGGGGCGAACTCGGTGGATGAGGAGGGAGGGGATTCTTCGAGTTTGCGGGCGCGGTGCGGTTTGTAGACAGTCCCGCATGCGTAAGCTTCTTTCGCTCGTGGTGATCGCAACGACGGTGGCGGTGTGGGCGAGGGGAGCGGAGGAGGCGCAGTTCCCGGAACGCCGGGTGAAGCAAGTGGGCGACATCGCGATCGAGTATTCGGCGGGAGACGAAGCGTGGGCGGAAGCACTGGCGCAGCGGGCGCCGACGTTCAGGGCGCCAGCGAGGCCGGCGGAGGCGGCGCAACGTATCACGGTTTCGGATATGGAGCGGCGGCGGGAAGAGATGCTGGCGCTG
>Ga0065721_10000654_pt1 | contig 199428 bp, 183 predicted proteins | sample Mesricmetagenome_FD_59108 | JGI IMG/M metagenome (GOLD analysis project Ga0065721, IMG submission 59108) | Mesophilic microbial community from rice straw/compost enrichment Sample: eDNA_1 v2 (version 2) | ecosystem: Engineered > Solid waste > Grass > Composting > Bioreactor | place: USA... | reverse complement strand
TATCAATTATATTTGGTGACCGGCTGAAATTGCAAATATAGACCGGGGAGCTAACGCCGCTCCCCCTTCCCCTGGCGTGGGGTTCCAAACATTGAAATAGAATTTGACACAGTTTATTTTACACTCCCTTTTGTGAGTAGAAGATGCGGCTATTGTTAATCTCTTCTTCTTCGGAATCCTCCAAGCCTTCATCATCAGTGAAATTATTGTGATACTCGATAGCTTCATTTTCAAACTCATTGAGTTTGGATTGAAAGCCGAGTACATCTAAAAATGCAACGGCCCTATGTGAATATCTATATTGATGCTCCATATTCTATTCCATTACAAAAACCAAAGGTTATTCTTTCCATAAGGAGGTATGTAATCATCGATGAAATGAGGAGGGATCTTAGCCACCATTTCAGATTACTTGATGGTACCCGAAGGTTTTGGTACTTAATTGACTTCCAGTATATTATGCTGAACTGGCGTACCTGATCTTAATTCCTTTATCGCCTTCATGTCTTTGAATAGCTCCGAATTTGTGCATTGTAGTTTATAATTGATGGGAAAGGTCATTTAATTGATTTGAGTGCAAGCTTTAGTGCCTGTTTCTTGTAATCTTCTTCGTTAATGGTTTTCAGAATTTTGTCTGCCAACCAGAGGGTAAACAAGTCTTCTTCCGATTGCTTAAAAATTTTGGTAAGAGTCACAATGTCTTCCTTCCTGAATAAGCGGTCGCCACGCTCCATTTTGCTGAGCATGGCGTGTCTATATCCAGTTTGGCAGCTAATTGCCGGAGCAATATGTTATCTTTTTCACGTAGCTCTCTAATCCTATTTCCAATCATTTTAAGTCAGTTTATTGACTTGACAAATTTTGGCTAATATAGGAAAAGAAAGCTGTATTGAAAGCAAAATAACGGAATAAAATGTATTCAGGATTTTAAGAAAACAGAAGATACTAAGAACTAAACGTCTTTAATATTCTGAGAATCCAGAGTTTTCTGAACTGTATGGCTTGGGTAGTGATCGTGCTGCCAGGTTTTTGCACAGCCATCACCACCGTGTTGAGTGACCGTAGTTTTCTAATAGTAACTGATTAGCAGAGAGGATAGCATAAAAAGGAAAATTAGCAACAAGTAAAGGATAGAGAAATAGCCTAGATGATAGTAAAGAATGGTTTAGCGTAACAAGGGAAGTGTAGTTACTTCTCAAATCAGAAACTGCAAAATATCATTTTTGCAGCCGCTTATTGATCACTGCAAAGAGCAGTAATGCGATGAAGGCCAGCACCATTAAACCTGCCGCCAGCAGGAATATAGCGCGGATGCCCAGCAGCTGGCTCTGGACAGCGGTGGCTTTGGCCACCAGCATACCGGAAATACCTGCTGCCGCATCAGGGGCGGCCCCACGGGCTGCCAGCGCGCTTTTGTATAATTCGGTCCTTTGCAGCAGGAGCGCATTCTCCGGGATCAGCTTAGCCAGGAAGCTGAGTTTGAACTGCTGGTTATAATGTAACTGCAAAGTATAGAAACCAGCAATGGAGTTGAGCACGGCAATAAAACGGGCATAGCTGCAGACAACAATGCCCGTCATCCCCGTACCTGGCGGAAGCTGTACCAGGCAAAAAACGGTGACCGGAACAAACAGCAGCCCGCAGCCAACACCCTGCAGCAGTATGGGGATACGTAGCTCATGTAGTGAGAGGTCGGGCGTCAGGCGTTCGTATACCCATATATGATAGCAGCACATCAACGCGAAGCCTGTGAGCAGCAGGAGAGGCAGCAGCTGCTTTCTGAGCAGTATCAGCTTCACCGCGATAAAGGTGGCGATGATCACCCCAGCTACGTTGTACAACCCTGCGTTGGCCACATCTGCTGCGCTCCAGCCAAGTATGCCTGCTGCATAGCCATAGAGCAGGTTGAGACTGTCCCGCACCCCGTAAAAGAGCAGCAGGAGCAGCAGGCCGAAAATAAATTTACCGTGACGGAAAACGCGGAGATCGATCAGGGGTCTTTTCAGGCTGGCCTGCCGGAAAAGGAAAAGTACCAGCAGCACCGCAGCGGCAATGGAGGTGTACAGGATAAGCGGATCCTGCATCCAGTAACGTTTGGGACCGTATATCATCACAAAGGCCGTTGCAGACGAGGCGAACATAAAGAGCGCCACGCCCGTCCAATCCAGCTGGTACAATGGATACGGCTTCATGATGGCGACCGGTCTGAAAATGAGCAGGCAAAGCAGCATGGCCATTAGCTGCAATCCGATCAGTGCGTAGTATAACGCCGTCCAGTCGGTTCTTACCACCACCCGTGAGCTGAGCAGGCCAAGCAGCGTACCGCTGGTCAGGATCAGTGAAAAGAACAGGGATGTGCCTACCAGTGTTTTTTTGGCTTCCGGCAGCGTAGAGAAGATGACGATCAGCATACAACCCGCTATGATGCAGGTAATGACGCCCGTGAAAAAGCGCAGTACGGAGAACACCAGCAGATCGTGCACAAAGAGGCAGCCTGTATTAAGCAGGATACCTGTCAGCAATGCCACCAGCAGGTAACTGCGTGTATTGAAATAACGCAATAGCCTGAACTGCAGCGGCAGGGNGGTAATAATACCCGCGTAGGTAACCTGGAAGGCAAAGGAAATATCTTCCGGCTGTGCACCGTAAAAAGAGATGACATGCGCCTGTATCAGTCCGAAGGACGCAAACTGTGCGATGGCCGCGAACAGTATCAGCACCAGCGCCAACCTGGCGATACCCGGGTAGCGGCTGATCCGGCTGTTGAAGTAAACGGTTTGCAGCATATCTTTTATTTGGTTGCCATTTTTACCCTTACCCTTACGTTCATGCCTGCTTTGAGCGCTTCCGCATCCTGGCCGGTGAACACTACCTTTACGGGTATACGCTGAATGATCTTTACAAAGTTGCCGGTGGAATTATCGGCTGGCAACAGGGAGAATTTAGACCCGGTAGAAGCCGCTATTGCCGCGATTTTTCCCTGGAAGACTTTACCCGGTATGGCATCCGCTTCAACGCTTACCGGCTGACCTACATACATGCCGTATACCTGTGTTTCCCTGAAATTGGCGCTTACCCATTTACCGGCGGTGGTTACCACAGATACCAGGGGTTGCCCGGCCTGAACCTGCTGACCTTCGAGGATGGTTTTTCTACCCGTGTAGCCGTTGTAGGGAGAAGTGATAACGGTGTAGCTGAGGTTCAGCCTGGCGAGATCCAGCAGGGCGGCGGCGCGTTTGCGTACCGCGAAGAGGGAGTTATACCTGGCCTGCAGTTCCCGCACTTTGCTGTCGCCGGTTCTCAGGCTGTTGACGGCCGCGTTATAATCGTTCCTGGCTACATCGTACCTGGTTTGCACCTGTTCAAATTCAGACAGGGTCACTGCATCATCGCCCAGCAGGTTCTTAAACCGTTTTACATCCTGTTCCTGTTGCCAGAGCCTGGCCTTGGCGGCGTTGATCTGGTCTTTGTTCACCAGGGTGGAAGTCTGGGCGGCGGCAATGGCGGCAGCTAATATTTCCAGCTGGCCTTTGGCATCTTCAAGCATGGCTGCTGCTTCCTTCACTTTTTGGATGTATTCGCGGTTGTCTAGTATCACCAGGGTATCTCCCTGTTGTACCTGCTGGTGCTCTTCAAAGCGCACATCCTGTATAAAGCCTCCGGCGCGGGCGGAAACGGGATTGATAAAGGCCTCTACCTGTGCATCGTTGGTATCTTCATAGTTGGCGGCATAGGCCAGGTACCAGGTAAAATAAGAGAGCCCGGCAAGGATGAGCGTTATAGCCACCCATTTGATCAGCTTGTTCATAAAGCCTGTTTTAGTATGCTTGTTAGTTTTCATTGCATCGTTGTTTAAAGTTTACCCGTTAAGAAAAGCAGCCGGTAGTACAGGGACAGGGCGGCGATGTTTGCCTGTATATGGTTCAGCCTGGACTCCTGGTAGAGGTTATCTGCTTCCAGGAGGTCTGTTAGGAGACTGAGCTGATTGGCATACTTGGTGTGCTGTATCTGGTAGTTGGTTGCTGCCTGCTCAATGGATTTTTTAGTAACGGCCGCCCGGTTCAGCGCTTCATTATACTTAATGTTCAGTGCCGTTGCTTCCTGTTGTACATTCTCGCTGATCCATTCCTGCTGCTGTTGTAAGCGGCTTTCCCTGAGCCGGGATGCCCGTACTTTATTTTTATGCTGGTAGCGGGATGAGAGCTCATAGGTCAGCCTTACACCGGCGGTACCCACTGCAAAAGTTTGTGGCCGGGGTGGAAACACGAGGGTGTTGGGATAGTTAAAGCCATACCCGCCAAACAGGGAGAGGGAGGGAAGCTGGAAGGATCTGGCAAGTTTGGTGCGGTTTTCCTGTAACGTGATGTGCTTTTTCAGCTTTAAGACGGCATAGGCGCCGGAGAGATCTGCCGAGAGCCTTTCCAGTTCCAGGCTGTCTGGCCGGATCAGGGACACGGTATCTGCGGGGATGATCGTGGTGGACTGATCCAGGTGCAGGAGCATATTCAGTTTACGGTTGCTGATGCGATAGTCATTGTCATTTGCAGTTTCGTTTAACAGTATGTTTGACAGGGAAACATCAGCCCGCAGCACATCGCTTTTGGTGACCTTACCGTTGATATAAAAGGCGTTGATATTTTTGGAGCGTATACGCGCCCGCGTTACCTGGTCTTTTATAAGCCGGGCCTGGAAATAGAGCCGGATCATGTCCAGGTATTGCAGGGTTACCTGTAAAGCGATGGAGGAGGCCTGTTCCCTGGTATCCAGGGTGGCCAGTTCGCTTTTATGCTGCATGTCGGTGACCATGGCCTTTTGACGGCCGCCGGCGTACAGGTTCATGGAGGCTTCCAGTGCCAGGGCCCCGGCATCCGGGCCGGGTGGTTTGGGGTATCTGGTGCGGATCGCCCAGCACCCCGTCAAAAAAGCGTTACGCTGGTATAACGCTGGTAAGATGCATTTGCCTGTACGCGGGGCAGGGCGCCCATCCTGGCATCCTGCAGATCTGCCCGGGCGGCGTCTTCTTTCCTTTTTCAGCGCGCTGATGGCGCGGTTGGCAGCTTTAGCCTGCCGGATGGCCTCTTCCAGGGAGAGGCTGAGCGTGGCGTTGTGGGTGGATTGCGCTTTCAGGCTGCAGACCGGGCTTATAAAAAACAAAAAGAGGATCCATTTGGGAATGCTGGTACATCCCATCAGATGAATATTCATGTTCCGTGCGGATTTTTAAGCTTTGAGAGATTTGAAGTTGGTCCGGAACCGTCCCGGCGGCGTGCCTGCCAGTTTGGTAAAGATCCGGTTAAAGTATTTGGGGTCTTCGTATCCCAGCCGGTCAGATATCTGTTTTATGCTGAGGTCTGTATAGCACAATAAGCGCTGGCTTTCGCGGAGCATTTCCTGCTGGATAAAGTAAGAGGTGGTAAAGCCGGTTACCGCTTTTACGGTATCGTTCAGGTAACTGATGGAATAGCGCATTAAAGCGGCATATTCACTGGGCTTTTTAAGGTCAGGGAAATGTTGCCTTACCTGTCGTTTGAATTCTTTGGTCAGCTCAATGCTTCTCTGGGAATGGTGATTTAATCCCAGCTGCGTATTGGCCTGGAATGCGGAGGCAATTTTATACACACAGGGCGCGGCAAATGCATTAACAGCCGGTTTATGGAGGGGGCCCAGGCTTTCGTCGTTATAAGTTTGCAGCAGCAGTTCAAAATACCGGATAAACCACCACACATCCGGAGCCGATAAGGGCAGCACCGGCCCTTTGAACAGGGAGTCTTCGATCATCAGCCGGGCATGTTCATCTACCATTTTATTGTCCAGGAATAAGATCCATCCATCCACATTATTCTCAAACTTAACAGCCCGCTGTATCTGCCCGGGGAAAAGAAAGATCACCCGGCCGGGTGTAACCTGTACCTTCTTAAAATCAACCAGTAATTCGGCCCTGCCTGTGGTGAGCATGATGCATATAAAATGGTCGTTACGGTGCAGCGTACTGATATCGTCAAACAAGGAGGAAATAAAGGCTTCGTTCATCTTCTCGATACGAACGCCGGAGATATTTTCTTTTAGTTGCCATATAGGAATATTCAATTTCATCTTCATTGTCCATCATTTAAACACGGTACAAAATTACCGCATCCCCGCATTGGAATTTCCCACTTTTCACGCCATTTGTTGGATAAAACACCTTTTTTTACCTGAAATCGGAGGTGTACCCAACCTTTTTACCTGGCCATGCATCTAATAGAGGTAAAGCGATACGCATGAAGAAGATACTTATAATTTTTACTGTTATTTCCGCCACGCTGATGGTGATGTCAGCCTGTAATAAAGAAGACGCAGAACAGCCTTTTGTACCGGAAGATCATTATAGTGTCAGCGATACGGTATTGAAGCGGGGGCAGACAGGATATTTTGGGTTTGTTATTGGTACGGAGTGGAAGGGCGACTGGACCGTTACACCCAATGATGGAGTGAAGATCGTTACTACTGATCCTGAGTATGGCGTGTCGGCCCGGATCATCTTCACGCAACCCGGCCGCTTTATTGTTACGGCCAGGGCAAAAACAGGGGGCCAGGTATTTGCTGATACGGTGCGGGTGATGGACAGTACTTATATTCCCCCATACCACCCGCCATTCGGAAGTGCGGACGCTGATGATATCATCAGGCTGGAGCCGGTTACTTTCCGGGATGATGTGCTGGTATTTTATGTCACCAGCAGCAAGTGGTATTCCTGCCTCGCCTATTTTGAATACCAGAATAACAGTACGGCTACCGCGGTGGATATCAGCCTGGGTATTCCCAGCGGTGCAACGGTATTATGCCTGGCAATACCCATACCCAAACCGTTCAGCTTTATATATACCAGGGGCTATGCCAATGGTGTACATCCGCTTACCATCCGCCTGGGAAATGCTGTCTATACAGGTACGGTGATGGTAACGGATGATAAGTTTACTTTCAACTGGCCGGACAATATACCCATCGCCATTACAAGCAAACAAATTAACCGGATAAAATAATTAACACCAGATAAATGAAAAAGCGATCAGCATGAAGAAGACACTTATAATTTCTACTGTTATCTCCGCCACACTGATGATAGTGGCAGCCTGTACCAAAGAAGAAACACCCGTGCAGCCCGGTGAAACGTTTACCCCACCATTGCGGCTGACTGATGGCGAAGTAAAAAGAGGGCAGACCATTGTGGCCTGGTTATCAGACAGCATTCAGCGGGAATGGACCGTGGAACCCTGTGAGGGCGTAAAGATCTTCCCTGCCGGGCAATCAGCCGAGATACTGTTCACACAACCCGGTGAATATATTGTGAGGGCCAGCGGCAACAACGGCCCGGTATATACAGACACCGTACAGGTAGCAGACATTCCCTATACCCAACCGGAAAGCCAGGGGCCCGTCAGCCTGTCCGCAGACGATACCATTACACTGGAACCGCTGGCCTTCCCGGATGATGTGCTGGTTTTTCATGCACGGGGCAAGAAAGGTTATTCCTGCCTGCCCTTATTGGTGTACCAGCAGAACACTACCGCTTCCGCGCTGCACATTGATTTCATTGGTACGCCCAGCACCGCAGCGGTTACGTGTACGCCCGGCCCTTATTCACCGCCGCATGGTTTCGTATATACCAGGGGGTATGATAATGGAACGCATCCGGTTACGATCCGCTTAGGGACGGCGCTTACTGCTTATACGGGAACGGTCACGGTTACGGATGACAAGTTTAGTTTCAGCTGGCCGGATGGTATACCGGTGGTGATAGCGCCAAAGGTGGTGAGCAGGGTGAGATAAGGAAAGGCCTGGTTAGCGGAAGGAGCGGATTAAGCGTTTTCCAGCGCTTTGATATCGAACTTCTTCATCTTCATATAGGCTTCCAGTACTTTCGGCGCCCTGTCGGGATTGGAAAGCAGTTTGGGTAAAACAACAGGGACCACCTGCCAGGAGATGCCATATTTATCTTTCAGCCAGCCGCAGCTGCCTTCGCTACCGCCATCGGCGCTCAGCTTTTCCCAGTAGTAGTCTATCTCTTCCTGTGTTTCGCAGTCTATCACAAAGGACACCGCTTCATTAAATTTGAATTGGGGGCCTCCGTTAAGGCCGATGAACTTTTTACCATCGAGTTCAAATTCCACCACCATTTGATTATCTGCCCTGATCTTTGAGTTTTTGAAGATAGCACAGTAGAACTTTGCTGCTGCCTGGGCCTGGCCATCAAACCAGAGGCAGGGATAGATGTTGTTTGCCATATTGATGTGTTTTTGTGTTTGTTTGATGGTTCAAAATTAGCGGAGACAGGGAGCGGAAAATAGAACAAAAGTGACAAAATTCATTTGCCGGCTGGTTTGATGAGGGCGAGGTATTCTTTAGGGGTGATGGCGGTGAACTCTTTGAAAGCGCGGATAAAATGGCTCTGGTCTGAATAACCATTGCTGAGGGAAAGGTCTGTAAGGTTGCGGAACTCCAGTTTGCGGAGTTGCCGGAAAGCCGTATCAAACTGGCTGATGCGCCGGTATTGGGTAGGGATGATGCCGATATTTTTTTCGAACATGCGCTGAAAGGTGCGGGGCGTCATGCAGAGATCCTGCTGTACTTCCACGAGGTTCTTTTTGGAGGGAGCGCCGGCGATCTTTTCTACCGCATATTTTATGATCTGCACATCGGTGCTGACCTTGGTGGTAAGACTGAAAATATAATGATCCAGCAGGGAGATCAGTTTCGCTGGTGGACGATGCGTTCAGCAATTGCTCCTGCAGGTTGGCCCTGACAGCGGGCGACAGCAGGTTCAGGTCTACCGGGCTGTCTGTCAGTTCCCGGGCAGCAACGCCAAACAGGGAGTTGAGGGCATAGGGTTTAAAGAAGTAAGCAATGAGGGTAAAGTTTTCCTTTATGGTGAGTGTAGAGGGGAATACCGTCTGGCCAAAGAGGGTCAGGTGGTTGGTGGCATTCCCGATATGGCCTTTGGCTGTCTGGAAAAGAAGGGTAGGCTTACCATTGGCAAAGAGGGGCAGCACAAAAGGCGTACTAACCGGGTAATTATCGATTACCAGTATTTCCTGCACATAGTCAGCAATTTTCAAAGCCGGTTTGAGATATGACACATTCATATGATTGTACAGAAGACTGTTACATTATGGCTTTCCGGAAAGATCGTTCATAGTAAACCGCAGGTCGCTGATCTTTCCCTGGTATGTTTGCAGCTTACCGTTCAATGCTTCGCCCTGTATTTTGCCGCAGGTTACATAGCCGTTCCTAATCTTTGTCAGGTCTTTTCCCAGGTCCTGTTTTAAAATAGTCTGCCCGTTGAATACCACCTGCAGTGCGCCCTGTGCAGAGAGGCTGAAAAGCAGTTGTCCGCTGCCGGCAGGTATTTTCCCGCTGGCAATGTCGGTACCATCTGCTAATATGAGGCCTATTGTATGCTGATAGGCGTATAGTTTAAAGTTATTGAAATAGTCGCATATAACGCCTCCTTTGTCAGCGTCTTCCAGGTATGCAGTGATGATCAATGTATCGGGGTTCCAGCGTTTTTTGTTGAAGGAGAGATCAGAGACGCCCACGTTTTGGCGGATGGTATATCCCTGGTCAAAAAATTCAGGCAGGGGTCCTGCCAGTATCATTTCCGCTGTTTCGCCCTGCCGTTGCAGCTCTTTATTGAGCAGCTGTTCCAGTGCATGCCTTTTATCCTGATAAGCCGGATGGGCCGCCAGGTTTTTAAACTCATCGCGGTCGGTATTCAGGTCAAATAGTTCTTCGGGGGGATGATAGCTGTAACGGTCAAGCAGGAACTTCGTTTTGGGATCAGTGGCTGCGGCGGCTATCCAGCTATCGAAATAATATTCGTTCTGTTCCACCCTGTCGATATGTGTGATGAAGCGTGCGCCGGGGTGATAGTTTTTGATGTAGTGGAAGCCATCATCGGTAAAAACCGTCCGCGCGGGTGTATAATTATACCAGAAATGAGGCTCCATGGATGTTTCGGCGAAGATATACCGGTGATGATCTTTCTGTTTATCCAGTAATACATTTTTGAAAGAAGCGCCGTCCAGTTCATCGGTTGGTTTGCCGCCTCCGAGGTCGATCAGGGTAGGGGTGAGGTCTACCAGCGAGATCAGCGCAGTCAGAGGCGGAGCCGGGCTGCACTTTTCCCGGCCATTTTATGATCAGGGGCACCCTGAGGCCCTGGTCGTATGCAGTACCATTTTGCAGCGGGGAATTGAGCGCCCTGGTCGTGCGGTGAACATCAGGACGGTTGTTGTTCGTTTGTCCGGCTTTTTCTATGGCCTGCATCACTTCTCCGAACATCTTATCCGCTTCGCCGATGCTTTGATAATAGGCGGTCAGCGCTTTACGGGTGGCTTTGGTATCGGCCAGGTAATTGGGGACTTTTATTTTTTCCGGATCGAAGTCTTTATTCGGGAACCAGGGCACATGCGGTACCCAGGGTGCAACAATGAGGCAGATAGGTTGTTGCGGGCGATCCCTGAAGTGGCTTTCGATCATGTGAACGGTTTCTTTTTTGCGATCCAGCCGGTTCTCAACCGGGAAATATTTTCCGAATGCTTCGCCGGTCTTTTCAAACGGGAAGTTATGGAGGGGGAATACATCCGTTTTGCCGGAGATCACCACCCGGTAGCCGAGTTGCTGCAGGAACTGCGGCAGGTTCGGTATATTGGGCCTTACGGTGAAGTGGTTCATCTGTGAGCCGTTTCTGAAAGGGTAGCGGCCTGTGAATATAGCGCTCCTGGAAGGCGTACAGATGGGGGCTGCGGCGTATGCACGGTTAAATTGTTTGCCTTCCCTGGCCAGGCGGTCTATATTAGGTGTTTTGACGTCAGTATTGCCATAGCAGCCGAGGTCTTGCTGGTTGAGGTCGTCAGCAAGGAAGATGACGATGTTGGGCTTGTTTTGTGCGGTGGCGGGGTTGGGCCATAGCAAAAGCGCCACCAGGAGTGATGTGAGTACAGTACAGGCTTTGGTCATATGCAAGCTTTTCCGGAGGGGGAAGATAGGAAATAATTTTGGGTCTGTATAGCCTCTTTGGAGGCTTGCATGTTGTTATAGGGGATGTTGATGCAGGTTGCGAAGAATAGCAGTTTGTTCCTCAAAATATGTTGATAACGATTCCTGCGACTCCCAGCGTTGTTGAAGCTGTTGTAAGTAGTTATTTGAAGCCTCAGTTCCTTCTTTCAGGGCTATATGTTTTGCCATCTCCAGTGCCTTGCGTTGCTCAGTGGTGTGCCGTTTTTCCCAAAACGCTTTCCACTTATCTGAATGCGTGTTAAAATTGGTGGTGTTGTTCAGCTTGTCTAAGAACAGCGCCGCCTCCATGACCTCCTTCTGATCGAAGTAGAGGGACGGTTGGGTCAGGTAATAGTCAAGATATCTGTTCAGATATTGGATGGAGTTTGCATCATTAAAGAAAGCCAGTGTCAGGGCATAAATGTGTCCTACGCAACAGACTTCAGTCAGATTGTCAAAAGGTGAAGCGTGCGTAACGGTTGCACCTGCGGAGTGGCGTTGTGCCATTTCGTTTGGATCGTCCATATATCTGGTATCAGGCTTTATTACTTACTTCTTTGATTATTGCATTTTCTTCGTCTGTGTTCCAGTTCTGGGTCCGGAGGCAGAGGTTTGTCCAGAATGTTTTGTTATCAAATGTTCGTCTTTTAAGTTTGTTGATCATTGGTAGCTTGTCAATCACGGTTGCATATACAATGTATCGTTGGCCTACTTGAAAGTTATATCCGCAGGCTGCTCCGTTGTAGGGTGTCAGGATGGTGATCGTGTCACTTGCCAATTTTCCTTTAAATTTCTTATCAACCTTTATCCTTACAACGGTTGAGGGGATTTCACGCCAGTTAAAGTATGCTACATTTTTATCCCCGGTGGTGACTATTCCCAGGCTGTCATAATTTGTTGTCAGGATTTTGGAAATAACTTTACCACTGAAGGCAGCATCGGAATAATGTAAGCTTGCTGAAACACTGATATCTTCCTGACAAGAACAGGCAAATGAATGTAGCGTACCGGCGATAGTGAGGATGATTGTTAGTAGGAGGATTTTGTCTTTTGTCATTTTCGACAGCATTTGCCTATTTTATATATTCAGAAATAAGTTCTATTTTTTCGCCAATATAATTATCTGCATCCGCTGGTTTCATTTCATTTTGCTTAAAGCCATAAATATCTTGTCCGCAGCCGTTGCAGTAGGTATCTATATCGCTGGTTTTCCCGCATTCACAAGTCCATACTTCCTTTTCTTTTGACGATAACAACTGCTTTTTTGTTGTCCTGGTGCCACGTTCGGTGAAGGCCTGTTGAATATAGCTCCTTATATGCTGTAATTCCTGAATGTCTTGGGTATTATAGTATGGCTTGTTGTATGTGACGATGCGGAGGGCGCGCTTCTTTGTCCGGAAATTATCACTATTTAACAGCTCCATGCTGTAATTGTAATCGAACAGATTTAGCTCGTTAATTATATCGGATAGTTTTGATGTAAGTAGTTCGCTTGATTCATTTTTAATGCTATTATATAGCAGGTCTAATTTTTTGTGTTCAGGTAAGGCGTCAATATAGCGTGACTAGCTGCTTAGTAAAATTGGTTAGTAGCTTCAAGAAGACCGTGGTCATTTACGATTGTTGTTGTAAACTTATTCAGGAGAAATGGGAACACTTCATCGACCTGGTTTGTAGTGATGAAGTTCCAGACATATTCGTTAAGCGACAGGTCTACCGGTGTTTGTCGTTCTTCTATTTATCTTTTTTTTGTATCTTAAAATGTCGATTCTTTCAAGACCAACATGATCGGGTTTTTCATCGGGTTTTGGCAAGTGTGTCTTTTTCTGCAACTTCCTTTTCCAGAATGACTGCGGTTCCAACTGCTGTCAGCATGAACATAGACTTACCTTTTCCTGAAATTTCGTCCATGTCTATATTCAACCCAACAATACAGTTTGCTCCGATTTCATAGGCTGCGAATTTTATTCGTTCTATTGCTTCTTCGTAAAGAGATCTCAATTGTTTCTGGTAAGTGTAAGAGCGTCCGCCGAAAACGTCAGTTAATCCGCCCAGAAAATCGTTGAATAGGTTTGTCCCTGCAACAATGTGCGCAGAAACAGGTTTCAAGTACCGTTTTACTTTAAGTCCGTCAACAGAAGATGTTGTAACTACCAGAACGTCTTTGGGATTTACCATATTAAAATATTGATTTGATAATTGGCATCTGATAAAGCCTTATTAAGGGTGGGCTTTTCTTAGCCGGTTATTTACAATTTGTTGAATTTTTCCCTTGCCAATAATTCTTGCACCTTCTAAAAAATCAAATGTTATCCCCTCTTTGAGTTGTCCCGCAAATTGTTCTGGGGAACTTAGCCTGATTTCAGCGACAACGGTATCACCAGGGTAAACAGTTGTCCTTTCTATAAACGTTTGTTGTCCTGATGTTTGCAGTTTTGAAAATTCTTTTACAAATTTTTCTGCTGTCATAAGTATTGAGTGTATATGGGAGTAATTGAGGTAATTATAATTCATTCTTTATCCAACCAAGAAAGCGGTGAAACAAACCTTTTTTCTCAATGAAACGGATAGTTTTATCACCGCCTTCAATCACTTCTCCTTTATCGTTATTGGCGATTATCTGCCGTTTCATTATTCCAGGCTGATTTTGAAGAAACTTTTCCGCGTCTATTTCAATATAAGAGGATTGCTCAATTTCCGCTTCCTCGTCTGTACCTTCAAGCCCCCGAAACCAATTGTCAACTTTTCCTGCTATGCGTAATTGCCGGTATCTATGATTTTTAATTTCAGTGTCCTGGACTTTAATTGACCTGATATCATTTAGTTTCCTGAGCAGATCAAAGGTCTGGTCAATTACGGTACTGGGGCTGACGATAGAAAACCGCAGACTGAAGTCTTCCAATACGGACGCTGTTGGTCCTAGTATACAATGCGCCTCGGTTAAAACCATTTTCAGTCCTTAGTTCAAAGTAGTAAGCGCCATAATTTTCAGCGGTTCGTTTATTGAACTTATCATCCAGGTGCTTCATGCCTGTTCTTTCAAATAGACCAATGATGTCTTGCTCCAAAACCGGATCTTTAAATTCGATATTGAATAGATATGATTCTAGTCCCATTGGCTGTCATTTTCGGTAGTGTTTAATAGATCTTCCAGGTCAACTTTACCTTTTCCCAGGCATCGGGGACAATCAACCATATTGCTGCGGAACAGCCGCTTGATAAAATTCATAGGTCAGGATTTGAAGCCGTTAAATATACACAATAAATAATAGCATACAGGAACAGGATAAAGTTATCTGAACTGTTTGTCAATCATTTAATTTTTCCGGGTGTTTAAAAAATCACTATCTTCCATCCCCGTAGATAGAAGACCCTGACTTGTCATATGAAAACGTAGAATGCAACCACAACAGATCCCATGATACTGATTCCCTGTTTTCCATCGTAAAACAGCTACACCACTGTATTCCCTCAATTACATAAACCGAAAAAAATGCAAAAGCAGAATTTTACCGTTGCAGATTACTTGCTTACACGGTTAAAACAACTCAACGTTACGGAGGTCTTCCAGATTCCCGGCGATTACGTTAAACATTTTACCCAGGCCCTTGAACATTTTGACGGTGTAACAGCGATTGGCTGTATCAATGAGCTGGACGCCGGTTATGCCGCCGATGCCTATGGCCGTACCAGGGGACTGGCCGCGGTATCCCTGCAGTACGGGGTGAGTACCTTCATTGCCCTGAATGGCATTGGGGGCGCTTATGTTGAACGCAGCCCCGTTGTAGTGATCAGCGCCACACCCGGTGCAGATGCCCGTCGTATCACCAACATGTACGACGTGCTGTATCATCACTCCACCGGCAACCTGGCGGCCGACCAGGAAGTGTACAAACAGGTAACGGTTGCAGCTGAAACGCTCAGCACTTCCGCCGGAGCAGGAGAGAAAATAGACCGGCTGCTCATTGCCGCCATCACGCACAAAAGGCCGGTGTTCATTGAATGCTACAAGGAAGTATGGGGAGAACCCTGTCTGCCGCCGCCAGACAAGCCGCTGGAGCCGCTGAAACGCAGCAGTGATCCGCTGGCGCTGTTGAATGCTGTGGATCAGGCCTGGTCGCAGATCGCTGCCGCCAAAAATCCCCTGATCTTTGCGGGCGTGGAAGTACTGCGCCACGGCTTATCCGGCCTGCTGCAGGACCTGATCGACGCCAGCGGTTTCCTGTACACCACCACCTCCCTGGGTAAAACCGTGCTGGATGAAGGCGGCGATAAGTTTATCGGCACCTATTCAGACGCCGCCTCCATTGAAAGCGTCCGTAACATTGTGGAGCAATCAGATTGTATCCTTACCCTGGGCACGATCATGACGGATGATTACCTCTGGTTCGTTGAGAACAAGTATCCCAATATGGTGCTGGCCACTACGGAGCAGATCAGGGCGGGTTACTTTATCTACAAAGACGTGACCATGGAGGATTTTATGGACGCCCTGCTCACCCGTTTCAAAAAGGTGAACACCTATCCGCTGAATGTAACGGCGCCACCACAGCCAAAGTTCCCGGAGCCCTGGCTGTCTAATTCAGATCCGTATTGGGATGCAAGTCCGCAAACCATTACCTACAACCGTTTCTTCCAGCACTCCATGCAGTTCCTGCAGCAAAATAAGCTGCTGAACCAGATTGTCATGACCTTCGGCATCAGCTCTGCCATGTATGTGGCTACAAATGCCTACGGTTTATCGCAGAACAGTTTCCTGGCTTCTGCCGCCTGGCAGATCATCGGCTATGAAACCGGCGCTGCATCCGGCGCGCAGCTGGGCAGCGGTAAACGCGCCTGGACCATAGCGGGCGATGGCGGCTTCATGATGATATGCCAGTCGCTCTCCACCCTGGCCAGGAACAAACTCAATGCCGTGGTCTTCGTAATGAGCAATGCCGTTTACGCTATTGAACAGGTATATGTGGATATCAATTCCTTCAAGCCTGGCCCGGAGCATACCTTTGATACATTCGACATCCTGCCAAAATGGGATTACCTGGCCCTTGCCAAGGCCTTTGGCGCAGAGGGATTCCGCGTTACCACCGTTGACGAACTGAATGCCGCATTGCCGAAGATCTGGGCGCTCACTGATAAACCAGCCCTGGTAGAAGTGGTGATCCCCGAAAAGGATCTTCCCCGCCAGATGTACCGGCTTGGAACAGAAAGCTGATCGACGCATTTAAACGTTTTTTCACCCTCAAAACACTATTCTATGGGAAAGAAGTATTCCATCTTCGGAGCCGGGGCGGCAGGGCTTTATACTGCCTGGCGATTACTGGACAGCATGAATAATACTGAAAAGGCTTCCGCCAAACAATTACAGCCGGGCGATACACTGGAACTGTTTGACTGGGGCAAATATGCTTTCAATAAAGAAAACCCCGGCACCCGCGCCGCCGGCGCACGTATCTGTACCTGGCATTACCAGGACGATAAAACAAAATCTTACCTGGAGCTGGGCGGTATGCGCTATTCTTATTGGGACGGTACGCCTAAAGGCGGCGGGCATCGTTTAGTAACGACCGTTATTGAGAAGCTGGACCTGAAGAAATTTTCCGTGCCCTTTAATGAATCCACCAACCCCTTGTTCTACCTGCGTACGAAGAATATGTACCTGAACGATATTTCTTCCTCCAACCCGGCGCCCTATAATGTACAGAACTATGGTGCGGCATCCTCACCCGATACCGGTTTCAATATCGTGGAAAGCCTGGCGGTAACCGCCGATTCAGGCCCGCAAACCAGGCTGGAGTGGTGCGATTTTTACCGCAATGGGAAGATCAGGGCCGAGCTGCCGGACAGCTCCGTTTATAAGAAAGGTGATCACCTGAAAGACATCGGTTACTGGAACCTGATGTTTGACCAGCTGGGATCAGAAGGATATAAATATACTTCTGACGGTAACGGTTATACATCCAACGTGATCAACTGGAACTCCGCAGTGGCTTTCCAGGCCAATAACGAATTCACACCGGGCACAGAATACCGTACGCTTACGCATGGGTATTCCAGCATGTTCAACGCCCTGTTCAATGCCATTGAAAAACTGGCAAAGGAGAAGCAGGTTAAATTTGACTACTACCCGGATACACGCCTGCATTCCATCCTGGTGATCGATAACGTGATCACTTATACAATAGCTACCCGCGAGCACCCGAATAAAGCATCCGGCGAACCACGGACTACAACAGCCGCCTGGCTGGCAATGCCCCGTTACGCCATAGAGCTGGTAGCGCAGGCTTCCCGTTATATAGCGCATAAGGGACTGGATGTGCTGAACCACAGGAAAGTACAGCTGTACCTGGAATCTGCCGTGCTGCAGCCGTCCTATAAAGTAGGGATGTTCTTTCATGAGCCCTGGTGGACGGAGAACGCCACTAACCCGCCCGCCTACCCGGCGCAGATCACCGGTTATGAGGTGACCCAGGATGTGCTGGACCAGCTGCAGAAGAATGGCTTTCCGCCGGCTTACATTGCAGACATGGGCAACGATGTTAACAATGTCAGCATCCTGGAAACCCCTTATGCATCGGCAGCTGCCTTTATCAAAGCTGTGGAGACCTGCATACAGGCACGGCTGACGGTAGTACAGGAAGAACAGCTGCTGAAAGCAGCCGAACGGAATACGATCGGGCCCAGTGTAACAGACCTGCCTATCCGCCAGGTGGTGTACTTCGGCAACAATGCCCTGGACCAGAGCGGTAAACCGGTATACGGACTGCTGGCCAGCTATGATGATGAACAGTTCACCAGCTTCTGGTCAGATCTGGAGATAGGGCCTAACAGGCAACGTGAAAGGCCTGTTTCAGAAAACTATCAGCCACTGGAAGGTCCGCGTAAAGTACCTGACGTGATGGTGAAGATGCTGCGCAAACAAATGGCACAGGTGCATTTTGGTCCGCAGGCAGATTATACCATGGTGCCGGAACCGCTGGAGGCAAAATATATGGACTGGTCTTTGCCGCCGTTCAATGCCGGTTATCATGCTTATGCAGGTCACTATGATGTATGCGATGTACAGCAGAAGATACGTAAGCCTTCGCAGCTGATAGAGGGCGCGGATGCAGATATCTTCATTGTAGGAGAGGCCTATTCCAATGACCAGGCCTGGGTGGAAGGCGCTTATTGCACTTCGGAATCTGTGCTGAACGATTTCTTTGGTATTCCGCCGATTATCGACAACAAGGAGTATCCGTTTATCTGCCCCTGCAAATAAAGGGATCACCATCAACATCAGCAGCCGCTTCAAAGCTATTTTGAAGCGGCTTTTTTTATGCCCGCAACCGTTAGTAGACAATCCGCTACCGTTGGTAAAACGGCAGCCTCCGGGAGGATCCTGATATGAAAACGTTTTATATGTTTGTAAAGCCGGCAACATAAAAATTTTTTTCATCATCAAAATAACCCGTATGAAACACCTATTGCTAAGCATGGCCTCCATGCTCCTATTCCTGCATGCATCAATGGCCCAGACAACAACAGCGGCAACTGCTGCCACCCCGCAAAACAGCCTGGCAATCGGCGCCCCGGCGAAAACAGTTTCGACCAAACAGAAGGCGCTGCCCGCAGCACCGCAGATGCGGAACCCTTATACCGCTGTAAATAAACCCGGCTGTGACGGTCAGGACAGAAAATTAGTGAACGGGGTATGTGAGATCGGACAAATAATATTTTCCAGGAGCGAGTGGAATGATACGACCCATGAGTGGAAGTGTTATTACTACTACCGCTGGTCAGATAACAGCACCAGTGCAGAGTATTACTTTGTAAACTCTGCCGGCTGCCCATGATAACAGGTTGTTATCAATACATTGATACTGATTTATTACGAGACTGTCTTTTCCAGACGGTCTCTTTTTTTGCCGGAGGTGTTCTTTTATGTCTTAGTTTTAACAGGAATTTGATAAGAAATGAATAAGTAATGATCAACCATGAATAACAGGCAAGGCTGCTGATTTTTATATTTATTTAAGGCACTAAATCCACTGTTATGAAAACCATTACTACGATCATTATTTTATTGATCTGTTCCCTGTTTACCTATGGCCAGGTGATCAACCCCCGCACACTTCCCCAGGAATGGGGCGAATACGGTATCGGCGACCCCTACATCCTTAAGTTCAGGGGCAAATTCTACCTGTACTGCAGCACCCGTGATGATCAAACCGGGGTTAAATGCTGGAGCAGCTGGGACCTTGTCAGCTGGAACTACGAAGGGCTCTGTGTAGCCAATACTGTTACCCTCTCCAAAGGCGCCTACGCCCCGGAGGTGATCTACTGGAACGGCACCTTCTACATGTACACTTCCCCGGCAGGGAATGGGCATTATATACTCTCAGCTCCCAGTCCGACGGGCCCCTTTACCGTGCAAACCGGCAACCTGGGCCGCACCATAGACGGCTCTGTATTTATAGACGATAATGCGCAGCTGTATTTTACCTATGCAGGGGGCAGCGGCATACAGGGCGCTGTCATGAGCGGCCCGCTATCCATCAGCGGCGGCGGGGCCACCTTAAGCGGCACATCGCTGAACGGGTGGACGGAAGCCTCCACGCTATTTAAACGTAACGGTCTTTACTACCTGACCTATACGGGTAACCATGTTTTCAGCAGGGGCTACCGCGTTCACTATGCCACGGCTACCAGTCCCTTGGGCAGCTACACCGCCGGAGATAACAATCCCATTGTGCTGAATACGGAAGGCGCTTTCTTTGGTTTGGGGCATAGCGGGTCTTTCATTGGCCCGGACCTGGATACCTGGTTCATTGCCTATCATAACCTTTTAGGGCCCAGCAGCATTGTAGGACCCAACAGGAAACTGAACATCGATCCCATGGGCTTCAACGGCAACAAGCTGCTGGTATACGGCCCTACCAACTGGACACAGCCATCTCCCGCCATGCCCACATTTTATGACCGCTTTGACAGAACGGCCATTGGCGGCAACTGGACCAACATCAACGGTGGTAACTGGGGCATCTACAACCAGGAACTGATGTGGCAGGATAATAAAACCACTTTACAGTGGTACCGCCAGGTAACCACCGCTGCTACCGCCGCCAATTATACAGCAGAATTCAACATGAAGGAAATGAGCAGGGGCGGAAATGACGCCCGCTTTGGCGCGGTGTTTTCCTACATTGATGAAAATACCTATGGTTCCGCCTTGCTGAGCAGCTTTAACAATACGCTGGAAACAGATATCAAAGTGAACGGCGTGTCTATCGGTGTTAATGCCATCCCGCTTCCTGCGGGCTGGGATTACCAGAAATGGCATGTAATACGTGTGGAGAAAGAGGGCACTACCTTCAGGATCTATGTAGATGGTATGCTGAAGTCTACCCGTAGCGCCAATATCACAGCAGGCGGCAAGATAGGGGTTACTACTTATCACGACCACGCTGACTTTGGTTACACTGCGTTCAGCAATCGCGTAAATGGCAGCGGCGTATTCAGCTTCTATAAACCGGTGCCCGGCACCATTCCTGCCGTGCATTACAATGAAGGCGGAGAAGGAGCAGGCTACCATGATCTGACTAATGAGAATATTGGCGGTAAATACCGTGCAGACCGGGTGGATATACGCGACTGTGAGGAAGGCGGGCAGAATATAGGCTGGAACCAGACTGGCGAGTGGTACCAGTACAATGTAAATGTGCAGTCGGCAGGCCCTTATCATCTTGGAATAAGATACGCCACTACCTTCACCTCCTGTAAAGTGCGTGTTTACTGCGATGGCGCCCCTGTTTCAGACATCGTGGCCATCCCTGCCACCGGGGCTTGGTCTGCCTGGCGTACGGCGGTTTTAAAGAACCTGAACCTGCCTGCGGGCAATCACAGCATCCGCATAGAAACGGTAGAAGGTGAATTTGATTTCTCCACATTGAAGTTCGAATCAGGGGCTACTACGGTGCCCGGCGGTTCAGATAATTTTGACTCCGGTAGTTTCTCTACCTTATGGAACTATACGAACGGCGCTTATGCTATTTCATCCGGCAGGGCTACCATCAACGGCTTTGGCAAAAGGACCATGGGGAATGTGGGCTGGACGGATTATACGGTGGAGGCGGATGTACAATGTCCTGCATCGGGCAACGGGGGACTGATCTTCCGGGTGCGTAATCCTGCTGCCGCAGAATTTGGCAATTCCACTGCGCTGAGCTCTGATTATTTCCAGGGCTATTATGCAGGGATCGAAGCGGGCGGTATTGTGCTGGGTAAACAGAACTATAACTGGACCTCTCTTTCGTACAAATCGCAGGCGCTTACACCCGGACAGTTCTATAAGCTGCGGGCCGTGCTGAATGGCGCCAACATCAAGATATACCTGAATGACATGGCTACGCCGGTGATAGATTATACAGACCCTTCGCCCATCATCAGCGGGAAGGCGGGGCTGCGGACGCATGCGGCCAATATGGCGTTCGATAATTTCCTGATCTCGGCAACTGCCCCGGTAATGGCGTTGGTGTATGGCCGTTAAGATATAGCGAACCATATATTAAAAAAAGGGTGTCTCAAAAGAAGAGACACCCTTTTAGCTATACTTACTGGATGTTATGGTCAAACGATGTCAAACCTGTCCAGGTTCATTACTTTCGTCCATGCAGCTACGAAGTCTTTCACAAATTTTTCCTGGCCGTCTGAGCTGCCATACACTTCTGCAATGGCCCTCAGTTCTGCATTAGCACCAAACACGAGGTCTGCACGGGTGGCGGTCCATTTCACCTTGCCGGTGGCGCGGTCGCTGCCTTCGTACAATTCCTTATCAGCGGTGACTGCTTTCCAGGCGGTGCGCATATCCAGCAGGTTGACAAAGAAATCGTTGGTCAGCACGCCGGGGCGTTCTGTGAAGACGCCTTCTTTAGATCCGTCGTAGTTGGCATTCAGTACGCGCATACCGCCTACCAGTACGGTGAGCTCCGGACCTGTCAGTGTGAGCAGGTGGGCTTTATCGATCAGCAGCTCTTCGGTAGATACCGGGTAACCTTCCTTGCGGTAGTTACGGAAGCCGTCGGCGATGGGTTCCAGGTAGGCCATGGATGCTACATCGGTCTGTTCCTGTGTGGCATCGGTACGGCCGGGTGTAAAGGGAACGATGATCTCGTGGCCTGCATCTTTCGCTGCTTTTGCAACGCCTACACAACCAGCCAGCACGATCAGGTCTGCCAGGGAGATTTTCTTACCGCCAGACTGTGCAGCGTTGAATTCCTGCTGGATGCTTTCCAGTTTATCCAATACTTTCTGCAGCTGCGTGGGATTGTTCACTTTCCAGTATTTCTGCGGGGCCAGGCGGATGCGGGCGCCATTAGCGCCACCGCGTTTGTCGGTACCACGGAAGGTAGAAGCGGAGGCCCATGCAGTAGATACCAGTTCTGATATGGTGAGTCCGGAAGCCAGGATCTTTTCTTTCAGTACGGCTACATCCTTTTCTTCGATCAGGGGATGATCCACTGCGGGAACAGGATCCTGCCAGATCAGTTCTTCCTGCGGAACATCGGGGCCCAGGTAACGGGCGCGGGGGCCCATATCGCGGTGTGTTAATTTAAACCAGGCGCGGGCAAAGGCGTCTGCAAATTCTTCGGGATGTTCGAGGAAGCGCCTGGAGATCTTTTCGTACACGGGGTCGAACCTTAAGGAAAGGTCGGTAGTGAGCATGGTGGGACGGCGCCTTTTGGAAGGATCGTGTGCGTCCGGTATAATTTCACCTGCATCTTTCGCTACCCACTGGTGAGCGCCTGCAGGGCTTTTGGTGAGTTCCCATTCAAAGTTGAAGAGGTTCTCGAAAAAGTTATTGCTCCATTTGGTAGGCGTGGTGGTCCAGGTAACTTCAAGTCCGCTGGTAATGGTATCCGCCCCTTTACCGGTACCAAAGCTGTTGTGCCAGCCGAGGCCCTGTTGTTCCAGGTCGGCGGCTTCGGGCTCTTTGCCTACGTGTGTGGCAGGTGCGGCGCCGTGGGTTTTACCGAAACTGTGGCCGCCTGCTATCAGCGCCACGGTTTCTTCGTCGTCCATGGCCATGCGGCCAAATGTATCGCGGATATCTTTTGCGGCAGCAATGGGGTCTGGATTACCATCAGGACCTTCCGGATTCACATAGATAAGACCCATCTGTACGGCGGCCAGTGGCTTTTCGAGGTTACGGGAGTGGATATCGCCATCCGCATCATCATCGGAAACCAGTACGCCATGTCCTTCCACACCGGGGGAGCCGTGGGCATAACGCAGATCGCCACCCAGCCAGGTGGTTTCTGAACCCCAGTATACATCTTCATCCGGTTCCCATACGTCGGCACGGCCGCCGGCAAAACCGAATGTCTTAAAGCCCATGGATTCCAGGGCCACATTACCGGTAAGGATCAGCAGGTCGGCCCAGGAGATCTTGTTACCATATTTCTGTTTGATAGGCCATAACAGGCGACGGGCTTTGTCGAGGCTAACGTTGTCGGGCCAGCTGTTAAGGGGGGCAAAACGTTGTTGTCCGGAGCCTGCGCCACCGCGGCCGTCAAATACGCGGTAGGTACCTGCACTGTGCCAGGCCATACGGATAAATAAGGGGCCATAGTGCCCGAAGTCTGCCGGCCACCAGTCCTGCGAGTCTGTCATGAGTGCATGCAGGTCTTTCTTTACGGCTTCCAGATCGAGGCTTTTAAATGCTTCAGCGTAGTTAAAATCTTCACCCATCGGGTTTGACTTGGAGGAGTGCTGACGAAGAATATTTAACTTCAGCTGCTTAGGCCACCAGTCCCGATTCCTGGTGCCGCCGCCGCCAACATTAGTCTTCATACTCCCGTTGTGAAAGGGGCATTTACTGATGTCTTTTGATTCGTTTCCCATTAGTATTTAAGTTTATGGTGTTGAGTGAATATTTACATGTGCCTGTTGCAGGTTGGTAAAATTATCGAAAAGTAGATATAGTCAGAATCAATTGATTCTATCTTTTAATAGTTTTAATCTATACGTCCGGATCAACCCACCGGAATGTCTATATCACCCTCCCGATACTTACAAATAAGGCCCTACATTTGTTTCATGGTATAAACGTTAAATTTTACAATCATGGCAAACAGACATCCGGAACACAACATCGTCAGCCGTGAAGAGTGGCTTTCCGCCAGGCTGGAGCTGCTGGCAGCGGAAAAAGAACTTACCCGGCAAAGCGATGCGCTGGCGCAGCGGCGGCAGGAGCTGCCGTGGGTACGTATTGACAAGGAATACCTTTTTGATACGGATGAAGGCACGGCATCCCTGGCAGATCTTTTCAAAGGACGCTCACAGTTACTGGTCTATCATTTTATGTTCGGGACGGATTATACGGCGGGCTGCCCATCCTGCTCCATGATTGCGGATGGTTTTAACGGCTTTTCGGTACACCTGGCCAATCATGATGTGATGCTCTGGGCCGTGTCAAGAGCGCCGCTGGCCAAACTGCAGGCGTACAAACAGCGGATGGGATGGGAGTTTCCGTGGGCATCTTCCGGCGGGAATGATTTCAATGCCGATTTCAATGTATGGTTTACGGAAGAGCAGCAGCGTGCAGGTGTGGATTATAATTACCAGCGTGAAAAGCGCTTTGAATGGCGGCAGGGCCAGGAAGGCGGCGGCCAGGCAGCTGAAGACAAGTTTGCCGCCATGTGCGGAACGGATACGCCCACCTTCCATCGTGACAGGCCGGGTATGAGCACTTTTGTGCTGGAAGACGGGGTGGTGTACCACGCTTATTCTGCCTATGCGCGGGGGCTGGACAGCCTCTGGGGTGTGTACCAGTGGCTGGATCGCGCTCCCAAAGGCCGTAACGAGCGCCAGGGAGTATGGTGGCGCCGTCACGACGAATACGCACAGCGCTGAAATGCTTAATGGGAAGAAACTGCTTTCAGTCCGACAATGGAACCTATCAACGTTGTTATAAAGAACAGCCGCCAGAAATGAGCGGGCTCATGAAATACCAGTATACCCACCAGGGCGGTTCCCACGGCCCCTATGCCTGTCCACACGGCATAAGCGGTGCCCAGTGGCAGGGTTTGCGTGGCTTTCATCAGCAACAGCATGCTGGCCACCAGGGACACCAGGAAAGCGCCATACCACAGATACATAGTAGTGCCGGTTGATGTTTTTGCCTTGCCCAGGCAGGAGGTAAATGCTACTTCAAACAACCCGGCGATAATTAAAATGATCCAGTTCACGGTTAAATGATTTTGAGCCTGCAAGATCGGAAGATGTGGGGAAGGAAAATTTTACAAATGATAAAAAATCAGCAGGGTGTTTCTTACGGGAAGATAGCTAAACTCCAAAAATTTGTATATTACAGCGGCTGTTAATGTTGTTAACCACAGCCTGTCCGCTGTCTCTACGCCTGTATTTGTGTACTGTAACCCAACCTGGAATCATGCTCGTAAGCAATAAGCATTTCGTCCCGGTGATCGGACTGGATATTCATTTTGTTATCCTGTTCGGTTTTCCCATTCCACTACCGCACCCGTATATCGGTTTTGTGCTGGATCCCATGGACTATATCCCGTTCTTAGGCGCTACCACCAAAGTTAATCATGTGCCGCGGGGTAAAAGCGATACCAGCGGTATTTTCATTATCCTTTTTCACATTCCCATGGGCGGGCCTTTCCTGCTGGCGCCCCTGATAGGCCATGACTCCGTCAATTTCTTCGGCAGCAAAACGGTGAAGGTGGAAGGTAATATGTTCAGTCCTTCCGGTCATATGCTGATGACCTGTAACGATATCGGTATTCCATTATCCCTTCAGCCGGGGAAGAAGTTCAAGCCACTGCCCAGTATGTACCTGCCCACCTCGTTTTCCATCCCGCTGTCGTATGGAAAGCCCGTGATGGTAGGTGGTCCCTTTGTACCCGATTGGGCGGGCGCCCTGCTTAATCTTGTCATGTCTTTTGGATTTGGCGCACTGATGAAAGGCCTGGGCAAAGGCCTGAAGCTGGCAGCGAAAGCCGGTAAGAAAGCCAAACGAAGGGTCAGCGACTTCAATCTTGCCCGCCAGGAAAAGATGGGCGGCAGTGATAAGCTGAGTCAGGCGCTTTGCAAGCTGGGCTTTGAGCCGGTAGACCTGGTACAGGGTATTGTAGTGTATGACGGTACTGATTTTGAATTGCCGGGGCCCATTCCCCTGCAATGGACCCGTTCCTGGAGCAGCGACAGCCAGCATCATGGCCTGCTGGGCCACGGCACGCATCTCTGCTATGATATGCGGCTGCTGGAGTTTCCTGATGAAGATGCCTGTGGCGTGCTGCTGGGCGATGGCCGCAGCGTAATATTTGACTATCTGCCAGATCCCGGCAACAGCGAATATAATCGGGCTGAAAAATTAACCCTTACACGCAGCGGGGAAGAAGAGTACCTGCTGTTCAACCACGGGGAACGGCGTTCGTATTATTTCCGTAAGCTGCACCGGCAATATCGCCTGTATGCTATCCGCAATGAAGCGGGCTTTATGATCAGCTTCCATTATACCAGCAAAGGGCACCTGGTACAGGTAACAGACAGTGTAGGCCGCCGCCTGAAAATAGCGAACGACGGGGAGGGGCGGATTACGGCGGTCACTGCACAGCACCGCGGACAACAGCAATTGCTGGTGCGTTACACGTACAATGAGAACGGTGATCTGTGCGCTATTACAGATCCCCTGGAACAGGCTACCCGTATAGCATACCGCCAGCACCGCATGACTGCCAAAACGGATCGTAACGGGCAGACATTCTACTGGGAGTATGATGACAGGGGCCGATGTTTCCATACCTGGGGAGATGGCGGGGTACTGGAAGGATGGATTGACTATCACCCCGAAGAAGGATATAACCTGGTGACCAATAGCCTGCATCAAACCACTACCTACTATTATACGCCGGATCACCTGGTTACTCAGGTCAAAGATCCGCTGGGGAACTCGCGTTTTACGGAGTATACCGAACATGCCGAAGTGTACCGCGAGATAGACGAGGAAGCCAATGTTACGGGCTATTCCTATGATGAACGGGGTAACTGCACCCGCATTGAACAGGCAGACGGCAGCGCCTATACGTTCAGCTACGATACGGCAGGCAGGCTGCTGCTCAGTACCAGTCCGCAGGGCGGCAGCCGCACTTATATCTACTATCGGAAAGCGCAGCACAACGGGCAGTTGCACACTGTTACGGAGGCAGACGGCCGTATCACCATCTTCCGGTACAATGCAGTGAACCTGCTGAGCAGCGTGGAAGATGAGCAGGAACATCGCAGCATACTGGAATATGATGAGGATTATAATTTATCGGCCCTGATATTGCCGGATGCCGGGCGCGCCAGCTGGGAATACGATGCCTGGGGCAATTGTACCAAGTCCGCTAATCCTTTACAACAGGAACAATATTTCCGTTATGACGCCCTGGGCCGCGCTACAGAAGTACTGCTGCCGGATGGTAACCGTATACAGCTGCAATACAACGCTTACGAGGAAATAGTGCGGCTGAAGGATGCACATCATGATATCCGTTTCGGCTACACGCCCTTAGGCAACCTGAAACTGCGGGAAGAGAACGGCGCCAGGCTGCACTTTATTTACGATAAGGAAGAACAGCTCAGCGGGGTGGCCAATGAGCATGGCGATATGTACCGCTTTATCCGCAATGGCCGTGGAGATATTATCCGCGAAACAGGCTTTGATGGCCTGAGCCGCGTTTACCACCGCGATGCCGCCGGTAAGGTGATCCGCATTCAGCGCCCGGGCAAACGGTGGACGGAATACGAATATGACTTTAACGGCCGCTTAACCCGCGCAGCGCACAGCGATGGCAGCTGGGAAACCTACAGTTACGACCGTAACGGTTTGCTGACAGAAGCCGTGAATGAACATAGCACGCTTAAACTGCAGCGGGATATCATGGGGCGCATTGTGCAGGAGTGGATCAACGATCACCGCGTGAACAGCCGTTATGGTACGGACGGCCGCCGCAGCCAGATCAGCAGCAGCCTGGGGGCGGATATCCGGCTGCAGCGCAACGCCGCCGGCGATGTAATGGGGGTAGCAGCGATGGCGGAGGGAATGGAGGAACCCTGGACGATGCACATTGAACGGAACTCCCTGGGACTGGAAATAGCGCGCAGTCTGCCCGGTGGCGTTAACAGCAGCTGGAGCTATGAGCCATCCGGCATGCCTGCCTCACATACCGTGCGATCCGGTGATCGTACCACCCGGCGCCGCCATTATCGCTGGGACGCCAACCAGCGCCTGAAACAGTTGACAGATGCGCTGAGCGGTGATGTGGTGAACTTCAGGCACGATGAGGTGGGCAACCTGGCCTGGGCGCAATATGAGGACGGGCAGTATGACTACCGCCTGCCTGATAAAGCCGGTAACCTGTACCGCACATCCTCCCGTAAAGACCGCAAATACTCGCCCGGCGGTTGCTTGCTGCAAACACCGGAGGCCCGTTACAGTTATGATGAGGAAGGTAACCTTAGCAGGAAGATCATCACCGCCACCGGTGAAGCATGGGAATACCAGTGGTATGGTAATGGCGCCCTCCGAAGCGTGCTACGCCCTGATGGAAAAATTGTGGTCTTCCGTTATGACGCCCTGGGACGCCGTGTTGAAAAATCTTACAATGGCCGGCTAACCCGTTTTGTATGGGACGGGCATGTATTGCTGCATGAATGGACCTATCCTGAAAAACAGCGGCCCTTGGTTACGATAGATGAAATGGGAGACGTGCAGCAAAGTCACCCGGAGCCCGTGCCTCCTGCAACCCTGGCCACCTGGGTGTTTGAAGAAGGCAGCTTTGCACCGGCCGCCAAAATAGTACAGGATGAACAGTATGCTATTATCACCGATCACCTGGGCAGTCCTGCGGAAGTATATAATGCAGGGGGAGAAAAGATATGGACCTGTGAGCTGGATATATATGGAAAGCCGCGCAGGCTGCAGGGAGATCCTGCACTGATACCCTTCCGCTACCCGGGACAGTATGCAGACCCCGAAACGGGCCTGTACTACAACCGTTTCAGGTATTACAGCCCGGAAGACGGCAACTATATCAGCCAGGACCCCATCCGCCTGAACGGCGGCCATCAGCTGTACAGTTATGTGCATGATCCCAATGGCTGGGCAGATGTATTCGGACTAAAGAAAACGAGCGAGGCCTGTAGGGGAAGGGTACAGGCGCAGGGAAAATCGCTGGAGGAATCAGTACCCTGGGCAAGAGATACGCCGCCTACGGTATCAGAAGGCCTGGCCATGCTGGACGAGCTGGAAAACAAGCTGTCAAACGCCGAACGGAAATTAAGGGCGCAGGCATTTGCCAAAGCGCGTAAATTTGTGACCGACGCCGGTAAAGCAGGCGGCGTAGACGCCCCGGTAAGCCGCACCTTCATGGTGAAAGGCACGAAGCATGAAAGGGTTGATATCGAGGTGAAGACCGGCAAAGCATTTGTGCCAGACCCCGCGCCCAACGCCGGTGGTGGCGCAGCAGGCGTTGTTAACTAAACAATACCATCCATTCAAACAAAATAAAGATGTACGATAATTTCCTGACAGATGAAAAGGAGTATGCAGCTTTAGAGCAATACTGGAAAGATCATTTTACAGCATTGCTGAAAGCAGCCGGCGAAAAGCCGGAAGACTGGCAGTACCCGTATTACAATACCACTTTCAGCAACGGCACAAAATTCATGGATGGCAATCCTATTTTTTCAGCACAGCACCTGAAAACAAAGGAAACCATGAAGATCGTACAGGAGGCCTTTGAAGGGGAGGAGCTGCTGGAACATTGGGAAGACGAGGAAGACCAGCGATTGACGATTGTTTGTGCGCTGACGGAAACCAGTATGCCGGGTGTCACTGATTTATTGAAAGGTTGGATAGTGAAAGCGGGCGCTGCAGGTAAATAGGCATTTTTCTGGCCCGGTTGATGTATATTGAAGCATCATCAAATGCCTCCCATGTTATGGAAATAGTCATCGCCTTACTAACACTGATCCTGCTGGAAGTTGTTTTAGGCATCGATAATATCATCTTTATCTCCATCGTTACATCGCGCCTGCAGGAACACCAGCAAAAGAAAGGACGAAGGGTGGGGCTGTTACTGGCAATGGTGATGCGTTTATTGCTGTTAACGGTTATCTCGTGGGTACTGAAGCTGGAAGGCGACCTGTTCACTGTGCTGTCTGTAGGTATATCCGGGAAAGACCTCATACTGATATGCGGTGGTTTGTTCCTGCTGTACAAGAGCGCTTCCGAGATCTATCATAAAATGGAGGGCGAGCCGGGGGACAAATCCAAAGAGATCAAGGTAACGGGTTTTAGCAGCGCTATCGGGCAGATACTGATTCTGGACCTGGTATTCTCAATAGACAGTATCATTACGGCGGTGGGGATGGTAGACCAGCTATGGGTGATGTATGTAGCCGTTGTAGTAAGTGTGGGCATTATGCTGTTTGCGGCAGAGCCGGTAAGCGGATTTGTGAACAGGCATCCTGCCTTTAAGATGCTGGCCCTGAGCTTTCTGTTACTGATAGGTTTTGCATTGATCGGGGAGGGGATAGATGCACACATACCGAAAGGCTATATTTATTTTTCAATGGCCTTTGCATTGCTGGTGGATGTTTTCCAGATGAGGATGAACAGGACCGCGGCAAAGAAGGTGCAGCCGCATGAACATTACCTGCAGGATGAAGTAGCGGAGGCAAAGAAGAAGGTTTAACCGGCCGCTGTCTGCCGCCTTTGTTTCTTACCCCACTGACTCAGCTGTTCCATTATCGGGCCCAGCTCCAACGCTATTTCCGTGAGGGCGTATTCCACTCTTGGGGGCACTTCTGCATATACGGTTCTTTTGACCAGCCCGTCCTGTTCCAGCGCTTTCAGCTGCAGGGTGAGCATGCGGTCGGACATATAAGAAAATTCCTTTTTCAGCTCACTGAAGCGGAGGGGCTTATGCGAGAGCTTGTTCAGTATTAACAGTTTCCACCTGCCGCCGATCATGTAAACCGCATAGGTCAGATCACAGCCAATGATGCATTGCTCGTTACGTGTATAGGTTGATGATAGTTTTCTGCCCGCCATTACTAACAANTTNGTTTGTACCACACAAATGATTCAGCTATCATAAAATTAAGCGCCTCCACCTAGTTTTGCAAAGAAATTTTCAAAGCAACAATTATGGATCTGTATCTAAATGGAAAAACAGCAGTGGTAACAGGCGGCAGCCTAGGGTATTGGCCGCGCGTATTGTAAAAGAGCTGGCTCTTGAAGGCGTGCAGGTGTTTGCTACAGCCAGGAATGAAGCATTGCTGAACAGTTTAAAGGAAGAGGTGCGTGCTGCCGGCGGTGTGGCGCCAGTAACATTCGTTCAGGAGCTTACCGCGCCCGAAGCGCCGCAGCGGATTGCCGCTGCAGCAATGGAAAGCCTGGGACAGGTAGATATACTCATCAACAATGCCGGGCGTAGTTGTCCGCTGGATGTAACAGGCCCTGAAGAAGCCTGGCAAAATTCCCTGGCGCTGGACTTTGATCGTCCGCGGCAGCTGACGCAGGCATTGCTGCCGCATTTGATGGCACGCAGGCAGGGTGTTATTTTGAACCTGGTAAGCAGTTATGAGCTGCGCTCCGTGAATGTTTCGGCGGTGGCGAAAGCGGCCATCACGACCTGGTCTAAACAGCTGGCCGGGCAACTGGGCCAGTATGGTATACGGGTGAACTGCCTGCAACCCGGGTTGATAGATACGGAGAACGTCCGCCGTTTATTTAACGCAGCAGAACGTCAGCAGTTTGCCGCGCAGCAGATCCCCCTGGGAGATTTTGGCGAGCCGGAAGATATGGCCAATATGGCGGTGTTCCTGGTATCGCCCCGTGCCCGTTATATAACCGGCTCCGTAGCGGTAGTAGATGGCGGGATGCGGTATCATCCCTTCTGATAAAAGCCTGCTGTTATACCGCTGCCATTTACGCCGGGCATGCATATAAAATAAAAAAAATTCCTTAAGTTAAGCCCTGATTTAAATACTATACTATGTTATCAAGGCTCCTATGCTGCCTCGTTTTATTTTTAATGATCATCAGTTCGCCGGCGGCGGCGCAATCATCTGCCAACAATATCGCCTTTAAAAGCAGCCAGGGGCATATGGTAGCGGTATATAACGGCTCCATTATCGTTAACAGCAAGCGCAGCTATCAGCTGGCTACAGACAATATCGTGTACAAAAGCAGGCGTAACAGGATCATCGAGGACAAAGGGCAGGTGTTCCTGTTCCTGGAGGTTACCGATAGCGGAAAGAAGAATAAGTTCTACGTATTCAACATCCACCATTCCATTGCGGATTCATTGTTTACCGCCATTGCATCGGATGTAAAAGACTTTGACCAGGACGGCTTCCTGGAGTTTGGAGGCAGTGAGGCTTCCCCGGTTTACCCGGCGCCGGATTCCATGTACTATGTGCCTTCCCGGTTTTATGAGATTAAAAACGGCCAGATCACTTTTGACGGGGCGTACACTGAAAAAGTGGACCTGAAAGTGAACAAAACATATATTCCTGATCCTTTGGACAGGAACGGAAACTGCTGTGTGGTGGTTCCCAGGAGGCCCAAAGCCAAATAGGGAGCGGAATGTTAGTAAGTTTTTCAAAGATGGGTCGTTCAGGCTTTGAAAAACTTTCAAAATAACATTATATTCAGGTGATGAAACCTACAATTTTACCTGTCACACTTGTGCTGGGCCTGTTATTTTCCTGTGCGGCAGCAACTGAGGAGCCAAAAGAGGATCAACCGCCTGCCGGCGTGCCGCTTACCGGTACCTGGCGACTGATTTCCGGAACGACGATCACCAAAGGGGATACTACCGTTACAGACTACACCCAGGGTATGAGCATGATCAAGATCATTAACGGATCTCATTTTGCTTTTTTAAAACACAGCCAGGACGCCCCCAAAGATTCTTCCAACCAGTTTGACGGGGGAGGAGGCAGTTACACACTGGAGGGCAATACTTACACAGAGCACCTTGATTATTATGGCGATAGGAACTGGGAGGGCAAAACATTCACTTTCACGGTAAACATCAGCAACGACACACTCACGCAAAAAGGGATAGAAAAAGTAGAGGGCGCAGGCATTGATCATGAGATCATTGAACGGTATGTAAGGTTAAAATAAGGGGCAACATCGTCGAACACTCACCATTTTAAAGTCAACCTATATGAAATCTAAACAGCAGCTGGCAAAAAAACTGATCACTAAACACGTTGAACTCGCAGATCTTACCTCCAACCTGCAGATGACAGGGGTTACCATTTACCTGATGGACAGTCTTAACCTGTTTGATATGGCGCTGGACCTTCTTGATTATCCTGCCGAGGGCCGGGAGGAACTGAGAGAAGAGGCCGCCAGCCTTCGTATGCAGGATATTGATGCTTTTATAGCACGTTTGTATGTAGAAGCGGACAGCTCACATCTCCTGCTTGATCCTGTTCAGTAATTGCGGGAGCGTGGTTTCCACGATAAAAGTCTTTTATTCAGGGATTTGGGTTTTCAGGTCAATAGCAGGGTTGGCATGCTGACAGCTGCGGGTGGCGGTGATCCATTTTTGTTATGCGATAAGGTGCCGTTGCGCCTGTAACCGTGCGTTAGCGGGTATACGTTTATGACCAACTTTACGAGATAAGAAATCCCCGTTTTACAGGGTTGCCATGGCATTCAATAGTCAGTATCTTCACCAACAGACTGTAGCATTTTCCAACCCATCAAACAATACATATTTATGAAGAAGCAACCTGCAAAAAAACTTCGTCTGAACAAGATCAAAATTTCAGTGCTCAGCAATGGCGGTACACAGCAGAAGTGGGAGAACGCGCCTACTTTCGGTTTTAAGTGTCCTCCGCCGATCAGCAAGCCCGGACAGCCCGGCTGTTTGATCTGAGGCTGTTATCTGGTTTTCAGAAAGGCATCAGGCCCAGGAATAAGCATATGCTTGTTTTGGGCCTGTTGGTTTTTGGGGTGGGGCGGGTCTTCATCCCACGTCATTGCGAGGCCCGGAAGGCCTTAGCGGGGGGAGCCGGGCCGAAGCAATCATTTAAATCTCCCACCTGTAAATCACTGGTGAAACTTCAATCCATCCAGCGCTTTATCTACCTTTTTGTTTTCGCCGTAAACAATGATCCCCACCAGGTCAAGGTCTTCAACGCTTTTACTGGCAATTTCCTCCACGTTTTCCTCGCCGGAGCGTGTGTCAAACAGTGGTCTTGTGTAAATACCGATGGCAAGTTCGCGATCGCGCGCGCGAAGGAATGCCCTTTTGATCTTTTCCGGTCCCTCTGCCTTATATATCAGTGTCGGGTGTTTGATAAAGGGAAGAAATTTCAACCCATCAGCCGTTACAAAATCCCCGCCATGGGTTTCCGGGAAACTGATAGCGATGCTACCTGCGAGAAACGAGACGATGTTGAGCTTTTGCCATAGCAACAGGTCATCTAAAACCACGATGGCCACTTTCTTATCATACATAGCTATTTCTTTTGCGCTTTTTTTATTGTTTTTACACTTTCATTTTCCGTTTTACCTTCCCGCAGTTTGCGTTGTTCCAGCACTCTTGTCAGCAATGATCGCCGGGTTAACAGCAATTCCCATTCAGCAAGCGCTTCCCAGAGATTGTGCTGCGCTTCGCTGATCAGTCCTTCAATGGCAGCTTCTACATCTGCCTGCTGCGGCCTTAGTTTCTCTGAAAACAGTTTCCCTTTTTTGGTTAGCCTTACCACGTTGCGCCGCTTATCATCAGATTGCTGATTTTCTTTTACCAGCCCCGCCTCCGTCATCTCCCGGATGATCTTGCTGACAGAGGGCTGGGAATGCCCGATCTCCACGGCAATCTCCGTGATGGTTTTTTCCCTGTCGTCTGCCAGTACAAAAAATACAGGATACCATTTGGGCGTAAAGTCCAGTCCGTAGGACGCGTAGATCCTGGCGGCATCATCCGTGATCATGGCAGTAAACAGCCGAAGCCTGCTGCCGAGCGCAGACTTGCCGGTTTTTTCAAACAATTCCATAAGTAATGAATTACATAACTGGTTATGCAAATGTAGGAATTGATCTGCAACCGGCAAAAAAAACAAAGCCGCTATATCCAAAGATGTACGGTAACAATTGCTTAATTAATACTAATTTTAATGTAGCCGCCATGCGTTTATGCAATGCCAGCGGTAGATCCCAAAAACATCACGATCATGGTATACAATATTTTAAACGGCGACGCGCTTGCCTACAGTTTTCCGGATGCGAAAATTGAAGGAGAAATGATAGTTGTCAGGGAAGGCCTTATAGACGGTGATCTGTCAGGCAATACCCTGGACGGGTTCTGGCGATCCCGGGCAAAGTACCAGGGTGTATCGGCCGATGACTACCATAGTAAAGTTGTAACGGAGTTCGAAAAAATATTGCATGCACCTGATGATTCAACGTTTAATCTCTGGTTTGAGTATGACCTGTTTTGCCAGGTAAATATGTGGTTTGTTATTTCCCTTATCGATAGTTTGCCAATAAAGAAGGAGGTTTTTGCTGTTTATACTGCTCATGCAGACAAAACCAGTAAACACTTCTGGAATGGTTTTGGACCAGCAAATACTGATGAACTTCGCATTTGTTATGCGAATAAAGTGGCTTTAAGTGAAGCTGATATACATTTCGGGAAGGACCTCTGGGAGGCTTACAAAAACGGTGATCTCAAAAGGCTGATCGTGCTTTCACAACGCCCGTCTCCTGCATTCCCGTATGTTGCGGAAGTAGTCAAAGCGCATGCAGACCGTTTTCCGGAAGATGGTACAAAAGGAAGGCCGGAAAAGGTGATTGAAGACATCACAAAGCATATTTCCACTGATTTTAAGGAAGTGTTTAAGGAATTCTGGAAGCGGGAGAGTATTTATGGTTTTGGGGATACACAATTAAAGCTGTTGTATGATAAAGTAATGGAGGCCCGTTAGGCGGGTATGGGTGTGAGAGACCTGAAATTTACGGATGGTATGAAAATAAACCGGACCAGGCAATCACCTGGTCCGGTTTATTTATAATAGCAGTATGTTATCAGAAACCTACGGTCTCGCTGCCTGTCCAGTCAGTTTCAGTGATAGACGGCGTAAAAGCTGCGCTGCCGGAGGGAGGAATGGTGACGTTGATCTTTGTGAGGATATTTCTCTTGAAGTAGATCTTTTTCTCTCCGAGAGCAACAATGGCGCCATCTGGTTTTTCCCATTTCAGTTTCACGGTAACAGCGTCATTCAGGAGTGAATCTCTTTCCTTGAATTCTTCTGCCGTATATAGGAATTGTCTGGTGGTGTCAGCCGGGGTGAGATACCTTGTGGGCATGTAGTTGGAGTAATCTGCTATCAACCTGCCGGAGGTGAAATTTTGAGTACTGTATTGTACGCCGAATGTATGACGCTTCATGAACAGGTTGACCACATCCGGAGCGGCAGATGCAGCAAAGGTGGTGCTGCCCAGGTAGGCGTCCATTTCCGGATGGAGGGTGTTGGTTGCCCTGGTGCTATCTTCCGGAACAAACATACTCCTGTAACGCAGTGAGTCTGCACGGAAGACATAACCGTAAACGTACCGGATAGTGTCCATTTGGTTGGTAACATAACCGGTTGGGTTGACGGCGTCTCCGCCGTAAATAGGGGAGGAGTAAGCCTGCCGCCCGTCGTACCATCTGTAAAACAGGCCCGTTCCTGATCCTTTTTTATAAGCCGCCGCTTCCACCGTTACGGTTCCCGCAGTTGGCAGTTTGAGTTTAATTGAGTCTGCCTGGTTAAACACCCCGATGTAAACAGACTTGTTGTCTTTTCGCACGATCACATAGTAGATGGTGCTGTCAGTTAGCGTCTTTGCAAATACCGTAGTTCCCGGCGCTTTTTTGCCCAGGGGCGATTCGCTGGTCTTAATGTCGCCGGTAAGTTTCAGCAGCGCTTCCACGGTACCTTCCGAAGCAGGAGGCGCAGCCGGAGGGGCTTGCTCGTTACTCTTTTTACATGAAAACGCAGTGATTGTCACACAGGCTAACAATAGAAATCTTAATCTCATGGTACAGGAATTTGGGTTTAAGGGCGCAAGTTACAATATATTTTCAGGCGGGGTGCGCTTGCATTTATAATATTTTAGTTGTATCCTCGCTGATACATTTTCCGTAAGACTATCTATGATCAACAAAATCCTACCTGCTGCTCTACCTTGCCATAGCGCCGATATTACTTTTTGCACAAGACGACAGTACAAGCGCCGGTCTTTCCAAGGGAAGGCGGATCATTACAGACCTGGACAGGATCGTGACGCCCGATGGTATCCAGGAAACTTACCAGGCAAAGATCGGTGGCATTCCGCAATGGGTATATGCACGCGGACAGCATAAGGATAACCCTGTGATCCTTTTTGTACATGGTGGTCCGGCTTCTCCGATTTCGCCGGTCATGTGGATGTTCCAGCGTCCTATTGAAGAATATTTTACCGTTGTAAATTATGATCAGCGTGGCGCGGGCAGAACTTTCCAGGCAACGCCGCCGGATTCTATAGCGCATACGATCAGGATCGATACCTATGTAGATGATGCCATCGAGCTGGCGGCTTACATCAAAGAACGTTATCAGGCTACAAAGGTAATTCTGATGGGGCATAGCTGGGGAACGATCATCGGCATGAAAGCCGTTCTGAAACGTCCAGATCTTTTCTATGCCTATATCGGTATCGGGCAGGTGATCAATACCAGGGTGAATGAGCAGGTGAGTTTTGAGTATGCCGTGTCGCAGGCAGAGAAATACAAAAATGATACTGCGCTGGCGGAGCTCAGGACGATTGCGCCTTACCCTGGTGATCAGCCGATCACCCGGGAACGGATTATCACGGCCAGGAAATGGGCGCAGTATTACGGCGGGTTAAGCGCTTACAGGAGTGAGTCGATGTATTTCCATAACGGCCCTTTGTTGTCGCCGGATTATGAGCGGAAAGAGGTGCCGTCAATTGATGATGGCAATGTGTTCACCCTATGGCGGGTGTTGCCGGAGTTCCTGGAAGTGGATTTTAAGCCGGTGAAGCGGTTCCCGGTTCCGGTGTTCATGTTTATGGGCAGGCATGATTATACCACGCCTTCGGAGCCTACAGCGGCCTGGTTAAAGGCGGTTAGTGCACCGGTAAAGAAAGGCGTCTGGTTTGAAAATTCTGCTCATATGATACCCTGGGAAGAACCGGGTAAGCTGCTGGTGGAACTGAGGGAGTGTTTAAAGCCGGTTGTTGGCAGGAAGTAGGGGAAAGAACGGTGATTTCACCATGTGGCGGGTGGAGGTTTGGTAGTGCTGGAAATGCGGCGTTGCCAGGTGTGCCTGGTGGGCGGCTTTACTGGCGTAAATTTCCACTATTCTCACCTGGTTGGGATTCTCCCGCTGGTACATAGGAAGATTGCAATGACCCCAGGTTCCTTTATCATGGACGCTGTCGCTTCAGTGCTGAGGATGGCATTGTATGCTTCCAGGTGTTCCGGTACGATTTCAATTTCAGCGATGCGTATCATCATATCGGCTGGCGGAGTGGTAGCTGATTGTGCGCTCAACCTTTATCATCCCCCTTCATCCTACTCTGATCTCAACGATTGCACAGGATTTGTCAATGCAGCTTTTACTGACTGAAAAGACACCGTCAGCAATGCAATGCCTGTGGCTATCAATCCCGCCACTATAAATACCCACCATTCGATATTTATGTGGTAAGCAAAGTTCTCCAGCCAGCTGTGCATCATGTACCAGGCCAGGGGAGAAGCGATCAGTACCGCGATGCCTACCAGGCGAAGGAAATCTTTTGAAAGCAACGCCAGTATGCTGCTTACGCTGGCGCCCAGCACTTTCCTGACGCCGATCTCTTTGGTGCGCTGCTCTGCCATGAAGGCAGACAACCCTAAGAGACCCAGGCACGCAACAATAATGGCCAGCACGGAAAAACTGGTGAAGATGCCGCCGGTGCGTTGTACATCGGTGTACATACGCGCAAAACGCTGGTCGAGGAAGGTATAGCGGATAGGCTGATGGGGAGCAAAACCTTTCCATACAGCGCTGAGTGCCTGCACCAGGAACCCCATATCCGCCGTGCTCACCTTAACGGATACGATTGAAGGACTATTCCCTATTTCCAGGCAAAGGGGGCGTATATTTTCCCGGAAGGATTCAAAGTGAAAATCTTCCACTACACCGATCACCGTTCGCGGCTCGTCTCCATGACTGATACGCATACCTATCGGATCTTTTCCCAATTGCTTAGCCATCATCTGGTTGATGATCACGGCCTGTGAATCCGTAGGCATGTTAACGTTAAAGTCCCTCCCTGCCACAATACGCATGCCCATTGTCTTCAGGTAGTCATGATCTATCTGCCATAACTGGCCGGATATGGGAGCTGTTTCCTGTGACTTCCCTTCTTCCCAGAATAGGTTATCGTTTCGCTTGGTACCGGCTACCGGCAGGTAGTCGCTGACGGAGGCGCGCTGTACACCGGGCACTTGTAACAGCGCTGCTTTAAAGGCCTGCATGCGGTTCCCTACGGCGTTGGCGCCTTGTATCATCATCACCTGGTCTTTTTCAAATCCTGTTTTTTTTGTCAAGAATATATCTCATCTGCCGGTAGATCACAAAGGTGCCTGCGATCAGTGCAATGGAAACAGTAAACTGGAACACTACCAATGTGCTTCGCATACCAGACCTGCTGCCGCGGTTCACCCTTCCTTTCAGCGCCTGGATGGGTTGAAAGGAAGAAAGGTACAGGGAGGGATAAAGGGCCTGCCAATACGTCCTGCCACTACTGCTGCGGCAAGCAGCAAGGGCGCCATCCACCAGGCGCTCCAGGGAATGTGCAGCGACTTGCCCGATAGTGTATTGAAATACGGCAGCAGCAGCCGGGCAAGCAGTATACCCAGGGCAAAAGAAAGCATACTGAATAACAGCGACTCGCTCAGGAACTGCCGGATCAAACTGCCGCGATCAGAGCCGATGGTTTTTCTCAGTCCTACCTCTTTGGCCCTGGTAGCCGATCTGGCGGTAGAGAGAGTTGATAAAGTTGATGCAGGCAATGAGCAGGATAAAGCCTGCGATTGCGCCGAACAGCCATACCATGCGAATGTCGCTGTGGCTGCGCCCATCATTGATACCCTGCGATCTCAGGTGAATATCTTTAAGCGGCTGAAATCCCAGGCTCACTTTCGACATAATATCTATAACCCCTTTGTTGCCGGTTGCCCGCGCGCTGTTCAACAGGTACCTGTCTTTAACGGCCGACAGCTTTGTCTGGAATTTTGCAATATCCGTTCCCGGGCGCAGCAGGAAGTAAGTATGATAGTTGGTGGTGAGCCAGTGGGTTTGTTCGCCCGGCCATAACTCAACGCCTTTCAGGGTAAGCAGAAAATCGCACTGCAGGTGGGAGGTCTCGGGGAAATCGGCGATGACGCCGGTTACCTCATAAGGTTTCGTTTTATCATCATTCAGGATCAGTGTTTTACCAAGCGGATCCTGATTCGGAAAGTATTTATCTGCCTTGCGTTTTGTGATCACAATGGTATTGGGTTTGCTGAGAGCATGCGCAGGATCCCCGTAAATAAAGGGCAGCTGCAGTAGCGTCAGCAGTTCCTGGTCTGCAAAGATCACCCCTTCTTCATAGGTATTCTGTTCTTTACCTGCAGGCCTTACTTCACTGCTTCCGGCGCCAAACAGCTCGCCGTCCAGTATGCGGCCGGCTTCCTCTACTTCAGGAAAGTCTTTCTTCATGGCGTTTGCCAGGGGAGGCGGCAGATAAGTGGTTCTGGCATTGGGCATATTCCAGTCTATCACTACCCGGTAGATACGGTCTGCCCGGGGATATTGTTTGTCATAGCTAAGTTCCTGCCTGATATATAAGCCAATCAGCAGGCAGGCGGCAATACCCAGGGCAAATCCACCGATCTTGATGAAGGCATACATTTTTTGTTTAGACAGATTCCGCCAGGCGATCCTGAAATAGCTGCTTAACATAATAGGAGCATTTTTATTTGGTGTAGGGTGTAGACCAAGAATATTGCCATTTTCTGTAAAGGCTTACCTATGGCTTTGTTGCAGGTTGCTGAAAGGCTTTTTCTGTCCGGTTCTGAACGATGATCGTCCGGAAGCGGACAACAGCGGCAGGATGACCAGGCCATATGCTGCGGCAGCGAGCATCATCACCCAGCTGAAGCCCAGCTCTATTGCAATGATACTGGCCAATCCCGTGCTGATCACCGACAGGCATCCGTTTACCCCCCAGGCCCAGGGTACTGCAGCTGCTTCCGTTCGGGCCACATAAGAAAGGCCGGCTGGAAAAGGTATACCCATCAGGAATGCCAGGGGCGCTATCAGCAATAGTACAATGAAAGCTTTAAAAAGTAAAGGCAGGTGCATGGTATTTTGCAGCAGCGGCGTTAACGCAGGCGCATATACCAGGAGCAAACCCGTAATGCAGATCAGCACTGCTATGAGCAGCTTTCGCGGTTGCATGAGGTAAGGCGATACATAACTGCCAAGGCCCGAGAAGATCAGCAGGGAAGTGATCACCGCTGCGGCGGCATATACAGGTGTGCCAAAGTACAGTATACAACGCTGGATCAATACCATTTCAACAAACATATAGCCGATGCCGCTGAAATAAACCAGGATACCCGGCAGGGCGGCGCTTTTCCATCCTTTTCTGAACAGCGGCACTATGATGAGGATGAAGGACAGCAGGATGATCTGCACAAAAGTAGCTATCAGCAGCAGGTAGCCCAGTTCAAGAAAAGGCAGTGACCGGTTGCCCAAAAAACCGGCTAAGCGTGGCAGGCGGGATAGTTTAATGAACTGCTGGAAATAAGGCTGGTTATCAGTAGCCGGACGGATGTTAAAATCATAATCGTTATAGAATCCGTTGCCGCCGGGGGATAATATACGGTTGATATAGTGAAACAGCAAAGTATCTTCCAGCTGGTTATACTGCGCGCGTTCCGATTCCAGCAGGCCGGGCAGGATAGCGGGATCAAACTGCATGTCTTCACAGAACTGCCGGACGGCGGCTATCTCTTTTGCTGTTAAAGGTGAACGTGTAACCGCAAAGGTGATAGTGCCCCAGCTTCTGACAGCGGCAATATGCTGACGCGGATCTGTAATGCCTGCGCTATACAGCATCTCCGTGATGGTGGCCAGCAGCTTCAGCGGATGGCGAAGCGGGTAGTCCATCCAGGCGCTTACACTGATGGCGCCATCGTGCCGCAGCCTGATCCACATTTCAAGGAAGGCTTCCCTGGTCAGTACAAACTGTTCCTGCAAGGCAAAGAGGCCTGCGAGCTCCGCCAAAGGAGCCCGCAATGGGCAGCGTGATCAGGTCAAATTCTTCAGTGCCGGTTGACAGGAATGTGCGTGGTTCCAATGCAAGCGCGCGGACACCAGGGCCCCAGTCGTTTTGTAAGATGTTCAGCATAACGGCATTGGGCTCTACCGCGGTAATTTTTTCGGCACCATTGCTGCGGGCCTGTTGTATGTGGGCCCCGCCGCCGGCGCTTAGTACAAGCACTTCTTTACGCGGACCGATCACATACGGCAGTGCAAGGGTGGTATAGTTAAGGATACAGGAAGTATCTGCCTTGAGTACCGCGCCAAACCAGTCGCCATTTACAAAGGCCGCATAGTTCACATCGCCGGTAGTGGTAGCGTTCAGGCTTAAGCCTGGCGCATAGCGCAAGGCGGGCGAGGTGAGGGTTTGGATAAGTCCGCCGGGACTGTTCTTTTCCCGGGTGATCTTCGCCCCGGGCAGCAGCAGTGTTTTGCTAAGGTCTTTATATTGGGATAAGTGCAGGGGAGAAGGAAACATCCATTTCAGGCCGATAATGACGATGGCAGCCAGCACTATGAGGTATCGTCTTGGCAGGATCAGCCAGGCAGCCAGTACAGGCAGTATAGCCATGACCGTAGTGAGTTGCTGCGGACTCAGAATACCGACGCCCACCAGCGCCAGTATACCGCCCATGCCCGAGCCGGTTAGATTGGCGAAATACAGTTTGCTGATGCGCTCTGCATACGCCACAAACAGGAGGCCGATGGCCAGCGCACCCAGGAAAAAGGGAATGAAGAACAGCAGATAGTTCAGCAGCAGCAGTCCTGCCTGCTTTAAATCTGTGAAAAGCAGGTAAGCGTCAAAACGGATGGCCGGCGTTTGTGCAATACCGGTTACAAGGGCCATACCCAGTCCTGCGCCCATCATCAGCCAGAACAGCCAGGCAGTAAGATGGGCCAGCATTTTTTTACGGAAGATGGATAATACGGTGCCGGCTGTTCCGAAGCCCAGCAAGGCTACCGAAATTACCATGTAAGCGAAATGATACCATTGCACAATAGACAGCACTTGCATTAAAGCCAGCTGAAAAGCTATGATGGCAGCAGATAGCAGGCCAATAGACCAAAGTACCCTCATGGTTATACCGTTTGGTTGTCTTACTTCCTGGTAAAAGGGACAAACGAAACTGGCAACAGGCGTTTAGTGATGGCTTTACCATCTTTTTTGGTGACGAGCATCAGCCATTGTGTCTCAAAAGGAGAGCCTACCGGTAGGATCATTTTTCCATTCTCTTTGAGCTGTTCCAGCAGGGGTGGCGGGATATAGGCAGTGGCGGCAGTTACTACAATGGCATCGAAAGGGGCCTGTTCCTTCCAGCCATGATAGCCATCGCCTATCCTGACGGTAACATTGTTATATCCCAGTTGTTTTAATCTTTCGTTGGCGCTTTGTCCCAAAGGCGCAACGATCTCAATGGTATATACTGCTTTCACTATCCCGGACAGTATAGCGGCCTGGTAGCCCGAGCCGGTGCCTATTTCCAGCACTTTGAAGCCTGGCTGGGGGGTAATGGCCTGCGTCATGTAAGCAACGATGTAGGGCTGCGAGATCGTTTGTCCGTAGCCGATAGGGACGGGGCGGTCGCTGTAGGCGTAAGACCGCATGCTTTCGGGGACGAAGAGATGACGGGGTACAGCACGCATGGCCGCTAATACAGCTGGCGACCGGATCCCTTCTTTCCGGATCTGCTGCGTGACCATGGCGTTCCTGCTTTCCCGGTAGGCATCTTCCTGGAAGGGGGCGGCGCTCAGCGCCAGGGTCAGTATGGCGGTAGCGAGCTGCATCAGGACAAAGGTACGAATATGGGGCGTTTGAACGGTTGAACGTTTAAACATTACCTTCTCGCCAGTTTATACCCCTGTTTCTTCAGATACAATTTGGCGCTTTCCACTTCGGGGCGGCTGGAATTAGCCGTAATACCGGCCAGCTGCTGATAATACTGTTTAGCTTTGGCAGTATTGTTACACTTTTCGGCAGCGGCGCCGGCGCCGTACAGGCCGTTAAAACGGTTGGGGCGCGCTTTAAGGTTTGCTTCGTAGGCGGTGAGGGCTTCCTGAGGTTTGTTCATCTGCAATAGCATATCTCCCAGCAGTTCGCGGGCGGGAAGGATCTCGCCGGGTGTCACCGGCAGCTTCTGGATATTGTCTTCCAGGTCTGCTGCAGCGCGCATCAGCCGCAGCGCTGCTTCCTGTTTCTTTTCTTCTTTGAATAAAAGCCAGGCCTGGCAGGACTTGATCTGGATCAGCAGCTGGCTGGCCTTATAAGCGTCTTTCTGCGCCACGAAGGTATCATAGAGCAGCTGCAGTTGCCGCAGCTCCGTTCTGGCGGCATCATAACGGCCGGTGTTGGTGTTGCCCAGTGAGCGTGCATACCAGGTAATGGCCCGGGCCCAGGAATGCGCTTTCCAGGGAAAGCTGGCAGGACCAGGTGCCGGCAGTGCGGCGGCATCCTTCCAAAGACGGTTCTCCAGCGCATAACGGGCAGGAACGGCCGCCAGTGAATAGGCCACTTTAAAGCTGGCGGGATACACATTTGTGATGGCGGCAAGATAATCGCACTGTTCCTTTGCGCGCACGTTATCTCCCTTTTGCAGGTACGCGTATACCAGGTAATCTATCCCGTGCAGTTCTTCGTCCCAATGCCCTTTAATGCCCATATTCTCCCCGTAGCACCTGGCGGCGCTGGTAGCCGTGAGGTTGGATTGTATATCCTCTTCCCAGAGGCCCAGCCGTGTGAATATATGCGAAGGCATATGCTGTGCATGGGCAGAAGAAGGGGCCAGGGAGGCATAGCGTTTGGCCGCAGGCAGCGCCAGCTGCGCCAGTGGCGGATAATCGTAGCTGTGGATGATATAATGCACTACGCCCGGATGATCCGGCTTATAGCGATAGATGGCGGTTAAGAGCGCGCCCGCTTTTCGCTGCCTGCGAAAGGTGGTATCAGCGGGATTGGCGGCGCCGTTCAGCGCCAGTGCATAAAAGATGGCTGCTTCGGGGTCATCGGGATAATCCGCATACACTCTTTCCATGGCCTCTTCAAAGCGCTCACTGCGCGTGGTATGAGGGGTGATATCCCAGTTGTTATAAAATGCAGCCAGGGCATTGATATAGGCAGACTCACGGGCTGTTTTTTTAAGATCCTGTGCAATGGTGATCGCTTTAGCGCCTTTTTCCAGTTCTTCCTTTGTGGGAGGCGTCCAGAGCGGGTGGTAATTGCTCATAGCCACTCCCCAGTAAGCCATAGCGCATCCTGGTTCCTGGTCGATGATCCTGGCAAAGGCTTTTTCTGCTTCGTCATATTCGAAGGAGTGCAATAATGATACAGCGAGATTGAAGTCTTTCTGAGTTTTTTCAGCGCAGGAGGTCTTGAAGTTTACCTCGCCCAACTGTTTTTCGGGCGGGCCGCAGAGTATTATTTTTCCTCTCTTCAGATCGATAGCGCTGATCGCTTCGGTAGTAGGGATCCTGTTCTTATGTTGGCATGCTGCAATAAAGAAAACGCATAGGCCGGTGATGAACAGTAGTAAGTCCCATGGGAACTTTTTCATGTCGTGGCAATTTGCGGGGTAACTGTAAAAATAAATCAGCCAATTAATTTGGCTTTAGGCATAGATCTGTTCCGAAGTTAATATAAATTGACGGATTTTTGGTGTGCGGCAATGGTAAGATCCGCTGCTGTGGTATATTTTTATTTTTTTTAATTATGCTAATAGCTTATATTTTTAAAAAAGAAAGAAGGATGGCAAGTCATGTATTTTCCAGGTTAATGTTTTGTTTGCTGCTCCTGTTAAGCGCTGCCGGCGCTTCCGGGCAATCCACCCCGGCTGTTACGGATGTTTCCAATCACCTGCTGGACTGGCTCAAAAAGCTGAATACGAATTTTGACAAGTACTATACGCCTGAAAAAGGTCCGGATCTGAAAACACGGGTAGCCTTGCTGAAGGATGATCTCACCATCTATATGAAAGCCCGTAAGAAGTTGTCAGACAGCCTGTTCAGGAACAATATCGCCCCCGGGAAAAAGGACCCCGCCAACCTGGAGTCGCTCAAAACCAAAATGAGCACGGTAATGGGCCGTTTGCGGGATGTAACTGACCTCACCAATAAAGAGCTGCGGGTGGAGGGCGACAAGCTGAATGATGAGATCTACAACGCCCTTTACGGCGAACCGGCCCGCTATTTGTCTTACCTGGATGCATTTCTTGACGGGGCGGATGTTACCAAAAAGGACCTGGCAGTTGACGGCAGTGCAGTCTATGGCCGGTTTGAAGAATGTGTGAATAATCTTTCCGCGGTACAAAGCAGGATTGAGCACAGGATGTAGGCGTACGGCATCAGATATAATGAATTGTTAATATTTTTACTGCACTTGTATATATTTTTATCCTGTCTTAGATTGAGACGAAATGAGGCGCGCTATTCTGTTACAAAAGACAGTTATCATCATCCTTTTACTCCTGTTCCGGCTGGCAGCCAGCGGACAGGTGCAGGTGTATGGAACGGTATATGACCGTTCCGCCCGCTTTGGCATGGAAGGAGTAAGCGTGAAGACAAATTCAGGCGCCGGCGCCGTTACAGATTCCCTGGGGCGCTACAACTTATGGCTGCCCCTGGATGATTCCATCAGTTTTTCCTACCAGGGTAAGTCTACCCAGAAATTTGCCGTCAGGGAGCTGCGCCGCGGGCGTGCCTTTGACATGAGCATTCATGTAGACATTAAGACCCTGCCCACCGTGGAGGTGATTTCCAAACCGCATACCCACCAGCTGGACTCCATAGAGAACCGGAATGAATATCGCAAGTATTTCGATTTTGAGCGGGAATACCTCACCAGCAGCGGTATGGGAGCAGGGGTGAACCTTGACCTGCTCTTTGGCATGAAGAAGGTTAAAAGGATAGAGCAGTTCAGGCGGCGCCTGGAAGCGCAGGAACGCGATAAATATATTGATCACCGTTTTAACAGGGGCCTGGTAAAACGGATCACCGGTTTACAGGCGCAGGCGCTGGATACTTTTATGTTGCAGTACAGGCCCAGCTATGAGATGTTGTTATGGTTCGAGAACGATTACGAATACTACAAATACATCCGCGACGAAGGTCTGTACTTTTCAGAAATGTGGAGGCGCGAGCATCCGCTGCAGGGACAGTAAATTTATACACTCACAATATTACGAAAAGCAATGGGCAGGCAGACAGCAGCTGGAATACATTCCTCCAGCTTTGAGTTTTTAAAAGCATTAAAGCAAAACAACAATCGCGACTGGTTCAACGAGCATAAGGCACAATACCTGGCAGCGCTGGAAAACATGGAACACTTTGCAGACGCCTTACTTGCACAGCTCAGTACACATGATCTGATAGAGACACCATCGGGTAAGAAAAGCCTCTTCCGCATTTACCGCGATACCCGTTTCTCCAATGATAAAACGCCGTATAAAACACATTGGAGCGGAGTTTTTAAACGCGCTACCAAGCAACGGCGGGGAGGATACTATTTCCAGATAGAGCAGGGCAACAGCTTTATAGGCGGCGGTTTCTGGGCGCCGGTAACGCATGACCTGAAACGTATCAGGGATGATATTGCATTTGACGCTGCCCCGCTGCGCAAGATCCTGAAGAGTAAGTCGTTCACGTCTCTATTTGGATCGCTGGAAGGTGAGCAGCTGAAGAAAGTACCCAGGGGCTATGCGGCCGGTCATGAAGCGGCAGATCTTCTGAAATACAAACAGTTCTTACTGATCAGGCGATTTACAGATAAGGAGGTACTGGATGGCCAGTTTTTAAAAGAAGTGGGCCTGACCTTCAAAGGCATGCGCCCTTTCTTTGACTACATGAGCGAGGTGCTGTCTGCCGATGTGAATGGGTTGGCAGACTAAGAGATAAATGTTATCTTGTTTCGTTTGGAAGTTTAAAATACAACTACATCATATGCTTAGAAAATTCCTCGTATTTGGTATGAGTGCATTATTGCTGGCGGGCTCCGCCGGGGCAGTAGTGTTACCGGGGGCTGCTGCACAGGCAACGGCGCCGGCTGCAGATTATAAAGAGCTGATCGGCCGTTGGGACATTACCGTTGATGAGAACGGGAAAAGCGTTCCTTCCTGGCTGGAAGTGAAACTTTCAGGTACCCGCACCCTGGTGGGATATTTTGTAGCTGCTTCGGGTAGCGCCCGCCCGGTGGCCAAGGTGAATTTCAATAACGGCCAGTTCGATTTTACCATTCCGCCGCAATGGGAAAAAGGCGACCAGGATTTTGTGATCAAAGGTGCGCTGACAGAGGACGGTATAGCAGGAACGATGGTCACCAGCGAAGGCAAGGAATACAAATGGAAAGGCGTGAAGGCGCCCTATCTGAAAAGGACCGCTGCACCGGTGTGGGGCAAACCCATCAACCTGTTCAACGGTAAAGACCTCAGTGGCTGGAAAGCGGTAGGTAATACCAACCAGTGGATCGTAAAGGATGGCATCCTTATCAGCCCGCATTCCGGCGCTAACCTGATCTCCGAACAGACCTTCAATGATTTTAAGCTGCATGTGGAATTCAGGTACCAGAAGGGCAGCAATAGCGGCGTGTATTTAAGAGGCCGTTATGAATGCCAGATAGAGGACAGCGATAAAGATACCCATCCGTCTAACGTGTTGTTCAGCGGTATATACGGTTTCCTGGCGCCCAGCGAGATCAATGCACTGGGGCCCGATCAGTGGCAGACATATGACATCACGCTGGTGGGCCGTATGGTGACGGTTGTGGCAAATGGTAAAACGGTGATCAGCAACCAGGAGATACCCGGTATTACCGGCGGCGCTTTAGACAGCAACGAAGGAGCGCCCGGCCCTATCTATTTCCAGGGGGATCATGGTCCGATAGCGTTCAGAAAAGTAGTGATCACACCGGCTAAGTAAGCCGTATTGTGTTGACCATATTAAGCCCGCGGCCAGCCGCGGGTTTTTTATTTCTATTAACTTTTTATTATTAAATTACAGTAAGGCCGCTGCTTTCATGCAGATAGTCTTACTTTACCATTTATCCTTTATTCTAAAAAACACTCTATGAAACCTGTATTTGTAGCATTATCGCTGCTGTGGGCCCTTGCCTGCAGACAGGAAAACCTCCGTCCCGCTAACCCTGATCCCTCCAACACACAGACCGCTGATGTAAAGGCGAACATCGCCGCTGCTGCCACGCCCAGGGAGCTCATTATATGCGACCAGAAGAACGCCCGCATCATTATGGTAGATGTTGCTAATGGAAACGCTATCACCTGGGAGTGGAAAGCCACCGCTTCCTACGCTATGATCCGTTCCGGTGCGCAAGGCTGGTTTTCCAACCTGAGCGATGCCAAGCTGGTGTACAACGGTGCTTATGTACTGGCTACGGCCTCCGGCGGCGGCGTGGCGCTGATCAACGTCAGCTCTAAGAAAGCTATCTGGTATGATTACGCAGGCGGTAATACGCATTCTGCCGAACTGCTGCCTAATGGCAACATTGTTACCGCCTCCACCACCGGCGGTTACCTGATGATATTTACGACAGACAGCTACAGCAATGACCAGTCTGCACAAACAGCGCCCATCGCCTTTGAAGACGTGCATAATGTGGTTTGGGATCATGCCCGTCAGCAGTTGTATGCAGCCGGTAAGAATAAGCTGAAAGTATTTACCTACAACAACAGCTGTACTGCGCCAAAACTAACGCTGAAGGCTACCTATACCATGCCCGAAGGCAATGCACATGACCTGTTCCCGGTGCATGGCAGCACAACAGACTTGTGGCTGACCAACTCCGGGCATATATATAAGTTCAATGTAACAACGGGCGCGTTTACCCTGCAGAAAACCATCAGTGGTGTGAAATCAGTTAACTCTGGCCCGGCGGGTTATGAGACGATTATGGCGAGGGCTACGGGCGCAGGCGGGGAAACCTGGAGAACAGACCAGATTGTAGATATTGATGGCGCGGTGGTGTATAAGAATACTTCACTGGGATTATATAAGGCCCGCTGGAAACTGGTGAATACATTTAGTTACCCGGCGGGAGATAAGTTTCATGAGTGTACGCACTGAAAGGTTTGAAGTTAGTTGAAGGTTAAAATAAGGGTCTTCATCCTTCGTCATTGCGAGAAGAGCAGCGGAGCTATACGTACAGGACGACGAAGCAATCTTCTAACACTAATTTAAAATAATGACATTAGAAGATTGCTTCGGCCCGGCTTCCCGTTAACGCCCTGAGGGCCCCCGCAATGACGGGATTGGAGATCCTTTTTTAATTATCCTCCTTCAATGTTGCCAGAAAACTCACCACATCCCTGATCTCTTTCCTGGACAATATCGCCTTCATATCCGGCATGCTGGATGCCGCATATTTCTTTTCAACGATCTGCTCATTCGGGATCAGCTGCTCGGGTTCCAGGCCAATCTTCACTTTCAGGCCTGCTTTGCTTTCACCTTGCAGTATACCGGTAATGTTCTGTCCATCTTTCAGTTTCAGTGTCACCATTCCAAAACCGGGCGCCAGGCGTGCACTGGGAGAGATGAGCGCTTCCAGCAGCTGTTTGCGGGAAATGCGGTTGGCTACACCATTCAGCCGGGGACCAGCATTGCCGCCTTTATCGTCAATGGTATGGCAGCGGATGCATTGTGAGTTCTGGTTCTGGAAAAATATTTGTCTGCCCCTGTGCGGATCACCGCCTTCCAGGCTGCTGGTATAGGAAGCCAGCAGGGCATCGGGCGACAACTTACCGCTGATCTCCTTATACCGGGCGATCAGCTGCGGAGAGCGGCTGCTGTCTATCGCTTCACCCAGTTCCAGCAGGATGCCGGAGCTAAGCTGGTTGTTCGCCATTTTATTGAGCAGACCTTCCAGGGTGGACTGTGTTTCCGCTACAGGCAATTTGCCCAGCGTGAGCACGGCCGCCTGCTGTTCTTCTACGGAGCGGGTATTGATCACGTCTGCCAGCAGGCTTACCATGACTGCTTTTGAGATCGTCATTTTTTCCAGCAGATCGAGGCCGGCTACACGTACCTCTTTTTCTTTATCGGCCAGCGCCAGTTTGATGCCCTGTTCTGCCAAAGGATCCTGCAGGGCCACCAGCGCTTTCAGCGCTTCCACCCGCATGGCCGGTTCGCGGTCATTTTTCAATACGGCCAGCAGGGGAGCGGCCGCCTGCCTGATCTTCAGCTTATTTACTGCTTTGGCGGCGCTGAGCTTTACGGGCAGGGCTTTGCTTTGCAATAAGGCGGTCAGCGCTTCGCCTGATTTATTCACCAGTATGGCCGGGTCTCTTTCTATTACACCCCGGTAGCGGCCATCAACCCGGTCTGCTACAGATGGTTTGGCCCATCCGCTCAGGGCGTCAATGGCTTCTGCTCTCATCGCGGCGGGAGCGCTTTCCTGCTGTGCATATTGAATGAGGTTTTGCAGGGCAGCGTCGGTGCCTACACGAAGATTGGCATTGATAGCGCGCCTGAGCAGGGCTTCATTTTTAAAAGTAGTGGTGTTGAGTATATTGCCTAAAGCGGGCAATGCATCTTTAATAGAGAGATCATCGTTGATAGCGCGGGCAGCTTCTGTTACCACAAATTCATCCTTATCGTTCAGGAACTGCGCCACACCGGGATGCGCCATTCTCCTGAGGGCCACTACTGCGGCTATCCGCAGGGCGCGGGAAGGACTGGAGGATAATGCCACCACCGGATCTGCTTTACCGATGCGGCTTAAAGCCAGGGCGCCCGCATGACGGATGTAAGCGTCGTTATCATTTTCCGCTTCCAAAAAAGCAATGATAGGTTGAACGGCCGGTGCATATTTGATCCTTCCAAGCGCTTCCGCGGCAAAAAAACGGGCGCGGCTGCTGTTATCTTTCAACACGGGGATCAATGCAGGACCCGCTTCCTGGTACTTAATATCCCCCAGCCATTTAGCCGCCTGTGCGCGGATCTCCGGATCATTGTCTTTCAATACGGGTACCAGTGCGGCAGCGTATTGCTTATCCTGGCGGGCCAGCTGGCTGATACCCCAGATAGCGTGTACCCTTGCCAGTTGGTGAGTGGTTTGTTTGAGCGCCTGCAGGAAGATCTCGTTGCCTTTTGCCTGGCGTTTTACCAGCTCAAACTGGGCTTTCAGCCTCACGCGCATATCCGGATTGGAAAGGAGCTCGCCGAGTGCCGCTTCATTGCGTTGGGAGAAGTCGGCCGCCAGGAGCGCTTTTGTTGTTTTACGAACAGGATCCAGTGCGCCGGTACTATCGTCCAGCTTCCAGATGCGGCCGTAGTTATGAGTGCCCCAGCCATCGATCCAGTCGGCTACATACAGGGCGCCATCCGGTCCGAAATCCAGGCCGGTGGCAAGCACGCCGCCTAACACCTTTTTATGTTCACCCAGCTCAAAGGTGGCGCCTTTGGGCTGCAGGCGGAAGCTGTGAATACCGGAGTTGGAGGGATTGCCTACAAATTCGGCGATGAAGAAAGTGTTCTTATAAGCTTCGCCCAGGGCGGTGCCGGGGTTATACACCATACCGGCGGGACCGCTGACAAAGTTGCTGATGCAGGGAGTGATGTATGCTGCCTGTCCTTCAAAACGGGGCAGGTACATCTTTTCATCCATCCACACTTTATAGCTGTTATTCTCCGGGTCACGGTATTTACCGTATTGCCAGTTGCTGCGCCAGCCCTGATCGGAGCCGTTCACGATATATACCAGGCGTTCTTTTTCGCCGGGGTGATCACCGTCGTTATCTTCGCTGATCAGGTTACCGTATTCATCAAACACGAACTCGTGCGTATTGCGGATGCCGGAAGCAAATATTTCAAAGTCGCTCCCATCGGGGTTAGAGCGGGCGATGACGCCGCAGTTGGGATATTCCCATTTGGTGCCATCGGGCCCTTTGCCGTTGAAGCCAATGTCCCCGATCTGCCAGTAGATGCGGCCATCGGGCCCCATTTCAACACCAGACATGCCATGGCCGCTGAAGCCGATGTGGATGCCATAGCCGTGGGGATATGGAGGTCTTTTCATCGGCAATGCCGTCTTTGTTCTTATCCTTTATCCGCCACAGATCGGGCGCTACTGCCAGATAGAGATCGTCGCCTTCGGCCAGTACGCCGCCTGCAACGTCGGTTACTTCGTCGTTAAAGTCTTCCACTACGTGCTGGGAAAGATCGGCCACTCCATCGCCGTTGATATCTTCCAGGCGGTACACATGTTCTTTTTCAATGGTCAGATCGCGCCAGTCGCGGGAGCTGTCGCCATTGAGGTCTTCCAGCCAGCCGTTCTTTTTGCTGTTTTCAGGAGAGAGTTCCTTGTGCAGGAAAGCGCGTCTTTCTTCCACGGTTTGCAGGGCGATGGAAGGGAGCTCCCAGTCGCGGTGCCCGCGTATATCAAATTCAGAGTTTTTCTGCCTGTCGGTAGTGGTGTAGTATAATCTGCCCTGGTTATCGATATCGATGGCGATGGGCGAGATCACCAGGGAGTCGATACCCCAGAGCTTCAGCGTCAGTCCGGGCGCCAGTGCAGGTTTTACCTGGGAGCCGATGGAATCCGCCAGCTGGGCGGTTTTGGCAGTATCCATCTGGTAGATTTTTTTGTCAGCCGTATCCGGTTGACCGCAGCCCGGCAGCAGGGCGGCGGGCGCCAATAGGGTGATCGCTAGCAAGGNGTTGATCCTTTCAGGCGAAGCAATCAGTCGTTTCATTGTAGAATTTAAATGGTTTCTGTTAGGCATGTTGATCAGGAAGGGGATAAGTTAGGTCAAAAATCCGCCAAATGCAAACCGTCTGACATATTTAGTGTAGGTCAGACACATATTGACCTTTATTTAAATAGGAATGGTATGGATAGTATTTTAATCATGTTACCCCTCAGCCCAGCACAAACCTGTACCCGATCCCTTTGATCGTCAGGATCTGCAGATTGTCATCCTCTTTCAGTCTTACCCGCAGGCGGGTGATATAGACATCCAGGTTGCGGCTGTTAAAGAAAGAATCATGTCCCCAAAGCAGGTCAAGGATGGTTTTCCGGTCAATGATCCCGTTACGGTGCTCATACAGCAGTTTTAACAGCTCGCTTTCCTTGTAGGACAGTTTTACTTCTTCCTTTCCGTTCACCAGCAGCTGGCGGCTTGTATAGAATTTAAACTTCCCTATTTTAATATGATCAGAGGGTGGGGCAGGGGCTTTTTCCCGGAAGCGGAGTACATTGTCGATACGAACGATCAGCTCTTCCATGCTGAAGGGCTTACGGATATAGTCATTGCCACCCAGTGAAAAGCCTTTTACCAGGTCGGCCGTTTGCGTTTTGGCGGTGAGGAACAGGATGGGTACCTGGGGATCGATTGCGCGGATCTCTTCAGCTACTTCAAAACCGTCTTTATTGGGGAGCATCACATCCAGCACGCATACGGTGGGTCTGAGCGTTTTGAACAGCGGCAATACCTTCTCTCCATCGCTTTCCATGGTTACATCGAAGCCGCGCCGCTGCAGACTCTCTTTCACGATCTTACCCAGTGATAGTTCATCTTCCACGTATAGAATACTGATGTTCATCTCAGCCAATGGTTTTAAACTTTATAACCCGGCCCCTGTTGTACTGTATGACCGGCGCTTCTGCAAAGGGAAGCTTAACAGAAAAAGTGCTGCCTTTATTCACTTCGCTTTCTACCTCGATAAAGCCCATATGGCGTTGCACGATATGAGCAACATAACTAAGGCCAAGGCCGTAGCCTTTGATATTATGACGGTTGCCGCTGGGCACCCGGAAAAATTTTTCAAAGATCTTATTCTTATACTCCCGTTCGATACCGATACCGTTATCGGCTACACGTATTTCGATATACTGTTTGTGATCGATGATGTGGATGAGGATATCAGGTTCCCCGGTGCTGTATTTCAGCGCATTGTCCAGCAGGTTATAGAGTACGCTGGTCATATGCAGTTTGTCGGCAGTGATGATGAAATTATGCCCGGTTGTTTTCAGCGCGGTAGCAGCCTTTTTCTGCTCAAACTGCAGCTTCATGGACACCAGTACCCCCCTGGCCAGGTCGCGCAGGTCAAACTGTTCTTTGTTCAGGGTGATTTCGCGGTTCTCGAACATGGAAAGTTTCAGCACTTTATCTACCAGCATGCTAAGCCGTTGCATTTCGTTGGCGGAAATGTCCAGGTATTCATTTGTCCTTTGCAGGTCTTCCAGGGCGTCAAAGCTTCTCAGTGCTTCGATAGCCACGCTGACGGTAGCGATGGGCGTTTTCAGCTCATGTGTCATGTTGCTGATGAAATCATTTTTCAGGCGGGCCAGTTTCTGTTGTTGTTTGAGGTTGCGGTACAGCAGCAGGAAGGAAAGGGTGGTAACGCCCAGCAGGAATGCGGACACCAGTATCGGCTGACTGATCCTTTTCAGCAGGTACCACCTGTTATTATCAAAGCGCAGCTGGTAGCTGACAGGCTTTGTAATGCCGATGGTCACCGTATTGCCTTCCAGGCCTTCCGGGAAGGGGTCAAACACATCTTTTGTTGTATCTGCAGGAAAGGCATTGATATGGAAGCCGAGGTGTATATTCTCTGCATCGAGGGCTTTGCGGTAACGTTCGCTGAGTTCTTTTACCGTGATAGCATCCTGCAGGGAGTCAATGCCTGCTACAAAGCGGGCAACAGGCCTTAAGCCGGGCGGCGCCTGGGTAAGATGATAGCTGACATTAATGGTGTCTCCATCTTCCCGTGTGCTGTTCACGCCGGAAGCACGGTCCAGCGACACCATCAAGGTACGTTTGGTCATACCGGCCGCCGGGATGGGAGCCTCCTCATAGACACTTTCGGCCCTTATTTTCTCAGCGATGATGCCCGAAGCGCGGACAACCCCTTCACGCTCCCGTATACGGAAGTGAAAATTGGAATCGAGCTTCAGTTTGGCAGCCTGCAGGCGGAATATTGTTTCCCGGAAAAGAATATTGGTGCGCGCAGTGAACAACCGTCTTTCCTCCCGGTAATTCTTGCGCAGCCAGTATGCCTGGAAAGCAGTGATCACCAGGATGGTCAGTATGATCAGAAAGGCCGTGACCGGTATGGATAATTTGTAACGCAAACAGTTGACAAGATAGTTTGTAATGGCAATACTACGGCAAATGTTGCACATCCACCGCCCCCGGTCGCGAAATATTAACCTTAATTAACATTAAAGCAAGGCTTATTAACCGCTGTTGCAACAGCAACATAATAGCTTTAGCTTCTTAAAATCACACACTATGAAGCACACCATTTTAACACTGTCAATGGCACTTACATTATTGGCCGTTAAGGGACAGCAAAAAGAAGGAAGGGTGGTATATGAACGTACCGTGCAGATGCAGATGCGCATGATGGGTGGAGGGAATGAGATGGAGCAGATGATGCCCCGGACGCGTAAAGACAAGCTGGAAGTATTGTTCGGTAATGACCAGTCCCTTCGCCGTACACTGGACGATGATGTACAGGAAGACATGACAGCCGAAAGAGGCGGCATGCAGGTACGCATGATGATAGCCGGCGCCAATGATATTACTTACACCGATTTCAGTGCGGGCCGCACGGTTGAACAGCGCGAATTTGGCGCCAGGAACTACATTGTGGCAGACAGTATCAAAAAGCTGAACTGGAAGCTGACCGGTGAAACCAAAACTATTCTGAACTATCCCTGTCAGCAGGCCGTAGCTCAACGCATTGGTAAACGTAACATCACTTCCATGGAGAACGGCGAGTTAAAGAACCAGGAAGTAGCAGACACCATGAATATTACCGCCTGGTTTACCCTTGCTGTTCCTGTACCCGCGGGACCGGAGTACCAGGGACAGCTGCCGGGATTGATACTGGCAATAGATGTTAATAATGGCCGGGTGGTATACGAGGCGGTAGCATTATCACCCAAGGTGGATATAGCCGATATTAAAGCGCCTTCCAAAGGCAGAAAGGTAACAGCGGAGGAGTTTGCGCAGGAAAGGGAAAAGGTGATGAAAGAGATGCAACGGAATGGAGGCGGCAGAGGTACAACGATTAGGATTGGAGGGTAGGGAGACGGGGAGGAACCCCCTTCCCTCTACCTCATCACCCTGATTCCTCCCTTCCCGGCTCCAGGGCCTGCAGCCAACCCACTCTTACTCAAACTATACGTAAACGTCAGCATAAAGAACCTTTGCAGGTTGGTGATCCGCGTATCTTCCAGGTAATTCTGGTTGCTTGTCCGCGTAATACCTACATTCTGATTCAGCAGGTCAAAAACACTCAGTTTTAGTTCGCCCCTGTTAAAGCGGAGGAACTGCTTGCTGAATGAAGCATTCCACAAAGGTACCTGTGCATTAAAACCAGCTGCCCGCTGGCTGTTGATCGTATAGGTAAAACTGGTGCTGAGGAAAAATTGCGCAGGCAGCTGCCAGTTGACTTCACCTTCATACTGTTGTGAAAAATAATGGATATTGTTAGCCGCCTGCAGGGAGTAAGTACTTGAATAGAAATTAAAGCTGCCACCTGCAGAAAGGTCCAGTTTCTCTGAAGGGCTCAGATCAAAGCGCAGCGAAGGGCCCAGTGAAAGTGTATTGATATTATTGGGAGCTGCATTGATGAACTGCTTGGTTTTGCTGTACCCTATATTGCTGCTGAAGTTCACGGTGCCCTTTAATGCCCGCAGCGGAAGGCCCAGGTTAACCGTACCACTCATATTGAGTACGCCGTCCACATTCACAGGACGGGTACGTTTGATGCCCAGCGAATCCACCGTGTCATAGTTCACGATCTTGTGCTGTGTTTCCTGCAGGTTGAAGAAGGCAAAGAAGTTTTTATTCCGGAAAGGATCAACAGACATAAAATTCACCTGTACCGCATGCGTAAACTCCTGCTGCAGATCAGGATTGCCTTCCCTGATATTCAGGGGGTCGGTAATATCAGGTACCGGCTGCAGCTGCGAAATATTCGGCTGGTTGGTGATGGCTGCATAGTTGATACTGAGATGGCGGTACCGGGTAAAGTCATACTTGAACCGCATGGAAGGCAGCAGGTTGTAAAACGACTTACTGATCACAGAATCGCTGGAGCCGGCAATGATTTTGCCTTCCAGATCCGCCCGCTGCCAATTAAGACCTGCCGCCAGGCTGAAATTTTTCTGCTGCGTACGGATGCGGATACCCGCATTGGTATACCCGTAGCTGTTCTCGAAATTATTACTCAGCGCAGGATTGAGCTGATCAAATTTGCCGTTGTTCCCGTTATAGTCATATGTTATCTTCTCTGAGCTGCTGCTGGTATTACTGCGACTAACACTGAATTCCAGCAGGGAGCGTTTGAACAACGGTTCTGTATACACGGCGCGCAGGTTATAACTGTTCAGACTTCCGGATGTATTGTTCTGTTGGTGGATAGAATCGTCAACAGGCGTAGACGGATCACGCTTAGTAAAAGTGATTCACAGATAACAGGCTGCCCTCACTTTCAGAGCTGTTCAGGCTTGTCTGCAGCCCCAGTGAAAATGTCCGTCCTTTTCGATGGAATTTCTTCCGGAAGAGTATGTCGTTCCGGAGATTGCTGCCGTGCCCATTGGAGCTGTTATTACTGAAGCCCTGGTTTGCCAGCTGATGATCACCGGTTAATGTTTCATAGGTATTAAAGCTTTTATTGCCGGTTTCCTGGTAGCTGGCGGAAGAAGTGATCTTCAGGGAGTGGAAGGAATCGATATTGATATCAGCCGTCAGGTTCAGCCGGTGACTATTATTAAGGTTGTCGCTGTTGGACCGCTGGTTATAGAAGTAGGAAGAATCTGGCAGGAAATACTGGCGCTGTGTATTGCTTTCCTGCTGTGGGTTGTAGCGGTTATAAAAATAGCTGCCGTTAAGATCGGTTTTATTACCGATGATGTTGCTATAGTTTACCCCGCCGCCCCAGATGGTTTTAATACCGTTACTGTTACTGTTGCCCATCATTGACGCCATAGGATCATCGGCATTCAGGGTGAAGCTGGCGTTGCCGCTGCCGCTTTGCCGCATCCGGTTCAGTTCACCGCTGAAGTTCATGAGGTCCATGAAGGAGAAGCCTTCGCCATTGGTGTTGTTGGCCATGCCAATGGCAGACAGCTGTCGTGCGCCTTTAAAGGAGTTGACATTGAAACGGCCTTCATAGCGTTCATCCGTACCCGCACCCGCGCTGGCTTTGCCAAAGAGGCCTTTCTTTTTATCCTCTTTCAGTTTAAGGTTGATGGTCTTTTCACTGTTACCGTCGTCAAAGCCCGTCAGCTGGGCGGCGTCGCTCATACGGTCGTACACCTGTACTTTGTCTACCGCATCAGCCGGGAGGTTTTTGGTGGCAATTTTAGGATCACTGCCAAAGAATTCCTTGCCGTCTACCAGCACGCGGTTCACTTTTTGTCCCTGCGCTTTTACGGTACCGTCTTTATCTACCTGCAGGCCGGGCAGTTTTTTCAGCAGTTGTTCTACACTGGCATTAGGGACAGTGCTGAAAGATCCTGCGTTGTATTGCACGGTATCGCCGATCAGCGTAACAGGCGGCGCTTCGCCGGATACTACTACTTCATTCAGGGTCCTGCTCAGATCAGATAGCAGGATGTTGCCGAGCGCTACCCGCGGATTGGCGGCGCTGATGCTAACCATGATGCTGGTACTGTGGTAGTTCAGGTGGGTGATCAGCAGGCGGTATTCTCCTGCGGCAATACCGTTCAGCTCGAAAGCCCCTTTGTTATCGGTCATCATAAAGCTGACCAGTGAAGAATCCTTTTTCTGCAGCAGGGTAACGGTGGCAGAAGTTACCGGGCGACTGCCAATCGTATCTACTACTGTACCGGTAACAACGCCGTTCCTTTGTCCATAGGCGGTAATGCAGATAATGCTGCAAATGATGCATAGTAAGTAACTTTTGGGCATGATAATCCTTTTAGCAGTTGAACAGCTACGAAAATACCCTGGGCATAAAAGAAAGCAGGTTAACAAGCCTTGCTTTAATGTTAAGGAAGGTTAATAAAAACGGATTAACTTTATTGATTATGAAGCATACAGAACGTTTCAGCGACCGGGTAGAGAACTACGTAAAGTACCGGCCGCATTATCCGCAGGCTATTATACCCTGCCTGGAGCAGGAAGCCGGCCTTACACGCGACAGCGTAGTGGCTGATATTGGCGCGGGCACCGGTATCTCTTCATTGCTTTTCCTGGAATATGGAAATAAAGTGTTCGGGGTAGAACCTAATACCCCCATGCGTGAAAAGGCAGAGCAATTGCGGCAGCGCTTCCCCCATTTCACCACCGTAGCCGGTACGGCAGAACGTACCATGCTGCCCGACGCCTGTGCAGATCTGATCGTGGCAGGGCAGGCCTTCCACTGGTTCAGCCAGGGGGCGGCCAGGGTAGAGTTCCGCCGTATTGGCCGTAAAGATGCACATATTGCGCTGATGTGGAATGAACGCCGTACAGATACCGATTTTGAGCGGGAGTACGAATTGCTGGTAGCCCAATATGCAACGGACTATAAAGAGACCGGTCATCGTAATGTTGGTCCGGCGCAGCTGGCGCAGTTTTTTTCGCCCTCTGCTTATAGCGAGCATACATTTCATAATGCCCAGCTGTTTGATTTCACCGGATTGAAGGGCAGGTTGTTGTCTTCTTCTTATGCACCACAGGAAGGGCATCTTTCACATCAGCCGATGATTCACAGGCTGGAGGAGATATTTGAGCGGTATAAGCAGCAGGGGATGGTGAAGTTTCATTATAATACGAGGTTGTATGTGGGGAAGGTGTAGGTGGGCCGAACCAATATCAATATTAAATATATGGCCAAAGGGTATTCTAGTATCATCGCTAAGTATGATGATCGGTATTTTGAAAACTGGATAAGGTTTATTTCTGAGCAATTTATACTTTGGGAAGGCGATAAACGTATCGTTATTTTGACTGAGGATGGTGATGAGGAAATAGTAGAATTATTGTCGGTTGAACTAGGCTTTTTCGGGAAAAGCACCAGGTCGTTATCAAGTTTCGAAATTCTCGGGGGAGAACAATTGCTGCCAGGATTTTGCAAAACATAAAATCCTTTATCGTTGAATACTATTCAATGGACGAACTGTTGGATGATGAGGACCATAATATGTTTTACAACTGCTTGCTGGAAAGATTTGTGGAGTTGTCAAAGCATACGCAAGTTGGCGGGTTCGTATTTGATCGGGATGGTTATACGGAGGACTATATTCAATTTTATTAGAGTTGAAGAAATGGGCGCAGCGGATGATGCAGCCGGGCAGGAGTTGGAATATTGGGAATTACAGGTATGGGTTTAATGGGAAGGAGAACGACAACGAAATCAAGGGCGAAGGAAATCAGCAGGATTATGGGATGAGGGTGTATGATCCGAGGTTAGGGAAGTTTTTGAGTGTGGATCCGTTGACTAATAATTATCCGTTTTATGCACCATATCAATTTGCTAGTAACAATCCCATTGTTGCAATCGACGTGGATGGCCTTGAATCAAGTAAGATATTAAATAAGGCGGAATCACTGCTATATACACCTTACGAATTTGGAGGTAAATCACCACCTGCATCACTCATTGGCAGTATTAATACGACAGAAGGTAATTCATTCTGGGAAAATGAACTCAAACCGGTACTTCAGAAGATATCTGATGATCATCCTATGCATTATAAGGCAAAGCATCCTCAGTCCATGCTTACAAGCTCTGAAATTAGTGATAACTGGAGAAACACTGTTAAGGATGCATATTCCGATTTTCAGCAAGTTATGGACGGTGCTAAATCTATTGGTATAGATTGTTCTGGATTTGTATATGCGTCATATATAATGGATAAAGAATTGTCGTTTATTTCAAAGAGTTTAAATACCGGATCTGGTGGACAGTTGGGTGTTTTCAAGACTAATACGGGATGGGGAACTACGTATTATCATAAAAACTTTAATCTAGTTTCAGAAGGTGATTTGATACACAATGAGGGGCACGTAATGATTGCTACAGGGTATGTGAGACTGGATGATAAGGGGAATGTTTCAGAATTTCAAACGTATGAAGCGAATAGTACAGATAAAGGTTCGCTCGTAATGTGGCGTAAAGTTGAGGGTAAATATATGATCGGCCATCCATTTAGGACGACAGATCTTGTGGGGAAACCCTTAGATATTGGGATCGTTAAAATACTTCCTAGACAATCGTATGGGCAACAACGTTCGTTCAATTTTTCCGCTTTGGAGAGAATAAAAGCTAATTTGAAACAAACTGTAGAAGAATCACCTAAAACAACTAAAAAACAATAGTGAAATGGTTCAAAAATTACGTAGGAAAATCTATAAATACAGTCTGCATCTATCTATTATTGTTGTTGTGTTTTGTTCCTGCGAACATACCAATACTAATAGAAGTCTGGATATATCAAAGAACGGGGATTCAATCGTAGTTGACAAGGCGCCGAACTCATTCAATGAATCCCGTAAACTCGCCGATAGAGACATTATCGCATTAATTGAAGCGAAGAAGGAGATTCCGATTGAAATGATAAAGAACTATTTTTACTTCGACTCATCATTTTTGTCGACCAGAGATTATATATCCGGTTTTTCAGTAAAACGATATGGGGATAGTTTGATCCTTGTTTGTATTGATTTTTATAAGTCGCCCTGTGGTGAACGATATTTAGTTACATTGCATAGTTCCTCATTGAGGGAGATCGATAAGTTATTAATAACAACATATTGTGATTCTGACCAAATTTTGAACGATCAAACAACCCGGTGCAAGTTTAAGAGTGATTCTACATTCGAAACGGAAGACATGCTTTACGGGAAAGGAAGGCTAAGCGAAAATGGTCAAAAAGCGAACATAGTTTACAAAAAGAATTGGCTAATTGCTAAGAATGGCAAAATTACTTTAATTAGTTCCCAGGAAAGCGAGCAGTGATTGGTATTCCACAGGACTAAGGACTTGACGCTTCACAGGTATAAAATCAGATACGATAATAGTTAATTTTCATTACTTGACAAAATAATTCTTCCTCAAAAAATCTTCAATGTTCTGTGATACTCTTGCAGAAATCGGGGTCGATACAGAATTATATAGCTGAAAATTTTTACCGAGGTCCTTATCACTAATCTTTAAAACATGATTCATCCCAGGAATAGTAACGAATGTGGCATCGGGCTTTGCTTTGGTCAATTTGGCCGCTTCTAGCTGTTTTATCTGGAGATCGTTATCACCCTGTATTATAAGAATCGGAGCCTTAATATCAGCAATCTCACGGCATGGATCGTAGGCCATCATAGATATCAGGAAGGGTTGCACTCCCGGCCTAAATAAAACAGCCAGCTCTTTCGGTATACTGTCTACTGTTTCTTTATTCCTGAGCTTGTCTAAAATGGGTGTTGCTTTCCCAACTAGGGCGGGCATACGTTCCTTAATCTGAGCGGCCAAGATGGAATCGATAGGGCTACCAGGCGCTGCTAATGAAATATAGGCATTCGCATTTGCTCTTTTCCCTGCTACAAAAGAAACTAATGCCCCTTCACTATGCCCAACAAGCACTATATTCTTAAACTTACGATGCATTCTAAGATAGGATATCCACTCGGAAAGGTCTTGTATGTAGCTGTCAAAAGTTAATTTCGATTCATTGACCCCTGCGCTCGCACTTGCGCCCACACCTCGCTTATCGTATCTGAAAGCCGTTATCCCCCTTTGAGCAAGATCGTGTGCCAGAAATTTATATGTATTGGGATACATAGCACCGTATTGATTGCCATCTCTATCTGTTGGCCCGGAACCACCAACAATAATAGCAACCAGACTGTTGGAATCCTTTGAATTTGGTATTGTCAGGGTTCCTGACAAAATTGATCCTCCTGCTGGCGACAGGGACAATTCCTGTTCTCTATAAAAAAATGATTCGACTTGTCGCCCTGATGAGGATAAATACACAAGAGTTAATAATGAAAGAAAAATTTGTTTCATTAGGATATTTTAATAATTTCCACTGTAATAATACTGAATCTTTTTTAATTAAAATGCCCCTATCTCGTACTACACCTTCTATCGTTGGCATATTTCTCGGCTTATTGATGATGCTGCCCGTCGCTGATTATTATCTGGCGCCTTGGACAATTTTCTATTTCTAGGATTTTTATCTCTTATTTACCTGCGTTACATTTTCTCTGTTTATCTTATCAGTAGTTTTATTTAGGAAAGACATAGGGCATTTAATAGTAAAGCTTGAAGGGATAGATTTGCTCCTGTTAATATTAGCTGGCTATCTTACTTTGAAGAGCTCCCCTTACTTGAGTCTTAAACATGCGACCTTGAATACACCTCTAATAGAGATTTATAGCTCTTTGATACTTTATTATACAACCAGATATTGTGTTGTGAAATATCAGCTTAAAGAAGTGATAATAGTAGGTATTGCAGCTATTACTCTATTTGAGGCTGTTCTTGGCATTCTTCAATTTCATAACATTGTTAAATATGCCAATACAAATTTTTGAAATAGGTGGTACCTTTAACAATCCTAGCATATTCGGCAATTTCTTTGCTCTGACCATTCCCTTTTTGCTTGCTTTAATGCTTTTTCCTGAACATTTCTTTCTTAGTCGCAGGCAAAAAACTGGCATTATCCTGATCTTATGCCTAGCTATCTATGTTACCATTCTTTCAATGTCCCGTAGTAGTTGGATGGGAATTATAGCTGGAGGATTGACTTTAATATGTATCAAATACAGGCTGAACCTGAATCTATTAAAAGTACAGCCTCCGAAAATATTTGCCAGGGGTATTATTGTGAGTCTACTATTTGTAGTAGCTATAATACTTCTGATCTTCTACATAAAAAAAGATTCTTCATTTGGCAGATACTTTATTTATAAACGAAGCTTAGAGGCTGAGTGCTAGCTAATCCGATTACAGGTTATGGGTCGAATAGCTTTGGGCGTGTATATAATTTGTTTCAGGCAGATTTTTTCTCTAAACATAAAAGTACGCAACAGGAACGGCTAGTAGCAGATAATATCAATATAGCCCCAAGCGATTTTATTCAAATCCTGATTGAGTTCGGTGCAATAGGGCTCTTACTTACATTGCTAGTAATGATAACCGTCATATACCTTGGGATTAAGAACTTAAACCACTTGATAGGCAAGGGTCGTAGTATTCAAGCTGGAGGTATTGGCTCAGTTATTTCCCTGTTCACATGCTCTTTATTATCCTATCCTCTACATATAATTCCCATTTCAGTTATAGGATTAATAATCGTTTCCATGTTAAATCTGAGAGGAGCGCGGCTTTTTACTTTATCTATTTCTAATCCCTTAAAAAAATTATCGGCAGTAATAGCGATCTCGTTTCTTCTGTTAATAGGTTATATACAGATACGACAGTACAAGGTGCAAAGGGAATGGGGTAAGTTACATTTCCTCTCCGGGTTCTTAACCAGCGAAAGTACATTGAATGATTATGGCAAGCTATATTATACTTTGCACGACAGGTACTTATTTATATCCGAGTTTGGAATGAAGCAATTCTATGCTGGAAATTATAGAGAAGCTATCAGGTTATTAAGTGAGAGTAATCACTATTTTGCAAATTATCAAACCTACATGTATCTGGGTCTTGCATATCAGCAAGTGGGTGCAAACGATGCGGCTTTAAAAAATTTCAAAACCGCTACATATATCGTCCCCAACCGCTTCCTTCCGAAATTTCATTTGTTTAATTTCTATATGAAGACTGGCCACCATACAGAAGCCCAAGCCGTGGCCAAGGAGATCATGGCTATGCCTGTCAAAGTTCAGAATTCCACAGTAGACTATGTTAGAGAACAGGTTATCAGAATGATGTCTGCTATTCATTAGTTTTTAATCGCGTTTATCGTAAACATCTTACGTTAGGGGACGATTACTGGTTGCTGCAATTGTATCATTTACGAATAAATTATCATTACTTTCCTATTTAAACTATTTGGAGTACTGCTGTAACAAACTCGGTCGTTAACTCATAGAAAAGTAACATCCCGGTTCGTTCGTTCTTGCTCCACTCATCCGCAATATCGCTGTCCATTGCTGCATAAAGCAAAGACCATAACACCTCTTTTACACGACCTGGACTGTCATAACAGTAGGCTCTGTTGTCACAAAAGGACAAAAGAGACGTTAGACGTTACCGCGGATGCAGTTTACGATTTCTTATTTGGATGGAAGGATAGGGGTCAACAGGCCGTACTCGACATGAAAAATGGGATTGAATTGGACGCTGCTGTGAGAAATGGGAATGCTACATACAATAATCCTGATGTGCCGGAGCGAATTCAGGAGAAGCACCCGGGAAGTTCCAGAAGCAGATGGAGATAAAACAGTAGATAGCCCATTTATACGCTTTGATCCATTGTGTAGATTTGCTGAGCGTATAATGCTGGTAAGCTTCAAAACCGATCAGCACCAGTGGAAGGATCTCCAGTGCGCTGAAGGTGGCGCCCAGCGCCAGTACGGCAATATAGGCGCCATGCCCCCAGATACAGCCTACCGTCTGGCCGCCGATAGATTGCCATACATTCTGCCCATCCTTTATCTCCTGACCGGTGAATAAGGTGTCGCCGGATGCGCTGAGTACTGCTTTGGGTATAGGTGGCGCCTGGCGGTATAGTCATAGCTTGTGTTGTTGTGGATAGTAGATTAAAAAAGAGTGGAGTTGAATGTTGGGGAGAACTGCTAATGGATCAGAGTGGTTGAAAAAGTTTTATGCCATAGCGTACGATTAAAATTGTTTTGAGCAATTCTGCGCCTATATAGTACAGGTGCAGGTAAGAATGCGGTAACTGCTGTCCGCTGATAACCAGCGACGCCCTCGTATCCAGCTGTGGCAACAGCCATGCCGTTTGGAGCAGCAGTATCACCAGTACCGTTAACAGCAGGTATCGCGGAACAGCCGGCCGCAGCCTGTTATGCAGGAAGGCGCTCACCAGTATGACCACCCCAAAGCCCCATTCGATCTTATTCAGCGCGTTGAATACCAGTCGCCCGATGCCTAGTCCGATGGGCAGCGTTACACCCGGCGCCCTGAACTTCAGCCAGGCTTCCAGGAAACTGACGGCGCATATGAAACCCGTCCACACGAAGACACAGGCCAGCGCTACCGGCTGATCTACTCTTGTAGTTTTCATAGTATTGGTTTTCCGCCGTTGCGGATGTATGCTATTTTTGACATGAACATCGTAGCCATCTTGCCACTGCGCCATTTGGCCTCTTCTGCCTTCTCACCTGCGAAGTAGCGGTCAACCGTGGCATGCCACATTTGCAGCCAGGTATCGAAATGCTGTTGTTCCAGCGGTAGTCTGGCATGCGGCGGAAATGGGCCGCCAAAATAGGTATGTTCTTCCAGCAGCACGGTTTAGCCAGAAACGGTACATCTTTTCCAGGTGCGCCGGCCAGCGGTCCTGTATCACGCCGTTAAAGATGGGTCCTAGTAACGCATCTTCCCTTATCTGCTGGTAGAACGCGTTTACCAGTAGCTGTATATCCCCCAGTGTGGCTATATCCTTTCTTTCGTCCATGGGTAATAGTTAAAATACCTTTTTGTCTTTTATTAAGGTAAATTTTTTTACCGTTTCAGGAATGCCAGCTGTTTTTCCAGCTGTTCATTGAATGTTCCCAGTTTGGCTTTTTCGAGCATATTGAAAATGTCTTTTCTTATTTTTTTAAATTCAAGATGGATAGGACAGGGATGCGTTTCCGAGCATTGCTTCAGTCCCAGTCCGCATTCTGCGAAAAGCTTATCGCCATCTGTCGCTTTAACGATATCGGCGATGGAACATTTTGCAGTAGCGGCGTCCACATAAAAGCCCCCGTTGGGCCCTTTTGCAGATTGTACCAATCCCCGCCTGCCAAGGTCCTGCAGGATCTTGGCAATGAAATGCTCCGGTGAGTCAATCCCACTGGCAATTTCCTTTATGCTAACCTTATCTCCGTTCTTTGAACGCTGGGCAATGAACAACACGGCCCGTATAGCGTATTCGCAGGTCTTTGAGAACATTCAAACTCCTTTAACGGAGGCAAAGGTACATAAAAGTTTAATAAAAGACTATAAACTCTTTTATTATTGCTGTAACTTCATAGCAAATCCTGGTAATGATGAGAACGATAAAGATCAAACGGGTGTATGAAGCGCCAGCCAAGGCTGATGGATACAGGGTCCTGATAGACCGGGTATGGCCCCGGGGCATTACAAAGGGAGGGGCGGCGGTGGATGAATGGCGGAAGGAGATAGCTCCCTCCACCCCCCTGAGAAAATGGTTTGGCCATGATCCCGAACGGTGGAAGGAGTTTCAGCGGCGGTACCGCGATGAATTAAAGCACAACGAAGCCGTGACACAATTTATAGATGCCCACCAAAGTACCAGTGTAATGACCCTGGTTTACGGCGCAAAGGATGAAGCGCATAACCATGCCCTGGTGCTGCAGCAATACCTGGCAGACCGTTAAGGCCTATTCCAGTCTGGCTTTGATACCCCATCCGCCGAAGTTTTCGGATACGGCGATCCATAGCTCGTTAGGGCCCTTTTGCAGGTGGAGGTACACGGCGTCAAAATAGCCGATGGTACCCAGAAAGCGGTAATCTCTTGACAGGAAATTGTCCGTCCCCTCATACAATAACTGCTTGTTGAGATACACTTTTGCCCGATCAGAGAAGCCAAAGGTCAGTTTTTTAACCCCCGGTGCATTTGCGTGTATCACCACCCTGGCAAAGACGGTATTCTTCTTCGGCGCCGTACCTGATAACACAGAAAAATCAACAATACCCTGCTCATCTGCCTTTAAGCCCTTCCAGGTGAGTGTAGCCGTATCCGTAGCAGTAAGCTGCACTTTATCTTTCAGCAACGCTTCATCAAAGGGAGAGGAAACTTCCCAGGAGGTCAGCACGGATGCAGGTAAAGGAGGAGGAGGCGTGGCTTTACGCTTAATGGCAACATCATCCGTGGCGATGTACGCAAAATTACGGTACCACACAGGCGCAGGGGCCATGTTATTCAGTTCGATCATCCCGCTGGCGGCCTCCCTTTTCAGACGGCGGATAAACAGCACGGGCGTAGTGTCCTGGTCAAAATATACTTCTCCCTGGCTACCCCATATGACCAGCTTTATATGTATCCACCGGTCCACCGGCAGGAGGGCGGCATTGCTGTAACCCGGCCCGTGATACAACTGCCAGCTGGGAAGCTCGTTATATACCGGGGTATACTGCATGGCATCGGGGTTGCCGGATTGATGAGGCCTTACATAATACTGCTCATAATTTTTCTCGTCCTGCATACGGAACGCTATCGCCGGGAAGTAGCGGTCCGCCGCCAGTGCGATGTCAAATTCAATAATGCCGTTCTTAAAATTCGCGTCTTCCAGCAGCAGGCTGCCTTCCTGCAGGCGAAGGGCTGGTTTCCCCAGGTGAAGCTCTTCATAAGGGGTTTTTCCTTTTACTTTCCAGCGCGGTGAATTGAATGGAATAATTGTCTGCGCATCTGCCACATAAGGCAGGATCATAAGCAATAATAAACTGAAACGCATGAAGGTGATAAGTTTAAAAATCCACGAAAAAGATTAGTTTTGGAACCGGATATGATGGAAAGGTATCACCTTCCTGCAAAGCACAGTTATTCAACTCGTATGCAAGTTTGTTCAAAATTGTTCAGTGTTTAAATTAATTGATTTCCAGTAATGAATAATATTGAATTACTACAACAATGCTGCAGGCTGATAGAAGAACAACTGGGCTGGGGAAGTAGTGACAACTGGCAGAACCAGGACTTTGAAGCGCTCAGCTCCCGTATATTTGAGCGCACCCAGGTGGCCCTCAGCGTAAGCACCCTGAAAAGGGTGTGGGGAAAAGTGAAGTATGACAATTTCCCCTCTCTCACTACCTTAAACACCCTGGCTATATTTGCCGGTTTTGAACACTGGCGCGATTACAGGCAGCAGCAGCTGGCGGTAAGCGGACAAGCCCCGGTTCCTGAGCCCGACGGTCATATGGCCAGCCTGAATGGTCATGGCGGCCGGACCGTTAAACGCCGCCATATCGGCTGGTATATCGCTCCCGGTGTGCTGGTGATACTGGTCATTGCGGGATGGATGTACAACCGCACGGGTAAGAACGGCGTACCTGTTTCCGGACTGCCGGACGGCGCCCGGTTTTCTTTCAGCAGTCAGCCCCTGGCCGCAGGTATTCCCAATTCCGTGATCTTTAACTATGATGCTGCCGCCGCGAAGAACGACTCCGTGTTCATACAGCAGTCCTGGGACCCGAAGCGGCGCTTCCGCGTGCCTGCCACCGGCCATACCTATACCTCCATCTACTATTACCCCGGTTTCTTTAAAGCGAAACTGGTGATAGGTAAACGGATTGTGAAGGAGCACGATCTGTGTATCCCATCCAACGGATGGCTCGCAGCAGTGGACCAGGAACCCGTGCCGGTATATTTTTCAAGAGAGGAGTTTATAGGGGATGGCGCCCTGCGTATACCGCTCGCCCTGATGGAAAAAATGAAGATACCTATGCATCCGCAGCCGCCGGAACTACGTTACTATAACATAGGAGATCTTCACGGACTGAAAAATGACAATTTCATTTTTGAAACGGAAGTGAAGAACGACTATAAGGAGGGCACGGCAATTTGCCAGCCCGCTGATATTTATATTCATTGCGAAGGGTCGGCAATCATCCTGCCCCTGGGCATACCGGGTTGTGTAGGAGAGATGCGGCTGATGGCCGTAGATACCGGTTTTTCGGCCCAGGGCGCCGATCTTTCCGGCTTTGGTTGCAATATGAGCGAATGGGTAAAAGTGCGTTGTGAAGCACGAAATAAACACCTGCAGGTGTGGGTGAACGGGAAAGAGGCATTTAACTATACCTTTAAGCGCGCGCCAGACAGGATCGTTGGCGTTAGCTATCGTTTTCGCGGCGCCGGTGCGGTAAACGCTGTAAAGTTTTCGGGGCCTGATGGCACTGCCGTACTGGAAGATACCTTTGACGACTAGCCGCTGTTAATTAATTATGTTGTTTGTTGCATCTATAAACCTTAAACACCACAACAATGAGTAAGTTTATCATCAAAAAAAGGACAAATGGCGAGTTCCAGTTCAATCTGAAAGCCGGTAACGGTGAAGTTATCCTTACCAGTGAAGGCTACAGCTCCAAAGCTGCCTGTGAAAACGGTATTGAATCTGTAAAAAAGAACGCCCCGGACGACAGTCGTTATGAAAAGAACACATCCACCAATGGCAAGTTTTATTTCAACCTCAAAGCCGCCAATGGCCAGGTAATCGGCTCCAGCGAATTGTATACCAGTGAATCCGGCAGAAATCAGGGGATTGAATCAGTTAAAAAGAACGCACCATCCGCCACCGTAGAAGACCAAACGGCGTAGTGAGTTTCAAATTCCAAAGACCAAATTCCAAATTCCAAATCCCAACTTTAAGGTCCAGCCTTTCGTTTGGAACTCAGCATTCAAGCTTTGGAATTTGGTCTTTGGTCTTTGGAATTTGGCATTTTATCCCTAAATTCATTGAGTGTCAATAAGACAAACAAACGTTATGAACAACTATATGAAAACAGTAAAATTCCACCTCGTTGTCACAGCCACTGCCGCTGTGCTACTCTCTTCCGCCTGCAATACAGGACAAAGCACCCATACGGAGCAAAACGACAGTACTGCTGCAGGTATGCAGCCGCCCAAAAAAGAGCCAATCTCTCAACCCTTGGTATCCGATATTTATACGGCCGATCCTTCCGCCCATGTATTCAATGACCGCATCTACATTTATCCCTCTCACGATACCGCTACCGGCACGCCGGAAAACGATAATGGAGACCATTTTAATATGATGGACTATCACATTCTCTCCATGGATTCCGTAGGCGGAAAAGTAACGGATCATGGTGTAGCCCTGCATATAAAAGACATTCCCTGGGCGGGCCGCCAGTTATGGGCGCCCGATGCCGCTTTTGCCAATAATACCTATTACCTCTATTTCCCCGTAAAAGATAAGCAGGATGTATTCCGCATCGGTGTGGCCACCAGCAGCAAGCCGGAAGGTCCTTTCGTAGCAGAGAAAGAACCGATCAAAGGCAGCTACAGCATAGATCCGGCTGTTTTTAAGGATGATGATGGTTCGTTTTATATGTACTTTGGCGGTATCTGGGGCGGACAGCTGCAACGCTGGAACAATAACAGATATGATTCAGCCGGTAAGCTGCGTCAGCCAGGGGAAGAAGCCATTCTGCCCCGTGTAGCCAAACTGTCAAAAGACATGAAGCATTTTGACGGACCGGTAAAAGAAATTAAGATCGTTGATAAGGATGGCCGCCTGTTCACTGAAAAGGATAATGATAAACGCTTCTTTGAAGCCTCCTGGATGCATAAGCACAACGGCAAATATTACTTCTCTTACTCCACCGGCGATACGCATTATATTGTTTATGCCACTGGCGATAATCCTTATGGTCCTTTTACTTACCAGGGCGTGATCCTGAACCCGGTTGAAGGCTGGACCAATCACCAGTCCATTGCTGAAGTGAATGGTAAAACCTTCCTCTTTTATCACGATGTACAGCTGAGCGGCAAAACACATCTGCGTAATGTGAAAGTTACTGAGCTGCATTATAATGAGGATGGTACTATTCAGCCGGTGACGGCGTACAAGTAACTATACATATGTAGCCATACATTCTTATATCCCTGTGCCGGCGATCTGCCGGGCAGGGATTTTTTATACCGGATGATGATCTTCGTATTACATGTTCCGCCGGATCACCGGTGAAACAATATCACCAATACCATCCTGAAGTGAAGTACGTAAAGCGATACCGGACAACTGCTGTCCGGAAGCGGACAAACTACGCTCTTACCCGGAAATTAACCCATTGATTTGTAAGGTGTTAATATTTGGTATGCTCTTGGGGAGGCTATCACCAGGTTTCACCTTTATTTCCTGCTCATGCTAAAGAATTACATCCGGATTGCCTGGCGCAACGTGTTGAAAAGTAAGTTGCATTCATCTATCAATATTGCCGGACTGGCAGCGGGAATGGCCGTTGCCATGCTCATAGGCCTGTGGATAAGGGACGAATGGATGTATGACAAGCAGTTTGATAATTACAAGCGTATTGCCATGGTATGGCAAACCGTAACGAGCAATGGTAATAAGGACATGTGGATCAATCAGCCATTTCCCCTGGGTACGGAAATACGTAAGAACTATGGCAGCGATTTTAGCCATGTTTCTATGAGCACCTGGAACCAGACCCGTGTGTTGCTTCAGCAGGATAAGCGTTTAAGCGGAAATGGCATTTACTGCGAACAGGGCTTTACTAAAATGTTTTCCCTGAAAATTGCTGGAAGGCGCTGACGGTTTGACCGATCCTCATTCCATACTGTTATCCGCCTCCCTGGCAAAGGCTTGTTTCGGCAACGCAGACCCGGTGAATAAAACCCTGCTGGTAGATAATAAGATAGCCGTTGTAGTTAGAGGGGTGTATAAAGATATGCCTGTTAATTCTTCTTTTGCCGGTGTGGATTTCCTGATGCCCTGGGAGCTGTATGCACGGACCGAAGGTTTGTATGAGAACGACAACCCCTGGAGGTCCAACTCCTTCCGCTGTTTTGTACAATTGGCAGATCATGTTTCCCTGGAAAAGGCGTCCGAAAAGATCCGGGACATTAAAATGAAGAATGTGCGCCAGGATGAGATCGGCCTGCATCCGCAGCTGTTCCTGTATCCTATGTCGCGCTGGCATTTGTTCTCAGAGTTCAGGAATGGGGTGAATACCGGCGGCCTGATACGCTATGTATGGCTGTTGGGTGTGAGCGGTGTGTTTGTATTGCTGCTGGCCTGTATCAATTTCATGAACCTGAGTACGGCCCGGTCCGGGAAACGCGCCCGTGAGGTGGGCATCCGTAAGGCCATTGGTTCAGGGCGCAGTCAGCTGATAGGGCAGTTTTTCAGCGAATCCATGCTGATGGTGACGATTGCCCTGATACTGTCGCTGCTGTTGGTACAGCTGTCATTACCGTTCTTTAATGACATTGCACAGAAGCGTATCGCTATCTTATGGACGAACCCTTTATTCTGGTTAATTAGTATAGGCTTCAGCGTTATTACCGGACTGATAGCCGGTAGTTATCCTGCATTCTATTTATCATCTTTCCGTCCGGTGAAAGTGCTGAAAGGCACTTTCCGGGTGGGGAGATCGGCGGCTGTTCCCCGCCGGGTATTGGTGGTATTGCAGTTTGCGGTATCTGTGATCCTGATCATTGCCACGGTGATCGTGTTCCGCCAGGTACAGTTTGGCCGTAACCGCCCCGTTGGATATGATCGTAGCGGCCTGGTAATGCTGCCCATGTACACCCGTGAGCTTCACGACCATTTTGATATCGTTAAAAGCGAGCTGCTGAAGAGCGGCGCTATCCAGGATATGGCCGAGTCCTGGAGCCCTGTTACAGCCGTATGGTCTACCAACAGCGGGTTTAACTGGGAAGGGAAAGATCCGTCAATGGCCGTTGATTTCCCCAACGACGGGGTCTCAATCGACTATGGAAAGACCATGGGCTGGCAGTTTAAGGATGGGCGCGATTTTTCCAGGGACTTTGCTACAGACACTGCCGCATTTGTGATCAATGAAACCGCTGCAAAATTCATCGGTTTAAAGGATCCGGTAGGTAAGATAGTGATGTGGGATGATGAACGCTATACAATTATCGGCGTAATAAAGGATGTGGTTGCAGAGTCGCCCTTTGAGCCTGTTCGTCCGTCCTTTTTCCATCTGAACAGGGACCCCGGCACCCAGATGCTGGTACGTTTGAACCCGGGCGTTGGTGTACAAACAGCATTGGACAGGATGGAGGAGGTGCTCAGGAAATACAATCCCAATCATCCTTTTGACTATCAATTTGTAGACCAGGAGTATGCCAGGAAGTTCGGAGATGAGCAGCGATTTGGCCGTCTTACCGCTGTTTTTTCTGTACTGGCAATATTCATCAGCTGCCTTGGACTGTTTGGAATGGCCTCTTTCATGGCAGAGCAGCGTACCAGGGAGATAGGCATTCGCAAAGTACTGGGCGCTACACTTTTCAGCTTATGGCGCCTGTTGTCTGCCGATTTCGTTATGTTGGTGTGTATCGCTCTTGTTATCGCTTTCCCGCTGGCTTATTATGCCATGAACAACTGGCTGCAGCACTATCACTACCGCACTGGTATCCCCTGGTGGATTTTTCTGGCAGCAGGTGCAGGCACACTCTCTATTACACTACTAACGGTAAGCTTCCAGACTATCCGGGCATCCCTGATGGACCCGGTGAAGAGCCTCAGAACGGAATGATGCGTATATTACCTGGCTGCTTCGTACACCAGTATGACTCACCCCTGAGCTGGAAGGCGTGGCGCTTTTCAGTTTCAGGTTCGTCCTTTTACTGATATTGGAGAACAGCGGTTTTCCCTGTCCTAATATAACAGGATGTACCGCCAGGCGGAATTCATCAATCAGGTCCAGTTCCATAAAGGTACGGATCAGGCCCGCGCCGCCGTACAACCAGATGTTCTTTCCCGGTTTGTTTTTGATTGCTTTAACCTGTTGTTCGATGTCAGACCGGATGAAGGTGGCTTTACCATCTTCGCTTTTCGTTTTGGAAAAAACAACTTTCTCTTTGCTGTGAACGGCTTTGAAAAGATCTTTCATGAAAGGGGAGGCGTCTTCTTCCGGTTGATAATTACCCCACAAATCGTAGCTCACGCTGCCATAGAAGATCGTGTCAATATCGTTCAGCAGGGCATCGAGGCTGGAATTGGCTTCTTCATCCAGGATGCACCAGTCATATTCGCCGTTGGGGCCTTCAATGAGGGAGTCGAGTGTAACGGCCAGGTCTAAAATGATCTTTCGCATATTTTGCAGGTGGTATGGTCAGGCGCAAAATTAGAAAATGAAAATTATAATATAGATCACTGTGTTTGATATTTGCAATTTTTGGTTTGGAATCCGCAGCTGTTGTCCCTGGATCCCTTGCTAACTTTGGTCCAGGCAAAATTAATAACAATGCAAACGAACAACACAGATCCTCAGAAGTACCTCGGCATGTGGGTAACACGCGATAACTATATCCGGCAGGAACTGCTGCCCAATGGCAGGTACGATGAAGCGCGGGGAGACCGTCAGCATGCTTATACGGGCAGGTATGAAATAAGCGGCAATTATATTGAATACTGGGATGACAGCGGTTTTACAGCTGACGGGGAGTTTACGGATGATAACACATTACATCATGGAGGGTATATTTTCTACAGGCAGTAGTATGCCGGTCTCGGTGTTTACCCCGGGATGTTATGTAGATGATATGTAGATGTTATGTAGATGTTATGTATCTTAAGAAGTACATAACATGTATATTTTATCCAGGTAATACATACGTAAAATAGTGTACCAGGTCCTGTCAGCAGGCCTAGCCCACCGCCAGGATATACGCTGAACCGGCGCGTTTTACTTCCTCTACTGTCCCATTTGCGCCGGGTTTGCCCATGCCTATACCGATGGCTAATACCAGGGTATGTGAATCTTTAATGGCATGTTTTGTATTTAATTTCAGCTCTACGGTTTGTGGCGGAAAAGGTGTTGCAGCCAGCTGCCATTCCGTATCGAGGCCGGTATCCTGGCGGTCTGCTGCATGATCATTATACCCCCCGTCTTCATATACAATATCCGGTACCAGGCCCAGTGACATGGAAAAACGGTAGAGGGGCTGCTTCCAGGGTAAGTGCACGTTGATGCCGGGGGTAAGCCTGGGTAGCTTTATCACGGCGCTTTTGCTGTTGCGGTTAATGGTGCAGCTTACCGGGGAGGCCACTATACTCTGGAAAGCATGCGTTTTGTTAAGTGAGAAGCTTTCCAGCCAATGCCGGTTTTCCGAGAGGAGAATGCTGCGCTGGCCCCGGGCTCCGGTTTTATCTTGTTTCAGAATTTCGCTGCAGATGTTGGTCAGCCTGGAAGTGAAGTTAAAATCAGCAAGATGCTTGACATGCAGCAAGGGGAACCGGATGGACCTGACGGCTATCCCAACACCGGTAAATTCTGTGGTGTTTTCCCGTGTTCGTTCATAGCGTTCAGATTTTAATACCTGTTCCCGGGTAGGGCCTCCTTTTTTGCGGATAACCAGTTTGTCAGAGCCCTTCATTCTGTAGACCGAGAATTGGCTGGGATCGTGGATAACTTCATCAACTTTTTTGGGCGTTGCCATGAGGTAAAGATTTGGTGAACAATGGATTGTTGATGCGGCAATATAAAACAAATAGCAATATGATCAGTATGATTATAGTCATCTTTTATTTATGGGGAGGGAAGCATTTACTTTTAAACATAAAAAGTGCTGCCTGTTATTGGTTTGATCTTTAAAGTAAAAATGGGATGTCTAGAGGAAATTGTAAAGACCAACGCGCTATGAGGTTAAAATATATTATTTTTGTATAATGTTTGTGGCATTTGTTAATGCCCGGCTGGTTTGTGGTGGATGAGCTTTTTTGTTGTAAGGAATGCCGCTTTAATGTGGCCATATTATTGAATAGCCTGATCTGGCGTTTGGCGCACGTTAACTATAGTATATATGAAAGAGCAAACAAAGAATTGGATCGATGCTGCCAGAATTTTAATGGAAGAACCTCAACTTAAAGTTCCGTGTCCGGAGTGTGGTAGGGGGCGCCTTGTCGTTAAAGACGAAATTATACCTCGTCGAGAAAAGATGATAGATAGATACTTAATATGTGACAATTGTGGCCGGTGGAATGTAATTACAATGGAGCTTTCAATATGAAAGTACAATAGATAACGGTGGAGCTGCCCTTACTTCCTGGACTGGTTTTGGCAATTCTAACGGTGATGGCGATGGGGGGCAAACTACAGGAGATGATAGTGGCATTAGGCTGGACGCCACTGAGACTTACACATTGAAGCTGGTAGGGCCCCGCAGAACGGGTGTGTCAGTTGCCCGGTACGGTGTATGGCGTATCATGGCGGAGCGAGCTACAACAAAATGCACTGGGCAATATGGCTGTTCAGAAAGTAGTTACTGGTGTGGCCCCGGATGCAACCGGCAAGATATGCATCGCTTAATACAGCTTATGGCGACTTTTCTTATTTAAATACCCTGTTCATTGAAGAGGAGCGATAACAGATGTTGATCGCAAACATAGTCCCCAGCCGGAGCCGCCCGTCCGGAGCTGGAGATTAGACCATTATGAAGCCAATCTGACCTCCGCGCAGGATTACTATCCCTTCGGGATGCTGATGCCTGGACGTAATGGCCATGCAGTAGCGGTAGGCTGGGCTTCGGGTAACAGTGTAGTAAATGGGTATAGCGTGCCGGAGTCGCTGACATTAAGCAGTAGGTCAGCAAATCAGCCAGGTGAATATGTCGCGTCGAAGACGGTAATATTTACAGAAGGATTTAACAGCGGTGCTGATGATGCGTTTAACGTGACTATCGCAGATGGCGGGTTGGAGGTGGGGGAGAAGGAGATGGCGGAGGAGGTGCGAATAGTGTGGCGCTGAGTGGGTATAGGTATGGTTTCAACGGGATGGAAAAAAATGATGAAATTAAAGGGGAAGGGAATAGCTATACCGCAACGTTCTGGGAGTACGATCCAAGAATAGGAAGAAGGTGGAATTTAGATCCGGTTGTTAAGAATTGGCAGAGCAGTTATAGTACCTTTAGTGATAATCCGGTGAATAGAATTGATCCAAACGGAGATGATGACTATTTTAATACAAAAGGCCAGATACTGAAGAGAACGAATACTAAGACGTCTAATATTTATGTTCAAACTGCAGAAGGCGTTAAATTGCTTTCTGAGTTAAATTTGAAATTGGCAGCAAATCGACAAACCGTTGCAAACATTGTCGGACACTATGCAAAAGAAATCGGGGTTGATTTTCAGCGGAAAGAACAAGGTGATATCGGAAAAGGCTATGTTGGTGTTAAAGATAAAGGAGATAAACATGCAATTGCTTTTGCATCTGGCAAGGATATATATGTTAATATTAATGGGTTTGAATTGCCAAAAGGTTTAGATAACATTAACTTCTTAAAGAATGTTCTAGTACATAAAAATGGACACAAAAAAGATTTCATTGCAAACGAACCGAGAAGCTACCTTTTACACGCAAAAGTTTATCTAAATCAAATAACAGACCCTTCATTTGATAAGGTTCCGAAAGAACAACAACTTGGAACGCTTGGTTCATTCGCGAACCACCTCTTGAACTATTATGCGAATGAGGAACTGAACGGATTTGGACCTGGTATTGAAAAGCTTATTGATGAATTTAATAACAAGAACCCTGCAGGATATTAAATGAAGGTAAATATTTTTTCCACTAACCCTTCTGGGTATACATATGAATTCTATAAAAACAATAAAAGCGTAGGTGGTGGTAAATTCAAAGAACAAAAGACAACAGAAGAGTAGCGTCGTAGGCGTATCGTTATTGTTGCTAATGCTATTCTCTTGTAAGCCGACTAATAAGCGACAAGTGGAAACTATCTTAGTTGCTGGCAAGTACTGGGATATTATTCAGGAAAATGGGAAATCGGTCTACGGCTATGAATTTAATAAGCAGAATAAGTGTATATACTATTATTATCACTATAGTGGGAAACGCCAAACTTACGTTAGTGAGGATGAAGTTTTTGATAGTACATGGCATGTTAGCGACAATGGTTCGAAAATCCGAATTCAAGGACTAGATAGGGATATATTGGACTTCAAGACGGATACGATACTGCTGCGCAATCCCACAAATAGGGCCAAAATACTTCTTGTGAGAAGCAAAATTGACATATACAGGATACAATGTTTATCCTCATCAGGCAAAGCGCTGATCTCATTAAGACGCTGCAGCATGGCAGGGTCTTTAAACGTACTGCTGCTGGAAGCTTCCCCTAGTAAATAACCGACAGTAGTATTCAGGAGAGCAGTCAGTTTTTTAGCAACTTCAGTGGAAGGGGGCATCTCATCGCGTTCATACTTGCCGATGACCGTGTAAGAAGTGTTCATCTGCCTGGCCAGCTCCTGCTGGGAAAGGCTTTTAGCTTCCCTGCATTCTCTTACTCTTTTGCCGAAAGTAGACATTTTTAGATCGTATTAGGTACTAAATAACCGTTTTGGTTTATGAAGTATTCTGATAAAATGTATTTAATCTCTTTAATTCAAAAATTTTTCAAATCGACAGAAGGCTGTATTTATATTGATGTAAGAAGGCCTGATTATAATGTGTCTAATATTATTGAGAGACTGCAGGAAATGCCTTTGATAATTAAAAAATTGAGCATTGAACCAGACTTTTTTGACGGGTCTTTTTCGTGTTTGGGTGATGAAATAACACATGAGTTACTCTATGCTCTGGCGGATTTATGGTTTGCTTTTGAGCATAGGATGTATTGCTTTTTTGCGAATAAAGAGGTGAGTCAATTAAAGAAAGGTTGGAGTGAGATATTACAACAGAATCACGTTCCTACCTAGCTAAAGACCCTCACCCCTTCACCTTCTCCCTTTCCCGCCTTACCCTATACTCCACAATCTTCTCAATCACCTCCACCGGCATCGGTTTATCCAGCGGAAACTGCACTGTACCTTTCCCGGACGTCTCATAAGGCGCCAGCAATTTATCAAACACCGGATCGCCCGTAGGGGCAGGATAGAGGCTGATATGCTTTTTAAACGCCGCAAAATGCACCAGGTTCCCATTCAGCACAAATGTAGGCATGGCGTATTTGATCGCCTCCCTGGCCTCCGGAGCGGCTCTTTTTACGGCGGCACGAACGGTTTCCAGTGCCGCCTGCACATTGGCGGGAAAGGCAGCAATATAGGCGTCTATATTTTCAGCAACGGTACTTTTCATAACCCATATTTAAGTTAATACAAATTTACCCCTTCACCGGCCAAAAGATCATCCGTAGAAAGGACTTAATAAATGGCCAAACAAGACATTTTTACCCCTTCCGGGAAAAAAACTTATCCTATTACTTGTTTCGTACGAATATATTCGTACCTTTAATTCCATGAAAGACGATCCTAAAAATAATCCGCAGTCGGAGCCCACCCGGTCGGAGCTGGAGATATTACAGGTATTGTGGAAACATGGCCCCTCCACGGTCCGCTTCGTGAATGATCACTTAAATGATGAAAAGCGCAGCGTGCAGTATACGTCCACCCTGAAGATCATGCAGATCATGACAGATAAAGGCATGCTGGCCCGCGATGAAAGCAGCATGAAGCACGTTTACAGCCCCCTCCTGGAAGAAAAGTCCACCAAGGGGTTACTGCTGGACCGCTTCCTGGATGCTACCTTTAACGGATCTGCCGCCACGCTGCTCATGCAGCTGCTGGGCAACAAGAAAACTTCGAAAGACGAGCTGGATGAGATAAAAGCACTGATCAATAAAATAAACCCGGATAAGTAATAACCCTTAAACCTGCATTATTATGCAACTCCTGTCCAATGATATTATCCGCGCCATCGGCTGGACACTGATCCATTCCCTTTGGCAAGGCCTCGTACTCGCCCTGGTAGCCGGTATCCTGATATTATTTACCCGCAAGTCCAGGCCCGCGTTGCGCTATAATATCTTCACACTGCTCTTCTTTTTACTGACAGGCAGCGCCCTGCTCACCTTCTTTTATGAGCTGCGCCAGCCCACCGGGCATGCGGTAATGACGGGAGGATCAACAGTGGAGATAAACGCCGCAGCAACTACGCTGCCAGACGCCACACCGGTGCTGGTGGCATCGGCCGCAACGCCGCAACCCGATTTCAGCCGGCGCTTTGCCGCCTATTTCAATGAGCATGCACCCCTGCTCGTGATGTTATGGTTCATCGTTTTTGTGGCCAGGATGTTATGGCTCTTCGGCGGACTGGTATACGTACAACGCATCCGTCATTATAAAACTTCGGTACCTGATACAGCCTTCATGGAACAGCTGTCTGTGCTGTGCCGCAGGATCAGGTTGAACAGCAAGGTACAACTGCTGGAATCTGCCCTGGTGAAAGTACCTGCGGCGCTCGGCATACTTAAGCCGGTGATCCTCATGCCGCTGGGCATGCTGGCGCAACTGCCGCCAGACCAGGTAGAGGCGGTGCTGTTACACGAACTGGCGCACATCCGCCGCCGCGATTTCCTGGTGAACCTGGTACAGCATTTCGCGGAGACCATCTTTTTCTTCAACCCGGCTTTGCTCTGGTTGTCTGCACGCATACGGGAAGAACGCGAGCATTGCTGTGATGATATAGCCATTAACGTTACTCAGAGCCGCAGTAACTATATTCAGGCGTTGGTCAGCTTCCAGGAATTCCAGCTGGCGCCCCAAATGAAATATGCCATGGCTTTTCCCGGCAGAAAGAAACAGCTGCTGCATCGCGTAAAGCGTATCCTAGGCAGCAACAACAAAACACTCAACATCGCTGAAAAGTCTTTCCTGCTGGTTTGTTTCAGCCTGATAGGTATGCTGGGCATTGTTTTCTCCCAGCCTGAAAAGCAACAGGCAATTGAAAAACAGGTTACGGCACAGGTGCAGGAAATGGAAGATAAAAGCCCCGTACCGGAAATCGTCTCCGAAGATAAACCTGCCAGGGAAGTCCCTCCCGCAAATGTAGCGGGAAAAGATGAAGCCATTGCGCCTCCGGCAGAGCATGATCCTGCCAATGCCCCATCTGTAAATGCCACGCAATTGCTGAATGCCGCATACTATTATTACGATGTGGATATTAAAGGCATAACCGAAGGTACTGCCATTACCTTTGACGGGGAGCCGTTCCGGGTCTATTTGTTTAAACGCAACAATACTGTATACCAGGTGCAATGGGATGAGCGGCATAATGAACTGGCAGCATTAAAGGTGGACGGAGATGAGGTGTTTACCAGGGGAATGGACAGACGGCGCCTTGCACCCTATATTGCCGCACTGCAGGCAATGACAGACATTTACAGGATGCCGTATCGGGCCAATTATCAAGCCAATTATCAGCCATATCAGCCCTGGCAAACCAAGCCCGATTCAGTACCCGTATTGAGAAGAGGAAATTCCATCATGAGCGGTACGATGACCACCACTATGAATGGTAAGAAGTATGCGGTAACGCTCGATAGTAATAGAGTTACCGGGCTGACAATAGATGGAGAAAAAGTGCCCGATGAGGAACTGCCTTCCAAATACCCGCTCATCAACTCCATTATCAACAGGGAAGAAAGACTACCCGTCATAACAGCAAATAAACATCAGCAGCTGGGCCGGATGACTTCAGAGAAGAGCAGTGAAGCCAGTCAGGAGCGGTTATCCCAGACTGATGCTGTAGATAACGGCAGGCTGACGCCCGCTACACCTGCTGCACCTGCTGCGCCTTCTACACCACCGCCTTATCCGCGGGTACAGACGGCCCCTCATGTACAGGCTGTGCCGCATGTACAAACCAGTCCTCAGATACAGGTTATACCTCATCCCGCGCCGCCTTCCTCACCGGTAATGAATAAAGAAGCGGATAAGATCCTGGATGATATGCGGAAGGATGGGCTTATTAAAAACAAAGATAAATTCTCTTTTCAGCTGAACCAGACAGCACTCATCGTGGACGGCGAAAAGCAGCCGGATGACGTATTCCGCAAATACAAGGATAAATACATCAAAAAGCCTTCAGATGCCTACATGTATTCAAAGTCATATGAACGTACCTCTATCAGCATAAACAACTAATTCTTACTTCTAATACAACAACCAGCATCACACTTCCGGGTGAACAGGCATTGTCTTGCCCGGATCTAAATCCGCCTTTTATGAAGATCAAACACTGCCTGCCGGCTTTCGGCATGGTACTGCTGGGGTATTGCACCTACGCACAAGCGCCTGCTGCAGATAAAAAGCCTAAAGATACTGTACTGCCTGTCACCCGGCAATTGAAAGATGTAACAGTCACCGGCCGTAAGCCTTTTGTTGAAACCCGCCTGGATCGTACGATCGTGAACGTGGATGCACTGATCTCCAATGCGGGTACTACCGCCCTGGACGTGCTGGAGAAATCGCCGGGTGTAATAGTGGACCAGGACGGTAATATCAGCCTGCTGGGCAAATCAGGTGTAACGATCTTCATCGATGATAAGCCTGCCTACTTATCCGGGAATGACCTGGCAAACTATCTCAGGTCGCTGCCATCCGGTTCCCTGGAAGCTATTGAGCTGATGCCTGTACCGCCCGCCAAATATGATGCAGCGGGTAATGGCGGTGTGATCAATATCCGCACCAGGAAACTGAAAAGAAAAGGCTTTAACGGCAGTGTTTCAACTGCCTATCAGCAGGGCGTTTATCCNAGGTATTCCAACAGCCTGCATCTGAATGTTCGCAATAATGCCTTCAATTGCTTTGTGAATGCGGGTTATAATGATTTACGCAACTTCCAGGATCTGCTGATCGAGCGCAGTTACAGGAATGATGATGGCAGTCCGCGTTCAGGGTTCAGCCAGTATTCATATATCCGCAGGCAGCAACGCTCGCCGTCACTGAAAATTGGCGTGGATTACTACATGGATAAGTTTACGACCATCGGTATTGCACTGAATGGTCTTTCCAACAGCAGTAAGGGACTGGTAGACAACAACAGCTTCCTGTATAACCCGGCGCAGCAGCTGGACTCCCTGGTAACAGCCGATAATGAGGATAAACGCACGCTGAAGAGGGGAAGCGTTAATCTGAACTATCGTCACCAATATGGTAATACGGGCCGTGAGCTAGCCGTAGATCTGGATTACATTCACAATAAGTCAACCGCTACCCAGCTCTTTCAAAATGCCAGCTATTACCCGGACGGCACGCTGAAAACCCGCGATGATCTGCATGGAAGCATTCCTTCCGGCATTAATATCTACAGCGGCAAAGCAGATTATACTTACCCCCTGACAACGGGCGCCCGCTTTGAGACCGGCGTGAAAACCAGCTATATCTCTACGGATAACAAGGCAGATTATGAAGTGACCATCAACAAGATCACATATCCCGATTATGATAAGACCAACCATTTCATCTACAACGAAAACATCAATGCTGCCTACCTGAACCTTCGTAATGAAATGGGGAAGGTCTCCCTGCAAGCCGGACTGCGCCTGGAAAATACCGTGATGCGGGGAGAGCAGCTGGGCAATATCGCCAAGCCGGATTCCGCATTTAAAAGGAATTACACCAACCTGTTCCCCACGTTTTATTTTTCGTATAAAACAGATTCTGCAGCCACACACCAGTTTGTATTGTCTTACAGCAAACGCATTGAACGCCCGGGCTTCAATGATCTCAATCCCTTTATCTCCCCGCTTGATAAATTCATGTATTATGTAGGCAATCCCTTTATACAACCGGTGATCTCTCACTCGCTGGATCTTTCGTGGATCTATCGTAACATGCTCACGGGTAAGATCAACTACAGCCATTATCGGGGTGAGATAGGAGAGACCATCGAGGTGCAGGGAGACCGCTTCTATAGCCGCCCTGCCAACGTAGGTAAGAGCGATTACGTGTCATTCTCCGCCAATGCAGACCTGCAGCCTTTCAACTGGTTCTTCATCCATTGGTTCGGTATCGTGGAGTACTGCCGCTTTAAGGCGGATCTTTACGGCAATGACCTGGATGCTGATGGGATAAACTATGTGAGCAACATAACGCTGCAGGCTAAACTGTCTAAAGGATGGAATGCAGAGATCACAGGTATGTACCGTTCGGATATCATCACCCAGCAGTTTGTCCTGGGCAATTTCTGGACGATGGGATGTGCACTGGAAAAGAAGATACTCAGCAGCAAGGGCTCACTGAAGCTGACCATAAACGACCTGTTCTATTCCCGCCTGAATTACGGGGATATTCGTTTCCTGACTAATGCAAGCGGCAGCTATCGTAATAAAGGGGATACACGTATTGCCGGACTTACCTTCACCTACAATTTCGGTAAGTCTTATGAGAAGCGCGACAGGAGCGAAGGCGGTGCAGATGCGGAACAACAGCGCATCAGGTAGGGCCTATTGCATATGCATTGATTTGAGCGCAATCAGCAGCATTTCTTTCTGCTTGCCTTTCAGTTTGATGGAGCCCAGGGTCTGGGCGGCAAAGTTGCCTGCCAGGCGGAGAGACGAGGCTAAGTCGCCCGACACGATCACCTCTTCGTTAAACTGCCTGCACATACCCTGTATGCGTGAGGTGGTATTCAGCACATCCCCGGAGTAAGTGATATCTCTTTTGATGATGCCTACCTCGCCGGCAACTACTTTTCCGCAGTGGATGCCTGCTTTAAAGGTGGGGATCACACCATACAGCTGCTGGTATTTATGGTTCAGCTGCTGCAAATGATATTTGATGTCAAAGAAGCATTGCACACATTTGCTGTTCCGGATGCCTTCATCGTATTTCCAGGCTACGATCACTTCATCGCCTACGTACTGGTAGATCTCGCCGTTATTATCCAGTATAGGGTTTGTAATGTCGGTAAAGATATCTTTCAGGAAGGCGTGGTATTTCTTGTCTCCCAGCCGTTCAGCAAGTGGTGGTGGAGGAGTTCAGGTCCAGGAACATGAAGATGCGCTCTTCTTCCCGGGGCGTATTATATTTTCCGCGGATAATGTTCCAGAATACGCCTTGTCCGAATTTATTATTGATCTGGAGGAACAGCTGCGTAATGGTTACCACTACGCCCCAGACCAGGCAGTTCTTGGTGATCCGGGTCCACTCAGAGGGAATATCAAACAGGCGCAGCAGGATGTTCACGATGGCGATCACCAGGAGGAAAGCGCCGGCTACTGCCAGGATCGGTGTAGCCGTAGGATTTATCCCTGAAGCGTACGTTCACGTAAAATACCAGGAAGCTGCCGCCCAGCAAGGCGCCGGTAAAGGCAGCGCCCATATTGATAAGGACGGCTTCCAGCATGGTATACCTGGGTGCCGGCGGCACAGCATTCATAGTGACCAGCGCCAGCCTGTCGTAGAACGGAATAATAAAACCTATTATCAGCCATACCACTATGATAATGCCCAGTTGCCGCAGCTTGTAAGCGGTTCGCCTGTTCATGTGTTCTGGTAAAGATTTTGCGAGCTAATATATCCCTTTTTCAGCGAAATGGGGCGCGCTTCGTTTTCTTACAATGCAGGGGCGCGGTGAAAGCGGAATTTTGGGGTATAAATAATTTGATCATGACACAGACAACATCACCTTCATTACTGATCACCGGGGCTACCGGCAACATAGGGTTTGAGCTGGCTAAACAATTATCGGCAAAAGGAGTGGCATTCAGGGCCCTGGTAAGGTCTAAAGAGAAAGCAGGCGAGCTGGCGTTGCTGCCAGGTGTGGAATTGGTGACCGCCGACCTTGCAGACCCCGAAAGCCTGGCTACAGCGCTGAAAGGGATCAGGCGCGCTTTCCTGCTCACCAATTCTTCTGAGCAGGCGGAAACATTGCAGAACGGCTTTGCTGATGCCGCCCGGAGTGCAGGCGTGCAGCATATTGTGAAGCTGTCACAGCTGGCTGCCGCTGCAGATTCGCCCGTGCGTTTCCTGCGTTATCACGCTGCTGTAGAACAGCATATCAAAGCAGCCGGGATGGCTTATACCTTTCTGCGGCCTAACCTGTTTATGCAGGGCCTGCTGGGCTTCAGCAGCACTATCAGCAGCAAGGGGATGTTCTTCGCCGCTATTGGGGATGCGCGTATAAGCCTGGTGGATATCCGTGATATTGCAACGGTGGCGGTTGCTGCACTGACAGCAGAGGGGCATGAAAGTAAGGTGTATACGATCACCGGGCCCGAAGCCTTAACGCATGCTGAATTGGCGGCACAATTTTCTGCAATACTGGGCCGCGAGATCCGTTTTGTCCAGGTATCTCCCGAAGACATGCGGAAGTCCCTCATCGATGTAGGGTTCCCGTTGTGGCAGGCTGACGGGCTGATAGAAGACTATGCCCATTATGCCAGGGGAGAAGCGGCCGCCGTGAGTGCTGATGTACAAACTGTTACCGGTCAGGCGCCCCGCAACTTCAACACTTTCGTAAAGGATTATGCGCGGGCGTTTTCGTGAGGTTTGAGGTTTGAAGTTTGAGGTTTGTTGAAAGTTAAAGGTGCTGAACAAGTGTGCTGTATCTGAACGCTGTTCCGCAACATTTAACCTTATAACGAACTTCAAACCTCAAACTTCAAACCTCAAACGTTAAATTTGCCTGGATATAAATCGGGTAATATGTCGGTTCAGCAAGCGCACAAGTCACAGATCCTGTATTCCTGTTATTATTCCAGGAACAGGGAGGGCGAGCAGTTCATACCGGAGCACGTGTTCAGTTATCAGGTGAGCGGTTCGCTCAGCCTGAATGACGGCAACGAAGTGTATACGTTTAACGAGGGTGATTTCCGTTTCTGCCGGCGAAACCAGCTGATAAAGTTTATCAAGCAGCCGGTCCCGGGCGGCGAATATGCTAACGTGTCTGTTTACCTGGACCAGGAAACATTGCGCAATTTTGCCATTGAGTATGGCTATCAGGCGGCTAAGCGGCAGGAGCATTGTCCCCCGGTGATGCTGCTGAATCCGGACCCGCTCTATAAAAGTTATATGCAATCGCTCATGCCCTATGAGCGCCTGGCCAATCCTGCCAATAAAGCGTTGCTGGTACTGAAACTGAAGGAAGTGATACTGATCCTGCTCCAGGCCAACCCCTCCCTGGCAGATGTGCTGTTCGATTTCAGCGAGCCGGGTAAAATAGACCTGGAAGCATTTATGAACCAGCACTTTCACTTCAATGTAGAGCTGAAGCGCTTTGCCTATCTCACGGGCAGAAGCCTGGCCACCTTTAAACGCGATTTTGAAAAGATCTTTCATAGTTCCCCCGCCCGCTGGCTGCAAAAACGCCGCCTGCAGGAGGCCCATTACCTGATCAGTGAAAAGGGCGCCGCCCCCTCCAGCATTTACCTGGACCTGGGGTTTGAAGATCTGTCGCACTTTTCTTTTGCGTTTAAGAAGATGTATGGGGTGTCACCGTCGAAGATGAAAGTTTAAAAGTTTGAAGTTTGAGGTTTGAGGTTTGAGGCTGGTTGGAAGTAGCAGGTTCCAGGACAAGTGTGCTATATCGGAAGACTCATCCTCAACATTTAACTTTTTAACGAACCTCAAACTTTGAATGGTGTCATAAGCACTGGTTTAACACGCTCATGGATGCTACGAAATTAGCCAATTTACCTTTGAGGAATAGTGCTAAATCGGTACATTTGCAAATGGACCTGAAAAGCGTTGAAAGAATCTCCAAAGCCATAGGTGACCCTCACCGCATTAAGATACTGCAGGCGGTAAAGAAGCAGGGCTGTCTGCCCTGCGCGGATATTTGTAACATGATCGATCTCACTCAATCTTCCATTTCCCATCACGTTAAACAACTCACAGATGCCGGCTTGCTCATAGCCGAAAAGGAAGGCCGTAATGTAAGGTACACGCTGGATAAAAAACTGCTGAACGAGTATACTAGGTTTCTGGCCACATTTGCGTAGGGGCGGAGGCTGGCCCGGCTGCCCGCCAGGCCCGGGGGGCCTCGCAATGACGGAGATGAAGACCCGGATCTTCAGTATAACTTTATTGCGTATAATGTCATTGCGAGGCGCAGCAAAGCTGATGTGCGTAGCGTGACGAAGCAATCCTTTTGTGTTATTGCTGCAATTAGCGGCACAAAGGATTGCTTCGGCCCGGCTTCCGCAATGCCCTGTGGGCCTCGCAATGACGAGGAAGACCCAATGATGGGGATGAGTACCCCATGACGAGTATAAATACCCTTCCTATTGATAAACTACATTCAGTGTAATCGGTGTTGCGGCCAGCGCCTTGGAAATAGGACAGTTCTCTTTTGCGCCTTTGGCGATCTCCAGGAATTTATCTTCCGGCAGGCCTTCAATGACAGAGGCTTTCAGCTCCAGTGCAATGCTGGTTATCTTCGGACCGGCTGCCGGGTCCAGTTCTACTACGGCGGTGGTGTTCAGGTCTCCGGGGGTAAATCCCGCCTGTGTGAGGGCAGCGCTTACAGCCATGGTAAAGCATCCTGCATGGGAGGCGCCCAGCAGTTCTTCGGGGTTAGTGCCCACACCATCCGCAAAACGGGTGTTAAATGAATACTGTGTCTGGTTCAACACCGTGCTCTGTGTAGAGATCTCTCCTTTTCCTTCTTTGAGGTTGCCCTTCCAATGGGCTGTAGCTGTTCTTTTCATAAAAATCGTTTTACACCTAAAATAATACATTTGAGGCGAAAGTTTAAGAGTTTGAAGGTGTGCTGAAATATCAGGCGGCTTTCAAACCTTCAAACCCTCAAACTGTTTCCACCACCGCAATGAGGAAGTCGTACAGGTTCATGTCGCCGGGGACTTCCAGTTTTTTACGCAAACGGTAACGGCTGGTTTCCACGCCGCGTACAGAAATGCCCATGGACTGCGCTATTTCCTTTGTGGTAAGGTTGATGCGCAGGTAGGCGCACAGCTTAAGGTCTGTAGGACTGAGGTCGGGGTATTTCTTCTTCAGTACGGACAGGAAATTGTTATGCACCTCATCAAAGTGACGGGAGAATTGTTCCCAGTCCTCTTCATTATTCTCCGCTTCTTCAAACAACCGAAGCACCCTTTTAAATGCATGCGGGGGCACGGGCTCTGCTTTTTTGATGGCCATCAGCAGCTCTTCTTTGATATGGAACAGCAGTTTGCCGCGTTGTAAGAGGTACATGGTGGCGGTGGCCAGCTCCTTATTCTTAAACTGTACTTCTGCCGCCAGCTTTTCATTCTGCAGGTGGATCAGCTCCTTTTCACGTTGTCCTTTTTCGTACTCATGCTGCAGTATCAGCCGATCCTGCGCCAACTGGTGCCTTCGCTGCTGTGCGGCAAATTTATTCTGCTGCAGCCGGTAAAGGTACCAGGCCAGTATCCCCAGCAGCACCACATACCCCATGCGGGCAGGCAGGCTGTGATACCAGGGGGGCAGGATGCGGAAGGTGTATCTTGCAGGGGCGGAGATATTGCCCAGGTTATCGCGCGCCTTTACCTGGAAGGTATAATGGCCGTAGGGCAGGTTGGTATAGTCTTTCTCCGTTTTAGCCGTCCATTCGCTCCAGCCTTTGTCAAAGCCTTCAAGGTAATAGCTGTACTCGGCCTTACTGGTATGCCCGTATACCGGGGAGGCATATTCGAAATGGAAATTGGAGTAGGCATTGGGCATCTGCTTGACCGTAGCCTGGTCTGCCGGAATATAGCCCCCGAACACGAGGCTGTCGGTACTTCCCAGGGCGTTCACCTGGCTGATCAATACCTGGGGCCTGTCTTTCTGCTGGAGGTAGTGCTTGTAGTTAATGTGGTACATGCCCCTTTCAGCGCCTACAAATATATTCTCTTCGTTATAGGGATAGATGAATTCAAAGCCACTGACGATCTTTCCCTTCAGTTCCGGGAAATAAACAATGCTGTATGGCTGTTTGGCAGTCGGTTTAAAGAAGTCTACCACGCCCGGCATCTTGTCTGATACGAACCAGATATTACCCCGGGCGTCTTCCGAGAGGTATTGCAGGCTCGCGTTCTTCAATACCGGGTAGAGCCAGGGGGAGGGGATGAAGGTATCTTTTGCCGCCTGGTACTCATAAATCCCTGCCTGGGTAGCCACTACCATACGGTTGCGGATACGGAACACGAAGTTGTTATAATCCGATGGCAGCCCTTTGGTGTGCGTGTACAGGGTATGGCGCAGGGTGGTATCCGGCTGTAGTACCAGCCTGTAAACACCCCTGTAGGGATGGGAGGCCCATACGATGCTGTCATGCTCGGTGGTGAGAAAGCGCAGGGATTCAAAGAGCCCTTTGATATGTTTTACGCCGGAGATGCTGTTGCCATTAACCTGCATAATGCGCAGGCCGTTATAGCAGCCGGCCAGTATATGAGAGGCGAGGGGCTGGAACAGCCAGCAGCCGCTGTTCTTCAGCAGGGGCACAGCGGTATTCTGTCTGATCTCGAATGCGCCTTCGTGGTGCCCCAGCAGCAGGTGATCGCCCACCTGTGAGAGGTTCCATATCTGCCCCTTCGTTTGCTGTACCATACTGAAACGGCTTTCCAGGAAACTGAGGTCGCTGCGACCGTCCAAAGGAGTGGTATAGAGGCCGTCTGCTGTGCCGATATACAGCTGCCCGTTAAACACCCGGGCCGTATAGGTGGTGAGGTAATGTTTATTGTCTGGCAGGATCTGTTTGATAGCGGTATTGTACCGGATCATGTCTATACCGTTATCCAGGGTGAGCCAGATGTTGCCCCCGGGGTCTGTAAAGATGCTGATCACGTTATTGTTCTGCAGCCCTTCGTCCAGGGTAAAGCGTTGTATCACTTCGCCGGTGCCCGGACGGATAATATAACAGCCACCCCAGGCAGTGCCGATGAGCAGCTGATCCCTGCCATAGGCGCGGGCACAGTAAATGCCGCTGGTGCGGAATATGCTGTCTGCATCGGTTTGAAAGGGGTAGAGCTGGTTATTATACATTTTGAACAGCCCGTTTTTCATGGTGCCCAGCAGCAGGGTGTCTCCGCGGTAATCCAGTATGGCGGTTACCTGTAGCTGCTGTGCGGCAACAGCCGGGCAAACGGCCTGCCAGGTGCCCTTGTTGTACTGCAACAGGCCGTTTCGCCGGTCCAATGCAAATAAATGCTGCCGGGTATTACATAATAAGCGCCATTCTACCGGCGCGCGGAATACCTGGATGCTATCCTTATAATACCGGAAGACCTTGTGATTGGTGCGGAAAAATACTGCACCATCATGCAGGGCTATATCCCATATATCCGCAAATTGTTTTTCGGTAACAGGGAATCAGGGGCTTCAGGGAGGTGTATTGCAACACCCCGTCTGCATCCGCCTGGTAGTAGCCAAAGTCGTCCTGTGCGCCCACATAGATGCGGTCAGTCAGCGTCCGGTTCTTACAGCCCGCAGGCGGGTATTGTTGGGCACCGGCAGCAGTTTCCAGAAGTGGCCGTTGAACGTCAGCAGTCCCTCGTTGTTGGCAAAGTAAAGAATGCCGTGCCTGTCTATATCCGCATCCCAGGTTTGCCCGCCACCCATGTATTGCTGTTTCGTATAATTTACGATGGCGGGTAATCCGATAATGTGCTGGCCTGACGCGCTGACGGCTATCCAAACGGGTAGCAGTAACATCAGGAGGTTTTTCATGTTCTCATAACGTTTCACTGCTAAAATAGGTATTATTCCTGGTTGTAGTAGTGGTGGCGTAGAATATCCGGATTGATAATCAATGACCTGTATTTTACTGAAGTAGTATTGACGTATCCCCAAATTGCACCCGGAAACATTAAATGCTGATCTTTGATCCCGGCTGACCAAGCCTTTTCCACGTCATCAATGGCCAACATCAGCAGCTAATTTATCCATGTCATCAATGTACATCTCTATGAAAAAACACACCTTATCTTTGCCTGCAGGCATCGTGCTGTCATTTTGCCTGTTTGCCGCTTCCTGTAAAAAAGACAACCAGGCGCCGGTAGAAAATGTTCCTGCATCGGATGATGTTCGTACACCAAAAACAGAGGCCGCCTATGAACTGGTATGGTCCGACGAATTTGACGGTACCAGTCTGAACACTTCCAAATGGAACTATGAAAATGGTAACCTGCGCGTTAACAATGAAAGGCAGTATTACCAGTCTTCCAACGTAAGCGTCAGCAATGGTAACCTGGTGATCACCGCCCGTAAGCAAACCGTAGAAGGCCAGCCCTATACCTCCGGCAGGATCAACACCGGCGGTAAATTCACACAGCGCTATGGCCGTATCGAAGCCCGTATGAAACTACCCGGTGTACAGGGGCTCTGGCCCGCCTTCTGGATGCTGGGCGCCAACATCGGCGAGCCGAACGTAGGCTGGCCCAAATGCGGCGAAATAGACATTATGGAGCACGTGAATACGGGTCCTACCGTATTAGGTACCATTCACTGGGATAACAACGGCCGTACCTACTATGGCGGTAATACCAATACCACGCCTACCGATTACCATGTCTATGCGATAGAATGGGATGCTTCTTCTATCCCGCTGGTTTGTAGACGGCGTACAATTCCATGTGGCCAACATCGCCAACAACATCAACGGTACCGACGAGTTCCACAAGCCCTTCTTTATCATCTTTAACCTGGCGGTAGGCGGTGATCTGCCCGGACAGAACATCAATGACGGCGGACTGCCTGCCAGCATGCTGGTGGACTATGTAAGGGTATATAATATTGTGAACACACCTGGTACTGGTACCGCACCTATCGGCGCCACCATCAGCATACGGGGTAACAACAACCAGTTTGTAAGCGGCGAGAACGGTACGCAGGCCATGAACTGTAACCGCCCCACTGCCCAGGGCTGGGAGCAGTTTACCGTAGTGGATGCCGGTGGCGGAAAAATTGCCCTGCAGAGCATGGGTAAATACGTTTCATCAGAGAACGGCGTGCAGCCTATCACGTGCAACCGTGCAACAATAGGCGACTGGGAGAAATTTGACTGGGTATCCAATGCAGACGGTACCTTCTCCCTTGCGCGGTAATAACGGCTTATACATCTCCAGCGAGAACGGTGCGCAGCCTATGACCTGCAACCGTGCTACTATTGATGGATGGGAGAAATTCAGGTACTGATTTATCCCTTTACTGCTATTTAATAAAGCGGGTGTCTCTTCTTTCAGGAGACACCCGCTTTACTTTTATGCAGTTGCAAGACCACCCTGCACTACCCGGCTGCGGCCACGGTTAAAGGCGCCCGCGTTCAGCAGCTTGTGATAGTACACGTAAGACACTATCAATATAACCAGTACCACCAGCGGGAAAATGGCGAAGCTGCCAATACCGTATATCACGGCATTGCTCACAGCTGCACAGATCAGGCTGATACCAAAGCCGGCGTAAGCCCATTCTTTCAGGCGGGCGGGAATAAAGGGCAGGGCCAGGATGATGCCGCCGATCACTTTAAAAACGGTGAGCATAACCCTGAAATAGTCGGGGTAGCCCAGTTTCCTGATCGCTTCTACGGCAAGGGGGGGTATGAGAAGTAAGGCCGGGCATAACGCCGTCCCACAATACGAAAATGATGGTAGCAATCCAGAAGATGATCTTGTTCTTTTTCATAACTTATGTTTTAAAATTTGTTTGCGTGTTTGTTCAATGCAAAACTGCTGCTTTTTCCCGGAAGTGGTCATGCGTGAATACGACATTTTGAGGGGGCGATTGCGACATCATATTAAAGTTAAGTGACATGATACTGACATTTGCAGGGAAGAAAGGGTGTTTTATGTGGCAGAACTGTCATTATTTGTGTGGAAGTTATGAAAGTATAGGGTTAATCACTAAATTTCATTAGACCGCTTGTTATATCCGCTCCCCATGAAAACCCAAATTCAAAATGAAACACCCTCTTAAGCATTCCATTTTACACGGTGTACTCAGCCTTCTTTTTATTACTGCCTGCAGCAAATCCGGGCTGGTAAAACCCGCTGCACAAGACCCTCTCGATGAACAGCCTGTCAGCACCGGTAACGTAGCGGCCCTTGCCACCACACCCGTAGGTACGGTTACCTACCGCAGCAACGGCTATACGGTAAGGTTCACCAACAACGACGCTACCTTTGACAATGCCGTTTACCAGCGGATGATCAACACGTTCTTCAGCGTGTATCCTACACTGGTAAACCGCTTTTACACCAATGCCGCCAGAACGGTATCCTTTACCATCGATCCGTCTTATAACGGTGTAGCCTATACATCGGGCACCAGCGTTACCTACAGCGCCGCCTGGTTTCACAGCAACCCGGAAGACATTGATGTTGTGACCCACGAAGTAATGCACATTGTACAGGCCTATACCGGGGGCGCTCCCGGCTGGCTCACCGAGGGCATTGCCGACTATGTACGCTATAAATACGGCGTGAATAACGGTCCGGCCGGATGGTCACTACCTGCATGGTCCCCATCACAGCATTACACCAACGCCTACCGGGTAACTGCCCGCTTCCTGGTATGGCTGGAACTGCATGTTCGCAGCACGATCGTTAATGATCTGAACACTGCGCTGCGCAATAAAACCTACAGCGGCAGTACCTGGAACAGTCTTACCGGTAAATCGGTAGACCAGCTCTGGGCAGACTATTCCCAGAACCCTGCCTTATAAGGCATTTTCAGTGTAACGACGTTATCCATACTACGGTATTACCTGATATTCATTAACCAGGAGAGCGTATAACAGGCGGTTGGTTTTTTACACTTCCAGCAGGTAGTACGGCGTTTTATAGCCTGCCTTGGTCAACACAGGTTTCGATACATTGAACACCTTTACACCACCCGGTGCTTCGCCTTCCAGTGTACCCATGTGTGCGTGTCCGTGAAAAGCAGCGATTACGCCACGACGGCTCAGGGGCTCTGCCAGGCGGGATGAGCCCAGGAAAGGAAAGATCTCTTCCGACTCGCCGATAACCGTGGCTTTAACAGGCGAGTAATGCATAACGGCAATTTTCTTCAGGTCTTTATGTTCCTGGTCCAGCCGTGCAAGCGCACGGTCCAGGTGCAGGGTTTCATCTACTGTTTCCTGTACAAAGGTTTTCATGGCGCCTTCGCCGAACATAGAGAGCATGTGATTGTCAAAGCCGCCGCCAAAACCTTTTACGCCTGCAAAACCGGTATCGGCTACTACTACTGCTTCGCCATCCAGTATATGCAGTCCTTCGTGCTGCTGCATGATCTGCCGGATCAGCTTATGTCTTCCTTTCTCATGATCATGGTTGCCCAATACTGCCACGATAGGAATGGTGCAGGCTTTCAGCTCTTCCACCAGTATCTGCGCTTCCGTTTCATCGCCGGTATCTGTCAGGTCTCCGCAGATCACAAGTACGTCGGCATTTTTGGATACTTCTTCAAAGAAAGGCCGCCATTTTCCCTTGTCGGTGTCCTGGGTATGAATATCCCCGATCGCTGCTATGCGTGTTTTTCCGTTCTTTGCTGCCATACAATTATACGGTTTTGATAGTGTAAGATTTATAATCCCACTGCTTTACATCGGTCTCATATTGTGTCTGGTCTATTATCGGCCCGCGGCACACTTTTTCCACGGCAGGGGGCAGGTCATACTGTTCATTGGCTTTTGCGATAAGCGCATCGAACAGCCATTTTGGAATAATGCGCTGGTAGTCTGCCGGGTAAACAAACTGGAAGAGCAGCAGCTGCGCCAGCAACAGATGCCAGTGATTGTCCAGCAGTGTGAGCACCCGTTTCCAGTCCAGATTCGGGTGGCGGAGTATGATATGGTTTACATCTGCACCGTCGTAACGTTCCCTGTTCTGCACATATATCTTGCAGCGCACCAGGTCTTCCGGGGAAAGCAGCTGTACCTGTACGCCTACAAATTCGGCGGTAACAGAATGGGTATACCAGCTTTCATCCACATGAAAAATACTATTGACGGAGGAGAAGATGATGTCTACAAAATATTCGCCCTTGAACACCTTAGCGAGCCAGCGTACATCGGTTAACTCGGTGCGGTAACCTTTTTCCGCAAAGTGTTTCAGTATCTTCGGATACTCTGAGGGGGCGCAAAATACATCCAGGTCTTTTGTGTCCCTGTAAATACCGGTGTAGTGAAACAAAGCGAATGCACCGCCCAGCATAAACCTGGCTCCGCTTTCCTGTAACAGTATGAGTGCTTCCCTGTAAAACGCGTGTGCTTCTGAAATTTCTTGTGCTGCTGGTATCATATGCCAGCTGTACTTCAAAAGTCATTCCAGCACAAACAGGCTGGACAGTAAACATTTAACGGTTATCCACCTTCAATGGCTGTCCTACGGGGTTACTATCGCCAAAATATTTCTGTGCCACGTTTTTGGTGAGCACAATGCTGTAGGGCGCCTGCAGCGCGGTATGCGGATTGCCAGCCAGCATTTTCCAGCTGAAAACATCAAAGGCGGCAGCATCCATGAAAACGATATTGGTCTCTTCAAAACGCTTGTCTTTGTACTCCAGCAGGTAATCAGTAGAACTGGTGAACTGCACTACGTGCCTGATCTGCGGGAAGTCTGCTTTTAGCGCCGGTCCTACGGGTGCATTGCCCCATACGTCGAAGTCCTCCGGGGAGGGAGGAGGCAGCTTTTCATCCGCCTGTACATCGCGGTAAGCATGCACCACGCGGTAAATATTGTCTGCATGCACGTGGTAACGGTCATAAGACAGTTCATCCTTCACGTACAGGGAGATGAGCACGCAGCAGGCAATGCCTACGGCCAGGCCGGTAATATTGATGATGGAATAAGCCTTGTTCCTGGCCAGGCTTCTCCAGGCGATCTTAAAGTAGCTTTTCAGCATTTGCTTTACATTATGCCACAGCTGCTCAAAAAGACTGCCATTTGAAAGGCCCGCCACGGGCTTGTGTTTCCAAGGAACATGCGCGGGGCGCCTGTTCACATCCGGACAAATTTGTTCAGAAACGGACGTTGGGTAAGCTGTTAGCCATTAACTATTAGCTGTCAGGGATTGGAGCGATGATGATCTCTGCAGCATGCTAACAGCTATTGGCTGATAGCCAACAGCTGCGAGCAATTAGCTCTTTCTGCCAATTATTATCAGTAACTTGCATCCTTGAAAAACAGGTGCAAAAGGCCGGAATTTATTAATTGACAGGACTTTATCATGTATATGCGAAAAATGATTATCACACTTTGCCTGGCAATGATGGCTAGCCTGCAAGGCAAAGGGCAGGAAGACTGGAAGCTGAAGGTAAACAAGGAAGGGATCGAGATCTATACCAAACCTTCAATTCTGAATGCAAAACTGAAAGCCATCAGGGTACGTTGTGAACTGCCCGCCACTTTAACCCAGCTGGTTTACATTGTACTGGATGTTAATGCAGGGGCAGACTGGGTGTACAGCACCAAATCCAGCACCCTGCTCAAACAGGTTTCTCCCGCAGAAGTATATTACTATTCAGAGGTATCGCTGCCCTGGCCCTGCAGCAACCGCGATTTTGTTGCTCATTTAACAGCCAGGCAGGACCCGCAAACCAAAGTGGTGACCATAGACGGCCCCACGGTGGATGGTATGGTGCCCGAGAAGAAGAATATTGTCCGCGTCAGTAAATCATCCGGTAAATGGATCATTACCCCGTTGCCTAACAGGAACGTGCGGATAGACTATACCCTGGAAACCGATCCGGGCGGTGCACTGCCTGCATGGCTGGTGAACCTCTTCGTAACAAAAGGCCCCATGGAAACCTTCCGGAAATTAAAGGAACAGGTAGCCAAACCTGCCTACCGCAACGTAAAGTTGCCCTTTGTTGTAGAGTAAGCCTTATACAGTGATATCCAGTATTGGCCTGTCTGCAATGGGCTTATGATGTCCGTTGTGAGAGAGTTTGTGGCGGGCATCCTGCTTTTTATCGCAGAGGTAAGCCAATCCGGCCGCTACTAACCCGCCTGCCAGGTATAAACCCATGGTCATGTATTTGCGCTTTGCACTGGCTCCGGTATAACCGCTGCTCAGGTCCATCAGTTTGGGGAGCATTACCGCGGCTAAACCCATGGTGGTACCCAGGAAACCCCCGGCGGCAGCTGCTTTCTTTGTTCTTATACCAGCAAGGCTGTAGTAAAGGCTGTTGAAAAGGAGATCTCCGGCCAGGCTGGCGTTGTAGAGCTGCTTATCAGACAGGTGCTTCTTTTTGAGCAGTTTTGCAGTGGCCTGTTTACCCAACAGGTCTAAACGCGGCGCATCCGGGTTCATTTTCTTCAGCAGCTCCTGCAGCAGGGTGAGGGTAACGGCGCCGCCCAGGCCGCCGATCAGAGAAGATGATAGTCGCATAACAGTACGGTTTTTCCATAATCCCGGAACAAAATCCATTCCGCCGTATGCCGGTGTTCATGTAATAATACTTTTTTAACAAAAATGGGTAAGCACCAAGGAGAACACTTGCGAATGTTAACCAAGCACTTCGGCCAGGTTGTCCACTACTTCCGTGGAATGCTTCCGGAACTGGTTGGGAGAGGCGCCGGCAAACTCCTTAAAGGCGCGGATATAATGCGAATGGTCTGCATAATCATGCTCATAGGCAATATCTGACAGCTTACTGAAATCACGCTGGCGCAGCTGTTGCAGGCTGGACTGAAAACGGCAGATGCGGGCAAACAATTTAGGGGAAATACCTACCCACTGTTTAAACTTCCGTTCAAAGCTTCTTTCCGTAAGGAAGAGCTGTTCCTGCAGGAATTTCAATGACACACTTCCCTTTGACTGTACAATCTGGTGCACGGCATGCTTCATACCCGGATCGGCTATGGCTTTATTGTCCAGGATGCGGGAGAAGAGATAGGAAGAAAGGATGGCCACCTGTTCAGCAGCGCCCTTTGCTTCCGCGATCTGTGCGTACAGGGAAACACCCTGCCGGTTGCTGAAGGCTACAAGGTCAATACAATCATCCGTTATTTCATGTGCATTCAGGCCGAAGACAGCTTTAACGGCATTGGGGTAGAAGAATACGCCGATGCTGCCAAAGTTCCCGCAGGAGTGGAGTATCCGCGGCCTGGTGGCCTGACCGTACAGGAAAATATCAGGCAACTTATCATGATTTTCATCATGCAAGCCTCCTGCTGCCGGTTGCTGGAAGATCAGGCCGGGGCATCCGTCGGGTATGGTGCGGAAGGTCCTGAGAGGAATGTCGCCTGTTCCGTGATGCTCCAGTGTCCAGAAGAACCGGACATAATCCTTCAGGTAGTCCGGCGGAGGTATCTTTGCATAGCGCATGCAGGATAACGGTTTAATCTTGTTTTGTAAAAATATATGAAATTTTTCTATTTTCACGGCGTTTTGCCAAGCAAATATTTATCACCCATATATGAAAGTAACCGGATTTACCTTTGTGCGGAATGCTGTCAAGCTGGATTACCCGGTAGTGGAAGCCATTTCCTCCATTCTCCCGCTTTGTGATGAAGTGATCGTCCTCGTAGGCAATTCAGAAGATACTACGCCGGAGCTGATCAGATCTATTAACTCTCCCAAGATCCGGATCTTTGATTCTGTCTGGGATGATTCCATGCGTGAAGGCGGCCGGGTGCTGGCTATCGAAACGGATAAAGCCATGCAGCATATCAGTCCGGATACTACCTGGTGCTTCTATATCCAGGCGGATGAGGTAGTGCATGAGGATGATTATCCTGCCATCCGTGCCGCCATGGAAAAATACAGGGATGACCAGCGGGTGGAAGGCCTGCTGTTTAACTACATACATTTCTACGGTACTTACGATTATGTAGGCGATTCCCGCACCTGGTACAAGCACGAGATCCGTATTGTGCGTAATGTAAAAGGGCTGCATTCCTATAAAGACGCCCAGGGCTTCCGCATAGACAACAGGAAACTGTATGTAAAACCGGTGAATGCCCGTATTCACCATTACGGCTGGGTAAAAGACAACAGAACAGCCGGTTTTGAAAAATGGAAGAACACCATCCTGCTGTATCACGGTCATGACAAGGAAAAGACAGACGCCATCCTGTCTTCTAACTGGTTTGACTATACGGGGATCGACTCGCTGGCTAAGTTCAAAGGCACGCACCCCGCAGTGATGAAGGAACATATTGCGCGCAAGAACTGGGAGTTTGAACATGACATCAGCAAGAAGCAATTCAAGAACTTCACCAAAAAGATGTTGTACTGGATAGAGCGATGGACAGGCAAGCGGCTGTTTGATTACCGCAACTATAAACTGTTGAGATAAGACTTATTGATAAAGGATGAAGGGCCGGCATGAATAGTGCCGGCCCTTTTATTTTTAAGATCATTCGTCTGGCATATCAGCAGCAGTCGTGGTATTCAGATGCTGATGTTTTTCCATCTGCCTTTTCTGAATACCAGGATGCAGCATACCGCCAGTATGATTTCTGACAGCAGTATGGCGCCGAAAATACCTTTTGATCCCATGCCTGCGCGGATACCCAGTATATAGGCAAGCGGCAGCTGGATGATGTAGAACATCAGGATATACAGCAGCGTTACCACATGCACGTGCCCGGCGGCATTCAGTGATCGTGAGATCACCATGGTATAGCCAAAGAAGAAGAAAGCAACGGCCATGCAGCGTAAATACAGTATAGCATTATCCACTACAGCTGCTTCGCTGCTGAAGGCTGCCACCAGGGGCCTGGTGAACAGCAGCAGTACCAGCGATATCAATCCCAGGAAGCACATATTGAACATACCTGTTTTCCATACAGACTGCGCTGCTCTTTCCGGCTGCCGGGCTCCCAGGTTCTGACCTGTAAGCACACCGGCCGCATTGGCAATGCCCCATGCGGGTAGTGTGGCGCATACAATGATACGGTCGGCAATAATGTAGCCGGTTAAGGTAGCTTCGCCCAGCTGAGCAACGATGGTGATCATCAGCAACCAGCTGCTGGCTGGTATGAGGTATTGTAGCGTGCCTGCAGCGCCCAGTTTCAGCAGCTTGTGCATAATAGCGGGCACGATGTTGAATTGCCGGCGGCCTATTACCAATATGGTCTTTTTCTGCCCCAGGTACCAACACTGGTAAGTTACTGCTGCCAGGTTGCCGATACCATTGCCAATGGCGGCGCCCGTAAGGCCCAGCGCAGGTATGGGGCCCCAGCCAAAGATGAGGATACCGCCTGCGGCGGCATTCACCACAAAGGCCAGCAGAAAAGTGCGCATGGCCATTGCTGCATCGCCCGAGCCGCGGAAGATGCCGTTCATCAACATCCGCAGCACCAGGAAGATGATACAGCCAAAACGGATCTTCGTATAAAGATCGCCTTCACGTACCAGTATTTCAGTTGCGCCGATGGCATGCAGGATCTCTTTGTTGAAGAACATACACCCTGTGCCGAAAAGAACGGCGATCACCACGCCGGTGTAAATTGATTGCACGGCGGTAAGTCCGGCTGTTTCCAGGTCCCTTTCGCCGATCCTGCGGGCGATCAGCGCACTGGCGGCAATGTTGAGGCCCACCGGAACGGCATAGATGATAAGGATCACCGAGCCCGTCATGCCGGCGATGTTGATGGCATTATCGCCCAGGCGGCTTACATATACCAGGTCTACTACTACGAATAATGATTCGATCAGCAGCTCGAACATGGCGGGCAGCGATAGCAGGAAAGCGGCCCTGGTTACGCTGCTGGTAGTGAAGTTCTTTTCCGTGCCCAGCATGGCAATGCGGACAAGGTTAAATAGGGAGCGTGTTCTGACTATAAGTGATTGCACGATAGTGAGTTTAAAGGGTGGAGGGCTTGCGCATCATACAGGCTGCGGGAGCGCTGTTACGCCAAAGTCCTGGTAGGCGATCCTTTCTTCCGGGTGATAGATCTCTCTGCCGGTGATGGTGTTGATGATCCATGAATTGCGATAGGCCCCCATGCTCAGGTCGGGCGCGGTAAAACCATGCGTATGGGTTTCTGCGTTCTGTAGGAAGATCTCCTGTCCGTTCACATCTATTGTATAGTTGCGTTGCACATCAAAAGCGCCATTGTGCATACGGCAGATGCGTTCACTAATGCCCTGCAGGAAGGCGGGTTCGTTATACCGGTAACCGGTAGCCAGCAGGATGGAAGATGCCTGGTGAGAAAAGGGGGTCTGCTGCTGCAGCTGCATGAACTGCAGTGTATACAGTTTATCCTGCAGGGCAGGGGTAATGCTGGTTAGCTCGCAGTTGGCGCGCAGCTGTACAGGCACTTTTTTACCACCAACGGTCATTTCATACAGCATATCATAGATCTGGTCTATCAGGCTGTAGTTAATGCCTTTGGAAAGGGAATTTTGGGTACGCAATATACTGGCCCGCCGGTCTGCCGGCAGCCGGTAAAAATAGCTGACATAGTCCGGGGAGCTGATCTCCAGTGTAAGCTTGGAATGCTCCATGGGGAAGAAGCGGTCAGAGCGGGTGAACCAATGCAGGCGGAAACCGTTTTGTGCTTCGGGCAACAGGTCGTAGAACACTTCTGCGGCGCTTTGCCCGGAACCTACAATGGTCAGTGATCCCTGCTGCAGGATGTCTTTCTTTGCGCTGAGATATTCGGAGGAATGGATCACACCCGGCAGCCTGTTATTATCAATGAAGGGGGGCATATATGGCTGTGTACCGGTGCCGATCACCAGTCTTTCCGCCTGGTAGGTAGTGGTTTCACCGGTACGTGTATGCGAAACGGTTACCTGGTAAAGGCCTTCTGTATATGTCACTTTTGTAACCCGGTGAGAGAAGCGGCAGTTAGGCAGCTGTGCTGCCACCCATTTGCAGTATATGTTGTACTCGCGGCGCAGCATGTAGAAGTCGTGCCGTATAAAGAACTGGAACAGCCTGCCTGTTTTTTTCAGGAAGTTAAGGAAGCTGAAACGGCTGGTAGGATCTGCCATGGTTACCAGGTCGGTACCCATAAAAGGATCCTGTAGGGTGGTGTGCTGCAGCATCAGCCCGGGGTGCCAGTCAAATGCGTCTGTCTGGTCAAAGAACAGGGCATTTACTTCCTGCACTGGTTCGAGCAGGGCGGCTAGTCCCAGGTTAAAAGGCCCGATGCCGATGCCGATAATAGAATAGATCTGTTGGGTATGCATGATAAAGTTTTTGTAAGGTGATGAATTAATGCGGCCATTCTATGTCCAGCTGCTGGTATATAAAGCTCCAGGCATCTGCCGCTTCTTCGATCAGTTTGGTGGTGGGTTTGCCTGGCCCGTGACCGGAATTGCGGTCTATACGGATGAGAGCCGGATTGTTTCCCGCCTGTTTTTCCTGCAGGGTGGCGATGTATTTGTAAGAATGCGCGGGTACTACGGTATCGTCATGATCCCCGGTAAGCACCAGTACGGCAGGGTAGGTAGTGCCGGCTTTGATATTGTGCAGGGGAGAGTATTTTACCAGGTAAGCAAACTGGTCAGGGTGCTCGCTGGTACCATATTCTTCAGACCAGCTGCTGCCGATGGTGAACCGGTGATAGCGCAGCATATCCATTTTGCCTGCAACGGCAACGGCTACTTTAAAAAGCTCCGGCCGCTGGTTAATAACAGCGCCTACCATTACGGCGCCGGTAGAAATACCGGTAATGGCGATGCGCGCGGGCCTGGTGTACCCTGTTTTGATGAGGTATTCGGTGGTGGCGATAAAGTCATCATAGGCATGCTGCCTGTTCTGCCGCATACCGCCCCGGTGCCAGGCTTCTCCATACTCGTTGCCGCCCCGCAGGTTGGGCTGCACATAGATGCCGCCGTTTTCGAGGAACAGCATCCTGGCTACGTTGAAGAAGGGAGTCAGGTTGCGTTTAAAGCCGCCGATGTCCCTGTATGAACACGGGGTTATTGCCATTTAAGGTAATACCTGTTTTATGTACAATGAATATATGCACCCGGGTACCGTCTTTGGAGGTAATGAATGCATCTTTGGTAACAAAGCCATCGGTGGGGCCTTTATAATCCGCTTTACGGTAAAGGGAGGATTGACCGCTGGCAACATCAAGTTGGTACACATTCACCGGTGTAGTGAAATTGGTGAAGGTGAAGAATAGAGTTTTGTCGGTCTTTTCTCCTGCCAGTCCAGCAGCCGTGCCGATGGCGGGCAGCTGCAGATCGCGGATGCGATGGCCGCGGTAATCATATTGCCTGATGAGCGTACTGGCATCTTTGAGGTAGAAGGCCCAGAGGTAACCGCCACCGGTCTCTATGTTTTCCAGTGATTCCTGTTGTTCAGGGATGATAGGCTGCCAGTACTGTTTATCCGGTCTGGCCGGATCTACCAGTACCAGCTGGTTATTGGGCGCATCGGTATCTGTTTGCAGCAGCAGCTTTTCGCCGATGTTATCCACAACGATGTTGTGGTGTTCATAGCCTTTGATCAAAGGCTGTATACGGCTGCCTTTAACGGAAAGGTCCTGGCAGAACAATGCATTGCCCGTTGAGGTGGTCAGCTTAAAGCCCAGGAAAGAGCCCGGCAGGGCAGAGATGAGCAGGAAGCGTTCATCTGCCGTTACCCAGGCAGCTACGCTCAGTGCAGGATGTTGGCGGTCTTCAAATACCAAACTGTCTGTTACTTGTTCTTGTCCAACGCGGTGATAGTACACCTGGTTCAGGCGATTGCTGGCGGAAAGCTCCGTGCCATTTGCGGGGGTGGGGTAGCGGCTGTAGTAGAAGCCATTGCCTTTCCAGGCGGCGCGGGGGAATTTCACCCATTTCAATGCATCGGGCAGGGTTTGCCGTGCGTGCATATCCATGATGTAGATGGTGTTCCAGTCAGAACCGCTGGTGGCAACTGCATAGGCCAGGTAGCGTTTGTTTTTTGAGAATCCCAGCATGCTGACTGCTGCAGTGCCATCAGCAGACAACTGGTTGGGGTCCAGCAGTATTTCTTCCGGCCCATCGGTTCCTTTCCTGAGATACCAGACATTTTGCGGCTGGATGCCGTTGTTGCGGGTAAAGAAGTAGTATTCACCAGCTTTTACGGGCGGTGTTTCGCGTGCGTAGTTCCAGGTGTCTTCCAGTCGCTTCCTGATGGCGCTGCGAAAGGGGATCTGGTCAAGGTATGTGTTGGTCAGCTGGTTTTGTGCCGCGATCCATTGCCTCACCTTTACAGCGGTATCATTTTCCAGCCAGCGGTAGGGGTCGGAGATGAGGGTGCCGAAGTAATTATCGGTAATAGCTGCCTTTTCCGTTGGCGGGTAGGATAAGGCGATGGTATTGTGGGCCGCCAGTTGTGCACGGGCGCTGAATGCGCAGCAGACGGAGAGTATACAGATGGTTATTTTCATTGTGGCATGTTTGAAATGGGTGAGCACCTGGCAACCGGGTTTTCCACTACGCCAATGGTGGGAACATCAAATGGGTTGGACCTGTCACGCAGTTTCCTGCTGTTAAGTATCTGCATGCGGTTCAGTGCATCCGGGGCAATACGTTCTGCAAAGAGATCATACTTAGCGAATTTTTCTTTCAGCGCCGGATGCTGTTGCTGGTACTCCCGGATACCTGCCGCTACCAGCTGCCAGAAGTGTGGCTCCGGCAGATCATGCTGCTCATCAAGAATAGCAGCAATAAAGCGGAAGATGCCGTCAAACAGCTGGGTAAAGATAGGCCGCGTGCGCAGTTCATCTGGTACTTCCACCTGTATGCGCCGGGCATTTTCGGGCAGGCTGATACGGGTGTTCATCAGCGTTACTTCTTCGCCGATGTCTTTCATGATGGCGCGCACCGGAACATTATTTTCCAGTACCAGCACAATGTTCTCGCCATGCGGCATAAACACCATATCATACTGGTAAAAACAATGCAGCAGCGGATGCAGATAGCAGCGCAGGTATTGCCGTACCCAGGCGCTGGTGGCCAGGCCCGATGCCTTCACCAGCTCTGGAAGCAGGGTATTGCCGCTGGTATCGGTATGTAAGAGTGCCGCCATGGTAGTAAGCCGCTGTCCGGGTTGCAGCATTGATACAGGACTTTCCCGCCAGAGAGCGGCCAGCATCTTTTTATATGGACTATCTGCCTGCAGCGCTGCTTCATAGTACTGATTGGTGTAACCTACGGCCGCTACTTCACGCAGCACGCAGAAGCCCTGCTGCCGCAGGTAAGGATCTGCCGTTACAATTGCATGCACCCATTCATTGATAGCCGGTGTGGTGCGCATGAAGTAAGGGGAGAGAATGCGCACATAACCCATATTGAGAATGGCCAGGGCAGTCTTTACGTAGTACTTCTGCGGCTGGCTGTTATTGAAGAACGTACGAATGGACTGCTGGGGCAGATATTTATCTTCGCTGTAGCCCAGGCATACCAGCCTGTTGGCGGCAATATCCGGCGCCAGGATGTTCAGCAGTTTATTATACCACTGCCAGGGATGTACGGGCATAAAATAGTAATCTGCAGGATCAAGCCCTTTGCTGCGCAGGCGTTCATTAAAGCCGGCAATATCTGCTGCACTCAGCTCATGCTCCAGCAGTTGTTGGTAGTTCAGTTCGCCGATACTGGAGAACTCCGCACGGCTTTTATGCCCGGCCAGCCATACCAGGCTAAGCGGAGCGGCGGCTTCGGGCGCATATTGCGCATAGTCATCCATATCAAAACCGATACGTCCGTTATTGATAATGAAACGCGGGTGACCGGTCATAGCGCGTTCAATGGTCTGGTAGTCCGCTTGTGCCAGCGCTTCAGCAGACAAGGCATCACTGCCATGTATATACGCGCTGGCATACAGTGTACCCGCCACTTCTTCCATATAATCCGGCAGGGATTCGGGGGCAATCCCGATCTGGTCGTTCAGTTCAATGATACAGCGCATTGCTTCCAGTCTGGCGGTATCGCCGGCCACTATTTTTTCTATGGACGCGGGATCTACTACCCAATGCTGCAGGCTCATCACCTTTGCTTTGAATCGGTATTCCGTTTGCAGCCGTTCTATCCGGAGGCGGTAATACCTCCAGCCGTTCTGCATTGACTGTAGCTGCGGCTGTAAGATCCCCTCATGTGATAACTCGGCAATTATTTTGCTGATGTGCAGGCGGGTCACTTTTTCCCACACGGCAGCATTATGGCCTGCTTCTATGTTTGTCTTTCTCATTTTTGAATGCTTTACATTTTCAATTTTTAACCGTTTTGAAAGTTTGATCGTTTGAAGGTTTGAAGGCCGCCAACCTGTTCCGGACACTATCAAACTTTTAAACCATCAAACCTTTTAAACCAATGTCAGTTGCTGCTGATGTTTGGTCATGGGGTTTTTCAATGTGCCTGCAAATTGCTGGCTCTTGAAAGGATTGTACATATGATCTACCATTTTGCGGTTGTTACGGATCTGCAGGCGGTTCAGACAGGTTTTGGTGATCTCCGGCGCAAACAGGTTGATGCGGTTAAATTTATCCTGCAGTTCCGGATGCTGTTGCTGGTAGGCCAGGATACAATTGGCCACCAGCTGCCAGAATGCTTCTTCTGCGAAGCCCGCATGTTCTACCAGTATCTGTTGCAGGAAACGGAAGAAGCAGTCGAAGGCCTGTGTGAAGATGGAAAGGATCCGCAGCTCTTCGGCTACATGCATGTAGATCTGCTTCACGTTATCCGGCATGGGAATGTTTTTGTTCAGCACAGCTATTTCTTCGCCGATGTCTTTCATGATAGCGCCCACGGGAATGTGATCTTCCAGGATCAGGATCAGGTTTTCGCCATGCGGCATAAAGCGCATATCGTGATAGTAGTAGCAGTGCAGCAGCGGACTTAAATACACATCCAGGTAGCGTTGCAGCCAGGCTTCGGTGCTGAGCCCGGAGACTTTGATCAGCTCTGGCAGCAGGGCGTTGCCGTAGCTGTCTACATGCAGCAGGGCGGCCATGGTCATTAAGCGTTGCCCGGGTTTCAGCCGGTTCTTCGGACTTTCGCGCCAGAGGGCAGAGAGCATACCGTTGTAGGAGGAGTTATCGTCTTTGATGATGCTGGCGTAATGCGGGTTGGTATAACCCACGGCAGCTACTTCCTGTAACAGCACAAAGCCTTTTCTTCTCAGGTAGATATCGTTTTCTATTATTGCGTTCACCCATTCGCTGATGGCCGGGGCGGTCAGCACAAAGCTGGCATGTAGCCCGCGCATGAAGCCCATGTTCAGGATAGACAGGGAAGTTTTGGTATAGCGTCTTCCCGGTGAGGTCACATTGTAAAAGGTGCGGATGGATTGCTGCGGCAGGTATTGATCCTGCCCATAACCCAGGAACACCAATTTTCTTTCGGAAATATCTTCCGCAAAGAGTTGTGCCAGTTTATTGCACCATTGCCAGGGGTGAATGGGAATGAAGTAATAGTCTGCCGGAAGCAGTCCCATATTTTCCAATATGCCGTTAAAAGCGGCGAGGGTATCATCGCCCAGCTCTTCCTGTATCAGCTGTTCATAGCTAAGAGCTGTAACGCCTGCATAGCCTGTTCTGCTGCGGTGTGCCGCCACCCAGATCAGTGCAAAAGGATCAGCCGCTTCGGGCGCATATTGGCGGTAATCAGTAGCATCAAAGCCTATACGCCCATTGTTGGCCACAAAGCAGGGATGTCCGGCCATCATGGCCTGTTCTATCACCTGGTAACCGGCCACCGCCAGTTCCCTGGCAGTACGCTTGTTATAGGTGTGCATGTAGGCACTGCCGCAGAGCGTACTGTTGATCTCTTCGAGATAAACGGGCATAACGGTTTCGCTGATGCCTATGGTTTCGCGGAGCTCGATGATGAAGGGGATGGACTCCGGTGTTACGCTTACATTGTTTACGTATTTCTCAATGGAGGCCGTATCAATATACCAGTGATCCAGGCTCAGTATCCTGGCGCGGAAACGGTATTCAATGCCGGGAATGTCTGCCGGCAGTTTATAATAGCCCCATCCGTTCTCGCTGTATTGCAGCTGGGGATGGATGATCAGCTCATGAGCAAATTCACAGAGGATCTTGCGGAGGTGCAGCCGGTTCACCTGCTGCCATACTTCCGGCTGCAGGTGGGCTGCCGCCTGTTCCGGAGACACGTTTATAGGAGGTTGCATTGTTTTCAGTTTTTAGTGATAAAAGCTTTGCCATGCCGTTTGATGATACCCAGTATATCGCGTATATCATCAATGTTGGTGATCGGGTTCAGTAATGTGAATTTCAGGTAGAAGGCGTCATTCACCCGGGTGCCCGCTACGATGGCTTTTCCTTCCTGGAACATTTCCTTCTTGATATACTGGTTCAGTTTATCGGCCGTGCTGTTGTCTGTTATACCGGCGGGAAGATAGCGGAACACCAGCGCGCTGATGTCTGAATGCGTGAGCAGTTCAAAGTCAGGATCCTGTTCAATGATAGCGGCCGTTCTTTTGGTAGTATCAATGATGGTGTCTGTATACTCTCCGAGTTGCTGTTTACCCATCAGGCGCAGGGTACACCACAGTTTCAGCGCATCAAAACGGCGGGTGCTTTGCGTGATGGTTTTGTTGATCTGGTTCAGTCCTTCAAAGTCATTTTCCTGCGGGTTCAGGTAATCAGCATGATGGGTGATGAGGTCCAGGTACTGGTGGTGCTTTACCAGCAATGCGCTGCTGCTGATGGGCTGAAAAAATGCCTTGTGAAAATCCGTAGTAACAGAATTGGCCTTTTCGATACCGTTCAGCAGGTGGCGATATTTAGCAGAGAGCAGGAGTCCGCAGCCATAGGCAGCATCTACATGGAACCACAATTTGTACCTCGATGCAATCTTACTGATAGCTGCTAAGGGATCTATGTTGCCAAAATCAGTAGTGCCTGCGGTGGCTACTACGGCAATAGGCAGGTTGCCCTGTTCCAGCTCTTTTCTGACGGCCTGTTCCAGCTGGGCGGCATCTATGCGGAAGCCCCTGCCGGTCTTCACTTTTACAAGAGATTGTTCACCTAATCCCATCAGCGATACGGTGTTCTGTATACTGAAGTGGGTCATTTCTGAAACGAAGATCCTGAAGCGGGACGCTTCGGGCGGCAGGCCGTGTTTCCGGATGTTGTGATGCAGGTATTCCCGCGCATAGTGATCCCTGCCCAGCAGGAGGCCCATCAGGTTGCTTTGTGATCCGCCTGCAGTGAAAACGCCATCTGCATCGCTGCTGAAGCCGATCTCGTTGCAGGTCCAGCTGATCAGTTTCTGTTCCATGAGTGTGCCGCCAGCGCTCTGGTCCCAGGTATCCTGGGAGGAATTGATGGCAGCGATGAGCACTTCTGCGGCCAGTGCGGGTATCACTATGGGGCAGTTCAGGTGGGCAATGTAATGGGGGAGATGAAAAGCCGTTGCATGATTGACGTATAATGTTTCCACTTCGCGGAAGAGGCTGTCATAATCGGGCAGCGGTGTATCAAATGCCACCTGGTCAAACAGCGCCCGCAGTTCGTCGGGCCTGATGCCGCTGAAGGGCTGGCGGTTGTTCTGCAGAAAGGAGCTAACCAGTTGGCGTGCGCCGCTGATAGCTGCCTGGTATTCTGCCGCGGCGCCTTCATGAAAAATATCTTTATAGGCGCCGGCGGTTATGATGGCCGGGGCGTTTATTTCAGGAGCTATAAGATTTGCTTGCATGGATGCTTTTGTTTAATTGAAATGATAGATCATGTGCGGCATATTGCGCCCTGGTGCAGAAGGCCAGGTACGCTGTTTTCTGTGGCAGCTGTATTTCCTGCTGGTATTCAAATCCTACCCGTTTGGTGAGCACATGCATTTTTTCGTTACGCACATCCGGTTCTACGATCAGTCTTTCCACGGCAGGATTGGTCAGCATAAAATCGATGATGGTTTTAAGGATATGCAGTGTGAAATGATGGATGGGCGTTTCTACCGGGGCCACTAGCAAATGCAGTCCGTAATCGCCTTCTCGCGCTTCATAGTATTTGCCGATGGGGTCGTTCACGGCCTGGTAGCTTTCCCATAAGAAAGCAGGCGTGTTGTTGTAGAAGCCCATAAAGGCATGCGAATGTTTGGCCTGCGTAATAGTGGTGTAGGCGGCGGTTACCTGCTCTATGGTGGTATGTTGCATTTGCCAATACCTTGCGTAGTCGAGGTTCACCCAGTTATGGATGAGCGCAATGTCTTCGTCTATCTGCAGGGGGCGGAAAGAAAAGTTGCCCAGTCCGGGTACGTGTTTGGTATACAGACTGCCGGGCGTTGCATCCTTTTGCTGGTTTTGCAGATCCGCTTTTCTGGCGGCGGCATATTGTTCCCGTGTACAGAAGGCCAGGTAGGCCTGCTTTTGAGGCAGGTCAATGATCTTCTGGTAGGCAAAGCCGGCGCGTTTATTCAGCACATGTATCTTGTTATTACGCACGTCCGGTTCTACAACCAGTCTTTCCACCGTGGGGTCTGACAGCATGAAGTCGATGATCGTGGTAAACACATGCCATGTAAAGTTGTGAATGGGCTGATCTGCAGGGGCTACGAGGATATGAAACCCATAATCACCAATGCGTGCGTCGTAATACGCGCCAAGCGGGTCATTCATCACCCAGTAGCATTCCAGCAGGAATGCCGGCTGATCCATATAGAAGCCCATGAATACACGGGAGCCTTTAGTCTGCGTGATCTTCGTATAGGCGGAACGTACATCGTCCAGCGAAGAATCCTGCATTTGCCAGTAGCGGGCGTATTCCCTGTTCACCCAGTTATGGATCACGGGGATGTCTTCCTCCATCTGCAGCGGGCGGAGCAAAAAAGGGCCGCTGCCAACCGGAGTTGTCATGAAAGTCAAATTTCCCATAAAATTATTTTTGTTACCGGGTTGGCTGGTAGATCTTTCCGTAATGTTCTTCCATAACCAGGTATGGGTTTTCAGGGTGAACAACGGATTGGATATGGATGAGGCTTGTTTTACTCATCATGCGCAGCATCATGCGGCGTTCGCAGGGCACCAGCTTTCCGTTCTCATTTCTGAAGCCGGCTACGAAGGCATTGCGCCCATGTGCGCAGAGATGATTGTTCACAAAGATCAGGTCACCTGCTTCGGGTATAAAGCCATCGTAGATGAGGGAGCGTGCCTGCTGCCAGAAGTGCACCAGCTGTTCCATGGCTTCCCCGCTTTGTCCCGCGTCTTTGTTATAGATCTGTTCTGCGGCATCAAAGCGGATGAAAGGCGCGTCAGGGTTGCCATATAATATGGACGTCAGGGTACCCTCGCCGATGGCCTCTTCCTGTTCATAGTTGGCATCTTTCGGACATTTGTAGATAGGTGCGAAAAGCGGCTGCAATGCTGGTCCCGGGCGGCCGTGCGAACGGATGGAATACAACATGGAGGGCACCTGTTCTTCATTGCGCACATAAAGAAAGCTCAGAAAATCTGCGGCATTGAAAAGAAAAGCATCTTCTGTATGCACAAACAGTTCTGTTCTTGATCCGGACCCGGTTTGTGAAAAGGCTTTTTCTTTTTCCGGGATGATGGCATGCAGCAGTCCGCCGCCTTTTCTTTGTGCAAAGTACTCTACCGGTTTGGAGGGCACGGCGCCATGCAGTAATGAGGAGATGAAGCCGTATTCCAGCATGCGTGTTTTATCCATCTCTCGCCAGCTGGGCGGGGTAGGGCCTAATGCAGCCTGGTCTACGTCTACCAGGCCTTTCAGGATAACGGCGCCATACTGGCGTGGAGAGAAATCAGTTCCCATCTGCATCAGTATCCTGGCAATGCGTTCGGGCAAAAGCCGGTATGCATTGAGATGCAGCATGGCAATGTACTCCGGGTTTTCGTAGCTGCCGTATTTTTCTTTAAGGGCTTTTCCCATGCTGGTGATCTCCGCTCTTTCATCGGCATTGATGATAATGACGGGTGGCGACATAGGGGGCATGATCCCTATATCCTGGTCCTGTTTCAGGTTAACTTCCTGAACTATTGCTTGAGTTTCCATGGAAGTGTAAATGGGTGTTAAGGGTTTTTAATAAAGCTGTCTTGGCAGGCAGGAAGTGGCGGATACTTCAACCGGCAAGTAGTGTGTCTTTTTAGGTTTAATGCCTGCAAATCTATCCGGAAAATGTATGGGTGTTTGATCAAAAAAGGAAATTGATTTACGCAAAACGGAAGAACCCCTGTAGGAGGAGGTCTTCATTTGCGTCATTGCAATGAGCGCAGCTTCGTGTGTCGGGGCGGCGAAGCAATCTTTTATTCCATTAAAACTCCAATGGCAGCACCATCTGCTGAACCACCGGTTCCAGGTTCTGAAGCGACTGCCGTAAACGTTTTTCCATTTTGCTTTTTTCGCCCAGGCCAAACAGTAACTGGCGAAGTGGATTTTTCTGTATATAAAACTCGATGCTCAGCCGGGATCGCTGCTCATTTACTTTCTCAATAACAAAATAAGTGGAGTGTTTACGTTTTTCTTCCGTCTCGCTGAAGATGATCTTCTTTTCAGGGTTATAGGCAAAACTGCTGATGCGCATCATTACCTGCTGGCCATTATCCAGCACATGACGGTGACGGCTGCCAATGCCCGGAAGGAAGTGTTCCACTTCGTCGATCGTCCTGATGCCCACCTGCCACTGGTGACGAAACTCAAAATGCACCACCGTAAAGGCGAGTGTTTTAATATCCACATCATACTCCTTTGTTACTGACACCATCCTGGCCATACCGGCCAGTTCCTGCTGCGGATCAGGTTCTGCGGGCAGTTCATTTCTGAGCTGGGTTAACTGGGTATAGTGAAAAGGAATGGTACCTGTTTCTGTTTGTTTAGCGCTGCTATCCCATGTCATCCACTGTGCCAGTTCGGCAGGCGGGGTTTCCTGCAGCAGGGGCGCTGTTACCAGCCAGTATTCATGCTTGTCAATATCATTCTTCAGCAACTGGTGCGCAATGATCACATCCCTGCCGATCAGCTTACTGAAATTTTTTACGTTATAGGTGGCGAATTCGCCGTAGTGAGTGATGACCTTAAGGGTAAGGTCTACAGCAGATACACAGGCCTTGCACTGACAGATCCTGCGGTTGTCATAAGCATTGAGGTGGCGATGGAACGCGCAGAACATCTCTTCCACCTGTTTGTAGATGGCTTCCAGTGCAAGCGGCTGCCCGAATTTGTAAAAGAGAATGGCGTCTCCTTCAATCTCAGATATTTCCAGCCCTGTATTATTGGCGTTGATCAGTACCTCCAGCAGCTGCTGGATAATATGGCGGCTGTGCTCGATCTCTATTTCGTTAACAAAACGGGTAAAGCCACTTATATCGGGAATGAACAGCAGCCCATTGTTCTCCATTACTTTTTTTTATAAAGATAGGATAAATCCTGTTTGCCGTCTGGAGATTGCTTCGTTGTGGCTGCGCGCATGGCGCTGCAGCTCCCCGCAAACACGTGAAAAGAAACCAGGTATTTCTTTTTACTCCGCTTTCAGGCTCCGTACCGGGTTCATAACAGCTGCGCGAAAGGCCTGGTAGCTGACAGTCATCAGGGTAATGATCAACGCGCCGGTTGCTGCGGCTGCGAAGATCCACCAGGACAGGGTGGTACGGTATGTATAGTCCTGCAGCCACAGGTGCAACAGGTACCAGGCCAGGGGAATGGCAATGACACAGGATATCATGACCAGTCCTACAAAATCTTTAGACAGCATTTTCCATAAGTTAAATACGGAGGCGCCCATTACCTTGCGGATGCCTATTTCCTTAGTACGTTGTTCTGCCACAAAAGAGGCCAGGCCGTATAATCCCAGGCAGGAGATAAAGATGGCCAGGATAGCGAAGATAGTGGCCAGGTGACCGATGCGTTCTTCATCGCTGAATTTAGCGGCATATTCACTGTCAACGAATTTGTATACGAAAGGACTGCCCGGGTTATACTTTTTAAATACAGGCGCTATTTTAGCCAGTCCTTCGCGCATGGGAATGTCGGGCTTTATCCGCACGGTCATTAAGCGTGCCCAGTTGGGATTGAGGTGGAAGATGGTAGGTTTTACGGGCTCGTAAGGTGATTCCATCACCATATCTTTTACCACACCTATTACCAGGTGGTCCTCATTGCCCCAGCGGATCATTTCACCTACAGGATGTTTAAAGCCGGTGAGTTTCACCGCAGCTTCGTTCATGATAAAGGCGCCGGTATCTGATGCAAAGCTGCGGGAGAAGTCGCGTCCATCGATGATTTTCCAGCCGAGTGTAGTGCCGAAGTCGTGCGACACGGCAATGGTGCCGGGGCTCACCACCAGCCCGGGATCTTTGCCTCTCCAGCTTAGTATATTATTAGACCATACTTCTGTAGGCGCGCTGTTGGATTGCGCCATATCTGCCACTACACCGGTACGCAGCAGGTCGTTGCGGATAGCGTCGTAATGCCCGTGTATGTCCGGGGTGTTCATGTCAACAGTGATCAGCCCTTCGCGGGTATAGCCCACAGGCCGCTGCCGTGCATGTTGTATCTGACGGTAAACAATGAGGGTACTGGTGATAAGCGCAACAGAGATCGTGAACTGCGCCACTACCAGTACCTTGCGCGGCAGGGTGGCAAAACGTCCCGCACGGAAAGTACCTTTCAGCACTTTTACTGGCTCAAAAGCAGACAAATAAAAGGCCGGGTAGCTGCCGGAGATTAGCCCGGTTATAAACGCAAAGCCCAATACCAACACCCAGAACAAAGGATGGCTCCAGGGAATGGTCATGGTCTTATACGTTATGTTGTTGAAGAAAGGCAGCGACACCTGTACAAGTACAATAGACAACACCAGTGCAAGCATCACCACGATGAGCGACTCGCTCAGGAACTGTCCGATGAGTTGTCCGCGTAAGGAACCAACGGCCTTACGGATCCCTACTTCGCGGCTGCGCTTTTCGCTTCTCGCTGTAGAGAGGTTCATGAAATTGATACAGGCCAGCAGCAGGATGAATGCGCCGATGATACCGGTAAGCCATACCATACGGATACGGCCGCCGCTCAGTTTACCATTACTGAATTCATTATGCAGACGCCATTGGCTCATGGGATGCAGTTGCAGTTCTTCTTTTGAGAAGGAGATATGAGGTGTTGGAATACTTTTAATGCGGGCGTTAACTTTTGCTATATCGGCATGATCATTCAGCTGCACATATAACTGGCACATATGGTTTTCCCATTGTGTCTGCGCCGCTTTGATCCAGCTATCTGAATTATTGGCGTAGGTGGTCCAGGGCAGTATCAGCTTCAGATCGTTGAAAGTGGTATTGTGGGGCAGGTCTTTATACACGCCGGCCACTTTCATATCAAACCTGTTGTCAACACGCACCATTTTTGTTCATAGGGTCTGCAGGTCGCCAAAAAGCGCCCGGGCAGCAGATGCTGAAAGCAGGAGGGAAGAAGGGTCTTTTAAGGCCTGCCGGTCCGCCCTGCAGCATGTGTAATGAAAACATTTCTGGGAGGGCATCCTGCGCCCACATGCCCTGTTGTGATAATTGTTTGTCGCCTACCGCCAATATATGCGCCGCACGCCAGGATACCAGGGCTACGTGTTTAAAGTCTGAGCCGTACTTGTTTTGCAGCTCATATCCCATTGGCTGGGACACTGTACTGCCAGTATACGACTCCACCTTCTGCCGTGGCGTCTACCATAACCCGTGCCAGCCGTTTGTAGTTATGGTGATAAGTATCAAAAGATACTTCATCCCATACCCATAAACCTATGATCAGCGCGGCCGCCATACCGGTAGCGAGACCGATGATGTTGATAAACGAATAGATCCGGCTGTTCACCAGGTTGCGCCAGGCAACCTTTAAGTAATTCTTTAGCATAGCAAGATGTTGACAAAACTGGCTACGAAGAACGTGCCATCCAGTGGCGCATATATTTTCCAGTATAGTACATATTTATTTTATTAAGTAACTGTTCGGTTTCGATACAGGCTTGTCCGCTTTTACTATGAACTTTCCAACAAACTAGTTTGAACATCTCAACAAAATGGCGGGGCATAAAAGTGCAGAACTTTGTTCCCACTAAATTATTCAATAATGAAAAGGATAGCACACGTGTATATCAATGGCGCTTTTGTAGCGCCACACGGAACGGAGATCTTTACGCTGATCAATCCTGTTACCAATCAAAAGACAGGAGAAGTTGTACTGGGTGATGAAACTGATGCCCGGGCAGCAATTGCAGCGGCAAAGCAGGCATTTAAAACATTTTCAGCCACTACGCGGGAGGAACGCATCGCCTACCTGCAGGCACTGAAACAGGCTGTCAGCAAACGCGAAAAAGAACTGGTGGATGTGATGGTAGCAGAGTATGGCGGCACCTTGCAGTTTTGCCGGATGAGCGTACAGTATACCATCAGTAATTTTGACGCCATGATCAACACCCTGCAGCAGTTCGGGTTTGAAAGAACAATGGGGCAGTCCGTCGTAAGACTGGAGCCGGTTGGCGTAGCGGGCATCATTACCCCCTGGAATGCCAGTAATGGTTTTATCTGCAGTAAACTGGCCACCGCAATTGCCGCCGGTTGTACCGTAGTGATCAAACCCAGTGAATTGAGCGCTGCCCAAACGGAGCTGATCACCGAATGCTTTCACGAAGCAGGTTTACCCAAGGGCGTCATCAACATTGTGAATGGCCTGGGCAGTGTGGTGGGAGCGGAGATTACCCGGCACCCGGATATTGCCAAGATCTCCTTCACCGGCTCTACACTGGTAGGCAAAACCATTGCACGGGCAGCGGTAGATACGATGAAACGTGTAACGCTGGAGCTGGGTGGTAAATCGCCCAACATCATTCTGGCAGATGCTGATCTGCAGCAGGCCATCCCGATGGCGGTATCCGGCGCTTACATGAATAACGGGCAGGCCTGTATTGCGCCTACACGTTTACTGGTGCCGGAGAACAAGCTGGAAGAAGTGAATGCCCTGGCCAAAGCAGCCGTACAGGAAGTAATAGTAGGCGACCCTGCCGATGAGAGAACGAATGTAGGGCCCATGGTAAGCCAAAAGCAGTATGAACGGGTGCAGCAGTACATCAGCACCGGAGTGGAAGAAGGGGCTACGCTACTGGCAGGCGGAACAGGTAAACCTGAAGGCCTGGAAGCAGGCAATTTTGTAAAGGCCACCATCTTTACCAATGTGCGGAATGATATGCGTATTGCGCAAGAAGAGATCTTTGGCCCGGTGCTGTCTATTATTCCTTATAAAACGGAAGAGGAAGCAATTGCCATTGCCAATGATACTACTTACGGACTGGCAGCTTATATCAGCTCAGGCAGTGAGGAAAGGGCCAGGCAGGTAGCGGCGCGTATTGATGCAGGCAGGATTTGCATTAATGGGTTCTCTCATGATCCGCAGGCGCCCTTTGGTGGATTCAAGCAGTCCGGTATCGGAAGAGAGTATGGTGTATACGGACTGGAAGCATACCTGGAGCCTAAAGCGATACTGGGATAGTCCATCTATATCTTCATGAATAACCGGCCTGACAGCTTATTGCTGCCTGGCCTTTTCTGCTTCTTTTTGCTGGCGCTCCAGTTCCTTCTGCTGCTGTTCTGCTGCTTTCTTTGCCGCTTTTTCCTGGCGGCGGAAGTAGCCCCTGAACAGGAAATTATGTTTCAGCGCTTCCATATTCTGATTCAGCCTGCCAGTGCTGCTGTCCAGGTTAATGATGGTTTGCTTGAGATGCTGTGCAGTTTGCGGATCGTTCAGTAATACGCCTGCGGCAGATTGCGGGTTGCTGAGTTGCTTGTTCACATTGGCGCTGACGCCCTGCAGGTTCTTCACTGTTTCGTTGGCACTTTGTGCCGCCTGCTCCATATTGCTCACGGTGCTGCGTAGCCTGCTAAACACCATGGTGTCGGTTACCAGTTCATTGGCCAGCACCCCTTCGGTTTGCAGCTTGGCGCTGTAGGCAGACAGGTTGTTGGTCAGGCGCTGGGCGTTGGCGGATGTTTGCTGCAAACTGGCCAGGGTACGTTCCAGGCGGTCGTACACGGTGGTGTCTTTCAGCAGTTTACCGATATTTCCCTTGCCGGCGGCGATGGTGTTGGTGATCTCTTTCAGGTTACCGGTAATGTCTACCAGGTTTTTGTTGTTGACCTGCAGGGTGTTCATCAGCTCATCGCTGCTGATACTGGTTTCAACCGCCACTTCGTCGCCGTCCTCTATTACGGGCGATTGCGGGTTGCCGCCGTTGAGGGCGATGATCTTATTGCCGATCAGGCCGTCTGAACTGACCTTGGCCCTTACATCTTTCCGGATAAAGCCAACGTAGCTGCGGTCTATATTGATCAGCACTTCTATCTTATGCGGCTCCAGGAAGGTGATCTTCTTGATGGAGCCAACCTTCACGCCAGAGTACCATACATTGTTCCCCTTGGCGAGGCCGCCAACATCCTGGAACATAGCGCGGACCTGTACTGAAGGCATAAAGGCTTTTTTCTGTCCGCCCAGTACCAGTACGGCCAGGCAGAAGATGACCAGTCCTACAAAGATGAAGATGCCTACTACAACGGTTCTTGTTTTGGTTCTTGTTTGCATAGCTATTCAGTAAAGTTATATTCATAGAATTCCCTGATCAGTTCATCGTTTTCACGGAATACCTCGTCAAAGGTTCCCTTGACAATGAACTTTCCTTCTTTCATTACTGCAATATTATCGCCTGTGGCTTTGGCACAGGTAAGATCATGGGTGATGATGATAGAGCTGGTTTTAAAACGGCGCTGCACTTCGTTGATCAGGTTATTGATCTCTGTGCAGGTGATGGGGTCCAGGCCGGCGGTCGGTTCGTCATACAGCATAATATCCGGCCGCAGGATCAGTGTACGGGCAATACCGATACGTTTGCGCTGCCCGCCGGAAAGCTCCGAAGGCATCTGGTCGCGGGTATGGCTCAGGCCAACGGCTTCCAGTACCAGGTCTATACGGCGGTTCCGTTCTTTGGCCGTCATGCCGGGCTCATTCCGTTCCAGGGGAAAGTTCAGGTTCTCGGCGATGGTCATACTATCGTACAGGGCCCCATGCTGGAAACAGAAGCCTACTTTCAGGCGCAGCTCCCGCAGGCCTTCCGTATCCAGGTGTTCTACTTCCTGTCCCATTACGTTCACCTGCCCTGCATCCTGTTCCAGCAGCCGTATAATGATCTTGATCAGTACAGATTTACCGGTACCGGAGCGGCCCAGCACCACTACATTTTCGCCTTTGTGCACGTCGAGGTTCACACCACGGAGCACATGGTTATCCCCGAAGGATTTATACAGATCCTTTATCGAAATTACGGTTTCATTCCAGTCAATATCCGGCGTAAATCCTTTCATTTTGTATCTTTTTGCTGTCAGCGTTTAGCTGTTGGCGTTTGGAATCTGATTGATGGTTTTTGGAATTCATCATCTTATAGCGTTGATGAGTTGTACAATCACCACTTCTTCTATAAAGATGAGGAACATGGATATTACAACAGATACATTCGCGGCCTTGCCCACGCCCTGGGTGCCCTGGGTGGCATTGTATCCCTGGTAGCAGCTGACCACCCCGATGGTGAAGCCGTACATGGTAGCTTTGAGCAGGGAAGAGGCCAGGTCCAGGAAAGAAATATTGGTAACGGCGTTCTGTGTAAAGGTAGCCAGCGAGGTCTGCTCATTTAAGTGAATGTCCAAATAGGCGCCCGCCATGCCCACCAGTCCTGTGTAGGCCATGAGCAGGGGTACGCATACCGTGGTGGCCATGATACGGGTTACCACCAGGTATTTAAAAGGATTGATGGCCGATACCTCCATGGCGTCTATCTGTTCTGTTACCCGCATGGAGGCCAGTTCTGCCCCGATGCCGGAGCCTACTTTGCCTGCGCAGATAAGGGAAGTAACCAGCGGCGCCAGGGCCCTGATGATGGCGATGGAGATCAGGGAAGGCAGCCAGGAGGTGGCCCCGAATTCGGCCAGCGAGGGGCGGGATTGCTTGGTGAATACCAGCCCGGTAATGAACCCTGTAAGCGTGATCAGCGAAAGGGATTTGTTGCCTACAAAATAACATTGACGCATAAACTCCCGGAACTCGAACGGCGGATGGAACAACTGCCTGAAAAAGCGGCTGATGAACCGGAAGATATTGTACACATCAATGAAGAAATGGTCTATTCCTTTCGTTATTACTGGCTTATCCATAGAGTAAATTAACAAATTTTACCGGTACGTATACGCTCAATCCCCTCCTGTACTATTACAATTTGAGGCAGTGCTTTGTTAAAAGCAGGCTGCTTTATAGCACAAGATATGATCAAACCGCATTCCATTCGGCAGAAATTGCATAATAACCCCGTGATTTTGAGGAAGGGCAGCCAGGGCAGGGGCAACATCGGGAAATTTAGGCCGCCAGGCTGTACAGATTGTGGAGAAAGCTTTACGCCCCGTACAGGGGCGTAAAGTATTTAAGCGTAGGTTTTACGGATGACGGTTTCAAAGATATTTTGCAGTTGTCGTGTATGCCTTTGGGTATGGACGGTATAAAAGCTGACCCACTCCAGCCGGGTAAGGTAGCCGGTTTGTGGCATTTCCCAATCCAGGCAGGTAACGCTGAGGTCCAGGGTCTGAATACCTTTGCGGATGGCGGCAGCGGTGATTTCCAGTTCGCTGAGCAGATTTTCTTTGACATATTCCACATTTTCAGGTTCCAGCACTTCCGGCGCTTTGAATTTGACCGTGAAATCAAGGAAGGTTTGGCGCAGGGGCGCTACCAGCATATCCGGCTGGCGTTCTGTAGGCCCGGTATGCCCGTACAACAATCCGGCCGGGGAGCTTTTCTGTAAATGCCGGGCTACCTGTGCGCCGGTCCAGCTGCCTTCAAAGGGCACGGTGTTTAGACGATCCTGCGGGAATGCGGCTATCAGCTGCAGCAGGATATTGAAACTATCATCAAAAGACTTCAGAATGGCGGTAGTTTGCATGATAAGGTGTGTTTAGTTGTAGTAATCAGGTATCCTATACAAACTTACGATGACCGGATGGCCCGGGCAGGGTGCATTAATGACAATCTGCGGGGCAGGACAGGCCAAAAAGAGCTGTTGGCGGTTAGCTGTTGGCTGTTAGCTTTAATATGCGGGGTATTTTGCCTGGTTTAAGTGTAAATTGTTAACGGCGAGGGACTTTTTATTTTTAATTTATTTAATATAATTTTCCGCCCTCATTCTAATCGATCTATGGAGCAGAACATCGGCCTTGCGTCGAAAAAACGTTTTACACTCGCCTGGCTGGGCGAAAAAGAGTGGCTGGCGCCCGCATTATGGTTTGGGCTGTCTATATTGGTAGCTTTTAAGGAGCTGGCTGGTCCCTACATTAACAACTACATCATTTTCAAGCACGTATACCTGCATACCCGTGCCCTGCAACCACTGTATATTGCCTACCCGGAATATTTTGACGTAAACATGTACGGGCCGGTGTTCAGTATGATCATCGCCCCCTTTACCTGGCTACCCGATGTGGTGGGAGCTTTTATATGGATGTTGTGCAATGCCGCTTTCCTGTATTTTGCCATCCGGCAGCTGCCGCTGAACCGGATACAGCAGAACCTGGTGCTGATATTTGCTAGTCATGAGCTGATGGCCGCCAGCAGCTACTGGCAGCTGAACCCTTCCATCATTGCCTGCATTATCATGAGTTATGTGCTGATACGGCAGGGCAGGGAGTTCTGGGCAGCATTTTTTATCGTCATAGGTACGCTGACTAAATTATATGGCGTGGTAGGCCTGGCGTTTTTCTTTTTCTCCAACAACCGCTGGAAGCTGATCGGCAGCCTGCTGGTATGGGGACTGGTATTGTTTGCCCTGCCCATGATCATTTCTACTCCTGCTTATATCGTAAACGCCTATAAGGAATGGGGAGAGGCCCTGGTTTTCAAGAACAACAAGAACTACCAGTTTGACAAAGGCGTACTGTTACAGAACATTTGTGTGCAGGGCGTGATCCAGCGGGTATTTCACCTCAAAAAACTGAGCAATCTCTGGGTACTCGGACCAGCCATTTTACTGTTCGCAGGGCAGTACCTCTTTCTTAAGTACCGTGAGAACCGTAATTACCAGCTGTACCTGCTCTGTACTACGCTGATCTTCACCGTTATCTTCAGTACCAGCTCGGAATCGCCTACGTATATCATCGCGTTCCCTGCCGCCTGTATCTGGTACGTGCTGCAATACCCCACCAAATGGGTGAACGCCTTCTTTATCTTTTTACTGATCGGCACCTCATTTTCACATTCGGACCTGGTAACACCCTGGTTTAAAAAGAACTTTGTTGTGCCTTATGCTTTAAAAGCCGTGCCCTGTGCCGTGTTGTGGCTGGTGCTTATCTGGCAGGTATATACGAAACAGTTTTTACGGATAAGAACGGCTTGAAGGTTTGAGGGTTTGAAAGTTTGAAGGTCCCCTGATATATGGTAGTGCACCTTCAAACTTTCAGGCGCTCAAACTTTTAACCTTTCATTACGGTTTTTCCCAATATGGTAAAAACTATTCCGTTTCTCGTAAATGGAAGCGGCGGGTTTACATTTACTTCGCGCCAGTTCGAAAAAATGCATAACTACTAACCGCAATGAGTACAAGTTTACCAAGTCCTGTCAAAGCCCTTTACACCGGCCTTACGGCAGCGCTCTTCACCGCACTATGCAGCGCTCCCAATTCTGCAGCTGCCACCAGCCCTTTATCCGGTCTTATTCATTACCAGCAGCAAGATGGCACTATAAAAGGAAAAGTAACTACCAGCGATGGTCAGCCCGCAGAGCATGCCACCGTGCGCATTAAAGGTAAAACAGCGGTGCGCGTGGATAAGAATGGCAACTTTGTCTTCAGCGGACTGGAAGCAGGTACCTATATACTCAGCGTTACCTTTACGGGCCAGGAGCCCCAGGAACGCACCGTTTCCCTGCAGGCCGGTGAAACCGCTACGGCAGATTTCAGCCTGGCTGCCAGCATGCAGGCCTTGAATGAAATACTGATCGTGGGAGATAAATATACCATCACCTCCCGCAAACAAAGCGATAACGTGGCCCGCCTGCCCTTAAAGAACCTGGAAAACCCGCAGGTATACAGCGTGGTGGATAAAGAACTGATCAGGGAACAGATGGCCGTTACACTGGAAGAATCTTTCCGTAATGTGCCCGGCGCCGCTCCCTCTAAAACGGCGGCTGGTATCCCTGCTTTCTTTTCCCGTGGTTTTAACACCACGGATAACCTGCGTAATGGTATGGCCACTTTTACCCGTACCACGATAGACCTGGCTACGGTAGATCGCGTGGAAGCCATTAAAGGCCCTTCTTCGGCTTTATTTGGCGGTACCATGGTTTCCTTTGGCGGACTGGTGAACTACATTACCAAAAAGCCGTATGACTACCTGGGCGGTGAAATATCGTATACCCAGGGCAGTTATGACCTCAGCCGTATTGCAGCCGATTTTAATATGCCCGTGAATGAGGATAAGTCCCTGCTGTTCCGGATCAATACCGCTTACCAGAAAGAGAACACCTTCCAGGACCAGGGCCATGGCACCACCGTTGTTATCGCACCATCCTTTGCCTATAAAGTGAACGACCGCCTTACCCTTCGCCTGGACGCTGATTTCCAGAATTACAGCGGTACTTCCAGTTCAGCCTGGATCATTGGCCCCGGTGTGAAGGCCAGCTCCTGGGATCAGCTGAAGCTGGACTACAAACGCTCGCTGATCGATAATTCTTTCTCAGGCAGGCAGATGTCCAGCAACATCTTTGCCCAGGCAACATACAAGCTGTCCGATAAATGGACCTTCACCACCAACTACGCATGGGCTACCGGCGGATATAATGACCTCTATTACTTCAATCTTACCTGGACCACCGATACTACTGTTGCGCGCAACATCGGTACCTATGCACCCGATAAAATGGGCCGCAAGCATGTACAGCAAAACTTCACCGGTGACTTCCTCATCGGCAGTATGCGAAACAGGCTGGTAGTAGGGGTAGATTTTATGGACCAGTACCGTAACCTGAAATATGCTTTTGTGAACCTGGATACCGTGAATATCCTGCGCACACAAAAGGACATCCGTATACAGCAGCTGGACGATAGTTTGTCGCTGAAGAGCGCACCTGAAACCCTGAGCCGCCAGTATTCCTATGCAGCTTACTTTTCTGATGTATTGAACCTGACCGAGCACCTGCTGGTAATGGCGAGTCTCCGTGTAGACTACTTTGTAAACAAAGGCACGAAGAACAATCTTACACAGCTAACCACAGGTAATTATAACCAGACGGCGTTGTCGCCCAAGTTTGGTATCGTCTATCAGCCGGTGCCCAGCAAAGTATCTTTGTTCGGTAACTATATGAACGGATTCAAGAATGTGGCCAACGTAACGCAACCTGATGGTACGGTGTCTGAATTCAAGCCCCAGCAGGCCAACCAGTGGGAGGGAGGCCTTAAGCTGGATCTGCTGCAGCATAAACTGAATGCCACTGTCAGCTATTATAATATTGACGTAAAGAACAGTACCCGCCCCGAAGTGAGGGATGGCAAAGTTTTTACTGTACAGGACGGCACCCAGCAAAGCAAGGGCATAGAAGTGGAAGTGGTAGGCAACCCCTTCCCAGGTTTTAACTTTGTAAGCGGTTACGGCTATAACGATAATGAATATACAAAGGCGGATTTAAAGATCGTTGGCAAAAGAGCGCCGGGCGCACCTAAGCATGTGGGCAATATCTGGCTCAGCTACACGATCCTGAACGGTGCTGTAAAAGGCCTGGGTGCAGGTGGCGGCGTAATGTATGTGTCTGACGCATTTTACGATAATACCAATGCATTTATACTGCCTGCATATACGGTGATAGATGCTACTGTATTCTACAATACTCCTAAGTTCCGCATTAGTGTAAAGGCCAATAATATTGGCAACGAGAAGTATTGGGTAAGTGATGGTTTTTATGCCCGTCCGCAGAAGTTGTCTAATTTTTTGACGAGTATTGCGTATAAGTTTTAAATAGTTTAATAGTTTGAACGTTTGAAAGTTTGAAGGTGTACTACCATATCAGAATACCTTCAAACTTTCAAACGCTCATACTTTGAACCCCGCCAATCCCAATCCCAAAATCCTACATGCAAGGTTCGGAGTGAGACCAATTTGCAATGTTCATTCAGGGATCTGTACCTGTGAATTTGAAAGCTGCAACCTGCTGATGTAAGATCGCAATTCTTCCATATTCCCTGTCTTTTTAAGGAATTTGTCTGCCCCTGCATGGAGGGCCGTGATCTCGTCGCTTTTTTCAAGAGAGGAGGTATACACCACGATCTTTGCGTGTGGATCGGCATTCCGGATACTCTGGATCACTGGCGCCCCGTTGTGCCCGGGAACAATACACCAGTCCATGATCGCCATGTCCACCGATGGCATGGTGGATATGTATCTAATACAGTCTTCACCGGTAGCAGTGATAACTTCTGCCGTACAGTAGCGCCTGAGATAGGTGGTAAGCACATAACGCTCTATCGGGTCATCTTCAATAAGCAAGATTCTGGGCATGTTAGTTGGCAATTTTGAGCATCGGTGTATAGCAACTACCTAATAGTACAAAAAATGATCCAGGATAGTTTAGGGAAATTCATAGAAATATTAATCTAATTTATTTTTAAATGCTATATCTTTCTGCCCTAACCATGCATAATTGTTATGATACTGGACACCCTGGAGAACGCTCACCTGTACTACGGTCTGGGCCCGAAATTCGTTAAGGCCTTTGAATACCTGAAGCGTACTGATCTTGCTTCGCTGACGAAAGGCAGGTATGAGATCGAAGGCAAAGACATTTTTGCCATTGTCAACGAATATGAAACGGTAGATCCTTCCGGTGAACAGATGGAGTCTCACAAGCAATACATCGATGTACAGTACATCGTTCGCGGTGCAGAGTTGATCGGCCACGATCTGCTGCTGGACAAATCTCCTTCCCAGGCCTACGATGAAGCGGCTGACTATATGCTCTTCCCGGAAAAGCCAGCTTTTTTCTCCCGAATGGAGCAAAACTACTTCGCTATCTTTTTCCCAACAGATCTGCACATGCCCAACCTCCGCATTGATGAGCCGGGAGAGGTGAAGAAGGTGGTCATTAAAATCAGTGTCTGAAAAGTTTGAAGGTTTGAGGTTTGAAGTTCGTTTAAAGTTAAAGGTTCAGGGCTGGTGTGCTTTAACAAACCCACAATTCCCTAACCTCGAACATTTAACAAACTTCAAACTTCAAACTCGTTTCAACTGTTTTACCAGCATATACGCCAGTGATAAGATGCACCCCGCAATCAGGCCGGTTCGCAGATATTGTGCTGTAGTCACAGAAAGGCCGATGCCCGTTCCCAGGGCAATGTAGGCGGCCAGGCACATGGGGCATTTGGGGATGAGGATCAGTATGGCGCCGGGGAGCATCCAGCGGATGCCATTGCCGAGGCGTTTGAGCAGGGAGGGTTTTTGCGACGGTACTTCAGCGGGCGGCGGCAGACTGGCTGCAGGCCTGGTAGCTTCCCGGGTGCCGCAGCAGCAATGCGGTTTCATGAGTGTGCCCCTCCGCTGCAGCAATCGTGCCCCATGGTGGCAGGCGCCTGGCCGGCAGCTTTTTTATTTGCAATATAGCTTTGTTCATAGCGGTCGTGGTGGCGTACCCAGGACATGGTAAAGCCCAGGTCATCTTCGTTACGGCCGAGGGGGGCAATATCCATAAAATTGTATGTGTTCACCATCACATCACAGCCCCGCATGTAGGTAGAGTAGGTGTGGAAGATCTCGTTCTCCTCATTTTTGTAGAATGCACTGGCTCCGTGCAGGTCTTCCGCCATAAAGGGAATCTTGTCGTAGTTGTAGTATACCTCACCCGTGGCAATCTCTTCGGGCCGGAAAGACACGTGATAATCGTAATTGAAGTCGTTACCGTAGGAAGATACCCATCTTACCTGCCAGCCCATCCGCTCTTTAAAAGCCTTGATCTGCTGATAAGGCGCCCTGGAAACCAGCAGGAGGGTAATATCACGGTTGGCCAGGTGTACCAGTGTACCGTCTATATGATCAGTGAAAAATGAGCAGCTGGGACAGCCTTCTTCCCGGTCGGGCCCCAGCATAAAGTGGTATACAATCAGCTGGCTGCGGCCGTCAAAGAGGTCGGCCATTGTTTCCGGGCCGTCGGGGCCTTCAAAAACGTATTGCTTTTCTACCCGTTCCCAGGGCAGGGAGAGGCGTTCGCGGGCTACCTCGTCGCGCAGCCGGTTCAGTTGTTTTTCCTTTTCCAGGAACTGTTTGCGGGCAGTCAGCCATTCGGCGGGAGATACGACAGTATGCATAACCGGTGATATTTTTGGTACCATACAAATCTCAGCAAGAAAATCCGCTTTCATGATGTGCGGAAGCGCCATAATAAGGGTGTGTTTGTGCCATGTTCTTAGGGTATATTTGTAGAGTTGTTAGTAATATCACCAGCCGCTAATGGCTAAACAATGTCTCCATGAAAGAAGTAGCATTGCTGATCTACGAAGACGCCATCCTGTCTGCTGTTGCCGGTGCACTCGATCTGCTGGCCGGCGCCAACCGATATATGGACGTGGCCGGAAAGCCCCCTGCATTCCGCGTTACCCTGGCGGTGGAAAAGGAGGGTTTTGAGCCTTTTCCGTTGCCATACCCGGATTTCCGCTATCGTACCCTGCGGGAGATCAAAGACACTCACCTGGTTATTGCCCCGGCGTTCTACAACGCGCCGGAAAAGGCTTTGGAAAACAAGCAGGCCATGGTGAGCTTCATTGCCGCCATGAACAGGAGAGGAGCGGAGGTGGCCAGCCTTTGTGTGGGCAGCTATTTACTGGCGGAGGCGGGCCTGCTGGCAGGCAGGGCATGTACCTCCCACTGGAACAACATTGCAGACATGCAGCGCCGTTATCCGGGTATAAAAGTGCTGCCCGATGTGGTGGTGACGGACCAGGACGGCGTGTATACCAGCGGCGGCGCGTTTTCTTCCCTGAACCTCCTGCTGTACCTGGTTGAGAAATTCTACGGCAGGGAAGCGGGTATCTGGCTCAGCAAGACCTTTTCGATCGATATGGACCGGGTGAGCCAGGCGCATTTTGCCGTATTCAGCGGTCAGCGTCAGCATGAAGATGAAGAGATCCGCAGGGCGCAGGCCTATATTGAAGAACATTATCACTCTGTGGTGTCTGTGGAAGAGATTGCCGGACAGATCAATATGAGTAAGCGGAATTTCATCCGCCGTTTCAAACATGCCACCAAGAACACACCTCTTGAATACCTGCAGCGGGTAAAGATAGAATCAGCCAAGAAAGCCCTTGAACGGGAAGCCCACAGCATCACCAACCTCATGTATGACGTAGGCTATAATGATATGAAAACTTTCCGCAAAGTATTCAAACGGATCACCGGTCTTACGCCACAGGATTATCGCAGGAAATATTGCCGGGCGTTACAGCATTGAGCGTTTGAAGTTTGAAGTTCGAGGTTTGAGGTTCGTTGGAAAGTTAAAGGTTTAGATCAGGTGTGCTTACCCGGTCACAGTTCCTGAACTTTTGAACCTGTGGCCAACCTCAAACTTCAAACCTCAAACCTCAAACAAAAAAACCGCCGGTATACCGGCGGTTTTCCGACGCGTCTGCGTCAACAGTCTTCTTGTATGGAGCAACCCGGTTAGGCGATACTAACCGAAGGTTTCCATGAATATCCTGTAGATTGCATGAATACCTCCTTTTCTTTGGTGAATTATAAAATTACAACATAATCCGGTAAAAGAATTGTTAAAATGACACGCTTCTTTTATCCTTCTATCACGGCTACACGGCCTATCTGGCCATCTTCCAGCCGCACTTTAATGCCCCGGGAGTGATAAGCTGCTGAGGTCAGTATATCTTTTACAATGCCGTAGGTGATTTTGCCGCTGCGCTGATCTTTCTTCAGGATGATCCCTACTTCCAGCCCCGGGTAAATGTCTTTTCTGTATTGGCCGTCCATAAAATCGTAAGTGGTTAATCGTTAGTCGTTAATATCTGCTGCGAAGATAATTCGCTTATTCAGAATGTGTAAAAGTACCCTGCAGAAAGAGTAGAATCACTCTATCAGCCGTACAAAAAATTGTTATACATTGCAGCACAGTTAATTGTGTAATTGACGTATTAGGATATTACAATATTAAAAATTACCTTTGGGCACAGAGTCAGATATAAGGACGTTTGAGCTCCACATTTTTAGCCCTATTGTTGAAAAGCCTGATAACTTCTTTTATCCTATTTGTTTTGAGAACCTGGCGTTAGTTACTGACGTCTAAATTTAAAAAAGAGAAGCGCACGACCTGAACTATGAACGTACCCTTTATTACCCTCGAACCGGTAATGCCGTTGCCCTCACCGGCTACTGATAAAAGCCGCAGTGATTGTCATGTAATGTACGCTTACAACGGGTTTATTTCCTCCGGATTATTTTCACAAGACGAATACAGTAAACACTCGTTATCACCTAAACATTAAATGCTATGGATCCATTTTTAGCGTCCCTTTTATTGTTCGGCGGCAACTTCGCCATCAGAGGCTACCAGATGTGCTGGGGCCAGATCATTTCTATTTCGCAGAATTCCGCGTTATTCTCTTTGCTGGGTACTACCTACGGCGGAAACGGCCAGACTACCTTTGCATTGCCCGACCTGAGAGGCCGTGCGCCTATCGGTACCGGTAATGCCCCTGGTTTAGGCAATTACAATCTCGGCCAGACTGCAGGTACTACTTCTACTACGCTTACACTTAACAACATGCCTGCGCATAACCACGTGGCAGCCAGCACTATTGCAACTTCCATTGCGGTGAACACCACTGCGGCTACTACCAACACGCCCGCTTCCGACGTGGGGCTGGCAGCACCGGCCAATGTTGGTACTGGTCCCAGCGCTCAGCCGGTGAAGATTTATGCAACGCCTGACGCTACCAATACTACAACCCTGGGTGGCGTAACCACAACAGGCAGCGTTACCATTGGTATGGCCGGCGGCACACAGCCCTTCAGCATACAGAACCCTTACCTGGCAATGACCTGGCTCATCGCCATGGAAGGAGTTTACCCTTCCCGGAACTAGAACATATAAGGAACAACAGCAGAAGATATGAAAACCTCCCTGAAAATTGGATTCCTGACACCCTATTCGGGTATTTATCCCTATTACTCGCACCACCTGTTTACCGGGTGGTTGCTGGGCATGGGCCTGGACCCCGTGCGGCAGAATACCATCGAATTTGTGCAGGAATACACTCATATGGGAAGTATGGATGCTTGTGAAACGGCAGCCCGTAAGCTGCTGTTTTTTAACCGTGTTGGATATTCTCTCAGGCCTGGTCAGCTATAAATCGAATACCAGGCATGATTCCGTTGATAGAGAAAGACAAACGTCCCGCCTTCTTCTTTGATATGGGAGAATATGTACCTTATTTCCCTTATCTCAGCCCTGATGTTTTCTATGCCTCCCAGCAGGTATGGCAATCTCAGTATGCCCTTGGACGTTGGGCCCGGAGTAAATGGGGCGACGGCGGGCATATTATTACTGCTGTATACGAGGCAGGCTACCACCTGAACAACAGTTTCCAGCAGGGCGTGCTCAGCGCAGGCGGACGCGAACTGCAGCTTACGATACTGCCTTTTGATCAGCAGGATCCACACAAGATGGAGCTGGACAGCTTCTTTGCGCAGCTGGCCAAAGAGCCGCCTCCCTACGTGCATGTCATCCTTTGTGGCAGCATGGGCAACCGCTTCCTGGAAAAATGGACACAGAGCGGTTTCTATAAAAAAATACCTTTGCTGGTATTTGAGACCATGGCCTATGATGACATCCTAGAAGATATCAAGAACGTCAACCTTGAAATATATTCTGCGCAGTTATGGATGCGGGAAGATGAGAACAAAGCCAACCAATTGTTTGTAAAATCATTTGAAAACATCGCGAAACAGCCCGCCAATATTTATTCCCTGATGGGCTACGAAGCCGGACTGGTTTGGAAAGAACTGCTGCCTTATGCGCGTACTGACGACTGGGACACAGTAAAGCAGCGGCTGCGTGATGGAATTATTAAGGGCCCCCGTGGAGAAAAGAATTTTTACCCATCCTCCGGCTTTGCTTTGCCGGCTGCCAATATTCTGAAGATTACAGCTTCCGCAAATAAGATACATAAAATTATCCTTGACCAGGGTACAGGCATGCGGTTCGATGCGAAAGAACTGGAGGCGATCCACCAGGAAAGCGTATCGGGCTGGCAAAATCCCTTACTCTGTATTTAATATTTGAATATGAAGTACAACTTTACGCTTCTTAAAATTGTGAGAACCCTGTTGCTGGCCCTGTGCTGTATGATCGGCGCAGAGCAGGTCATGGCACAGGCTTACACAGCTTCACTGGTTGAGTCTGACCCGAGTCAGAACACCGGCTACTATTCAGCGATTGCAAAAGACAATAGTGGTAATCTTTACGTTGTCAAATACAATGGTAGCGGTTACCGCTTGTATAAATGGAATGGTGGAAATCCCACCAGCCTTGTTCCGCTTTCTATGCTGGCCTCAGATCCGGTAGCGTTTCAGATTCCCTGGGGAGTAGCGGTAAATTCAACCAACAACGATGTATTCGTAATAAGCGCCAATATCGGTGTTGGATATGAGATACTCAGGCATCAAGGGGGAACAGGTGGGCCAACATCTGTACAACAGGGTAAAATGTATTCGGCGATCTGCCTGGATAACAATAATAACCTGCTGGCCGTTGAGCGCAGTGGGCCTGTGGGCTCTTCTTACCAGATAACACGCTATACTTCCGAGGGAGGTGGTTCTGGTACGGTGTTGTACAGTGGCATTGCCGATCCCGGCGATGGAACCTTTCCCTGGGGAATTGATACCGACACAGACGGTAATATATATGTTACCAATTTCTATAACGGTGGCGCCGGGGGCATAATCAAATTAACTGCACCTGCCTTTGGCAGAACCGATATACTGACCGGAAGGTATTTTACCGGCCTCACTATTGATGCCTCCAATACCATGTATGCCGTAGAGCGTGACGGCGCTAATCCTATATATAAGGTAACAAAATTTGCCAATGCATCCGGTACCGGAACTCAGATTTACAGCGGGCTTACCGAAGGTTTTGGTACCTATCCCTGGGGAATTGTGGAGCACAATGGCGACCTATATGTGAATGACGGAAGTGCGACTACTGATATAAACGGTGATCCCTGCGGTGGCCAGGTGCTCAAGCTGTCGCCTCCCAACATCCACATCCTCAGCATTAACCGTTTTAACCCGACAGCAACATCCACCAACGCCAGTTCCGTACAGTTCCTCGTTACCTTCGATGGTCCGGCTAGTGGTGTCAGTGCTTCCAACTTTATTGCTACGGTAGTCAATGGCAGTATTACTGGTATGACCATAGATCCGGTTACAGGTTCCGGCAATACCCGCGTGGTTACCGTTAACACAGGTAGTGGAAATGGTACAATCCGCCTGGATATGGCGAACGTCACCGGCATTACGCCCGCCGTGGACAACCCTATGCCCTATACCTTAGGACAAACCATACTTATTGATAAAATTGCGCCCACCGGTGCCGTCACCATTAACGGCGGCGCTGCATATACAAATAATGCCAGCGTTTCGCTGAGCCTGAACGCCGCCGACGGTGGTGGCAGCGGCGGCCTGACAATGGCGATTTCCGAGGATGGTACTAATTTCGGCGCCTTTGGACCTTATACCAGTCCGATGGGATATCTGTTTAATGGTCCGGATGGCCAGAAAACCGTATATATCCGCCTGAGAGACGAGGCCGGAAACGAGTCCGCTGTTTTCCAGGACGATATTATATTAGACAGAACAGCGCCTGAGACGGGGATCGTGGATGCTCCGCCAGCCCTTACCAACGAGGTCAACGCAAGTTTCACCTTCACTTCCGATGATCCAAACGCTACCTTTGAATACGAGCTGGATGGCTCGCCGTTTTTCCCTACCGGTAATCCGTTCAATGTCTTCGGCCTTCCCGCCGGAACGCACACCTTTTCCGTTCGCGCAAAAGACCTCGCGGGTAACGTGGATCCGACACCGGAAACCTACACATGGACCATCGACACCGAAATGCCCATCGGTTACTTCTGTAGGGGTACCTGCCAATGATACTTATGGTGTTGGCGGGCAAATGGACTTTACGGTAACATTTAATGAAGATGTGGTGGTGGACGCCACCGGCGGAATACCTTACATTACGCTCAACATCGGCGGTACCACCCGTACAGCAACATATGTATCCGGCTCAAATACACCTAACCTGGTTTTCCGCTATACCGTAGCGGCAGGGGATCTGGATAAAGACGGTATAGGTGTAAGCGGCCCGATTACCCTTGATGGCGGTATTATAACAGATATCGCCGGCAATGAGGCCATTCTCACACTCAACTCCATTGGCAATACAGCCGCTGTACTGGTAGATGGGGTTGGCCCTGTGGTAACTTCTGTAGAGGTACCTGCTGACGGTTATTATAATGAAGGAGACTACCTGGATTTCATCGTGCACTTCGACGAGGTTGTAAGGGTTACCGGTACGCCTTCCATCGATGTAAACATCGGCGGAGTGATGGTACCCGCCAATTTTCTCTCCGGCGCCAATTCAAACGCCCTGCGTTTCAGGCATATTGTTGCGGCAGGAGAAAATGATGAGGATGGTATTGAACTGGGCGGCAATATTTCGCTCAATACCGGCAGGCTATGGGACGCAGCTGACAACGATGCCACACTTACACTGAATGCTGTTGAAAATACCAGCGGGGTATTGGTGAACACAGTCATACCAACGGTGAACTTAACCGGTACCGCCCAGCTCAACCAGCCCTGGACCATGACCGTCACCTTCAGTGAAGAAGTAAGCAACTTTGAACTGGCAGATATCAATTGCAATAACTGTACAGTCTCCAGCCTGAACACAACAAACGATATTGTATATACGGTGACGGTAACTGCCCAGGGAGATGGACCGGTGTCTGTTAATGTACCAGCCAACGTTGCCGAAAATATGGGCGGTAACGGAAACGCCGCCTCGAATACCATCACCTATGAGTTCGACGGCACAGCGCCTGCTATTACCTCGGTGGATGTGCCTGCCAGCGATTACTACAGCGAAGGCGAAGACCTGAACTTCACCGTCAACTTCAGCGAAGCTGTGAACGTGACCGGCACTCCATCATTGCCGGTGATCATCGGGGCCGCCACAGTACAGGCCACCTATACCGGCGGTTCTGGTACCAGTGCGCTTACCTTTGCTTATACTGTACTGGCCGGGCAGAGCGACCTGAATGGCCTTGCGCTGGGAACCACCCTCGCCCTCAACGGCGGTACAATAACAGACCTGTCGGAGAATAATGCCGTGCTTACCCTCAATGGTGTAGGTCCGATAAGCAACGTACTGGTAGACGCAGTAGCACCCACGGTTTTTTCCGTGTCAGTACCGGTTAATGCTTACTACAGAGAAGGCCAGATGATCGGTTTCGCTGTAAATACCACTGAGAATGTAATCGTAACGGGTACGCCAACACTCGACATCGTGATCGGTTCTGTTACCCGCAAAGCCAATTATACCGGTGGCAGCGGCACCAATTCGCTCTTCTTTGTGTATTATATAGTGGCAGGCGATAATGATATGGACGGCATCACCGTTGGCACGCTCGACCTGAACGGCGGCACCGTGCGCGATGCAGCCGGTAACGACATGAACCTGACACTTAACAACATAGCACCCACTAATAATGTGTTTGTCAACACGGTGATACCTGCGGTTACCTTATCCGGACCGCCGGTGCGTAATGCACCCTGGACCATGACCATTACCTTCAGCGACGAGGTGACCGGCTTCGCGTTGACTGATATCAGCGCTACCAATGCAACGCTCAGTGGGTTCACCACTTCAGATAACACCACCTATACTGTACTGGTAACAGCAACGGCAGGCGGTAATGTGCCGGTATCACTCAGTGTAGCCGCCAACGTGGCCACCAACATTGGCGGCAATGCCAACACCGCCTCCAATACGATCAACTATGTACATGACGATATACCGCCAACCGTTACCTCCGTCAACGTGCCTCCCTTCGGTGGGTACAAGGCAGGCGATGACCTTGATTTCACCGTTCACTTCGATGAGAATGTAACGGTTACCGGCACGCCTTCCGTCCCCATAATCATCGGGTCCACTATTGAACAGGCCACCTATGTTTCCGGAACAGGTACAGGATCTCTCGTATTCCGCTACACCGTACAGGATGGGGATCTGGATGATAACGGTATTGCCGTTAATCCCACCATCGTCCTGAACGGTGGTACGATCACGGATGAAGCTACCAACAACGCGGTACCTGTCCTGAGTAATGTAAACAGTACCGGCGGGGTAATAGTAGACGCTGTTGCACCGGTGGTTACTTCCGTATCCGTTCCTGCCGATGGTTACTATAAAGGCGGCCAGCAGCTATACTTTACGGTACACTTCAGCGAGAATGTTACGCCTTCGGCAGTTCCATCTATCCCTGTCACCATCGGCACTACCGTGGTAGAAGCAGATTATGTCAGCGGTGCCGGTACTTCCGCCCTGTACTTCACCTACACCGTGCAGCCGGGAGATATGGATATGGGATGGTATTGCAGTGGGTGCCAGCATCGCGCTCAACGCAGGTACCATCAGGGATGGAGTAGGTAACAATGCAGTGCTTGCACTGAATAATATCGCTCCTACCAATAACGTGTTCGTGAACACGAACTTACCTTCAGTGGTATTGTCTGGTGCACCGGATCTGAACGGCCCCTGGACAATGACCATCACCTTTGAGGAAGATGTCACCGGCTTTACTGAGACGGATATCACCGCTGCCAATGCAAACCTGAGTAATTTCAGCCAGGTATCCCCCAGCGTCTACACCGTGCAGGTGGAAGGTGCTTCAGACAATCCGGTATCACTTAGTGTAGCTGCTAACGTTGCCTACCAACATTGCAGGTCAAATGGTAACGCTCCTTCCAATACGCTTACCTATATTCACGACGCTACGGGCCCGGCCATCACCTCGGTAACAGTGCCTGCTGACGGCACTTACAATGTGGGCGATGTGCTGACCTTTACCGTCAACTTCAACGAGGACGTAACGGTTACCAATACGCCTTCCCTGCCGCTCACCATTGGCACTACAACCGTAGCAGCTAATTATACAGGCGGCAGCGGCAGCAATGCGCTGACCTTCAGCTATACCGTGCAGAATGGCCAGAGCGACCTGGATGGCATCACCATCGGTACTGCACTCTCGCTCAACAACGGTAATATTACAGATCTGGCTACCAACAATGCGGATCTTACCATTAATGGCGCTGGCAATACGAGCGCGGTACTGGTAGACGCCCTGGCGCCGGTGATCACCGCTGTAACAGTACCAGCTGATGATTACTATAAAGCCGGTGAGGTATTACTGTTTACCGTGCAATTCAGTGAGCCGGTAGTATCAACCGGATCAACCGCTACTTTACCTGTAACAATCGGCACTACCACCGTACAGGCCGCCAGGTTCAGCATGCCCACTGCCAATACCATTGTATACCGTTATGAAGTACAACCCGGTGATATGGATATGGATGGCATCACAGTTGGCAGCGCGCTTGTTCCGGGCGGTACGCCGATTAGAGATGCGGTTGGTAACAGTGCTGACCTTACGCTGAACAACGTGGGCAGCACCAGCAACGTGTTTGTGCTGGGCAGCCGTCCAACGGTAAGCTTCAGCGGTATAACAGGCTCCAATGTGGCCTGGACTGCCACCATCGTCTTCAGTCATCCTGTTACAGGCTTTACGATATCAGACATTGCGCTGACGAACGCCGTAGCCAGCGACTTCCAGATGATCAACAGTACTACCTACACCGCCCTGATCTCACCGCAGGTACAGGGAACAGTGTCCGTACAGATACCCGCTAACGTTGCGGAAGATATGGCGGGCAACCTGAACGAGGCTTCGGGCACGCTCTTCTATTCTTATGATCCTAACCCGCCGTTTATCACTGCTGTAGAAGTGCCGGCTAACGGCTACTACAAAGAGGGAGATGTGCTGAACTTTGCCGTGAACTGGAATGAGATAGTAAGGGTGAATGCCACACCCAGCACGCTCACCCTGCCGGTGATCATCGGCAGTAAAACCGTGCAGGCAGGCTTTGTTACAGGTTTTGGTACTACGCGGCTCACTTTTGCCTATACTGTACAGGCAGGAGACCTTGACCTGGATGGTATCCAGCTGGGCACAGCGCTGGAGATGACCCGAACCGATGTGCGGTTTACCGACCAGTCCAACAACCCTGCTATTCTCACGCTTAACGGCGTACCCAATACCAGCGGAGTATTCGTACACACGGCCCGTCCGTCTGTAGCGCTTACATCTGCAGCCCCCGCCCGCGTCAATGCAGCGTTCACCGTAACGGCTACCTTCAACGAGGCAGTAACACAACTGACGGCATCAGACTTTACGATCACCAATGGAACTGCATCTAACCTGCAGACTGCAGATAATATCACTTATACCGTGCTGGTAACACCCGGAACAGATGGCCCGGTAACCATCAGCCTCCCGGCAGATGTGGCAGAGAACGTGGTAAACTACGGCAACACCGCCTCCAACAGTATTACCCGTACTAATGATGTCACCCCGCCGGTGATCGCCGCAGGTCAGCACTTTACCGTAAGCCAGTACAGCCCTGCAGGCACCGTTGTGGGTACGGTTACCGCTACCGACGCATCCGGCACCATACAGAACTGGGCCATTGCAGCTGATGGTTCGGCAGGCGCCCTGGAAATCAGCACCGCAGGTGTGATCTCCGTAAGGAATTCCAACCTGCTGAATGCCCTGGTGGGTACGGATGTGAACCTGGGCCTGACCGTCAGCGACGGCCTCAATACCAGCACCGCGGTACCGGTTACTGTACGCGTAGTATTCGTGAACCAGCCGCCCACCCTGGATGCGATCAGTAATGTGGCCATCTGTAACGATGTGCAGACACATACCATACAGCTCACCGGTGCTTCTGCCACCGAACCGGGCCAGACATATACCATTACCGCCACTTCTGCCAGCAACATCTTTGATGAGCTGAGCGTGGGCGCCGGTGATGTACTGACCTATCGCCTTAAAGCAGATGCGCCAACAGGCGCCGCCACCGTAGCCGTTACCATCCGCGATAATGGCGGTACTTCCGGCGGGGCGGTAGACTCCCTGCGCCGCACCTTCACCGTCACGGTGAACGCATTGCCGGTGGTAACCATCACCAGCGATAAAGGCGCCAGCATTTCAAAAGGCGATGTTGTGAGGCTGACCGCTACCGGTGGCGCTACCTATGCGTGGACCGCCGCAGATGGCATCATCAGCGGACAAAACTCCGCCGTACTCGAAGTGCGCCCCATGGTGAACACCACTTACGAAGTAACAGCCACCAGCGCGGCAGGATGTACCGCTACCGGTTCATTTGACCTCAGCGTGGTAACAGACTTCAAAGTGGATGCTACCAACGTGCTGACGCCTAACGGCGATGGCCGCAACGACCGCTGGGTGATCCGCAACCTGGACAGCTATCCGGATAACGAGGTGAAGATCTACGACCGCGCCGGCCGCCTGATCTACAACCGAAGGAATTACAGCAATGACTGGGATGGTACTGTAAACGGCAGCCCGCTGGCAGAAGGTACCTACTACTATATCCTGACGATCCAGAATGGCGCCAAGACGGCAACAGGTTATATTACGATTGTACGTGACCGTTATTGATTCCTTTAAATGTGTATGATTACTGTAACTTCCGATCTGATAAAAAAGTACATATGCGCCTGTTCATGCTTTGCAGTGTTGTACTGGCCACTTTATTCACCCGGAATGCCCAGGCCCAGAGCCTGGGCAACTCCCTGGGTTTGCTGGAGCCCTCCGGCACCCAGTGGTTCCAGAACCAGTACCTCGCTAACCCGGCTATGGCCGGAATTGATAGCGGTATGCACCTGAATGCCGCTTACCGTCGTCAGTACAACGGTATAGAAGGCTCTCCGGTAACCGGTCATTTCAGTGCCGATGGCGCCCTGGGTAACAGGGTAGGAGCCGGCTTCAAAGTCTTTAACGACGAGGCGGGCCTCATTACCCGCACCCGCCTGGCAGCTACCTACGCTTATCACCTGCCCCTGGGCGAAAACGGCTCGCAGCTGCATTTCGGCCTGTCGCTGGCATTCAACGTGCAGCGGCTGGACTATACCAAGGTAGACGGCGACGCGGCAGATCCTTCCCTGTCTGCATTTAACCGCCGCGACAACTACTTTGAAGCAGAATACGGTATGGCCTATACGAATGGCAACCTGTTCCTGCAGGCGGCCCTGCCCAACGTAAGGAGCCTTTTCACCGGTAAGGACTATGGTGTGAACGGCGGCGGGCTTTTCTTTACTTCAGCATCCTATCGCTTTACACCGGAACAGGGCGTGATCAGCGGTATTGAACCCAAAGTATGCTACCGCGGCATAGACGGCTATGACAACATCGTGGATGCAGGTCTTAATCTATACATACTGGATAACGTGGCCAGTCTGATGGGCATGTATCATACCTCAAAAAAGTGTCACAGCAGGACTGGGGGTTAATATTGCCAGGACGGTAATATTACAGGCGCTTTACACCACGCAGACAGGCGGCATCAAATCTTACGTGGATGGTACCTATGAGATAGGCGCCACGGTGAACCTGTTCAGGTAATACATTCGGTTTCCCTCATTCATAATAAAGCATCCTGGTATCTCAATGGGTATACGCCCGTTCAGCCGCCAGGATGCTGTCTTTTCCACATCTCTTCCTCATCTTCCGGCCGTCTTATCCTCGTCCGGGCCGTTTCCGCTCCTCATAGTGCAGCCGTCTTAGCTTAGTGGTGCCCGCGTGATACCGGCATTAAAAGCGTTCGTGAGCTACACAAAAAGCGTTCGGTGGTAATACGAACAGCGTTCGCGGGCCTTTCCGCAAGGCCAATTTAATGATCCGGATCAATTTTTTTCTCCCTCCCCCATCGTAACTTTATTGGATTGTTTAACAGTTAAAATGATTGACAATGGCTAAGCAGAAAGGGCCCACTTTCATCACCGGCACTTTTAACGGCTTGTGCTATTACCAGATGGACGGCCAGTATTATGTACGCCGTAAGAGCTCCCTGAGCCGCAGGCGGGTAAAACGGTCTCCCGCATTTAGGCGTACCATGCGCTATGCCGGTTTCCTGGCGGAGGCCTCGCGCATTGCGTCCGAGGTGTACCGTATTACGCCGCGTAAGAGCAGGAAGCGTGAGATCTTCCAGGGCCTCACCGGGAAAGCTATGGAACTGCTTAAAAAAGGCATGGAGGCAGCACTGGTAATGGCGCAGCTGAAGGCGGAATACAGGCCGGCGCCCCTGCTGCAGGTACAGCAAACGGAGCCACCCAGGGCCGCGCCGGTAAAGGTATTACGCGTGATTCGCCGGCAGCATGCACGCCTGCAGACAGGCAATTATCAGGTAGCGGTGGATGGTTCCCTGCAGCTGAATGTACGCGCATTCGTATCTTCTCAGCGCCTGATGGCGGCATCGGCAGGGGGGATGTCCATGCGAAGATCCTCCCGCACAAGGCAGAAAGCCTTCACTTAAACGCATACTTCAATGCTGCTGCCAGCACCACTCCGTCATTCCTGGCAAAGTCGGGGTAAGGGTCTTTTACCCACTACGGGGTACATTATGCCTGTGGCTGCCATTTATGGAATATCTTTACACCTGCATCATAGTATTATGCTCAGATTGGAAAAGGCCAGTTTTCTTGGCGACAGCGCCCATAGCTTTTATACAGAAGGGATAGCGGTTACCGAAACCGTCTATCGTGAAAAAGTATTTGAAGGGTGGCACTGCCATGCGCAGCATCACATCACTTTTATACTGGATGGCGGCAACCTGGAGCAGCGGAGGCGGGGAGAGCAGGAGGTTTGTCCGGGCAGTGTGTTACTGTATCATTCCGGCGAGCTGCACCGCAACCGCCATACCCGGCATCCTTCCCGCAATATCAATGTTGAAATCGACGATGCATGGCTGTCTGAATACCAGTTAAGCTTTACGGTAAGAACAGCGGATGCGGGGCTCAGGCCTGCGCTGGTGCGCATCTGGCAGGAGACCAGGATAAAAGATGACTGTTCAGCGGCCGCCGTGCAGGCATTGGTGCTGCAGCTGCTGCAGGCGCCTGCTACAGGCAGCAGGCCGCCATGGGCAGACCAGCTGCGTGAGCTGTTGCATGATTGCTGGAACGAGACGTTCTCTCTGGAAGACCTCTCTGATATTTTACATATTCACCCGGTAACGATCTCCCGTTATTTTCCCCGTTATTTTTCCTGCACACTGGGCGAGTATATGCGTAAGGTGAAGATAGAGCATGCAATGACGCTGCTGCGCGGTACTGATCGGCCGCTAACAGCTATTGCCTATGAATGCGGCTTTTCGGACCAGAGCCATTTTACCCGCACTTTTAAGTCGGGCACAGGTATGCTGCCCGGCCAGTACCGCAAATGCTGAACAGGTTAATTTCATGCTATTTCAGGAACGCACAGTACAGGATCTTTGTAACAGATCATTACCTGTATTATCATGAAACTGTTTATTTTCTTCTTAGCGTTATCATTACCTGTTCAAGCGCAGTGGCGCCCCCTTACTTCCCAAACAAAGGACAGCGCCGTTAACAACATTGCGGCCCTGATCAAAGAGCACTATGTATTTAAGGAAAAAGGAAAACAGATCGCAACTGATTTATTACAACAATACCGCCGCGGTGCGCTGGATAAAGCCGGTAACTGGCAGGTGTTTGATTCCCTGGTAACGGGCATCATAAAAACATCCGGGAAGGACGGACATCTGTATGTACGCTATGATCCCCCAACGGTAAAGTCGCTGCAGGTGCCTGAAGACAGTACGGCCGAACAGGAAGATCTGTTCCTGCATGGCCCCGATGCACGTAACAGGAACTACGGCTTCCGCGAAGTGAAAATACTTGATCATAATATCGGGTATATCAAGGTAGATGAGATCAACATCTCTGTTAAAAGTCTGCCCGTATTATATGCTGCCATGCAGCTGGTAGCCAATACCCGCGCCCTGGTGATCGATCTCCGGGATAACGGCGGCGGTGGCAGCGATATAGGGCCCGTGTTTGAAAGCTTCTTCCTGCCTGCGAATAAAGTTTTGCTGGAGGTGAAAGGACGCAACAGTATACTGGAAAGTGTAAAAACAGTAGGATGGCTGACACAGGAGAAATATAAACAACCGCTGTACATCCTGGTGAACAAAAATACGGCTTCGGCAGCAGAAGCGTTTGCCTTTACGCTGCAGGCGCAACGCCGCGCGGTGATCATCGGGCAGCCGTCTGCCGGTGGTGCGCATATGAACAGCTGGTACCCTGTGAATGATGAGATCTATGTGTCAGTATCTACGGCAGCGCCGGTATTGCCGGGAACGGAGGTGTCGTGGGAAGGGAAGGGCGTACAGCCGGATCATGTGGTGGAGGAGGGGAAGGAGCTGGAAGTGGTGATGGGGGTGGGAAATTAATCCCTACACCTTCCCCTTTTTCATCTCCCTCACCGCATGCCCCACCGCTCCCGCCGTCAGCGCCATATACAGCAAACTCGGGCTCTGGTTCCCGGTGCTTGTCATACACACACCATCCGTTACAAACACATTCTTACAGTGATGCAGCTGGTTCCATTCATTCAGCAAAGACGTTTTTGGATCAGTTCCCATCCTGCATCCGCCCATTTCATGGATATCCAGTCCGGGCGCCTGGTGGTTATCATGCTGCTGTATATTTTTACATCCTGCCTTTTCAAGCATTTCCTCGCTCTGGGTCAGAAAATCCTTGATCATCTTTTCCGCGTTATCGTCATAATCAACGGAGGTGATCAGTAGGGATGATATCTACTACTTTGCAGACCCGGATTACTTCAATCGTGTGAACCACATTACACCGCCAGCCGGGCCGGCGCCCACTCCCCGTACACATACCGCAGAAGAGGAAGAAGACAAACGACAATTGGAACAGCTGAAGTTCTACTATGATTACAACAGTGCTGTGCTGCTCACGGAATCCCGAAAGGCGCTTGACATGGTGGCGGCGGTGTTGAAGCCTTACGTTGCTTTGCGGTGATAGATTACCTCGTGGGTAAAGGCATCAATCCCAGACAGCTTTATTACAGCAATAAAGGGGAAAAAGAGCCGGTAAACGGATGTAAAGACGCCGTACCCTGTAAGGAAGAAGAATATAAAATGAACCGGCGTTCTGAGTTGGAAGTCAGATGATGTTGGCATACATGCAAGACCTTGACGATATTGTCTGAGGCAAATACCGGCAATAATTGGTTTTAGAAAAAGGTTCTACACAAAAGGGTCACCAGGAATCGGTGACCCCGGAAGAGGGCGTATTGTTTATTCATACGCCCTCCTTTTTTATTGCAGAATGGTTTCCTATTGTTTAATGATCTTGATACTCTGCCGACTGCCATCCTGCTGCTTTAACACAACAATGTACACACCAGGAGTGAGAGATGACACCGGAATGATGTTGCCCGGCTTCTTAACCGTCATGATCGCACGGCCGTTGATGTCGTAAATGCTGATCAGGTACACCTTCTCATTACCTCGCAGCTGGAGTTGCTCCCTTACCGGGTTGGGGGATAATGTAACAGTAGGTGCATCAGCCTTCGGAACGGCGGCTATCTGCGGAGCCAGCCTTGCGCCGGACACACTGGTAATGGTCAGGTAGTTCAGGTTAAAGCCGCCGGTAGTGGTGGCAATACCGATATCGTAGCTGCCGGCCGGCAGGTTTACCGTATGTGAAACGGTGGTCCAGTTCTGCCATCCGCCGGTATTGGGTATTGTTACGCTGCCTAACTGGGTGGCGCCGGCATCTTTCTCCAGCCGCAGGGAAGTGTTGGCATTCGGGCTTGCCACGCGGTAGTCTATACGATAGGTGCCGTTAGCGGGAATCGTTACCGGGTACGACATCCAGTCGCCGGCGTCTATCCATCCTACATTTTGACCGCCGCCTGCGTCAGTAGTGGGCTCCACATCAATGCCGGACATAAAACTGTAATCTTCCGCCTGGATCACGGTAGAGAAGGAAGCACTATTCGGTTCTACTTTCAGTGAGCTGGTAGAATCATTCCAGCCGTTATCCACCAGGCAATTATCATCTGCTGTAAGGGTAAGTGCGGCCCCGCCAAAATTGTCGTGCTTGTAAAGGGTTACCTTATAGCCGGCACTTATTCTGAGCGATGAAATATCATCGTTCTGAATACCCAATGCGTTCAGCTGGCTGAGGGTATAGGTGCCCTGGCCCAGGCTTACTGCATAACCGCCGTAATTGCAGTCTTTATAAGCAGTTACCGGACCGCTGGGTGTAGTGCCTGCAAAACCGCCTATCGTAACGGTGGCCCGTATAGGAGAGGAGCTGTTGATGGTTGACGAATAGTTGAACACATCATCATAGCAGAAGGAATAAGTAAGGCTCTGAAGACTGATATCGCTGCGATGCCAGAATTTACAATACCAGTTATAGGGAGCGGTCTGGTAGTACTTAGCAGCAGTAGCCAGATCCTGTGTAGCGCCGGTGGGCAGGTTCAGGTCAATGGCATGACGGTTGATCGCAGCACAGATTTGTGCCTGTACTACTTTATCCAGGTCACTGCCGGTGGCCATTACACCGCTGCCTTCCATCACTTCGGTATTGGTAGGTTTACGGGAAATGGTGCCCACCTGGCCGTCTGAGCTCCTGGTAAAAATAAATGCATCACCTGATACACGGCCGTTGAATGTCCCGGCGTCGCCTGCATTGAAGACCAGGTTGCCGTTGCGGTATTTAGACCAGATAGCGTCTACATAAGCGTTGAAGTAGTTGGCCTGTGGCCCGCCGGGCTTAAAGGCACTGGTCTTTGACGGGAACTTGATGATGCCGTTGGCAGCATCATAACAAGCGGCAAATTCAGCAGGGGCGGTAGACTGCCACAGAGAAAGGATCTGGTTGTGCGGTATGAACTCGCCTACCTTCTGGTAGAAGCCGCCATTACCCCATACTTCAAGTCCCATAGGATACTGATAGTGATCTACACGCGTGGTGTTGGTCCAAAGCCCGTTAGGCGCATTGGCGATCTCTATGGTCTCAAAGCGGATGCCCTGGTTCGGGTCTGTCGGGTTGGCCAGGTCAGGCGCCGCATAACCGCTTGGTGCACCGGATGCGCCAAAGAAGTAAAGGAATAGCTGTGAGTTGAAAGAGATCAGCATACGGCATCCCTTAATGGCCGGAATACTGATCGTTTTGTTAGGGATCTCGCTCAGCCGGGCAAAGCAATTGGCGTAACGGCCGTTACCGCCGGGGCCCTGGTTGCCGTTGATCACGGGCCCGGGTACGGTGTTGTTGGCTACGCTCATCAGGTTTACTGCGCCGGTCTTCGGATCGATCCATACATAGTTGTCATTAATGATCCCAAACAACAGCCACATACACATTGGCGTCCGGGTAAGCCGAGTTGTTGTTTAAAGTAAAGGGAACCGGGGATTGGGCCTGTAACTTGCTGTTTAGCATGATAGTGCATGCAAGGACAAAGGCCATGCGGGTACAAAGTACCGCGACGAGGGAAAAGAAAGATCTGGTTTTCATAATAAATAATGGATATTGGTTACAAATGCTTCGCTAGTTGGCATCCGCATAACTGTTCAGCGTAGTATCCATATTATATCCGAAATCCTGCTGCGATAATGTGCGCATAAGTTTGAATGCGCTCATGGTGGAATCCGGCTTTGGTATGCCTTCTCCATGCTGCAGGAAGGATACTACTTTGTGTGAGATCAACTGACCCCTGCTGGTGATCTTTACCTGCAGCAGCGGCGCAAGGTTATAAGGATGCTTCAGGTTGAAAAGGCTATAGGTGGCAAAGTTGCCCAGGCTGTAGGCGATCAGCTTTTCTTTGTACAACTCCATGCCTCTTACTACATGCGGCCCGGAACCCAGCACCATATCGGCGCCGGCGTCAATGCAAAGGTGCGCAAAACGAACCACGTCACCGCGATCCTGCCCGTAGAAGAATTCTCTTGCCTTGGGGGTGCGTGTACGGGAATAACCCTCTGCACCACCATGAAAGAACACCACCAGTACATCGCAGAGCGGCCGTAGCTGTGTAATGTGCGCCTGTACAAGCGAATCGTTGTTCAGGTTCAGGCAGTTGTTGTGTGGCGCAAAGGAAACAAACCCTATGCGTGTATTCTTTACAGTGAGTGTGTCTGTAGGGTGCTGTTGTACACCGCTGGTGCGGATGTTGTTGCGGCTCAGAAAATCCAGTGTATGCTGTACACCCCTGGGACCAAAATCGAAGGAGTGATTGTTGGAAAGGTTAAGGTATTCAAAACCTGCATCTTTGTACCACTGTGCATATTTCAGCGGAGTACAGAAAGCATAGCATTGTGTAACCCCGCACTTCTTATATACGGCTACGCTGTCTGCAATAACGCTCTCAAGATTACCTATACGAAGATCGGTTTGCTGCAGGTAGGGCAGGGCATGCTGCAGGATACTGCCTTCCTCTTCGGGCGGCAACTGGTTGCGTGAGGGATAGCTGGAGCCCACCATCATATCACCTACAATGGAGATGCTGATGGTGTCATCCCCCGGATCCTGCCAGGCAGGCAGGTCCTGATTGATAAACGCCGGTAGCTGACGTGTGCGGTGCGCAACGCCGGTATCACCGGAAAAGAAACATGGCAGGGCAACAAGCCCAATTACATTGAATGTCAGTAACCGGGCATTCTTCAGGCCAATGGTTGTAGTCGGCATAGGAATGATAAAATAACTTCTTCAGGGATTAACACAGTGTAAACATATAGAAATTATTTTATATTCCTCGCGGTGTGAATAACTAATGATATTCACATTATGTTCATTCCGCCCGCAGACTTTTTACCGGGTTGGCCAGTGCTGTTTTAACTGCCTGATAACTAACGGTTGATAATGCTATAAAGAGCGCCCCGGCCATAACGCTCACAAAAATTCCAACGGAAATGGACGTACGGTATTCAAACTGACCGAGCCATTGCTGCAGGACATACCAGGAAAATGGGAGGGCAATACAGCAGGAGAGCATGACCAGTAACACGAAATCTTTTGAAAGCATACGCCAGAGGTTGAACACCGATGCACCCATCACTTTGCGGATGCCGATCTCTTTGGTGCGTTGTTCCGCCATAAAGGAAGAGAGCCCAAACAAACCCAGGCAGCTGATGAGGATCGCCAGGCAGGCAAATACGGCGGAGAGTTTGCCGATGCGTTCTTCCGCACCGAATTTCCTGGCGTATTCCTGGCTGGTAAAGGTGTATTCAAAAGGTGCGGCCGGGTTATATTTTTTAAATACCGCTTCAATCTGCGGCAACGCCTTGCTCATGCTTACAGCAGGGTTTACTTTGATGTTGATAAAGTTACCTCCTACATGCAGTATACTGTAAACAGTGGGCGGTACGGGCTCGTAGGGAGAAGCCATGATCATGTCTTTGATAACGCCGATCACCGTATGGGCTTCCCCGTTACAGCGTACTATCTGCCCTACGGGATCTTTCAACCCCATATATTTTACAGCGGTTTCATTCAGGATGATGGCGCTGGAGTCAGTGCGGTAGGCGCTTGAAAAATCACGGCCTGCCAGAAACTGCCAGCTCAGCGTCTTACCATATTCATGTCTTACTTCAATGTTGGCAAAGCGGTCTTTCATGCCTTCCGGTTTTCCCTGCCATTCAAAGCCGCCAGCACCTGCCCATATATCTGTTACAGGGCATTGTGATTCTGCCATCTCCACTATAGCGCCCGTAGCCAGCAGTGCGTTCCTGATCGCATGATAGTTATTATATACCTCCGGTGTAGTTTCACGGATGGCCAGCAGGCCTTCCCGGTCATAACCAACAGGACGGTTTTTGGCATATTGGATCTGTTTAAAAACGATCACAGTGCCGGTGATCAGCAGTACGGAAACGGTAAACTGTACCACTACCAGCACTTTCCGCGGAATAGCGGCCAGCCGCCCTGCACGGAAAGTACCTTTCAGCACTTTGATGGGCTGGAAGGAAGACAGGTATATAGCCGGATAACTGCCGGCAACCAGCCCGGTGAGCAGGCAGAACGCGGTCATAACACACCAGTATACCGGATTAAACCAGGGTACTGTTATCTGCTTGCCGGATACGTTGTTGAACCAGGGCATTGCCAGTTGCACAAAGAGCACAGACAGCAGCAGCGCAAATAATGCCAGCAGTATGGATTCGCTGTAAAACTGGCCCATCAGTTGTATGCGTTCGGAACCGATCGCCTTGCGGATACCAACCTCCCTGGCGCGTTTTTCAGAACGGGCGGTGCTCAGGTTCATGAAATTAATGCAGGCCAGCAGCAGCACAAAAAACCCAATGATGCTAAAAAGCCATACATAAGTGATCAGGCCGCCGCTGTTAACGCCATCCTTAAATTCTGAATACAGGTGCCATTTACGCATGGGATGAAGGAACAAACCAGTTTTGCTATCATCCCTTTGAGGGATGTGTTTGTTCAGCAGATCAGTAATCTTCTGAGACACTTTACCAGCATCCGCTTTTTTATTTAATTGCACCAGTAATCCGCAGGAGCTGTTATCCCATTTGTCTTTGATCGCCCGTATCCAATCCCAGGAGTTAACATAGAAGTCCCACGGCATGATGTAACTGATATCGCTGTAAGTGCAGTTAGCAGGAAAATCTTCATATACACCACCCACCTTCAGGGTCAGGATATTGTTTATTTTAACTGGCTGCCCCATAGGATCTGTTGTGCCAAATAATTTTTTTGCCGTGCTGCGGTCCAGTAGTATAGTACCGGGGTCCTTCAGTGCTGCCCTGCTGCCCTGCAACATTTTCAGCGATAACAGATCGGGTACGCCGGGCTCCGCTGCGCCACCGGTGACACTGAATACCCGGTCCCCGTAGGAGAACAGCCATTCGCCGCTCATGGCTACATTTGCCACCTGTTTGAAATCTTCCGGAAATGACTGCCGTATGGCGGCTGCCAGGGGAATGGGCACACCTGCAAAGGCAACCGTTTCGCCGTTGCCGCTGCGGCGCTGCCATACCTCCGCTATCTCGTCATAATGCTCAAAGTTCTTATCGTAAGACAGCTCATCCCACACCCAGAGCCCTATCAACAGGGCCACGGCCATGCCAAGCGACAAGCCAAAGATGTTGATGATGGAAAAGGTCTTGTGTTTAAGCAGGTTGCGAAAAGCTATTTTGCAATAGTTTCTGAACATAGCATGTAGTTTTGGTCATCAGTGGGAAATATCCCACCAGGGCAAAGCAAGAAGGTTGCCATTTCATACATCCCGCAACAGTACTGCATTTATTGAGTAGTAACATTCCTGTGTTGTACGCATGTGAACAAGGGATGTCCGGAAACGGACAAAGGCGCACCAGGCAAGGTGGGCCTTTACTGTTTCATGACAAGGGCGTGCTCAGGCCTAATGCCTGAAAATGGTTAACTTTGCCGCTGCAAGACTGAATTGAAAAGGATTTAATAGTAATCGTATGGAATTGACGAATGACACAACTTACCAGGCTGCCAGTAAGGTGGCTGAAATTATAGAAACGCATTTCTTCAAACACCTGGCGGTCGCCAAAGAGAATGGGGAAGAAGACCTGGCCTGCGCGCCCAATGCAGGGATTGTTGAAAAAATGATCGACGTGGCCTTCTGGGCCAGCCTGCGTAAAGAAGAAGGAAACTCCACCAAGATATCACTGGCTTTTCTCAGACCCAACCAGGCGGGAAAACCCTTGTTGTTCGAGCAGCGTATGCCGCTCACGGTAAAGGTGCTGACAAAGCTGGCGCCAGGCGTAGAACGTGCAGGCGTACATGTAGGCGTATGGTATGAAGGTTCCGAGCTGTATATCTGGGGCACTACGATCAAACTGCCCAATTATTGTTTTGTGCTGGATGTGTCAGAACCCGCGCTGCTGGTAGTTAAGCAACGCCGTATCATCGGTTTGGGCAAATTCACCAACGTGGCGGTTTTGCGTGGCGACCAGATTAAAATAGTAGACGAGAACAGCGGACTGGCGCCCGACAGCCCGGCTATTCTGACTTCTCTGCTGGGCCTGAGCTCTTCCGCCCTCTGGAACGATCCCGTGAATGTACTGATACAGATCGCCGTATCTATGCGGGCGCATGGGCGGGGCGGTATCTTACTGGTAACGCCTTCCGCACATGACCGCTGGAAAGAGTCTATTATTCATCCCCTGCAATACCCGGTGTCTCCGCCGTTTTCCGGCGTGTCAGACCTGGTACGGCGGGATGGGGGAACAGCCAGCGACATTTACTGGCAAAACGCCCTCAGAAGAGAGGTAGAGAACATTACCGGCCTCACGGCAGTGGATGGCGCCACCGTGATCAATGACCGTCATGAGCTGCTCACCTTTGGTGCAAAGATCGCGCGTGCCAATAACTCAACTCCGGTAGAGGTGATGCATTTTACAGAACCTGTTATTGGCGGGCATCCCATATCCCTGCACCCTTCCAGTGTGGGAGGTACCCGGCATTTGTCGGCCGCACAGTTTATACATGATCAGCGGGACTCCCTCGCCCTGGTAGCATCACAGGACGGCTATTTCACCGTCTTCTCCTGGTCTGCCCATGCACAGGCCGTGCAGGCGCACAGGATAGATGTGTTATTGCTGTAATGTTTGAAGTTTGAGGTTTGAGGTTAAAGGTTGTTGGTTAGTATACCAATAAGGCACACTTGTCTTTAACCTCAAACCTCATACTAACTTCAAACCTCAAACATTAAACCTCCGACTTTTTCATTATTGATCCTATATTTGTTGCCTTAATTAAACTGGTACTATGAATTTTAACCTGGACAAGATACCCGGACGTACAGCACAGCCACGCTCTTTTGGACTGACAATGGTAACAGACAAAGGACTTAGCCTGCAGGATACAAAAGATTTTCTTTCTGTTTCCGCTCCTCATGTAGATGTTGTAAAGCTCGCATTTGGCTCGGCGTATGTTACGCCTAATCTGGCAGAGAAAATAAAAGTATACCAGTCATATAATATCCCTGTATATTTTGGCGGACTGCTATTTGAAGCTTTTTTGGTCCGCAACCAGTATGATGATTTTGTGAAAGCGATCAAAGAGTACGGTATTACACATATCGAAGTGTCTGACGGCGCCATTACCATTCCCCACGCAGAAAAATGTGGTTATATTGAAAAACTGGCTAAACTGGGCACTGTTTATAGCAAGGTAGGGTCAAAAGATAAAGACCGCCAGCATATTACACCGCCCTACAAATACATCGAAGTAATGCATGCCGAAATGGAAGCCGGCGCGCAATATATTGTTGCCGAAGCCGGTGAAAACGGTACCGTTGGCATCTACCGCGATTCCGGCGAAGTACGCGAAGGCCTGGTACAGGAAATACTTACCCGCATATCCCATGAAAAGATCATCTGGGAAGCTCCCCTCAAAAATCAGCAGTTATACTTCCTTGACCTGATAGGCTGCAATGCTAACCTGGGTAATATCCCGGCCTATGAGGTAATCGCCCTCGAAGCAATGCGTGTGGGCTTAAGAGGCGATAGTTTTCATTTCTATCTGGGAGAGTAAGCGGCAGCACTAATGCCTGAATAAATTAATAGCCACCATCACCAGTACTACGTTAAAGCTATAATACAGGATGGTGATGATCACCTGGTACAACAACACTTTCCATAAAGGTATTTCCCGGTATAATCCACTTATCATAAACGTGGTATAACTGATCGCTATCAGCAGTTGTATATACAGCATTGTCTTGCTGTCTGCCTCCATACTGGTGCCCAGCAGCAGGTACAGCAATATGTGTGACAAAGAGATGGTGCCGGCTATAAACACATTGATCACACAGTATTCTGCGAAGTTGTGCCGGCGATAGAACAGGTACATCAGCAGGGCGCTGACCGGCAGCAGGAATACGAAAAAGATCTTAAGGTATTTGTAAGATGGAACGTCTGCAGTATTGTAAGCCGTCCAGCTGCGCCGGGGTGGCGTGCGGGGGCGCATGATGTACCAATGAAAATGCCAGGCTCTGTAAGCCCAGCATGATCAGGAAATAGATGAAGGGGTTAAAATACTTCTTCCGCTGACCCTCAAGGTAATTACGCGCGGTCTGACCGGGCTGAGAGATCAGGGCTGCAGTAAGCCCCAGGATATTTGTTTCCAGGTGTGTGATGCTGTGAGACAGCTCATGCAGCAGTGCTGGCATGGTGAAGCGGCTTACCGAGGCTTTTTGCCCACATTGTGCACAGTACTTGCCGGTAAGTATTGCACCGCAGTTTTTGCAGTTGGTCATGATGATAGGGTAGGTTCAACGAATTAAACGAATTTCTATCACATTTGCAACTACGTTTATTTAGCCATTAAAAGATAGAACATATAATCTGTCATAGGCGCATCATGCCAGCCCAGTTGGTGACCAATGGTGATCAGCTGTCCACGGTGGTAACTACTGTGGTTCATGGTGTGCTGAACGATCTCGAATACAGGGCGCTTCACTTCTCCTACAAAGGGAATATCTACATAACAGTTTTCTGCCAGTTCTTCATCGCTGAGTGATTGCAGGTGCTGTACAAATTGTGCAGACTGTTCCAGGATATCCGTATACAGGTCTTCCACTTTGCCCATAAAAACGGCGCCATAAGCAAGCTCCGGCGTTACGCCCGTCAGGCTGGATAACCACCATTCCTGTACCTGCAGAATATGATATAAAGTTTGTTTGATGCCGGAGAAACTGGATGCCACCGCTTCCTCCTGCAGATGGGCCGGTTTATTCTTCAGCCAGTTAACCAGCTGTTCATTGGCCCAATGGTTGTAAGCTGCATAATCACGGGTAAGTGTGGCAAGACGGGTGGAAGTCTGTGGGATAGTGGCGGTTTGTAACATAGTAGTAGTGTTTTATGATACAAAGCAACAAGGTGAAAGTGACAGCCTTATGTCAGCAGGGATAAAAAATATTTTCAGTGCTGATTGCTTTGTCCTTAAACATTACCCTCCGGTGTGAAAAGATGTCTGTAATTAATTGAAAAACAGTTTATAACAAATAATACTTCTGATATTGTACCTTTGTATGGATCATCGCGGCCTTAACCCGCTTTCATCTCTGATAACTAACTAACTGCTAACAGCTAACAACTAACTGCTAATTAATGATTTCCATCGGCGCCTATAACAAGCTTAAAGTGAAGAAAAGTTCTGATTTCGGATTGTTTATGGATGGGGGCGATCAGGAGATCCTCCTGCCCAAAAGATATGTTCCGGCCGGAGCTAAACCGGGGGATGAGCTGGAAGTGTTTCTCTACCACGATTCGGAGAACAGGCTTACAGCTACCACGGAGCGGCCTAAAGGCATTGTAGGCGACATCGTGAACCTGAAAGCGGTAGACGCTACTGAACAGGGCGCCTTTCTCGATTGGGGCCTGGCAAAAGACCTGTTTGTGCCCAAATCCCAGCAGCTTACCCGTATGCACAAAGGCCAGGAATACCTGGTAAAGATCTACCTGGATAATCTCAGTGGCCGTATTGCCGCCACAGAAAAAATAGATCCCTACCTGAGCAATGAGCAGCTGACCGTTAAGGAAATGGACCCTGTAGACCTGATCATTTACCGGCGTACCGACCTGGGTTATGTAGTGATCATTAACCAGCTGCATACAGGCCTGCTGCATTTTAATGAGGTATTCCGCCCGGTGGATATTGGCGACCGCCTGCAGGGCTTTGTCAAAAAGATCAAGGAAGAGAACAGGATTGATGTGGTAGCCGGACAGCCAGGTTATAAGAAAGTGGAAGATGAAACCGGCAGGATATTACAGCTGCTGCAGGAAAATAACGGTTACCTGCCTTATCATGATAAATCAGACCCTGAAGAGATCTATGCCTTCTTCGGCATGAGCAAAAAGACCTTCAAAATGGTCACTGGCGCTTTGTATAAGCAGCAGAAAATAGCCTTTACCAAAACAGGCATCCAGCTGCTGGAGAAGGACTGATTTTTTCCTGACCAGCATTACCGGTAAAAAAATATTTCGCCTGCTCCCTCAGGAACAGGCATGTTTGCTTGTGTGCCCCTAAATAAGCTGCTTGTTATACTAATAAAATTAGTATGTTTGCTAAACAAATTAGTTTGTTTTTCTAAACCGTTTTTATCTACCCATGAGGGGAAGCAAAGCAGATATTATTGCACAATTGCAAAGGGACATTCTTTCCCTGCAAGGTTTCAGGTCTACCGCCAAGAGCACTGCGGCAGACCTTGGCTTAGGACCCATTAAACATGCTTTTCCCAACGTCTACTTTTCCTACAGATGCTGTTCATGAGTTCCTGAGCACTGCACCGGAACACTCCGCCGCAACAGCTGGTTTTATTAGCGGCCTCCTGGGCAGGCTGATGCAAAATAACGGCGCCTGCCTGTGGATCGGTACTGCCCGCTCCTTATTTCCTCCTGCATTGAAAGTGTTTGGCATTGAACCTGACCAGGTCATTTTTGTGACAATGGAGCGGGAGAGAGATGTGCTCTGGGCCATGGAGGAAGCGCTGAAATGTAAAGGCCTGGCAGCGGTGGTAGCAGAGATAAAAGAGCTCAGTTTCATGGCCTCCCGGCGCCTGCAGCTGGCAGTAGAGCAAAGTAACGTTACCGGGTTCATCATCCGTCACCAGCCGCGTTATACAGGTGTTAACGCCTGCGTATCCCGCTGGCAGATCACACCATTGCCCAGTGAGCTGGAAGCCGGCATGCCTGGCATCGGTTTCCCCCGCTGGCAGGTGGCATTACTGAAGATCCGCAACGGCCGCCCGGGTGTCTGGCCCGTAGAATGGTCGGGCGACAGATGCCAGCTCTTAACAGCACACATAATGCAGCCTGATCATCAAAAACGTTTGAGAGTTTAAAGGTTTGAGCGTTTGAAAGTTTGAAAGCGCCCTGATAATGTAAGACACCGTCAAACTTCCAAACATATTAGATATGTCACAACGCTTTGTTCACATATGGTTTCCGCATTTAATGACAGACTGGTTCGCCATCCGCCGGCCGGAGCTGCGCAATACTGCTTTTGTGCTGGCAGCGCCGGATCATGGCCGGATGATGATCACGGCTGCCAGTGCGGTGGCACAGTGGCAAGGTATTTCAGCAGGTATGGCGGTGGCAGATGCCAGGGCGGTGCATCCATCCCTGCAGGTGATAGATGATATTCCCGGACAGGCAGCAAAGCTCCTGGATGCGCTGGGCAAATGGTGCATTCGTTTTACGCCTGTAACAGCAGCAGACCTGCCCGATGGACTGATCCTTGACGCCAGCGGCTGCGCGCATCTGTGGGGAGGAGAGCGGCCCTACCTGGAAGACATTACCATGAGGTTGAAAATTGCCGGCTACCATGTACACGCCGCCATGGCAGATACCATTGGCGCTGCCTGGGCGGTGTCACATTTCGTAAAAGAGATCATCACCATCATTCCTGCCGGTGCACAGCGTGAGGCGCTGCTGCCCCTGCCCCCGGCAGCCTTACGCCTGGAGCCCGCAGTCACTGAGCGCCTGCTGAAACTGGGCCTCCACCACATCGGCAGTTTTATTGGTATGCAACGTGCGGCTCTGCGGCGGCGCTTTGGTACTGAAATGCTGCTGCGGCTGGATCAGGCTACCGGCATGGAACGGGAGACCATGCTGCCTTTAGAGCCTGTTGAGCCTTACCAGGAACGGCTGCCTTGCCTGGAACCGATCCTTACACGCAAAGGGATTGAAATAGCCCTGGAGCGTTTGTTAAACACCCTGTGTCAGCGTTTGCAGCAGGAAGGTAAAGGCCTTCGTACCGCCACGCTCAGCTGTTACCGTATGGACGGCAAGGTAGAACAGGCGGTTATCGGCACTAACCGTGCTTCCCATCATGTAACACATCTTTTCAAACTGTTTGAGCTTAAAATAAATGAGATCCGTCCCGATCCTGGTATTGAGCTGTTTGTGCTGGAAGCCCCCAAAGTGGAAGAAGTTACAAACTCCCAGGAAACGCTCTGGCGCGATGCGGCCGTAATGGAAGATAGCGGACTGGCTGAATTGCTGGACCGCCTGTCGGCCAAAGCTGCCAAAGATGGTATCCGCCGCTATCTGCCGGATGAGCATCACTGGCCTGAACGGTCCATCAGGCTGGCTACTTCGCTTGGCGAAAAACCAGCCATACCATGGCGTTCAGACAGGCCACGCCCTATCCGCCTGCTGGACCAGCCAGAACCGGTAATAGTGTCTGCACCAATACCGGATTACCCGCCCATGCTGTTTGTTTACAAAGGCGTTGTACACCATATCAAAAAAGCAGATGGACCGGAACGCATAGAACGAGAATGGTGGCTGGACCCTGGAGAGCACAGGGATTATTATTATGTGGAAGATGAAAATGGCCGGCGTTACTGGATATTCAGATCAGGACATTATGATGTGGATAATCCCAAAGCCTGGTTCATCCATGGTTTTTTTGCATGAAAGAGGAAAAAGAAATATTACACTATACTGAACTGCAGGTCACAACCAATTTCAGTTTTTTAAGGGGCGCCTCGCACCCTGAAGAATTGGTAGCACAGGCAGCTGCCTACGGCTACAAAGCTATAGCCGTAACAGACCGAAATACGCTGGCCGGTATTGTACGCGCCCATGTTACCGCTAAGGAAAAAGGCATCCGTTTAATTCCGGCCTGCCGTCTTGATCTGTTGGATGGTCCATCCCTGCTGGCATATCCTACCGATAAGGCAGCATACGGCCGGCTTTCTGCACTGCTCACAAAAGGGAATCTGCGTACAGAGAAAGGTAAATGCGAGCTGTATAAAGCAGATGTTTTTGCCCATGCAGCAGGCATGAAATTTATTGCGGTACCACCTGTTGCACTGAATGAAAAATTTGAGTTGGACCCCGCTTTTATCCAGGCGCTCAACACCTACCGGGAGGCCTTAGGCGCTGATCTCTACCTCGGCGCCATCCGTTCTTACCAGGGGGATGATCAGAAAAAACTGTACCGTCTTGCTCAATTATCCGAACGTTTCCATGTTCCGATGGTCGCCGTTAATGATGTTCATTATCACTGCCCGGAACGGCGGCAGCTGCAGGATGTGCTGACCTGCATCCGTGAAAAATGCACCATTTATACGGCCGGCTACCGTTTGCATGAGAATGCAGAAAGGTACCTGAAAGAGGAAACGGAAATGCTCCGCCTTTTCTATCAGTACCCCGATGCTATCCGCCGTACACAGGAAATAGCGGATGCCTGCCGCTTCTCGCTGGATACGCTGCAGTATGTTTATCCAAAGGAGGTGGTGCCCGAAGGCCGTACTCCACAGGAAGAGCTCAGCTACCTGGTGTATAAGGGGGCAAAGGAGATGTTTGGAGAGATGATCCCAGCGAAAACACGTGGTAACATTGAAAAAGAGCTGCAGTTTATTGAAGAACGGAACTATGCATCTTATTTTCTTACCGTATATGATATCGTGCGTTTTGCCAGGAGCCGGGACATTCTCTGCCAGGGCCGCGGATCTGCCGCCAATTCTACGGTCTGCTACTGCCTCGGTATAACATCCGTTAATCCAGAAAAATTTGATCTCTTATTTGAACGCTTCCTTTCTGCCGCACGGAATGAGCCGCCTGATATAGATGTGGATTTTGAACATGAGCGCCGGGAGGAAGTTATGCAGTATATCTACAATAAGTATGGGCGTGACAGGGCCGCTATTGTTGCTACCGTGACTGAATTACACCAGAAAGGAGCCGTGCGCGATGTAGGCAAAGCCATGGGTCTTTCTGTAGATACCCTTAACCTCCTGGCAGGTGCAGGCTGGCATTACAGGGAGGATGGGATCGAGCTGAAACGCATCATTGAACAGGGACTGGATCCTACAGATCAGCATCTCAGCAAAGTGATACAGCTTACAGAACAATATATGGGCTTTCCTCGTCAACTGGGGCAACATACCGGTGGCTTCGTGATCACAGAAGGCAAACTCACGGATCTTTGTCCTGTACTCAATGCACGGATGGAAGACCGTACCTGCATTGAATGGAACAAGGATGATATTGAAGCACTGGGATTTCTGAAGATTGATGTACTGGCGCTGGGAATGCTGACCTGTATACGGAAGGCTTTCAATCTGCTGAAAGATCATCACCATAGGGAATACACGCTTGCCAATATACCACAGGATGATCCTGCCGTATATGAAATGATCAGCCGTGCGGATACCATTGGGGTATTCCAGATAGAAAGCAGGGCGCAGCAGGCTATGTTGCCACGTTTAAAGCCAAAGGAATTTTATGACCTGGTGATAGAAGTGGCCATTGTACGGCCGGGCCCTATCCAGGGAGATATGGTGCATCCTTATCTGCGCCGGCGTAATGGCCAGGAGCCGGAAGAATATCCGTCTGAAGAACTCAAAGAGATATTAAAGAAAACAAAGGGCGTTCCTTTATTCCAGGAACAGGCCATGAGAATTGCCATGGTAGCGGGAGACTTTACGCCCACGGAAGCAGATGCGCTGCGCCGCAGTATGGCCACTTTCAAAGCAAAGGGAATGGTGTCTAATTTCGAGGAGAAGCTGGTGCAGGGCATGATCAGAAAGGGATATGCTCCTGAATATGCCAACCGTATTTTTAAACAGCTGGAAGGCTTTGGCAGCTATGGCTTCCCGGAGAGTCATGCCGTGAGCTTTGCCCTGCTGGTATATGTTTCTTCCTACATCAAATGTTATTACCCGGATGTTTTTGCCTGCGCTTTATTGAACAGCATGCCCATGGGTTTCTACCAGCCGGCGCAGATAGTGATCGATGCACAGAAGCATGGAGTAGAAGTAAGACCGGTGGATGTTAATCTTTCCCGTTGGGATAATACCATTGAGAACAAGGAAAGCAAGCCTTATGCAGTGCGCCTGGGTTTTCGCCAGGTAAAGGGGCTGCGGGAGGATGATATGCAGACCCTGGTAGCCGCCAGGGGGAACGGTTATACCCATGTGCATGCCCTGCGTGATGCAGGTGTGCCGCAATCAGCCATCGAGAAGCTGGCTGATGCCGATGCATTCCGCTCTATGGGAATGGACAGGCGGCAGGCATTATGGGAGGTATCAGCCCTGCACGACCGTCCTATCGGTGTATTTACCGGCCAGCCTTCTGAAAGCGCTGAAGAAGCCCCTGCAGCGTTGCCGCAAATGCGCTTGTCGGAGCATGTGGTCCATGATTATGCAAGCACTTCCTTGTCCTTAAAAGCCCACCCCGTAAGCTTTGTGCGGGAAAAGCTGGAGCTGTTGCGGGTGGTCCCCATCCGGGAGCTGGATCATATGAGCGATGGTATGCCAGTAAAAGTTGCCGGACTGGTACTGGTTCGTCAGCGGCCGGGTACTGCCAATAATATTCTTTTTATTACCATTGAAGATGAAACAGGTACCGCTAACCTGGTGGTGTTTGAAAAGTTTTTCGATCAGTACAGGAAAGAGATCCTGCCGGCAAGAATGTTAATGGTAGAAGGCAAACTGCAAAAGGAAGGAGATGTGATACATGTGATCCTCAGCAGCTGTAATGATGTATCAAAGTTATTACGGGGCTTAACGGCTCCTGCCACAGAAGATGGAAAGGACGCCAGCATAGAAATGCTCTTTCCGGATGGAAGGAATTTTAAATAACACCCAACCCCTCCAGCTTTCAAGTAAAAAAGAAGCCCTCCAATAAGGTTTGGAGGGCTTCATACCAGCGCATTTTCCACATTACGGGATCAATAGTTTACTATTAACCACTACTTCGCCGATCACATATTTTACTACATACATACCTTTGGGTAAACGGCTAAGATCCAGGGTGGTCTGCGTTTGCAGGCGCTCTGTATGGACCATCTTACCCTGCAGGTCAAACACCTGTAAAGCGCCGCCGCCTTGCAGTCCGGAGAGACTTACTTTCGCCTGTCCTGCTGTAGCGGGGTTAGGTGAGATGAGTAACTGGCCTTTTGCTGCAGCCCGCAGCTTATTGCCAGATACAAACAGGCCACTTTGCCTTGCAGCGTTGTCGCCAGCAAGGATCAGCGTACCAAAGCCGCTGGTATTGGTATAGTTATTTACATTTCCATACCATACCGCTTGTCCGTCGCGTGCGCCGCCGTTATCATCATCGTCATAACCTATATCAAAACCAATAGACAGATCCGCTGCAGGTGTAAGGCCCAGTTGCGACCAGGGAATGCTTATTTCTACACTGTAACCGCCGGGGATGGCCGCCCAGGCATGCTGCACGCCGCTAACGGGAACTTTGGTGAAAAGGCCGCTGCCGCTATAGGTTTTAATAAGCTGGTTATCGCTGCCATCATATACTGACAGTTTGTTGTTGTTAGCATCAATGTATATTTCTACTGCATCATTATCCCAGGCATCGGGAGAATCGTTGTACAGGGAAGCGTCCAGTACTTTCACGCCGATGTACAGGTTGTTATTGTCCCACAACGCGCCGAATGTAGCCGTATTATTGGGCGCGCCGACAGTCGGCTTGGAAATGTACTGGCTCAGGTTCCAGGCGCTTTCATTCAGGTTGCCGTTAACGGTAACGTTGCCGGTCACACGAACGGCATACACCTTACCGGTAGAATCAGCCGGCGGATCAGGAGGGTTATTATTGCCGCTGCAGGTGGTAAGATAAACAGTGCCGAACAGCCGCGGATCAGACCAGGCCATGCTGGTGGTGGCAAAAGTAGCGATCTGGGCGTCGCGTGTGCCATTGTTGTCATCATCATCCACCTGTACATCCAGGCCAATAGCTTTACCAAGGGCAGGCGTAGTGCCCAGTGTGGACCAGGGGATTGCCACTTCCAGGTTATACCCGCTGCTGGTAGCGTACTGTTGAAAATTGATACCGGTGGTGCTGGTTACAGAACTACCGCCGGTGTGCACCGTATTGTCGTTCCAGCGAAAGCCCAGCTGGAAATCATTCACACCATCATAGGATGCCCCTTTACTGTTATCCGCATCTATAAAGATCTCTATTACATCATCTTCCCACCAGCTGCTGCCGGAGTCATTGATACGGGTAGCGTCGTTCACTTCTACCAGCAGGTACAGGTTGTTGTTATCATACAAGGCCCGCCATTTGCCGGCATAATCTCCGGGCAGGCCGCCCAGGGTTACATTGCTGATATTCATTGCAGGCGCTATACTCCAGACCGCGTCTATGCTCTGGTCTATCACCGGTGCGCTGCCTGACACCTGTGCAATTACCGGCGAAGTGCAGGGCGGGTTATCATTATCCGTAATAATGATCACCGCAGTAGTATCACCGCCAAGGTTATATCCGGAGCCGGGTTGTAAAGTGATCCGCAGGTTTTCCGGTCCTTCAAAGACGGCATCATCCACAGGCGTAATAGTAATAGCGGCGGATGGACTGGCAGGGGTAAGTGTAACAGTGCCTGTAAGCGGCGGACTGGCAACATAATCATTGGCGCCGGCGCTGCCGCTAAGGATGTACCCAACGGTAATATTTTGCGAAATTCCCTGTGTGCTGATGGTGAACACACCTGTGTTGCCGCCTTCTGCCGCGGCAGCGTCTGTAGCAACAACATTCACACCGGGCACGACAGATATTTTACGTGTAGCCGTAAACGATCCGCTTTGCGTAGACCACCGTAATAGTGGCAGTGCCCAGTCCAACAGCGGTAGCCTTGCCATTGGCATCTACCGTTACCACTGCCGGGTTGGAGCTGGACCAGCTGATGTTCTTGTTCGTAGCATCTACCGGTTGTATGGCTGCCCGCAGCGTTACTGATTGTCCTGTAGCCAGGGTTGTATCTGCTGCAGGGGTAATAATGCTCACACCGGTAACGGGGATATTCGCATTCTGGATAATCAGCTGGAAGTTGGTGTTGCGGTTAATATAGGTGCCAGATTCCGCATTGGTAACGGTCAGGTTGTTAAAGGTGGCCGTTTGTGAATTAGCCTGGCAGTAAATGCCAAAACCACCGTATACATCTGCCGGTACATCGCGGGTGATGGGATCCAGGCCTGTGCCATCGATGATGGTGTTATTGAACACCAGGTGATGGATGTTGTTGCCGAATAGCTGCACGGCATCGCGTTGAGAACGTAGTATGGTATTATTGTCAAACTGCAGGTTGAAGATACCGGTGTTGGCAAAGAATTCAACCGCGCCGCGTTTCTGGTTCCAGAGGTCATAGCTGGTGCCGCAGCCATCGATGGTGTTCTCATATACACGGATCGGATCGCCGGGGTACTCAAAGGTAAAACCGCCAAAATCATTGGTAAAGCGGATACCCGATCCGGCTACGCCGTCTTTGATCAGGTTATGGTGCACTTCATGGCCCGTACCGCCAAAGATGCCGATACCGCCGGCGCGCCAGGTGTTCTCAATGGTGTTGTTGCGAAAAATGTTATTCCGGCAGGTCTGGTTATTACCTGCTGCATTGGCCGGCCATATGGCCAGGGCATCATCGCCGTTATTACGTACGCTGCAATGTTCCACCACAGAGCCGGAAGTGCCCTGGCAGAAATTGACGCCGTCTGCATAATTGTTGCGGATGCGGCATTTGGAGATCACCATATTGGTGGTGATATCTATAGGGTAGGGAGGATCATAGCCGCCCAGCCAGAAGCCGCATTCAAAATGCTCTACCCAGATATCATGCACATAGGAGTTGGCACCATACGTGCCCATAAAACCCTTGTAGATCTTGTACTTTTCTGCAGGAACACGCGGATTAGGCTCATCATATTTCAGCCGGTCGTTATTAGCCGTATTCATGGAGAAATGGGAGATCTCTACATTGCTGGCCCGGCCCATGATGCCGCCATAGAACTGGCGGTCAGTAGTGAAATAAACTTCCGTATACCAGATACCNGCGCCCTGTATCTTCATATTAGTCACGTCTAATGACAGCTTATCGCTCAACAGGAAACGGCCCTGCGGAATGTACACATGCTTACCCTGTGCGGCTGCGGCAGCGATACATTGGTTAAAGGCGGCAAAATCATCGGTCTGGTCATCCGGTGTGGCGCCGTAGCTGGTTACAGACAGGTAATTGGCCGGTTGGGATAATGCCGGTGGTACGGGTTCCAGCTCTGCGAAATCTATCCCATAGGTAAGGGAACTGTTGTCTTTCTGCAGCCGGATCTTACCGCCTGCAGGAATGGCATTATCCAGCCGGAAATGGATCTCATCAAAACGCATAAAGGTTTTAGTGCCCGGCGTTTGCTGGGGATCTTCCCCGTTAAAGTACTGGTATGCCCAGTAGGAGGATAAGGTAACGGTCTTCACCAGCACATCGTTCACATATACGCTCAGCGGGCCTGATTGCCCGGTGCCGCTCCCGTTATCCGGCAGGGTAAAGCGGATGGTCACGCCTTGTGCGGCCTGCGTAAGCATCCATTCTACCGAGGCGCCGTTGCTGCCCAGGCTAACATACTTTTGATCGGATGCTTCAGAGGCAATGTCTGACTGGATGAACTGTGGCGACTGCTGCAGACTGGCGCCGCCGCCCAGTGTGGCCGCTTCTGCTTCGTAGCGGATATAGGGCAATTGGGTAGCGCCGCGCGGCAGGCCGTCGACTTTGTGCATGTACGGATAGGGTGGCGCCTGCTCCCAGCAGGAGAAGGGCGAGCACGTGGAATAAAGGTGTTTTCATAACATTTATTTGTTGGTTTGGGTATGGAGATATGGAGATGGATATTGGCGGTACAGCAAAGAAAGTAAGGAGGCAGGGAGGCAGCAATTTTTATAGGGAAAGTATAAGAAATAGGGGGGCGGGAAGAAGGAGTTAACAATTTAACATGTTAGCAGTCAACAGGGTGTAAATACATGTAAATTTATTGTATATAATGGCGTTCACCACATTGCTTATGCGTGGTATAAGCTTTGATTGTCTGAATTTATTCTTCAACTGCTTTCTAAAGTAAAATCATCCTGGTTCATATTCAGTCATAGGTATTCACTGACATAGGTAAGTACGATAGCAGCAATGCCCGGGGCTGCATTCAGCTTCCCGCAAACGGCGTCCCAAAAATACCCACCGCCAGCTCAGCCCAGGTAAGCAGAAAGGCAACCAGTATACCAGCAAGAATCGCTAGCCGGTAGGCCGTTTTCTTTACCTTCCGCAAAACAAACTCACACATAAGTCCGGTGACCAGCAGTAAGACGCCCATCACCAGGAAATCAAATGGAGACCAGTCCACTTCACTGGTGAACTGCATGGCTACCAGGGGTATGAGCAACAGCAAACCTACTGTGAGCAGTATGCCGATAAGCCTTATGTTTTTTGTGATCATAGTTAAAAAGCACTTTGTAATTCAAAGTTAATGAAGATTTTTATACGTTCCGTGTTTTCAGGAAAAAAATTTACTTTAACAACCGGATCATTTAACGGAAACATATGTCACAATTATTTTCTCCTCTTACCATAAAAGGGCTTCAGTTTAAGAACAGGATCGCCGTATCTCCCATGTGCCAGTATTCTTCAGAAGACGGCTTCGCTAACGACTGGCATCTCGTTCATCTTGGCAGCCGTGCGGTAGGCGGCGCCGGGTTGATCATCACAGAAGCCGCAGCCGTATCGCCGGAAGGCCGTATCTCCCCGGAAGATCTCGGCATCTGGAAGGACGAACATGTCGAGAAACTGCGGCAGATCACATCGTTTATATCCGCTCAGCAATGTGTGCCCGGCATCCAGCTGGCCCACGCCGGCCGCAAGGCCAGTACCAATGCACCCTGGAAAGGCCGTGGAGAGGTAACTGTTGCAAACGGGGGATGGGTAACAGTTGCGCCTTCCGCTATACGTTTCTCCGATAATTACCCCCTGCCGGAAGCACTCACTATAGAAGGTATCCATAAAGTAATTGCAGATTTTACAGCTGCCGCTAAAAGATCATTGGCCGCCGGCTTTAAAGTAATAGAGGTACACGCCGCACATGGTTACCTGGTACATCAGTTCTTATCTCCCTTAAGCAACCATCGTACAGATGAATATGGCGGCAGCTTTGAAAACCGCATCCGCTTGTTACTGGAAATAATTGAGAGCGTAAAAACAGTCTGGCCGCAGGAGCTGCCATTGTTTGTCAGGATCTCTGCCACAGATTGGGTGGATGGTGGCTGGAATCCCGATGAATCGGTAAAGCTGGCGCATATACTGAAAGAAAGCGGAGTAGATCTGGTGGATGTTTCCAGCGGCGGACTCTCAGTGCAGCAACATATTCCTGTAGGACCGGCCTACCAGTTGCCGTTCGCCTCCCGGATCAGGAAAGAGACAGGCATACTCACCGGCACTGTGGGGATGATCACCAATGCCACGCAGGCAGAAACGATCCTGGTAAACGGCGATGCGGATATGGTCATTATGGCAAGGGAACTCCTGCGCAACCCCTATTTCCCGTTGCAGGCCGCGCAGGAATTGAATGATAAGATCAGCTGGCCCATTCAGTATGAAAGGGCTAAACCATAGAATGATTGATATTTGTTCCGTTCCTCCACTGAATTTTAAATTATGTTACCCACCATGTCCAAATCCCGGTTCTTTCATTCGTCATTTAAGTGTGTAAGCAATCTCTTAACCACTAAAAACTTAAAAAAGTGAAAGACTATCTCTTTTTGTTCCGCGGCGGCCCACAATATGTGCCCAGCTCCCAGGCCGGTGAACCGATTTCCGCCAATTGGAAAGCCTGGATGGAAGACCTGATGCAGAAAGGTCATTTGCCACAGGGCCAGCGCCTGGTAGGCGGCGGTACCGGCGCCGTACTGAAGGGCCGGAAAGCAGCCCAATTGACTGACGGCCCCTTTGCCGAGGGCAAGGAAATTGTTGCGGGGTATCTCGTCATCAAGGCAACAGACCTGGATCAGGCCATCAGCCTGGCCAAAGGCTGCCCCATTTTTGAGCACGATGATGTAAGCACGGAGATCAGGGAAATTGCTTCCTGAGATGGTCAAACACTAAAACCTGTAGCATGAAAGATTACGTATTATTATTCAGGGTGGGGCCGCGTTTCCTGCAAGCCTCACCCGAAGAACTGCAGCAGATCATGCTGCGATCAAAAGAATGGATAGGAGAGATCGCCGGAAACGGGAAGCTGAACAGCGTGTTACGCCTGCAGCGCAACGGTGCGGTAATGAGCGGGAAGCAGCAACAACTAAGCGAAGGACCTTTTACAGAAGATGAAATGCTGGTAAACGGTATGGTAACCGTCAAAGCAGCCAGCCTGCAGGAGGCCGTACAGATCGCCCATGGCAATCCCATCTTTGAATACGACGGCGTTATGGAAATACGGGAAGTAGCACCTAACAACTGATCCTTTGGCCATTTCACCTGATCATATTAACCAGCTGACAGACCATCTTTTCCGCCGCGAAGCGGGGAAGATGGTAGCTGTGCTGACAAAGATCTTCGGCGCAGAAAACCTGGAAACAGCCGAAGATGTTGTGCAGGATACCCTGCTGCATGCCATGCAGTCCTGGACGGACAAAGGTATTCCGGACAATCCTTCCGCCTGGCTGTTCCGCGTAGCCAAGAACAAGGCCATTGACATCATCCGCCGGAATAAACATTCCGTACAGTTTGATTTCACGGATGATGAAAGCCATTCACACAGTTTCGGCTATACGCTTGACGCAACGATGGACCACCTCTGGCAGGAAGCCCCTGTGAAGGATGATATGTTGCGCATGATGTTCGCCTGCTGCCATCCCGGCGTTTCTGAAGAGAACCAGGTGACCATCATCCTGAAAACGCTTTGCGGCTTCAGTACCGCAGAAATCGCGAAAGCGTTCCTTACTTCAGAAGATACCATTTCCAAAAGGCTCTACCGCACAAAAGAGTTTTTCCGCGATAACAGGATCAAACTGGAGATTCCCTCCATCGCCGACCTGGAACACCGTACCGCTGCCGTACTGAACGCCATCTACCTGTTATTCAACGAAGGATATAACTCTACCCATTCAGAAGACCTGATCCGCAAGGATGTAATGGAAGAAGCGATGCTGCTCTGTAAGCTGCTCACGGAAAATGTCTACACGCAAACACCTTCCACCTTTGCGCTGATGGCCCTTATGTGCTTCCACGCCTCACGCACGGAAAGCCGGTTGAGCACAGCAGGGGAGATCATCCTGCTGTCAGAACAGGACCGTGGCAAATGGGATCGTCAGCTGATCGCCTTCGGGAACGCCTATATGGAAAGGGCCGCTTTCGGCAACACGATCAGCCGCTACCACCTGGAAGCCGCTATCGCTTATCGAACACTGCATTGCCGAAAGCTATGCCCAAACCAATTGGAGAAAGATCCTGGAATATTACGACTGGCTTTGTGAAACCGCGCCTTCCGCCATTACTGAATTGAACAGGGCCGTCGTGGTAATGCTGGTACATGGCCCGTCTGCGGCATTGGTGGAGCTGGAGCAAATAAAAGACCGGAAGAAGCTCGCATCTTTTTACCTGTATAACAGCTTACTCGGAGAACTGCACGCAAGGTTAGATGACCTCGTGCAGGCTAAACAATATTTTGAGACCGCTATCGCCCAAACGCAGTCAGAAACAGAAAAGCGTATACTGCGCAACAAGATCAGCAAACTCTAAGTAAACAGAATAGAAAACTCCGGTACCATTGCACCGGGGTTATAACAACGCCGAAAAGCGGTATCTGGCTTAAACAAAAAAGCAGTTAGTTCTCCGCTAACTGCTTTTATTGTTGTTGAAATTATTTGATGGCTTCTTCTTCGGTTTCCGGTGGCCTTGCGGAGCACCGTTACGGTTACCCTGACCATTACTGTTCCCATCCGGCTTGCCGTTGCCGCCTGGTCTGCCATGGCCGCCTCCCGGTTTACCGCCGCCATTACGCCGTGGTTTACCATTGTTCCGGCCCGGTCTTCCTTCCGGCCTTGCGTTAAACGAAGGGGCTGGACCAAATTGTTCCGGCACTTCGCCGCGGGGTACCTGTTTTCCCAGCGTTCTTTCTATACGTGCAAAGCGGCCCATTTCTTTACCGCTCACAAAGGTATAGGCGCTGCCCTCTGAGGCGGCGCGGGCGGTACGGCCAATGCGGTGAATATAATCTTCCGCATCTTTCGGCACATCGTAATTGATCACCAGGTCAATATCCTCAATATCGATACCGCGGCTCAGGATGTCCGTAGCCACCAGTATTTTCAGCTTTTTATTCTTAAAGTCCAGCAGGGCCTGTTCGCGTTTTTCCTGTTCCAGGTCGGAGTGGATCAGCTCTGTGGAGAATTTCGCCTGTTTCAGCTCTGCGTACAGCTGTTTAACATTCATTTTGCTGGAGCAGAAGATGATCACGCTTTCAAACTGCTGTTGTGAAAGCACATATTTGATCAATGGCGCCTTTTGCTGTTCGTGCACCAGGAAGGCTTTTTGTACGATCTTTTCCGGCGCCTTGTTCAGGGCGATGGATATGCCTACAGGCTCCTGCAGGATGCGGAGCGCCAGCTGCTTTATTTTGGGCGGCATGGTAGCAGAGAACATCAAATTCTGCCTTTCCTTAGGCAGGTAAGAGATGATCTTGATAATGTCGTCAAAGAAACCCATGTCCAGCATGCGGTCGGCTTCGTCCAGCACCAGGTATTTCAACTGCTTTACGTTCACATAGCCCATGTTGAGGTGGGCTATCATGCGGCCGGGTGTACGAAATGACAATGTCCACGCCGGTAGCCAGCGCCTTTTTTTCAGTGGCGAAGGAAGCGCCGCCGGTGCCGCCATATACGGCTATAGAACTGATGGAGGTATAGTAGGTGAGGCCTTCGAGCGTTTGCGCGATCTGGATGGCCAGTTCGCGTGTAGGCACGATCACCATTGCGTTGATACTCTTTTCATCCCGGGGTTGCGTAAGCAGGTTGTGGAGTACCGGGAGCAGGAATGCGGCCGTTTTACCGGTACCTGTCTGCGCTGATGCAATGATATCTCTGCCTGCAATAATGGGTGGTATTACCTGTTCCTGTACAGGAGTGGCCTTTTCATAGCCCATGGCATAAATGCCATCCAGCAGATCGTCGTCAAATCCAAATTCGTGAAAGTTCAATGTTCGTTTATCTTTTTTATAAATTTACCTGAGGTTACTTATTTGTCCCACTGGTATAGTTAATATACTATTAAAATCCAGTGAAGATACCTGAAATTTGCCGTTTAGCCAAATTTTAGCTATTATCCGCCGGCCTTCCTGACCCGAATTTCCGCTCTTTTGTAAAAATTGACCCGAAAGTCTACCATAAGATCCGGATTTTATGCAGAAATTTATAGCGGACCTAACAATGGAATAAAGATTACGGTCACAACCCCGGTTCTTGGCCAGGGACGTGTCGATATATTTGAGGGATGACACGTTCCGCCTTTTCAGGCGGAACACTTTTCAAAAAAGTTTGAGGTTTGAAGTTTGAGGTTTGAGGTTCACCAACAGGCAGCCTTACCTGCATACCAGTCAATGAACCACTAACCTTTAACAAACCTCAAACCTCAAACCTGAACTTTGTATTATTTGCTATTGATCACCGCCTTATTCACCGCACTGATCTTTTCGGCCGGTACTTTGATGATCTCACGGTCGTAGGTCATGAGACCGTTTACTTCCATCTCCACGTCAGTGGTCTGAGTATAAACGGCTGCTGACAGTCCGTGTTGAATGAGATCTTTCAGGCGTTCACAAAAGTCGCTGTACACTTTAAACATATCGTCGGCATTCTTGAAGGTCTGGTAACCCCAGTTGTTTTTCTGCTGCCAGGTATGCCCGTCAAGCGGCAGTCCGAGGCCGCCGTATTCTCCCAGTACCAGTATCTGTTTGTTGCCAAATATCTCTGCCTGGGGCATTGCCGGGTCGGGATAGTTGTGCAGGTCTATGATATGCCCAACCGGGTGGAAGTTACCGCCGCTGGCGCTGTTCACCAGGCGGGAGGGATCGTATTCCATTGTCCATTTGGTGATATCAGCTGTTTTGAACTGGCCCCAGGCTTCGTTAAATGGTACCCATACCACGATGGAAGGGAAAAAGCTCACAGCGTCCATAATGGCTTTCCACTCGTTGCGGTAGATCTTTTCAGATTCCGGTGTACGGTCTTTATCCGTAGCACGGCCATAGATGGCGGGGCGGCTGTCCCACCTGTTACCCAGGTCGCCGCTGGGCATGTCCTGCCATACCAGGATGCCCAGGGAATCTGCATAATAGTACCAGCGGGCAGGTTCCACTTTTACGTGCTTGCGGATCATGTTAAAGCCCAGCTCTTTGGTCTTTTCGATGTCAAAACGCAAGGCATCATCGGTAGGGGCGGTATAGAGCCCGTCAGGCCACCAGCCCTGGTCCAGCGGACCAAACTGGAAGACAAAGTTGTTGTTCAGCAGCATACGCTGTATACCCTGCTGATCAGGCGCCATAGAGATCTTTCGCATCGCGAAATAGCTCTTTACCTCGTCTATTACCTTGCCTTTGCGCAGGATGGACACCTTAAGCTTATAGAGGGCGGGAGAGGAGGGAGACCACAATTTCGGGTTGGCGATATTCAGTGTAGCGGCAGCGCCATTGTCCAGCGTCTGCTCGGCTACCTGTTGGGTACCGTCAAGGGCAACGATCTTTACCTGGTCGCCCGCCTGCAGGTTTTCGGTGTTCACCGACAGTTGGAGGGATTGTTTATCAATATCAGGCACGGGTTTCAGGGAAGCGATATAGGTAGGCGCCACCGGCTCTAACCATACGGTCTGCCAGATACCGGTAACAGGCGTATACCAGATGCCGTGCGGCTTGATGATCTGTTTACCCCGGGGTTGCGGACCTTCATCGGTTGGATCCCATACTTTCACAACAATCTCCTGTGTGCCCGATTTTTTCAGCAGGGAGGTAATGTTGAAGCTAAAAGGATCAAAGCCGCCCTGGTGGGTGCCGGCGTGTTTGCCATTGATATAGACATCTGTTTGCCAGTCTACCGCGCCAAAGTGCAGGAGAATATCCTTGTTCCTGTAGGCGGAAGGAACGGTAAAGGTACGTTTGTACCAAAGGATGCTGTCTTTACCAACGGTTTTCTGTACCCCTGAAAGGGCAGATTCAACGGCGTAAGGTACAAGGATGTTTCCCGCATAAGCCGTTGGGGCATTTTCCTGCGATTTCGGCAGTATGGCGTATTGCCAGGAGCCGTTCAGGTTCAGCCATTGGGATCTTTCCAGCTGTGGCCGCGGGTATTCCGGAAGCGGGGTGCCGGAGGAAACTTTTTGAGGCCCAGCGGGTTTTAAGGGTTTGCGCCGAGGCGCCGGTAATGAATGTGGAATGGATGACAAATGAAATAAGGACAATGAGTGTTTTACGTGGCATTTTCAAAATAGATTTAAAAAAATGAACGAGAATGATGCTAAAGGGGTAAAATAGGAATTTTAGCGGAAATAAAGCGTAAGTTTTACACTTGTGGGCTCATCCATTTTTTCCCGGGATTTTCAGGTTATCCGGTCACCAGTCAACTGCAGTTAATGTCTTCTACCGGGAGCACTCCTGGTGTGAGGTCTGACATAGGTGCCGTTTTTCCTGTAATATCCTTTCACATGTATTGTTTTGGGGCTGCAAGTCGGTTGGGGGCTATTAGTGGATCGATGGCTTTGTGGCGTATAACTTTTACGTTTATTGTACACAGCTAGTAAACTGTCTTGCTCATCGATGGTCCGCTGTGGTAATAATTTGTATGTTGTGCGGCTGGCGTTTTTTAATTTAGGTTTTGCAATCCACCCGCTCGTAGATCCATATGTGATGTGCATTTTTTTCTTTTCTCCGGGAGTTTTTAGCAGCAAAACGCAGGTCAAAGATCAACGCTTAATGGCTTTGAAAAAAAAGGAAAAATCCCCTTTTGATCATTCAGTCCTTTACACTATTTTACTATTTATTTACACTTACCTATACCAAATTGATAAGAAAATTTTACATCCAGAGAAGCACCTGGTCATTACTCGGTTTATCAATCGCATTTTTTGGTGTTCTGCTTTCCATGTTTCAATCTGAAGGCCAGCGAACGGAACATATTACTGCGCTAATCGCCATTGCTACTTTTTACATTGCTTTGAATAAACACTGGATAGAACAGGACGCGGTTTTTCGTTCATTGTTTGATGCATTCAATGAACGATTCAGTAAATTGAATGACGATCTTAATCTGATCAGGGCTAACAGTATGTCGGGTGTAGCATCTGACTACAAATTGTCTGATAGTAGAACTCCTAACCAAGTGATGCAGGATTATCTCAATTTATGTGCAGAGGAATATTTTTGGTATAAAAAGGGAAGGATAGAGAAAAAAATATGGGACTCCTGGACGGAAGGGATCAGGTACTATCTGAAAACCCGGATAATCTATGATTATTTTAAAGCGCAGGAAGTAGAGGATAAAGCTTACTATGGTTTCCTTAAAGAGATCGATTTGAAATCCTTGGAAGATAAAGTAATATAACAACGCTAAACCTCAGCCAACTTACAGGCAATAAACAGATAGCTCCTTTCATTGCCTGTAAGTCGCTCATCAAATCGTCACCACCAACCTATGCCCTCCTGGTATCTCCTGGTCCCATAACTTTTCAATATCCTCCAGCTTCACCGTCACCGTATCCACTTTCAGCTTACCTTCTGCTGCCAGGGCAAACATCTCCGGCAACAACTCACTGAGCGCCTGCCTCACCTGTTGTTTCGACCACGAGCCCATCCCGGAGCCCGTCAATTGCAGGTCAACGCTCCTGAGAATGGCGGCCGACAGCGTGATCTGATCGCCCGCCATACTACCCACTGATACATAGCGGATACGGTTGGTAAATGAACCATTTCCCTTTACACCCGCCAGGATCATTTCCGCTGTATGCCCCCAGAGGTAATCAATGACGATGTCAATAGGACTTGCTGTATGTATCAATGCCAGCTGTGCTTTAAATGTCTCATCTTCCTTTGCAATAACGATGATCTCATCTGCGCCCAGTGCACGCAATGACTCCAGCGATGCCCTGTTCCTTCCGGTAACGATCACTCTTCCCGCCCCATAATATTTGGCCAGTTGCACTGCTACCCGGCCCGTAACACCCGTGGCACCGTTTATCAATACAACATCACCCGCCCGGATACCGGCCTTGAATGTCAGTGCCATCGCCGCGCCAAAAACAGCATTAGGCAGGGCGGCCGCAGTCACATCGTCCAATGCGTCGGGCACCGGAACAATACGGTCCCTGTCAACTACGGCTTTTTCTGCCAGCATACCGCTCATGCCTATGGCATACACCCGCCTGCCATCCGGCAATAAACAAATACCGTCACTGCCGGGCACGCGGCCCTTGTCTCCGGAGGAAGGTCCCGATGCATAGTGTTTGCCGCGGGCCATGCCCCTGTCCAGCTGTTTTACAGCGGCCGCTTTAACGCTTACTAATACCTGCCTGTCGCTTTGCACAAGTGGCTCAGGCACTTCTGCATACTGAGGCAGTTCCGCTTGCTGATACATAACTGCTGCTTTCATGTTCTGTTTTTTTTGTTGAAACAAANTTAGAGCAGGCAGCAGCCAGGGCACGATAACATATGTTATCAAGTTCAGAAGCGCGTTTTATTCTTCGCCAGTTTACTTTTAATACGACTCAGGTGTACTTTGCTGATACCCAGGTAGGAGGCAATAAAATGCTGGGGCACCCGCTGAATAATATGGGGACGTTCTTTCAGCAAACGCTGATACCGTTCTTCCGGCGTGTCGCGGATAAAGGACACAAATTCACTGATATAATGCACCTGCCGCTGTGCGGTCATCTGCAGCACCATCTGCGCAAAACCGGGCTCCGTACTTAGTTCATTGAGCAATTGCATCACATAACGTTTGGGAAGCAGGTAAAGTACAGAAGGTTCAATGGTCTCGATCGTAATGGGACTCGGCACATTGTTCACAAAACTGTCAAATGAGCTGAGCCCTTCGTTTTCAAAAAAGAACTGCATGGTCTTATCTTCGCCGTCCTTATCAAAGTAAGCACGCACACAGCCTTTCTCTATAAAGATATAATGCTGGGATTTCTTTCCTTCTTCCAGCAATACTGTTCTGGCAGGGGCTTCCAGCCGTTTCTGATAGGGCAGGTATTTATCCCAGTAGGTGTTGAGTTGAGGAAACCTGTTACGGAAATGGAAAAACATAACATATCACAATTGCCCGAAGATAATCATAATCATGCTATACCCGCCGCCCCGAACAAAGTTGCCCTTTCGTCCAGCGCAGATAGAACAAAGGTGATCTGCAGGCCGCAGGCATCCAGTTTATCCTGTAAGGATGGACTGAACAGCGCATAGGTATGCGCAATATTACCGCCCAGCAAGACCACCTTTGGCACCGGGCGAAGTTCCGAAAGGAACAGGGCCAGGTTAGACCCGAATTCGTGGAATATAAGCATGGCATCCGGCGTCCGCTGTACGTCCGCTGCTATCTCTTTTACATTGGCCAGTTGCTCACCGGTCAGTTCCTTGTATCGCTGGATGAACCACCTGGAACAGAAGTACTCCTCCGCGGTAGATTCCAGGAAATGCATTTCAAAATACCTGGCCTCCCTGGCAATGCCGCCTTCTGCAATAGCTGCCCCAAAACCGGTGCCCAGTGTCAGCCCGGTAATATCCTGGTAGCCTTTTGCGGCGCCGCTCAGCAGCTCGCCCTGCAGAAAGCATTGTGCATCATTGGCCATTTGGATATACTGTGCTTCCGTATGCAGCTGGTCTGCCAGCAGGTCTTTTACGTTGAGCCCATACAGTGAGTCGTATTTGTGCAGTCCCCTGATGAACGAAACTCCGGCATCATAATCAAACGGTCCGGGCATGGCAATGCCCACACGGTACACGCCCGGCGCGGCTTCCAGGCTACGCTTCATGACCCTGCCCCAGCTGTGAATAATCTCATCTGCACCGGCGCCTGAGTTGACCCGCTCTCTGTGCCAGGACCCCGGCAGCAGCGTACCCTGCTCCTGATCTATCAGTGCGGTAGTGATATGTGATCCGCCAATGTCTGCACCCAATACAATAGCCTTGCTCATTACTTAGTGTGTTATGTTGTTCCAGTGTCCCTGGATCTGTTCAAAAGATTGTCCTTTGGTCTCCGGTATCAGCCGGTATACCGTAATAAATGCCAGCACGCAGAACAGGGCAAAGAACCAGAAGGTCTGCGCTGTACCCAGTGAATGTAATAACATCGGCGTTAGCTGCCCTACCACCGTATCCGCCACCCACATCACCATGATGCTGAAAGATAAAGCCTTTGCACGAATGTGATCGGGGAAGATCTCTGCTGCGATCACAAATTTCAGCGGACCGATAGAGAACGCAAAGAAGGCCAGGAAAGCCAGTACACAAAACAGCAGGTACCATCCGTTGGTAGCCCCGGTGTAAAAACAGATGCCAGTCAGTATCAGGCTGATCGCCGCACCGGCCGTACCCCACAGGTACAGGGGCCGCCTGCCTAAGCTGTCTACTTTCCAGATGGCGATCAGCGTGAAGAGCACATTTGCGGCTCCGAAGAACAGCTGGCTCAGTAAGGAATTGCTCAGCGTAATCCCGGAATTATGCAGGATGGTGGGCCCGTAATAGATGATGGCATTAATCCCGCTGAACTGTGAGAACAAAGGTAGCAGGATGCCTATCAGCAAAGCCCTGCGTAATGCCGGCGCCCATAACTGGCGATAACTGCCTGCAGATGCTGTTGTTTGTATCTGCCGCTGTTTCAGCCAGCGCGGACTTTCAGGAATGCCGCTGAGGCCCAGCAGAAAGAGCAGGGCAGGCAGCATCCCTACGCCGAACATCTTTCTCCACAGGTCTGTGCCCGGGAGGAAATCCATCCCGTATTGCAGCAGCAGCGCATTGCTCAGGTAAGCCACAAAGATGCCAATGGTCACGGCCAGCTGGTAATAGGTTACCAGGCGCCCTCTTTTGTTGTCCGGCGCAATTTCCGACAGGTAAAGCGGTACCACGCTGGATGCAACGCCCACCGCCATGCCGCCCAGTATACGCGCGGCTATCAGCAGGGAAAAACTCGGCAGCAGTATGCAGCCAAGTGCCGTCAGCAGGAAGAAAAAGGCCGCCAGCAGCAGCAGTTTCTTTCTGCCCAGGCGGTCAGTGAATTCGCTGGCAAATAACACGCCTGCAATACAGCCGGCCAAAGCAGAAGATACAAACCAGCCTTCCTGCGCCGCAGTTAAACCGAACTGCTGTTGTACCAGTGGCAGCACGCCCGATACCACAGCCATATCAAAGCCAAAGAGGAAGCCCCCCAACGAGGCAATGAAGGTGATGAACGCCAGCTTATTGTTCGTCAGGGTTTCCATGGCGGGCGGATGTGATGTTGCTGAAAACATAATGTTCCTGTTTTAAAAAAGCCTTGATCAACTTCGCCCGGGTAGCGCCCTGGTTCTTTATACGGCAGGCACCCACTCCGGCTGGTATCACAAAGGTTTCCGCATAATGGTAAACAGTAGTGCGGTCATCTGCCGTGCTAACCGCGATGGAAGTGCCTTCCACCAGCATCAGCACCAGGCAGCAATGATCTGTATGCATGATCATTTCGCTGTCAAATTCAAGGCGGTGTACATCATAAAAGTGTGCGGCATGAGTGGGAAGATGGATGATCTGCCAGTCTGCGCCGTTTGCTATCACCTGCGGACGGGATACCAGCTCCGCTGTAACGGCTGCTCCCTGCCTGCTCAGATCCAGGTTATTGAAGGCGTGCGCAATGTTGATGGCCCGCGGCTTACCATCCAGTCCAAGCCGCAGCCAGTCGTACATTTTAAAGGTAAAGATATACGGCGTAGCGCTGATCTCCAATACCAGGTTGTTAGCCCCGGCACTGTGTACCGTACCGTTTGGGATCAGGAACAGATCGTGCCGCCGCGCCGGTAAACGTTGTACATATTGTTCTATGTCCACCGCTTTGTTGTGATCCCTGCTCTCTTCCAGCGCATTTCTGAATGCGCCTGCATCAACACCTTCCTGCAGGCCAAGATATACGGATGCGCCGTCCTTACAATCCAGGATGTAATAGGTTTCGTCCTGGGTGAAGGTTTCGCCGAAATGCTCGCGGATATACGAAAATGCCGGATGACATTGTATGGAAAGATTACCACCGTCAAAGGTGTCAAGGAAGTCAAATCGAATGGGAAACTCATAACGGAAGATTTCCGCATGGCGGCCCAGTATCGCTTCATAACGGTAGTACATCATCCACTCAAACGGGATTTCCAGCAGATAGTCATCGCTTTCAAATACTACGCCGTTCTCCGGAACGATCAGCTCAAAAGACCAGGCATAATTCACAGCATCCTGGTTCAGTTGCGGAATATGCTGCTTGAGCCATTGTCCGCCCCAGGCGCCCGGTTCAAACCAGGGGCGCACGCGGAAGGGGGAACGGCTCAGCAGATCTATGCCCTGCTGCAGGTCTTTGCCATAGATCCAGACAGGCATGTCAGGACGCTGACCATCTACCATGATATCGATATTGTTCAGCAGACTGCGTTTATGCTCATTCAGCACCACCCAGTCTACAAAGTACGCGCGTTTGTACATTTCATCTGCTGCGATGGGAGATACCGCACCAAAATTGGCGATAGCGCCTGCTCGCATGCGGTATTGCCATTCATTCTTTGGAATATCCAGGTAGATGAGCGCCGCTCCCGGGTAAGTGAGCGCCGCGCCGGTACCAATGATGATGTTGATGTCCGCATCCACATCCAGTGCCGGGACGAGTTTATCGGCCTCAAAGAAATCAGTGATCTGCAGCGTCGTTTTGGTGCCCCATACCTCGCCTTCTTTTCCAATAAACGGCGCAACCAGCGCTTGTATAATGCCCGGATCTTTCTGGGCATCCTGCATAAAATGCCAGCTGATGCGCAGGCCCCGCTGTTGTAATTGTGCGTCCAGCGCTTCGTGCAGGGCATCCCAGAAAATACCCGCATATCCGTCTATCAATACCAGTTGCTGTGTGGCTATCCAGTCTGCCAGCGCCGCATGGCCAGCATGTATCTTCCCGGGCCCAAGGGGATGCGCGGGATACATGTCGTATCCTGTGGGCCGCCGGGCGCTTAGCCGCGGGGGCATTACAGGCTGGGTAGATTGTCGCCAGGGCATGGTTGCTGTGTTGTGTTGGTTCATACTTCCAGTCAGTTTGTTGCTACATGTATCATGATAATGTCTCTTGCAGGCAGGGTAAAAGTATTCCCCAGCTCTGCGCCTTCTTCTTCCAGCAGGTTGCTTTGCCGTACCGTAAGGGATGATGACCGGTCCCTGGGAGACAAGCTAACTGTTACGGGTACGGATGCAGGATTTACAAGCTGTAACACCACACCTTTACTATTGCGGGCAGGATGGATGTTCTCTACATAAACGCCCTGCCCTGAAATATGGAAGAAAAGGGATTCTGTTGCTGCACCGGCTGCAGGTGCGGCTACCAGGGGTTGATGGTTGTCAAGTCCGTAAGCATTGGCGGCCGCAGCGTCATAGCCGCTGTTATGTGCCTGCAGGTAATAATGGAAGGTAGCAGGGCCTTCCTGGCCGGCGCGGAAATTGGTATGCCAGAGATTGTTCATCACCCAGGAAGAGATGGCGGGCTGCTGTTCCGTATATGTTTTCCATAAAGGAGAGTTATGCAGGCCGCCTATCAGGCCGGCAGTAGTGGTGGTGCGGCCAATCTCGAATAAAGGCGCATCCGGACTGGACCAGGTAATACCCAGTTCGCCATTGGAAATATCCACCCAGCGTTGCAGCGTATACCAGTTCCTGTTAGTATGCGGCAGCTGGTCGGCTTCTGCAGTGATGCTTCCCCAGGGAATGCTGTATCGCACCTGCGCGCCGGGAATATGGAAAGGAAACACAAAATGTACGCTCTCCTTGCTGGTGATGGCTTTTTTATCGATCGTGTTGATGAGCGTTACGCGATCTTCATCCGCCACCAGGCGGATCTCTCTTTGCAGCTTGCTGGCGCCCGGCGCAGCTGAGGTTACGAGGAGGCTGACCACTAGCGGACCTTTTTCTTTAATGCTGATAGTGGGCTTAGCTGCATACCGGATCTTTTCCAGTGAATCGCCCGGCAAGTAGGTGTATTCGTTCAACCCGCCCGAGTCGGCGAGGTTTTGTTCAATACCTTTCCTGGTGAGGCGGACAATGTTACCGGTATTGCCGTCCAGTGTTATGGAATAGATCCCGTTCTGCAAAGTATGATCAGTAACGGTTGCCCGGCCATCGATGTACGCCGCGCCTGCATGAATGGTAAAGCGTTGTTTGGAAAAAGGCGGCAGCGATTTTACAAACACGGCCAGTTCACCATTGGAGAGGCGCTGCGAAGGCACTTTTTTGCCTTTACTGTCTTTTACCAGATCGCCTGCTGTACTGAGCGCTGCGGGGATGGTCACCAGGCCGCTGCGTGTATGCGACAAAGTATTGTAAATATCTACTGCATTAGCAATGCCCTGATCCGCATCGGTGCTTTTGGTCAGCAACACTTTCGTGAGGGAATCTCCCCGCAATGCAAATGCCTGCTTATAGGCCCATTGGGACAGCACCTTCGGATCTTCCGGATGGGATACACTGTTGAAGGCGCCCCAGGTATGTTCGTTAAACATCACGATATTAGTCCAGGCAGAATCGAAATCACGGGAAGGATAGCCTGCCTTGTTACGGATGGCCCAGATGGCGGCGGCCTGTTGCAGCTGATCGGAAGCACGGCGGTTAATGCCGGTTTCACGTGCGGCAGAGGCAATGCCATCTGTCCAGAATTCTGTATAATCGCCGGCAATGACGGGGATCTGGTCTTTATAATTCGCTTCCAGGTCCTGGAAGAATTGTTTAACAGAGCAAATGATCAGGCGGGGAGAGGCATAACGTTCATTCCAGGTCTTTACCGCTTCGGGCAATTCAGGATCAATGGGCGCGTTGTCGCTCATGGCCCAGGTGAGCAGGGTCATATTATATGGCGCCTTTCGCTGTTCCAGTTGTGCCAGGTAGTTAAAGAGGAAGGGGTTAAGAAAGTTGTCAGAAGGTTTACCGGTAAAATAAGGTTTGGGTTCATCAATGGTGAAGAAGTTCGGGATCTTGCTGCCCTTCAGCTTATAGCCAATAGAGTAGGGGGAGGATTGATAGAACAGCAGTTTTTGTTTACCCGATGGAGAGACCCAGTAAAAGGGATGATCCCGCCAGGTATCGGCGCTGCCAATACGGTCAGAGGCATTGGGCGCACTCAGGAAATACCGGATGCCGCTGATGTCAGCCTGGCTCGAGAGGCCCCAGGAAGCGCCGGGCACATCGCCCTGGAACATGGTATGGACCTCCATGCCATGGTCTTTTGCCAGGCGGGTACCTGTGTAGAACATGTGCAGCAGCTGCGCCGGACTCGTAGCACTGGTATTGATATTACCATAGCCGCCATCCAGGTTGATCCATCCTTTCTGAACGGCATCCCAGAAGCGTTTTTGTTTGGCGGCATCTGCATCCGCCAGGTAATGTTCTACCACCCAGATGGCTTCTGTATTCCACTTAAAACGGGCTTCGGGCGGATAGCTGGCAGAATGTTCGGCTATCTTGATGGCTTCGTCTATATTATTCTTATGGATGTCCAGCACTTTAGCCTGTACATTGGTATAGCCCACATCTACATGAGAATGCGGCATCACATACACCTTCCAGTTGCTGCGGGCGGGCGTCACAATACAACGAGCCTTATAGGTCTGCTTGCCGGAGCGTAACGCCACCGACAACTGCATATCCTTATTCACCGGCTCACCGGGCAGAGGGATCTCAAATACAGAGATACCTTCCGCAGCGGCAGGGATATCCAGGCTGTCCTGGCGGCCGTTAAAGGAAAATACCAGCTTACCGGGCGCGTAGCTCATCCCACCATGAAAAAGCAGGCGTACCATCCTGCAGGCGCTGTTGTTATGATGCAGGTAGGCAATGGTAGGCTGCAGCGCTATGGAAGTAAAATCCTTTTGGTGCTGCGCAAAACAAAAGCCCGGAAGTAAACAGGAAAAGAGTATGAGTTGTCTTAGTTTCATTCGCAAAAGGTATATGTACAAACATATGGACATAATTCGAGAAAACAAACAGTTAAGGGTTTGAAAGTTTGAAACGATCTCCCTCCCGTCATAGCGGGAAGCCTTCCAGACCCCGCGCGTGGCGCAACGAAGCAATCCTTTAAATGGCAAACGGGTCTTCATCTCCCGTCATAGCGGGAAGCCTTCCAGGCCCCGCGCGTGGCGCGACGAAGCAATCCTTTAAACAACTAACGCTGAAGATTGCTTCGGCCCGGCTCCCTCAAAGGCCCTTCGGGCCTTGCATTGACGGGATAGTAGACCCGTTTGCTTCTCCTCCCCGTATTGCAGGCAGCCGCAACGAAGCAATCTCCAAACGCTAAACCGTCTTTCGTTGGAGGTTCAGGACGGCCGGGCTGTAACCCGGCCGCACCCCTGAACCTTAACTCCAACTTTTAAACAACCAAAAACTTTCAAACCCTCAAACCATCCAGTATGTATGAACATATGAATTAGAACCCGGGGTTGTTCGGCAGCAGATTCGGGTTCACATCTGTTTCCTGCTTCGGTAACGGGAATAACAGCTGTTTCTCCCCGAACGTCGCCCCGAACACCGTTTTATGCCCCACAAAATTGTCCCAGGCGCCGGTTACATCGTTATGCACCTTCCTGGTACGGATCATATCAAACCACATCTTGTTCTCAAAGCACAGCTCATAATAACGTTGCAGCCATACTTCCTGCTCAAAGGCCGCCTGCGACATTGCCGCGATGGGCGTCAGTCCTGCCCGTGCGCGGATCGCATTCACGTAAGTGATGGCATTGGCATTCGGACCGCCTTCCGCCCGGTTGGACGCTTCTGCATACATCAGGTATACATCGGCCAGGCGGTACAGCGTATAGTTCAGGTCTGATTTGGCGGTGTTGGCCACTGCTGCAGAATCAAAGTACTTATATACATATGTAGCATGGAAACGCACGGTATCAGTGCTGTTGCGCTTCTTATACTTCGTGAAGAAGAACTGCCTTTCCTGCACCCTTTTATCACCGTCCGGGAAAGATGCAATGAACTGCGGCGTAGGATATACCGATCCATATTCATCTGCATAAGAGGAGATCCCTGCATAGTTGGGCAGCAGCAGCGGTGTCAGCGGATTAGGCGCCGGTACCGATGCGGCATACTGCACCTGGAAGATGAATTCGCCCCTGTTCTTGTTGGCCGGGTTATTCATGTCTGTATAGCGGGAGAACAGCGAATAACCGCCGTTATCGATCACCTCTTTGGATCTTTTGGCAGATTCTGCATAGTACTGGTTGCCGCCATTGATGGCTGCACCGGCGTAGGTCAGGTATACATCGGCCAGGATGGATTTTACCGCGCCCAGTGATACATAGCCGTTATTGTCCTGCCAGGGAAGGGTAGCGGCTTCGGCGGTCAGCAGGTCTGGTATGATGATGCTGTCGTAAATGGCCTTTGCAGGTGTACGGTGCATATTGATCTGGTCCACGCTGGTAGCTACAGTGGTTACCATCGGCACTGCGCCGTACATGCGTACCAGGTAGAAGTAGAAAAGCGCCCGCAATGCATGCGCTTCGGCCAGCATATTGTTTTTGGCGTCATCAGGCACACCGGTTACCTTGGGAATATACTCCAGCGCATTGTTACAGGCGCCTACGCCCAGGTAGAGCTGCTGCCACCAGGTGTCCACATAGAAAGAAGTGTTGTTATAGCTCAGGTTCTGGAAATTCACAAAACCGGTTTGCCCCAGATCGCTGTTGGCTTTGCCGGTCATAAATTCCAGCAAATTGTAGGTATTGCCGCCATAGGAGCCAGACTGCCCGTTGAGCAATCCCGTAAGGTTCTGATAACAGCCGTTTGCAAATGCACGTGCCACTTTTTCACCGGCAAGATCAGCGCCGGGAGAAATGAAACCGGTAGGCTTTTCTTCCAGGAACTTTTTACACGAAAAGCTCAGTAGTATCAAAGCCGCTACCAGGATATGTTTTAATGCCTTCATTGTTTTCAATTTGAATTGTTAGAAGCCTAATGATACGCCCAGGTTCCATACGCGGGGCCTGGGATAGGAGAAGAAGTCCAGGTTCTGTGAAAAACCGGTGTTGGAACCATAACCGGAAACAAAGGTGTCTACCTCGGGATCGTAGCCGGTATATTTGGTGATCAGGAACAGGTTCTGTACGCTGGCGTATATACGTAATTTCTGGATGCCTGTTCGCTGGTTAAAGGAAGCCGGCATTGTATACCCCAGTGTAAAGTTCTGTCCGCGGATGTAAGAGCCATCTTCTACCCACCAGGTATCAAAATGTGAATCCTGTGTGAACTTATAGCTGCGTACCTGGGCGATCATTGTATTCTGGTTCTGTGGTGTCCAGGCATTCAGTACGGTAGCAAGGCTGTTGGCCAGTGTCTGGCGATCCTCTGTAGAATGTTTAAAGGTGGCGGCAGTATTTACGCCCTGTACAAAACGTATGTCAAATGAGAAGTCCCAGTTCTTGTAATTGATCGTGCTGGAGAAAGTGCCTGTCCATTTGGGATAGGCGCGTCCGATGATGCTGTAGTAAGGGCTGCCGTCTTTGTTATAGAGATATTTCCTGTCGCCGGGTTTCAGGCTGTGCTCCGCTGCTTCTGCCGCTTCGTCTTCACTATAGGTGCCCAGGCGGGTCATACCGTAGAAAGATCCGATAGGAGAACCTACGCGCAGTACATTCGTTTGCCCGAGGAAATTAGGGCCCGGGAAAATGTCTGCATTGCCCTGGTTCAGTTTCAGGATCTCGTTCTTGTTGGATGCGAAGATGTAGTCGGTAGACCACCTGAAGTTTTTAGACTTGATATTCTCCGTATGCAGGTTCACTTCTATACCGGTGTTACGTACAGAACCTACGTTCTGGTAGATATTGGCGTCCACCATACCGGCAGACCATGCAATGGGCGCCTGCAGCAGCAGGTCTTTGGTGGTACGGCGATAGTAGTCCACGTTCATATTGATACGGCCGTCAAACAGGGCAGCTTCCACACCGGCGTCAAACTGCAGGGAGCGTTCCCATTTCAGGCCGGAGTTGCCAATATACCCCGGCAGCAGGCTGGCCTGGTTGGCGCCTCCCAGTACGGTATTGTTGGGCGAAATCTGCGGCAGTGAACGGTACTGCGGTATTTCCTGGTTGCCGGAGAGGCCATAGCTGGCGCGCACTTTCAGGTTGTTCAGCCAGGCATATTGTTTCATGAAATTTTCTTCAGAGATATTCCAGGCGGCGCCCACAGAAGGGAAGAAGCCGTATTTGTTGTCTTCTCCGAATTTGGAAGAACCATCATAACGGCCGGTAGCGGTGAACAGGTATTTGCCGTCTATGTTATAGGTAACACGTGCAAAGTAGGAGTTCATCGTCCATTTATAATCCGACGAACCAATGGCCTGGCGTACGGAGCCGGCGCCCAGGTTATGCCACTGGAAGAAATCGGAGATGAAATTCTGTGACTCTGCGTTGGACTGCTCCTGGTTATACTGCTGGAAGGAGATCCCCAGCAAAGCCGTCATTTTCTGACGGGCATTGATCTGTTTGTTCCAGGTGAGGTAGTTCTCAGACTGCCAGTAGGTGTTGGTGAAATTAGTGATGCTTGCATCGCCGCCCTGGTCTTGCGACAGGTGAGGCAAGTCTATGCCTGAGTAGAAATTGTTCTTTTGTCCGTTGAGGTTATAACCAATGTCTGTTTTAAAATCGAGGTCTTTGGTAATGTGGAACAGGAGGTAAGCATCTCCCATCGCCAGCAGGGTATTGTTGATGGTGTACCTGCTCTGGGCGATGTGCACCGGGTTGGGACCGCCTTCCAGGCCTGCGATGTCGTTATTACCTGCCCAGGTGCCATCCGGGTATTTCACCGGCAGGATGGGCACTTCTTCTGCCACCATGCGGGGTACGTTGAGGGCGCCGTTACCGTCTGATACCACCCTTTGTTTACCGGAGATGAAGGAGATGTTGCCGCCAACAGTGAGCCATTTATTGACGTCGTTATCCATCGTTAAGCGCACAGAATAACGTTTGAACCAGGACTCCAACATCAGGCCGTTCTGGTCCAGGTAACCCAGGGAAAGGCTGTAAGCCGATTTTTCGCTGCCGCCCTGCATCAGCAGGTAGTGGCTGTGAGAAACAGCGGGTTTGTACACTTCTTTCTCCCAGTTGGTATTGTACAGCGGTTTGTCGTTTTCATCAAACAGTTTGGGCAGGCTGGCGTGGTTCAGCTCCACGGGCGGGGCCCAGGTGCCGCCTGCAGGGTCGAACTTGGTAGCATTGGCAAAGGCTTCGTTATACACTTTGATGAACTGGTCTGAGTTCAGTGTTTTCACATGCCTGGCCAGCGTGCTTACGTTCACGTTACCTTCGTAGGAGATGCGTGGCGCGCGGTCGCCGCGGATACCCCGTTTGGTGGTCACCAGGATAACGCCGTTAGAGCCCCTGGCGCCGAAGATGGCGGTGGAAGAAGCGTCTTTCAGCACTTCCAGGGAGGCGATGTCACTTGGATTGAGCTGGTTGGCATCTACGCCGATCACACCATCCACCACGTACAGCGGATCAATGTTGGAGTTGATGGAGCCGATACCGCGCACCCTCACCTTCGCTGTCTGTCCGGGTGCGCTGCTGTTAATGTTTACATCCACGCCGGGTATCTTGCCCTGCAGTGCCTGCGATACATTGGGTACGGGCTTGTCCATCAGCTGTTCTGCCTTGATGGTGCTTACCGCACCGGTAAGGTCAGACTTCTTTACAGTACCATAACCAACCACCACCACATCTGTGAGCTGGTTGGCTTTCATTTCAAGACCAACATTCAGCGTGGTCTGGCTGCCCACCGGTACTTCCTTGGGGGCATAGCCGGTGTAGGAAAAGATCAGCACAGAGCTGCTGCCGGGCACCGTAATGGTATAGTTTCCGTCTACATCCGTAATGGTACCGGTGCTGGTACCTTTCACCTGTAGGGTCACGTTGGGCAGCGGCGATGCGTCTTTTGCATCTGTAACCCGCCCGCTTATACGGAGCTGCGCCATTACATTTACTGCAAGCAGCATACATGCAATGACAAAAATGAATCTTTGCTTCATAACCTGGTTTTTTTGTTTATGAAAGGATGTTTAAAAGTGGAGATGGCAGTTTTTCAGCAGCCAGCAACAAAGCTGTCAGCCGTTAGTGATCGCAGCGAATACAATCACCAACAACAACAGCTAAAAGCTGACGGCTAATAGCTAACCATTTATTTATTTAGCATGGCCCACTGTCGTAATAACTGAATAACATCGTAGAGTACTCCCGCTTCCCCCCTGAAATCTCCCGAACCTTTTGGTTGACCCGTTTGTACATCGTACCACTCGAAAAAGCCTTTGTTGGCAATGGCCCTGTCTATCATGGGGGTCAGTTCGTCACAGGCTTCTTTAATAAATCCATTTTTGATAAGCGCCTGTATCATGCGACCCCCAAACCAGGTCCAGTCGCCCGCGTTCTGATACAGGTACGGCTTCATATTCGGAAATTCTTTTAGCGGATAGGGAGGATAAACGGTGATGCCGATGGTAGCATGTTGTTCTTTACCTGCGGCCTGTACCATTTGCCGGTTGATGGCGGCAATTTCTTCGCGGGTATGGAAGCCGGCCAGAATGGCGCAGGCGGTTCCGCCGGTATATAGGATCTCCTTTTCATTAAAGGCGGGAGAGAAGGGACTGCCATTGAGATAGAGATGCGGCAGATACTTTTGTGCGTTCTTCATCCAGAGATGTTTGCGAACATCGGCGCGCACCTGGTTTTCAATATTTTTCCAATTCTTCAGCGGTTTGTAACCGGGGGCTAACATGGCCTGCAGATCCTGCAGAGCGAGTACGAACATCGCGTTGTCATAGATATCGATGGCCCATTTGGTTTTGTCGTTGATAGCAACACCCCAACCGGTTTCCGGTTGCACATCGCCCCAGTCTATAGTGGTGGCGCCGGTGATCAGTCCGTAATCAGGCGACCATCTTTCGCGGAGTAGGTAATCCAGCGCGGTTTCCATGCGCTGCAGCACAGATCTGCCGTCTATTTGTATGGTAAGGATGGAGCGGTCGCCGGTGGCGTCAATATATTTCTTCACGGCCTGGATCAGGGAAGATTCCTGGTCTGTTTCCACCGTGTTCTTGTGGGCGGCCCAACCGGGGGCCAACGCCGAATAGCGGAATTTATACCCCCCGCTGGCTTTTGCCGTGTCGATCATGCCGTCTACGATATCGCCGCCGGGGCCCTGCATTTTGAAAAACAGCAGGAGCATGTCTTTCACTTTTTCCGGCGGATGTACCTGCAGCGAGCCATTGATGAAGGTGTTGAAATCCCTGATCCAGACTTCCCCGTAGGAAGTGCCGGCGGTGAAGCCTGTCAGCAGGCGAAGTGCGCGTGCCTGGATCGTGTCCAGCCGGCTATCTGCCAGGATGGTAGCTGCCAGTTGATCATTGCCCGTTTGTGAAAAAGAGAGCTGAGCGCAGAGTGACATGCAGATAACGTGAAGAATAACGAGGAGCTTCATGCAAATAGCCCGGTTTAATATGTACAAACATATAAACATAATTTTATTTTTGCAAGTAGGCAGGAAAAATAATAACAGGCGGGCGGGAATACTTTGTTTGTATTGATAAACAAATGTTTAGACTGGTTGTGAGGGATTGCTGGCATACTGGCAGGGGTTTATCATGACCAGACATACCATCAAAGTGGGAGGCAGTCACGTCAGATTTTTTATTAATTTGCGCGTTACCTAATGCGACTATGAACTTTAGTATTGACCACAAAAATCCCCTGCCGCTGCATCTCCAGGCGGAAAACTTGTTGCGCGCCATTATCAATGACCCGCAATATGCGAACGGGAAATTCTTACCTAACGAAGTACAGCTGGCCAAACAGCTGGCTATTTCCAGGTCTACCTTACGGCAGGCCCTGAACAAACTTGTATACGAAGGATTGCTGGTACGGAAGAAAGGTATCGGCACAAAAGTGGCCGAGCCGGCCATCAGCTCCAAGTCCAAGAACTGGCTGAGCTTTACCCAGGAAATGACGGCCCGCGGCATCACCATCCGCAACTTTGAGCTGCATGTTACCTGGGTAACGCCGGATGAAAGTGTGGCAAATTTCTTCGGCATCGGTACCGATAAAAAGATCCTGAAGCTGGAACGCCTGAGAGGCAAGGCAGAAGGGCCCTTTGTATACTTTATCTCTTTTTTCCATCCCCGGGTAGGGCTTACCGGTGAAGAAGATTTTAAACGGCCCCTGTATGATATCCTGGAAAAGGATCACCATGTAATAGCCACCCTGTCTAAAGAAGAGATCAGTGCAAAAACAGCGGATAAATTCCTGGCAGGCAAACTGGAAGTGGAACCGGGCAGCCCGATACTTTCCAGGAAAAGATTTGTGTATGACCAGGGAGAAAGACCGATAGAATATAACCTGGGATATTACAGGGCAGATAGCTTTGTGTATACGGTGGAGAGCAGGAGAGAGTAGGCGGCAGGAAAATCTAACCTGTGGCCTGTTTAGAAAATTAGGCTAAGCGCCTGATATGTCTAAATCCACCCTTCATAATGTCTATTTAGCACCTCCGCTAAGTATTCGCTCTACTTTACTTTTGTTGTACAATCACGCCAAAAATAAAACCGATGGAAAACGTACAACAAAAAGTAATGACTACACAGGAAGTAGCTGCCCGCTTTCATAAACTCGCCCAACAAGAGAAATGGTATGAGATCCAGGATGAATTCTTTGCGGATAATGTAAGGAGTATAGAGCCTGCAGGCTCCCCATATTTTAACGATGCTGAAGGCAAAGCAGAAGTGCGTAAAAAAGCCGATAGCTTCATTAAGCGGATAGAAGCGGTGCACCGGCTGTATACCAGCGAACCGATTGTGACCGGCAATCATTTTGCAGTAGTGCGGGAGAAGGATCTCACGGTACAGGGGCATGGCATGGTACAGATACACCAGATCATGCTCTATGAGGTAAGAGACGGGAAGATTGTATCGGAGCAGTTCTTTTATTAGCAATCTGGCTTCCCCCGTACAGCCTATCCCCCTGCACCTATATTATTTTGGATTTAATACTATATTGCTCTTGCAAATTAATGCAAAAGTAGTTTCTTTTGTACCCAGCTATACCTTGAAAGTTTTGTTGTTGCCCGTAAAAAGATAACCCTGGCTTTCATCTATACGCAGATAGTATGCGTGCCCAGCATGCAATTTGCGGCAATATTCAATCTAATGTAAGAAATCCTGTACCGGAATGCATAGAAGTATTTTGTCCCTATTCAAAGTGCCATTCAGGCGCCTGTTTGTTACGGTTTTCCTGTTATGCCACATCCAATACGCTACTGCCCAAAATGGTCTTCCGCAACTATTGCCGCCTTCCCCCGAGGCCGCCGCATTGTTTAAATACCTGGATTATGGTGTTGATTACAGTTCGGGAGTGCCACAGATCAACATCCCTTTATACGAAGTAAAATGTGGCAGCCTGCGTGTACCGATCAGTATCAGTTATTTTGCCGGCGGCCGAAAGGCCAATGATGTCACAGGGCCGGTAGGCCTGGGATGGAGCCTGAATGCAGGCGGTATGATCGCCCGGACCATCTATGGAAAGCCTGATGATCTGTCATCTTTTCCTCCCACCTGGAAACCGGAGGCCAACCTTACCAATAAGGATGACTATGATTACCTGGCATCGCTATATTATCCTGGCGGATACGATTCCCAGTATGATATATTTTCTTACACAGCAGGTTCTTACTCCGGCCGTTTTATAGCCGCAGGTTCATCGTCGGAATATAAACTGCTGCCTTTAAAACCTGTTAAAATTTTTAACATATCCGGAACTTATCCAAATAGGATCCTCGATGATAAGGGAAACGAGTATAACTATAACGTCGATGAAAAAGGGCAGATAGTAATGGGTTACTATAACCAACCCATTACAGCTAAATTACTGAGTTCCATAATATCGGCAGACAAGAACGATACCATTACGTTTACCTATGTGACAAAAGTACAAAAGAGCTACAGCGAAGGGGATCAGTATACATTGATCGATAATGACTCGCGAATTGACGCCATCCACTATTCCACGACCTATGCTGTTAACAGTAACTATAGGGAATATGCTATTCAGCGGATTTCGGAGATTAAATTCCGGGGGGGTAAAGTTAGTTTCATCCTGTATCCCTCATCAGACCGTATCAAAACCATAGAAATCCGGAATGATAACAATGTGCTTTTAAAGAGCATTGAACTGCAGTCGTCCCAGCTGGATTTTCCCGCTTATACCGGAACGGAGCCTACCTATAAACTGGATGCCGTACTATTCCGGGACAGCAATCTTCAGTCGATAGATAAATATAGTTTTGAATACAATGCCTCTTATAACTTCAGTGCAAAAGATCGTGATTTCTGGGGGTTCGTCAACGCTAATGCCAGACGTAACTCCATTCTTATCCCAAAATGGAATAATATCCAGGTATTATTTGGCCCCTTCGGAAACTCCCTTACGGAGTTTATCAACATACCGGGCGGGCAGCTGAATGGAGCTGACCGTAATCCCAATTCCAATTCGCAGATAGGAGTGCTTAAAAAGATCACCTACCCAAGTGGTGGATCAACAGCCTTCACATTTGAAAGCAACCAGTATGAAGATAACGGCATAAAAACCGGCGCCGGCTTGCGCCTGGCGCAGATCCAGCATACCGACGCCGATGGCCATACCTATTACAAAACCTATAAGTATGGCAGTGGAGAGTCGGGAGCCGGATATTATTCATATAGGCGGGTGCTGATGCAGGACCTGAGCTATGAAAAAAGGTATTTCACTCAACTGGATAATTTCAGTGATCTTTACGAAGATAATTTCCGGAAAAGAGTATATACCTCAGACCTGCTGCAGGAAATTGAAGAGAAAGCGTCTGCATTACCATATTATACAGAAGTTACGGAATACGATGGCACTCCTGCAAATAACAATGGTAAAACGGTTTATTCCTTCGATTTCCCTTACGATGTGATGCCGGTTATCACTTATCCCTCCCCGTCCTTTCCTGGTGTCCTGCCTGCTCCTTATCAATATCTAGACTTCAGTGGATTATCAGTAGACAACAACATTGCCCGCAGGCATATTAACAGATATGAACCCTGGAAAACAGCTGAACTGCAAAGCATCGATGTTTACAGGAACAATGGAAACAATACCTATACCCGGGTAAAAAGTATAGACAAGATCTATAAACGGACAGAAACAGAGCAGGTGAAGGGAACCCATATTTACAAGCTCCTTGAATTCGGTACCCAGGATAATACCACAGGATGGAACACCAATACGGAGAAACATGCCGCGCAATATCTGCTGCTTCCTGTATTCCAGTTTGCAGACTATACTATCACCATAGGCAAACAGGAGTTGGAAAGTGAGATAGAAAACGAGTTCAATGCAAGCGGAGAGATCGGGAAAATCACCACATATACCTATAATAACAGGTCATTACCGGTCAATATTAATACCGTTTCCAGTAAAGGTGACGAATTTAATGTTCAGATCAAATACCCTGCTGACTTCCTCTCTGATCCGCAAATAGGTGCCATTTCTCAAACTATGAATACAGCAAATATGCTCTTACCTGTAGAGCAGTTGCAGTTAAAAGGTAGTACCCTGTTAAGCGGCTCAAAGACCATTTTTAAAAACTGGCGCACCTCCGCCAATCCCCAGATTGCTTCCGAATTTATACAGGAAAAGAAGGGTAGTGGCTCTTACGAAAGCCGGGTACAGTTCTTTGGATATGATAATCGCAGTAACATCACCGGGATGTCAAAAGTAGCAGACGTCAGGCGTTCCTATATCTGGGGTTATAATAAATTATATCCTATTGCGGAAGCCATTAACGCTGCTGCCACCGATATTTATTATACTTCTTTTGAGGAAGGTGATGGCAATAGTACCGATGGAGATGCTAAGACCGGCAGAAAAAGCCACACCGGGGGATTCTCAAAGGTTCTATCCGGGCTTACCAATGGAGGATACACACTTAGTTACTGGCAAAAATCCGGCAGCAATTGGTCCTTACAGACCAGTAGTGTAAACGTCAGCAGCGGCACCTATACTATTAGTCTTTCCGGACAGGTGGATGAAGTGCGTTTTTATCCCGCTGCTGCAGAGATGAATACTTATACCTACGAGCCTCTCACTGGCATGACTTCCCATTGCGATGCCGGTAACCATACTACCTTTTATGAATACGACAACTATGGAAGGCTGAAACTGGTGCGTGACCAGGATGGAAAAATTCTTAAACAATATGACTACCAATACCAGTCTTCCTTTGCTGCCGATTGGCAGCCAACCGGTAATACCCGTTGCGAGAGAGATGCCTGGAATAGCTACACGGGCAACCAGGAATCAGAGGAGAAAGATGCCAATCCCTATAGTACTACTTATAATACGTTAAGGTGGGTGGTCAGCGGTGCTTCATCGGCCTGCCCCCGGACAGCCTGTACCGGGGATGGTAAACGACCTGTCAACAATGTTTGCCAAACCGGTACCAGGGAGCTGGTGAGTTCGGAGCAACTGGAAACCAGGAAGTGGCGCTGCACTTATTGGGTAACCTATTCTACCGGACCTGGCGAAATCATTTCCACCTTCAGCACGATCCCTTGTACAGAGCACTAAGAAAAACTAATTGAAAATGATCCGGTATAACGTTTATATAGTACTGACAATAAGTATACTCCTGGAATCAGCTGCTAATGTGGCTGCCCAAACTCCTGATAACAGCAGTGTCCGTCCGGCAGCCACCGCGCAGCCATTGCCTGCAGCTTACACAGGATCCTTTATCAACTATATCCGTATATGGGAACCCAATATGCCCACCAGCGACCCAGCTACGGTTGCTATTGCCACCACCGGTGAGGTAAAACTAACCACGCAGTACTTCGATGGACTGGGACGCCCAGTGCAGACGGTGATAAGGGCGGTCTCCCCTAACGGCAAAGACCTTGTAGCCCCTGTAACATACAATTCCTTTGGTCGGGAGCAATATAAATATCTGCCCTACGTGCCACAGGACGCTAACAATACAAGCAGCGATGGCTCTTTCAAGAAAAATTCCTTCAACGGCCAGCAGGCTTTTTACCAAAATGCTTCCCTGAATCCCGCTGCGAGTGGAGAGACAATTTATTATAGCCAAACCGAGTATGAAGCGTCTCCCCTGAATCGGGTGTTGAAAGCCTACGCTCCAGGTAACAGCTGGGCTTTGGAAGGTGGCAATAAGCCGGTAGAACAACAATACCTCACAAATTCCGCAGCCGATGAAGTACGTATCTGGGATATGCCAACCAGCGGCAATATCCCTACCAGTGCTACCAACCGCGTATATGGAGCCGGAATGCTTTATAAAAGCGTCAGCAAAGATGAAAAAGGCCTGCGTGCTGTGGAGTTCAAGGATAAAGATAACCGTGTTGTGCTGAAGCGGGTAGAGTTGACATCCAGCGCTGCAGACGGCCACCTTAATTGGTTAAGCACCTACTATGTTTACGATGATCTGGGCAGGCTGCGCTTTGTGATATCCCCCAAAGCCGTAGACCTGGTCAAATCCAACTGGGTTATAGATGCCAATATTGCCAATGAGCTTTGTTTTCAATACACCTACGATGATCGCGACCGTATGATCACCAAAAAGGTGCCGGGTGCAGATCCGGTGGAGATGGTGTACGACTTGCGTGACCGGCTGGTGTTTACCCGGGATGCTAACATGCGCAACGCTACCGACAAAAAATGGCTCGTAACGTTTTATGATGCGCTCAACCGTCCCACTATGACGGCTTTGTACGCTTCGGGAGCTACGCGGGAGACCCTGCAGGCCAGCATGAACACCGCTACTAGCAATACCCAGTCTATTAATTTCACTATTCCCGGCAAGGCGAACCTGGTATTGGGCAGTTATGATGGCCTTACTCACCTTTACCAGGCTACCGGTAGCATTGAGCTGGTGGATGGTTTTGACTCTGGCTCCGGGGCCGATATCGTGTTTGAGATTAATACCGGTATTAACCAGGGACAGGTTTCCGTTAATGCTACCAATCCTTTACCCAATATAGATGTAAATGCGCTCACTCCTCTTACCTATACTTTTTATGATAACTATAGCTTCCCTGGTGTGCAGGCTGCAGAAACGGCTGATTTCAGCAAACCACAGCCTGGCAGCAATCTTTATGCAGAGCCAGTAAACGCCACCAGCAGCATGACCAAAGGACTTGTCACCGGCACCAAGGTAAGAGTGCTCGGCACCAATGACTGGCTAACCACTACCACCTATTACAACGACAAAGGCCGGGTCATCCAAATGGTTGCAGATAATGCTGCGGGTGGCAGGGATGTGGTTACTAACCTGTACGATTTTAGTGGCAAGTTGCTGAGCAGTTATGTCCGGCACCGTAACCCGCGCAGCGGCGGTACTCCGCAGACCACCGTGCTCACAATGCAACAATATGACGCCGCAGGAAGACTTAAGACCGTAAAGAAGCGATTGAATGATAACAGTGCCTGGGAAAGGATTATAGCAGATAATATCTATGATGAACTGGGGCAATTGCAGACTAAACACTTGGGCATTAACGGTAGCAACGCTCCGCTGGAAAGCCAGCTTTACGAGTATAATATCAGGGGATGGCTGAAAGCGATCAACAAAAACTATGTAAATACTCCGGGTAGCATCAGCAACTGGTTTGGCCAGGAATTGAGTTATGACTATGGCTTTACGCAGAACCAGTTTAATGGCAATATAGCCGGCAGCAAGTGGAAGAGTGGGGGAGATAAGATCGCACGTGCTTACGGCTATAGTTATGATAACGTTAACCGGCTGACAGCAGCTGAATTCCGGCAGCAAAATGATGGCAGCACGAACTGGACAAAAGACCAGAAGGACTTTTCCGTAAGCGGGATATCTTATGATGCCAACGGCAACATCGGTGCTATGACCCAGAAAGGTATGATAGGCACTGCAGTTGCGACGATAGATCAGCTGACCTATTCCTACCGCACAGGCAGCAATAAGCTGGTTGCCGTAACAGATCCTGTTAATACGGTTAGCGCTAAACTGGGGGATTTTAATAACGGCGCCAATAGTGGAGACGATTACGATTATGATCTGAACGGCAACTTAACCAAAGACCTGAATAAGAACATTGCGGCGATCAGTTATAATCATCTTAACCTGCCGGAAAGTATTATTGTTAGCGGTAAAGGCAGCGTTCAATACCAGTATGATGCTTTAGGCAATAAGTTGAAAAAGACGGTGATTGATAATACCAGTACACCGTCAAAGACCCGTGTAACCGACTATATTGCAGGTTTTGTATACCAGGACAATGTACAGGAGCTGGTGAGTCATGAAGAAGGCCGTATGCGCCCGGTATTTGCCAACGGCCAGCTATCCAAATATGTGTATGATTACTTTCTCAAAGATCATTTGGGAAATGTCCGCACCGTGTTGACCGACCAGCAGGACCTGAGTATTTATACTGCTACCATGGAAACACAGCAGGCAGCGACAGAAGCCGCGCTGTTCAGCAACATTGAAGAGACCCGTGCTGTTAAACCGGTAGGTTATCCGGAGGATGAAACTACACCGCAAAACCAGTACGTAGCCAAGCTGAACGCCAAAGACGGTGGTAAGAAAGTAGGGCCCTCACTGGTCTTGAAGGTAATGGCCGGTGATACCATACAAATCGGAGCCAGGGCGTTTTACAAGTCAACCGGGCCGAAAAATAATAAAGGCGTAAGTCCGGAAGATATGGTGGCCAGCCTGGTCCAGGCTTTCGGCGGATCAAGCAGTGCCGGGTCTTCGCATGGTACCGGACATGCGGAAACCCTGTCACCTTTCCGCCAATTGAATGGTAATGACTATCTACGGTTAAAAGAACGCGATGCGGACCAGTACCAGCAGGATAAACCTAAAGCTTATCTGAATTTTGTATTATTCGATGATCAGTTTAACTTAGTGGAGGAGAATAGTGGGGTAAGGCAGGTAAAAGGAGAACCTGATGAGTTGCAGACGCTGGCGGTGGATAAGATGGTGATGGAGAAAAGTGGTTTTCTTTATGTGTACACCAGCAATGAAACGGAACAGGATGTGCTCTTTGATAATGTTACAGTACTGGCGGAGAGTGGGCCGCTGCTGGAGGAGACACATTATTATCCTTTTGGGTTGACGATGGCGGGGATTAGTTCGAATGCGCTGAAGGGCATGAACTATGCGGAGAATAGATTTAAGTATAATGGTAATGAGTTACAAAATAAAGAGTTCATAGATGGTAGTG